>TBL_comb48_EPIDRAFT_1000004_pt1 | contig 192241 bp, 158 predicted proteins | sample TroBogEpilimnion_37_FD_10681 | JGI IMG/M metagenome (IMG submission 10681) | reverse complement strand
GCCCAAGTTATTAATATGGAAAAATTTATAGATGGAATTCATGTAAGTGAAATTAGTAACGATAACTTAAATGAGAAAAAATATGTTGCCTAATTTTTGGCATACACAACATTTGACAATAACTCAACTGATATAGTTTGCTTGACAAACACCTCAGATTCGTTATCATGATATATGAGTTTAAGTTTAGGTGTACGAGTTTCACCTTTCTTAGAGTAACATCCTAGCTTTTAAAAGTGTTGTATTAGTTAGCTATTTAGCCATTTAAAGTTAGTCTGCTGCCGGCCTAATAAAATTTCCAAATAAATATTACTTTTAAGCTGTATAAATGACTTATTTGTTAATCTAGCCAATTTCCAAAATTAATTATTAATTCAATCAAATGACAATAGAAGAAAACGAATATCCAAAAGTTTCCGATAATAATTCCTTAAGTAGAACTTTAAAAATTAGAAAAACTATTAAATCACCGCTTAATCCTTCGGAAGAATCTTTAGGTGTAAACTATCCAAAGTCCTCTTCTTTAGAAGACAAAGCTTTAGTAAACAACCATGTAGCAGAAAATGTTCCTGAAAGAGAAAATGAGCCATCCGAGCTCGAAATGGTCACTGGAATAAAAGAAAGAAAGGCACGCAGAATTAATGAATTCCCTTCTTCTAAAAAATCCCAAGATGCTGAACAGACAAAACGACAGAATACGGAAGAGTCGAAAGAAAGCAACGGTGTGAGAGTAACGTTAAGGCAATTAAAGCAAAAGTCGCCAGAAGAACTCCAATCCCAAGCTGAGGCGCTGGGAATAGAAAATGCCAGTTCTTTATTAAAGCAAGAACTAGTTTTTGCAATTCTGAAAAAAATTGTTGATCAAGGTGGCCATATTTCCGGTGAAGGGGTTCTAGAAGTACTGCCTGATGGATTTGGTTTTTTAAGATCACCAGATGCTAATTACTTAGCGGGGCCTGATGATATTTATGTTTCGCCTAATCAAATACGGCGGTTTGGTTTAAAAAAGGGTGATACTGTAGAAGGTCAGATTAGAGCGCCTAAAGCTGGAGAAAGATACTTTGCCTTGCTTAAACTAAGTAAAGTTAATTTTGAAGATAATGAAAACGCTTACCATCGAGTTCATTTTGATAATCTAACACCTTTATATCCTGATGAAAAATTACTCCTTGAGATGGATAATGAAAATAAGGATTTTAGTACAAGAACAATAGAGCTTGTGGCCCCTATGGGTAAGGGACAAAGAGCCTTAATAGTCGCACCGCCGAGAACCGGAAAAACTGTTCTGCTACAAAACATTGCCCATGCAATTACTACTAATCACCCAGAAGTATATTTGATGGTTCTTCTTATAGATGAGCGACCAGAGGAAGTAACAGATATGCAACGCTCTGTTAAAGGTGAAGTAGTTAGTTCTACCTTCGATGAACCGGCAGCAAGACACGTGCAATTGGCTGAAATGGTCATTGAGAAAGCAAAACGATTAGTTGAACATAAGAAAGATGTTGTGATATTATTAGATTCAATAACTAGATTAGCAAGAGCCTATAATACTGTGGTGCCATCGTCAGGAAAGGTTCTAACTGGAGGGGTAGATGCAAACGCCCTACAAAGACCTAAAAGGTTTTTCGGTGCTGCACGTAATATAGAGAATGGCGGTTCGTTAACTATTATTGCCACCGCATTAATTGAAACTGGTTCGAGAATGGATGAGGTAATATTTGAAGAATTTAAAGGTACTGGTAATTCTGAAATCGTTCTTGACCGTAAAGTTGCAGATAAGAGAATCTATCCAGCCATTGATATCACCAAATCTGGTACTAGAAAGGAAGAATTACTTGTTGATAGAGCAATACTTTCGAAAATGTGGGTTTTACGCCGTATTATTAACCCCATGGGCACTGTTGATGCGATGGAGTTTTTGCTTAGTAAGTTTAAAGAAACGAAAACTAATAATGAGTTCTTTAATTCGATGAACTCTTAACAAAAATTATTCACATAGGAGGGTTTTATGCATAAACGACCAAAAATATCTTTAATAGGCGGTGGTAATATCGGTGGTACTTTAGCCCATATTTCTGCTTATAACGCACTAGGAGATGTAGTTCTATTTGATGTGGCAGATGGTAGAGCTAAAGGCAAAGCTCTTGATATTGCTCAAAGTAAGACTTTAGACGGCTCAGATATCAGTTTAAAAGGAACTGGGAGTTATGCAGATATACAAGGCTCAGATGTGGTAATTATTACAGCTGGTATACCTAGGAAGCCAGGCATGAGTCGGGATGATTTAGTTGCTACCAATGCAAATGTTATGAAAGAAGTAGCACAAGGTATAAAGCAGTATGCCCGTGATGCATTTGTAATTGTCATTACTAATCCACTTGATGCTATGGTATATGTTTTGCAGAAAGAAAGTGGATTGCCTGCAAATAAAGTTGTGGGGATGGCTGGTGTGCTTGATTCAGCTAGGTTTAATTATTTTCTGGCAGAAGAGTTCAAAGTATCTGTTGAGAACGTAACTAGTTTTGTGCTTGGCGGTCACGGAGATTCTATGGTTCCCCTAGTTAGATACTCAACCGTAGCTGGTATTCCAGTCCCTGATCTAATTAGAATGGGTTGGAGTACGAAAGAAAAAATTGATGCAATAGTAGAGCGGACTAAAAATGGTGGCGGTGAAATAGTAGCGTTACTTGAAACTGGTTCTGCTTATTATGCTCCTGCGGTATCAGCAATTGAAATGGCTAAGAGCTACTTGCATGACAAACGCAAAGTTATGCCTTGTGCAGCATATTTAAACGGTGAGTATGGGGAAAAGGGTATTTACGTAGGAGTACCGGTAGTTATTGGGAAGAACGGGGTAGAAAAAGTTGTTGAAATTGAGTTAACTAAAGAAGAGAAAACAAATTTTACATCTTCAGTTAATGCTGTTAAAGAGCTGATAAAAAATATTAAGTAGGCATAGCTCTATATTTATTGGATTTAGTATATTCATAAAAAAGCTTTATTAAATCCAATTTTCGCCACTTATTATGTGGATATAACCCGCCCTCGTTCTACAAGCGGTATCTAAAACTCCACGTAACAGTGTTTCCTGTATGTGCGTTAGCTAAGCTTAATGTCCCACGAATTTATTTCTAATTGCTTATAGAGAGAGGCGATTCGAGTCAAGATTTTTCTTTTTTACATGAAGAGAAGTAGCCTTAAGCTACTTATTCGGCCAGGAATTTCTGGGCTAGAGTAAAATAAAATGGTATTCCTAAAGTAATATTAAATGGAAAAGTAACAGCTAGAGTCATTGGTATATAAATGGCGGCTCTAGCTTCTGGTAAAGAGGTACGCATTGCAGCAGTTACCACAATATAAGAAGCACTAGAAATTAACACTGTAAATAAAAATCCTGTTCCTAGGTCCAGTCCTATAAGAATACTTAAAGATATTCCTATTACTGAACCTATTAAAGGCATATATATGCCAAAAAGAGCTAGTTTTAAGGTAAACTCTTTTAGTTCGGCTAAGTGCTTTGTAATTAGCAATCCCATATCTAATAGGAAAAGTGACAAGATACCTTGAAAAGGGCTGATTACAAAGCCATCCATTTTCTGCATTCCTTGAGTTCCTGATACCCATCCTATAAAAAATGAACCTAATAACAATAATATTGATCCATTGGTAAATACTTCCTTTAGAAGGAAAGGCTTCAATTGATTCTGGTTACCTAGATTTTTTTGCTTTGATGTATAAGCTATTAGTATACCACTTAAAATTGCGGGAGCTTCCATTAAAGAGAGTACGGAAATGATATATCCGGAATAAATTATAGAATTTAATTCTAAAAAATTAATTGCTGTTACAAATGTTACTAGACTAACAGAGCCATAATGAGCAGCAAGCGCCGCTGCAGTTAATTTATCTATTCTAGTGGTATGTTTTAAGAAAAAATAACCAATAAATGGTTGTATAAAACCTGCTATTATGCCAGCAAGAATAGTTAAAATGGCCTTACTATCAACGTTAGTAGTTTCTGAAATAACAACGCCTCCTTTAAAACCTATTGCAATCATTAGGTATATAGCTAGATATTTACTAATTTGTTCTGGAATTTCCAGATTTGATTTCAAAACTCCCGAGATAATACCTAGTAAAAAAAATAATATAGGAGGGGATAATAAATTTTCTACGAAAAAAGAGAATAATTCTACCATGTTAGATATTTTTTATCTTAATTAATTTTATTATTTTAGATAATGTCCAAATATCCTTATATCTGATAAATTAAACCTTTTTATATACTAAAAAAATCAATTAGCCAGCATAAATTTATAAAAATAGATTTAATTTTGGGAAACTTGTGCTTTGTCTTAATGAACACTAACTGCGAATTTTATACCTTCAGTATTATTTGACACTGCTAAATTATTAGTTTAACTTACGAAAATTTAATAAATAGAGTTACTAATATTAATAAATCTTATAAATTATGTCCTTTCGAAGGTTTTACTAAAGAACTAGAGAATTTTGTATTTAGAGTTGATAAATGAAGCTTTCTGATTTTGATTTTAATCTTCCTTCTGAATTAATAGCTTACGAACCAGTAGAGCAGCGTGATCAATCCAATTTAATTTTGCCCTTTGATAACAATAAAATAGTGAAGTTTGCTAATATAATTGATTATTTAAATCCGGGTGATGTTATGGTTTTCAACGATAGTAGGGTAATTAACTCTAAGATAACTTTAGAAAAATCTGGTACGAAAATTAATATTAACTTAAATAAGCCATCATTAACCCAAAATTCGTGGCGAGCTTTTGCTAAACCTGCTCGAAAGCTCATTATAGGGGATGAGTTCTTTTTCGGTAATCATAAATTAGTTATTACTGATAAGTTTGAATTTGGTGAGATAGAAGTAAATTTTGTGCTAAGGGATATTGAGGTTTTTACTTTTCTGGATCAATACGGCCAAGTACCTCTGCCATTATATATAAAAAGGCCGCCAAAAAATGAACTAGATGTACAGAGATATCAAACTGTTTATAGCCGTGAAAAAGGTTCTGTAGCAGCCCCTACAGCCGGTTTGCATTTTACTCTGGAATTACTTGAGCAAATCAAGGCAAAAAACGTCACGATTCAATTTATAACTTTACATGTTGGTGCAGGCACATTTTTACCAGTAAAAACTGAAAACATTTACACTCATAAAATGCATTCTGAATATTCGTATATTAGCCCGCTAGTAGCAGAAACTATTAACAAAGCTAAATCCGAAAACAGAAGGATCATATCAGTTGGTACAACTGCGCTTAGGAGTCTGGAATCTTTCAGTCGAAATGGGAAATTATATCACGGAGCTAAAGAAACTGATATATTCATAACTCCGGGTTACAAATTTCAGATAGTAGACAGCTTAATTACCAATTTCCATTTACCAAAATCAACTTTATTGATGCTAGTTTGTGCGTTTTCTGGGGTGGGGGAGGTGAAAAACCTTTATAAATATGCTATAGATAATAAAATGCGCTTTTTTAGTTATGGTGATGCGATGATGCTTCATAGAAAGTCTCACTAGCAGTATTATTAAATTACTTAATATTTATAAATTGTTACTTGCATCTTGCTTAGAAATAATATATCATTCGCAGATGCTTAGGACGATTATAACTGCTCAAACCTGAATTATTCTGGTGAAGCTTACAAAAAATATAATTTTTTTAGTCAGAATTAAGTTTTTCAAAATATTTGCCGCGGGGTGGAGCAGTCTGGTAGCTCGTCAGGCTCATAACCTGAAGGTCGTTGGTTCAAATCCAGCCCCCGCAACCAATTCTTCCAAAATCCTTAATTAATCAGCGTTCTTAATTGTAATAATAACGTAAGATGAAAATAATTTCTGGGAAACACAAGAACAGAATAATCCCAACGTCCAAGGCCTCAGAATATAGACCTACTACTGCCAAACTTCGAGAAGCGCTATTTAGCATAATAGTCTCTGGCGAATTTTTTAATTCTAAACCGCTAGATAATGCTCAAACATTGGATTTATTTGCTGGTACAGGAATATTATCCTTTGAAGCGTTGTCTCGAGGGGCCAAAAATGCGACCTTAATTGATAATAATCTTGAACATCTCAAGCTGATTAAAAAGTTTGCTGATAAAATAGGGGAGAAAAATAATATCTATTGTCAATTAGCTGATGCTTCTTCTCTGCCGAAATCTAATAGGCAATATAATATTGTTTTCATTGATCCTCCTTACTATAATAACTTATGCGTAAAAACCCTAACCTGCCTAATTAAGAATAATTGGTTAGAGAATAATGCAATTATTGCCATGGAAATGGAAAAAGCTGCTAAACTGGTTTTAGAAAAATTTCCAAACTTGCATCTGCTTAAGGAAAAAGTTTACGGTAACAGCAGGTTAATAATAGTAAGATATGAGCAAAATTAAAAAAGTTTTTTCCTGTAATAACTGCGGTAGCGTTTCTAATAAATGGCTAGGTCAATGTCCTGATTGTGGTCAGTGGGGATCAATTACCGAGGAGCTTGCTTCCAGTAGTAAAATTATTGTTCCCAAAACTGGCACGGCGCAGGAATTAGATTTTTTAAGCGATGCAGTAGTTGAAACCATGAGGGTTAAAACACCTATTGAAGAATTAAATAGAGTTCTTGGTGGTGGATTAGTTAGTGGATCTGCTATTCTGATTGGGGGTGATCCGGGAATTGGTAAATCAACTCTTTTATTGCAACTCTGTTCAAAGCTCGCTCAGAATGATGTTGGCTGCCTTTATATAACAGGTGAGGAATCAACTAATCAGATTAAACTGAGAGCTAAAAGAGTTGGAATTACTAACAACAAAACAGGTTTACTTGCTGCAACTAATGTAGAAGACATAATTTCCACTATCGATAAATACAAAGATAAACTGGATTTAGTAGTGATTGATTCTATACAAACTGTATCTACCACTGAATTATCGTCAGCTCCTGGAACAGTTTCTCAGATAAGAGCCTCAGCGCATGTGCTCATTAATTACGCTAAGCAAAATAATATTACAGTACTTCTTGCCTGTCATGTAAACAAAGATGGCCAACTTGCCGGACCAAAGGTCCTTGAACATATGGTAGATACTGTCCTGTATTTTGAAGGTGACCATAATAATCATTTCAGAATCCTTCGTTCAATAAAGAATCGCTTTGGCGGTGTTAATGAAATAGGGGTTTTTGAAATGACATCAGCTGGATTGCTTGAAATTACCAATCCTTCTGAATTATTTTTAATGGAGCGGGAAAATAATGTTAGTGGTACTGCTGTATTTGCTGGCACACAAGGCTCAAGGCCGTTGCTTATTGAAATTCAAGCGCTAACTTGTCCTACTACTATGCCAACACCTAGAAGATCTGTAGTAGGATGGGATGTAAATAGATTATCCATGATAATAGCCGTACTTGGAGTAAGATTCGGTTTGAATTTATCTTCTCATGAAGTATATTTAAGTGTTGCCGGTGGCTTAAAAATAACTGATCCGGCAGCGGATTTAGCAGTAGTTGCTGCTCTTATTTCTGCTGCTGCTAATAAATCCCTACCAGCAAAAAGTATTTTTTTTGGAGAAGTAGGGCTTTCCGGGGAGGTCAGGAAAGTTGCCCAAACTGAGGCTCGAATTAAGGAGGCCTCAAAACTTGGCTTTAAAAGAGTTTTTTGTGCGGCTAGCCATGACTTGAAAGATTCCGTTGAACCAATAATACATCTCAAACAACTAAAAGACTTAATTCTTTAGTTTATTTTTTCTAATTTTTTTGTAAAATTTTCTGCGTGTTACTGGGAGGCGTTCTTATAGTAATTATATCTAATAAGATTCTGCAGTTATAACATAATATAAATCATGTTAGCTTAGTAAGTTGATGGAACATATTAGGGATATCTTTAAAATTCCTTTTATGTATATTCTAAGTGCTCTTCCATTTACAGGTACGACAGAGCCCTTTACCCAATTCACTAGCATTTGCAACAGAGCTATATAAATGAGAAATTTGCACAGTCATTTAGACAGAGCCGTTAAAATTTTGTCTTCCATACCAAAATGCTATAACAATACTGGGCTAAATATTAAACTTAATGTCACATACAGTAGAAATAATCAATGCAGCAACAGTATATGGATCAGCATTTGCCCCAGGCCTTCTATCTTCAATATACCCATATCCCTTAATTACAACAGGGCGTGGTATTCTAATAGAACTCCCTCTATTAGCTTCACCCACAGAAAATTCATGTATAGCAGATGTTTCATGAGTACCTGTTAAGCGTTCCTCAAGCCTATCTCCATAGTGTGCAATATGTTTAGCATGGGTAATTTTTAACCTTTCTATATAATTCTGCATTGTTTTAAGGCCTTTTTTGGGGTCTCTTAAATCTTTAGTTGAGAAATTAGTATGCATGCCAGCTCCATTCCAATCGCCCTTAACTGGCTTATTGTCATGAGAAATATGAATGTTATACTCTTCGCTCAAACGATGTATTAGCCAACGAGCAAACCAAGTGTGGTCTGCAGCATTTAATGCGCCTGCGTCTTCGCCCTCAACTCCACGATAACCTATTTGATATTCCCACTGACCTGGCATCACCTCTGCGTTCATGCCGTAATATAAAATACCAGCCTTTGTGCAGGCTATTCGATGTTGATTCGCTAAATCTCTACCAAATATTTGTTCAGTACCAACCCCACAATAATATGGCCCTTGCTTTCCAGGAAATCCATGTTCTGGCCGCCCCAGTGGTATATTACGTCTAAACATAGTATATTCCTGCTCAAAACCAATCCATGGTTCTGCTTTGCTGCCGCCATTATCTAAAACAGCCCTGAGCTTAGCCCTGGTATTTGATTCATGAACAGACCCATCTGGATTTAGGACCTCGCAAAGCACTAAATAGTCACCACCGTTTTCTAGAGGATCTAAAACACAATTTACAGGCCTTAGTAAACAATCTGAATCACCACCATAAGCTTGTTCCGTAGAAGATCCATCGAAACTCCATTCAGGAAAGTCATCAATTTTGGGAGTCTGTGGAATATTCACTAACCTAGTTTTAGATCTAATTTTACCTGTTGGTTTTGCTCCATCTAACCATATGTATTCTACGGTTTTTACTGTCCTCATTTTTATTATACCTCTAGTAATAGTTTCTGGGTAATTATTATTTGACGCCTAGAATGCTATCAAATTTCTATTTAAACTTCAACTACTCATCATATTGATTTAATAAATATTGGCCTTGTTACAAAAATAGCTAGTAAATTGGATCAACGGTTCTGTCGTATTTGTGAATCGAGATAGAGAAAAATTGATAAAAACAATAGGACTCCTAACAACGTCTCTAACTTTTATGAATTTAATAATATCTTCTTGGATACTATATGATTACATATAGCTCTAATAACTAGCCTCTTCAAGAATCTTTTTGATTGAGGTAGATTTAATCGGATAATAGTGTGGCGGACAGGGTGAGATTCGAACTCACGGTACGGAGAACCGCACGCCGGTTTTCAAGACCGGATCCTTAAACCACTCGGACACCTGTCCTTATACTTGAAAGTAGTTAAAGTTGATAACAGAAAACTACTACTATTTCAAGATAAAAATTATTAATACCCTTAAATAAAAATAGTATGATTGAAATATATATATCTGCTATAGTGTGGCTTTCAGCCAATTCTGTAAATTGGATTAATTAATATAAATTTATATTAATTAGCAGAATGGCAAGTAATACAATGGGCAAAACTGGTTAAAAAGTAAGCATGAAAGGAAAATCAGCAAATTATGTTGTTTTTGATATAGGCAGCAATAAAGTGGCAGCTATCGCTACAAACATAAATAAAACAGGGGAAAGTACTATCATCGCCCAAGTCTTGCAATATTCTGGGGGGTTCAAGGCAAGTACGGTCGTAAATTTAGAAGCTGCAGAAAATAGTATTATTGCCGCTATTTATTCGCTTGAGAAAGAATGCAACAAAAGTATAAACGAAGTTACTATTTCGTTATCTAGCGGTTTTAAGTCTTATTACATTAACCATACGCTCAAACTTGGGAGTCAGCCAATTAATAAGCAGGATATAAAAAAATTAATTCAGAAAGCGTTAGCGGATTTCTCTCTAAAAGATCAAGAAGTAATCCATTATTTTCCAATAGAATTTACTCTAGATAAAGATAAAGTTGTAGATAATCCAAACGGCATGTATGCCAGGGAATTGAGTTGCCAAATACATGTTATTACAGCAAATTCTTTAATGCTCAAGAATTTAACCAATTGCTTTGCTAGATGCCATATAGAAGTTGGAGATATAGTACTTTCGATTTACGCTGATGGTCTCGCCAGCCTTTCTGATGAGGAAAAAGAAACAGGGTCCATTATAATTAATATGGGAAGTCATATAAGTAGTTTTGGGGTGTTTTTTGAAGGAAAGGTATTATATGTAGGGAGTGTACCAATTGGTAGCCATCATATAACCTCTGATATCGCTAAATGTTTATCTATATCGATGCATACTGCAGAAAAGCTAAAAATTTTGTACGGAGATGTAAGGCCGGAGCTTTTTAATAAAGACGAATCTATTAGAATAGGTGATTTTGAACCAGAGAATAGCTATAACGTCAATTTGACAATTCCGGTATCTAAATTGGCTGAGATTATTAGACCTAGAGTAGAAGAAATACTAGTCCTACTAAAAAAAGAATATGACAATATAGGGATGGACCATCTAATCGCAAAGCGTATTATTCTTACCGGCGGCGGTTCTGGGCTACAAGGAATGAAAAATTTAGTAGCCGAAATATTTCACAAGCAGGTAAGGATAGTTAAACTCGAGAACGTACCTACTTTTGCTGAAAATGTTAATAATGTCGCAATATATTCCACTGCAATAGGCATGATTAAATCAAAAGCCTTGAAATATAAAAAAAATTCCTTTAAATCTGGCGAGCAAGAAGAGCTAGGATGGGCTAAAAAAATATTTTTATGGTTCAAGGAAAATGTATAAAGCTATATCCGTTAAAAATACTAACCCTTTTTATTGTGATTCTTCTTTCTAATATATCTCAAGCAATATCCTGGCTTCCAAACGAAGGAGAATACAAGTTTATCTCTAGTTTTTTGTTTATTGATGAAGAAACAGAAGATACTCAAGATAAAAGGAATGAAGAGCTTAGCGAAATTACTAATGAGATTAATTATCTACTAGAACAGGATCAACTAACGGACTATGAGAAGGAACGGCTAGTTGCACTTGAAGATTTTTACAATAATTACGATATATTTAATGATGATTCTTTTTTAAGTAATGAAATTGAATACGGTTGTAGTTCCAACCAAAGTATCGGGTTAAAAATAAAATTTCACTCGGAAAACGATAAGTACTATAAGTATGGAGCAAAGGAAGAAAAGCAAGAATACCATTCGAGAAGAAATATTACTAAAGAGGTAGGTTTTTATTACAAATATTTATTATATAAAAACGAAAACTGGAGAATTTTACTAACTCCTGAATGCCTTTATAGCACGAATAAAATACATGGTAAAAAATTGCATTCTAGCCTTGGCTCTTACGTAGGTTATGCTACCACATCAAAAACCGGTAAAAGACATTTTTCGGAAATAGGGTTCATTATTGGAAAAACTTTTAATTGCAGTTATAAAGATACAATTATAAAAAAAATCAGTTGTCTTCAAGGAGGAGAACTAATTAAAAACCTAATTTTGAGTAATTATGTTGAATACAGTTTTTCTGATAGAGGTAACAGAGGATATAGAAATTTGATATACGAACAAATATCTCTTGCAAAGGAATTTGTAAGCAAATCCGGTCGCCATATGTTTACTACCCAAATAGGATATTACTGGAAACAAAACCTTCATAACAAAACATTTCAAGTATCTGGACCGTTGCTTTCCCTATGTATAACTCTTTAGATTACAATAATCAGAATATAGAAGTAATACCTCAATCGAAGGATAAAATTATTGCAATAAATTTTGAAAATATAAACGATTACTACCGCAAGGGATACTTTGTTTTTTATAATGATAGTAATGAATTAAGTTGTGTCCTTGTTAAGCCTTCAACTATTTCATATATCAAAAGAAAGTATAACAATATAATAAAATTTTATTCTGTTACAGAAAAAGATTTATTCTCAATCTTAGAACAAAGTTTTAGCCAATTAATTACGCACAAATCCCAGCATTATTTATCGCTGGTTTCTAAAGATGTTAGTGCAAAACTGTTGATTACAAAAAAATGATCACCGGTTTTTTATTGTTATTTACCATAAGCTTACTATTTTTCTCCAATCTATTCCATTTTGCTAATAACGCTATTTATTTGGCACAAAATTTTTTTAAGATGCTGTTATTCAAACGTTCTATTGCAAAAAATTTAAACCCTCCGCTCCCTACTTTCAAGAAACACGAAGGGAAAATCCCGATTTATACTAATTTTTGTCCCTTTGTACAAGGAAGTCAGGAAATTAAGATCTATAATAAGAGCTATTGATAATTTAGATTACCCTAAATCAAAACTAGACGTAAAATTCATTATTGAAGCCGACGATAAGGAAACAATTAAAGCATTGTCGATTATAGATTTACCGAGATATATACATGTAATTAAAGTACCATTTTCGTTGCCTAGAACAAAACCTAAAGCAATGAATTATGCAACAGCCTATATAAAAGGAGATTACCTTTGTATCTATGATGCAGAAGACAAGCCGGATTCAGATCAGCTTCTGAAAGCTCTTCATGCTTTCAAACAATTACCTGAAGAATATGCCTGTGTGCAAGCCAGGTTAAATTTTTATAATTCGGGAGAAAATCTATTAACAAGATTTTTTAGTATGGAATATACACTTTGGTTTGAATATTTGCTAAAAGGGCTTGATTTATATGGTTTACCAATTACTCTTGGCGGGACAAGTAATCATTTTAAAGTATCAGTTCTAAAGAAAATAGGTTATTGGGACGCTTATAACGTTACTGAGGATGCAGATCTGGGAATCAGATTATACTCTAAAGGTTATAAGGTACACATAATAGACTCTAAAACATTAGAAGAAGCACCAATTAGTCTTGGTAACTGGCTTACCCAAAGGACAAGATGGATCAAAGGATTTATCCAGACTATTTATATATTTTTTTTATCTCCTAAAAATTATCAAGTACTAGGATTTAGAAAAGTTTTATCAATATATGTGTTTATAGGTTTTTCTTCTTATAGCTTTTTTTGTATGCCTTGGATTATGGTAGCATTTTTATTTACATTAGACCAATATCTATACTATTTATGGTTTATAAACACTGGTCTTTCATTAGCTTTTGTTTATTCATCTATTTATTATATTACTCGGCAGAAAAAGTTTACACTTATTGACTTTTGTATTCTTCCTTTATGGCCATTTTACTTCGTGCTGCATAGTATTGCAGCATATTTATCAGTAGTAGAAATCTTTTTAATGCCATTTAAATGGAATAAAACTACACACGGGGTTAGTGCTACCGAACTTGACTAGTTTTAGCTTCTAAATATTGATTTATAGCCTCAACAGAATTTGGTTTATCTTTTAACCAATAGATTGGGCTTCTGTATTTATGCTGCGGAAAAGTATTGAATAGAGCTTAATAGGTTTTGGATGTTAAAATAATGTGAGTGTAGAAGGATAAAATTTTACTATTGAAGTATTATTCTATACCACAAATAATTTTACTATTTAAGGAAGCGACCTTTAACCTGTAAAAATATATTTTTGGTTCTTAAAACCTTGCAAATTAGATAATTTTCTACTAATCTCATCGCCATAAAATATATAAATTTGTAGGGAAGGAATATAGTGAGTGCTTCAGAAGATCAGACAGTTATCTCAATAGGTATTGAAGACGAAATGAAACGTTCATACATGGACTATGCTATGAGCGTTATCGTAAGCCGTGCTATTCCAGACGTTAGAGACGGTCTAAAACCGGTTCATCGCCGGATTTTGTATTCAATGTACGAGTCCGGTTTTTATGCAAATAAACCTTATAAGAAATCGGCAAGAATAGTCGGTGATGTAATCGGTAAGTACCATCCTCATGGAGATACTGCAGTTTATGACTCATTGGTGCGTATGGCTCAGGATTTTTCTCTGCGAGTGCCATTGATTGATGGTCAAGGTAACTTTGGTTCGATGGACGGCGACTCAGCTGCTGCTATGCGATATACCGAATCCAGACTTGCTAAAATTTCTCATACATTGCTTGAAGATATTGATAAAGAAACAGTCGATTTTCAAGCTAACTACGATGGTTCGGAAAGTGAACCTAAAGTGATACCCGCAATGTTCCCGAATCTTCTCGTAAATGGTACTGGAGGTATTGCTGTTGGTATGGCAACTAATATTCCACCTCATAACCTTGGTGAAATAATTGATGCATGTGTTCTTTATATTGATAATAACAACATAGAGATATCCGAGTTAATATCAGTAGTTAAAGGGCCAGATTTCCCAACAGGTGGTATTATTTTAGGATCAAGTGGTATTCAGTCTGCTTATCTAACTGGACGAGGTAGTGTTGTTTTTCGTGGTAAATGCGAAATTGAAGATAATAATAACAGACAGGCTATTATTATTTCCGAAATGCCATATATGGTAAATAAAGCGAAATTGGTTGAAAAAATTGCCGATCTTGTTCATGAAAAAAAGATCGAAGGAATTAGCGACCTGAGAGATGAATCTAATAAAGACGGGGTACGAGTAGTAATAGAAATAAAACGTGATGCAGTGGCAGAAGTTGTATTGAATCAGCTCTATTCATTTACCCAGCTCCAGACTAGTTTTGGTGTAATTATGCTCGCTCTTGATGAGGGAATGCCAAAAGTTATGAACTTAAAAGAGGTAATAAGTGCTTTTGTTAAGTTCCGTGAAGTTGTGATTACCAGAAGAACGATTTTCCTGCTAAATAAAGCCAGAGATAAGGCCCATATACTACTGGGCATTAGAATTGCTGTAAGTAATATAGATGAGATAATAAGAATTATCAAAAGTGCATCAAATCCAAATGATGCAAAAGATCAGCTTATGGAAAAATCTTGGAGTTGTTCTGATATAGCAAATTTAATCAAACTAGTAGATGATAAAGCAATCATCGGTGCAGATGGCAAAATTCACCTTACAGAAGCACAAGCTAAGGCAATTCTCGAGATGAGATTGCAACGCTTGACCGCAATGGAAAAAGATAAGTTAGAAGCAGATTTGACAGAACTTTCTAAGGAAATAACTGAATATATCGATATATTAAGTTCTCGGGAAAAATTATTATCAATATTAAAATCTGAGCTTTTAAAGGTTAGGGAAGATTATGCAACTCCGAGGTTAACAGAGATTATTCAAAGTGATTTTGAATATGACATGGAAGACCTGATACAAAAAGAAGATATGGTAGTAACTGTAACTCTTAGCGGCTATATCAAGAGGGTTCCTCTTGCTACCTATCGAGCGCAAAAACGTGGAGGAAAAGGGAGATCTGGTCTTTCGATGCGAGATGAGGATATACTTACTCAGCTTTTTGTGGGTAATACCCATACTCCCATGTTATTTTTTTCAAATATAGGCCAAGTTTATAGTTTAAAATTATACAAATTACCGCTCGGTAATCCACAAAGCAAAGGGCGTCCTATTGTTAATCTTCTTCCTTTAAAAGAAGGAGAAGTTATTAATAATATAATGCCAATGCCTGAAAACCAGGAAGAGTGGGATAACATGCACATCATGTTTGCAACCAGCAAAGGTAATATTAGAAGAAATGACCTATCTGATTTCAAAAAAATTCAAGCAAATGGTAAGATTGCAATCAGACTAGATGAGGATGATAGCTTAGTTAATGTAATGGCATGTTCAGAAGATGACCATATATTACTTGCAAGTAGACAGGGTAAAGCTGTACGTTTTCCGGTAAATGCAGTTAGGGTATTTAGAAGTAGGACTTCGGACGGTGTTAGAGGAATGAAGCTAGCAGACGGTGATAAGGTAATCTCTATGACTATACTTCACGGAATAAAAGCCTCTATGGAAGAACGGGAAGCTTATTTAACTATTCCTGTTGAAAAAAGACTTGAAATAGCAAAAGGCGATCAAGAATTTACGGCAGAAGAATTAGGGGTTTCGTTATCCAAGGAACAAATTATAGAACTTGCAAAGGCTGAAGAGTTTATTTTAACAATATCTGAGAACGGATTTGGGAAAAGAACTTCTGCTTACCATTATCGGATTACAAATCGTGGTGGCTCAGGAATTGTTAATATGGTTTTATCGGCAAAAACCGGTGATGTGGTAGCCTCGATGCCGGCAAATATGAACGATGAAATAATGCTTATTACTAATAATGGTAAATTAATTAGATGTAAGCTGGATTCGGTCCGTATAACAGGGAGAAGTACTTCTGGTGTTATCCTGTTTAAAACTGACAAAGGTGAAAGAGTAGTTTCTGCTTCCCTAATTGCTGAAACTTCAGAAGAAGAGGCGCAAGTTGAGGAAGATATAGAAAGTGAATCTGGTAGTGAAGAATAACTAAAGGGCTGTAATTATTTTTTAGCAGATTATTGATACCGGAAAATAAAATTGACCAGATTAGTTACCAATTTAGCTATGAAAAACTTTAATATCCAATATCTTTTAGCTAAAGAAGAATATGGAGGGGGAATAGTAGAACATTCAAGGGGTAGATATTTGTTTTTGCCCAAGAAAAGACTGACATTTTGCATTGGCAGAAACAATCAATTTCAAAACTCCTGACTTCTATCAAAAATTTAGCTTTAAGGTGAAGAGTAAGAGGTATAGTTATAATGCAGGTATCTTCTGGTTATTTCAGAATGAGAGACTATGATAACTGTCGAAACAATATCCTCTGAACTTGCGGAAGAGCTATGCCGTAAAATTATAGCAGATTTACCTGAATATTTTGGTCTGCCAGAGGCTAATGAGGATTATGCTATTGGTGTTCGATCCTGCATAAATTTGGCCGCAAAAGTAGATGGGGTATATGGTGGCCTTATCTCCATAGACTTCCCTTATCCGACCAATGCGAATATTTATTGGATGGCCGTGGTACAAAAATTACACGGGCAAGGTATTGGAAAAATTTTGGTAGAATCAGCATTTTACCAGGCAAAAATCAGAGGAGCTAGGACTATTTCTGTGGAAACTCTCGCACCACAAGAAGCTGACAAAAATTATTTAAGGACGTATCAATTCTACCAACATTTAGGCTTTTCTCCGTTATTTAATTTAAAACCAGTCGGTTATGAGTGGAATATGGTCTATATGGTTAAGACCCTTGGCGATATCGCCCCAAAGGTAATCAAGGAAACCTTGATTCGTGCCTTATCCAAAAAGGATATTCCTCGCATGGTAAAAGCCTTCAGCTCTATTGGTTGGCACAAACCTGCGGCTTTATTTAAGCGATACTGGAAAGAAGCGGAAGATATTCAAAGGTACGTTTGGGTGGCCTTAGTTCAAGGTCAGTTTGCGGGATATGTAACTCTTAAATGGGAGTCGGAGTACCTCCCATTTAAGCACCAAAACATCCCTGAAATTATGGATCTCAATGTGTTGCCATACGTACGTAAAATAGGTATAGGCTCTATGCTTCTTGATACGGCAGAACAAGAGGCAGCAACAAAGAGCGCCATCGTTGGTATTGGTGTCGGGCTTTATGCTGGTAGCGATGGGGGCTATGGTAGTGCGCAAAGGCTTTATGTACAACGTGGTTATATTCCTGATGGTAAAGGTGTTACATATAATTACCAACTTGCAATACCTGGAAATACCTACCCGCTTAATGATAACCTAGTGCTGTGGTTTACGAAGAAACTGAATTGACAATGAGTGCAGCAAATTGTAACCTTATAGAAGTAAATTCAGTTAATTATTGAACCGATTCAGCGTATTAATAAGGAACTTGAAAAAAGCCGCTATTTTTTCTCGGATATCAAGAAAGAAGGAGTTATTCTTTATGATAGTGGTGAGTTTAAACGTGCAGATCCTAGAAATTAGACTGGAAAGAAACTAGAGAAATAGCAAAAGAATATTTTGAGCACTGTTTTCCCCAAGGAAATGGGTTTATGGACGCTACTGCTTATATGCTTCAACGCAATAACTTGAATCTTGCTGCTTTTCAACTTCACCAGCCAACAGAAAGTTATTATAATACAATTCTATTGGTATTTAGCGGTTATATAAGGATAAAATACATGACCTTGTTACGCTTGGTAGCCTCGCAAGTAACTATAGCGATGAACTATTAAAAATATTTCCTCGTGATAGTAAAGAGCGCAACGAATGTTTTGTTTTACTGCAAAAAACTTATATTAATGCGCGTTATGATAAAAATTATAAAATTATGCAGGAGCAACTACAATATCTCATTCAAAGAGTTGAGAAATTAAAAGCGGTCACTGAAGAAATCTGTTTAGTTAGAATTAATAAGTAAAGCCATATGACCAATAAACCTATAATATTATGGTTCAGACAAGACCTGCGCTTAAGCGACAACCCAGCTTTAGATTATGCGGCTAAATCTTTACGCCCAATAATTCCAATTTATATTTTAGATGTAAGAGCTAATATCGGCTCAGCAAGTAAGTGGTGGTTATATCATAGCCTGCAAAGCCTTGTTCAATCTCTAAATCAGAAATTAAGTTTTTTTATTGGTGATCCACAAGAAATTATTGATAAATTGATAAGAGAAAATAACGCTGCTGAAGTAGTTTGGAATAGATGCTATGAACCTGCGGTAATCAAGAGAGATAAAGGTATCAAGGAGTATCTCAAAAACCAAAACGTTCAGGTAAAAAGTTTTAATTCTGCTTTATTACTTGAACCACAAGATACCCTGAAAGAAGATAACACTAATTATAAAGTGTTCACGGCATTTTATAAAAAAAACTATTTACAAGGTAATTCTAAAATACGATTGCCAATTGCTAAACCCCCTAATTTAAATTTACTAAAAATAGAATCATTATCACTTACTGATTTATCTTTAATACCTAAAATAAAATGGTATAAAAATTTTGAAAAAATATGGCAGCCAGGAGAAAATGGAGCTTTTATTGCCCTCGATAAATTCCTTGCGAAAGGTTTAAAGGGTTATAAAGAGCTTCGTAATAGAGCTGATTTAGAATATTCATCAAAATTATCACCGCATTTACATTTTGGGGAAATATCTCCAAATATAATCTGGCATAACATCTGCTCATACTCACAGAAACATGGTTACGACGTTGATGCAGAGCACTTTTTATCTGAACTGGTATGGCGGGAATTTTCTTCCAATCTCCTTTATTTTTTTCCTGACTTACCACAAAAAAACTTACAACAAAAATTCGATAATTTTCCTTGGGAAGAAAATAACGATTTCTTAATAAAATGGCAAAAGGGTATGACCGGCTATCCGATAGTTGATGCCGGTATGAGGGAATTATGGCAGACTGGATTTATGCATAACCGGGTACGGATGATCGTTGCTTCGTTTTTGGTAAAGCACTTAATGATCAATTGGAGACGGGGTCTTGAGTGGTTTCATGATTGCTTAGTTGATGCCGATATTGCAAATAATAGTGCTAGCTGGCAATGGGTGGCAGGTAGCGGAGCAGATGCAGCCCCTTATTTTCGTATTTTTAATCCTATTTTGCAGGGGCAAAAATTTGACCCTGAAGGTAATTATACGAAAAAATTTGTCCCTGAATTAAAGCAATTACCTATAAAATACCTATTTTCTCCTTGGCTTACCCCGGAATCTATACTAGCTGCGCTTAATATAAGAATCGGTATAGATTATCCAAAACCAATCGTAGTACATGAAAAAGCAAGGCAAAAGGCTCTTGCCGCTTATAATGCAATTAGCGTATAACTTGGAACATAGGATTTTGCTTACATAATTTAAGTTAAAATTTACAACCAATAACATGACTGTTATACTTGAGGCTCAAATCAGAGAGTTTTAAAAGGATGAATGTGATTTTTATGGGTACTCCTGAGTTTGCAGTACCTGCGCTAAAAGCCCTACTGGAATCAACGGTTCACAAAGTTAAAGCTGTTTTTTCTCAAAAACCTAAAGCCCAGGGTAGAGGAATGAAAATAACAGAATCTCCTGTGCATAGGCTTGCTATTGCTCATAACATTCCAGTTTACACACCCTCAACCTTAAAAAATGAAGAGAAAGCAAATTTGATCAGATCAATTGACGCAGATATTATAGTTGTTACTGCTTATGGTTTTATTATACCAAAAACTATTCTGGGGGCAAAAAAATATGGGTGCTTGAATATCCACCCTTCTGATTTACCTAAATATAGGGGAGCAGCTCCGCTTCAGCGTACAATAATTAACGGTGAGAATAAAACTGCTGTATGTATTATGCAAATGGATGAGGGGCTTGATACCGGCAATATAATAATTAAGGAAGAACTTGCTGTTCCTAATAAAATTACCTTTACAGAATTGCATGATAAAACTTCCAAGATCGGTGCAAGGATGCTTGTCCAGGTTCTTGATAATATCGATAAAATAACACCTTTTAAGCAATCTGATAAAGGCGTATCTTATGCTCATAAACTTTCTAAAGAGGAATCCAAAGTAAATTGGCATGAACCTGCTTTTTTAATAGATTGTAAGGTCAGAGGGATGAACCCATGGCCTGGAATTTATTTTGAATACCAAGGTAAAAAAATTAAAATAACCGAAGCTGAACCTCTTATGGTGGAGCATAAATACGACCCTGGCACACTACTAAACTTTAATAATAAACTGTGTGAAATTGCTTGTAGCAGAGGTATATTAAGGATCATTAAATTACAACCTGAAGGTAAAAAAATAATGGATGCAAAAGATTACCTTCTTGGCCTTAATAGTAAAAACAAAAATATCCAATTTGTTTAAATTTCCCTACAAAAATATGATGTTCTTTTAGCAATCCTATTTACTATTAGTGACACTTACTTTAAGGAGATATTTTATTATAATATAACTTTATTAGAAAGTGATGAAGGGTAAAGGTACGGTAAAAATTGATATATCAGACCTTGATAAATATATTAGAGGAGCAAGGGATTTAGCTCCTAACCCCGTAACGGATTGGATGGCATTAAAATCGCAGTTACAAGTTAATGGATTAAAATCATTTCACAATGCTTTAAAACAAGAGCGGCCTCGTTCCCTAACTAATATTAAAACCGAATACTCCGTGCTATTACTTAGTGACTTAGAACTGGTTTCAAAAAGACGCGAAAATAATTCCGAAAGAAGGCAGATGCCTAAGTTTAAAAAGGAATTTTATGAGGAATTAAGGCTTCCTGTTAATGAAAGATCAGCAGCATACAAAGAATTTGTTACGGAATATTCTAAGCTTGATGCATCAAAACACGCTGTAGAGGCTATTTCTGCCAAGACTTAATTAGCTCTGATAATCCAATAAAGAAAATAATTACTCAGCATCCTAAACTTAAACAAACTCTTCAGTCTAATTTAAAAAATACTGATAATAAAACCATAATCCCAAAATCAAAACCACGTGATAGTATAAGCAGGTAAAAAGGTTTATATGGTAGACGCAATTAAGAAAGTAAAATTTAGGCCGCAGTTAAAGCGTTTTTATTATGTCTTTTTCCAATTTTGTGAATTTAGAAATTAATAAGTCAATTTGGTCAACTACCTGTGAACAAACTTCTAACTGATCGTTACTTTTAGCAACATCATTTGCTATAGGTGAAAACAAGTTAAACTGAAGTTCGTTGTCTCTGTTGAAAAAATGTTTGATTGATTCAATATTGGTGCTTGTGTAATATCTCCTTCCACGGATTTGAACAATATATATATCTGTTTTAGATTTCTCCAGATATCGTAGTTTATGTAAGGGAATTCCAGTAATTTCCGATACTTCTGAAATAGAAAAATACTTTTTACTAACCGACTTCATAAGAATTTATTTTTTCTTTAAGTGAACTAGCAGGGCTAAACCTCAAGACTTTCCGAGGTTCTATTTCTAATGCCTCTCCAGTTTGGAGGTTAAGGCCAGGCCTTTTGCTTTTACTATACACTTGAAATTTACCGAAATTTGGTAATACAAGCTTCTTGTTATTGAGAGATAAATCAAGAATTTCAGAAAAAATCCTGTTTGTTATTTCTTCACATATTAAAGAGGAAAACCCCAATCTTTCTTTAAGTAAATTAGCAATTTTTTCTTTAGTAATTGTTTCCATTTAAAGATTGTTTATATTATAGTTCTCGTATAACTGGGGTATTAATTACCAACGGAGAATTGCTGCTCCCCAAGTTGCACCAGCTCCAAAAGCGGTAAATACTAATATATCACCAGATTTAATTTTTCCCGTCAACTCTAATTGTGCTAGAGCGAGTGGAATGGATGCAGCAGAACAATTTGCATGTTTATCTAATGTAACAATTACCTTATCAGGATTAATTGCAAACTGATTAATCATGTTACTAATTATCCTTAGATTTGCCTGGTGGGGAATAATATAAGTAACATCGCCCAGGGTAAGGTTATTTTTTTTTAGGATATTGTAAACGGACTCGGGCATTTTTTCGACCGCCTTTTTAAAGACTTCTGCCCCTGCCATTTTTACTACTCCGCTTTTGCCGTTAGTACTAACCCCGCCGTCAGTATAAAGTATATCGCCAAGCGAACCGTCCGAAAAAATATCACAGTCGATTATACCCGAATTAGACTCAGATTTTTGCAATATAACTGCTCCAGCTCCATCACCAAACAACACACAGGTTTTTCGATCCTGCCAATCCAATATAGAAGACATTTTATCTGCGCAAATTAATAATATAGTCTTATATTTGCCAGATTTGATCATACTATCTCCAACCTGGAGGCCGTAAATAAATCCGGAGCAAATTGCCTGTAAATCAAATGACGGAATGTGTTTAAGGCCCAGGTAACCATGGATTTTATTGGCAGTAGAAGGAAAACTGTTATCTGAGGTATTAGTGCAGGTAATAATTAGGTCTATATTGTCTTTTTGTATTTGAGCACTAGCAATTGCCTGGAGAGCAGCATTGTACCCGAGGTGAGAGGTAAATTCGTCAGTTGCTGCTATATGCCTTTGGGTTATACCGGTCCTTGATTTTATCCATTCATCGCTGGTATCAATAGACTTTTCAAGGTCAAAATTAGTAACAACTTTTTCTGGTAGATAGCCTCCGGTACCTATAATTTTTGAGGCCATTAAACATTACTCTGTTTCTTGAGGTTTAGTTTTTGCTATAACTATTTGACGATTTCTATATTCGCCGCTTGTTTTATCAAGGTGGTGAGGTAACCTATATTCACCTGTATCTTTATCAATTATTACGTTAATTCTAGCCAGAGCATCATGAGAACGTCTTTGATTACGTCTGGATTTAGAAGTTTTTTTCTTTGGAACTGCCATTACACTTACACCTAATAAAATATTTTATTTAACATAATCAAAAAAAGTATTTGTCAAAGACGTGGGCAGTATATTATATTCCATTTAAAAAATCTAGATATTTTAAAGAAAGTTTTTATGAAGCTATTTACACACCCTTTTAATAAGCGCTTGGTTAGACCTTTTTTATTGGTAATATTTATCTTACTTAGCGGCTGCCAGTCTATTGACGTAAGGGGGCAGTTTGTCAGCGATAATGCCATTGAGGAAATTAACTCTAGAAAATTAACTCAAGATGAAATTATTGATTTAATCGGTACACCCACCTATATTCCCAAATATTCACATAACACGTGGTACTATATTCAAAGATCTCTAGCTAAGCGTGCTTGGTTTGAACCAAAAGTAGTTGAACAACGAATTGTAAAAATTAGCTTTAACGATAACAGGAAACTGCTAGGGGCTTCTTTGCTTCAGGATATACATAATGAGAATGTTAACATAGAGAGTAAATACACTAAGGCCTACGGTACTGAGCAGGGTAGTCTACAAAAGTTTGTAAAGAATATAGGTAGATTCAACAAAACCACTGACGGCAAAAAGAAGCGGCAGAAAAATAAATAAAATTGCCTTATATATTGTTATAAATAGCGACTTCTTAAAGACGAAGTTAGAAAGAAAAGCTTAAAAAACAATATATTGGTATTCTAAGGAAGTTGCATTATAATAATTAATACTTCTTTGAAATAGTGGTAAATCATTATTTATTACGATAACTGGCTTTCTTTCAGCCATTTCTCAACTAATAAGTTAAATTTAATTTTAGGTAATTTGAATGATTACAGAGGAAGAGCTAAAAAAATTACAAAAATTAGCAAAACTATCTTTTTCTAAAGATGAACTTGATGGTTTTACTAAAAAATTAAATAGTGTTATGGCAATGATAGATTCTCTTGCAGAAGCTAATTGCGAAAATATTGAACCTCTAAGATCTGTTTCTGATATGTATCAGAGAACTAGAGAGGATGAAGTTACTGTCGGTGATATTGCCGACCAGTTATTTGCAAATGTACCTGCACAAAATGCTGCATTTGCCAAAGAAGTAAAATGTTTTATAGTGCCAAAAATGGTTGAATAAGAATATGTCTGATTTAATAAAATTATCAATAACAGAGGCTTTAACGGCCTTAAGGAACAAAGAATTTACAGCTGTCGAACTTGTTAGAAGCCATATAGAACAGTCCGAAAAAAACAAACATTTAAATATATATATTACAGAGACTTTTGATAAAGCTTTGTCAATGGCAAAAATTGCCGATCAAAATTACCATGATGGAAAAGCCAGAAAACTCGAGGGAATTCCAGTAGGAGTTAAAGATTTATTTTGCACCAAGGGTGTAAAAACGACCGCTGGTTCTAGGATGCTCAGTAACTTTGTGCCACCTTATGACTCAACTATTAGCCAGAATATTGAGAATTCTGGAACTATTATGCTTGGTAAGACAAACATGGATGAATTTGCCATGGGTTCTTCTAATACCACTAGCTATTTTGGGGATGTTATTAACCCTTGGAAAGCAGAAGGTAATGATGCTGATCTTGTTCCAGGAGGGTCATCAGGAGGATCAGCTGCAGCCGTAAGCAGTTTTTCAGTGATGGCGGCTTTTGGTAGCGATACCGGAGGATCAATTAGGCAACCGGCTGCCTTTACAGGGCTCGTGGGTGTTAAGCCAACCTACGGCAGATGTTCCAGATGGGGTATGGTTGCTTTTGCAAGCTCGTTAGATCAAGCTGGAATTTTTACCAGAAATACTAAAGATAGTGCGTTGATGCTTGAAGCCATGATGGGGTTTGATGAAAAAGATTCTACTTCGATCAACAAAGAAGTGCCAGAACTGGTATCTGCCTGTTCCCAATCGATAAAAAACATGAGAATTGGTATACCTTATGAGTTGATGAAAACTGAGGGTGTAGATAATGAAATCATTCAAATGTGGGAAAAATCTATTGAAATAATGAAGGCAGAAGGAGCTGAAATTGTCAATATTAGCTTGCCAAATGCCAAGTATGCCCTAGCAGTATATTATGTAATAGCTCCGGCTGAGGCTTCCTCAAATTTAGCAAGATATGATGGCGTTCGTTATGGCCATAGAACTAATAAGGATAACCTAACACTTGAAGAAATGTATATTTATACTAGAAGTGAAGGTTTTGGTGATGAAGTAAAAAGAAGAATAATGATAGGAACTTATGTCCTCTCAGCTAGCCACATGGAAGCTTATTATTTGAAAGCGCAAAAAGTACGTAGATTAATTGTGAATGATTTCAACGATGCGTTCGAAAAATGCGATGCAATATTACTTCCATCAGCTCCAAGTGCTGCTTTTAAAATAGGAGAAAAGCAGGATAATCCCTTAACTATGTATTTAAATGATATTTTTACTATTCCGGCAAGCCTTGCTGGCCTTCCTTGTTCTTCTGTCCCGGCGGCGATTACTAAAAATGGCTTACCACTTGGGATGCAGCTAATTACTCCGGCTTTTGATGAGTATAGTTTATTGCGCGCAAGCAGTGCCATAGAACGCGGGGTTTCAGATATAGATTTTATTCCGAGAGGTTTTTAAAAATGGCTTATATAATAGGAAATACAGGAAAATGGGAATATGTAATCGGCCTGGAGGTCCATGCGCAAGTAGCTTCTAAAGCAAAATTGTTTTCAGGAGCGGCTACCGAATTTGGCAGCGAACCAAATTCCCAAGTTTCTCTGATCGATGCTGCAATGCCTGGAATGCTACCGGTATTAAATAAACATTGCGTTGAGCAAGCAATCAAAACAGGCCTTGGGATCAATGCCAAGATAAATAAGGTTTCAATTTTTGATCGTAAAAACTATTTTTACGCTGATTTACCGCAAGGTTACCAAATTTCACAATTTTACTTACCGATTGTACAGGATGGTTACCTTTTGATTAAAACCGAAGAAGGAAAGGAGAAAAAGATCAGAATTAATAGAATTCATCTGGAACAGGATGCAGGTAAAAGTATGCACGATCAATCCCCTGATTGCAGCCTGATTGATTTAAATAGATCAGGAATCGCTTTGATGGAGATCGTAACTGAACCTGATCTTAGCTCTCCATATGAAGCAGCAGAATATGTAAAAAAATTACGCAGCCTCTTACGGTGTATTGGTTCATGTGACGGTAATATGGAACAAGGATCACTTCGCTGTGATGCTAATATATCAGTCAGAAAAGCAGGGGACATGCTTGGTACAAGATGTGAAATTAAAAATGTTAACTCTGTTAAAAATATTATTAAAGCAATTGAATACGAAGCAGCAAGACAAGTCGAGATACTTGAAAACGGCGGAGTTGTTGATCAAGAAACGAGGTTATTTGATGCCAATACCGGAGAAACAAGAACGATGAGGTTAAAAGAAAATTCTAATGATTATCGTTATTTTCCTGATCCTGATTTGCTACCTGTATATGTCGAAGATGTCTTGATTGAAAAATTGCGTAGCGAGTTACCAGAATTACCGGATGCTAAAATTCGAAGATATGTAAAGGAATTCGGCTTAAGCCAATATGATGCGGAAGTAATAGTGGCTGACGAAGAAATAGCTAAATATTTTGAAGAAGCAAGCCTTGGAGCTAATCCTAAAATAGTTGCTAATTGGATATGTAGCGAGCTATTTGGTAAACTTAATAAGAACAATATTGAGCTAGCTGATTGTAAAATAACTCCAATCATGATTAGAGAATTAGTGAGCCTTATTGAAGATGGTACTATTTCCGGTAAAATAGCTAAGTCCATTTTTGAAGAAATGTTTGAATCAGGAGAAAATCCTGAAAAAATAGTCACGGCAAAAGGGTTAGTACAGCTAGCAGATAGTAACACCTTAGAACCGATTATCGATGAAATAATAGCTGGACACCCAGATTCGGTAGCTGAATATAGAAACGGCAAAGAGAAGTTATTTGGGTTCTTTGTAGGCCAAGTTATGAAGAAAACTGGCGGTAAAGCTAATCCACAAATGGTAAATGATCTGCTTAAGGCAAAGCTTTCAAAATAAGGTAGAGTAATATGAAAAAGTATAATTTTAACAAACTGATTCGTAGTAATTTGCCAGAGAGGATGAAAAAAGAGGGAGTGGCACTGTTTGGTCGTCATTTAACTGATGAAGAATTTGCCAAAGAATTAAAGAATAAGCTGGTAGAGGAAGCTAGTGAAGTGCAGGCTACAGAATCTCGAGAAGATATGATTAAGGAGCTAGCAGATGTTATGGAAGTAATAGAAGCTCTCACCTCATTGCATGACATAACAAAAGAAGAAATTGAAAAAGAACGTCTTTTAAAAGGCCAGACAAATGGGCATTTCCTAGCAGCTAATTTTGTGGACTATATCGAAGTGCCCGTTAGTAATCATAAGGTTATAGAATATTTAGAAAAAAGAAATCGACCTTACGAATGTAATTAAGTAAACTGTTTAATTTTTTTAAATTCATCTAATAAAATGGTAAAAGCTGATATTTGTTTTAAATAAATACAGATAAGCTTTTAAAGGCAATTTTACCTGCAGCATTCATTGTCACAGTTAAGCTAGTTTTTGGCTTTTACTTATTTATCCTTATATATTCGACTATTTCCTGTTCTGAGCTATTCATATAAAAATGCTTCATATATTTACCCTGTTTATCCATGAGATACACGAAAGATGAGTGGTCTATCATGTAATTATTGAGATTTTCAGAAGTTTGGGATCTAGTATAGAATACCTTATACAGGTCTGCTACATATTTCAAATCTGCAGCTGAGCCTGTAAGACCTATAAATTTTGGATGGAAATGGCTTAAATATTCTTTTAGTAATGCGGGAGTATCTCTGTCAGGGTCAATTGTAATAAATATTGGTAAGATATCAATATTATACTTTTCTAAAGTAGTGATAACATTGGATAATTTATTTAATGTAGTAGGACAGATATCAGGGCAATATGTAAAGCCAAAATAAATTAGGCTCAAATGACCTTTTATTTGCTCGCTGCTAAATTTATTACCGTTCTGATCAGTTAGGACAAATTCGCCGCCAATCGGTACATCTTCAGGTATAGCTCCGCCATGACCTGATAATGGTTTACTGGGCAGTTCTACAAAAATCAAGATATATGAAGATACAAGAGCTATAATTATGCTAAGTAAAATGATAATTTTAGTGGTTAGTTTAATCTTTTTATTTTCTTCCATATAATATATACCCAATATATTTTATTTTAGCATATCGGCAACTTCTAAAGCTGCATAAGTAAAAATACCTGCGGCCCCTGCTCTCTTAAAACCTATTAATGATTCTACTATTGCTTTTTCCCACTGGAGGACTCCTGCTTCGGAAGCAATTTTCAGCATCGAATACTCACCGCTGACCTGATAGGCAAAAATATGAACATCGAACCTTTCAGAAGCTTCACGTATTACATCTAAATATGGCATTCCTGGTTTTACCATAATCATATCAGCACCTTCTGAAATGTCCTGCTCAATCTCGCGCATGGCTTCCTTAATGTTACGAATATCCATTTGGTATGTGGCTTTACTTAGGTATTCTTTCTTGTTACTCCTAACTGCTTGTCTAAAAGGCCCATAAAAACTCGAATCATATTTTGCTGCATAAGCAAGAATATTAACGTGAGTAAAATCATTAGAATCAAGTTCTTCTCTGATAGCCATTATCCTACCGTCCATCATATCAGACGGTGCAATAATATCAGCTCCTGCTTTTGCTAAGACTAGAGCCTGATTTGATAAAGCTTTAATAGTCTGATCATTGTCAACATCACCGTCAATTAGGATACCATCGTGGCCGTGGATAGTATAAGGATCAAGAGCTACATCACAGGAAATTCCTATTTCAAGACCTTTATTTTTAAGAGTTCTAATAGTGCGGCATACTAGATTATCAAGATTATATGCCTCGTCAGCATCCTCAGATTTTAACTTATCGTCAACTGAAGGAAATAAAGCAATTGCTTTTATGCCTCTTTCCTGCGCCTCTTTGGCTGTAATTACAACTTGATCTATTGATTTCCTATAAACTCCAGGCATCGTCTTAATCTCGTGGCGTTCATTCTCTCCTTCAACGACAAACATCGGCAGTATAAGATCTTCAGGGCGAAGTGTTGACTCTGCCATCAGGTCACGCAGCCAACTAGTTCTTCTATTTCTTCTTAATCTAACAATAGGAAACATAATTTTGCAAATAATTAATTGAAAATGGTAATAGCTTCCGCAACTTAAAACTAGCAATAAATTTACTATATACAATCTATGAACTTGCTTCAATCAATCTTTTAAACAAGTTTTTATCTAACTCGGAATTTAAATATTCAGAGTGCCACTGAACCCCCACTAGAAACTTATAATCTTTTGACTCAACCGCTTCAATAATTCCGTCAGGGGCATACGCAGAAGCTACCAGGCCTTTTCCTAGATTTTCAATTGCCTGATGGTGAGTGGAGTTTACCATAACTCTGGAGTTAGGGCTAAGAGATCTTAAAATTGTTCCTTCTTTGATGCTAATAGGGTGAGTTGGAATATTTTTAGGTGGAGGTTGTTCATGATTTAACTCGCTGCTAAAATGATCCGGAATATGTTGGATAAGAGTTCCTCCAAAAAGGATATTAATTAATTGTAAGCCATTGCAGATGCCAAATACAGGTATATTTTCACTAAGAGCTTTTTGAGTAATTTCTAATTCATATTCAGCCCTAACATCTTTGGTTTTAACTTTATCCGATAAAATTTCGCAACCATAAAACCTAGGATGGATATCTTCATCACACCCAGGTATAATCAACCCATCAATCAATGCTAGTGTTGCGTCAATATTCTGGTTATAAGGAAGCATAACTGGTATTCCTCCTGCTTTCTCAACATTTTGCGAATAACAAGCCCTAAGAGCGTACCACGGGAATGACGCATAAGAATATTTACTAGAATCGGTGTTTAGATCAAGAATAATCCCTATTACTGGTTGCCTTAAATTATTCATTTACCCAACTAAACTTCGACTTCAGTAAATTCGATTTTATTTTCAGCGGTGATAGTGATTTTTTCTATTTTTAACTTTGCTTCTTTTAGCATTTTTTCACAATGATTTTTGAGGGCAACTCCTCTTTCAAAGCTAGAAACTGCATCAGCTAAACTTTCTTGACCGGTATCGATTTTATTTACTATCTCTTCAAGTTCAGCCAAAGCTTCTTCAAAACTCATTTTTTCGATAGATTTAGTCATAAATCTCAATTAATATTTATTTTGTGCCAATTAAACATTATTTATTTCTTATATGCAAGTTAGAATTTATATCCCTACTAAATCATCTACCCAATCTGGACACGGCTCTGGAAATTGGTTGCTGGAATTTGTAGAAAAACCTGGTAATAAATTCAAGGAAACCCTAATGGGACGCACTTCTTCTAATGATATGTCTAATGAAGTTAAAATAAAATTTCCCACTTTGGAAAAAGCAATAGAATTTGCTAAAAAGAAGAATTACGATTTTGAAGTAATAGAACCGAAAAAACCAAAATTAATCAAGAAAACTTACGCTAGCAATTTTAATTAATTTATTTGTTGGCACTTACGGAGAAATATTGCAATTTTATATTCCCGGAAGCTATATTGAGTTTGCATAATAAATTATGCTTTAGCTGCGGTTTCTGATGTTGTTAAAAAATTTTTGCATTAGATTGACTGATTCCTCTTCAAGTATACCAGTATATATTTCTGGCCGATGGAAACAGGACGAGGAGTTAAAAAATCTCACTCCATTTTCTACTGCTCCTTGTTTTGTGTCAGCGGCAGCGTAATATATTCTTCTGAGTCTTGCGTTAGCAATGGCCGCAGCACACATAGTACATGGTTCTAAAGTAATGTATATATCGCATTCAGATAAATTCTTATTATCTAATTCTAAGCACGCACGGTTGATGGCTAAAATTTCAGCGTGAGAATTGGGGTTTTTAGTTTGTTGAACAAGGTTTCTAGTACTGGCAACAATACTATTGCCCGTATTGTGTATTATAACACAGCCGACCGGTACTTCATTCTCCTCGAAAGCTTGTCGGGCTTCCTGAAATGCCAGTTGCATGAACCTATTCTCAAAATTATATTTTTTCACGATAGTTTACGTCTTGTTCAAGTCCTGCTGGATCCTGATGTATAGTAATTTCTGCTTCTGGAAATTCCTGCAATAAATCTTTCATTAGTTTATCAGCCATTTCATGAGATCTATACAAAGTAATATTGCCGTCAAGTTCTAAATGAAATTGAATAAAAGGTTTACTTGCTGCATATCGTGTTTTCAATTCATGGATACCTTTTACCTGATTGTAATTAGAGACGATGCTCAGGATTTTATCTTTTTCTTTTTGAGGAAATTCTTCATCTGCTAAGTTACGGATTGCTTCACGAAATAGTCTGTAGGACGCGTACATGACGTATAAAGAAATACCGATTCCTGCTAAAGCATCGATATACCAAAAGGTCGCACTTAAATAAATAGAAATAATAACGGCAATATTAGTGATAAAATCTGAGAAATAATGGAGTTTATCAGCACTTATAATTTTTGATTTTGTTTTACTGATGACATAAGATTGAAAACATACAAGGATAAATGTTAAAAACACGCAAAAATACATGACATTAGCCCCAAGTTCTAAATTTACGAGTTCAGAACCTGAAAATAACGATTTTGAAGAGGAAAAAAGAGTAAACAAGCATGAAGCAAAAAAAAACATTGATTGTGAAAAAATGGCTAGATCCTGAAACTTTTCATGGCCAAATCTATGATTATCATCTGCTGGTAGTAAAGAAACTCTAATAGCTATTAGATTTATTACTGAAGAAGATATATCAAGTAACGAATCTATAAGCGACGCTAAAATCGACTGCGATTCGGTAGCAAGCCACGCATAGCTTTTAGCCAGCATAATAATTACCGCTGTTGTTACTGATGCGTAAGATGCAATCTTAACTAGCCTATTATTCCTCTCTATAGCCATATCTATATTTTTTAATTGCAATAAAAATTAGTAGCATATATCATATTGGTTATCTGTAACTTATCTTAATACCTAATTATTTAAAGTCAAAATTAATCTTAAAACCAAAAAAGTGAGTTATTAATATATGAAAAGTTATGTAAAAATAATATCAAACGTTCTTATTCTTGTTACTTCCGTTTTTATGTTAAACGCTTGTAGCGGGCAGATGAATAAACAAAGTGGCGGCACATTAATAGGTGGTCTTGCCGGAGGGTTACTTGGTTCTCAATTTGGCGGAGGGGAGGGAAAACTTATTGCTACAGGAGTTGGCGCTTTAGCTGGTGCACTCATAGGCGGGCAGATTGGTAAATCCATGGACGAATACGATCGTGCATTACTTGAAAAAAGTTCACGTCAGGCTCTTGAATATTCTCCGTCTGGTAGTAGCGTTGAATGGCGTAATCCTGATAGTGGAAATTATGGATATATTACTCCTACTAATACATTAAAGACAGAACAAGGTTATTGCCGTGAATATACCCAAGAAATAGTAATAGGCGGGGAAAGGAAGAAAGCTTATGGTAAGGCTTGTCGTAAACCGGACGGTAACTGGGAAATCGTTAAATAGCGATTTATTGGTTTTAAGAAAGTCAATAATATATCAGTTTAAACCCAAATTTAACAAATAGACTTGGATTGAAATATAACATGTATCTGTCCAAGTCTTTTTACTTTGCTCTTTTAGCTATATTTATTTGTCGTACTAGTAAACTCAAATTCTTGTATATCTTAATTTTAGGAAAATTATGTCTCCAGTTGTAGAGTTTTCTTCAGTTAGCAAATATTTTGACTCAAAACTTTTGGTAGATAATGTAAGTTTTAAACTACAACAAAGGGAAATAACCACATTAATTGGGCAAAACGGAGCAGGAAAGACTACTATAGCCAAGATGATATTAGGCCTTGAAAAGCCAACTCAGGGACAAATAAGGATAAAGGATAATTTAAAAATCGGTTATGCTCCCCAGAAGCTGGATTTTAACTTCAATATGCCTTTGAATGCCGAAGCTTTAATGAATATTCTAGTTCCAGGTGGAATTGATAAAGAAGTTTCCGAACTGATAAATTTTGCTGATTTCGATAATGTAAGGAAGATTGATATTTCTGAATTATCTGGTGGTCAATTACAAAAACTTGTACTTGCCGGAACACTTATGGATAAACCAGATTTAGTTATTCTAGACGAACCCACCCAGTACCTTGACGTTACAAGTCAACAAGAATTCTACAAGCTGCTTAAGCAAATAAAAGAAACAACAGGTTTAACCGTTTTTTTGATCTCGCATGACTTGTTTACGGTCATGAAAAATTCTGATCAAGTAATTTGTATTAATGGTCACGTCTGTTGCATAGGTAAGCCAAATGATGCCGGCCAGAATTTAGACTTTAAAAATGCACTATCCGAAATAGGGTTCTATGTTCATTCACATGATCATAGGCACAATCATTAATGGAATACATATTTGGTTATCGATGTTTGTAATAATTACTGTTTCAGTTTTAATCGGTCTTATTTTTGCGCCTCTTGGCTGCCTTGTTTTATGGAAAAGATATGTATATTTTGGCGATGGTCTGGCTCATGCAAGTATGTTTGCAGGCATCGTAAGCGTAATGTCAGGATTACCTATTTTCTATGCTGGACTGCTTAGTAGCGGTCTGTTTGCCTTTATCATTTTTAAATTGCGCAGTAATTCCGGTAATAGCGCAGCAATCGGTTTAACCACAAGCATAATGATATCCTTAAGCTTGGTGCTAGCTTATTCTTACCCTGGTCAGATTAATATTACTAAATATTTAGTAGGGGATATTATTTCAGCGAGTGCCCAAGATATCAAATTATTATTCTTTATTCTTATAGTAGTTTTGATATTTTTTCTCTCTTCGTATAAAGACCTTGTTTTGATGATTTTAAGTAAGGATATTGCGGAATCAAGAGGAGTAAAAGTTAAATTTCTTGAACTAGCTTTTCTAGCCGTCCTCTCTTTTGCAGTGCTATCAACTATTAAGATTGTTGGAGCGTTGCTTGTTACTAGTATAATAGTCATTCCGGCAATGGTTGCCAGAATGGTTGCTAAGTCACCGGTGTCAATGATCGGCTTTGCTATCCTTTCTTCCTTAATGATGAATTTTATAGGAGGGATCTTGTCTTTCTATTTAGATATCCCTTTTGCTCCATCCATTATATTATCTGGAGGGTTTATATATTTTCTACTTTTACTTATCACGCACTTTAAAAAATTTTTATTTAAAACTAGTCACTAGATTCAGATAGAGAGGGACTAAATTTTTCTCCTAATATTTCTACTGGATTTTTTTCTAACTGTAAAAACGGAGAAAGTAATGAATCAGTTAAGGATTTAGCAAAAATATCCTCTGAAAATGGTTTGGAAGATATAAAACCTTTATCTTGTCCAAAACATAATTTTTTACGCAATGAACTATTCTTTAATGGTTTTGCCTTGAAAGAAGAAGGTTCAGGTGTAGGAAAAAAACTAGAACTACCAACTTCTTGTGTACGAGTATATATTTTAGGGTCTTCTAAAGCTCCTAGTTCTTTATCAATTATTTTATCAGGGGTAAATTCATCAGTAGTGGATTTAATTGTAATAAGTTTATTGATTTTTGTTAAACACCCTACTGAGTCTTTGTTATCCACTTTAATCACGCTATATCCGTTTTTTTTAGCAAGAAAACAATTTTTCTCATCATCATCAATTAAATATACCGATTGCTCTGTTGTTATTTCAAAATGATCCATAGCTTTTTTTATATGCTTTAATTTACCAGGATAAAGAGTAGATGAAGGCCCGTTGATGATTTTAACTTTATTAATTTCATCTTCCGTCAAGCCTAGCTTTTGTAAAGCCGGTTCTATTACCTCTGTTCTGATAAGGTGGTAATAGCTATTTTGTGGCCATGTTTGAGTGTCTTGCGTATGATAGGTAACAGATTAACAGGATCTCTTAAACAGTTATACTCATCTGCTAAAAACTTGTCTATTAATTCTTTAGGTACTGATCCCGTAATATTCAGGGTATCAAAAAAATCGTGGGAATTACCCTTTATTATAGTGTTATCAAAATCCCAGCAAAATAAGTACTCCTTTTTTAAGGGGTCTGGCTTTATATAGAAAGAATCGCTAACTTCTGCTTCTGGGTTTATTATATACTTCTTTTTGCTCATGCAACTTATAGTTAAATAATAGTTAACATAAAACATTGTTTGCTTTTTGTAAAAGGAATTTTTATGTATATATTATATAATTTAATACAAACTTAAAGTTGTATAATACTGATACTAATATAAAACTTTTCTGTTCTAATGATTATTTAGATAAAAACTCTCTTGAAATTCTAGAAAAATTAACCGATTATTTATATTTATACTTGAAAGAAATAGAAAAATATATATAGTCATCCCTTAACATTTTTATAACCAGCACCACACCTCATATGCTAATACTTTTTATAGCTTTATACATGGTCTTCTCAATTATAATCGGATTATATTCTAGTCTAGGAGTAAGAAATTCCACTGATTATATCTTAGCAGGTAGAGCAATACCACTCTATATGACGGTTGCAACGGTATTTGCGACGTGGTTTGGCTCAGAATCCGTTGTTGGAATTCCTCCTGTTTTTATTAATGACGGTTTAAGGGGAATAATAGCTGAACCTATCGGCACTGGTTTTTGCCTTATAATAGTTGGTGTTTTTTATGCTGCCAGACTTTATCGGATGAAACTTGTAACCATCGGTGATTTTTATAGGCAACGATTTGGACGAGTAGTAGAAATGCTAGTGTCTTTAACTATATGCGCCAGTTATCTTGGATGGATGTCAGCACAGATAGTAGCACTTGGTTTAGTAATAAAACTTATTTTTAACGATGCGATTTGCTTTGAGCTTGCAATGCTGATAGGACTAGCCATAATCATGCTCTATACGATAGTGGGTGGAATGAAATCGTTGGTAGTGATGGATTTCATCCAAATGATATTGATTATAGTGGGGTTACTTGCTGTGGCAGTGTTAGTTGCCGGTCGTTTTGACGGAGGGGCAACTGAAATTATTTCGCATGCTGCGGCAAATAATAAATTTGATTTTTGGCCAGAAACAAATTTTCATGATACACTTGAATTTGTTGCAACTTTTTTGACTCTAGCTCTAGGGTCTGTTCCTCAGCAAGATGTTTTCCAGAGGGTAATGGCTTCTAAAGATGAACGTACAGCAGTTCTTGGCTCCACGATTGGTGGTGTCATATATATAATATTTTGTTTTGTGCCGATTTTTATCACATACGGTATTTCATTATTATCCCCAGGGATTTTTGAGCAGACGTTAGAAGCTGGAGGTGATCAGCAAAGGATTTTAGTAGACTATATATTTAAAGAAACTCCGGTGTTCTTACAAGTTCTGTTTTTTGGAGCTTTACTTTCGGCTATAATGTCAACTGCTTCCGGTACTCTGCTTGCTCCTTCAGCCTTGCTTGCGGAGAACATACTAAAAGATTCTCTGAAGCTTACGGATAGAGGGATCGTTTTAACATCAAGAATTGGAGTGTTTGTTTTTGGATTTTTAGTATATTTCTATTCCTACTTAAATGTAAGCGCAGGAGTTACCATATTAGAGATAATTAAAGGAGCATATCTTGTAACTTTATGTGGAGCATTTGTACCTTTAACATTTGGCGTTTACTGGAGTAAAGCAAATAACCACGGGGCAATATTATCTATTATTCTAGGTGTAGGTACGTGGGCAATACTGACTTTTCTTGAGGAAGATTATATACCGCCTCAATTAATTGGCCTTCTAATGGCTACGATTGGTATGATAGTAGGCAGCCTATCCTCAAAGTATTGGAAAAAACTAAAGACTAGCTCTGCATATTAATTGATTAAACCATAAAAAATAGTTGATTAATCGGCAAAATTAGTTCATATTGTTTTCCTAGGGGCGATTAGCTCAGTTGGTAGAGCATCTCGTTTACACCGAGACGGTCGGCAGTTCGAGTCTGTCATCGCCCACCAAATATTTTCCGTTTGCATTATGAGAGGTCTTAATGGTAAAAACTAATGCACACAAATTTGTTTTTGTTTTCTTAGGTTTAGCCATTACACTGGCTATTTTTTTGTTAGTTAAACCTTCTCCAGTATCCATAAAAAGCTTAGCAAGTTCCGTAGCTGAAATAAAGCACGTTAAAATAAAACGTTAGGAAAAGCATTGAAAATAAGAGAGGCCACAGATAAAGATACCCCCGCTTTATTACCATTACTTGATGAACTTGGATATCCTGTATCATTTGAAGATTTTAATATAAGGTTTAAAAGGTTTTTGCAAAACCCAGGATATGGAGTGGCGTTATGTGAAATGGACAAACAGATTGCAGGATTAGTGGCTTGGTCTAGGAGCAGTCTTTTTGTTTCAGATAGCACTAGATTTCATATTGAGGGATTGGTAGTTGCTAGTCGCTATAGAGGACAAGGTATTGGAAAGATGCTTATGAAATTTGTCGAAGATATTGCAAAGGAAAGCAGCCCTGCTATTATTGATCTAACGTCGGGATTAAGACGTGCAAAAGCTGGTAGCCACGAATTTTATAAGAACCTTGGCTATAAAAACGAAGGATATATGGCCAAGCTATACTTGAGGAAGGAGTTATAATGGTATTTATCAAAATATTATAAAAATTAGCGATTCTCTCCATAAAAATAGCTATACCATTAGCCAATAAAAATTTTATTTTTTTATTAAAGCTAATCATGCTTTTCTTAGTGTTTATGTGCGTTAATTTAAACGGTGTAGACCGGTGAAAAAGAAAACTTCTATAAACATTACTCAGGAATACCAACATCCTGGGCTTTACGATTGTGAGTATGGAAATTTCACTGAGGATTTTGATATTTTTAGTAGCTATATTAATTCTGGACAAGTATTAGATTTAGCTTGTGGTACTGGAAGACTTACTATTGAGCTTGCCAAAAGAGGATTAGAATGTGTAGGAATAGATAAAAGTGTATCCATGTTGTCTATGGCGCAGGCAAAATCTAAAGCCTTAGGATTTGATATTTTCTACTTGCAAGAAGATATAAGAAAGTTTCAGCTAGAGCAAAAATTCAACCTTATAGCCATGGCAGGTAATAGTTTTCAGGCGTTATTGAACGAATCCGACCAAAGGAGTTGTTTGGCTTGTGTAAGCTGGCATCTGAAAAGATGCGGATTTTTTATTTTTAATACACGTAATACTGTGGCTGATGAAATGAAAACTTCAAGGGAATTTGAATACTGGCATGATTTTCTAGATGCTAATGGTAATAGAGTAAAGGTTTATGGAACGCAACATTATGATTCTTTCAATAATACTGTCTTATATACCACCAAAAGAGTATGGCAAACTCATCATACTCTAAGTAAAATTACTCTTAAATTTACAAATTTTCCTACCTTATTACATCTTTTAAATCAGGCAGGGTTTGAAATATTAGAGGTATACGGAAGTTTTTCTAGAGAACCATTTGATTCTAATAATTCCAAAGACATAATTATTGTTTCCAGGAAGAAATTGTAGCCTCAATAGTATTGTAAATTTTTCTTTGCAACACCAATCTTAATAATTACTAACATAAACATATTTTCTTGTATTGCAGTATAAGTTTTTTGTTACACTAATTTTAAGTGTACAATTAATAAATAAGATAAATTAATGACTAAGACGGGGAATTCTGAAAGAACTACTATTCCTGCGAAGGAAAGAACAGCTAAAGATCATGCTAAAGCTGTAGGTAATGGTCTATTAGGTGTGGGGGAGGCGCTATTGGGGGTAGGGATAATGGCTGGTACCGTAGCTCTTGTCGTAGTTAGTTTTGGTACTGCTTTAGTGGGACCAGGGGTTGGTGATCTTTTTGCAGCTGGAGCTTCTCTTACAGCCGACGGTGCTAGTAGAGTCAGCTCTCCTTATGGTAATAAACCACAACAAACACAACCTGTTTCCCAAATGGATGAAGAAGAGAGAAGGAAATTAGAGCAGGCCAAAGCGTTATCCAGATCACAAACTCGTGAACAAACAACTGCTATAGAACAAGGGCAATACGCCGGTAAATCAAATCCTGCTGGCGCTAAACAGACCCAAATGTCCGTACCAATAGCTGTAAAAGGAAGCCAAGTTGTTCAGTCACCGCGGCCTAAAGAATTTGAAGAAATGCCTCCTCCAAGGGGTATGGGAGCTGAATTGTTGCACAAAATTAAAAAGAATCCATGGAAAACTTTGGGAACAGCGTTGCTTGCTACGGCATTTCCAGCTGGTACTGTCATTGCTGGGGCTATTGCTGTTGGAGTGGTAGCAAAAAGCGGTTACGATTCCTATTCTAATAAGAAGGCAAGCCAAGGGAAAGCTGATTCACCTACCCCAAGAGGGATGGGTGCTGAACTGTTACATAAAATTAAAAAGAATCCATGGAAAACTTTGGGGACAGCGTTGCTTGCTACAGCATTTCCGGTAGGTACGGCTATCGCCGGTGCTGTTGCTGTGGGGGTGGTAGCAAAAAGTGGTTATGATGCTCATGTTAACAAGAAGGCAAGCCAAGGGAAAGCTGATTCACCTACCCCAAGAGGGATGGGTGCTGAATTGCTGCACAAAATTAAAAAGAATCCATGGAAAACGGTAGGAACAGCACTGCTTGCTACGGCGTTTCCAGTAGGTACGGCTATTGCTGGAGCTCTTGCTGTTGGGGTGGTAGCAAAAAGCGGTTATGATGCTTATGTTAATAAAAAAGCTGCGGCCACTATTAACCCTTCTGGTTATTCCAGCAACCCGTCTCAACCGGTTACCCATAAAAAATTATATGAACCAAAAATATCACCGCCTTCTACCCCTACTAGAAATCAAACTCATAACAAAAGTAGAAGCGGTATTCAATGACACCTTCCTAGTAATTCGCCTCTATTTACTTATCTCAAGTATTCCCAGACGTTTTTTTACTTTCGTTATTGCTTGCATCCAAACGTGCAATTTCAACTACTTTATCAAGATCTGTCTGGCTGCATATTCCAAGAAATACAGGATCACGCTGACGTATATTAGCCATATTCCAATGAGTGCGATTACGTACCGCATCTACTGTAGATTTTGTTGTACCGATTAGTTTTATTATGGTAGAATCTCTAATTTCAGGAAAGTTTTTTATTATCCAATAGATAGCATCAGGTTTATCCTGGCGTCTTGCGATAGGGGTATATTTAGCGCCTTTCTTCTTCGCCCTGGAAACTGTTTCGTAAGCATTACTCAGTTTTAACTGAAGTTTTGCATTGGAATCTTTACAACACCTTTCTATCTCTTCTTTATTCAATTGACCAGAAGTTATTGGATTATCCGCTATGACTCCCACTGCAACTTCTCCATCAGCAATGCCTTTGACTTCAAGTTCGTGCATACCGCAAAAATCAGCTATTTGTTTAAAAGTTAAAGTAGTATTATCAATAAGCCATATGGCAGTAGCTTTTGGCATTAAGGGAAGCTTTTTATTTTGTGTCATAGGTTCATTCCGTGCTTTTCCGGTTAAATATTGCTGCTGATTTGATTTAAGAAAATACTCTTTTTATGGAATAAAGTCAATTGCTCATCTCTAACCGGTATTGATCTATAAATATCCTATTTAAAAAACTATAATTTTTTTAAAAATTTGCTACAATAACGGCTCACAGCGGGTTATTAAATTGTTACTTAAAATAATTATGAAAACAATATTTTTTATTAAAATGCACGGCCTGGGTAATGATTTTGTCATTATTGAGGATTCCTTATTAGCTGATATTAAAGATATAAAAAGTTTTGTAATTAAAATTGCATGCAGGCATATTGGTATTGGCTGTGATCAATTTATAACTTATAAAAAAGATAATGATTCTATTTTTATGAATATCTTTAACCAGGATGGTTCAAAAGCTAAAGCTTGCGGTAATGCTTCGAGGTGCTTATCTCGTCTAATGTTTGACCGGTATGGTATTAAAAATACAACCATAAAAGTAGAGGGTAAAGAGATTACAGCCGAGTATTCCGATCCAGATAACATAACTGTCAATATGGGGACGGCAAATTTTGCTACAGATTGGATGCCCTCGCAGGAAAAATTATGGGAATTAGCTGAAAAATACAGAATAGAGCCAAAGGAAATGGTGTGCGTTGATATAGGAAATCCCCATCTTGTTATTTTTAGCAAGTTAGGTGATAAAGATAAAAAAATCTTTGGTAAAAATTTGCAGAAAAATGAATTATTTATTAATGGAGTAAATGTAAATTTTGCTCAAATCGATGATGATACTATAATTTTAAAAGTCTGGGAAAGAGGCACTGGTTTTACTATGGCTTGCGGAAGTGGTGCGTCTGCTAGTTTTGCAGCGGCTAATAAATTGGGGTTTGTGGATGATGAAGCAAAAGTCGCTTTTGAGCTTGGTACTTTAAAAATGAATAAAAAGAATAATCAGGTTTTGATGACTGGTTCTGCCTCATACGTTTTTGCAGGAGAGTATTATTATGAGTAAAAACCACGAGGTAATAACTTTTGGCTGTAGATTAAACAGTTATGAAAGTGAGATTATTAGGAATAATTTGACAAAATCGCACCTTACAAATGCTGTAGTTATTAATACTTGTGCGGTAACGAAAGAAGCTGAAAAACAAGCAAGACAGGCTATTCGAAAAATTAAAAGACAAGATCCTTCCAAAACTATTATAGTTACTGGGTGCGCCGCCCAGAACAGTCCGGAAATGTTTGCATCAATGAGTGAAGTAAGTAAAGTACTTGGGAACGAGGAAAAGCTCTCTAGCAGTAATTACTTTATTGATGAAAAGCGTATTGCTGTTAATGACATTATGTCAGTTAAAGAAACAGCCAATCATTTGGTAACAAGTTTTGAAGGAAAGGTAAGGGCCTTTATCCAGGTGCAAAACGGGTGTGATCACAGATGTACTTTTTGCATGATACCGTATGGTCGAGGGAACAGTAGATCTGTACCAATAGGAGTAATTGCTCAGCAGATACGGTTGCTCCTTGCTGAAAATTATCAGGAAATAGTTTTTACAGGAGTAGATGTTACAGCTTATGGAGCTGATTTACCTGGGAAACCTAGTTTTGCTCAAATGATAAGAAGGATATTTTCTCTAATACCTAATTTACAAAGGCTTCGCCTGTCGTCAATTGATGTTGCAGAAATTGATGACGAGCTTTTTAGCCTTTTTGCTCATAATCCGAAGATAATGCCTCATTTTCATATCAGCCTTCAAGCTGGAGATAATATGATTTTAAAAAGAATGAAACGTCGCCATAATAGAGAACAAATTGTAGAATTTTGTAATAAGCTTAGAGCACTTAGGCCAGAAGTATCTTTCGGAGCTGATATTATTGCCGGGTTTCCAACGGAAACTGAAGAAATGTTTGAAAATACAAGAAGACTCATCTCGGAAGCAGGGCTTCAATATTTGCATGTCTTTCCTTACTCCGAGAGGGAAGGAACTCCGGCTGCTAGGATGCCTCAAGTACCTAAACAAATCAGGAAAGAAAGAGCTGCGATTCTGCGAGCTGAGGGCATTCAAGAATTACATAAATTTTTTGCTCAAAATGTTGGTAAAGACGTAAACGTGTTAGTTGAAAAGAATAACATGGCTCATACTGAGAATTTTATCCCGGTAAAGCTTGAGGGTGAGTATGATATGGGTCAAATAATAAAAGCCAAATTATACTCTTTTGAAGCAGAATATATGATAGCAAAGGTAGCATAATGTACAATTTTAAGAAATTTGCCGTTGTCGGTAGTGGTAGTTGGGGTAGTGCAATTGCTGCCCATTTAGCAAGAATACATGAGTCAGTCGTTATATATTCAGATTCAAAAGAAATAGCAGATGAGATAAATAACAAAAAAACTAATACCAGATATCTTGAAGCTGTTACTTTACCAGCTAATTTAGTAGCAACGGATAAAATAGCAGAAATTACGAATTCTGAGGTAATATTTATTGTAGTGCCATCGCACGCATTCGGAAATGTGTTAGAAGAAATGAAAAAGCATTATGTTCCATTAACTACTGTTTTTGTGATAGCAACCAAGGGGGTTTCTTCAAATCCGCTAGAATTGCTTTCCGACCGGTTTAAAGGACATTTTGATAATTCTTTTGCTTTTTTTTCCGGTCCCAACTTTGCTAAAGAAGTAGCATTGGGAAAATTTAGCAGTGCGACAGTTTCTTCTCCTGATCTAGGCCTTGCAAATAACTTAGCTAAAAAATTATCTACACCGAGTTTTGAAATTTCTACTACAGAAGATATTATAACTGTCCAGATATCTTCCCTAGTTAAAAATATGGTAGCAATAAAAAGCGGCATTCTGGAAGCAAGTGGAGCTGGAGAAAATGCTAGGGCTTGGCTTATTACTAGAGCTTTACAGGAGGTATTGCATATTTCTTCTATAATTGGGGGAAAACAGGAAACTCTCCTCGAGCCAGCGGTAGTAGGTGATTTGATTTTAACAAGTTATTCTAAGACTTCTCGAAATACGAAATTTGGATTTGAACTTCATCAAAATAATTATTCTAAAGATTTTATTTCTTCTTATTCAACTTTGGTTGAAGGGCTTGAGGCTACAAAATTAATAAAACCATTTCTTTTAAAATATAATATCAAATTATCAGATTTGCCTATAATCAATTCTGTAGTAGAGGCAGTACAAAGAGTAAAGAGTTAGGATTGCAAAATAATGATTTACAGCCTGATAAAGGAATGCTAAAAGCCCGGCTATTTAGGTAATACGTTTTCAAAATAGCATCTCATTTTATATTTATAAAACTTCTAAAAATCTTGAAGGCATTTAAAACATACAAAATTCAGAGCAAAAATGAGCGGTTCAATTAAGTTATTATATCACTATATTGAAATATAAGAGTTATGGTAGTCCCTTTACCGACAATACTTTTTATATCAAATGTGCCGTTCATTAATTCAACTAGTTTCTTAGTTAAAGGTAGGCCAAGGCCCGTACCTTCATATTTTCTGCTAAGTTTATTATCTAGTTGGCCAAAAGAGGAAAGAGCTTTTGGGATATCCTGATCGCTCATACCGATACCGGTATCTGTTACAGAGATGTAAACTAATTTTTTTAAAACATCTTTTTTTACCGATAAAGTTACTGAACCTTCTGAAGGGGTAAATTTAACTGAGTTTGATAAAAGATTCAATAAAGCTTGTTTTAGCCTTTTTGGATCGGCCTTCATTACTATGTGTTCTTGAGGTAAATCTTCAATTAATTTGACATTGGCTTCATCAGCTCTTGGTTTTACAAACCTCAGGCTTGATAAAGCCAATTTGTTTAGATCAAGATCAATTAACTCTACTTTTAGTTTATCTACTGAAGCTTTTGAAAAATCTAAAATATCATTTATTACACTTAATAGATGCTTTCCAGAATTATTTATATCATTTATATAATCTTTATATTGGGTGTTTTCTAATTTTCCGTAAGTCTCAGATAAAATCATTTCTGAAAACCCGATAATTGCGTTGAGTGGAGTACGTAATTCATGGCTTACATTTGCTAGGAATTGAGTTTTAGCAGAGCTTTCAGTCTCTGCTTTAACTTTTGCTTCCTCTAATTCTCTGTTAGTTTCAAATTGTTTATTAATAATTTTTTGAGCATAGTTTGTGTTATACATAACAATAATAAAAAATACTAAAAATATAACAATAAAACTTATAAATATTCTTTTCTCAAGATAAGCAATATTGTTCCACTGATCTATTATATCAGTTGTAATTTCAACAATACCATCTACGTTAAATTCTCCATTTTCAGAATCAATAATAGGAATATAAGTAATTATATAAGATATTTCATTTTCTAAACCATCTTGATCAGTAACCATAGCTCTCGAAACTAGTACATTTCTAGTTTTACCTCTCATAGCTTCCATTAATGGATTTTTAGCAAAATATGAATTTAAAAAGTATTTGTCTAAAATTAGAATAAATTTACTATATAAATAAGTGCTATCATTTAATTTAACATTTAAAAAGTCGTTAGACTGGCTTTCAATAAATTTTCTACCATTCTTATCGTATAAAGATATATTAGTCTTTAATTCATTGAAAAATTGGGAAGATTTTTTAGCAAATTGGATAAAATCTTGATCGGTCATTAACGATTCAAAATTTCGGTTTTTTAGTTTAAGTACGGCGCTTTTATTATTAGCCCATATTTTATGTTTATATATTTCAGCAATCCTAGCATTTTGGTCGGAAATTTGCTTAATTACAACCTCTTCTATCATGAAGTATCTATATAGCACTATGTTTGCTATTATGTTTAAAAATAACCCAATAAATGATAATCTAATTATATGTTTATTCTGAATCATTTAACGTTCAAACTATAGTATATTGTTGGTTGAGGTTATTCCTAGCATCTTAAGAATAACAGAGTCCTACTAATAGCTCTAGACTTAAAAAACAATACCAAAAAAATTTCTCTAGAAATGCACAAACAGTTGCAAACTAGTTGTTTAGCCAAAAAAATAATTTTTTAAATTGACTGTTATGCTGTATTAGCATATACCAGGTTAGTACTTTATAGTACTTTAGTAGTCAGTTATGGCTTATTAGGTGTTGTTGAGAATTTTTAAAAGACTATTTAGTTAAGTATGAGCGTATTAAAAATTTTTACAGATTATCGGCATTTGCAAATTTTTATTTTAGCAATTTTTAGCGCAATGCCTCTTGGTATATTATATAGGGTTATTTCAGCGTGGTTAACGGAAGAGCAAATTGCTCTTGCAGTAATAACTACCTTTTCAATATCTAAAATATTTTATTCATTAAAATTCTTGTGGGCTCCTATTATTGACCAGATAAAGATACCAGTATTAGGGAAAATTGGTCATCGAAAAAGCTGGATGATTTTATGCGCAGGTGCTCTAGCTTTTATTTTATTTTCTATGAGTAAAGTAGATCCACAGAATTCCCTTGCCGAATTATACGTTTTAGTTATCGCTCTGGGGGTGCTCTCAGCTACTTTTGATATTATTTTCGACGCTTTTAGGATAGATATTTTAGAAAAGGAAATGCAAGCTATAGGTGCTGCAAATACTATATTTGGCTATAGAATAGGATTAATAATAATATCCTCCGGTGCATTTTATTTCTCTGAGTTATATGGATGGGCAAAAGTATTTTCTATTATAGCCCTGTCATATTTTGCTGTAATCTTTTACATTTTATCGCTGAATGAACCTGTCATAATCCGTGATAAATTTAATGCTTTTTCCCTACATTCTTGGAAAGTGATGACGCTTGACCCATTTATTGATTTTTTTAAAAGGGAGGGGGCAATTGCAATATTACTGGCTATCATTTTCTTTAAGCTGGGCGATGCAATGCTAGGGGTAGTAGCTATGCCCTTTTACCTTGAATTAGGTTTTACAAAAAGTGAAATTGGTTTTGTATCAGGGACATTTGGGGTGTTTGCAACTATTGTCGGAACTTACCTTGGCGGTTACATAATGTACTGTGTAGGCAGTTTTAAGGGAATGATAATAACCGCCGTTGCTCAAAGTATTACTAATGCTTCTTTCATTTGGTTAAACCATATGGGTCATGATATTAATGCTTTTATGGTTGCAATTGCTATTGAAAATGTTGCCGGAGGTATGGGAATGGGAGCTTTAGTCGGATACTTAAGTGTGCTATGTAATAAAAAATTCTCTGCCACGCAATATGCTTTATTTAGCAGTGCTTCTGGCTTATTCAGCCATACCATAGTTATTTATGGGGGGAGCATAGTTGAGCAAGTAGGATGGGATTTATATTTCTTCGGGACAATTATCTTGGCTATCCCTGGCATTTTAATTCTCACATACTTAAAAAATAAATATGAGAATAAATAATTTATTTTGCTGTAAATAACAATGTGTTAGGATAATCTTCGCAAAGGTTGATCTTAAACTGAAAAAATTTTGGAGAGTTGCAATCTTTATGCTGTTAAAATTTAAATATTTTATAGCTATACCTGTTTTTCTAGTTATTTTTAGCCTGCAATTGAATCTATCAGAAGCAGCGAGGAAAAAATCACAAACAAGGGCTAGTGGCCCAGTTCAAACAAGCCTAATAGTCGATGGTAAAACGGGAATGATATTGCATTCCCATAATCAAAATGTAAAGGTTTATCCTGCTTCTCTTACTAAAGTTATGACTTTATATATGTTATTTGAAGCATTAGAAGCCGGTAAATTTTCCTTGAATGATAAATTATATGTATCCCAGAACGCTACGAAAGCTCATCCATCAAAGTTACATTTGAAAGCTGGGGAGCAAATCAGCGTTAGAGAAGCGATTCTCGCATTAATTGTTAAATCTGCAAATGATGCAGCTATAGTTGTGGCTGAAAATGTTGCCGGTTCAGAACAAAAGTTTGCTAAATTAATGAATATACGTGCTAAACAATTAGGAATGAAAAACAGCTTTTTTACTAATGCTTCGGGATGGCATCACCCAGATCAAAAAACTACTCCGATTGATTTAGCCAAGCTATCTATCGCTATAAAAAGGGATTTTCCTAAATATTACGGTTTTTTTGCAAGAACAAGTTTTAAGTTTAAGGGTAAACAAATAAATGGACATAATAGGCTTACAGCTAACTATCCTGGTGCGGAGGGACTTAAAACCGGCTTTACTAATCCTGCTGGGTGTAATTTAATTACGGTGGCTACAAGAAATGGTAAAACCCTTGTAGGAGTTGTCACCGGGAGTAGCAAGGCTATTCATCGGGACAGAAAAATGGCGAGCTTACTTGATAAGCATTTTGGCATAAAAAACGACACTTTAAAAACTAAGAAAGCAGCAAAAAGCAAAATAAAATTAGCGAGTAGTAAAGAGACGTAAAAACACTTGAAGTCTTTATTTTGTTTCAACAAAAATTTTATATAAAAATGGAAAAAGCAAGAGACGGTGCTGCTTTAAACAAAAGTAAAAAAGAAGATAAAATTTTAAGACTCTCTTCAGCTCTAAAAAATAACTTATTAAGAAGAAAATCAAAAAGTAAACCCAGGAAACAAGAGACTCAAAAAGAAATAACATAACCTTCCTGGCTTATTGGATTTTGTTACAAAAATTATATAACCGCATGGGAAGTAGGAAGTATTTAATTTACTTAACGCCAGTTTAGGATAAAAAAGGATGAGAATTGCTCAAATTACGAGGTGTTAAGGTAGATTTTTTAACAGCATAACCAGTAATACAAGCGGGCATGCCTCAGAAAATTAATAAGCAACCTATGCTTTGAATGTTCTAAGCTTATATGGTTTTTAGTACATTAAATATCGAGTCAATTAGTGAGATTTTTATGTAGTTAAGTGGGATAAGGTTAACTACATAAACAAAATTTTATACCCTAACTTCTTTAAACTCTCCAGATTTTAAGTTTCCGAGGTCGTATTTACCGTATTTAACCCTAATCAAGCGGTTTACTTTCAGAGAAAAATATTCAAAAATCTTTCTAATTTCCCGATTTTTTCCTTCAGTTAATATTACCTCAAACCATGAATTTGTTCCACCTTCTGAAATTAATCTGATCGATTTGGGTGTATAAGTTATATTATCAATTGTCAGTGGGCGAGACTTATTATGTATAATATAGGTAATTAAACTTGAAACTTTACCATGTGCGCGTACTTTGTAAACCCTTGCAAAATTGTTTTTCGGTGATTCAAGTTCTTGGGCTAAAGTGCCACTATTTGTAAGCAATAACAGGCCCTCGCTGTTTAAATCCAATCTACCTACGGAAATTACTCGAGGTAAGTAAGGCTTTAAAGCTTCGAAAACTGTGGGTCTGTTTTGGGGATCGTGGTGAGTGGTAATCAAGCCTACTGGTTTATAATACAACCAAAGCCTTGTTTGCTCTATTAGGCTTATTATTTTTCCATCTATCTCTACGACATTTTCTGGAGTAACGGTGATTACTGGAGTGTTTATGGTTTGTCCATCTATTCTGATTCGTCCTTGGAGAACCATTTTTTCAGCCTGCCGTCTTGAACAAATTCCTGCCGCCGCAATAAATTTTGCTATTCGGCCGGAGATAAATTTGCTCATAAATTACACTACAATGTTAACTATTTTTTGTGGAACAATAATAAATTTTTTGATTTCTGCATCATTGATATATTTTTGAATAGCTGGTAGATTGATAACAATCTTTTTAATTTCTTCTTGGCTTGCGTTAACAGAAAAATCATAAGTTGCTCTAAGTTTGCCGTTAATCTGTATAGCTATTGTGTAAGTGCTAACTTGCAACTTTGATTCGTCAAAGCTAGGCCAGCTAGTTTTATATAAAGGAACATCGTTACCGATTTTTTGCCAAAGTTCCTCAGTAATGTGAGGAATAAAAGGGTTCAGTAATTGAATAACAGTTTTAATACCGAAATAACTATTAGCTAGGTCGCCTGATTCCCTAGAAACTTCATCTGAAACATAATTAAATAATTCACGGATTCTGGCAATTGCTTTATTTAAACGATAGGCTAGAATATCTTCGGTAACGTTTTTTATAGTAGCATGAACCTGGCTGTTAAGCTCGTTGTTATTTTTACTATTTGACTCACCTTTTTTTAATAAATTAAATATTCTGTCAGTTTGGGCAGTTAGTTTAGCAATAAATTTTTTACATCCGTCAATTCCAGCATTAGACCATTCTAAATCTCTTTCAGCTGGGCTATCAGAAAGAACAAACATTCTAATAGCATCTGCTCCATGAGTTTCAAGCATGAGATCAAGGTCAATAACATTATTTTTAGATTTGCTCATTTTCTCGAGCTTACCCTCATAAACTTCTTCTCCTGTTATTTTATGAAAAAATTTACCATTTTTTGTTTCAACTTCGCTTGGGTATAACCATTTTCCGGATTTATCCTTATAAGTGATATGTAAAACCATACCTTGTGTTAAAAGATTTTTAAATGGCTCACGAGTCTTTAAATATCTGATATCAGCCATGGCTTTAGTAAAAAACCTAGCATAAAGTAAGTGTAGTATGGCATGTTCTACCCCTCCTATATACTGATCAACAGGCAGCCAATAATCGCAGCTTTTTGTGTCAACCATTTCACTGCTGTGAATATTACAAAAACGAGCAAAATACCAAGAGGATTCAAAAAAGGTGTCAAAAGTATCGGTTTCCCGCGTTGCTTTCCCTTTACATTTAGGGCAATCTGTATGTTTCCAGGATGGATGATGTTCAAGAGGATTTCCTGGTTTTTCGAAGTTAACATCTTTAGGTAGCTCTACCGGTAATTCGTTAATTGGAATCGGCAGAGTACCACATTTTTCGCAGTAAATTATAGGAATAGGGCAACCCCAATATCTTTGTCTAGATATCCCCCAGTCTCTTAGGCGGTAGTTAATTTTGCGAGTGCCAATTCCAAGTTCTTCAAATTTGTTTATAACTTTTTCTCTTGCGTCTTTTACTGTCATACCAGTCAAAAATGAAGAATTAATTATTATATCGTCTTCTTTGTAAAGGTATGCTTTAGAAGTTAAATCAATATAGCCGTCTTTAGACGTAGCAATTTGTCTTACAGGTAAGTTTTTTGTGTTCTGGCTTAGCTCAAAGTCTCTTTGATCATGGGCAGGACATCCATAAATTGCACCACTGCCGTAATCCATTAAAACAAAGTTTGCAATTATAATCGGTAATTTAATATTTTTATCAAAAGGATGAGCAGCAAATAAACCGGTAAATACAGCTTCTTTTTTAGCTTTTTCTATATCAGACTCAGCTGTAGAATTATGGATACATTTATCAATAAATTGTTTTATTTCATCAGTCTGTTTAATGTTCTCAATAAATGGATGGTTATAAGCTAGTGCTACAAATGTTGCCCCAAAAATTGCTTCCGGTGTGGTTGTGTATACTTCAATTTTTTGGTCACTATCTACTACATTAAAGTAGAAATTAGCACCTTGGGATTTATCAATCCAGTTTTTCTGCATTGTCTTGACCTTATCAGGCCAACCATCTAGACTATCAATATCTTTTAATAATTCTTCATTGTAGTTTGTAATTTTTAGAAACCATTGTTTCAGATATTTTTTTTCAACTAATGCTCCCGATCTCCAGCCACGTCCATTCTCTACCTGTTCATTAGCTAGTACCGTTTGATCAACAGGATCCCAGTTAACAATAGATTCCTTCTGGTAAGCTAATCCTTTGTTTAATAAATCAATAAAAAACTTTTGTTCATGCTTGTAATAACTTGGATCACAGGTAGTAAGTTCTCTTTTCCAATCATATGAAAGCCCAATAGCTTTTAATTGCTTTCTCATTACGTCAATATTAGAGTAAGTCCAGGTTTCAGGATGTAATTTGTTAGTAATTGCTGCATTTTCAGCCGGCAGACCAAAAGCGTCCCAGCCCATAGGATGAAGAACATTATAATCCTTAGCCCTAAAAAAACGTGCAATTACGTCTCCAATAGAATAGTTACGCAAATGCCCTACGTGGCATTTTCCTGAAGGATAAGGCCACATTTCAAGAACATAATATTTAGGTTTTTGGGAGTTATTGTCTGAAACAAAAGCGTTGCCTTCATCCCAGGCTCTTTGCCATTTCTCCTCTATTTCTTTGATATTCATAGGAATATATGATTATTTATCTGCCTGGTATAAAGCTCTTGCTTTTCTAATTATTTTATCTTCTAGAATACTGCCAATAGCAGACTCTTTATATTCTGTTGACCATTTATTCCCGATTTTGGTACGCTCATAGGCTTTCACGTCTACTGCTTCAGAACTTATCACTTCATCCTTAATGAAAACATTAATTTTAAATTGAGTATTAGGTTGTCCTTTAGGGCTATACCATTCAGTAATTATTACTCCACCAATACTATCTGCTGAAGTTAAAGGTGCAAAATCAAGTACGTCTAGGGCTGCCTGGTAAAGGTACTTGTTTACATTACCAACCTTTGATTTTGTGGCAGTACTTTTGGTTTTACCTGGCCTAAAAACAAGTCCTTCTCCTTGAAGTAGAGAACCCATCTCGTCCATCTCTGTCTCAACCCTTGATTTTGGATAATCTCCGGCTAAACTAGAAGTTATATATGCTAATAATACAAATAAGAATGAGAAAGACTTAAGTTTCATAGTGATAAATAAATTATAATTTAGTATATTTTTTGTTTGCATTAATATTAGGAATATAATGTTTTTTATAAATAATACAACTAAAAATGGGAAGAAAAAAAATAGCAGTATTATTATAAATTACTTATTAATTCCTTTGAGCGTATTTTGATCATCTCTACTCCTGTTTGGTTAAAAGGGTTAACTCTTGTTAAATGACCAATTGTAATTGTTTCAAGCATTAAGTGACATACCATTGCTCCAAAAGCTTCTGATGATAATTCTTTTAAAATAATGCTTCTTATAGGTAGCTTTTTCAAGCTAAGAGCATTGATGGTTGCAGTAAAATTTGCTTTATTAATATCAGAGAGTTCTTTATGAGCTAAATATCCGAATTTATTTAAATTGATTGTCTTATACTTTCCTACCTCTGAGTTAATCTTCTCTAGATAAAAGAAACTAAAAAATTTATCTTGTGGCCCTTCTAAATATAGTTGCAGCATACTATGTTGATCGTTTGGTCCTAAACCTTTTAGAGGTGTATAACCTTTACCATCCTTACCTAAAGATTCCCCAATAATTTGGGAATACCATTCTAAAAATGGCAAAAACCTTTGGAGATAACCAATATTTACTAATGTGTTTTTATTGGAATAATATATAGAACTTGCACTTAATATGGGTGTGCTTTCTGCCAGATTAGAGCAGAAAGCATCGATAACCTTGTTTGCGCCGGAAATATAAGATAGCATATCAATGCCTGCGATCAGCCCAATTAATAGAGAAACAGAAGAAAGCCCAGAATACCTTCCACTAATTCCTTCTTGATGAGGAATGAGAGTAGCTCCTATTTCCATAGCTATATCTTTTAATAGGCCGGCTTTAAGGTTAGTAATAAAAAATGATCGCAAGCCAATATCTGTAATGTTATGTTTCTGATATTCTCTCAGTAAACACCCCACCAACGCATTAGTTTCTAAAGTTTCTCCGGAGTTGCTAATTGCGATAAAGGCAGTATTTTTTATCTCTATAATGTCCATGAGATCGGCAAAGAAAAACGGATCAGTGTTATTTAAAAAATGTATTTTGGGGGAATTCTGATCTTGTCCTAGAAAACTTACCAACATCTGAGGATTAAGAGTTGCCCCTCCCATACTAATAACAATTAGATCAGAAAACCTATTTCTAATCTCACTTGCTACTGCAATAAGGTTTTTAAGTAAATCCTGTGGTTCATGCTTTTTGAAAATCTGATAGTAGGAGTTACCAGATTCTATATTATTTACTATTGTCTTTGCCGTCGAAGATAATAAATTATTGTCTTGTTTCCGGGAATCCGAGTTATAATATTTTATTTCGTACATATTTTGTGCTATTTTGTGGGTGATGTTATATTAAAAAGTACAGCAAGAATTATTATCTACCTAATTTAAGTTTTTTTAGTAGCCAATTTACATTAATTCCAATTTCTTTAAAAGCAGTTTCCCACTTTTCTGCTTGCTGGATAATTTGAGTATGAGGTGGGAATTGATCATTAGTAGCAATTATCACTCTATTGTTGGAGGTTAAATTGGTAATACTGTTAAAAGTGTTCTTATAGAGTTGTGACTCTAATCGATAACGTTTATTTTTTTACCAAAACCATTAACACTTACTGTACCTGTTTTGGTCAAAATCCTCTTGACATTAGAGACAAAATCTAAAGTGAGGAAAGATGAGGGAACATAATCCTCTGTAAAAGCATCAATAAATATTAAATCATAGCTCTCAGCTGTTGCTTTTTGAACAAATTCAAAGCCATCTTCAATGAAGATCTTAACATTACCGGTTGGTTTGAACAAGAAATAGTTTTTGGCGATAGCGGCTACCTCTGGATCAATTTCTACAATATCGATTTGCGTGCTAGGCAACAATTTAATCAACGCATTTGGTAAACTTCCGCCCCCAAGGCCTATAATGAGAATTTTTCGTGGATTTGGTTTAAAATATAAGGTAGCGAGCATCATTTTAGAGTAATCAAAAACTAATAAATCTGGATTATCTAGTTTTATACAACTTTGATGGATATTGGTTGGGGGTTTTAGAAACGATAAGCATCGCTCGTTATTCGTTTCATATACCCACTTTGAGCCGTAGTTATTTGCGGTATTGTATATGATGGATGATGCTGTAGTTATTGCTAAGTCATAAGATATCAATACTATTAAAGCTATCCATGACTTGAAATTCATAGTAATGATTGTTGTAATATCAGTTTGTACTTATCACACCATGGCTGGGACGAGAGGGCTCGAACCTCTGACCTACGATACCAAAAACCGTTGCTCTACCAACTGAGCTACGTCCCAATTTATGATGCCTTAGTATGCAAAACTTATATCAACAAATTACCTTATAGTCAATAACTCAAATCTCTAAATCCCTATGAACCTAGAATTCTAATTTCAAGCATACGATTCGCTATTTTTAATTAGTTGCTCTTATAGCGCAGTTTTTTTAAGATATTCAGGATAACTTGCATAATAATTAATGTGTTAAAGTTATATATGGTATCGTTATGTCAGGTAAATTGTTTTAACAGCTTTATCACAGATACTAAGCACTAATGAAAAATTTTTTAGGCAGTTTGTGTATTTATGGCATAATATTAGTTGTTGTGCAAGGAATAGCCCAAGCGGCAGTTAGAGCGGTTAACAATCAGTCCACTATTGATGTTACTGCTACTGTTCAGCCTTCTTGTACAATTTTTGCAAATGATCTTCTCTTTGAAATAACTAATTTTAACAAAAAAAATTCCTATATCGGTAAAACTACACTTTCCTTATTATGTACAAAAGGTACTAGTTTTGCTATTGGATTAGATAAGGGGAGTGCTCCTGGGGCAACAATTATAAACCGCAAAATGAAAAATAGAGCAAGTTATTTAAACTACTCTTTGTATAGGGATATTGGTAACAATTTAGTGTGGGGTAATTCCCAAGGAAACACCTTGACAGGGATTGCTACTGGGGAGAGGCAAACTTTTACTCTTTATGCAAAGATTCCTGCGGGGCAAATATCAGCACCTGGAAAATATTTGGATAGTATAAATGTGGTAGTAAATTTGGGTAGCGGTACTAATAAACTATCATACCAATTATCAGTTACAATGAATGTTATCCTTAAAAATACAGAAACACCGGGCTATAACAATAGATAGTGTAGTTAACCCTGTTAATGCATTTCTACCACACAATTTCCGCATTAAAAGAATTTTTTAATTATTAATGTACAAATTTACTATTCCTATTAACAGTAGTAAATTACCATTAGGTAATCAATTTCGGTGCGATAGTTATTTGTACTAAATTGTTATTAAAACCTAGGAGGTAATCTATGATCTTTATGAAACGAGTGAGATATCTATCTAACTGCTTTATTAGCCTTGTTGTTACTATGGCTAGTGCCTTAATTCCTATAAATACATCATCGGGGGCTACAACCACATCAACTTTTCAGGTAACTGCTACAGTAGCAAGTTCATGTACAGTGACAGCTACTAGCCTAGCTTTCGGTAATTATACCTTAGCTCAATTAGACAACTCTTCTACTATCACAGCTACGTGTACTAATGGTACAACTTATACCATTGGTTTGGATGCTGGAAATTTTTCTGGAGCCACTACTACCACCCGTAGAATGACAGGTCCATCAGCGGCTGGACTTAGCTATTCATTATTTTCTGATTCTGGGAGAACTACCAATTGGGGTAATGCAACAGGTAGCTGGGTATCAGGTACAGGAACAGGGGCTGCTCAGGTTTTAACTGTATATGGCAGAATTCCTGCTAATCAAACTGCATTGATTGGTAGTTATACAGATACAGTAACAGTAACAGTAACATTTTAGATAACTTAAATTATGAGAAGATAATATGAAAAAAAGTTTTTATACTAAGTTAAGTTTATTAATCCTTTGTATTTTGCCAACTTTTGCTTATGCATCTTTTACTATTACCCCGGTAAAATTAAAAATCAGTAAGGATGAGAAAATTGCGGCTCTAGCACTTAAGAATGATAGCAATGAAATTAAGCATTTCCAGTTAATTGTGTATAAAGTGGAGAATGAGCATGGTAAAGAAGTTTTGAAGGAAACAAAAGATTTAACAGTTACTCCTGTGATGTTTAAGATAGCACCAGGTAAAAGCCAGCTGGTCAGAATTGCAATTAAAAATAAAATGTATAGCGTGATGGAAGATGGTTATAGGGTTTCTGTTAAAGAGTTACCGAAGAAGGTCAATGCAGAAGGTGCTCGTGTTCAACTGGTTACGGAGTTCAAAGTTCCTGTTTCCATAGAAGCTGAAGGCAAAAAAGAAATGGAAGCTCAACAGTAAGGAGCACAGTCTCTTTTTATCAAGATGGTCTGGCTAGTAAAATTTAAGGTATTTTTATGTTTTTATTAGCCTACCAGATTGTTAGAGCTTTGGTGAATTTAGCTAAAATCTAGCACTATGTAGGTTTATTTCTGCACAAAGCTTTGAAATACAAGAATTAGTTTTTAAAAAAGCGGATACATGTTTTCGTATATGTCTTAACTAATTTAGTGCCGAGTCATCGATCTAGTTGGTCAACAGCTGCAAGTGCAATATCCGATGGGCAATCGATGCAAAAACTATCTTTAGTAGTCGAAATAAGGTTTTTAGGTAAGGTTTTTTGCATATTAGTGGGACTAAATATTTTATTTTCAGACGTAAGTCTAGCTAACAACTCCTTAGAAACACAGATCAAAAGTATTGAGAGCGACCTTAAGGTGGGTGAACCTAAGGATCAAAGACTATCCGGAGTAGCAGGGGTATCTGGCAACAAGATTCCTGAAATAATTCATGGTTTAATTGGACGAGCGGATACTCCAAAGGATAAACCGGAAAAACCACAAGAAATCAACATTAGTGATGTCCCGCTGCAAAAGGAAGAGGCCCCGCCGGTAATAGAAGAAGAAAAAGAATATGATATTAATGATTTGCGGTCAGATTCACCCGAGATGCTATCCACCCCTACGGCAGTTAGTGATAAGCAGAATGAGGTTAAAAAAGATAATAAAAATGGGTCTGATTTGCCTGATAGTATATCAGACTTAGCTATTGTTCCAGACACAAAAAATAAGGAAGTTCAACTCCAAGAATCACCTAGAGCTACTGAGGGAAATGAAGAATCTGAAGAAAAATCTGGATTAATTAACATAGGAGATGGCAAAAAATACGAGCAATCTATAGTTTCCCTAAGAGTAAATTATGAAGAATCGGATATACTTTCTACAATATTAAAAGATCAGTCAAATAATTTATTAGTTTTAGCGGAAGATATTACCCCTTTTGACATTAAAGAAGAATATTTAGACCGTACCGTAGTAAATTTAAATGATAAGAAATATATCAATCTAACCTCACTTGAAGGTACAAAATATAATCTCGATTCGAGCAATCTTGCCTTAGATATAACTATTCCGGCTGAACAAATGAAAATGCAATATTTTAATACTACCCAAAATCCAATAACTGACGATATTTATGGAAAAAGTACAAGAGGTGCTTTTTTAAATTACGACTTAATTCTTTCCAGAAATGAAAATACAACTTACACATCAGCTTTGAACGATTTTAATTATTTCACTGATAAAGGGGTATTATTTAACAGTTTTTTTATAAAAAAAGAAGTAAATGACATTTTTGTAAAAAAAGAAAAAAATAGTAAAAAAGTTGATACTCAGTTAACGAGACTTGAAACTAACTGGACGTTTGATAATGTAAATGATATGGCAAGGTGGCGTATTGGTGATAGTTTAACTAAAGCTGCTGATTGGTCTGGTAGTACAAGGTTTATAGGATTGCAATATTCCACTAATTTTTCAGTTAGGCCAGATCTCATTACCCATCCACTTGCAAGTTTTCAAGGCAGAGCGGATTTACCTACTATATTTGACGTATATGCCAATAATTTACCGATTTATCGTGGTGAATCAAAAACTGGTGATTTTGAGATAGCTAACCTACCGGTAATTACTGGTAAAGGCGAGCTAGTTGTAAAAACTCAAGATATTACGGGTGTAGTAAGAACAATTAGGATGCCTTACTACTCTTCTCCTAGTTTACTGAAAGCCGGACTTGCAGATTATTCTTTTGAAGCGGGTATAGCACGTAAAGACTTTGGTCTCAATAGTAATAGATATAAAGATTTTGTTACTAGTGCTAACTATAGATATGGTATGAATGATTACTGGACTTCTGCCGTTCATTTTGAATTACTGAAAAACTACGCTAGTATCGGTACTACCCACGATGTGCAACTTGGTAATTATGGTCTGATTTCAACATCAATTGCCAGTAATTTTTATAAGGTAACAAATGCTCAAAAAGGCTCTTTAGGGTATAATTACCAAACTGATAGATATAATTTTAATATTACGGTTAGCAAAGCCGGCAAAAATTATTCTGATATTTATAACGCTTTAGCAAAAACTTCCACTGATCCTAGTTATCAAACTTCTGTGGGATACAATCATGAGAAATTTGGTAGTGTCTTTGTAGGATTCCTATCTTTTGTTGCTAACAATGGTGATTCTGAAAGTAAGCGCGTCAAAATTATCTCAACTACTTATAATAGAAATATTACTAAAAATTCTTCACTTAACCTTACAGTTGGAACAAATTTAGCAAATCAAAAAAAAGAAAGTTTTGTATATTTATCTTTTAATGCAAATCTAGGAAATAAAAGCCTTTCTTTAAGTAACTCTAACCAAAACGGTATTAGTACCAAGCAATTTTCGTATACTGCACCTGTGGGTAACAAATTAGGATGGGGATATAGAGCAACTCTTTTGAAAGGGCTTACAGAGGATTACGATTTGCAGTTAGATCGCCAAGGAGAAAAAGGAAATGCCTCCTTGTTTTTATATCGTTATGGGGGATCAGCCGTACAACAATTAGAGTTTATGGGTGCTTTAGTTGCTATGGACAGAGGTTTGTATCGGACTCAGCCAATTTATAATAGCATGGCTCTAGTTAAAGTAGGAGAAATTAAGGGCGTACCGGTATATAATAACAATATGCTCGTAGGGTATACCGATAGTAAAGGTAAAGTATTAGTGCCGGATGTTTTACCTTACGTCCCGTCAGAAATTAGATTGGACCAGAGAAAATTACCGCTAGATAGCAATTTCGCTTCAGTAACTGCCAAAACTGCTCCTAAGTGGAAAACAGGTGTGGTAATTGATTTCGGAGTTAATCGTGTAAAAAGCGCTGAAATGGTTTTAATTGATAGTTCTCATAAGACTGTAAATTTTGACAGGGATGTGACAATTGAAGGGATTGAAGAAAGTTTGTTTGTAGGTTATGGAGGCAAAGTATATATAACTGATATTAGAAATTTAATTTCCTTAAAAGGTACAGCGTGCGAGGGTGATGAATGCTGTAACTTTGTTGTGCCGATAAATAGCGATTCAAAAGAACCAATATTAGATTTAGGAGAGGTAACATGTCATTAATAAATATTCAAGTGCAGAATTATAAGCGCAGAGAATTAATAAATACAGTTCTTTGGAACTACTTTTTTAACACAACAAAATTATATGAGGTTATAAAAAAACAAAATATTTATGTAGTTGGTTTTAAGATATTTGCTATAAAGGTTTTATCTATATTACTATCTGATACTATAGTTTATGCTTCTGGTACTGTAAAACCTGGTGACAAAGGGTATACATGTAACTTAACAACATATAACATTGATTTTGGAGCTTTTTATCCTTACGATGTTACTTTTAAAAGTACAATTGGTACTGTGCAAGTAACTTGCCAAGCTAATACTGGTAACACTAATGTTTTATATACACTTAGCTTTAGTGCGGGTATCTCAGGAAATTATTCGGGAAGATTGGCTTACAATGGAGTAAAAACTGTTGCTTATAATTTATATAAGGATAGTAATTTTACTCAAATTCTGGGTACAGGCAGTAGTAGCACTTATACTTTTTCTAATAGTTATCCACTTGCTGGTAACCAATCCCAAACGGATAGTTTTCCTATATACGGAAAGATTCCAGTTCAACCTCTAGCAGTGCCTGGATTTGTTTACTTAGATACTATTACCGTTACCTTAACGTACTAAATTTTGTTGTAATAATCACACTAGCTTTGATTCATAGGCTATTTGGATTACCGGTAGAACCAGCAAAACTGGAAAATGTAAATTACTTTAGGTTAAAATGTGTGTGGTATTAAGAAATACATAAATTAAAAGCTGGGATATAGATATGAGAATTTTAAAAAATCTGGTCATTTTTTGCGGTTTTGCTATTGCAAGTAATGTTTTTGCTTCGGAATCGGTAAGTGTGCCAAAACAAAATGATTATTATGCAAATTATTATGAAGATACAGAAAGTACCTTGCTGTTTAAAATTAGAGGCTTTTATGCCGCTACAAATGCAAAAATGAGCAACTTACCTGCTCCGACAATTGCGGGGGCTTCAAAACCCGGAAAACTTGCACAACAGGGGTATGGCTTTGATACAGCTATGACAATATTTGTAACTGAAAATATTGCAGCTGAGGTCTCTCTTGGTCTTGGTTTCTACAAAGGTAAATCTTCTACGCTCTTAGGTGCTGCAGATGCTTACGGTAGCGGTGGTACTGGTCTTGGAAAAAGAAACCAAATTTTTATGGTCCCAGTTACCTTATCTGCCCAGTATCATGCTGCTCCATATGGTGGTCTTAGGCCTTATGTTGGTGCTGGTCTTAATGGGACCTACATGCATACACGTTCAAAAGCTATTAAAGTTGATAGTGGTTTTGGACCTGTACTCCAGGCAGGTGTAGATTTTATCTCAAAAGATGATACCTTATTTACCTTAGATATCAGGCAATATTTGTTAAAAACAAAGGTTAAATTTAAAAAAGGCTTCCTTGCTACCGATGGTATCAGTTCAAAAGTTAACTGGAATCCACTAGTGATTTCTGCCGGTTTCGGTTTTAAATTTTAGATAGCCCTTTAGGCCTTTTGTGGACGGCTGGCTTAATTTATATAAACCAAGGGGTATAAGTTCTGCTAAAGCGGTAGCAGTTGTTAAAAGTTATTTTAAAAAATCTAGGATTGGTCATACCGGAACTTTAGATCTGGAAGCAGAAGGAGTCCTGCCGATAGCTATTGGCCAGGCAACAAAATTAGTAAGTATTCTCATTAATAGTTCAAAAGAGTATATATTTACTATTCAGTTTGGCTCTCAAACTGATACCGGTGATTTGGCTGGGAAAATTATTAAAAAAACAGATATTATTCCTACAGAAGATGAATGCCTGAATGTATGCCATAAATTTGTTGGTATAATCAAGCAAATACCTCCGATATATTCAGCACTAAAAATCAATGGAGTTAGGGCTTATAAGCTGGCAAGGCAGAATAAAGAATTTGAAGTAAACCCACGTTTCATAACAATTTATGACTTAAAATTATTATGTTATGATAGTCATACTAAGCGTGCAACTTATGTGGTCAATTGTTCTAAAGGTACATATGTTAGAACCCTAGCGGAAGATATTTCTTTATCCTTGCATAGTTTAGGATTTGTGGTAGAATTGCGCCGCACAAGGGTTGGAATATTTACTGAAGAAAACTCAATAAATATGTTTAACATAAACTGCAAAACTTTTGATGAAGCTCATGCTGTAGTTAAAAGTAAGTGCTTGAAGGTTGAAGATGTACTAGACGACATCCCGGTACTTGAAGTAGATGAATTAGTTGCCCAGAAAATTAGGTATGGCCAGCAATGTGATTTCGATAAAGTAGAAAATCATGATCAGATCTGGCTTAAATACGATAACAAAATTTTGGCTATAGGTAGTTTATCTGATGAAAGCTTCAAATCTTCAAGAGTGTTTAACTATAAAAAAGATGGAGAGGAATGATGTCGATACAAGCAGAGGTGAAAACAAAGCTAATAAAGGAATATGCAAACGCCGAGAATGATACAGGTTCTGTTGAAGTGCAATGTGCTATCCTTTCGGAAAGAATCAAAAACCTGACTGAACACTTGCAGAGTAATCATAAAGATTTCTCTTCAAGAAGAGGGCTTTTAATGTTAGTCGGACGCAGGCGTAGGTTACTTAATTATCTAAAAAGTCAAAGCCTTGATAGGTATGTTAAGCTAATAAACAAGCTTGGTATTAGGAAATAGAGATGGTAAAGGGTCTTAAAAGACCCTTTGTCGTTTGTTAAGAAAATTAGTAATACATATTGTAATCTGGTTAGATTTATAGGATTAGTTTTAGGCATCATACACAGAAGTGATTTTATAGGAGATGCCTAATCCATAAGTTTTTAATGGGTGTGGCATAGATCAATACATACGGGTAGGAACTACCATCTAGAGCTTTGGAAGGTGTCAATTTCAGCTTGGGAACTATAAACCAGGACGCCAACCGGCATTTAGCCATTTTGATGGTTCGTATACTAAACAATAAATTAGAAAAAGGTAAATGGATGTTTAACGAAATAATAAAAAAAACTAACTGGAATGGTTCTGATCTTGAATTATCTACCGGTAAAATAGCACGCCAGGCCGATGGCGCAGTAATGCTGAAAATGGGTGATGCGGCAATTTTATCTACGGTAGTTAGTGCAAAACAGGTAAAAGAGGGAGCAGATTTCTTTCCCCTTACTGTTAATTATCAGGAACGTGCTTATGCTGCAGGAAAAATTCCTGGTGGTTTTTTTAAAAGAGAAGGAAGAGGTAGTGAAAAAGAAATATTAGTCTCAAGATTAATAGATCGTCCTATAAGGCCGTTATTTCATCCTGGTTTTTTAAATGAAACGCAAGTTCTTTGTACGGTACATTCTTATGATCCAAAACATAATCTTGATATTTTATCAATAATAGGAGCTTCGGCTGCGCTTGCCGTTTCTGGTATTCCTTATCTGGACATAGTTGCTGCAAGTAGAGTTGGGTACATTGACGGACAATATGTTTTAAATCCTTCGCTTGAAGAGCTAGGGAATAGTAAATTAGATTTGGTTGTGGCAGGTACAAAAGACTCAGTAATGATGGTAGAGTCAGAAGCGTCATTGCTTACCGAAGAGCAAATGCTCGAAGCAGTAAAATTTGGTCATCAAGGATTCCAGCCAGTAATAGAACTGATAGAAGATCTCAAAAAAGCTGTTGATAAAGCTCCGTGGGAAACAAAAGAGCTATTTCCGCAAGTTCTAAAAGACCAAATACGAAATTTAACAAAAGAAGCGATTAAAGAAGCCTTTACGCTCCAAATAAAACAGGAAAGATATACTTTAATTAGTGATATAAGATCAGCAATGATAGAAAAATTTACTGCTAATGAAGAATATAGTGCGGTTCAGGTGATTTTTGCTTTTAAAGAAGTAGAATCTGAAATCCTTAGAGCTGATGCTTTAAAAAATAGGGTCAGAATTGATGGTAGAAAACCTGATGAAATTAGACCAATAGAGTGTGAAACCTCCTTGTTTCCAAGTACCCACGGTTCTGCTTTATTTACAAGAGGTGAAACCCAAGGGCTAGTAATAACAACTCTTGGTACAGGTCAGGATGAGCAGATAATTGACGCTTTGGAAGGGGAATATAAGGAGTATTTCCTGTTAAATTACTTGTTTCCACCATATTGTGTAGGCGATGCGTCACCTCTTAGAGCACCAAGCAGAAGGGAAGTGGGGCATGGCAAACTTGCCTGGAGAGCTTTAAAGAGAGCTTTGCCAACAAGAACTGAATTTCCTTATACCATAAGGGTGGTATCGGAAATTACGGAATCTAACGGTTCATCTTCAATGGCAACAGTTTGTGGCGGTTCAATGTCTATGATGGATGCGGGTATTCCAATGATAGCCCCAATTTCAGGTATTGCTATGGGTCTTATTAAGGAAGGTGATAATTTTATAGTTTTATCAGATATTATTGCTGACGAGGATCATTTAGGAGACATGGACTTTAAGGTTGCCGGTAGCAAAGATGGTATTACTGCCTTACAGATGGATATTAAAGTTAGGGGTATTACTTTTGAAATAATGGAAAAAGCTCTAGAGCAAGCAAAAGCCGGACGCATTCATATTTTGGGTAAAATGGCTACAGCTATCACAACTAATAATTTAGTAAGTCAAAATGCCCCGATGATAGAATCCTTTAAGGTCGGTAAGGATAAAATTAGGGAAATAATTGGCCCTGGGGGGAAAATTATTAGAGAGATCTGCGAAACAACAGGAGCTAAAATTGACATCACAGATGAAGGACTAGTTTCCATATCGGCGGTTGGTAGGGATAAATTGGATGCCGCAATTAGCAGAGTAAAAGCAATTGCAGTTGATCCTGAAATAGGTGATATTTTTGAAGGCACAGTAGTGAAAATCTTAGAAGCAGGAGCTTTTGTTAATTATTCCGGCAATAGAGATGGATTTGTCCATATTAGCGAAATTTCGCATGAAAGGGTGGAGTCGGTTACAGGATCTCTAAAAGAAGGACAAAAAGTTAAAGTAAAGCTTATAGGTTTTGATCGTGGTAAAGCAAAATTAACTATCAAAAATGCTGAGGGTTCTCAGCCTGAAAAACCTAAAAAAGAAGTTCAGCTAAATGAAAAAGCCGTGATTCCTAAAAATGTTACCCCACCACCAACTTCTAAAGGTGAAAAAAGGGAAGTAGCTAAAAAATGGAAAAACAAGCCAGTTAGTGAAGATGAAAACATAACTGAGAGAAAATACTTCAATTAATCTGAATTGCGGTTTCTTGATAGTAGTTGTGCTTAGATTTTACATATTATAATATTAAAGTATTTCGAAAGAGAACGTGCTACTAATGATGTAAGTTTTTAAGCAGTAATTAAGATGCCTTTTATACACAAGTCCTTTTACTTTTTACGTCACGGAGAGACTGACTGGAACAAACAGCAGAGAATTATGGGCCAGTCAGACATTCCGTTAAATAAAAACGGTGTCTTACAAGCAAAAACAGTAGCTGAGAAAATTCAAGTTTTACCAATTGATGCAATCGTTACCTCACCACTTAAAAGAGCTTATGCAACAGCAGAAATAATAGGCAATAAAATTCGCCAACCTGTCTTTGACTTACAGGAATTTTGCTGGGGTGTTATGGAAGGAAAAGTAAAAGGGGATTGTTCTTACAAGGACACTCCTTTTGAACCAGAAAAATGGTGGAAACAGGGTATAGTACCGACGGGTGCGGAAGCTTTTTCCGAGTTTGTAAGTAGAGCAGTGAAAGCTACTAACTACCATTTACCCCCTTTATCAAAGTATATTATTTGTAGCACACGGTGGTATAATTATGGCTATACTTGCAGCTATCAGCAAACCACCACAGAGGGTTGATAATACTGCTTTATTTCATTTCACGCCCCCTGATCTTGGTAAAACCTCTTGGGATGTTAATATAATTAACTAAAAATTTTTATCATTATAATTATAATCGATTTTGAAACATGCAACGGTTTTATCTATTATTTAAGCTTGGATTATTGTATTTAATCAGCCCTGGCTTATATTTAGCATCTAAATATAAATTACCAGAAGATACGGTAATGTTGTTCCGCATGACTGTTAATATCACTTATTATACTGCTATTATTGCAATTATTTTTATAATAAAATATAAGCAATAAATATCAAAAAACTTATCATTTAAAATTTGCAACATAAAATAATATTTGTTTTATTTACTAGGATTTTGCTTCTATTATTCTTATCATAAATTATATATAATATAAGGTTATTCTAGTGTCTGAAAATCGCTTCTGTAAAAATTGGGGCCCATTTAAATTAGGCCAGATTGCTTCTGTTATTGGTGCAAATATTGCATATAATCAAACTGATCTCTTGATAGGCGATATCAAATCCTTAAAAGATGCAGGTAGTGGGGATTTAACGTTTCTAAGCAATAAAAAATATGTAGCTGGGCTTAAAGTGTGTAAAGCAGCTGTCTGTCTTGTTCCTCTAAATTTCGAGCTAGAGTCTAAAATCATCCCTATTCTGCTTCAAGTACCAAATCCTTATTATGCTTACGCTTTGCTAGTTGATTTATTTTATGCTCCGGCAAAAGAACTGAAAGGGTGGATAGCACCTTCCGCATTTATAGCTAAATCTGCTAAAATTGGTAAAAATTGTTATATAGATCATAATGTGGTAATAGAAGAAAATGTTGAGATAGGAGATGATTGCGTAATTGAATCAGGTAGTTTCGTTGATTACGGTGTCCGAATTGGCCACAGAGCTAGAATTGGTTCAAATGTATCTATTTCTTATGCGTTAATAGGTGATGATGTAGTAATCCTACCTGGAGCTAGAATCGGACAGGACGGTTTCGGTTTTGCTACTCATCAAGGGGTGCATAAAAAAATATATCATACGGGATCGGTAATAATAGGCAATAATGTTGAAATCGGCGCAAACACAACTATTGATCGAGGTTCGATGAATAATACAATAATTGAGGATTTATGTAGAATAGATAATTTAGTTCAAATAGGTCATAATGTTCACATAAAAAAAGGTGCAATTCTGGTAGCGCAGGTGGGTATTGCTGGTAGTAGTGTGATAGGTTCTTATTGTGCACTTGGAGGGCAGGTAGGAGTGGCAGGACATATTACCATTACTGATAATGTACAAATTGCTGGTCAAGGCGGGGTAATTCAGGATATAAAGGAATCAGGAATTATGGGAGGAACGCCGGCTGTTCCGATAAAGAACTGGCATAGGCAGACCATAATTTTAAAAAAATTAATTAATGAAAAAAAGAAATGAATACGCAAGAAGATACATCAATGGATATCAATCAAATAATGTCGATAATACCTCATAGGTATCCTTTTTTATTGATAGATAGAATTAAAGAAATAATTTTAGGGGAATCTATAATTGGTATTAAAAATATAACTTTTAATGAACCTCAATTTACTGGACATTTCCCAAGCAGGCCGATAATGCCAGGAGTTTTAATTATTGAAGCAATGGCGCAATTATCAGCTGTGCTAGTGGCTAAATCCATGGAGACTACTGAAGATAAAGAAGTATTTTTTATGTCTATTGAGGAATCAAAATTTAGGAAAATAGTAGAACCGGGGGATTGTCTGGTTATGTATTCTAGTATAGTTCAAAATCGTGGTTCTGTTTGGAAATTCAAGGCACGTGCAGAAGTTGACGGTAAAATCGCATCGGAAGCAGTTTTTACTGCAATGGTAAGAGATAAAAATAAAGGATAAGAGATGATACATAAGAGTGCCCTAGTTAGTAAAAAGGCTAAAATTGGAAATAATGTAAAAATAGGACCATTTTCAATTATTGGCGATAAGGCTATTATTGGGGATAACGTAGAAATAAAATCACATGTGGTTATTGAGGGGAGAGTGACAATTGGTGAAGCAACAATTATTTATCCATTTGCTTCCTTATGTTATCCACAGACTTTAAAATATCAGGGGGAAGATTCAGAAATTATTATTGGTAAAAACAATACAATTCGAGAATATGTAACGATTCAGCATGGAACTGAGGACGGTTCAATGCGTACTACTATTGGTGATAATTGCTTATTTATGGTAGGTGTTCATATTGCCCATAATTGTACTGTCGGCAATAATGTAATTTTTGCTAATTATGTTAGTCTTGCTGGTCATGTTAATGTAGGGGACTTTGCAATTATCGGAGGTCTTTCAGCTGTGCAGCAGTTTGTTAGAGTGGGCTCTCATACAATGATAGGTGGGATATCTGCGGTAGTAAGAGATCTTGTTCCTTATGGCCTTGCAACAAGTGATAGGGCTCACCTGGAAGGTCTTAATTTGGTTGGTATGAATAGGCGTGGTTTTGATAAACAGCAATCTCTGGAAGCAAGCAAAGTAATAAGAGAGATATTTAATGAAAATTCCGAAAATGTTTTTACTAAACGCATTGAACTTGCTCGGGAGAATTACCCCGATAATAAAATTGTCCAAGAGATAGCTGAATTTCTTCTGGCCGATAAAAACAGGAGTTTTTGTGGTTTTAAATAAGAATAACTTAGGTATTATCGCTGGAAGTGGGCTGTTGCCCTCTGAGATTGCAGATTTACACTTAAAACAAGGAGGCAATGTTTATATTGCTGTTCTGGAAGGGGAAACCGATATTTTACACATTACTAAATATCAGTACAAGCAGTTCCCGATAGGATCGGTTGGGGCACTTCTTGAGTATTTTAGAGAAAATAATGTAAAAGAAATTATTATCATCGGCGGTATAACAAGGCCTGATTTAAAATCGGTGAAAGTAGATAAAGCAGGTTCTCTCTTAATAGCTAAAATTTTAAAGGAAAAATTTTTAGGTGATGATAATATATTAAAGATAATTTCTGATTTTATTGAATCGAAAGGTTTCAAAGTTATTTCCCCTAAAACTTTATTAGAGCTTGGCACTTATGAAAAATTATATGTGAGTAATAAATTGCCTTCTAAACAGGATCAAATAGATATTGAGCTTGGCTCGCAAGTTATTAAATCTTTAAGCAATCTTGATATCGGGCAGTCAGTTATCATTGCTGATGGTTATGTACTTGGTATTGAAGCTGCAGAAGGAACTGACGCTTTAATTAGGCGCTGTGAATTGCTCAGAAAAACTGAAAGAGGAGGGGTTCTGGTTAAAATGGCCAAGTTAACGCAGGATATGCGTCTTGATCTACCGACAATTGGCCCAGATACTATATTTTACCTTGCGAAACATGGCTATAATGGCCTTGCTATCCAAAAATCCGGGGTGATAATTGTAAAACCTGCAGAAACCCTTACACTACTTAATGAACACGATTTATTTATATCTTACATATGAATAAATTTAGTAGCTGTATTATAATTATTTTCTTATGGGGTATTGCATCGTCTAATGTTGTTTTTGCTAATAGCTATTCCTCAATTTATTATACCATTACTCCTTTATTCGGAAATAAAGCACCGGCAATAAAAGTAACGGCAGATATTAGAGGGGATATAAAGGATCAATTAGTTGTTGATTTGCCATGCAGATGGGCTAGCGGTGAATATGTAGAACAGCTGAAAGAGGTTAAGGTAGATAATTTTAGCTATCGCATAATTTCAAATAATGAACTTTGCAACCAGCTGATCATAGCAACACCTAAGTCTACTGATAGAGTTATTATAAATTATGAGATTCATCAAAAAAAGGGTGATCCGGCCGAAGTCCATGAAGCAATTATCCGTACAGATTTAGTACATAGTGTCGGTTATGGAATATTTGCCATACCAAATGATGCACGAGAGGCAGGTGAAGTATCTTTTTCTATAGAATGGAAAGAAATGCCGAGTAAATGGAAAACGATTTCATCTTACGGGATTGCTCAGTTCCTCAATTTTAGAGCAAAAGCGCAGGAATTACTACATGCAATTTATGCGGCAGGAAACTTACGTATGTATCAGATTGCTGATAATAAAAATCCGGTTTTCTTGTCACTCTATGGGTCTTTTGATATTAAAGATGGCTTTAATTGTTACTTCACTTCAAGAGATTGTTAAAACTCAAAGGTCGTTCTTTAATGATCATGATTTTCCTTATTATGTTATAAGTTTAATTGAAGGAAATGATACAAATTCAATGGGAGGAACTAGATTATACGATAGTTTTGCAGCTTATTTACCAAAAGGCATGAAGCATTTGGATTATTATATTCTTTTTGCCCATGAGCATTTACATAATTGGCTAGGAGGTAAAATACATAATAATGGGCGAGACAGCTTGGATTATTGGTGGAGTGAAGGATTTACTGATTATTATGCAAGGGTTCTAGCATTACGTTCTGGAGGTATTTCGCTTGAAGAATTTATTGATGAATGCAATCAAATATTGAGAAATTACTACTTATCTCCTGTGATAAATCAACCTAACACCACGATCAAAAATAGTTACTGGAAAAATGAAAATGTACAAAAACTTCCGTATACTCGCGGTTTTGTTTTTGCTATTTACCTAAATAGCCTTATTAAACTCCATGATGATACAAAATCTATAGATAATATTATATTAGATCTGTTTAAAATCGCAAAACAACAACCATTTTCTGTAAAATCTTTTAAAGAGAGCGCTAAAAACTATATATTCCAAGGGATTGAACAGGAAATTGCTAGATTTATAGATCAAGGAAAAATAATTGATTTAACTGCTGCTGCCTCTATTTTACCTCTGGAAAAAATAAAAATGGGTCCGTATGAGCGTGGTTTTAATAGGGATAAAATCTTAAAAAACAAAATTATACATAATATTAACCCTAACAGTAACGCTTATAAAGCCGGATTAAGAAATGGAGATAAAAAGTAGTAGAATTTAGTTTTCCTAAAGGCTCTGATCCTGATCAGATAGCAACAATAAAAACAATTAATAAAACATTTAAATTCAGACCAGAGAGTGATAATAAAAAAGAAATATATCAATTTAAATCAAACTTATCCTCAGAAGATAAGCTGAAAATCAAAAGATTCTTTGGAGTTGAAATTTAACTGCAAGAGTATATCTGCTTCTCAATTCTTTGGAGTATTGTAACTATTAGGACTATCGTTGAAGTTTTCTGTTGACTTAATTTTTGTCCTATTTACTTATTTTACTTAAATTGGAAAATCATATTTAACCTTACTACCCTTTAATTATTATAACTAACTGATAAGAGTTCTGCTTACGATAAAGTAATATATAATAGGAGTGGTGGGGTAAAATGCTTATAACAAACAGGTTGTTAATTAATCGTAGAATTTATTACCTCTAACTCTTAATTTTTTAATAAGTATTGACATAGTATGTACAAATATGGTAAATTGTACTAATCAATAATTAACCGGTATATCAAATAATGAATACAATATTAGATAAATATGAACAAAATATTGAAGATAGTTTTAATGCTCAAAAGAGTATAAAGACTAAATCGTTAGTAGATAATTTAAAGATATCTGCTACTAAGCACTTAAAAAGCAAAAAATCTATTACTATAAGAGTTGCAAATCATGATCTTGAAGCGATTAAGATTAAAGCTTCAAAAATGGGTTTAGCATACCAAACTTATATTAATATGCTAATTCACCATGATGCCTCTAAGATTTAATTATTATTAGTAGGATGAATTTTAAATACAACTACGAGAAAAACTCTCAACTGCTAAGAAACGAGAGGGATTGGTTTTGAAGAAATAATTCAAGCTATTTCCGAAGGGAATATATTAGATATTAGAAAACATCCTAATGAACTAAAATATCCTGAGCAGAAAATTTTATATGTCCGTGTATTAGAAGAAGTATATGCTGTTCCATTTATAGAAGAAGAAAAAGACTGCTTTTTTCTAAAAACGCTATTTCCTACTAGAAAAGCAAGGAAAGAATTTTTAGGCCTATAATATAGTTACATCTAGAGTATACTTTACCACAACAATACGCAATTTCAATTCGTCCAAAATCTGATGGTTTTCCTGTTTTTACAGAAGTGTTACGTCACGCAGGTGTTAAGAAACAGATGGTTTTTGCAATCGTATTGTATTAGGTATATTTATTTAACAGAAGAAGAAGCTATTAGTTCAGCAAGGAATTCCTATTATAAAGGGTATTTATGAAATCAGTTTGCAAATTAGCTGTGTTACTTGCAGCCAAAAGCTAAGCACTAAAGCGTAACTAGGACTTAATATATTTCCTCTGACGGATCTTCTTTTGGTAATATAATATTGTCCTGGATTTTTGAGAAAGGATCGAAAAAGTCTTCTAACTGGGTTTTACTTTCCAAATTCTTTAATTCTGTATCATAATAATTTGCTTTAAAAGCTTCTATTATTGAACCTTTTTCTGTTGATGGTTTACCAGTATCATAGTTTACTGGAATTAAATTAATTGATTTTGGTATCTCAAAATCAACAGATTCAATATCCTTGTAACCGTTATTCATAAAATTTATAAATATTGGGAGTGCAACAGTAGCGCCAGTTGCACTTTTTCCGAGGCTTCGAGGAATATCATAACCGATATAAGTACCTACTACTATTCTGGGGGTAAATCCTATAAACCAGGTGTCTTTCCCCTCGTTACTTGTACCAGTTTTACCGGCTATAACTTTAGGAATGATTTTTGCTGCCTGCCCAGTTCCTCTTTGGATTGCCCCCATTAAAATAGAAGTAATTTGATAATCTGTGGCATCATCGGTAATGATATGTCCTGACGATACTGGAATTATCGGCAGTAATGCATTGCCAGTTTCATCATGTTTATATTCCTTACATTCCATACATTCCGTATAATCCCTACGGTAGAGGACATTGCCTTTTCTATCTTTAATTAATTCGATATAATGTGGTGTAACTTTTCGTCCCTTATTAGCGATAATGCTATAAGCCATAGTCATCCGCTCGAGAGTGGTTTCCAGAGCTCCAAGAACAATTGAATGGATTTTTGGCGAGGGATTATCGTTAATACCGAACCTTTTAAAGGTTTCAGCAATTTTTCTAAGACCTGCTATCTGTCCAACTCTAACAGTGATACTGTTACGCGATTTTTCCAATCCTTTCCGCAGGGTCATTGTGCCCATAAATTTGTTGTCCCAATTTTTAGGTTTCCATACAGGCATTCCTGCGCCTTGATAAATTTCAATAGGAGAATCGGGAAATAAATCATTAGGTTTAGCACCATTTTCAAGGGCTGCTAAATAAACAAAAGGCTTGATTAAAGAACCAGGTTGCCTTTTTGCTTGGGTAGTTCTATCAAATTTGCTTATATCGTAATCATAACCGCCTTCTGCGGCCAGAACACTTCCCGTATAAGGTTCAACTACCATTATACCGCCATTAACCTCTGGTATCTGTTGTAGTTTATAATCATTTTCTATTTTTTCGACTACTATAACATCACCGTTTTTAAGTAAATCCCTCGCTGAATTCAGATTTGTTTTTGTCCGAGCCATATCCGCCAGTTTAATAAAGGCCGTTTTACCGTCACGTAATCCTATTTTTGCACGAGAGTTTTCAACGTTTAATACTACTGCGAGTTTGTAATGCCTTAACCCAACCGGTCTTGGAAGAGCTTCTAAATCTTTCTGCCAATTAGTTAAAGGGATATTCCTAAGAGGCCCTCTGTAACCTCTTTTCATATCATAAGTCTTAATACCGAACCTTAAAGCGTTAGCGGCACTTTCCTGTAACTTGGAATCTACACAACTGATAATGGTTAAACCTGCTGTATAGAAATACTCTTCACCAAACATGCCTATTACTTCCGACCGCACTTGCTCGGCATAATAATCTGCATCTAGAGTCTGAACTTTATCTTGTTTAACGAGTTTTAGTGGTTCATTTATTGAGTCTCTTGCTTCTTTTTCAGTAATATATCCATCATCATACATGCGTCCGATTACGTAATTTCTTCGAGCTAGTGCCCTTTCGTAATTTTTCTCAGAGCCATATTGCGACGGGGCTTTGGGAAGCGAAGCCAAAAAAGCAGATTCAGCGATAGATAATTCTTCTACTGATTTGTTAAAATAACCAAGCGCTGCAGCTGCAACCCCATAACCTTTTCCTAAAAAGAGCTGATTTAAATATAGTTCTAGAATTTGGTCTTTGGACAAAACCTGAGAAATCATATAGGAAAGTATGGCTTCTTTAACTTTCCTTTCAATCGACCTTTCCGAAGTTAATAGAAAGTTTTTTACAACTTGTTGAGTAATAGTTGATCCGCCCTCAAATCTAGTACCATTAATAACATGAGAAACATTTGCAAATGCCGCTCTGATAATACTGAATATATCAATACCGGGATGACTATAAAAATTTTTATCTTCAGCTGCTATAAAGGCTTGTGCAAGAGACTTAGGTACGCTATTTATCGGGACAAAAATTCTCTTTTCTTTCGCATATTCTTCAATCAATTTTCCATCTGCTGAATAAATCCTAGTTACGCAGGGAGGATGATATTCTTTTAATTGTGAATAATCCGGCAGATCTTGGCTAAAGTGCCATAGAATAGCAATTACAACTGCAATCCCCAAAATAGCAAGGGCTAAACTTAGCTTAGTTGCAAGGATTAAAAATCTAAGCATTAGTAACTGTATAATTTATTTTGATTTTTTAAATATAGAGATAAGTTCAAAAAAAGTCATTAATTATGTGAATCTAATCTTTTTCAGAGTTAAGGTTAACTGCCCTATGCATTACTACTTTCAGCAAAAATTAATTATTAGGAATTGATAAAACTTTTTCCTCTATCTCTGCTTTTGGATAGTTATCTTGTAGAGTGTATACTCCATTCTGCTTTTTGATAATTTCGTATTCACGCTGGGCTATAGAATCTATAAAATATAACTTGCCCGATACACCCGAAAACTTTTTGGAACTTTTTAATCTAGTTAAAAAATCTTCCTGTCTGTAATTACCGATTATGTTACTTGCAACTATCTTTCCAGCATCATAAGCAAGAGCGTGCATAAAGGAGAAGTAATTTATGCCTAAAGTAGCAGCTCTTTGCTTTAGGTTGCCATTTTCCAGAGTAATTGATCCGGTGTAAATAATTTCAAATTGCTTATCATCGATTACATCTATTCTGTTATCGCCTGCGATAACAGCTTTTTTATCTAAATTAAAATTTTTTGCAAATTGGTATATCCTTTTTAAATTTTCTGGGTCATCACCCACTATGACTACCGGCCTTTTCAAAATCTCATCCTGTTCATTTAAATTACTTACAGTATCAGAAACAATATTAACTGCTTTCTCTATATCTTCATCAGTATTATTATAAAATTCCATTCTACTAAGTGTTGCTTCTTTATTTGCTATAATATTCTGAATTATTTTGCTAACAATTTGTGTGTGTCTACCGGTTGGTAATAAAATTACATAATTCTTATATTCGTTATTTATTAGATAAGTAGTAATTTGTTCGATTTGTCTCATAGGAGCATGACCAAAGATAAACATATTATTATCAGCTAATGTTGGGTCATTTGAAAGAGATAGAGCAATTACGTCTTTATCTTTGATCGCTGCAGAGAGAACCTTAGTATCTTTAGAATATATCGGCCCAATTATGATCTTAATTTTTTGTTCTAATATTCTTTTAATGGATTCTTTTAATTTAATTTCATCAGAACAGTCATAAGAAGTTACTTTAATTTTTGTTTTAGCGCCATCTCCTAATCCCATTTTTATCATTCCAGCGTATTGTTTTGCGAGTAATTCATTTTCACCAGATAATGGTAGTAAAAGCGCAACTTCAGTAATGGTATTATTTGATAAGCTTTTTTTACTATTAGTGTTATTGTTACTAGATTCACAAGCAGTAAGAACCAATAAAAAACAAAAAGAAATAATGAATTTTGTAAATTTTTGTTTTATGTTGTTCATGTTATATTCCTAAATTTTAAGACAATTCTTATTTTATATGAATTTTAGACCCGGGCTTTATATAGTATCAACTCCAATTGGTAACTTAAACGACATTACCATTCGGGCGCTTGAGAATCTAAAGAACTCTGATATTATTTTATGTGAGGATACCAGAATATCAGCAAAATTACTAGCAAAACATAATATCACCGGCTCTCTTTCCATATATAATGACAAAAGTGATGAGACAACTCGTAAATACATAATAAAAAATATAGAAGCCGGTAAAGTTGTTTCTTTAATTTCTGATGCCGGAACGCCGTTAATTTCTGATCCCGGATATAAATTGGTTAGAGAAGTAAAAGAAAAAGGATATTTTATTGATATAGCACCTGGGGTTTCTGCTCCGATAGCAGCATTAACTCTTTCGGGTTTACCCTCTGACCGGTTTATATTTGCTGGGTTTCTTCCCAAAACGGATATAGGAAGGGAAAAGGTTTTTTTAGAATTTGCAGAAGTCGATGCAACACTTATCTTTTTTGACAGATCTACCAGAATAGTGGATTCGTTGCAGGCTGCATTAAAAATTCTCGGTAATCGAGAAGCTAATGTTTCTAGAGAATTGACCAAGCTCTTTCAGGAATCGAGAACGGTTGATATAGAAAGTTTAATAAAATATTACAGTCAGAATTTACCCAAAGGAGAGATAGTATTATTGATTTCCGGTAAAAAATCACTTGAATCATCTGAGGAAAAACTAATCACAGAAATTAAAAATTTACTTATTCTGGGTACGCACACAAAAGATATTACTCAACAATTGTTTCAAAAATACCACAAACATTACAAAAAAAGTAAAATTTATAAAATTTGTAATTCTCTAAAAGGAACAAAGCATAGAATCTAGTTTATTTTTTCTAAAAAAGTGCTATAGTGTGTACACCAATTTAATTTATTTAAGGAGTTTAAAATGTTAAGATTACTTGTTATTCTAGTTAGTGTATTTGCTTTATCAAAAGTTGCTTTTGCAACAGGTTCTGCTAAAGGTTCAGCTGAAACTACTCCTGTTACTGAAGTTAGCAAAGATGCAGCGCTTCAGGATGATGCAACTGCAGAAAAAGAGTTGAATGAAAAAGGAAAAGGAAGCAAGAAATAATAATTTTTAGTTAAGCTTTCTAAGTTATAAGTGGTTCTATATGCTAAAGGTTAGTGTTATTATCTCTACACTATTCTTTTTTAACGTCGTGGCGGGATTAAGTATTACTAATACAAAAACCAGGCCATAAAATTAAAAAAGCATATAGAACACAACAAATAAAAAGTTCTAGCACATCGTTTAGCAGTTTAAGGTAGTATCAATAAAAATTTTTATCAATTTATTAAGGAGTCTGTTATGTTTAAAAAATTAGCATTATTACTCAGTGTTCTTGCGATATCAAAGTTTGCTTTTGCAAATACCGGATCTGAAGGTTCTGCAGCTGGAAAGGCTCACGAAGAAGGACACGCTAAGGCCCATGAAGAGCATGGTAAAAGCCATGACAAAGGTCATGAGCATCATGGTGATAGCCACGGAAAAAAAGGATCAGCTTCTAAGTAATTCCTTTAAGCTCCTAAATTCAAGCCTTTAATCAGTAAAATCTGTTTTAGTTTTATAACTAAAGGCTTGAAAAAAGAATATGCATTAAGTATAATGCCTTTTACAGCAACGTGGCTCTGGTATGCCTAATTTGCTGTTTGTTTATTTTTTTAAATGCCAAAAAGAGAGTCAATATGCCTAAAATGAAGACACATTCGGGTGCAAAAAAGCGCTTTAAGCTTACTGCAAGCGGCAAAGTAAAAGCTAGTCAGGCAGGTAAGCAGCACTTTATGAGACGTCGTACGAAAGCTCAACTTCGCAATCAAAGAGGAACTACAATACTTGGTGATGAAGATGCGAAGAGATTAGTAAAGATTTTCCTTCCTAATGGGACTAATTAAAAAATGAGAGTGAAATTATGACACGTGCAAAAGCAGGAATAGTATCCAAAAGTCGCCACAAAAAAATAATCAAGCTTGCTAAAGGTTATAGAGGCAGGGCAAAGAATTGTTTTAGAATAGCAATTGAGAAAGTAGAAAAAGGATTACAGTATGCGTATAGAGATCGTAGAAATCGTAAGCGTGATTTTAGAGGCCTCTGGATTCAAAGAATTAATGCAGCTGTAAGAGAGCATGGAATGGTTTATTCTAGCTTTATTAATGGATTAAATAAGTCCGGGGTTGTTGTGGATCGTAAAATGCTGGCAGAGCTTGCTGTAAATAACGCCGATAGTTTTGCCCACATTGTAGAGCAAGCCAAAAAAGGTTTAACCGCAAAATAAGGAATATACTTCCTTTTTTAGGCTTCCATAAGCCATAGATTTGTCTTTGTAACTAAGAATTTGGGGGATAAGCAAAAAGTATAGAAGCTGCATAACAGCTGCTATACAAATTAGCCCCAAATTATTCTTAATGAAGGTGTTATTGTTCTCTTGATGCTTCTCAATTCAATTACCATAATGGGTTATACGCTAGAGTAAAGAAATATCCCAATTTTACTTTAGGGGTGTTAGATGAACTTGTCCTTTATTCTGTTGATTTTCTGTAAGTATTTTTATATGGCTTAAATTTTTAAGGTATATGAAAAGCGCAATGTCTAACAATAATTGCATATATTAATAATATTACTTATTTTTATATCATAATTTATTAATCGATTAAAAATATGTCTTGGTTTTACCTTTTTATGGCGGGGATATTTGAAATATTTTGGGCAGTAGGGATAAAATACTGCGATGGATTTAAAATTACTATTTCTTTGGTTTTAGTAATAATTTCCATGGCTCTTAGTGTAATTTTTCTGGGATTAGCCACTAAAACCATTCCAATGAGCATAGCTTACGCAGTGTGGACTGGTATTGGAATAGTAGGAGTATTCATTTACGGTCTGTTAATACTGAAAGATCCGATTTCGGTTAAGAATATCATTTGTGTTGGGATGATTTTAATAGGAATAATTGGGCTAAAGTTAGGGATAAAATGATCAAAATAATATGAAAAACATATCTATTATTTCCTTTTTCTGGCAACATATAAAGCCTTACAAATGGTATTATGCAGGAATGCTTATAGCTCCTGTAATAGGGGCTATCTTTCCATTTGCTTATCATTATGCCGTCAAGTTATTTATTGACTTAATGTCAGTAGAGCGCAGCATAAATTACAACGATATTATTTTCCCAATTACTATTTTTATCCTCTCACAAGTGGTTATGGAAGCTTCATGGAGGATAAGCAATATTTTAGAGTGGATTGCAGAGCCTCAAGTTAGAAGGTCATTATTGTTAAAATCCTATGATTATGTACAACACCATTCTTATAGTTTTTTCCAGAATAACTTTACCGGGGCAATAAGTAGTAAAATTAAAGGTATTTTAGATGGTTATGATCATTTTTGGGCTGAAATGCACCATGGTTTATTTCAAAAGATTTTAAAAGTTATTATCAGCTTTTTTGTCCTTGCTATGATTCACCCAAACCTTAGCTTATTCCTTTGTGCTTGGAGTGTTTTATACTTTCCTATCATGTACAAGGTTTCGATCAAATTGAATCAGGCTGCTTTTGCTGAAACAGAAGCAAAACATTCTCTAATTGGTCAGATTTCAGACAAGATTAGCAATATTATTGCAGTTTTATCTTTTGCCACTAGAAAAATAGAACTAAAGAAATTAGATGACCAAATATCAACTGAATTCGTTCCAAAACAAATTCTCCTTTACAAGTATGCTTTTATTAGCAATGTAGTTAGTGGGGCATTCTTTCTGATAATGACAACATTTTTTATATTTTATATGGTACATTTACGCCAAAATGGGCTAATTAGTGTTGGAGATTTTGCTTTTGTTTTTGCTATTTCGGTAGTAATAATAGAGGAAACCTGGGGGATAACTCAATCACTGCAGAATTTTGTCCGTATTATTGGGGACTTACGAAGTTCTATCGCTTTTTTATATTCTCCTCAAATTGATGTTGACCATCCAAATGCCAGGTCTTTGAGGATTAACAGACCGCAGATAGAATTTAAGGAAGTCAGTTTTGGTTATAGCGAAGAAGAAAAGGTCTTTAAAAACCTTAATTTAGCAATAAAACCTGGGGAGAAAATAGGGTTGGTCGGTTATTCAGGGGCCGGTAAATCCTCTCTAGTAAATTTATTGCTTAAATATTTTAAAGTGTCAATGGGTCAAATACTTATCGACGGCCAAAATATTAATGATATAAGCCAAGATTCTCTTCGGGAAAATATTTCAGTTATTCCTCAAGATACAATGTTATTTCATAGATCGATTTTAGAAAATATAAGATATGGTAGGCTGAATGCTACCGATGAAGAAGTTATAGCTGCAAGTAAAGCTGCTCATATTCATGAATTTATTGTGGGATTGCCCCACCAGTACCAAACTTATGTAGGAGAAAGAGGAGTAAAGCTTTCAGGCGGGCAAAGACAGCGTATCTCTATTGCTAGGGCTATTCTAAAAGATGCTCCTATACTGATTCTAGATGAAGCTACATCATCGCTTGATAGTCATACTGAAAAATTAATTCAGGATAGCCTCAATTTTCTTATTGAAAGTAAAGGGAAAACGGTTATTGCGATTGCTCATAGACTTTCTACTCTAAAACATATGGACAGAATCCTTATTATGGATAAAGGTAAAATTATTGAAGAAGGTACTCACCAGCAGCTACTGCATAACCATAAAGGCCTTTATAAAAAACTATGGAAATTCCAAGAAGTATAACAAGCTAGAAATCCTGCGGTAAGAAAATCTTGATCGGGTTTGATTCAAAATTGTTTAATTTACAATTTTTTTAGACTAGACTTGGTAAGTGTTAGTAATTTATAAAATTATTATAGGCAAAGGTATTTTGAAATGAAAAAATTTACAATTAATTGCGACTTTGGTGGCCAACTCTCCCCATTTACTATTTTTATCGGGAAACCTGAACACTCCCATCATCCATTGCATTTTCAAGCAGATTGGCTCTCAAAACAACGTGGTGGAATGATACCAGGAGATGTTATGGATGCTGTCAGTCAGCTTCAAGAACTAGCAGAAAAAAATGGAGTCTCTTTAGAAGAATTGTGCGTATATGCTCTTGGTACAAAAGAAGAACAAGCTGCTCTTGAAGGAAGTACCGAGAAAGCAAGTACAGAAACAGAGCAAGTTTCTGGAGAAGAAGCGAGTAGTAATGAATAACTTAAGTCATCAAACTTTCTAGTTGATACAACTTGTAAAGCACGCTATACTACCATAAGTAGTACAGTTTAAAAGCTTTTTAACTCCTTGAGTGTATAAAATAAATTAAAGAAATATTGTCCTATGACCTTGACTGTAACGAATCCACAAGTAACTAGTGAAAGCCCTATTCCGGTCGTTCCAATTCCAGTTACGGCTTCTACTTGGGGAGAAATCAACGTACCAACTAATACTTCAGTTATCGCACCCGTGCTTCTGGTAACAAATCTGGAGGCTGTGGATTTAGCTACTTCTGGCCCTGCTGTTAATATTCTGGGAGAAGGGCAGGATCAGAGGGTAGCTATGTTCATAACCTACCGGAAATTTTTACCCCTTTTAGTGAGTAAGTTTTTTATCTTTCTCCTCTATAAGAGAGCTTCTGATTTTTTGTTATAGGAAATTAGGCAGTTCTTTTTCAAGTATTGTAAGTTTTTCAATATCCCCGCCTCCTGCTTGTGCTAGGTCTGCCTGTCCACCACCACTCCCACCAATAAAACCAGTTAATTTTTTTACAATGTTACCGGCATTATACTCAGATGTTATATTTTTAGACACCCCAACTAATACTGATAATTTATCATCTAATTTACTAGTATATACCACAACCAGATTATTATGATTTTTTACCATATCTTGTAGTGCCATACGCAGTAGTTTAGAGTTAACATTATCAATCTGCTTATAGATTAATCTAATATTATCGATATCTTTAGCAATTCTATTAATTTCCTCTGCAGTTAAGGATAAAGTTTCTAGCTGTTTTTTTTCTAGATCCTTTTCTAGCTCCTTTTTACTGTGAATAAGGGAATCTAGTTTTTGTAAAACATCCTGCTTATTAGTTTTGAGGTTATTTATAATAGTGGCCAGTAATTTTTCATTTTCCCTAATAAAAGAAAGAGCATAAGTACCACAAACGGCTTCAATTCTTCTAACCCCAGCAGCAATTGCACTTTCACTCACTATTTTGAATATCCCTATATCACCAGTTCTAGATACATGTGTTCCGCCGCAGAGTTCAAAAGAGTAAGGGTTTTCTTTATCATTTTCATTACCTATTGAAACTACTCTTACTTCATTTTCATATTTTTCGCCAAATAGTGCCATAGCACCGGATTCAATAGCAGAATCAGTAGACATTAATTTTGTATGTACGGGTGAATTATCTACTATAATCTGGTTTACTTTATCTTCAATCAGATTAATTTCAGCAGAGGTTAAGCCATTTGGATGGCTAATATCGAATCTCAACCTATCATGAGCTACTAGCGACCCCTTTTGAGTAATATGATTACCCAGGACGCTTCTGAGTACAGCATGCAGCAGATGAGTAGCAGAATGATGCATTCTAAGGTATTTGCGGTGATAACTATCGATGGTGAGTTTGACTTCATCATTTTCAGTAACAAGGCCTTCCTCAAGCTCACAAATATGACCATGTATTTTTCCTAAATATTTTAGGGTATCTAGGACCTTAATTTTACCATGCTCCGAGTTAATAAAACCAATATCTCCCATTTGCCCTCCAGATTCACCATAAAAAGGGGTTTGATTGGTAATTAAAGTAAATTTTTTACCTTTTTCGGATATTTGCCTAGTACGAGTGCCGTTTATAATTAACGCAAGAACTTTGGCTTCTGAACTATTAAGGGAATATCCAAGAAACTCAGTAGAGCCAAATTCAGACAAGAGATCAAACCACATATTATCCGTTTTTGACTCTCCAGAACCAATCCAAGTACTTCTTGCTCGTTCTTTCTGCTCGGCCATCATTTGCTCAAAACCAGCATTATCAATTGCTATGTTCTTTTTCTTTAATATATCTTGAGTCAAATCTAAAGGAAATCCGTATGTATCATAAAGCTTGAACGCTACTTCTCCGGATAAGGTAGAATTAGCAGGTAAGGTTCTAGTCTCTTCTTCTAAGAGTTTTAGTCCTCTATCCAAAGTAACTTTAAATCTTTCCTCTTCTTGTTTTAAAATGCTACTAACAAAATCTTCTGCCCTTTTTATTTCAGGAAAGGTATGGCCAAACAAATCTACAAGTTTTGGTAATAATTTATACATTAAAGGTTCTGATGCTCCTAGCTGGTGAGCGTGGCGCATGGCTCTGCGCATAATTCTTCTTAGCACATATCCCCGTCCTTCGTTAGATGGCATAACACCATCCGCAATCAAGAATGCAGATGAACGTAAGTGATCTGCTATTACTCTGTAGGAAAAAAGTTCTTCACCTGTAGCTTTTACTTTTAATAGCGATTCGGTATAGCCTATTATTTCTCGGAATAAATCAATATCATAATTATCATGTACGCCTTGTATTACTGCTGAGATTCGCTCAAGACCCATTCCAGTATCAACGGATTTTTTTGGCAATTCAATCCTAGTATCCTTATTTATCTGCTCAAACTGCATAAATACTAGATTCCAGATTTCAATATATCTATCCCCATCAGCGTTTTTTGTGCCCGGCAGACCGCCAAATATTTTATCGCCATGGTCATAGAAAATTTCAGAACATGGTCCGCATGGGCCTGTCTCTCCCATTGACCAAAAATTATCATTTGTAGCAATTCTAATTATTCTTTCATCAGTTAAGTTAGCTATTTTTTTCCAGTAAATTACTGCTTCTTCGTCATCATGAAACACGGTTACATATAATTTCTCTTTAGGAATTGAAAAACTTTTGGTTAGTAGGTTCCACGCATAATAAATAGCTTCTTCTTTAAAATAATCGCCAAAAGAAAAATTACCAAGCATTTCGAAAAATGTATGATGCCTTGCGGTATAACCTACATTATCAAGATCATTATGCTTACCGCCAGCTCTTACAGATTTTTGGCTTGAAGTAGCTTTATTATAATCTCTTTTATCGATACCGGTAAATACGTCTTTAAACTGTACCATACCGGAATTAGTAAACATTAATGTCGGGTCATTTTGTGGTACTAAAGAACTAGCAGGTACGTAAGTATGGTTATTTTTAACAAAGTAATCTATGAAAGTGTTTCTAATCTGCGTCGTAGTGAATTTTGACATTTCTAAATTTACAAATATTTAATTTTTAACTCTATTTTAGGATAGCACATTAAAGAATTTATGGCTAAATTACAATATTATTTTAAAAAGCTTTTTAAAGGATTTTATTGCATTTGAGCTCGAGAGGATATTAGTCATACTCTAAGGTGTGGTTCAGATGATATTTTTGTGGTAAGAATTTAAGATGAAAAAAATTAGTTCGAAATTAGAAATAGTCGGTAATTTCATCAATAATCTTTTACATAAGCAAAATTTGATAATTTTTATTGGAAAAGTTGGGATTAAAATTATTGCATGCTACAAACACCAGGCCATCGACAACATTTTTGTCTCTTATGAAAAAGACGACCATTTCCAAGTATGCTGCACATTTTTAAAGAATTATAAAAAATTTCAAGTGCTGGTTTTGCTAGATTCTCCAACGTGTCAGATAAAGCATGAATTCATACCCATGCTTCAATCTATAATAAAATCTAACCCTATAGAGAAATTTATTCAGGATAATTATAATTCAGATGATATAGTTGCTTATACTGTACATAATATAGATGCCAATAATGCTGGTGGAGAAGTATGGCAAACGGTAATTGCGTCTTCGCCTTATATCACTCCAACAAGTCAGGTGCTAGAATTTGTGATCTATAATTCTTTTGGATTTAACGGTATATATTTTTTATCTTTGGAATTTGAATCAATAGTTGATACAATTTTAGCAATAAAACACACGCCTAAGGTTCAAAATGATTTGCAAATTTTTGTTACGATTACTGAAACAAGTGGCATCAGAATTGCAACTAAGTATAAGAAAAATATTCTGGATGAGTTAACTATAAGTTTTCCATCAGATAAATCAGATCTTTATATAGTAGGAACAATTGAACAGGCAATTAGCGATAAAATTTTAAAATATAAAACATATGCGACCAGTCTAGATTTAAAAATTTGCATAATATTTTTATGCAATAAAGCTTTATGTGATATTTTTGAAAGACTCCCCTCATTCCAAACGTATAGCATTATAACCTATAGCGATAATATTTTACCTTTTGTTGCTGAAAATAAATACCAGTCTTTCCAGGATAATAAATTATTAGAGTTATTTATAGAAAATAAAAAACATCTAGCATCGAATCAATTATTGAAGTCAATTACTAAACTTACTAATATCAATTCAGTAATGTTTAAACCTTTATCTTTAGTAATAATAGGAATTATTGTATTTCTAATTTACCTGAAATATAATTCTATTGTAGTCCAACAAGAAACAATAGAGCTTAATAATAAATATTATTCATTTTCTGAAAAATACCGTACTATAAAAAAACGTCATCCAGAAGTGGAAAATATTACTAATTTAACAGATTTCTATAATCTCCAAACAATACTCAGTATTAAATCACCAAATCCCTTTGATTTTCTTGAAAAACTTTTTTCTTTAAGTAATAACCCTAGCATTAAAATAGTTAACATTGATTGGTATACAGAAGATACAGATTTTACTGATAAAAAAATAATACTCAGTACTGATATATATATTATGTATATAGGTGATAAAAAAAATGAACATGAAGCACAACAAGTTTTACAGGATTATGTAAGTTCAGTAAGGCTGCTCTTTCCAGATTATCAGGTAAGTTATTCTATAGAATATGACCATACCACTGAATTATTAACTACCCTAACTATACCGGCTAAATTAACTATTAGTAAAAATATAGAGGGGTCATAAATGCTTGACAAAGTAGTAATTCACCTTAAAAACATAATATTTTTTAAATTAGTTGTATATACTATATCTATTGTTTTACTTGGAGTGCTTATTCCTGAGTTTCAGGATCAGTTAGTAAAATCTCTACATGGAAAAGAAAGAGCAGAAATTTTATTTAATCAGTCCATAATCCAGCTTAACTCAATTGTGGAATTTGAACAAAAAATTCCTGAAATTAACTTGCAATATAAAGAGTTACTTGCTAATTCCAATAATAAAATTTGTGATACTAGAGAAGGCTTGTTAAGTAATTTAAGCTTGATTTCTCAAAAACGTAATTTATACGAACCAATCAAAGCGAAAGTGGTTCGGGTATTTGACAACCCATCCATTCAAAATAAGAATAGCGAAATTATCCTTTATCAATATGAAGTAACCATAAATTTTGCAGTGGATTTATATGAAGAAGTTCTCAATGTAAGCGACGACATCTATAAAACTTTACCAGTAGGAGCTGTTATAATAGGTATGCAAATAAGAAAACTTCAAGCGTTGACGCCGGAGATTATACAAAAACTTTCAACCAAGGATTTTCCAGGCCTTACAGAGGTTTCTATAAAAGTTCTACTTAGAGAGATTGTATATGAAGAATAATATAGATATTTTAAAAAATATTGATAATTCTGCTTTCCTAAGCAAAATAAAAAGCCATTTAGGTAATAATTTAAATAATTATTTAATTACTTCCCTCTCCAATATGCTTGCTATTGATTATGTAAATAGATTGAAGAAAGAACCTAAAATAGAGGAATATGTCCAGAAATGTGTGGAGAGGCTAAAAAAGCATTTAAAGCATATGGTAGTTACTGACGAAAGTTTTGCAGGGGTAATGACTTTATTTGCAATTGCTATTACTGATAAAAAAGAAATAGGTGATGGGCTAGTTAACACCCAAGAAAAAAACCAAGATATTTTAATAGACGGTTTAGTAGCTGATCAATTCAGTGATTTATCACCGACAGAGCAAAAAAATGTAAAAGAAGTGTTGAGAGCTTTATTAAATGGACGTGATGGAAAAGAAATAATGAATTTTATCCATTCAGACCCCAAATTATTCTATTCAGTAGTGTTTAGTGCTTACAAAGAAAAAACTAAACAGAAAGAAATCATGGAAGTTGTGACAATTAACCTAAATAAAATAATTGCTGATACCAAATTTATTAATAGAAAAAGAAATAATATAAAAACTCTAACGGCAAAAATTACGATGGCAGCAGGACTAGTTGCTATTGCCTCAACTGGAGTCTTTATAGGAGGGCTAATGCTTCCGGCACTTATTGTTCCAGCTTTTGCTCTTTCTGCTAAGTTTGCTCCAGTTGTAGGCGAGAAAGTAGGAGAAATTATTGCACAAAATAATAACATGGTGCAAAAAAAGCAAACTCACTTAAAAGAGTTTATGGCGTCAATTGTACAACCGGAATTAGGCCAAAAACTTTCGCATTCTAAAGCCCATAAAAAAGATCTAATATTAAAACCAGAATTAGAGATCAAATCTCAGGTCGTTGATATATTAAATCAAACGCGTACCAAAGATATTAATAAAAAGAATTCTAGGCAAAGGTAAAGTAAGGTAAACTCATTTAGAAAAAATTGTTATATAAGCCCTCGATAACTTATTTAACAATATCGTCAAACTTCCAATTATTAGTAGATGTCATTAAATTTCTTAATAGTAGATTTTGGTTAGGGTTTTTAATTTATCTCATATTTTTATGAAGCCTTAAAGCGCTATTTACTTATTTCCGGGAAAGTGGACTGAAACGTTATCCATCTTCTACATAATCAATTCTTTAAATTCTGCTATTATTTTTGAATATAATTTATACTTAAATGGGATAATATTTTCTAATAATTCATGTACTTCTACCCACTGCCAGCTGTCAAATTCTGGGTGCTTAGTTTTAACATTTATATCAGAATCTTGGCCGGTAAATCTTATTAAAAACCATTTCTGCCTTTGTCCGCAATATTTTCCTTCCCAAAGTTTATGAACGAGAAACGGAGGTAAACGATAACTATACCATTTTTTACTTTCGGCAATTATTTTACCTTGGTTACTTCCTATCTCTTCTGCCATTTCTCTTAGGGCTGCTGCACTTGGAGTTTCACCCAAATTGATTCCTCCTTGCGGCATTTGCCAGCCGTTGGTTTTAGAATCAATTCTTTTTCCTACAAAAATTCGATTACTTTTATTAATGATCATCATACCAACGCCTTGTCTAAAAGGGAGTTCCTGACCGGGTATCTCTACTTTTTTTTCTGCCATGTTTATTTCTGCTCCTTTGAAAGGATAAAAGCCAAAACAACTATATAAGCTTCGATATTAAAAAATATAAAATACCCTTTTATAAGAATTCTGGCTCTTTCCACTACGCTATTTACTTTTCTTTTCTCTAATTATTAATCCACGAATTAAGTCGTAAGCCCGAGCGTACTGATAATCTTTCTTATATTTTTCAGACATTTTATGGTCCTCAATTTTTTCTGGTGTACCAGCAGGTTTAGAATCGGGTTTATCTTCGTTATTATATTTCTTTAGATAACTCTTTATGGAAGATTCATTAAACGCACTGCCTTTCTTTTCTTTTTCTGCATACTCAACTTTTGCATTCTCAATGAAAATATCCGGTTCTATGCCTTTACCATTTATAGATCTACCATTTGGCGTGAAATATTTAGCAGTAGTAAACTTTACTGCTGCTCTTTTGTTAATTTGCGTAAAGGTCTGAACCAACCCCTTACCGAAAGAAGTAGTGCCAATAATAATGGCCCTATTATGATCTTGTAAAGCCCCTGCTACAATTTCAGAAGCAGAAGCAGAACCAGAATTAATCAGCACTACCATAGGAATCTGGGGAGCTTTTTCAACGAATCTGCCTGCAGAAATAACCACATTTTCTTCGTCTTTTTTTCCTTTAGTTGATACTATTATTCCATGGTCTAAGAAATATTCACAAACGGCTACCGCTTGATCGAGCAGTCCTCCTGGATTATTCCTTACATCTAAAATTAAACCTTTTAGATCTTTCTTTTCAAGTTGGGCTTTTTTAGATAAATCTTTTATTGCTTTTTTAAGTTCGCTGATAGTTTGATTGTTAAAAGTAACAATTCTTATATAGCCAATTCCACCATAATCATCTAATTCCAAATCAGATTTTATTGGTTTTATCTTAACAATTTCTCTTATTAAGTCAATTTCAGTAGTTTGGTTGCCATCTTCTTTTACTACAAGTAAATTAAGCTTAGTTCCAGGTTCACCGCGCATCTCACGAACGGCTTTATTATAGCCAAGAGTAGAAACTAATTGACCGTTAACGCCTACAATATAATCGCCTGCCCTAATTCCTGCTTTATAGGCAGGTAAATCGTCAATAGGTGAAATGACTTTTATAGCACCTTGATCAGGGATTATTTCTACGCCAATACCTCCGAATTCGCCGTCTGTTTGATCAAGGAAAAACTCAAGATCATCATCAACAAAATACCCGGAATATGGATCAAGAGAAAGTAACATACCGTTAATTGCCTCGTCAGTCATTTTCTGATAATCTACCTCTCCCATATAATCCTTACCAACACGTTGCAGAACTTCCTGGAACTGTTTGCAATAGTATGGCAGGGGTTGATTATTAATTTCTTTTTTTTTCTCTTCTTCAGCAAACGTTACCGAAGAAAACAATAGAACTATAAAGGCCGTTAGTAAGGTTAAAGAGGAAAAAAACGAGTTTAATGACATTTTAAGGTAAGGTGTTACAAAAGTTTGCACCTTCTTTTTTCTCAATTTACAAGATTCTTCCCTAACTATTGCTATAACGTTGCTTATCGGAACAATAATTAATCGTGTATTTATACTAGCTGGTTGCCAAGTAGGCGTTTCATAGTGACAACTTTTTGGTTTGTAATTTTTTTGCTTTTTAATAAAATCAAACATATATTTCGAGGTTTCCTTCCTTGTTTAATAACGCTTTTTCCTGAATAAACTTAAATCTTTTTTCAGGATTTTTCCCCATCAGATTATCTACTATTACATTTGTATTGTCAAAGTCATCTATGCTTACTTGGTATAAGAGCCTTAATTTAGAATCCATAGTTGTCTCTTTGAGTTGTTTTGGAGTCATTTCGCCTAGGCCCTTAAATCTTCCAACTTCGATTTTTGCCTTACTTTCGGAAGATAATTTTTCTGTGATTAATAGCTTTTGCTCATCATTAGCAGCGTAATAGGTCTTATTATTCTGCGTTATCCGGTATAAAGGCGGTTTCGCTAAATACAAGTGGCCATTAACTATCAGCTTACGCATTCTGATAAAAAAGAAAGTCATTAACAGGGAAGCTATATGTGCGCCATCTACATCCGCATCTGTCATGATTATTATTTTTTCGTAACGTAAGTCCTCCTCTCTGTAATGGTTCATTGAACCGCAGGCAAGGGCTGTTTCAAGGTCTTGGAGTTCCTGATTGGCTAGAATTTTTTGCAAAGGAGAATTTGCAACGTTTAAAATTTTACCTCGCAGCGGCAATATTGCCTGAGTTTCCCTGTCTCTTGCTTGCTTTGCTGATCCCCCTGCAGAATCCCCTTCAACTAAAAAAAGTTCTGTTCCTTGCGCATTACTCCGTGTGCAATCCGCAAGCTTACCTGGCAATCGTAATTTCTGAGTAGCGTTTTTTCTATTAACCACCTTCTCGTTTTTCCGGTTTAACCTATATTCAGCGTTACTTATAATGTGAGATATTAATATATCAGCTACTTTTTTATTACTGCTAAGCCAATGATCAAAATGATCCTTAACCATATTTTCAACGTGCTTTGCAATACCATTTGACACTAGCTTTTCCTTGGTTTGCCCTTGAAATACAGGATTTGTAATAAAAACTGAGATAACAATACACGCCGACTCTAAAATGTCTTCAGGCGTTATTAAAGACACTTTTTTAAGCCCTGTCATTTCCCCATAAACCTTTATACTTCGGCCCAGCGCTGCTCTATTACCTTGTTCATGTGTTCCGCCTTGAGGAGTGGGAATAGTATTACAGTAAGATTGAACAAAACTTTCTTCTTCGTGCCAGCAAATTGCCCATTCTATTTTGATGTTTTCTGCTGTTATCTCAGCATTACCAGAAAATATTTCCTCTCCGACAATTTTATCCTTATCAAGCTTTGAGTCTAGATAATCTCTAAGACCATTTGGAAAATGAATAACTGATTTTTCTGGAACTTCCTGATTATGAATTAGTTCTGGGGCACAAACCCAATGAATTTCAAAGCCTTTATATAAATAGGCTTTGGATTTTGCTAAATCATAAACTTTTTTTGGTTTGAGGGTTATCCCCCCAAAAATTTCTAGATCAGGGATGAAGGTAATTTTAGTTCCTCTTGATTTTCTAGAGGCTTCTTTTTTCTCTAATTTTGTTAAAGCATGGCCTTTAGAATAATCCTGGCTATAAACAAAACCATCCCGGTAAACTTCTACATTTAATTTTTCTGATAAAGCATTTACTACTGATATTCCAACACCATGTAGCCCCCCTGAGGTCTGGTAAGACTTATCCGAGAACTTTCCACCCGAGTGTAATGTGGTCAAAATCACTTCTAGAGCCGATTTATTAGGAAATTTGGGATGATTATCAACTGGGATGCCTCTTCCGTTATCCGCTATTGATACACTGCCATCAGCAAACATTTCAATAGTAATACGATTGGCATAACCAGCAACAGCTTCATCCATAGAATTGTCAATTACTTCTGAAACTAGGTGGTGCAACGAAGTTTCGTCAGTCCCACCAATATACATCCCAGGTCGCATGCGCACCGGTTCTAACCCTTCTAAGACTTCTATATCACTTGCAGTATAGGATTCGTCCTTAAAGCTTTTCTTAGTAGTAGCAAAATTAAACAAATCAGACACTCAATATACCAATCTTAAATAGTAAAAAATAATTGGAATAAATTTATATAATTTTCTAATAAAAAGCAACAATAACCATCAAGCAGCAAACAACCATAAGGAATTGGTTTTGGCTTAAGTAATATAAAAATTTAGTAAATAAATTATCAATGATAATAACGGTTTTATTAACCATTTTTTATCCACATACACAATATTTATTAATAATAAAATATTCTTATTACGGTTTAACTATCTTATGAAACCAATAAACTGGATTTATTTACTCATATACAGCAATACAATTAACAACTACATATAGTATGTCAAGCAAAAAAACATACAATATTCGCAAAAATAACTATTGAAGAAAAATGAGTTTATGCGTTATGATCAAGGCAAGTTGATCTAAAATTCTAAACAGTTTTAGTTTTAAAATTTTTGATTGTAAGATTTGTATCATTCATCTTAAAAAGGAAAAAAGAAATAATGTCTAAGGCTAAAGGAAATAAATATAAGGTAAAAATCGATAGAAGTCGTGATAGTTTACTTAGTGATTTTGGTAAAGCGGTGTTAAAGGATCGTTACCTAATAAAAGGCGAAGATTATCAAGATCTATTTGCAAGAGTTGCAAGCTATTATGCAGATAATGAATCTCATGCCAATAAAATCTACGATTATATAAGCAAGCTGCATTTTATGCCAGCTACCCCTATACTTAGTAATGGCGGAACAGATAGAGGATTGCCGATTTCTTGTTTCTTGAATGAAACTGACGATAGCTTAGAAGGGATTGTGGGGCTCTGGACTGAGAATGTTTGGTTAGCGTCTAAGGGGGGCGGAATCGGCAGTTATTGGGGGAATGTTCGTTCTATTAATGAAGCAGTACATGGAAATGGCAAAACCTCTGGTATTGTTCCATTCTTAAAAGTTCAGGATTCTATGACTCTGGCAATTTCCCAAGGTTCCCTGCGGCGAGGTAGTGCAGCAGTTTATTTGCCTATTGATCACCCGGAAATTGAAGAATTTATTGATTTGCGTCGTCCTACCGGAGGTGATATAAACCGTAAGGCTCTAAATCTCCATCATGGAGTTGTAATTCCCGATAGCTTTATGGAAGCAGTTGAAAATAATACTACTTGGGATCTAAAAAGCCCTCGTGATGGAAGTGTAATAAATACAGTTAGAGCACGAGATTTATGGATAAAATTACTCACTACCAGAATTGAAACCGGAGAGCCTTATATACTCTATATTGATGCAGTAAATAAATATATTCCGGACCATCATAAAAAGTTAGGTTTAAAAGTAAAAACTTCTAACCTTTGCTCTGAAATTACTCTTCCAACAGGTATTGACCATCTCGGTAATAATAGAACCGCAGTGTGCTGCTTATCGTCTCTTAATCTTGAATATTATGAAGATTGGAAAGATAACAAAGAGTTTATTCCAAATATTATGAGATTTCTTGATAATGTCCTTGAGGATTTCATCACAAAAGCTCCAGATAGTATGAGCAGAGCTAAATATTCAGCAATGCGTGAACGTAGTGTCGGTCTCGGGGTAATGGGATTCCATTCATTCCTCCAAGCACAGAATGTGCCTATGGAGTCAGTAATGGCTAAGGTTTGGAATAATAAAATATTTGAACATATAAACAAGGAAGTAAATGCTGCATCTGTGCTTCTGGCAGAAGAAAGAGGTGCATGCCCAGATGCAGCTGAAGTGAGTGTTAAAGAGCGTTTCAGTAATAAAACATCTATAGCCCCAACTGCTTCTATTTCTATTATTTGCGGTAACTCTTCTCCTGGAATAGAACCTTTTGCTGCTAACAGTTTTACCCAAAAAACTTTAACCGGGTCTTTTAATGTCAAGAATAAGAATTTAGTAAGGTTACTAGATAAAAAAGGCTTTAATACCGATCAGGTCTGGTCTTCTATTTCAACCCATGAAGGTTCGGTACAACATTTAACATTTTTATCCGACCATGAAAAAGACGTTTTTAAAACAGCCTATGAAATTGATCAGAATTGGATTATTGAGCTGGCAGCCGATAGAACGCCTCATATATCTCAAGCTCAATCTTTAAATATTTTTATGCCAGGAGACGTTAGCAAAAAATATTTACATGAAATTCACTTCAAAGCCTGGAAAAAGGGAATCAAGAGCCTCTACTATTCTCGTTCTACTTCTATCCAAAGAGCAGATAAAGTATCTCATGCAGTTTCAACTGATAAAGGGATGGCGGATTTAGAGAGAAAAAATAATATTAATTTAGAACTAAAAGCATCTTCAAAAACTGAATATGATGAATGTTTATCATGTCAGTAAAATAAGAGCAGTTTATTACGAATAATATCAAGGAGAAATTAAAATGTCATTATTGTCAGCAAAACCAATTTACAAACCTTTTTCATATCCTTGGGCTTATGAAGCATGGCATATTCAGCAAAAAATCCATTGGTTACCGGAAGAAGTACCACTAGCTGATGATGTAAAAGATTGGAAATATAACTTAACGCCTGGAGAAAAACATTTACTGACTCAAATTTTCCGTTTCTTTACGCAGGCTGATATTGAGGTAAACAATTGTTACATGAAACATTATGCTAAAGTGTTTCAACCTACTGAAGTGCAGATGATGCTTTCTGCTTTTTCGAATATGGAAACAGTTCATATAGCTGCTTATTCGCATTTACTGGACACTATAGGTATGGATGAAGCTGAATATCAAGCATTCATGAAATATAAAGAGATGAAGGATAAGTACGACTATATGCAGAAATTTGGGGTAGAAACCAAAGAAGATATAGCAACTACCCTTGCAGTGTTCGGTGCTTTTACGGAAGGTCTGCAGCTTTTTGCCTCTTTTGCTATTTTACTGAATTTTCCTCGTTTTAATAAAATGAAGGGAATGGGCCAGATTGTCACTTGGTCGGTTCGGGATGAAACTTTGCATACTAACTCTATAATTACTTTGTTCAAAACTTTTGTGCAAGAAAACCCTGAAGTTTGGAATGAAAACTTAAGAAGTAGACTTTATGAAGCTTGTGCAACTATAGTCCATTTTGAAGACGCTTTTATTGAACTAGCTTTCGAAGTTGGCGGTATTGAAGGGTTAACAGCTAGAGAAGTACGCCAGTATATAAGATATATAGCCGACCGCAGGCTCATGCAGCTTGGTCTAAAGGAAATATATCTAGTAGATAATAACCCACTTCCCTGGCTCGATGAAATGTTAAACGGAGTAGAACACACTAATTTTTTTGAAAATAGGGTTACCGAGTATACTAAGGCTGCAACAGTTGGTACTTGGGAAGAAGCTTTCGAAAATATGGATAAAAGCTAATATAATAGAGTAAGCAGTTTTCAAAATAATATGTTTTACAGCATTTATCTGGCTTCTAATTTTTGATTTTTGGAAGAATATATTTGTTTAATAAAACTACAATGTTATACTATAACCTTATTAATTGACAAAGATTATTATATTAGGGGGTATCTTAATGTCTAATAAAAAGAAAAATTTTTTAAAAACCTTTGCGTGCTTTTCACTTTTGTCGCTTAGTACTTCGTCGATTGCTTTAGCTTCAAAAAACACCCAGGATTTTACCAATGTTATTACCTTCGGTGATAGTTTTGCAAGTGGCCATAACTCACCGGTTAGCGGCGTGCGAGTTAATACTTACGCACAAACTTTAGCGGAGCAACTAGGTTTTGCCTTTACAAGAAATGAAAATAATTTTGCTTCTGGAGGGCATAGTTCTGCACATCTGAGTGGATGGAGATACGCACCAGGAGGTGGAGTAATTATTGATTATGCTCCGGCGATCTAAATAATTATTTAAACCAAAAAGGAAAGTTTGGAACCAATGACTTGGTTATTTATGATCCTTTATCTAGTGAAATTGCAAATCTTTATATACCAATATCTGATAATAAAGTTGCCGCAGCAGGTTTGGTGGGTTTTTCGTTTCTCGAAGAAGTTTTTGGAGAAGGCTTGAATGTTATCACCGGTGGTGTATTTACCAGTGATACCGACACTTTAATGAATAATGGCCAGGTGGCAGGTTTTGCAGATATGGATGCTAAAGTGGTTAATGGTATTCTCGCTGTAAATCGTACCAATTTTCCTGTATTATTTAGCTATTTAGACATAACAGAAAATAATGCCAAAAATTTCGTAGAAAAAGCAACTCTTAACGGTGCTAATTACATTTTGCTTGGAAACCATTATAACGAGGCATTAAGACAAGCTTTTAATGGTTCTAAAGAGTTTGCTAAAGCAATTTCCTTGGAAATAGGAAAAGCGCAAATAAGAGGGGCGTTAAACGTACCGGGAGCTAATATCATAGCCTGGGATGAAGCGAATCTTATACAAGAACTAGTTGATAATCCGAGCAAATATTTAACAACTGAAGAGCAGGCTCTTGGTAATAATAGATTTGGACCTGGAGTTTTTGATAGAAGAGCACCAGCAGGAGATATCCACGCTACCCAGCCTGTCAATAATATCAAACGTCAGTTTGTTTATTCTGTCATTACCAGCCCGACGCTGGTTTCATTGCTACGTGAGTCCCCGCTTAGCTTCGGGATGAAAACTGCGGAAAGAAATCTTGCCTTAGCTCAAGGTTTTTCCAAAACCGGCCAAGTAGAAAATAATATTGCCGCTTCTGCTGACGCTCCAAATAGTAGTGATCAGTTTGCCCTCCAGGTTTTTGGTGATTTTGGTAAGAGCCGTACTGGGACATTCAGCAACAAAACATTAGGTTTCAAAGATGACAGCGCAGTAGATGTCGGAATGGGTCTAAATTACAAGATAAAGGATAATTTACTGATCGGTACAAGAATAGGTTATGCAGAAACCAAAACTAAATTTGTAGCAGATAGAGGTAAAGCTAAAATCAGGGAACAAGCAATATCATTACACGGGGTTTATAGCTTTGAAAAACCGATGTTTGTTTATGCATCTGCAGGTCTTGGTAGACTTCACTACAATATTGACCGTGATATTAAACTCGGTTTAGCTACTCACAAAGAACATGGTAAAACATCTGGAGATCACTTATTTACTACGCTTGGTACAGGTTATCGCTTTGATTTTGCTAGAAATATCAGTGCTACACCTTTTATTGCAGGACATTACCAATCTGTGACAATGAAAAACTACAGCGAAAAAGGTGCGGCGGGTCAAAAAACTTCTACTCAAATGGACTTTAATATACCAAAAAGAGAATCCGTAATGGGTGAAGTTGGGTTAACTCTTGCTACTGATTTCTCAATCAAGGAAAGTGTAAATTTAACTCCTTCATTTACTGTAAGTTATTTACATGATTGGAAAGATCCAATAAGCCAACAGGTCCAAGGCCGAAACGTTAGTGAATTTAATTACTTTAAAGTTCCAGCATATAAAGTACGCAAGTCTAATATGCAAATCCAAGGGGACGTTTTAGCCGAAATTAACCACAAATATAAGGTTGGGCTTAATGTGAGTACTCGCCCGACTGGCAGGGTAAAAAGCTGGTCAGTAGGACTTAGAAGTGCTATAAATCTATAAAAACCTACTTATAATAAAAATTTAAAAATGCTCTGTGCAACCTGAACCTGCACGGAGCTTTTTTATCTTTTATAGATGCGTGCTAAAGCGCAGTGATTGATTATAAAGAGTCTAGTGGCTATTTTAAGAATATCTCTTAAAGTAAAAAAATCATGTTTTTTCTACCTTTGCCTGGAATTTTTATCCTTTGTAGACTTGGAAGGGGAAGTATTGACTATAAATATATAAACAGCCTAGTGGTTATTAAAGGCACTTTTTAACGTACAAAAAATTATGTTTTTTCTATTGTTGCTGGGAATTTGTATTTTTTGTACGTGTCCTAGTAGAGAGCAACGATTAGTTATAATACCTAAGACCTAGTGCTTATTTTAAGAATACTTCTTAGAGCAGAAGATCATTTGTCATTTATCTTACCGGATTTTGCATCCCTAAAATTGCCTTAGCTAAAGCTAAATAATCATCTGGCGAGAGATTTTCAGCGCGCAGAGATTCCTTAATGGATAATTTTTCCAATATGGGAAGGATATCTGGAGATAAGGCTTTCAAAGATGATTTAATCATTTTTCTGCGGCCTGAAAAGGCAAGATTTGTAATTTGTTCAATTGTTGTCAATAATTGCAGGCTAGGGGCATTTTTTTTAGGTTCAAGCCTTACCACACTAGACCAGATCTTAGGTTCAGGGTAAAAAGCTTTAGGACTAACGTCAAAGCATTTTGTTATTTTACAGACAATTTGGCAAATAACAGATAATCTGCCGTAAGATTTGATGCCAGGTTTAGCGATAATTCTATCTACTACCTCTTTTTGCAGCATCAAGGTCATGCTGTTTATTTTTTTAGATTGAAGTAACCATGATGTTAACAAGACACTACCAATATTATAAGGCAAATTAGAAATTATGGTTACTTTTTCATTAGTTACTAGTTCCGATAAATTTACTTTTAAGGCATCAGCTTGTTTTATAATAAGATTAGGATAAACGGTTTTTATTTCCTCAAGCAGGGGGATACACCTTGCATCCATTTCAATAACTGTTAGTTTTCCAGATGAAGTCTTTAAAATAGATCGAGTCAAGCCGGCTGGACCAGGACCTATTTCCAAGGCAATATTGCTATCCTGCAAGCCGCTCGCTTTTACAATTTTATCGCATAGGGTTTCATCGAATATAAAATTCTGGCCCAGTTTTTTTAAAGGAATGATACCATGCTTAGCTGCTAATTTAGCTATTGATGGAAGGTTATTAGACATTAAATGAACTTCCGCAGCCGCATTTCCCCTTCTCATTGGGATTTGAAAAAGTAAAACCGGACTTAAATTTTTCGCTAACATAATCCATTTGAGTGCCAAGAAGGTACATAACCGCTTTGGGATCTATTAAAATAGTTACCTCTTGATTCTGGATTACTTCATCATATTTGCCTTTTTCATCGGCATATTCTACGAAATATTTCAAGCCTGAACAACCGCCGGATTTAACTCCGATTCTTATCCCTAGGGATGACTTTCCTCTTTGCTCAAGCAAATGTTTTACTTGAGCAATAGCCCTTTCGGTTAGAGACATTATTTGCTTTTTTTGAAGGGAATTATCTTGTAAAACAGCTTTCATAGCAGTTATTTTTGCTTTTGTTTATAATCATTTACTGCTGCCTTAATAGCATCTTCCGCAAGCAAAGAACAGTGTAATTTTACGGGCGGCAGTGATAAATGCTTAGCTATCTCGGTATTTTTTATCTCCATTGCTTCCTCAAGTTTTTTTCCTTTTACCCACTCGCTAACAAGGGAACTAGAAGCAATAGCTGAACCACAACCAAAAGCTTTAAATTTAGCATCAGTAATAGTCCCTTCTTCATTAACCTTAATCTGTAATTTTAGAACGTCTCCACAAGCCGGAGCTCCTACAAGTCCCGTGCCGACCGACTTATCTTTTTTATCAAGAACCCCTACGTTTCGTGGATTCTCGTAATGGTCGATTACTTCTTTACTATATGCCATAATTATACCATTCCAATTTTATTTTTAATGAGTTGCCCACTTAATTTCGTTAATATTAATTCCCTCTTGTGCCATTTCCCATAGCGGGCTAAGCTCCCTTAATTTATTTATCTTCGATAGCAATAATTCTATTGCGTAATCAATTTCCTCTTCTTTAGTAAAACGCCCAAACCCAAAACGAAGGGAAGTGTGAGCTAACGCTTCGTCTACCCCAAGAGCTCTCAGGACATAAGACGGTTCAAGCGAGGTAGAAGTACAGGCAGATCCGGAAGAAACAGCTAAATCCTTAATTGCTAATATCATTGACTCTCCCTCAATATAGGCAAAACTCAAGTTTAAGTTACCAGGATATCTGTTATGTTTATCACCATTTAAGTACACTTCTTTTGCTTCTGAGGTGATTCTGCTTAAGAATTTATCGAACAGTTTTTTTACATGTCTATAATCCTTATCCATTTCGTTAGCGGCAAGTTCTGCGGCTTTACCAAGACCGACTACTAAAAATGGAGCAAGAGTACCGGAACGAAGTCCACGTTCTTGCCCGCCACCATTAAATATTGGAGCAAGACGAATTCTTGGTTTCTTGCGTAAGTATAAAGCACCAACACCTTTTGGGCCATAAATTTTATGCCCTGAAATGCTAGCTAGATCAATATTTAGCTCATTTACATTAATAGGAATTTTCCCAAAAGCTTGGGCTATGTCAGAATGAAAAAATACATTATATTTACGGCAAATTTGGCCTATTTCTTTCAAAGGCTGGATTACCCCAATCTCGTTATTTACCGCCATTATGGAAACTAGAATCGTTTGCTCGGTAATTGCATTTTCCAAGACTTGAAGGTCAACAATACCATTTGCCATAACCGGTAAATAGCTAACTGAGAAACCTTCCTGCTCAAGATGTCTACAGCTATCTAAAATACATTTATGCTCGGTAACCAGGGTTATAATATGTTTCTTTTTTTCCCCATAAAATTTGGCAATTCCTTTTAGGGCTAGGTTATTCGACTCTGTTGCACCGGAAGTAAAAATTATTTCCTTTTCTTCAGCTGCGATTAAATCTGCAACTTGTTTTCTGGCGATATTACAAGCTTCTTCTGCTTCCCAGCCATAAGGGTGGCTTCTTGAATGGGGATTGCCAAAATCAGAGGTTAAATAAGGCATCATGGCTTCAATTACTCTTGGGTCTACCTGAGTTGTTGCCTGATTATCGAGATAAATCGGGAATCGGCAATTTTTACTCATTAGCTCTTTTTTTAAATTTTCTAATTTTCCCATATTTACTTAACTATTTATTTCTCTGTATATTCTTAAGAATTTATCTATATCTTGTTTTGTGGTGGTGTATCCAAGAGAGATTCTAATCGCAGAATCTCTTTCTTCTTCGCTAAAACCCATTGCTTCAAGAGTTTTTGATGAACCTATTTTTCCCGAAGAACAGGCTGCGCCAGAACTTATAGCAATATTTTTTAGATCAAAAGCAATAATTTGCGTTTCAGACTTTTTGCCCAAATTAATAATTAAACTAGTATTTGGTAAGCGCTCTGATTGCTGATTTACAATCTTGATTTTTGGAAAAATTTTTGCTATTTCCTTTTCTAAATAATCCCTTAATCCCTTTAAATGATTATATCTTGATTCCAGCTCCCTGTTTGCAATTTCAGCAGCCACACCAAAACCGGCAGTAGCAGCGACATTTTCAGTACCTGAGCGAAGTCCTTTTTCCTGCCCCCCGCCAATAATATGTGGAACTAAATGGTGTATTGCTTTGCTAATTAGAGCGCCAGAGCCTACAGGTCCACCTATTTTATGGGCAGAAATTGTGGCAAAGTCGAGGTCTAGATCCACTAAATCTACTGGTATTTTGCCAAACGCTTGGACGCAGTCGCTATGGACAAGTGCCCCAAAATCATGAGCTATTTTTGTGATTTGCTTAATGTCTTGAATTACCCCAGTTTCGTTGTTAGCAAATATTATAGAGACCAATTTTTTTTCTGCGGCGCTTTTAGATAACTTCTCTTTCAAATCTTCCGGTTTAACCATACCGTTTTCATCAACTGAGATTATCTGAATATTATTTCCAAATTTTACATGAGCCAGAATAGATGCATGTTCGATTGCAGAAACAAAAACTTCTCCGTTATTAAAATTAGATATTATTAAGTTATTTGCTTCTGTTCCAGAGGAAGTAAAAGTAATATAATAATCCCGAAAATGGTTAATAATTCCGCTAAGACCGGCTACTTGCTTTCGTGCCTGTTCAATTATTTTTTTTCCTTCCCTGCCCAAACCATGTATAGCTGAAGGGTTAAAAGGTTTTGCAAGTGCAAGCAGCATGGCATTTTTAGCCTCTTCTAGAAGATTAGTAGTGGAATTATGATCAAGGTAAATCATCTAACTATTCTTTAACTATATGAAAATCTATTTCTCCTGCCATAACATCTGCTACTGAAATAGATGAAAAATAATTACGGATCTGATTACCAAGACCTTTCCATAAATCATGAGTCATACATTTAGTACCATTTTTCCGACAGGTCTTGTCTACCGAACAACGGGTCATTTTAGTATTTTCCTCAACTGCATCTATAATCTCTATAATATTAAGAGATTCTGAAGGGATATTTAGAAAATAACCACCACCTGGCCCCTTGACTGACCTGACTATATCAGCTTTTTTTAGCTTCAAAAAAATTTGTTCCAAATAATTTAGAGGTATAGTTTGCTTATTGGAAATATCAGCTAGTTTTATGGGCCTCGTTGTCTGGCTAGCAGCAACCTCTACTATTGCCATAACTGCATATCTGCTTTTCGTTGTGAGCATCATATAATCATTACTCCGTTTAACCCTAAAAAATACTAAAACTATAACCTTTAGAAACTAACTTAGACAACTAAAATAGTCAAGTATTATATGTAAAAAATATCAGATTTATTAAATCCATATTTACTAAGTTTATTATAGTTCTTTTATAGCAACGGTAATATGAAATTTAAAACCATTCAGTAATTTTGGTAATCCATATTTTAGCCTAAGTTTTTCTAACTCATGGCTTTCTATTTCCAGAACGTAATAGGATTTCCCTTTAGATTCAACCAGTTTTAATTTATTGAGAGTGAAATTAAAACTTTTGTTTATTTCTTCAATATTTAAATTCTCTGTTTCTTTTTCATACATTACGCTAATATGCGATCCTATGGGATCAGCCTTGCGGAAATAAGGAGGCTTTTGGAATTTATTATCAAAATTTTGTATGATAGGATATAGAGAATGGATATATTGATTATCCAATGCTAGGTACACATAATTTTTTCTTTGCTTAAGTATCCCAGTTTTAGGGAGCTTTTCTGCTTCCTGTAATATTGAGGAGTTCAGGGCACTTGGTATCGGGGAGCAAGATGAAACCAAATTTATAGATACAAAAATTAATAGCAATAAATATTTCTTCATATTTAATTATTATGCTTAACCTAACTAAAAACTTTCACCTTCCTTTAGCATATTTTCTAAAGCTTTTTGACAAATTCCATATTCTTTCCAGGAACAGCCATCACAAGTATAATCAAACTTTTGAACTGTCATATATTTTTTGATTTTTACCTTTGCTTCTTTCCAGCTCAATATTTCACCGATTTTAAGGCCAAGTATTTGTTGATGCCTGGAATCGAGCTTAGTAATTTTACTTTGAGTGGTACATAAGCTTTCATTTATTTTATTAGGGCAGGCAAAACAGATGCTATCCATATTGCCTACTACTTCAATTAGCGTATTTTCATCAGATGTTAGTCGCTGGACAATTTTTTTATAATTTTTTACAAAGCCAAGAGAATAACCGTGACCTTGAAAACCAAGGGTGCATAAAAAATGATGGGGACGAAATTTTATTATTTCTTCCACTTAATGTTTCGTTTTAGCAGATTAACGGAAGCTGCGGTAAAGAGGGCTTTTATTATTCCAGGAATAATAAATGGCAATAAGCCAAATTCTATAGCTTTCTCTAAACCAACAAGTAGCGCTAATTGAGGTGTACCAATCATAAATACACAAATAGAGCCAATAATACTATATACAATTAGTTTTAAAATTGTATCTTCACCAAATTTTTCTCTCATTGTAGCAACTACATAAACACAAAGAATCATACCAAATAAATACCCACCCGTTGGCCCAAATAATACTGTTAGTCCTGCAAAGAAACCGGCAAAAACAGGCAAGCCTATTGCTCCGAGGGTTACATACCCAATGATAGCTTGCATAGCCTCTTTTTTATTATAGCAAAGAGCGATTATTAGGACACCGACCGTATGTAATGTTATGGGAACTGGTTCTAGAGGAATTTGTACTTGAGCTGCTAGAAACATCAAAATTATCCCAAGTACGACTCTTAAAAGCTTAGATTCAGTAATCGATTTTTTTATAACGGAATTTAAATTCATTTTAGAGACTCCATAACCTAATTAATGTCGTAATTATAAATATGATTTTTAGCCGGTCAACTATATTATATGTATTTATGGTTGAAATAGCTATTAGTGTTAAAAGGGTTATTAACCTAATTGGTTAAATTAGTTTGACAACAATGATTGGGACTCGTAGAATCCGAAATAAATAATTTTAATACTAATTATGAGATGCTCGTCTTATTGTACTGCTGAGGAATATACATTAAATCAAGAAACTATTTCGATATTAGAAAAAACTACAATTAATCCAGAATTCGTTGAAAAAGTACTTCATTATCAATTAGCTAACGAACATGATTCTCATCCAATAGATGTATTTCTATTTACTTTTGGATGTATTATCATTTGGGGCGCAGATGAAAAGAAAGAAGAGGAAATATTAAGAAATATCGGTTTTGTAGAAAAAAGAAAATTGAAAGAAGCTCATTCCGAATTTATTGATTTTGATTATAACGATATTGAAGATAGAACATATATTAACGAAGAGAAAAACATAATTATTCTTGGTAATGATTCTACTCTAGTAAAATTATCAGTTTCTCATGCACTAGCCCAATCTGTTAAACTAAATGATCTAGAAGAATCAGTAATTACCCTGCTTAAGCGCATCAAGCCTATCCAAAAAGAATTAGCTCAAACAGGACGAGTTTCTCTATCTAGGTCTCAGTTGTCAAAACAGTTAGGCGAGTTATTTAATGCAAGGTTTTCAATTAATTTACATAGTGATATCCTAGATATTCCTGAATTTTTCTGGCGTAGACCAAGTTTTGAGCCAATCTATAATATGACGGTTGAGTTTCAGGACATTATCCTAAGGCAAGGTATATTAAATAACCACTTGAACCTAATCCATGAGCTTTATAGCGTGCTTTCAAGTGATTTAAATCATAGGCATTCAACAAGATTAGAACTGATTATTGTCCTTTTGATTACTATCGAAGTAGTGCTGGCTCTAACAAGTCACCATAATATAATCGGCGGCTTGCTCAAATTATTTTCTTAAATATTTTGCTAATTTATATTGAGAATTATTTTTCATTTCTAGCCTTGGCTTTCTAAAAAAGGGATTTTTGGTAATATGCGTGCGTATTTTAACACGGATTAGATGGTTAAATGTTTACCTACTTTATCAAGAAACTAGAACAAGAATACCATCATTTAAGCTTATGGTATTTTGTTTTCTTTTTTTATGGTATTGCTTTTTATTTGAAATCCGTTGAGCTTTTTAATCAGGGTGTTTCATTTAACTCCTGTTTTATAACTTCATCTGTTTTACTCTATTTCATATTTTCTCTAAGGAAAAAAGAAAAACTTATATTTAGCTTATTTCTTACCATATTATTTTCTTTTGCCTCTGGAGTAGTAATTACTCATCTTAGGGTCACTAACGCTAAAACTAGCCCAAGGCCTATATCAAAGACGGATGTTTTTGATATAGAGGCGAAGGTTTTAGAAGTAAAACCTACGATAGGTGGATCGCAGTTAATTCTCGATAATGTAGTAATTTTAAATAAAAATGATAATATTTTTGGTAAAATCAAAGTAAGTTTAAGAGGAGAGAGTAGCCTAGATTTTCTAAAAAATGACGTAATAAATTTACGCGTTCAGCTTTTCCCTCTTAATTCCGCTTTTGCTACCCGGGGGTTACAATTTTGGCCTTTATATGTATTTAAATGGTATTACAGCGACAGGATTTGCTGTTAGTTCTCCTAAAGTTATTAAATCCCAATCTGGCTATTTTTATGATAAGCTTCAAAATATAAGGGGTATTATATATAAGGAATTGATAAGAATTCTTGGCACTGATCAAGGTAATTTTGTAGCGGCCATACTTATCGGCGAAACTAAAGCTATAAATAAACATATGGCCGATAATATGAGAAATAGCGGAATTGCTCATATCTTAAGTGTTTCAGGACTGCACCTATCATTAGTAGCGATGATTTTTTTTATCAGCAGTAGGTTTTTGCTAAATTGCTCAAATTATTTGTCATATAAAATAAACATAAAAGTTGCTGCAGGAATTATTTCAATTATAGGAAGTTTCGGTTATTTGCTACTTAGTGGTGCAAATATAGCTGCTACCAGAGCCTTTATAATGACATTTTTCGTTATTCTTGCAATTATCATTGAGAGGTCCGCATATCCTCTTCGTTCAGTAATGGTAGCGGGAACGTGTATCTTGTTATTTTCTCCGGAATATGTCCTGCACCCAAGTTTTCAGTTATCGTTTTCAGCAGTACTATGTTTAATCTCTGGATATGAGCTTTATCTCCGTAATCAGAAATTAATCGGTAGAAGCAAAGGAATTTTTGCTTCTATAAAACTTTATGTTTTTGGCAACCTTTATTCTAGTTTCTTAGGCAGCATTGTTACGGCGCCTTTTGTGATCTATCATTTTTATAAATTTGCTACATATTCTCTCTTGATGAATTTGCTAGCAGTACCCCTTATGTCATTTTTTATGATGCCTTTAGCTATTATTTCTTTGGTACTGATGCCTTTTAATGCATGTAATTATAGCCTGAAATTACTTGGTTTTTTTGTTAAAATTATTACCAGTAGTGCTGAGTATGTAGTTAATCTACCAATATCGACAATAGATACCGGATATATAACTGATTTTAGCATGTTAATATTTACTTTTGGATTTTTTTGGATTTGCTTGTGGCAAACTACCTGGCGCTATTTTGGTCTTCTGATTATTCTTATATCTTTAGTTATGATGTATTTATCACCAAAACCTGATTTTATCTATGATCATAGAATTAAAGCAATTGGCGTAAAAAATAAAGATGTTATAGATATATATTCAAAATATCGAATCTCTAACTTTACCCAAGAATATTGGTTAGGTTGGTATGGTACAAAAAAAAGTAGATATTTTGAAACTGAGCTAAAGGATCAATTATTTGAACTAGCTGGGAGCGACGAAAACTTTACTGTATCTTTAAATTATACCAATTGCTCTGATGCTAAGGTGCAAATTATAATGTCTCCGAAACTAGTTTGTAATAACAACGGCTTAGTTGTAAATTATAGTGATTTGGTTAATTTTGGAATAGTACTAGTTTTTTGTCAGAAAAATAGTTGTTATGCAAAATTTGGACAAGAACCTATTTGGAAAATTAAGGAATAATGATTGAAACAGAAAACAAACTAGCAATTTCCTGGCTTAAAAACGGCATATGGGCTCTAGCGCTTGCTGGTTTCTATTCTATAGTTTTAGTTATTTTAAGAACGCCTCAATTATCTCAAATAATCAGCGATAAATCCGTATTTAAGTCTTCTTTGGTAATACATGTAAATTTATCAGTATTAGCTTGGTTACTTTCGATTACATGTATAATTTGGTCCTATGGAAGCCGGCGATTATATTTTAGCAATATTTTTAGCAAATTGGCTTTAGCTGGGATAGCTCTAATGACTATTAGCCCTTTAATAGGCCAGAGTAATCCAATAATGAATAATTATGTACCTATACTTGAGAATGTTTGGTTCATAATTGGTCTTAGCTTGTTTGGTTCTTCCATCTTATATTTTTCAATATTAGTCTTTATAAACAGTTTTCACGATTTTTCTCTTAAAGAGGAAAAGTATACAGCCCAAATTTTACCTGTGGTAAAATTGACCTCATCGCTAATGTATATTATGGTATGGGGGTGTTTCGCCTTGTCTTATAAGGAGGTTATGGCTCTCTCCAATGTTTTTCCAATAGAAATTGATTATTATTATGAATTGTTATTTTGGAGTGGTGGTCATCTCTTGCAGTTTATATATACGCAAATAGTAATGTTTGTGTGGCTGATTTTAGCCGAGCTCTGGATAGGAAAAAGGCTAATTTATTATGAAGTCTATAGCAGTCTTTTTATAATTAACTTTATCTTAAGTTTATTTGTTTTTTATGGCCATTTAGCCTATCAAATGCCCGAATATGAGTTTACAGTATTTTTTACTAAACATATGCAATATTGCGGAGGAATCGCACCCACATTATTAATGGCAGTGTTAATTATCGATATTTTTAAATTTACTAGAATCAAAAATCATCTATCCTTTGTTGCCATAGCCTTTATGGCCTCAATATTGGTATTTTTTGCCGGTGGTTTAATTGGTGTTTTAATTTCCGGAATAAATTTATCGATACCTGCTCATTACCATGGGTCAATAGTTGGTATTAGTATTGGATTTCTTGGATTTGCCTATATATTCTGTTTCCGTGATTCGGGTTTTGCCACACCTGATCAAACTCTTAGCAAGAAGTTATTTACATTCTCTCTCTCCTTAAAACAGCCAATTTATGGCAGTAATAGCCTTTCTTGCTATTCTAAGTGGCCTAATATTCAGCTTATTATTATTACTTTTGGTCAGTTATTGCATATTGCCGGACTTGCTCTAGCAGGAGGATATGGAATATTGCGAAAAAATCCTGACGGGGAAATAGCCTTGGCGGCCAAGTTTTATATGGGAATGCTGGGAGGAGGAGGATTAATTGCGATTATTGGCGGGTTGATGTTTGTTTATATTTGTGCTAAAAGGCTATACGCTTTGTAAATTTTATAACACATATCAGAAAATAGTTATGATAGGGGAAAGGCCAACAAAACAACAGGCAGAAGAAGCAGTTAGAACTTTGCTTCGCTACATAGGAGAAGATACAAGCCGAGAAGGAATGCAAGCTACTCCAGCTAGGGTAGTTAAGAGTTATGATGAACTTTTTTCCGGTTATAAAGTTAATATAGAGGAAATACTAAACACCAGATTTTATGATATCAGCAACTTTAATGATATAGTTTTACTGAGATCCATTAATTTTAGTTCCTCTTGTGAGCATCATATGTTACCTTTTACTGGTTTTGTCGATATTGCTTATTTACCAGATGGTTTTGTTGTCGGAATAAGCAAACTTGCAAGACTGGTAGACGCATTTTCTAAACGGTTACAAATTCAGGAAAAAATGACTGCAAATATTGCGGAAGCCCTAGATACATACTTGAAGCCTCGTGGAGTTGCAGTAAGGGTAGCAGCGACACATAGTTGCATGACGTCAAGAGGGACTATGAAAGGTGGCAGTATACTAGAGTCTACCCATTTTACAGGAGTATTCAAAGACCAAGCTGAGTATCGCCGGGAGTTCTGGCATCTGGTCAAGGGGTAATAATTTAAATGTCCGGTAAAGCGGGTACTAGATTTTATTCATACTATTATTAAGCAATTGTAAAAACCACTTAAAGTATAATTTATTAGGTACATAATATCATGTTACAGTCTGAGTTTTTTTTACCAGTATTGAAGGAAAGTCCTGCTGAGGCAAAGGTGATATCACATGCCTTGATGTTAAAAAGCGGAATGATTCGGCAGCATGCTGCAGGAATTTATAATTGGTTACCTCTTGGTATAAAAGTACTTAAAAATGTAGAAAACATTGTTAGGTTTAACATGGATGCGTCCGGATTTATTGAAATGTTAATGCCATGTATTCAAAGTGCTGATTTATGGGTCGAATCCGGTAGATTTGATACATACGGCAAAGAAATGCTTAAGTTCAAGGACCGTCATGACCATGATTTGTTATTTGGTCCGACCAACGAAGAAGTTCTCACCGATGTTGTAAGACATTCGATGCAATCTTACAAAGATTTACCAAAAGTTTTTTACCAAATTCAATGGAAGTTTAGAGATGAAATAAGGCCGCGTTTTGGTCTCATGAGAGGACGGGAATTTTTGATGAAAGATGCTTACTCGTTAGATATAGATGAAGAGGGAGCTATTAAGACTTATAATCAAATGTTTACAGCTTATATGCGTACGTTTAGCGACCTTGGGCTTTTGGCCATACCGCTTGCAGCAGATACCGGTGAAATTGGCGGTAGTCTGAGTCATGAATTTCATGTTATAGCAGATACTGGTGAAAGCACGCTTTATTACGATAAAAAATTTGATCTTTTAAAAGAAGAGTTGGCAGATGATCTTTCTTTAGTTAAATCATTATATGCAGCAACCGAAGAGAAACATAATCCAAAAAACTGTCCTATAGATGAAAAAGAATTATCAGTCCGAAAAGGTATTGAAGTTGGCCATATTTTTAATTTCGGCGATAAATATTCAAAACCTATGAATGCGTTTGTTAATAATGAAAAAGGGAAGTTAGTTCCAATTCAGATGGGGTCTTACGGAATAGGGGTTTCAAGGCTGGTAGCAGCTATTATTGAAGTTAGTAATGATGAAAGGGGGATAATTTGGCCTGTTTCTGTCGCACCTTTCAAGGTATCTGTTATTAATCTAAACATAAATGATCAAAACTGTAATGACGTTGCCTATAGTATATATAACAGGTTAAAAGCTCAAAATATTGAAGTTCTCCTTGATGATACTGAAGAACGCCCTGGGTCAAAATTTGCTACTCATGATTTAATAGGTTCTCCTTGGCAAATTATCGTAGGGCCTAAAAAAGCGTCTCAAAATTTAGCAGAGCTAAAAAACAGAAGAACAGGGGAAATGCAGGAGATGGATTGGCAGATAGCGATTAATGAAGTAATTGACGATCTGAATGTTAGATAAATTCGCAATCATAGTAGCCCTGAGATATTTCAGAGCGAAAAAAAATGAAAAATTTGTCTCTATAATATCTGGGATATCCCTAGCTGGTATAACAATTGGCGTGGCAGCCTTAATTGTTGTGATGTCAGTCATGAATGGTTTCCATATTCAGTTAACCTCTAATATTATTGGTATAAAGGGGGATATTTCTGTTACGCCAATAGGTAAGGCTATAGCTGATTATCCAAGCGTTCTAGAAACCATAAAAAAACACAATTTTGTAAAAAAAACATCTCCTATTGTTTCTGGCCAGGCTTTAGCTCTAGGTCCAAAAACCAATAGTGGTGTTCTGATTAAGGGCATAGATCTTGTTGATTTAAAAAATAAAGGAGAGATCTTAACTAACGTATTTCAAGGAAGTTTTGAAGGTTACGAAGGAACTACCGCCTTAGCAGTAGGCGCAGAACTTGCTCATAATTTAGGGGTTTCGGTCGGTTCTAAAATTAAATTGATTTCACCGAATGTTATTTCTACAACGTTTGGTACTATGCCCAGATCCAAGGATTTTACTGTAATAGCAATTTTTAGCAGCGGACTGTATGATTATGATTCGGCCACTATGGTTATGCCAGTTAGCGCTGCCCAAAAATTTCTGTCACTTGGAGAGGAAATTAATTTAATCGAAATAAATGTTGATAACCCTGAACTTGCCAAAGCTTATGCTAGTTTACTGCAGAAAGAACTTGGTCCTGGTGTTAGGGTTTCAAGCTGGCTAGATAGTAACCAGCAATTCTTGAAAGCTCTTGAGATAGAGAGAACGGCTATGTTTACTATTCTTTCTTTAATCATAATAGTGGCAGCTTTTAATATTATCTCTAGCTTATTTATGATAGTAAAAGACAAAACCAAGGATATTGCAATCCTTAAAACTATGGGGGCATCCGTTAGCCAAATAATGGGAATTTTCGTAATTAACGGTTTGCTCATTGGTGTGATAGGGACATTTTTAGGTATATTTTTAGGCCTTGCCGTTTCTTATAATATAGAAAATATTCGGCTATTTCTGGAGGGTATTTCTGATACCAAAATCTTTGATCCGGCTATTTATTTTCTCTATAGTCTGCCGTCAGTTGTCAGAATCTCTGATGTTGTTATTGTTGGCTCATTATCTTTAGTTCTTTCATTACTTGCAGCTATCTATCCCTCATTTAAAGCGGCAAGGTTAAATCCGATCGAGGCGATGAGATATGAGTGATAAACAAGTAATTTTAGAATTAAAAAATATTAATAAGGATTATCGTCAAGGAAGATCAACGATTGAGGTTCTAAAAAATATCAATCTTCAAATTGTTAAAAATCAGATGGTAGCTATAGTGGGGGCTTCTGGAAGTGGAAAATCTACCTTACTTCATATTGCTGGTCTTTTAGATTCTTCTGATTCCGGATCTGTTTATATTGAAAATATTCCTGCCCACAAATTATGTAATTTAAAATATGCTTCCCAAATTAGACTGGAAAATTTGGGTTTTATATACCAGTACCATCATTTATTAGGTGATTTTACCGCTCAGGAAAATGCCGCAATGCCTTTACTAATTTCTGGAGTTGAAAAAAAACAGGCTCTCGAAAGATCTGAGGATTTATTAAGAAAATTAGGTTTAGGCGGTAGATTATATAATTTTCCAGGAGAATTATCAGGTGGTGAACAGCAACGAGTAGCGATAGCCCGTGCTCTAATTAATAACCCAAAGCTTATTTTAGCTGATGAACCCACAGGTAATCTGGATTCTAATACAGCAGAAGAGGTATTTGAACTTTTCCTAGATAGAGCAGAAAATTTAGGCACAGCCATAATTATGGTTACCCATAATATCTCTTTAGCCAAAAGGATGCACAAAACTTATAAACTCGATTATACATTAGAAATAATGTGAGATATTTTTGGCATATTTATTACGATTACAGAAAAAATAATATAGTTAACAACAAATATCCTTAAGTAATATTAATTGACACTCTTCTTAAAAAGAGGTACACTCACTTTCAAGTTTATTATTATTTACGGTCTAGTTTCGATTTTTAGAAGTTCTATTGATTAAAACTGAATGTAAAATTTTAAACCAGTTTTTAACAATTTAAATCGAAGATTAAACTATGGAAGGCAAAGTTAAGTGGTTCAACCCTACAAAGGGTTATGGTTTTATTGAATCAGCAGAAAACAAAAAGGATGTTTTTGTTCATATATCAGCAGTACAAGATGCTGGACTAAAAACTCTAGATGAAGGTCAAGAAGTAAGATTTGACTTAGAAGAAAAAGGCGGAAAAACTTCAGCTATAAATCTTCGCGTATAAGCAAATTAGAGTTTAAGTACAGCTTTTTACCTTAAGTTAATGCTCGTGAGCCTATAAAACCGGACACAAACACTTTCAAACCCATCTAAATCCTGTCATAAAACAAGTAACATCTATTTGAAATATGGCGCTACTTTCTTGGGTTTTGCTTAAAGGATTTTAAATTAAATCCCAATAGCTGTACAAAAAAAAGATTTTACTACCTTCCTATTTACATTTTAGGTAGTAAAATCCAAATCTTAAAAAAAACTTCTTATAGTTTTTAGGTGCGTAATTTAATACCAGCATTTTGTTGTTAATGTGATCATAAAAATCTAGTCTTAATGATTAGGGATTATGGGATAGGATATGCAATGCAAAAAAGCTGTTTTGTCCTGATGCAGAAAGCATTTTTCAGTATTAAATAATTTATGCTGAATTTTTGACGGCATCTAAAACCGACTCCTTAAAAACAATCTTAAGAGTCTTGAGAATTTGATTACTTGTTAAATAGGGTTCAATCAATATTTGCGGAGTGATCAAAAATTTTAACATGTAATTTGAGCAAATTTGTATGAATTTTAATGAAATGAACTTACCGACCGAGATATTAGGTAACTTAACACGTATGGGAATTTTGATCCCCACGGAAATACAAAAACAATCTATTCCAAGTGCAATTCAAGGATCAGATATACTAGCTTCTAGTCAAACCGGTTCAGGGAAAACACTTGCTTATTTATTGCCAGCAATCACAAAAATTTTACAAGAAAGGGCAAAAATATTAGTATTAGTACCTACACGTGAATTAGCTGTGCAAGTTTGTGCGGCACTTAACAAAACTGCCGGGAGAATAAAAATTTCAGGTACTGCCATTATTGGAGGTGAACCTTTTGGTAAACAGGTCTCAAAATTAATGACTAAACCGGATGTGATAGTTGCAACTCCTGGTAGGTTAATTGATCATTTAACTCGCAAAACGGTCAATCTTAATGAGTTTAAGTATTTAGTCCTAGACGAAATGGATAGAATGCTTGATATGGGGATGAAAGAGCAGATTGATCAAATAAATAAATATTTACCTGCAACTCGTCAAGTTCTGATGTTTTCCGCCACTATGCCAAATCATATAGTCGAAGCATCGCATAAATATTTAAATAACCCTCATAAAATTACTATAGGACAAGCTAATAAAGCTGCTCCTGAAATTGACCAGCAATTTATTGATATCAAAGAAGAACTCAAATATAGTGAACTTGATAATCAACTAAATTCAAAAGATGGAACTATAATAATTTTTGTAAAAACTAAAAGAGGGGCAGATAAGTTAGCAAGAAATCTAAAAAATAATGGTCATAAAGCTGAAGCTATTCACGGTGATTTAAACCAAGGTAAAAGAACAAAAGTACTTGATGCTTTCCGAAAAGAAAAAACTCGTATTTTAGTAGCTACAGATGTTGCAGCAAGAGGCCTTGATGTTGATCATATAAAATATGTGTTTAATTATGATTTACCATCGTGTCCTGAGGATTACCTGCACCGTATAGGTAGAACAGGTAGAGCTGGAGCTAAAGGTTTTGCAATATCATTTGTTGCTGGAGCAGATATTATTCGTAAAAAAGCTATTGATAGATTAATAAACAAAGGTCAGTCTAGTAGAGAAGTTTTTAAATCTTCTTCAAAAAATGGAGGAAGTAGGAATGAAAAAAGATCATCTGATGCTTTCCAATCAATATCTAATAGAAAACAAGGAAGAAAAAGAAGCAATAAGCCTTTTGATTACAAAGCCGATGCCGGAAGTCCTTTTCCTAGGAAAAGAAAAAAATCAGGTCAAAAAAGAGCTGCTTAAATTATTTCCTTGAACAGTTAAAATAATTATTATACAATTCAGGAAATTAAATAATAATTTTATTTAAAGGTGGGCTTTGCCTGCCTTTTTTGTTGTAAGCATATTGAGTGCAAATGGAAGAAAAAATTAGACCATTAATAGAGTCAGTTATTGATGATCTCGGTCTTGATCTTGTAAAGGTAAGTTTTCAAGGCGGAAGCAGAAAAGTTCTTGAAATTCTCATTGATCGTAAAGACGGTAATAAAGTACAAGTTAAAGATTGCAGAGAAGTCAGTAAAAATGTTTCAGCTATTTTAGATGTTGAAGATATAATTAAAGATAAATATTTTCTTGAGGTAGCATCGGCCGGAGTAGAGCGACCATTAGTTAAGCTACAAGATTTTGAAAGGTTTTTAGGAAGAGAAATTAAATTAAAATTAAAAGAACCCCATAATGGCAAAATCGGTTTTAAGGGAAAACTGATAGAAGTAAAAGGAAAGGAAATAACAATAAAATCAAAAAATGTCCAATTGATTTTTGCTTATGATAACATAAAGGGAGCTAATCTGGTTTTAACTGATGAGGAATTTAGGCAATTATTAAAAGGGATAAAATAAATAATTATTAGTTATATTTAGTAAGGAGAATTATCGGAATGAGTAACGTAGGTAATGCAGAAATCCTGCAAATAGTTGAAGCAGTATCCAGGGAACGTGGAATACCAAGAGCAAATTTAATCGATGCTATGGAACAAGCTGTTCAAGTGGCAGGACGTAAAAAGTATGGTCATGAACATAATATCAAGGCCGAAATTAACCACAATACCGGTGAAATTATATTATATCGTGTTCGTAAGGTAGTAGAAAAAGTTGAAAACACATTTACAGAAATTTCCCTTTCTGATGCTATGTCTATCAAGCCTGACATTAAAATTGATGAAGAAGTTTTAGAAAAATTACCTCCAATTGATTTGGGTAGGGTTGCAGCTCAAACAGCGAAACAAGTAATAGTGCAAAAGGTCGGAGAAGCAGAACGTTTACGTCAATACGAAGATTATAAAGATCGTAAAGGTGATATTTTAAACGGGACGGTTAAAAGAATAGAATTTGGCAATATTATTGTTGATGTGGGAAGAGCGGAAGCAATACTTGGAAGAGATCAACAAATAAGGGGAGAAGTCTTTAAAATCAATGATAGGATCAAAGCGTTTGTTCTTGATGTCAGACCCGAAATGAAAGGTCCTCAGATCTTCCTGTCAAGAACGAACAATAAATTCCTTGAAAAATTATTTGAAATGGAAGTGCCTGAAATATACGACCATATTATTGAAATAAAAGCTATTGCCAGGGAACCTGGTTCTAAAGCAAAAATTGCAGTATTTGCTGCTGATGTTAGTGTTGATCCTGTTGGATCTTGTGTTGGGGTAAGGGGAAACAGAGTTCGCGCAATTACTAACGAATTAAACGGAGAGAAAATTGATGTAATACTATGGGATAAAAATATAGCTCAATTTGTAATTAATTCAATGACTCCGGCCCAAATTTCAAAAATTGTTTTTGATGAAGATAAAAGGAAAGTCGAGATAGTAGTGCCGGATGATCAACTCAGTCTTGCTATTGGCAGGCGCGGTCAAAATGTACGACTTGCATCTAAAATTACCGGTTGGGCAATTGATGTGATGACTGAAGAACAAGAATCAAAAAGACGGACCGAAGAATTTACTAATACTACAGAACTATTTATCAAAGGTCTTGATGTAGAAGAGGTTTTAGCTCAGCTACTATCAGCAGAAGGTTTTACGACTATAGATCAGATTGCCAGTACCGATAATGCAATTCTTGAATCCATACAAGGATTTGATCCAAAATTGGTAAAAGACCTAAAAAATCGTGCTATAAAATATATTGAAAACCAAAATGAAAAAATTATTACTAATCTCGAGCAGCTTGGAGTCGAGCAAGAGTTGGTAGATGCTCTTGACCTTGCTCCTGAATATATATTAAAATTAGCCGAGTATGGAGTAAAAACTATTGAAGATCTTGGGGAGATGTCAGTTGAAGAATTTAGAAATATTGTACCAGAAGATCATATAAACACAAAGGATATAGAGGAATTAATTAGTTTCGCTCAGGCACAAAATAAATAAGCTGTGAAAAATACTGCTGTGAAGCAAAATTTGGGCCATGGCAAGATAACTAAGTAGTTTATTTTACGCAAAAAATATAAAGCATTTAAATTTTAACATGACAGATAATAAAGATATAGAAGACAAAACAACAAAAAAGCTAACTCTTGGGGGGGCAAAACTGACCTTAGGGAAAACCGTTCATCCTAGAAATTTGTCTAGAACTATGGGTTCTTCGGGATCTACTGTCGTGGTAGAAGTTAAACGTGGTAAAGCAGTTTCTTCTGAGGTTAATATTAGGGACGATAGAGAAAATATTCCTACAGATCACTTACAAGTAACTAGAAGATTATCTGTACTTCAAAAAGCGCGTGAAGAGGATAAACTTGATGATAGCAAAATTAGTACGCTTTCAAAGATTGTTGAAATGAATCAGTCTATGCAAGTGGAAAAGGAATCGGATAATCTATCCGCATCGGAACACATTACATCTTTAGGTCTTGAACCTAATACTAGTAGAGCTGATAAAAATGATTTAGAATTAAAAGCTAATAAGCAAAAGCTTCTTCAAGAAGAGGAAGAGTTCGAAAGGAAAAAATTAGAAGATGCTAAAGCTCTAATAAAACAGAAAGCTATCGAACCTAAAAAAATTAAGAAATCTGATATCTTCAATATGCTAAGTGAAGATTCCGGTGATATTCCAGCTAAAACAAGAAGTTTAGCCTCTATACAACGTGCTAAAGCAAAACAAAGGCGCAAGAGTGATAACTTAGATGGTAAAAAACAGGATAAAGTTTACAGAGAAGTGGTTATACCAGAAGTTATTACTGTATCTGAATTATCCAACAGAATGACGGAAAGGGTCACCGACGTTATACGTGAGTTAATGAAATTAGGCGTTATGGCAACAGCGAATCAGTCAATTGATGCCGATACTGCTGACCTTGTTGTTACTAGTTTTGGTCACTCTGTTAAGAGAGTACAAGAGTCAGACGTAGAAAATATTCTTAATACTGAAGAAGACAAACCTGAATATCTAAAGCCAAGAGCTCCTATAGTTACAGTAATGGGACACGTCGATCATGGTAAAACATCACTTTTAGACGCTTTAAAATCCACTGATGTAGCAGCGGGTGAAGCAGGCGGTATAACCCAGCACATAGGGGCTTATAGCGTCAAAATGTCTGATAATAGGATGATTACTTTTATTGACACCCCGGGTCATGAAGCTTTTACTGAAATGCGAACAAGAGGAGCAAAAGTTACTGATATTGTAGTGTTAGTAGTTGCAGCTGATGATGGAATTAAAACTCAAACAATTGAGGCAATAAGCCATGCGAAAGCTGCCGGTGTTCCTATAATAGTAGCAATTAATAAGATTGATAAACCAGAAGCAAATATTGAAAAAGTTAAAAATGAGTTACTGCAGCATGAGTTAGTCCCCGAGGATCTTGGTGGTGATGTAGTAGTAGTGCCAGTATCTGCTAAAGAAAAAAAGAACCTTGACAAGCTTGAGGAAGCGATTTTACTGGTTGCAGAAATGGAGGATCTGAAAGCAAATCCTAATACTATAGCTTCTGGTGTAGTAATTGAGTCAAAAATAGATAAAGGGCAAGGGGTAATTGCAAGTATTTTAGTTCAACGGGGTACTTTAAAAAACGGCGATCTGTTAGTGGCGGGAACAACTTACGGTCGTATTAAGAAAATGAATAATGACAAAGGCAGACCTGTTTTAGAGGCTCTTCCCTCCTATGTAGTTGAAATTTTTGGCCTAAATGTTGCTCCCTTAGCCGGAGATTTATTTAATGTTGTGATGACAGAAAAACAGGCTAGAGATATTACAGAATATAGGATGCGAAAGTTAAAAGAAAATAAGGTTACTGCCTCAAAAACTAGTTTAGAAGATTTGTTCCAAAAAGCCTCCGGCAAGGGTAAGATCAAAGAACTGCCAATAATTATTAAAGGCGATGTACATGGTTCAATTGAAGCCATAATTGGCAGCTTAAATAAAATTGTTAGTGACGAAGTAAAATTAAAAATCATTCACCAAGGAGTCGGAGCTATTACTGAGTCTGATGTTACACTTTCTAAAGCAACTGGAGCGATAATTCTTGGGTTTAATGTTAGATCAAATACGGCAGCGCGGGCTGATGCTGAAAAAAACAAAGTTGATATTAGATATTATTCAATAATATATAATTTAATTGATGATATCAAAGCTATCATGAGCGGCATGCTATCGCCTGTAATTCGTGAAATTTATATTGGTTCTGTTGAGATACGTGAAGTGTTTAATGTCTCTAAAGTAGGTAAAGTTGCTGGCAGTTATGTAACTAAAGGTATTATAAAAAGAGGTGCAGGTGTTAGGTTGCTTCGTAATGATATAGTTATCCACGAAGGCAAACTTAAAACCTTGAAGCGTTTTAAAGAAGATGTAAAAGAGGTGCAGGAAGGTTTTGAATGCGGTATCGCCTTTGAAAAATATGATGACATTAAGGTTGGTGATTTGGTAGAGGTATTTGAAATTGTTGAAGAGCAAAAGCAACTTTAAGCTTAAAGATCGGGAAAAATACCAGTCACAACGGCAGCTAAAAGTCTCTCAGTTAATTGGGGCTGCTGTGATTGACTGTCTTATGAAAGGGAAGAGGGTAGATATAAGGCTTATTCCTATGCCTTTGACTATTACCAAGGTTAATATCTCTGCCGATTTAAAAGTTGCTAATTGTTATTTTTTACCCTTTAATACAAACTTATCAAGAGATGAGATTCTAGAAGCGTTAGAGGAATCAAAATATATTATTAGGCAATACGTAACAAAAGGAATAAATTTAAAATATTCTCCTGAAATTAGATTCCACTATGATCAGGCTTTTGAAAATGCTGCTAAAATTGATCTGTTACTTAATAAGTTATAAATATTACATTCTAAAGAGCTTTAGGTAATGCCTCTGTTTTGCAGCTAAGCATATTAAAAGGCAAGTAGGTTTTTTGTGATCGGTTCATGTTAAATAGGAAATACTCTTTACACGTTAAATAATAGTCTTCCTTCATCCAATTTCAATTAAAAACTATTGCCAAGAAGATGAAGCTCTAAGCGCCTTATCTGATTTTGATCTGAAGTGGGAAAAAAAGTACCCCCACATAGCAAAATCCTAGCGGAATAATTGGGAAAATCTGGTAGTTTTTTTACAGTACCCTGAGGTTATTAGGCGGATAATTTATACAACTAATGCGATAGGTACGCCAGGAGAGGCCTGGTTTAACAAGAAGGTGGAATTCCTTTCCAGAGAAGGCCTAACTAACCGACCGGAACTGAGTTTTGCGCCGAAGGTAGCAATGCTTAGGTGAAGCGTAAACAAGGTGAATATAGGCCGAAACGAAAGTGAACTACAAGAGAGTCTCGAGAACTTCGATGATCCCAGAAGCTGACACTGTCTATGATGTGGAAAGCAACAGGATGCTATGCTATATAGTGAGTATAGTATCTTCTGGCGGGGTATGCGTAGTCGGCATGTATGAAATTGTTAAGCCGAGGAATCTAGGAAATCCCAGCCGCTCCTATAATTTATAATTTAGGTAGTTATATGCAAAGTACAGCAAGCAGTAACAAAGGTAGCTGGGAAGTCAGATGCGCTCATAGTACTGAGGGAAGTGAGGTAATGCTCATGGAGGGAAGGGACGCGACAAGAGAAAGATGCTAATGGGCAGAAAGAGGGATCACCGAATCCCAAGGCTTTCCAAATGAAACTATCATCTTTAGAAAGCAGAGGGAAACAAATCAGCGATGCACCGCTCAAGACTTTGTACTTGACAATAGATACATTACGCTTTGCGTAAATATATTCCAATTTTTGCACTATACCAATGCTGCCAGCCGGTTTAGTATAATTAAAATCAGGAAAATTATTTTTTAATATGAGCTCTGGATCTAAAACCAGGAACTCCATTAAATTCCTCGATTCTACGTGGCCAGTATTTAATAGTTGTAGTCTTTCTGGAGGAATTTTTTTCATTGCGCTGCTTTACTTTCCCAGTCGAGCAATTTTTTCTTTATTTCCTGCCCCCAGCGATATTTATTAATTTCTCCTGATTTCCTAATTACTCTATGGCAAGGAATTAAATAGGAAATATTATTTCTAGCTACTGCTGAGGCAACAGCCCTGGTAGAATTCTTATTACCGATGCGCTTTGCGAGTTCCTCATAGCAAATGGCCGTGCCAAAATCTATTTCAGTTAGGGCGTGCCAGATTTTTTCTTGGAATTCTGTCCCCTTTATTAGTAAATGAATTTGAGTTTTATCTTTCTTATCAAAAATTTTGGAAATTAGCTTTACTGCTTCTTTATTACTTTCTTTAAAGCAAGTATCAGGTAGAAGTTTCTTTAAAGCAGAATTAGCCGTAATTAAATTGGTGGTATCTTCCGTAAATGCTAAAAAGCAGATTAATACCCTAGAATTATCGGAAATAGTCCAAGCAATAAAACATTTACCTACAGGGCTGTTGCAATTAGTGCCCACAAAAACTTCAGAAAAATTTTCACTCTTCCCTGAGATAAGCACTAAATTTGGTTCTCGCTCCTTCAATGATAAGTTTGCTAACATCACTAATATCTTTTTCAGTTAGTGTTTTATTATCGTCCTGTATTGTTACCGAAATTGCAATGGATTTTTTACCTTTCTCTATTTTTTCCCCGCTATAGATATCGAACAAATTAACGTTCCTGATTAAATTTTTATCCGTATTTTTAATAAAGCTCATGATTTCTCCGATCTTTTGCGATTCATCAATAATAAAAGCATAATCCCTAGTTACTGGTTGATAATCGGAAATCTTTAATTCGGGTCTTTTACCAAATTTTTCCTTAGTAATTGGCAATTGTGCCAATTCAAGTTCAAAGGCCATTACATCATATTCAATATCAAATATCTTTAATATGGATGGGTGAAGCTGCCCAAAATAAGCCAGAATGTTTTTACCAAGAGCGACAGTACCTGAACGCGTTGGATGGTAATAATCTGGTGCTTCGCTTTTAATCTGGCACTTATCTAGGTCAAGCCCAAAGTAAGCAAAAATAGCTTCCAGATCTGACTTTAGATCAAAAATATTGACGTTTTGAAGGGGGGTATGGCAGTTTTTTGGTAAATTAGAGCCGATCCTGATAGCAGCTACAGATTGAATAGGGTTAATATTCTCTGCCTCACGAAAAATTGGTCCTAATTCAAATAAACTTAAATCTTTATAAGATCGATTAATATTATTGCAGGCAATTTTTAGCAAATTAGGCAATATTGACGGTCTCATGTAATCAAGCTCTGCACTAATAGGGTTTTGTATTATTAATTCTTCTTTTATTCCAGAGAATAATTTAGCCTTTTTACTGTCCATGAAAGACCAACTTACTACTTCAGTATAACCACTACTTGCAAGCAACCTTTTTATATCCATTAACCTTTTTTGCTGGCGGTTAATGATTTTTTGCACATTACTACCTGGAAGGGGGGTAACAGGGATTTTATCATAACCGTATATCCTAGCAATTTCTTCTACTATATCTTCTTTAATCGAGACGTCATAACGCCAAGAGGGAATAGTAATTTGGATTGTTTCTTCTTCATTTTTACAGTTAAATCCAAGCTTTTCCAAAATAGATATAATTTCTTCTCTGCTTAAATGGAAGCCAGTTCTGGAAACAAAAAAATCAATAGGAAAATCAATGGTTCTAACTGGTACTTTATCACTACCTGCCATTTTAAGAGCAGAAATTTCGCCTCTGCAAATTGCTAATATTAAATGTGCAGCGTAATTTAAAGCTTTTAAAGTAAACTCTTTGTCTACATGTCTCTCGAAACGATAGCGCGAATCTGTATCAATCATCAATTTTCTACCGGTGCGAGCAATATATTTGCTATTAAAACAAGCAGCTTCAAGCAAAATTCTAGTAGTATTTTGATTACAAGCACTATTCTTACTGCCAATTATTCCAGCAAGGCAGTGTATTTCATGCTCATCTTTTATTACTATATCGTCATTACTTAGTTCGTATTCTTTATCATTCAAAGCAACAATTTTTTCGTGGGATTTCAAACTCTCGACTGTCAAATTTCCTTTTATTTTATCCGCATCATAAGCATGCATCGGTTGGCCGAAAGAATATGCTATATAATTTGTAACATCAACTATAGCGGAAATAGACCCCACCCCAATATTTTCAAGATGTTCTCTTAACCATTTTGGGCTTTCTATATTTTGAAGATTTTTAAGTTCGTAAATTGCAAATAGTGGGCAGGCTTCCTGATTTAAAATATGAACTCCAGCATTTGAGGAAAAACTTCCTTTGTTTTCTGGAATTTCCAACTTCTTTAAAACGCCTACCCCAGCAGCAGCCAAGTCTCGTGCGATACCGTAAACTCCAAGGCTATCAGCTCTATTTGGCGTTACATTAATATGGATTACTGGATCATCAAGGCCAAAATACTTTGCAATTTTGTCTCCTACCTGTGCATCTTCTGGGAGTTCTATTATCCCAGAGGAATCACCTTTTATGTTTAGTTCTTCTCTTGAACATAACATGCCAGAACTATCTACACCACGGATCTTTGATTGCTTTATCTTAAAATTACCGTTTGGAATAGTTGTGCCGATTTTTGCAAGGACTACTTTAATTTCGCTTCTAGCATTAGAAGCCCCGCATACTATGCTAAGAATATCTGAGGCAGTTTTAACTTTACACACCTTTAACTTATCTGCATCTGGATGGGGAGTAGTTTCTAAAATTTGTGCTACTTCAAACTTTTCAAGTTCTGACTTCCTATCAATAATTTCTTCTACTTCTAAACCAAGCATGGTTAAGCTCTTGGTTAGCTCTTCGATAGTTGCCTTAGTGTCAAGAAAGGTTTTAAGCCACGATAAGGTAAATTTCATTTGGTTAAACCTCCTGCAAGTGTTGGAATATCAAGTGCTGCAAAATTATAATGGTTTAACCACCTAATATCTCCTTCAAAAAACTGCCTTAAATCTTTTATACCGTATTTTAGCATTGCAAAACGGTCGAGTCCCAGACCAAAAGCAAAACCTTGATATTCTTTTGGGTTAATGCCAACATTTTCTAAAACTTTTGGATGTACCATTCCGCAACCGAGTACTTCAAGCCATTTATTATTCTTATCCATTCTGATATCAACCTCAGCGGAGGGTTCGGTAAAAGGAAAAAAACTTGGCCTAAATTGAACTTCAATATCGGCATTTTCAAAAAAACTTCTAATAAAATCGATAATTACATATTTTAAGTGACCCATGTGAATGTTTTTATCTATCACTAATCCTTCGATTTGATGAAACATTGGTGTGTGGGTCATATCCCAATCTGCCCGATAAACTCTGCCAGGAGCTATAAAACGAAAGGGAGGTTTGCCACTGTGCATCGTTCTTATCTGAATAGGAGAGGTTTGGGTTCTAAGAAGTTTTGTTTTATCAGATGTTTTTTTTAAATAAAAAGTATCGTGCATTTGCCTGGCGGGATGATCTTCATCGATGTTTAGAGCAGTAAAATTATACCAATCATCTTCTATGTCTGGACCGTCTTTGACCTCGAATCCATATTGAGAAAATACTTGAATCAATTCTTCAAGGCACTGGGTAATAGGGTGAATGCTTCCTTTTTTAATAGGTTTTGCTGGAATTGTAAGGTCTATTCTTTCTTTTTCGAACCTTATATTTAATTCTTTTTCCTCTAGAATCCTGCTTCTTTTATCTAGCAATTCTTGAATCTGCTCTTTGGTTTTATTAATTTTTTGTCCCAGCGCTTTTCTATCATCCGCAGCTAATTGTCCTAATTTTTTCATTTCTTCGGTTATAAAACCGGATTTACCAAGATATAGAACTTTGATTTGCTGTAAATTATCTGAATTTTCAGCACGTTCTATGGCTTTTTTTGCAGAAATTACTATTTCTTCCAGCATCTTAAAATACTCAAAATATTGAATTGCTAACAAGAATAAAGCATTTTAGCTAAAATTACAAGATACGGCTCTTTGATATTTAATAGCAGTTATCTGAACTTAAAGGTACGAATAAAATCTTCTTGAACAGAGTTATAAGGTAATGTATATTACAGCGGTGTTGGTAGAAATACTGGCCTCGGATAGCTGCCCATTAGTGGAATTATGCTATCTTAAACTTTTAAGAATTCACACGTATCATGAATGCTTTGTTAGTCCAAAATTATTTGGGGTCTATAGCTGATACGGAGGTTTAAACTAACAATATTGGAGATAAAATATAATGTCTAACTTACCTAAAGTAAGCGTTAGCGATTTGCTAGATGCTGGTATACATTTTGGTCATAAAGCTTCCCGCTGGAATCCTAAAATGGAGCCGTATATTTACGGAATAAAAGATAACGTGCATATAATTGATTTACAACAAACTGTACCTTTACTACAAATCGCTTTAAAGAAAATTTATGAAACAGTAAAAAATAATGGTAAGGTACTATTTGTAAGTAGTAAAGTGCAAGCTACGGAACTAATAGCTGAGTATGCCCAGAAATGTGATCAATATTATATTAATCACAGATGGCTTGGTGGAATTTTAACTAATTGGAGTACCATTTCAAGGTCAATAAAAAAACTAGATAGCATTGAAAAAACTCTTGGTAATACGGAAGAGCTGGTCAACTATACAAAAAAGGAGCTTTTAGACTTAACACGTAAAAAAGAAAAGTTGGTTAGGTCATTTTTTGGTATCAGAAATATTGGCGGCCGTCCTGATCTGGTTGTAATTATTGATACAAATAAAGAGCATTTAGCTATAAAAGAAGCTGTAAAATTAAATATTCCGATAGTTGCAGTAGTAGATAGCAATTCCGACCCTGATAATATCGATTTCCCAATACCCGGTAATGATGATGCCATAAGGTCAATCAGGCTATATTGCAGTTTATTTGCTGATGCTGCATTAGCTGGAATACAGGATTCTCTCAAGAATTCTGGAGTAGATGTGGGAGCTTCTCTTGCAGCAAAATCAGAGAAAGGTTTGGAAGGAGTTAAAAAAATTGAAAAAACTGCCAAGGTTTCTAAAGCAAAAGCTGCATCTAAAGATATTGTTGTAGAGGTAAAGGCTACAGAAGAAAGCAACTCAAATGAGTTGGAAAAACCTACCACCTCTGCAAAAAAAGCAGTAATAACTAAAACAGCAGTTGCAAAAACCACAAAAAGCAAAGCTACAGCGAGTGATTCGGTAGCACAATAATTTTAAATATTTTTCGAGAGGAATATAATGAGTGTATCAGCATCATTAGTAAAAGATTTGAGGGAAAAAACAGGTGCAGGAATGATGGACTGCAAAAAAGCCCTAGTCGAAACGTCAGGTGATTTCGAAGCAGCTGTTGATTGGCTTAGAACTAAGGGCTTAGCGGCTGCCGCAAAAAAAGCAGGCAGAGTAGCATCGGAAGGTTTAACCGCCCTAGAAGTAAATGGCAACATGGCCGCAGTCATAGAGGTTAATTCTGAAACAGACTTTGTTTCAAGAAATGAAACTTTTCAGAATTTAGTTAGAAAAATTGCTCAAAAAGCGATTAATTGTTCCACCATTGAACAATTAAAATCGACAATTATTGAAAACGGTAAAACTGTAGAAGACTTAATAATAGAGAATATCGCAACTATTGGTGAAAACCTTAGTTTGCGCCGCATGCAAACACTTAAAATAAAAGATGGTGTTATTGCTTCTTACGTACATAATGCTACAGCAGACGGTATGGGCAAAATTTCAGTGTTGGTAGCCTTAGAATCAACAGGCGATAAAGATAAGTTGATGGCTCTTGGCAAGCAAATAGCCATGCACGTAGCAGCGGCAAAGCCGGTATGTTTAAATAAAGAGTCTGTTGATCCAGCTTTAATTCAAAGAGAAAAGGATATATTTACCGAGCAATCCAGAGCCTCAGGAAAGCCGGATAACATAATTGAAAAAATGATCGAGGGGAGAATCCGTAAATTTTTAGAAGAAATAGTTTTGCTTGATCAGATTTTTGTTATTGATGGTAAGTCAAAAATTACTGAAGTAGTTGCAAACGCTTCGAAAGAACTTGGCGCACCTGTCGTGCTTGCAAGTTATGCAAGATTTGAACTGGGTGAAGGTATTGAAAAAGAAGTGATAAACTTTGCCGATGAAGTAGCAGCGGTAGCAAAAAGCTAAGCAATAACGCAATTTCAATATAAGCTGAACTAGACTTATATAAATCTAGTTCAGCATCTCGTCTTATAAGGCCATATAGCTTATAATGGATAATAAACAAAATAATATCTATCCTGTGGGCAATAAATTTAGATATAAAATTACTCTTGAATATTTAGGTGCCGGTTTTTGTGGCTGGCAAAGGCAAGCAGAGGCTTTATCCCTCCAACAGTTAATTGAAGAGGCAATTTTTAAATTTAGCAAGGAAAGTGTTTTAGTTACTGCTGCAGGAAGGACAGATGCCGGTGTAAATGCGTACGGACAGGTGGCCAGTTTCGATTTAACTGCTTTTTACGAGCCTCGCAGAGTAATGCATTCTATTAATCATTTTTGTAGGCCTCATAAAGTAGGGGTTACAGATTGTAGATTAGTAGAACTAGATTTTAATGCTCGTTTCTCTGCTAAACAAAGGTATTATGTCTATAAAATTATTAATCGCCCGTCGATTAATATTATTAACGCCGGTTTGCAATATTGGGTAAAAGACCCGCTGGACGTGGAATTGATGAGAGAGGCTGCATCATATTTGCTAGGTAAACATGATTTTAGTTCTTTTCGAGCAGCCCAGTGCCAGTCTAGCTCCCCTGTAAAAACCATTTCAAATATAGAAATTATTCGAGAGGGAGAGAATATAGAAATTTATGTTTCTGCTATTTCATTTCTTCACCATATGGTACGGAATATAATCGGTAATCTGCTGCAGGTAGGAAAGGGTATTTGGCCACCGGAAAAAATAAAAGAAATACTGGAGCAGAAAGATAGATCAAAGGGAGCTCCTACTGCTCCTGCCGAAGGATTGTATTTTTTAAAAGTCGATTATTAAAACCATTTACTTGATGGTGTTACGATTGTTATTAAACTGATAAAAACTGTTTTTATTATGCAAACTATGCTTTTAGAGATCAACTTTAAAATTATAGAATATGGCAGTTCTGAATATAAAAAGGCAGTTGCTTTAAGGGAACGCATTTTGCGTAAACCTTTAGGTTTGAGTTTTTCTGAATCTGAATTATTCGCAGAAAAAGAGCATATTCAAATTATTGGCCTTAATGGTTTAGAATTAATTGCTACTGCTGTATTAGTACCGAAAGGTCAAAATTGTAAAATGCAGCGTGTTGTAGTCAAAGAAGATTTGACCAATAATGGAATTGGTTCAAGAATGATGATATTTTGTGAAGATGTGGCAAAGAAAAATGGTTTTAAAAAACTTTACTGCCATGCACGTGCTACAGCAATAGAGTTTTATTTAAAAAATGGCTATGAAGCTCAAGGAGATTATTTTGAGGAAGATTCTATACCCCATTTAAAGATGAATAAAATATTATAAATACAAAAATGATGGTTATAAAGTAATTATGTTAGTAAGAGAAGCTTTAGCCTGGGGAATCCTGGAACTTGAAGATTTCACGTCAAAACAATTAGAAGCAAGAATTTTACTAGCTAGTGTATTAAAAACAACTCAAGAAGACTTGTTGATCAGGTATAACGAACCAATCTCTCAAGAAGAAGAGTCAGCCTTTTATCAATATCTAAAACGCCGGAAAGCGCTAGAACCTATAGCTTATATAGTAGGAAAGAAAGAGTTTTATGGTAGAGATTTTATAGTAAATAAACAGGTTCTGATTCCAAGGCCGGAAACTGAACTGATTATTGATAGGGTGGTTTTAGAGTATCAAGAAAACTTTGCTGGTAAAGAAGTTACAATATTAGATCTGGGGACAGGTAGCGGAGCAATAGCTGTTACGCTTGCAACTCTTATTCCCCAAGCTAAAATCGTTGCTACTGATATATCGGATGAAGCACTTGCCCTAGCTGCTGAAAACGCTAAATTGCATGGTTCTATTGCCCAAATCCAGTTTATCAAAAGTGATTGGTATTCAAATTTACCTGGTAAGAAGTTTGATTTTATTATTAGCAATCCACCCTACATTTCTCCAGATAATAAAATATATATGGCACAGGAAACTATCTTATATGAACCGGAACATGCGCTTTTTGCTGTGGAGAATGGTTTAATTAATTATAGAAAAATAATTTTCGGGTTAAATAATTTTTTAAAAAATGAAAATAAAGTTTTTTTAGAAATAGGTTTTAACCAAGCTGAAGACGTAATTAATATCCTAAAAGAGTATCCATTTACTGAAATCGTAATTTCCAAAGATTTGTCAGGGCATGACCGAGTAATTGAGTTCAAGTTTATCTAAATTTATATCAAAAATGTGTATATAGAAAGCAAATAATACTTAAATGCCAAAGAGTTCTTGATATTTAAGATGTGGTATGTAAAACTTGGTTTAGTGAATTAACATCACAATTTAACGATATATAACAAAGGGTTTATATGAAAAAGAATATTCTTACAGTCAGTGCGATTTCTGTTATTATTTCTTCTGTTTTTAATGCTGAGGCAAGTGGGCAAAGTACTGCCAATGCTAATGTAGAGAATCCAGGCGTAACTGCGCCCTCATCTCCTTCTACACCAAACGAGGTTAAAGAAATTGCAATTACTGATGCGTGGGCAAGAAAATCCATGTCGCCAAATAACAATTCAGCAGCCTATATGAAAATTAGTAATCCTACTGATAAAGATATTGTGATAATTGGTGCTTCAGCTTCAACGATTGCCAATAATGTGGAACTGCACAAGAGTTTTGTAGATGAAAAAGGGGTTAGTAGGATGACATCTATCGACAAAATAGTAGTACCAGCTAAAACTTCTATAGAACTTATGCCGGGAGCTACTCATATCATGCTTTTTGATTTAAAGAAGTCTTTAAACGTAGGAGATAAGTTCGAGATTGAAGTGAAAATTGAAGGTCAAGCTCCTTTATTTGTTACAACGGAAGTAAAATAGTTTTTGGGCTCTGTCCCACTAAGTGTGTAAATTTCTAGATGATCCTGTAGTAGAAAAATGGACAGTTTAGGATTAGGCAGCACGGGCAACACTTTCATGTAACAAAGGTATGTTATAGTTAATAGCAGAATGAACTTTTTCTGTTATAGTATGCTTCTATATAATAAGCAATAGAAGAACTTGCTTCATTTTAGAAGGCTCTGTCTTTTTAAGTGTGTAAATTTCTAGAATAGGCACTTAAATTCTACCCTCAAATTTTATCAAAAAATGGGCCATAGCTTCTTCCCAATTTTGGATGGGCATAGTCCATTTTGCCCTAATGTAATTTATTGTCCAGTAAAGGGTCTTAAAAACAGACTCATCACTTGGAAAAACCCGCTTATTCTTTGTTACTTTTCTCAGCTGATTATTCAGGGATTCTATGGCATTGGTAGTATAAATAATTCTACGAATTGCCTTAGGATATTGTGAAAATATCATTAAATTATCCCAATTATTGTACCAGGATTTGGCTATTTGGGGATAATTTTCACCCCATTTAGCTTCAAAACTTTCAAGTGCTTCTTCCTCAGTAGTAGCTTGGTATATGGGCTTTGAATCAGCTGCTAATTTTTTACGATCTTTATATGAGACAAATTTTAAGCTGTTTCTGATTTGGTGTACAATACAAAGTTAATGTTCACACTTTGGATATACCGCCGATATAGCTTCGCTCATACCTGTTAAATTATCCGTACAAGCAATGAGAATATCCATTAACCCTCTGTTTTTCATCTCAGTTAAATTATTTAACCAAAACTTAGCTCCTTCATTATCGCTGATCCATAACCCAAGAATATCCTTATGACCCGATAAATCTATATACACAGACTTATTGATAATACGCTTATCCTGCCTTACTTTAACCACTAAACAATCAAAAAATACTATAGGATATACAGTTTCTAAAGCTCTACTTTGCCAAGCTTTAACTTCATCTATTACATCGTCGGTTACTCTACTGATCAAGGATTCGCTAACTTCAGCTCCGTACAATTCCTCTAGTTGAATTTTGATATCCGATATACTCATGCCCTTGGTATACAAGGATATTATTTTTTCACCTAAGCTGTCTATTCTACTTTGTTTCTTTTTAACAATTACAGGCTCAAATTGTCCCTTGGAATATTCAGTTCTATTTGACCGTTATTCGTTATTAAATTCTTTTGATAACTACCATTGCGAGCGTTTTCTATATCAGACCTGTTATAGCGTTCATAAAATGACCTTGCATTTCCGCTTCTAGAACACGTTCTAATATGCGTTTACTTAGTTGTTTGATTAAACCTTCTTTTCCTAGCACAGTTGATAAATCAGCATCACTTTCTATAAGCATATCTATCGCTGCATTCAGTTTTTCGGTTTTTATATTTTTAGTTATTTTATTCTCCTTAAATTTTAATTATAACTTATGAGAATTTACACAATCAATTGGACAGAGCCAAAAATCGTCCAATTCCATAACCTAAACTTACTATTTAACTATCCCAAAAAATAATTTATTCTTTAATTAATTGTCTAGAGCAAAATTAGTGTTGGTCGGAAAATTTTTTATATAATTCTTCTGATAATTCATAGTTACCGAATACTTTTTGGATGTCATCACTCTCTTCTAGCGCATCTATTAATTTAAATAGCTTCGTCGCTTTTTCTTCATTCTCTATTAGTATGGTATTTTGAGCTACCCATTCAAGGCCAGACTCAATGGGGGTATCAAATATTTTTGTTAAATGTTCGAGGCATTCGGAAAATGCCTCGATATCAGTGTAAATAATATACTCTGACTCATCAGATACTAAATCTTTTGCTCCTGCTTCAATTACTGCTTCCATCATTTGATCCATATTAGCAACTGAAACTGGATAAACAATTTTGCCAACATGATCAAACATGAAACTTACACTACCAGATTCACCTAAATTGCCGCCATATTTAGTAAAACAGCTTCTTATATATGATACTGTGCGGTTTCTATTATCCGTTAAGGTTTCAACAATAATTGCAATTCCTCCTGGTAAGAAACCTTCATATCTTATTTCTGTATAACCATCACCCAAGGTTGGATCAGATGCTTGAGCAAGAGCTCTATCAATTCTCTCTTTAGGTAAGTTCTGACTTCTAGCTGCAGAGATGCTATTTCTAAGGCGTGGGTTAATTGCCGGATCTATGCCCCCAATTTTAGCAGCCGTAATAATTTCTCTAACAAGTTTAGTAAAAACCTTTGCTCTTTTTTTGTCCTGAGCACCTTTTCTATGTTGAATATTTTTAAATTTGGAATGTCCTGCCATAATTAACAAATATTATTTTATAAATTTTTAATCAGGTTATTCTAAATAGAGAAAAGCAATAAGGCAATTAATATTATTTTCTCTCTTCGCATTTAGATTTTTGATCCATTTCTCTTTTAATGACTGCAGTTAATGGGAACAAAATGGGGTATGAATATGAGGAGGATGATTTTTTATATATTTTTTCATCTTGTTTATCAACATATCACGTTTTATTTTAGATAAATAATCCAAAAATATTTTTCCATCCAGATAATCTATTTCGTGTTGGATAACTGTTGATAAAAAATTATCAGCTTCTAACATTTGTTCATTACCATTATAATCCAGATATTTTACTTTAATCTGTTTCGGCCTAGTAATTTTAGCTGATATTCCAGGAAAACTTAAGGATGCTTCTTCAAAAACCTGAGTTTCTTTTGAGAATTCTATAATTTCAGGATTAACCATGGAATAAGTAAGAAGCTTATCCCTCTCCCACATATGGATCACTACTATGCGTTCTAGAAGTCCTACCATATTAGCGCCAAGGCCTCTTCCATTTTCAATGTGCAGCACTTCGAACATCTGGTCAATGAGTGCCCGTACACGATCATTAACTACTTCAACAGGTAATGCCTTTTTTCTGAAAATAGCATTGGGAGCGTAAACTAATTGCAGTTTTTGCATATATTAATAATCCTAACTTTCAGCCCCGTGGCAATGTTTGTATTTTTTTCCAGAACCGCACGGGCATAGCTCATTTCTTGAAATTTTACCCCAAGTTTCTGGATTAGATGGATCTCTATCTTCTGGATTTACATAGGATTTAAAAGGCATAACTTTTGTTTCGGCGTTAATTCCTGGATTATATTTTTCCAAAGCTGGATCAACTCTACTTTTATTCATTTCCTGTAATTCTTTATTAGCAAGTAACATAGACTGGCGGTTCAAATGTTCGGTATCAATATGTAAGAAACATAGCCTTTGAATATACAGCTCTCTTAGATGATCAAGCATTTGCTCAAATAAATTAAAAGCTTCCCTCTTATATTCATTCAAAGGGTCTTTCTGCCCATATGCCCTGAGAGAAATACCTTGCCTTAAATAATCGAGATTATGTAAATGTTCTTTCCATACTTGATCAAGGGTAGTAAGCAAAATGTATCGTGAAGCATCTCTCATTATTTCAGTTGTATATTCTTGCTCCTTCTGTTTAAATAAATTAATAACAAGTTCTGTTATAACCTTCGTAATTTCTGCTTCACTGCCTTCAACTTCATTAATTTTTTCGGGAAGAAGTTCTATTGCAAATGTTCTGTGAATCTCAGCACTTAAATCATTTATTGGCCAATCTTCCCTGTAAGATCCAGGGGTTATATATCTTTGAACAACATCTGCAACTAATTGCTCTGTCATATTAAGTCTAAACTCAGTTATATCATCGGAGGAAATAATTTCATTTCTTTGCTCATAAATAATTTTGCGCTGATCGTTCATTACGTCGTCAAAGCGTAGTAAATTTTTTCTTATTTCATAATTGTGTGATTCAACTTTTTGCTGAGCCTTTTCCAGCGAACGGCTGATCATGGGATGTCCAATGGCTTCACCGTCTTTTAACCCTAAGGTCCTAAGAACGCTAGAAATACGATCAGAAGCAAAAATTCTCATTAAATCATCTTCTAGTGATAAAAAGAATCTAGTAGTTCCTGGGTCTCCCTGCCTTCCAGCTCTACCTCTAAGCTGATTATCAATTCTTCTGCTTTCATGTCTTTCTGTCCCTATTACATAAAGTCCTCCAGCCGCAATCACCAGTTCTTTTTCTCGTGCTACCTCTTCTTTTACCTTGGTTGCCTCTAGTTCTTGCTGTTCCGGATTTAGGCTTTTCTCGGCTAACTCCTTAATTATCATCTCCGGATTACCGCCAAGCATAATATCAGTACCACGACCTGCCATATTAGTTGCAATAGTTACAGCTCCAAATCGCCCCGCTTGGGCGATTATGTAGGCTTCTTGTTCATGCATTTTTGCATTTAATACTTTATGTTTTATATTATTCTTAGTTAATTCTTTGGAAATTTCTTCTGATTTCTCGATGCTTATAGTACCAACTAGAACAGGTTGTTGCCTTTTGTAGCAATCTTTTATAAGATTCATTATGGCATTATATTTTTCCTTTTTAGTGCCATAAATTTCATCCTCCAGATCCTTCCTTGTAACTTTATTATGAGTCGGTACGGATATTACTTCCAAGTTATATATATCCTTAAGCTCTCCGGCCTCTGTCATGGCTGTTCCGGTCATTCCAGATAATTTGGGATACATTCTAAAATAATTCTGAAATGTAACAGAAGCTAAAGTCTGGTTTTCATTTTGAATCGGTACTTGTTCTTTGGCCTCTATTGCTTGATGTAGACCGTCTGAGTATCTTCTACCGTCCATTACTCGGCCGGTAAATTCATCTATTATCATGATTTTTCTGTCTTTGATAATATAGTCTACGTCACGAGAAAAAATGTAATGAGCACGTAAAGATTGATTAATGTAATGTACTAAACTTAAGTTATCAAAATCGTATAAGCTAGAGTGCTGATTAATAAGTTCTTTTTCTGCTAACATTAATTCAATTTTGTTGATACCTTCTTCTGTTAAATTAACAGTTTTCACTTTTTCATCTTTTTCATAATCAGAAGGAGTTAACAGTTTGATAAGCTTATCAATTTTACCATATAATTCAGAACGGTCATCAACTGGTCCCGAAATGATCAAGGGAGTTCTTGCTTCATCTATTAATATGGAGTCAACTTCATCTATGATCGCATAATTAAAGGGGCGTTGAACTTTTGATTTTTGAGTAAATTTCATATTATCGCGAAGATAATCAAAGCCAAGTTCGTTATTAGTAGCGTAGATGATATCACAATCATAAGCTGCTTTTCTTTCAGAATCGCTCATATCGCCTACAACTGCGCTAACAGTAAGGCCTAAAAATCTGAATATTTCTCCCATCCATTCGGCATCACGTTTTGCAAGGTAATCGTTTACCGTTACTATATGTACGCCCTTACCAGGGAGAGCATTTAAATAAGCCGGCAAAGTTGCAGCTAAAGTCTTACCTTCACCAGTGCGCATTTCAGCAATAGCTCCTTTATGAATTATTAGACCGCCCATTAGCTGAACGTCATAATGCCTTTGCCCGCTAACTCTTCGAGATGCTTCTCTAACTACCGCAAACGCTTCATAACATATGTCATCAAGTGTTTTTCCATCAGCAAGTTTTTGTTTAAATTCACTGGTTTTCGCTTTTAACTCCTCATCTGTTAAGTTTTTGATAGAATTTTCAAAAGCATTAATTTTGTGAATTTCTTTTTGAAGTCTTTTTATTATACGATCATTAGCCGTGCCAAAAATTTTGGTAAGTATGGAAAACATTTGCTTCTTAATCTATTTGGTTTGCGGATTGTTACTTTTATCTAAAATATTCAGTTTTATTAATTTATCAAACAAATTGTAAATAGCAATTGACTTTAATGCGTCAAGCTTTTAGAAACAAATATTAAGTTATTTAATTAAATTAAGCAGTATTTATTATGAAAAGATTAGCAATAATATTTCTATCAGCAACTTTGCTAAGTTCGCCGGCATTAGCAGAAGACAATAAAGTAATTGCCACTTACATCGACGGGGATGTAACAGAAGCTCAGGTAATGCAGCAGTTTAAGCCAGTACTTGAAATGCAACCGGAAAATAAAGGCAAGAGTTTTTCCCAGCTCGATAAAAATATTCAAGAACTTTTAGTTAAAGGCTATATTAATTCCAAATTACTTGAAAAAGAAGCTGATAAGCTAAAAATCCGTGATTCTCAGGAATTTAAGAATAAAATTAAAGGAATTGAAACGCAAATGATTCAACAAGAGGTACTAGAACGCTTAATTAAAGACAAAATTACCGATAAAATGGTTGATGACGAATATAAAGCTTTAGTAGCTAGTCTCAAAGGCCAAGAAGAGGTGAAAACAAGCCATATTTTAGTAGATACTGAGGAACAGGCGAAAGAAATAAAGAAAAAACTTAATAAGGGATCTAATTTTGCTGATCTAGTAAAAGAATTTTCCAAAGATGAAGGTTCAAAAGCTAATGGCGGGGAAATTGGTTATGTGCTTAAAGGTCAATTAGTACCTGAATATGAAGGAAAAGCTTTTACTCTGAAAAAAAATGAAGTTTCTGATCCTGTAAAAACTCAGTTCGGTTGGCATCTTATTAAGATGTTAGACAAAAGAGCTGTTCAAATACCTACTAAAGAACAGGCAGAACAATCGATTAGGAATAAATTGTCTAAGGAGATCGTTGAAAAATACTTCACTGACCTGGCAGAAAAGGCAAAAATTGAATTAAAACTCTAATTGTATTAATAAACTTTTGCTAAAATTAAGCCCATGTTTTAGGGCTTAATTTATCTGAGTCGGGCTTGTTGTTGGCTAAGAATGCAACTGAATCGGCTCTTTAAGACCAAGACTTTGATGTAATAATGCAACAGTATCTTAACAAGATTCAAAATATCTGTTTATTATTTTTAAATATACTTGATAGGTTTTATAAATTTAGTAAACTGCGAGAGGGAATTTACACTAAAGGTCTTGATAAAGCGTGTTTTTAACCAAGCATTTAGTGTTTTTGACAATTTAGTAACTATTAGGAGATTATTATGAAAAAAATTCTTTTAGCAGCAGCTACTGTTGCGACTCTTGCTTCTTCTTGTGCTTACGCAGCAGAAGATACATTCTACGTAAAAGGCCAAGTGGGTTGGGATAAATTAAATAAAGTTAAAGGTCTAAAATCAAAAAACAATGTATTTTTAGGTTTAGGTGTTGGTTATTACGTAATGGATAATGTACGTGCTGACCTAACATGGGATCACTACTTTGACCCAAAACATAAAGGTACTATAGACGGAGAGAAAGTAAAGCTTAAGTCAAAAGCTGATACTCTTATGGTAAATGGTTTTGTAGATTTATTTGATGTAAGCGTAGCCAAAGTATTCGCTGGTGCCGGTGTCGGTATGTCAATGATTAGTGGTAAGATTAGTGATGAGGATGACTCTTACAAAATAAAAAAGAAAAATAACTTTGCTTACGCTGTGCATTTAGGTGCTGCTACAGAATTTGCACCTGGCGTAAATGGCGAATTAACCTATAGCTTCAGAGATATGGGTAAATTCAAGAAAAACAAAGATAGTACCATTTCAGCTCCTTCACTTAAAGGTCACCACGTTGCAGCTGGTGTAAGATTTGATCTCTAATACTCTTTTTAGAGAAAAAACTTTATTTCTTATAAAGCTTAAGGCCTAGGGTAAAAAGCCCTAGGTCTTTTTTTATTTGAAAAAATAGAATTCAGGAAATATTCTTTGTACAAAGATCAACTTAACAATTGGGTTAACTTAATGATAAATTAGTTTTTATTGTTAATAAGTAGTCACTTGGCGGCTTTTCTTTTCTCTATAGTCCTTTTCTGTTCAGTTGAGTTTATTATAGTGGCTTTAATAATCAGTTTTTTTCCTTTTATTAAAAACTCATTAGGGTTTTTATAGAGAAATTTACTTCATGTAATTAAAATATCGTATATAGTTTAGCAAAAATTTTACAACAATTTATAAAGCCATGGCGAGTGATAAGCTTTTAAATATCCTCTTTTTGTGTATATTGCTAATATATATATGTTATATGTTTTTTACCAGACCACAGGTAGGTTATATAAAAAATATAATATTGTGGCTTGGCATTTTCTGTTTATTAATACTGGTTTATGCTTTTAGATTCGAACTTAGTTCAATAAAAGAAAGGGTAATTGCGGTACTCGTACCTTCTTATAGCTGGACAAATAATAGCGGTCAATTCGTGATTGCTAGATCAAGTAACGGGCATTTCTATTTAGATGCAGTAGGAAGCAAAAATCAAGTAATTCATTTTTTAGTAGATACCGGAGCAAGCGACGTAGCACTAACTAGACAAGATGCCATTAAGCTTGGATTCAAACTTGATGCGTTAAATTATACAAGAAAGTATAATACAGCAAATGGCGTTAGTTATGCTGCACCTGTGGTAATAAAAGAACTTATCATTCATAAAAAAACTTTCTATAACGTTGAAGCCCATGTGGCCTCAGAAGGTCTAGACATCTCACTACTTGGTATGTCATTAATTGAAGATTTTGCTAATTTTAAAATTACTAAAGATATGTTAATTTTAGAATATTGACCTTTTAAAGTTCTGCTACTTCTGTCCCAAAATTTCTTATGGAACGAATTACCACCTTATTTTAGGCATAATTATCGTTCTAAATATACAAATTAGCTTACAGGCAGACACCTTCATTCCTTACTAAGTCCTGCTATATACCTTTCGTAATTTATGGCATGTACTAATTACTTAAAAATGAAGGATGGTGCGCCCTAGTGGACCGTTTTCGACAAATTTATAATTTTCGTAATTTAATTATTGGACTACAATATAGATGAGTAACGAAAAACAAATGGTTTAGTAACTTCTGGATTAAGAAAGTTAGTGTTGTAAGAATAAATTGTACAGGAAATAAAATTTGATTTGTATGAACTTAAATTATTAGGTAATGCCTCCATTTTGCAGGATTGGTAGAAATATGCTAGAATGCTTAAAGACTAATAGCAAAAGAGGTTTTAAGTGTTATGGCAAAAATAGATGTTAAGTGCAGATATTGTGACAAAACAGAAGAAGTAGTAAAGGTAGGGTGTTTCATTTCAAAACCACAACGATACCAGTGTAATCAATGCAATCGATATTTTCAGCTGGACTATATCAATAATGCATCTAAGCCTGGAGTAAAGGAGCAGATAGTAGAAATGGCAATTAACGTTTCTGGCGTTAAGGATACAGTCAGAGTATTAAAAGCAGGTATCAATACGGTTATCCGTATTTTAAAAAAGTCTAGTATTAGAAACGGTAAATCATTCTATCAACACAACTGAAGTAATTATTGCTCCTGAAATAGATGAACTATGGTCTTATGTACAGAACAAAGCTAAACAATGGTGGCTCTGGTATGCTCTGGATAAGATTTCGTTAAAAGTAGTTACTTATACTTTTGGCACAAGGTGTGACAGCACATTAGAATCATTACTCAAGAAACTAGAAAATTTCAAGGTTACTTTTTACTTTACTGATGGATGTGGGAGCTATGCAAGGTTATTAGACTCCAAAAAGCACATTGTTAGTAAAAGATATACTCAGCGGATAGAACGGAGCAATTTAAACCTTAGGACGAGATGCAAAAGGCTTGCCGGTTCTTTCCAAGTAAGTGTGTAAATTTCTAGGATAGGTTATATTAAGGGTAATATAACTTAATAGGAATAAAATAAGAGTAAGAGCGATCAAGAAAAAATAAAGCAAGCGGTAGACTTGTTAATAGATAAAGACACAGATTTAACAAGTTTTTTTGCTAAAGACGGGATGTTAAAAGAGTTGACAAAAAATCTATTTGAAAGGGCTTTAAAGGGAGAAATGGACGAGCATCTTGGCTATAGCAAGGATGGTAGAGGAGAAACTGAGAACAGCAGAAATGGAGTTGGCAAAAAGAGCATAATTACTGAAGGCGGAGTATTAGACCTAGAAGTACCCCGTGATAGAAATGCTGAATTTTCTCCGCTGCTAGTACCGAAGCGCCAGACTAGGATCGATGGGTTAGATCAGAAGATATTATCACTGTATGCAAAAGGAATGAGTGTCTCTGACATTAAGCTGCAAATACAGGAATTGTATGGAGCTGAAATAAGTGAGAGCTTAATTAGCCGAGTTACGGATAATAATAATGGATGAGGTCAGAAGCTGGCAACATAGGCCTTTAGAAGCGATTTATGCTATTGTATATTTTGACGCCTTAGTAGTTAAAGTAAGACAAGATAAGAGGATTATTAACAAGGCGGTATATGTAGCTTTGGCCATAGATTTAACTGGTAGGAAAGATATTTTAGGGTTATGGATCAGTGAGAACGAAGGAGCTAAATTTTGGCTAAATAATTTTACTGAAATGAAAAACAGAGGATTGAAAGATATTCTGATAGCCTGTAGTGATAATTTGACCGGTATGAGCGAAGCTATAGCTGCCGTATATCCGGAAACTGAACATCAGTTGTGTATCGTCCATCAAATTAGGAGCAGCTTAGCATACGTAAGCTACAAAGATAGGAAGAAAGTTGATGCTGATTTAAAGTTAGTATATGGCTCGGTTACTGAAGATGAAGCCCTGGGCGCCTTATCTGATTTTGATCTGAAATGGGGAAAACAGTATCCCCACATAGCAAAATCCTGGGAAAATAATTGGGGAAATCTGGTAGTTTTTTTACAATATCCGGAGGTTATTAGAAGGATAATTTATACAACCAATGCGATAGAGGGTCTAAATAGCCAATTACGCAAAGTAACAAATAATAAGCGGGTTTTTCCTAGCGATGATTCTGTTTTTAAGACTTTATACTTGACAATAGATTACATTACGCGAGCATCCGTAATAGGAATCAATAAAAAAATTAGGTATCAGTATAAAGTACAATTTTGGTCGCTTAATCTATTTAAGCAAGTTTCTTAAAATTTTTGATTCTATCTTCAATCTCATGGCGAAAATGCCTAACTAATCCTTGGATAGGCCACGCAGCTGCATCGCCGAGAGCGCAAATTGTATGTCCCTCAATTTGTTTGCTTATATCCAGCAATTCATCAATTTCTTCAATTTTAGCTTCCCCTCTACAAAGGCGCATCATCATTCGCCACATCCAACCAGTACCCTCTCGGCACGGTGTGCATTGACCACATGATTCATGCATATAAAATTTACTTAAACGGGCAATAGCATAAATTATGTCAGTTGATTTATCCATTACTATAACTCCGCCTGTACCAAGTCCTGAACCAGCAGCACGAAGAGCATCAAAATCCATAGTAACAGTTTCACACATTTCTTTTGTAATCATCGGTACGGATGACCCACCAGGAATTACAGCTTTTAAATTATCCCAGCCGCCACGAATACCTCCAGCATGTTTTTCAATTAATTCTTTTAAAGGAATCCCCATAGCTTCTTCTATATTCTTAGGCGCATTAACATGTCCCGAGATGCAAAATAATTTTGTTCCGGTATTATTTGGCTTACCGATAGCAGCAAACCATGATGCCCCACGCCTTAAAATCGTTGGTACTACAGCAATGGATTCCACATTATTAATTGTAGTAGGACATCCATATAAGCCAGCACCTGCAGGAAAAGGAGGCTTAAGCCTAGGCTGTCCCTTTTTTCCCTCTAGGCTTTCAAGCAGAGCTGTTTCTTCTCCGCAAATATAAGCTCCCGCCCCTCTATGAAGATAGATATCTAGGTCATAACCAGAACCACAAGCATTTTTACCAATTAATTTTTCTTGGTAAGCTTCATCGATTGCTCGTTGGACCGCCAATGCTTCATTATAAAACTCACCTCTTATATATATATAACAACTATGAGCACCTATTGCGACAGAAGCAAGCAAGCACCCTTCTATAAGTTTATGCGGTTCATATCTAAGGATGTCCCGATCTTTGCAAGTTCCCGGCTCAGATTCATCAGCATTAACTACTAGGTAAGAGGGGTTGAGATGATTCTTTGGCATAAATGACCATTTCATGCCGGTAGAAAATCCTGCTCCTCCTCTCCCCCGTAAACCGGAAGATTTAATTTCCTCAATGATCCAATCACGTCCCTTAGCAATTAATGACTTTGTATTATCCCAATCACCGTGCATTTTTGCTGATGCCAGTTCAGGAGAATATTGCCCGTATAGGTTAGTAAAGATTTTATCTTGCTGTTGTAACATCATCACCTTCTAAAAAATATTGTGGAATCTTAACCTCAACAATTTTCTCTAAAGATGGAGAGCTGTTAAAAATTAAATACCATTCTCCATTTTTGATATAATACTGTATATCTCTTTTACCAATTTTATCCAGAAAAATTTCCCAATTATCATCAGATTTTAAGTGACCATCAGAAAGTTTTATTATTTCCTTGAAAACACCACTACTCATTGAATTGAAAATGTCATCAATTTGTATTAGGTCAGAGTTGTTTATATCAAAGTTTAAGCTATCTATACGATAGATTTTTCCATCTTTTTGTGTAACCCATCTAACGCTAAAGTAGTCTTCTGACCCAGATGGTGGTAAATCAAGACTTACAGAAAAATTGCTTCTCTCGCCTTGATTACAGATTGCATATGAATGGACAAAATCGGTTATTTCATGATTGATTTCATCTATTATTTCCTGATTTTCATTATAAAGTACAGGATAAGTTATTTTTCCGCTACATTTTCCAGATCCGACAGATTTAGTAAATTCCTGAGTTTTTTCACTAACAGAAAATGAACCGGCTATGTAATCAGAGTAAGCTGAAGAAGAAATTAAAATTAGCATGGTTATAGCAAGTACGCCTCTTTGCATGGAGGAAAGATCTAAAAAAACATAGCTCTTTACCAAACTCCTAGACATGATATGACTTTTTCTGGATAACAAGACTTTGCCTGACATATCAGATAAAATGGATAATAGTAGGCCAAATATTTTAACCATAATATCTTACTTTTTTTCCATTACTCAGCTTTTTTGCCCATTTTGACGAGCAGATAATTTGTCAATAATATCGTTCATTTTATCAGGGGTTAAATCTTCATAGTAATCATCATTTATTTGGACTAAAGGGGCATTTACACACGCTCCAAGACATTCAACCTCGGAGATAGTAAATTGACCATCTACCGAAGTATTACCACATTTAATTCCTATACGCTCCTCACAGGTTTTTAGGATATCGTTAGCTCCTTTAAGCCAGCAAGGAGTAGTGCCACATACTTGAATATGATATTTACCAATCGGTTTTAAATAAAACATGCTATAAAACGAAGCAACTTCGTAGACCCTCATATATGGTTCTGCAATATAATCCGCTACATATTCAATGGCTTCTACCGATAACCACCCCCCATTTTGTCTTTGAGCTAAATCCAGAAGAGGAAGAACAGCACTTTTTTGCCTACCCACCGGATACTTCGCTAATATTTCCTTGGCCTTCTTAATATTTTCCTTGTTAAAACTAAACATGTTTATTTACACATCATTATATCATTTTATAGGTATTTAAGTTTTAGCTTCTGTTATCTATCAATTTCTCCAAAAACTATATCAAGGCTCGAAATGATAGTTACCACGTCAGCCATTAAATGGCCGCGTGCCATAAAATCAAGCCCTTGTAAGTGAGCAAATCCTGGAGCTTTGATACGGCATCTATAAGGCTTATTAGTTCCATCTGCGTATAAATAAACACCAAACTCTCCTTTTGGAGCTTCGACAAAACCATAAGCTTCTCCTGCGGGGACATTATATCCTTCGGTATATAACTTGAAATGGTGAATCATAGCTTCCATGGATTCCTTCATCTGCGTCCGTGATGGCGGAGTTATTTTAGCATCTAATGATTTAACAGGTCCTGTCGGGATTTTTTCTATACATTGTTTGATAATTTTAAGCGACTGGTACATTTCTTCTATTCTAATTAGATACCTATCGTAACAGTCGCCGGAAACTCCTATAGGAATATCAAATTCCATTTCATCATATACTTCATAAGGATTAGACTTGCGAAGATCCCATTCAATTCCAGACCCCCTTAACATCGGACCTGAAAAACCCCAGTCCATAGCCTGTTTCTGGCTAACAACTCCGATCTCCACAAGTCTTTGTTTCCATATCCTGTTGTTAGTTAACAATGTTTCAACATCAGCTAAACATTGTGGAAACTTTTGAACAAAAACTCCTATGTCATCAAGCAATCCATCAGGAAGGTCAGATGCCACTCCCCCTGGCCTAAAATAATTAGAGTGCATGCGAGAACCAGAAACCCTTTCATAAAACTCCATAATTTTTTCACGTTCTTCAAATAACCAGAGAAGAGGTGTAGTAGCTCCTAGATCTACGGCTTGAGTACCTATGTTTAGGGTATGGTTTAAAATTCTTGTAAGTTCAGAAAAAAGAACCCTTATGAATTTAGCACGCCTTGGTACTTCTATCTTTAAGAGTTTTTCCACGGCGAGTGCATAGGCATGTTCCTGGCACATAGGAGAGACATAATCAAGGCGATCAAAATAAGGAACTGCTTGCGCATATGTTTTATGTTCAATTAATTTTTCTGTTCCTCTGTGGAGAAGCCCTATATGAGGGTCAGCTTTATTTATAACCTCCCCATCCATTTGCAAGATAAGACGCAAAACTCCGTGTGCAGCGGGGTGCTGAGGGCCAAAATTAATGGTAGTCAGCTCATTATCATCTTTATGTAAATATTCTTCTTCGCTTATTGCCATATAGTTATATATTTATTCCTGTTTTGTTGCCTTTTCGTCACCAGGCAAAATATTTTCCCTAGATCCATGCCAAGGCGAGGTAAAATCAAAATTCCGAAATTCTTGCTCCAGTAACACCGGCTCATATATAACTTTTTCTAGTGTTTCATCATACCTAACTTGCACATGACCGGTAAGAGGAAAATCTTTACGTAGAGGATGTCCCTTGAACCCATAATCAGTTAGAATACGCCTTAAATCCGGAGCATCTTTAAATTCGATTCCAAACATGTCAAATATTTCTCGTTCATACCAACAGGCGGCACTATAAATTGAGGTTATTGAGTGTACAGGATCATCTTCTGCTACGTCAATTTTTAACAGGACTCTTTTATTGAGTTTTAAGCTTAATAAGCTATATACAACTTCAAAACGCTTATCACGTTCAGGAAAATCAGCCGCAAAAAGATCAGTTAGAACTGTAAACCTTAGTTCTTTATGGTGTTTCAAGAACTCAAGCACATTGATGAGGTTTTCTGGTAATATTTTATAACCAATAAAATTACCTATTGAAAGCTTGGAAAATTCTAATTTTTTTGTTTTTAAAAAATTATCAATAATCTCTATAGGCTGCATTATTAACCTTTAAATCTACTGGTTCTTTTAATTTTCCTCTGCAATTGCATTAATCCGTAAATTAACGCTTCAGCAGTGGGAGGACAACCCGGGACGTAAACGTCAACTGGCACAATCCGATCACAACCTCTTACTACTGAATAAGAATAATGATAATAACCACCGCCATTGGCACAACTTCCCATAGATATAACATATTTAGGATCAGCCATCTGATCATAGACTCGGCGCATTGGAGCAGCCATTTTATTAGTAAGTGTGCCTGCAACTATCATAAGATCAGCCTGCCTTGGACTAGGACGAAACAGAAAACCGAATCTGTCCATGTCATAGCGGGAAGCTGCTGCCTGCATCATTTCAACAGCACAGCACGCTAAGCCAAAAGTCATAGGCCACAACGAATTTGCTCTAGCCCAGCTAACTAGATCATCGACCTTAGCTAGAACGAAACCACGGTCTGATAGTTCTTCTTTAAAAAAATGATCCTGGGAGGGCATCATATTTTCCATCGCTATATCCCTCAAATTATGCTCTGCTAATTATTCCCATTCTAAGGCGCCTTTTTTCCATTCATAAATAAATCCAATAGTTAGCACTACCAAAAAAACTATCATTGACCAAAAACCAAACATACCTATTGCCTTTAAATTAATAGCCCAGGGGATTAGAAAGGCCACTTCTAAATCAAAAATAATGAATAAAATTGCTACCAGATAAAAACGAACGTCGAATTTACCCCGGGCATCTCCAAAAGCGTCAAAACCACATTCATAACTTTTAAGTTTATCTTTTTGAGGAGTTTCTTTAGCAAAAATTTTAGGTAAGATAATTACAACTAAAGAAATGAAAGCAGCTATACTAAAAAAAACTGCAATAGGTAAATACTCAACAAGAATTTTTGGGTTAGGATGCATTAATTTTATTCTCTAATACATTATTGACTCCTTATCCCTTAATTGCTACACTAAAGACGAAATATTGGCAACAGAAATTAACCACATAGCTAAAAACTCTATATCTCTTTTATGTTATTTAAGCCGCAGGACTTAATCGATATATTATAAATGATTCGATATATAAATAAAATGTTTTAGCAAAATAAGCTCGAAAAAAACCACATCGCAAAAATTCTCCTTGACATCATATGTTATAAACTGTTATTTATTATGCACAAAATATCTAATTTAATGAAAGAACTGGTGTGAAAACTTATTCAGCAAAACCATCTGATATCGATAAAAAATGGTGGATAATTGATGCAAAAGATCTAATACTTGGCCGTCTTGCAAGTCAAACAGCTATACTGCTTCGTGGTAAGCATAAGTCTACATTTACCCCTCACATGGATTGTGGTGATAATGTAATTATTATTAATGCAAAACACGTACATTTAACCGGTAACAAAGCTGATCCAAAAAATGGTAAGATGTATTATCGCCATACTGGATTTCCAGGTGGCATCAAGGAAACAACCGCTGGAAAAATTCTTTTAGGAAAGTATCCTGAGCGGGTTGTAAAAATGGCCATTAAAAGAATGATAAGCAGAAACAGTTTAGGCGCTAAGCAACTTGGTAACTTGTATGTTTATGCAGAAGGTGTACATCCGCATGACGGGCAGCAACCTAAATTACTCGACCTCGCAAGTAAAAATCCGAAAAACAAGAATAACAAGTAATAGCCATGGAAGTATCAATACTCGAAAAATTAGATGTAAACGCAAAAGTTGCTGATACCGCAGTTGTAACAAAATCTACATTTCATAAAGCCAAGAAGCTACTTCCCGGGGGCGGTGCATACGGTACTGGAAGAAGAAAAAATTCTGTAGCCAGAGTTTGGGTAAAACCTGGAAAAGGTGTGGTAATTGTTAACAAAAGGGATATGTCTGATTATTTTCCTCGTGAGTCATATAGAAAGTTAATATTACAGCCCTTCGTTGATACTAACACTTCTGGGCAGTATGATGTAGTTTGCACAATAAAAGGAGGCGGAACAACAGGCCAAGCTGGTGCTATTATCCATGGCATCGCTAGAGCCTTAGACTGTATTTCTGATGATTTCCACACAGCGTTGCGTAAAAATGGTTTTTTAACAAGAGATTCAAGAGTTGTAGAACGTAAAAAATACGGTAAACGTAAAGCACGTAAAAGTACTCAATTCTCTAAACGTTAAAATTACATTTTGGCATTATTTTTCTAAATTGAGCATTTTATTAAAGCTTCAATACTTGGCTGATACCAACTGTGCTTTAATATCACACTCTTAAGTACGGTGGTAATTATTGAGTAATGTTCAATTAAGAGGTTTGCTAGATACATGGTACAATATCATATATGGTCCTTGTGTTAAGCAGTTTCTAGTAAATACTTGTAACGTTTTGATTTTATTACCAAAATGGCGGGGTAGCTCAGCTGGTTAGAGCAGCGGAATCATAATCCGCGTGTCGGGGGTTCAAGTCCCTCCCTCGCTACCATATTTACATAAAACTAATCTAAATTACTCCTCTAAAAAAACCAGTTCATATTAAAAAACATACAAAAATATTAAAATGCAAGTTGTTTATATTTTAAAATCTACTCCATTTTATGTTTATTTATTGTTTATTTATCTAATGTTCATAGGAATTAAAGCTACAAAACCAAGAGTTGTGTTGTATCCAGTTAAGCTATTTATCATGCCATTAGTATTTTTGGCCTTTTTTATAAAACAGTTAAATAGAATTGAAGATTTTTTATTAGTTTTTGTATTAATAATTATTTCCATTTCTATCAATTTGAAACTGCTCCAACCTCCTCCAGTCCATACTGATAATAACACTTTAATTATACCAGGTTCGCAGAAGCCTTTATTAGTAATAATTGCCATATTCTCGATAAAGTACTTGTTTGGATATATGAGAACTGTCGAGCCTCAATTGGCTCAGCAGTATGAAATAATAGAACTTATAACATTAAGCTTAATGATAGGCATGACATTATCTAAAGCCCTTTTTTATTATAGATATGCAGTTCTAAAAGAGCTACAAGGGGTTAGAAAAAGAAAGCAATCAACTTAAAAGAATAAATTTCCATCTTAGTCCTCCCCTTTCTCAAAAAAGTTAATATCATGAACTACAAGTACAGTATAAGAAAGTATTTAATTTTAATTTTATTATTAAGCCTATCAATCCAAAGTGCTTACGCTAACCAATTTACTGTCATTGTTTTGATAAGAGATATTATTCCTATTCTAGAGAAAGCAGATAAAAATACTCTAGTTGTTTTTGACGTAGATAATGTAATATCAGCTCCAGCGGACTTAATAGGGAGGCCCAAAGCACGTAAAATAAGGCAAGAAATTTTTAAGGAATACGAGAATAAATATGGTATCGAAAGAGTTAAAAAAATTCATGCTCTTTATATGTTAAAAGCAAAAGGAGAATTAGTTGAACCAGACATAAAAACAATAATCTCTAGCCTACAACAGAAAGGTATCCCAACAATAGCATTAACTGCTAAAGGTACTGAGAAATTCGGCAGTATCGTAGATCCGATGAAGTGGAGGTTATCTCAGTTAGAAAAAAAAGGCATTACATTCATATATCCTCCCCATAACAAAAGGATATTATGGCAAAAAGAAGCTGGGTTTGAAAAGGGTATAGTTTTTTCCGGGAAACAATCCAAAGGGGAAGCGTTAGACTATTTTTTAAAAAATGTCGTTAAGTGGAAACCTAAGAAAATAATTTTTGTCGACGATAATGCCGACTATTTAGAAAGCGTAAGTTATATGTGTGAAGAAAACTCGATAGAGTTTATAGGTTTTCAATATCTAGCAGAGGTCTTTAATCAAGATAAAAAAGTTAATTCAGAAATTGCTAGGGTACAAATTAGAATACTCGACGAAAAACAAATTTGGCTTCAAGATAATGAAGTAGCCAATTATCTCACAAATAACAGCCAACAATAAAAACCTAAAGTTATTAATTGTAATCATTAATCAATTTGTAGTATTATCAATAGTGTATTGTGAACCAATAAGGAATAAGGGAGATTAAGCTACACTATATCCTTAAACAATAAGGAAAATATAAAAGTGATCTCAAATTTTAGTTGAATAATCTAACACGTTTATCTATTTTTGATCTAACTTAGGAATAAATACATCAACCTGTTAATATGAATAATAAACCGTGTAAGAATATCGTTAACTACTGGAATGCAGTAGAAAGATTTACTCCTCATCATTTAAGACACAAAAAATGAATTAGGCTATGTAGAAGAGATTCAACGAGGAATTTCAGGACAGGAAAGTATTCTGTGGAAAAGCCGAGAAGATTCTAGTCATAAGCAAACTCCAGATAAAACCTGGGTGTATAATGTGTTTTTAGGTGTTGTAAACTCCTCTGATATTACAAAGCTATTAAAAACCATGTTGGCAAATAATAAAGAGGATTATAATTTACAGAGTAATAATAATGTCAGTTACCTATGTACATTTCAATTAAACAATTATGGAGAAATACTAAAAGATACGTTTGCAATCCCTGAATATTTCATCTCTATAGCTTGCCTTAATAAGAAACATAGCTACCCAAAAACTTGGCTTGATTGGGCATCTAAAATACAGCAGCAAGTTGAAGATACTTATAAAAATTGGGTGGATGTATTAAGCAACAGACCTAATTGTACTGTAAAGTTTGAAGACTTAAAAGCATTATTAACTGACATAATTAAAGTCTCAGAGGTTTCTGATTTCCATAATCTTATTAGAAATAACGCTATTATTTATTCTAGCTGTATTCCAGTCCCTAATAGATTTAAAGATGATAAAGAAAAAGGTGACGAAAAATTTAGGGATATAAAATATTACGAAGTAATATTAGAGACAATCACCGCTCCGGATTTAAATATTCTCAATAGCTTCTATTTAGATGATATTAAAATGGTTAATAACGTTTTAAATGACGGTAAAGAAACTATTGGCAGCGCATTAAAAGATTATTTAGGGCTAACTCCTAAAGGTAAAAAACATGATCTTCGGAAAGACAGATTCCAGTTAGAACAATTATCCAACCTTGAGTTTTTACCGAGTTCTAGGTGGCCTGTTGATAATAAACTAGCTTTGTCAATTGCGCAACAAGTAGCTGTTAACCTTGCTCTTAGTGAGACTAGAGGTCTTTTTTCGGTCAATGGACCGCCAGGTACTGGTAAAACAACTTTGTTGCGAGATATAATCAGCGAAATAATTACCACTAGAGCAAAAATTCTCGCTGATTTTGCAAATCCTAAAGAGGCATTTAATAATCCAGAAAGTATATTAATTGATGGATATAACTATAAAGTTTGGAATGTAGATGCTAGGTTACTTGGGCACGAAATAGTTATAGCTAGTAGTAATAATACTGCAGTTGAAAATATTTCCAAAGAAATACCTAGACTAGCTGAGGTTGATAAAAATTATGGCTTAGAATATTTTTCTGAAATTGCTACTTATGTTAATAATGAAGAATGTTGGGGAATTGGATCGGCTGTTCTTGGTAATAAATCAAACCGTTCTGCTTTTTTTGACAAATTTTGGAGTAAGCAGCCTAGTAAAAATGGAAATAATGAGTTCGATAATAATTACGGGTTAGATTATCTATTGAAAACGAAAAAGCCCAAATCTGATTGGAACGAGAATAGAAAGCAGTTTTTATCCACTTTAGCAGAGTTTACGGAATTAAAACTAGAACTTATAGAGTTTAAAAATAAGCTTAAGGAATATGAGTCTTTTGATGAGGAAGAGGACAAAATTTTTAACGAAATTAATAAGGCTAATGACGAACTAAAAATTTCTCAGGAAAAACTCGAAAGCTACGAAAATGAACGCGCCCAAATTGATACAATTACTCAACAGAAAAAATTTCAACTTGAGGAAATTAAAAAATTGGAACCTAAATGGTATTTAATGCTCTTTGAGTTTTTTAAAAAAGTATCTTCCCATCAAAAATGGTCAGATAAATGTTTAAGTATTATTGAGGAAATATCCAAATTATTTGAAAAAAATCAAGAATTAAAGCTGGTTATATCGGATTTACGGAAGGTAATATCTAAGCTAGAAAGCAAAGCTTCTGATCTTATAAAAAAAAGGGAGGAATTGATTGCGTCAACAGAAAAAAATTATCAGTATATAAATTTAATACAGAATAAGTATTCATGGTCTTCTACGATACCAAATAAAAATTTTTGGCAATTATCAGATCAGGAGATACAGTTATCCTCACCATGGATTCATACCGAATTACAGGACGTCCGAGCTAGGCTTTTTGTTGACGCCATGAAACTACATTATTCTTTTATTGTTAATTCATCGGATTGTATAAGTAATAATTTTAAAGCCATAAAGCAGGTTCTTACTTCAGGTAAATGGCCCTCAGATTCACAATATTTGTTAAAACATATATGGGCGGTATTTTTTCTCGTTGTGCCTTCAATCTCAACTACATTTGCTTCATTTAGCAAATTGTTTAAAGGTCTTAATGAAGCTGAATCTTTAGGTTGGTTACTAGTTGACGAAGCTGGACAATCTTGTCCCCAGGAAGCTTTAGGAGCAATTTATCGTGCAAAAAAGGCGATAATAGTTGGTGATCCACTCCAAGTATAACCAGTTACTACAATGCCATCAGCAATGAATGACACCTTATTAGAATATTACCAAGTGGATAAAACTTGGAGTGTTTTGGAAGAATCCGTTCAAACACTATCCGACAGAGTAAATGTATATGGAACAGAGATTATTAAAGATGCTAACAGCCAGTGGGTTGGATGTCCACTTCGTGTTCATAGGAGATGTATCGAACCAATGTTTAGCATTGCAAATAAGATCGCTTATGATAATTTAATGATCCAAGCAACTACACAAAAAAGCTCTAACTTTGACCAAATATACTCTAGAAGCCAATGGTTCGAAGTGCAAAGTAACGAATGGAATGGTCATTGGTGCGAACAAGAAGGCAAGGAAGCTTTTAAAATTATTCAACGTATCATAGAGCAAACTCATTCTTTACCAGATTTGTATATCATCTCACCTTTTAAGGTTGTAGCTGATAAGATGAAGAAGCTATTAAAAGATAAATCCAAATATTTGGAAAGTAGATTAAAACCTGTAGAAAAGTCAATGCTGAGCAACTGGATATATAAATCAGTAGGGACAATTCATGCCTTTCAAGGCAAACAATCGGAAGGAGTTATATTGCTTTTAGGTGGCGATCCTTCCAAACCAGGAGCAATAAACTGGGCATCCAATATCCCTAATATACTAAATGTTGCACTTACTCGAGCTAAATATAAATTTTTTGTTATTGGTAACTATAAGCTTTGGTCTTCAAAACCTCATTTTCAAGATTTAGCAGCTGTTATTCCTTTAACAAAAATATCTAATGAGGTAAGCCACATAGCAGAAAAAGAGGAAGCATAAAATAAAGTTTTATTCACCTATTTTGTTTTCCTATAGAAGAAATTTGCGATTGTTAATAATATCATTAGCCGCCTGCAGTTCTTCTTGCGTATTTATTCCTATCACTAAATGGTGATTTTTAGAGGTATAATAACTTACTTTTTCACCCGCATTGCTACAGATTTCTATTATTTCAGTTAAGTATAATTCGCTATTATTAACATTCCGAGACCGATTAATACAAGCAGGTAAATATTTTTGTAAAATACCTGGAGCAAAAGCCATTATTCCAGAATTACATAATTTTATTTTCTTTTCCAAGTCAGTAGCTACTTTAAATTCAACTATCTTTTTAAAATTCCCTCCGGCATCTTGGATTATTCTGCCATATGCATTTGGTTCTTCGTGTTTAAATGCTAATGTTACTACCGCAGACCTAGAGGTCTCAAGATGATTGAATAATTCTGTAATTATTTCCGGGGTAATAAGCGGGTTATCTCCATAGATAACCGCATTTTGTATATTATTATTAATTAAAGCACTAGCAACCCAGACTGCGTGAGCAGTACCAAGTTGTTCATTCTGCAGAGCAAACTTACACTGATTTGCAAAAGCAGATAAATATTCAGCTATGTGATCTGAATATACCAATATAATATCTTTAGTAACAGCATAGGCATTATCTACTACCATTTGAAGCATTGTCTTATCGCCTATTTTGTGCATTACTTTGGGTAGATTTGATTTCATCCTACTACCTTTTCCGGCAGCTAAAATAACAATTTGCCTTTGCATAAATTTATTTTAATTATATAGTAACTTTAAAAGTTAGTAATATTGGGGAATATAAATCCAAGATCCCCTAAAATTCAAGAGAATAATAACAGATTCCAGAACAAAACCTAGCTTTTTATTTTGCTTAATAACAAAATTGTAGACGAAGTATTTTAGTATTTTAATTTTAGCCACTAGCTATTACGTATGAAACATTACGTAATAAAATTTTATTTGCCATTTATATATTGCAGCACCTAGAATTCAGACATTAAATATTTTTTACATTAGTTAACAAATGATGAACCAATTGACTATTGAAAACCCTATAAGCTGTTTCGGTATAGGGGTACATTCTGGCAATAAGACTCAAGTAACATTAAGACCTGCTAGCAAAAATGTCGGTATTGTTTTCATTAGAACTGATGTTTCTTCTGTATATAATAAAATTTTAGCAAATTACTCTAGCGTGTTCGATACTTCTTTATCTACTTCTATAAAAAATAACGCTAATATCTCTGTTTCAACGATTGAGCATTTAATGGCAGCAATTTGGGGATGTGGTATTGATAACCTAATTGTCGAAATTGATGGTTCCGAAGTACCAATAATGGATGGAAGCAGCAAACCATTTGTGTTCATGCTTGAATGTGCTGGGTTCAGGATTTTAAATGCGCATAAAAAATATTTAAAATTACTTAAAGAAATTAGAATTGAAGATTCTGGAACTGAAATTTGTGCCTCCCCTTCAGAGAGTATGGTAATTGACTTAACAATTGATTTCGCAAGTAAGGTAATTGGAAAACAGAAACATACTTTTTGCAGGGACAATAATTTTAAAGAGGAAATAGCTGATTCACGAACGTTTGGTTTCCTTCAAGATCTTAATTACCTGCAAAGTAAAGGACTAGCTAAAGGAGCTTCACTTGATAATGCTATTGGAATTGATAAAGATACAATTCTTAATCATGAAGGACTTCGTCATGACAACGAATTTGCTCGCCATAAAATGCTTGACTTAATGGGTGATTTATACACCACAGGTGCACATTTTATCGGCACGATCAATGGTTATAAAACTAGCCATAATTTGAATAATCAATTTTTAAGGAAGTTATTTAGCGATCCTTATGCATACTCTTTTATAAACGCAATTTCCTGAGATATCCTTGACAATTGATATATTTGGTCCTATAAAGTAACTGGTTCATATAATTGACCTTATACGCACCCGTAGCTCAATTGGATAGAGCACTTGACTACGGATCAAGAGGTTAGGGGTTCGACTCCTCTCGGGTGCGCCATTCTTCATTTTTAGGTAATTTTACAAACATATCAAACGCTGGATGCGAATAGTATATATAGCTTACGGTGGTTCAATTTTACTGTCGATAAGGTTCTTTCCAAGTAAGTGTGTAAATTTCTAGGATAGGTTATATTAAGGGTAATATAACTTAATAGGAATAAAATAAGAGTAAGAGCGATCAAGAAAAAATAAAGCAAGCGGTAGACTTGTTAATAGATAAAGACACAGATTTAACAAGTTTTTTTGCTAAAGACGGGATGTTAAAAGAGTTGACAAAAAATCTATTTGAAAGGGCTTTAAAGGGAGAAATGGACGAGCATCTTGGCTATAGCAAGGATGGTAGAGGAGAAACTGAGAACAGCAGAAATGGAGTTGGCAAAAAGAGCATAATTACTGAAGGCGGAGTATTAGACCTAGAAGTACCCCGTGATAGAAATGCTGAATTTTCTCCGCTGCTAGTACCGAAGCGCCAGACTAGGATCGATGGGTTAGATCAGAAGATATTATCACTGTATGCAAAAGGAATGAGTGTCTCTGACATTAAGCTGCAAATACAGGAATTGTATGGAGCTGAAATAAGTGAGAGCTTAATTAGCCGAGTTACGGATAATAATAATGGATGAGGTCAGAAGCTGGCAACATAGGCCTTTAGAAGCGATTTATGCTATTGTATATTTTGACGCCTTAGTAGTTAAAGTAAGACAAGATAAGAGGATTATTAACAAGGCGGTATATGTAGCTTTGGCCATAGATTTAACTGGTAGGAAAGATATTTTAGGGTTATGGATCAGTGAGAACGAAGGAGCTAAATTTTGGCTAAATAATTTTACTGAAATGAAAAACAGAGGATTGAAAGATATTCTGATAGCCTGTAGTGATAATTTGACCGGTATGAGCGAAGCTATAGCTGCCGTATATCCGGAAACTGAACATCAGTTGTGTATCGTCCATCAAATTAGGAGCAGCTTAGCATACGTAAGCTACAAAGATAGGAAGAAAGTTGATGCTGATTTAAAGTTAGTATATGGCTCGGTTACTGAAGATGAAGCCCTGGGCGCCTTATCTGATTTTGATCTGAAATGGGGAAAACAGTATCCCCACATAGCAAAATCCTGGGAAAATAATTGGGGAAATCTGGTAGTTTTTTTACAATATCCGGAGGTTATTAGAAGGATAATTTATACAACCAATGCGATAGAGGGTCTAAATAGCCAATTACGCAAAGTAACAAATAATAAGCGGGTTTTTCCTAGCGATGATTCTGTTTTTAAGACTTTATACTTGACAATAGATTACATTACGCGAGCATCCGTAATAGGAATCAATAAAAAAATTAGGTATCAGTATAAAGTACAATTTTGGTCGCTTAATCTATTTAAGCAAGTTTCTTAAAATTTTTGATTCTATCTTCAATCTCATGGCGAAAATGCCTAACTAATCCTTGGATAGGCCACGCAGCTGCATCGCCGAGAGCGCAAATTGTATGTCCCTCAATTTGTTTGCTTATATCCAGCAATTCATCAATTTCTTCAATTTTAGCTTCCCCTCTACAAAGGCGCATCATCATTCGCCACATCCAACCAGTACCCTCTCGGCACGGTGTGCATTGACCACATGATTCATGCATATAAAATTTACTTAAACGGGCAATAGCATAAATTATGTCAGTTGATTTATCCATTACTATAACTCCGCCTGTACCAAGTCCTGAACCAGCAGCACGAAGAGCATCAAAATCCATAGTAACAGTTTCACACATTTCTTTTGTAATCATCGGTACGGATGACCCACCAGGAATTACAGCTTTTAAATTATCCCAGCCGCCACGAATACCTCCAGCATGTTTTTCAATTAATTCTTTTAAAGGAATCCCCATAGCTTCTTCTATATTCTTAGGCGCATTAACATGTCCCGAGATGCAAAATAATTTTGTTCCGGTATTATTTGGCTTACCGATAGCAGCAAACCATGATGCCCCACGCCTTAAAATCGTTGGTACTACAGCAATGGATTCCACATTATTAATTGTAGTAGGACATCCATATAAGCCAGCACCTGCAGGAAAAGGAGGCTTAAGCCTAGGCTGTCCCTTTTTTCCCTCTAGGCTTTCAAGCAGAGCTGTTTCTTCTCCGCAAATATAAGCTCCCGCCCCTCTATGAAGATAGATATCTAGGTCATAACCAGAACCACAAGCATTTTTACCAATTAATTTTTCTTGGTAAGCTTCATCGATTGCTCGTTGGACCGCCAATGCTTCATTATAAAACTCACCTCTTATATATATATAACAACTATGAGCACCTATTGCGACAGAAGCAAGCAAGCACCCTTCTATAAGTTTATGCGGTTCATATCTAAGGATGTCCCGATCTTTGCAAGTTCCCGGCTCAGATTCATCAGCATTAACTACTAGGTAAGAGGGGTTGAGATGATTCTTTGGCATAAATGACCATTTCATGCCGGTAGAAAATCCTGCTCCTCCTCTCCCCCGTAAACCGGAAGATTTAATTTCCTCAATGATCCAATCACGTCCCTTAGCAATTAATGACTTTGTATTATCCCAATCACCGTGCATTTTTGCTGATGCCAGTTCAGGAGAATATTGCCCGTATAGGTTAGTAAAGATTTTATCTTGCTGTTGTAACATCATCACCTTCTAAAAAATATTGTGGAATCTTAACCTCAACAATTTTCTCTAAAGATGGAGAGCTGTTAAAAATTAAATACCATTCTCCATTTTTGATATAATACTGTATATCTCTTTTACCAATTTTATCCAGAAAAATTTCCCAATTATCATCAGATTTTAAGTGACCATCAGAAAGTTTTATTATTTCCTTGAAAACACCACTACTCATTGAATTGAAAATGTCATCAATTTGTATTAGGTCAGAGTTGTTTATATCAAAGTTTAAGCTATCTATACGATAGATTTTTCCATCTTTTTGTGTAACCCATCTAACGCTAAAGTAGTCTTCTGACCCAGATGGTGGTAAATCAAGACTTACAGAAAAATTGCTTCTCTCGCCTTGATTACAGATTGCATATGAATGGACAAAATCGGTTATTTCATGATTGATTTCATCTATTATTTCCTGATTTTCATTATAAAGTACAGGATAAGTTATTTTTCCGCTACATTTTCCAGATCCGACAGATTTAGTAAATTCCTGAGTTTTTTCACTAACAGAAAATGAACCGGCTATGTAATCAGAGTAAGCTGAAGAAGAAATTAAAATTAGCATGGTTATAGCAAGTACGCCTCTTTGCATGGAGGAAAGATCTAAAAAAACATAGCTCTTTACCAAACTCCTAGACATGATATGACTTTTTCTGGATAACAAGACTTTGCCTGACATATCAGATAAAATGGATAATAGTAGGCCAAATATTTTAACCATAATATCTTACTTTTTTTCCATTACTCAGCTTTTTTGCCCATTTTGACGAGCAGATAATTTGTCAATAATATCGTTCATTTTATCAGGGGTTAAATCTTCATAGTAATCATCATTTATTTGGACTAAAGGGGCATTTACACACGCTCCAAGACATTCAACCTCGGAGATAGTAAATTGACCATCTACCGAAGTATTACCACATTTAATTCCTATACGCTCCTCACAGGTTTTTAGGATATCGTTAGCTCCTTTAAGCCAGCAAGGAGTAGTGCCACATACTTGAATATGATATTTACCAATCGGTTTTAAATAAAACATGCTATAAAACGAAGCAACTTCGTAGACCCTCATATATGGTTCTGCAATATAATCCGCTACATATTCAATGGCTTCTACCGATAACCACCCCCCATTTTGTCTTTGAGCTAAATCCAGAAGAGGAAGAACAGCACTTTTTTGCCTACCCACCGGATACTTCGCTAATATTTCCTTGGCCTTCTTAATATTTTCCTTGTTAAAACTAAACATGTTTATTTACACATCATTATATCATTTTATAGGTATTTAAGTTTTAGCTTCTGTTATCTATCAATTTCTCCAAAAACTATATCAAGGCTCGAAATGATAGTTACCACGTCAGCCATTAAATGGCCGCGTGCCATAAAATCAAGCCCTTGTAAGTGAGCAAATCCTGGAGCTTTGATACGGCATCTATAAGGCTTATTAGTTCCATCTGCGTATAAATAAACACCAAACTCTCCTTTTGGAGCTTCGACAAAACCATAAGCTTCTCCTGCGGGGACATTATATCCTTCGGTATATAACTTGAAATGGTGAATCATAGCTTCCATGGATTCCTTCATCTGCGTCCGTGATGGCGGAGTTATTTTAGCATCTAATGATTTAACAGGTCCTGTCGGGATTTTTTCTATACATTGTTTGATAATTTTAAGCGACTGGTACATTTCTTCTATTCTAATTAGATACCTATCGTAACAGTCGCCGGAAACTCCTATAGGAATATCAAATTCCATTTCATCATATACTTCATAAGGATTAGACTTGCGAAGATCCCATTCAATTCCAGACCCCCTTAACATCGGACCTGAAAAACCCCAGTCCATAGCCTGTTTCTGGCTAACAACTCCGATCTCCACAAGTCTTTGTTTCCATATCCTGTTGTTAGTTAACAATGTTTCAACATCAGCTAAACATTGTGGAAACTTTTGAACAAAAACTCCTATGTCATCAAGCAATCCATCAGGAAGGTCAGATGCCACTCCCCCTGGCCTAAAATAATTAGAGTGCATGCGAGAACCAGAAACCCTTTCATAAAACTCCATAATTTTTTCACGTTCTTCAAATAACCAGAGAAGAGGTGTAGTAGCTCCTAGATCTACGGCTTGAGTACCTATGTTTAGGGTATGGTTTAAAATTCTTGTAAGTTCAGAAAAAAGAACCCTTATGAATTTAGCACGCCTTGGTACTTCTATCTTTAAGAGTTTTTCCACGGCGAGTGCATAGGCATGTTCCTGGCACATAGGAGAGACATAATCAAGGCGATCAAAATAAGGAACTGCTTGCGCATATGTTTTATGTTCAATTAATTTTTCTGTTCCTCTGTGGAGAAGCCCTATATGAGGGTCAGCTTTATTTATAACCTCCCCATCCATTTGCAAGATAAGACGCAAAACTCCGTGTGCAGCGGGGTGCTGAGGGCCAAAATTAATGGTAGTCAGCTCATTATCATCTTTATGTAAATATTCTTCTTCGCTTATTGCCATATAGTTATATATTTATTCCTGTTTTGTTGCCTTTTCGTCACCAGGCAAAATATTTTCCCTAGATCCATGCCAAGGCGAGGTAAAATCAAAATTCCGAAATTCTTGCTCCAGTAACACCGGCTCATATATAACTTTTTCTAGTGTTTCATCATACCTAACTTGCACATGACCGGTAAGAGGAAAATCTTTACGTAGAGGATGTCCCTTGAACCCATAATCAGTTAGAATACGCCTTAAATCCGGAGCATCTTTAAATTCGATTCCAAACATGTCAAATATTTCTCGTTCATACCAACAGGCGGCACTATAAATTGAGGTTATTGAGTGTACAGGATCATCTTCTGCTACGTCAATTTTTAACAGGACTCTTTTATTGAGTTTTAAGCTTAATAAGCTATATACAACTTCAAAACGCTTATCACGTTCAGGAAAATCAGCCGCAAAAAGATCAGTTAGAACTGTAAACCTTAGTTCTTTATGGTGTTTCAAGAACTCAAGCACATTGATGAGGTTTTCTGGTAATATTTTATAACCAATAAAATTACCTATTGAAAGCTTGGAAAATTCTAATTTTTTTGTTTTTAAAAAATTATCAATAATCTCTATAGGCTGCATTATTAACCTTTAAATCTACTGGTTCTTTTAATTTTCCTCTGCAATTGCATTAATCCGTAAATTAACGCTTCAGCAGTGGGAGGACAACCCGGGACGTAAACGTCAACTGGCACAATCCGATCACAACCTCTTACTACTGAATAAGAATAATGATAATAACCACCGCCATTGGCACAACTTCCCATAGATATAACATATTTAGGATCAGCCATCTGATCATAGACTCGGCGCATTGGAGCAGCCATTTTATTAGTAAGTGTGCCTGCAACTATCATAAGATCAGCCTGCCTTGGACTAGGACGAAACAGAAAACCGAATCTGTCCATGTCATAGCGGGAAGCTGCTGCCTGCATCATTTCAACAGCACAGCACGCTAAGCCAAAAGTCATAGGCCACAACGAATTTGCTCTAGCCCAGCTAACTAGATCATCGACCTTAGCTAGAACGAAACCACGGTCTGATAGTTCTTCTTTAAAAAAATGATCCTGGGAGGGCATCATATTTTCCATCGCTATATCCCTCAAATTATGCTCTGCTAATTATTCCCATTCTAAGGCGCCTTTTTTCCATTCATAAATAAATCCAATAGTTAGCACTACCAAAAAAACTATCATTGACCAAAAACCAAACATACCTATTGCCTTTAAATTAATAGCCCAGGGGATTAGAAAGGCCACTTCTAAATCAAAAATAATGAATAAAATTGCTACCAGATAAAAACGAACGTCGAATTTACCCCGGGCATCTCCAAAAGCGTCAAAACCACATTCATAACTTTTAAGTTTATCTTTTTGAGGAGTTTCTTTAGCAAAAATTTTAGGTAAGATAATTACAACTAAAGAAATGAAAGCAGCTATACTAAAAAAAACTGCAATAGGTAAATACTCAACAAGAATTTTTGGGTTAGGATGCATTAATTTTATTCTCTAATACATTATTGACTCCTTATCCCTTAATTGCTACACTAAAGACGAAATATTGGCAACAGAAATTAACCACATAGCTAAAAACTCTATATCTCTTTTATGTTATTTAAGCCGCAGGACTTAATCGATATATTATAAATGATTCGATATATAAATAAAATGTTTTAGCAAAATAAGCTCGAAAAAAACCACATCGCAAAAATTCTCCTTGACATCATATGTTATAAACTGTTATTTATTATGCACAAAATATCTAATTTAATGAAAGAACTGGTGTGAAAACTTATTCAGCAAAACCATCTGATATCGATAAAAAATGGTGGATAATTGATGCAAAAGATCTAATACTTGGCCGTCTTGCAAGTCAAACAGCTATACTGCTTCGTGGTAAGCATAAGTCTACATTTACCCCTCACATGGATTGTGGTGATAATGTAATTATTATTAATGCAAAACACGTACATTTAACCGGTAACAAAGCTGATCCAAAAAATGGTAAGATGTATTATCGCCATACTGGATTTCCAGGTGGCATCAAGGAAACAACCGCTGGAAAAATTCTTTTAGGAAAGTATCCTGAGCGGGTTGTAAAAATGGCCATTAAAAGAATGATAAGCAGAAACAGTTTAGGCGCTAAGCAACTTGGTAACTTGTATGTTTATGCAGAAGGTGTACATCCGCATGACGGGCAGCAACCTAAATTACTCGACCTCGCAAGTAAAAATCCGAAAAACAAGAATAACAAGTAATAGCCATGGAAGTATCAATACTCGAAAAATTAGATGTAAACGCAAAAGTTGCTGATACCGCAGTTGTAACAAAATCTACATTTCATAAAGCCAAGAAGCTACTTCCCGGGGGCGGTGCATACGGTACTGGAAGAAGAAAAAATTCTGTAGCCAGAGTTTGGGTAAAACCTGGAAAAGGTGTGGTAATTGTTAACAAAAGGGATATGTCTGATTATTTTCCTCGTGAGTCATATAGAAAGTTAATATTACAGCCCTTCGTTGATACTAACACTTCTGGGCAGTATGATGTAGTTTGCACAATAAAAGGAGGCGGAACAACAGGCCAAGCTGGTGCTATTATCCATGGCATCGCTAGAGCCTTAGACTGTATTTCTGATGATTTCCACACAGCGTTGCGTAAAAATGGTTTTTTAACAAGAGATTCAAGAGTTGTAGAACGTAAAAAATACGGTAAACGTAAAGCACGTAAAAGTACTCAATTCTCTAAACGTTAAAATTACATTTTGGCATTATTTTTCTAAATTGAGCATTTTATTAAAGCTTCAATACTTGGCTGATACCAACTGTGCTTTAATATCACACTCTTAAGTACGGTGGTAATTATTGAGTAATGTTCAATTAAGAGGTTTGCTAGATACATGGTACAATATCATATATGGTCCTTGTGTTAAGCAGTTTCTAGTAAATACTTGTAACGTTTTGATTTTATTACCAAAATGGCGGGGTAGCTCAGCTGGTTAGAGCAGCGGAATCATAATCCGCGTGTCGGGGGTTCAAGTCCCTCCCTCGCTACCATATTTACATAAAACTAATCTAAATTACTCCTCTAAAAAAACCAGTTCATATTAAAAAACATACAAAAATATTAAAATGCAAGTTGTTTATATTTTAAAATCTACTCCATTTTATGTTTATTTATTGTTTATTTATCTAATGTTCATAGGAATTAAAGCTACAAAACCAAGAGTTGTGTTGTATCCAGTTAAGCTATTTATCATGCCATTAGTATTTTTGGCCTTTTTTATAAAACAGTTAAATAGAATTGAAGATTTTTTATTAGTTTTTGTATTAATAATTATTTCCATTTCTATCAATTTGAAACTGCTCCAACCTCCTCCAGTCCATACTGATAATAACACTTTAATTATACCAGGTTCGCAGAAGCCTTTATTAGTAATAATTGCCATATTCTCGATAAAGTACTTGTTTGGATATATGAGAACTGTCGAGCCTCAATTGGCTCAGCAGTATGAAATAATAGAACTTATAACATTAAGCTTAATGATAGGCATGACATTATCTAAAGCCCTTTTTTATTATAGATATGCAGTTCTAAAAGAGCTACAAGGGGTTAGAAAAAGAAAGCAATCAACTTAAAAGAATAAATTTCCATCTTAGTCCTCCCCTTTCTCAAAAAAGTTAATATCATGAACTACAAGTACAGTATAAGAAAGTATTTAATTTTAATTTTATTATTAAGCCTATCAATCCAAAGTGCTTACGCTAACCAATTTACTGTCATTGTTTTGATAAGAGATATTATTCCTATTCTAGAGAAAGCAGATAAAAATACTCTAGTTGTTTTTGACGTAGATAATGTAATATCAGCTCCAGCGGACTTAATAGGGAGGCCCAAAGCACGTAAAATAAGGCAAGAAATTTTTAAGGAATACGAGAATAAATATGGTATCGAAAGAGTTAAAAAAATTCATGCTCTTTATATGTTAAAAGCAAAAGGAGAATTAGTTGAACCAGACATAAAAACAATAATCTCTAGCCTACAACAGAAAGGTATCCCAACAATAGCATTAACTGCTAAAGGTACTGAGAAATTCGGCAGTATCGTAGATCCGATGAAGTGGAGGTTATCTCAGTTAGAAAAAAAAGGCATTACATTCATATATCCTCCCCATAACAAAAGGATATTATGGCAAAAAGAAGCTGGGTTTGAAAAGGGTATAGTTTTTTCCGGGAAACAATCCAAAGGGGAAGCGTTAGACTATTTTTTAAAAAATGTCGTTAAGTGGAAACCTAAGAAAATAATTTTTGTCGACGATAATGCCGACTATTTAGAAAGCGTAAGTTATATGTGTGAAGAAAACTCGATAGAGTTTATAGGTTTTCAATATCTAGCAGAGGTCTTTAATCAAGATAAAAAAGTTAATTCAGAAATTGCTAGGGTACAAATTAGAATACTCGACGAAAAACAAATTTGGCTTCAAGATAATGAAGTAGCCAATTATCTCACAAATAACAGCCAACAATAAAAACCTAAAGTTATTAATTGTAATCATTAATCAATTTGTAGTATTATCAATAGTGTATTGTGAACCAATAAGGAATAAGGGAGATTAAGCTACACTATATCCTTAAACAATAAGGAAAATATAAAAGTGATCTCAAATTTTAGTTGAATAATCTAACACGTTTATCTATTTTTGATCTAACTTAGGAATAAATACATCAACCTGTTAATATGAATAATAAACCGTGTAAGAATATCGTTAACTACTGGAATGCAGTAGAAAGATTTACTCCTCATCATTTAAGACACAAAAAATGAATTAGGCTATGTAGAAGAGATTCAACGAGGAATTTCAGGACAGGAAAGTATTCTGTGGAAAAGCCGAGAAGATTCTAGTCATAAGCAAACTCCAGATAAAACCTGGGTGTATAATGTGTTTTTAGGTGTTGTAAACTCCTCTGATATTACAAAGCTATTAAAAACCATGTTGGCAAATAATAAAGAGGATTATAATTTACAGAGTAATAATAATGTCAGTTACCTATGTACATTTCAATTAAACAATTATGGAGAAATACTAAAAGATACGTTTGCAATCCCTGAATATTTCATCTCTATAGCTTGCCTTAATAAGAAACATAGCTACCCAAAAACTTGGCTTGATTGGGCATCTAAAATACAGCAGCAAGTTGAAGATACTTATAAAAATTGGGTGGATGTATTAAGCAACAGACCTAATTGTACTGTAAAGTTTGAAGACTTAAAAGCATTATTAACTGACATAATTAAAGTCTCAGAGGTTTCTGATTTCCATAATCTTATTAGAAATAACGCTATTATTTATTCTAGCTGTATTCCAGTCCCTAATAGATTTAAAGATGATAAAGAAAAAGGTGACGAAAAATTTAGGGATATAAAATATTACGAAGTAATATTAGAGACAATCACCGCTCCGGATTTAAATATTCTCAATAGCTTCTATTTAGATGATATTAAAATGGTTAATAACGTTTTAAATGACGGTAAAGAAACTATTGGCAGCGCATTAAAAGATTATTTAGGGCTAACTCCTAAAGGTAAAAAACATGATCTTCGGAAAGACAGATTCCAGTTAGAACAATTATCCAACCTTGAGTTTTTACCGAGTTCTAGGTGGCCTGTTGATAATAAACTAGCTTTGTCAATTGCGCAACAAGTAGCTGTTAACCTTGCTCTTAGTGAGACTAGAGGTCTTTTTTCGGTCAATGGACCGCCAGGTACTGGTAAAACAACTTTGTTGCGAGATATAATCAGCGAAATAATTACCACTAGAGCAAAAATTCTCGCTGATTTTGCAAATCCTAAAGAGGCATTTAATAATCCAGAAAGTATATTAATTGATGGATATAACTATAAAGTTTGGAATGTAGATGCTAGGTTACTTGGGCACGAAATAGTTATAGCTAGTAGTAATAATACTGCAGTTGAAAATATTTCCAAAGAAATACCTAGACTAGCTGAGGTTGATAAAAATTATGGCTTAGAATATTTTTCTGAAATTGCTACTTATGTTAATAATGAAGAATGTTGGGGAATTGGATCGGCTGTTCTTGGTAATAAATCAAACCGTTCTGCTTTTTTTGACAAATTTTGGAGTAAGCAGCCTAGTAAAAATGGAAATAATGAGTTCGATAATAATTACGGGTTAGATTATCTATTGAAAACGAAAAAGCCCAAATCTGATTGGAACGAGAATAGAAAGCAGTTTTTATCCACTTTAGCAGAGTTTACGGAATTAAAACTAGAACTTATAGAGTTTAAAAATAAGCTTAAGGAATATGAGTCTTTTGATGAGGAAGAGGACAAAATTTTTAACGAAATTAATAAGGCTAATGACGAACTAAAAATTTCTCAGGAAAAACTCGAAAGCTACGAAAATGAACGCGCCCAAATTGATACAATTACTCAACAGAAAAAATTTCAACTTGAGGAAATTAAAAAATTGGAACCTAAATGGTATTTAATGCTCTTTGAGTTTTTTAAAAAAGTATCTTCCCATCAAAAATGGTCAGATAAATGTTTAAGTATTATTGAGGAAATATCCAAATTATTTGAAAAAAATCAAGAATTAAAGCTGGTTATATCGGATTTACGGAAGGTAATATCTAAGCTAGAAAGCAAAGCTTCTGATCTTATAAAAAAAAGGGAGGAATTGATTGCGTCAACAGAAAAAAATTATCAGTATATAAATTTAATACAGAATAAGTATTCATGGTCTTCTACGATACCAAATAAAAATTTTTGGCAATTATCAGATCAGGAGATACAGTTATCCTCACCATGGATTCATACCGAATTACAGGACGTCCGAGCTAGGCTTTTTGTTGACGCCATGAAACTACATTATTCTTTTATTGTTAATTCATCGGATTGTATAAGTAATAATTTTAAAGCCATAAAGCAGGTTCTTACTTCAGGTAAATGGCCCTCAGATTCACAATATTTGTTAAAACATATATGGGCGGTATTTTTTCTCGTTGTGCCTTCAATCTCAACTACATTTGCTTCATTTAGCAAATTGTTTAAAGGTCTTAATGAAGCTGAATCTTTAGGTTGGTTACTAGTTGACGAAGCTGGACAATCTTGTCCCCAGGAAGCTTTAGGAGCAATTTATCGTGCAAAAAAGGCGATAATAGTTGGTGATCCACTCCAAGTATAACCAGTTACTACAATGCCATCAGCAATGAATGACACCTTATTAGAATATTACCAAGTGGATAAAACTTGGAGTGTTTTGGAAGAATCCGTTCAAACACTATCCGACAGAGTAAATGTATATGGAACAGAGATTATTAAAGATGCTAACAGCCAGTGGGTTGGATGTCCACTTCGTGTTCATAGGAGATGTATCGAACCAATGTTTAGCATTGCAAATAAGATCGCTTATGATAATTTAATGATCCAAGCAACTACACAAAAAAGCTCTAACTTTGACCAAATATACTCTAGAAGCCAATGGTTCGAAGTGCAAAGTAACGAATGGAATGGTCATTGGTGCGAACAAGAAGGCAAGGAAGCTTTTAAAATTATTCAACGTATCATAGAGCAAACTCATTCTTTACCAGATTTGTATATCATCTCACCTTTTAAGGTTGTAGCTGATAAGATGAAGAAGCTATTAAAAGATAAATCCAAATATTTGGAAAGTAGATTAAAACCTGTAGAAAAGTCAATGCTGAGCAACTGGATATATAAATCAGTAGGGACAATTCATGCCTTTCAAGGCAAACAATCGGAAGGAGTTATATTGCTTTTAGGTGGCGATCCTTCCAAACCAGGAGCAATAAACTGGGCATCCAATATCCCTAATATACTAAATGTTGCACTTACTCGAGCTAAATATAAATTTTTTGTTATTGGTAACTATAAGCTTTGGTCTTCAAAACCTCATTTTCAAGATTTAGCAGCTGTTATTCCTTTAACAAAAATATCTAATGAGGTAAGCCACATAGCAGAAAAAGAGGAAGCATAAAATAAAGTTTTATTCACCTATTTTGTTTTCCTATAGAAGAAATTTGCGATTGTTAATAATATCATTAGCCGCCTGCAGTTCTTCTTGCGTATTTATTCCTATCACTAAATGGTGATTTTTAGAGGTATAATAACTTACTTTTTCACCCGCATTGCTACAGATTTCTATTATTTCAGTTAAGTATAATTCGCTATTATTAACATTCCGAGACCGATTAATACAAGCAGGTAAATATTTTTGTAAAATACCTGGAGCAAAAGCCATTATTCCAGAATTACATAATTTTATTTTCTTTTCCAAGTCAGTAGCTACTTTAAATTCAACTATCTTTTTAAAATTCCCTCCGGCATCTTGGATTATTCTGCCATATGCATTTGGTTCTTCGTGTTTAAATGCTAATGTTACTACCGCAGACCTAGAGGTCTCAAGATGATTGAATAATTCTGTAATTATTTCCGGGGTAATAAGCGGGTTATCTCCATAGATAACCGCATTTTGTATATTATTATTAATTAAAGCACTAGCAACCCAGACTGCGTGAGCAGTACCAAGTTGTTCATTCTGCAGAGCAAACTTACACTGATTTGCAAAAGCAGATAAATATTCAGCTATGTGATCTGAATATACCAATATAATATCTTTAGTAACAGCATAGGCATTATCTACTACCATTTGAAGCATTGTCTTATCGCCTATTTTGTGCATTACTTTGGGTAGATTTGATTTCATCCTACTACCTTTTCCGGCAGCTAAAATAACAATTTGCCTTTGCATAAATTTATTTTAATTATATAGTAACTTTAAAAGTTAGTAATATTGGGGAATATAAATCCAAGATCCCCTAAAATTCAAGAGAATAATAACAGATTCCAGAACAAAACCTAGCTTTTTATTTTGCTTAATAACAAAATTGTAGACGAAGTATTTTAGTATTTTAATTTTAGCCACTAGCTATTACGTATGAAACATTACGTAATAAAATTTTATTTGCCATTTATATATTGCAGCACCTAGAATTCAGACATTAAATATTTTTTACATTAGTTAACAAATGATGAACCAATTGACTATTGAAAACCCTATAAGCTGTTTCGGTATAGGGGTACATTCTGGCAATAAGACTCAAGTAACATTAAGACCTGCTAGCAAAAATGTCGGTATTGTTTTCATTAGAACTGATGTTTCTTCTGTATATAATAAAATTTTAGCAAATTACTCTAGCGTGTTCGATACTTCTTTATCTACTTCTATAAAAAATAACGCTAATATCTCTGTTTCAACGATTGAGCATTTAATGGCAGCAATTTGGGGATGTGGTATTGATAACCTAATTGTCGAAATTGATGGTTCCGAAGTACCAATAATGGATGGAAGCAGCAAACCATTTGTGTTCATGCTTGAATGTGCTGGGTTCAGGATTTTAAATGCGCATAAAAAATATTTAAAATTACTTAAAGAAATTAGAATTGAAGATTCTGGAACTGAAATTTGTGCCTCCCCTTCAGAGAGTATGGTAATTGACTTAACAATTGATTTCGCAAGTAAGGTAATTGGAAAACAGAAACATACTTTTTGCAGGGACAATAATTTTAAAGAGGAAATAGCTGATTCACGAACGTTTGGTTTCCTTCAAGATCTTAATTACCTGCAAAGTAAAGGACTAGCTAAAGGAGCTTCACTTGATAATGCTATTGGAATTGATAAAGATACAATTCTTAATCATGAAGGACTTCGTCATGACAACGAATTTGCTCGCCATAAAATGCTTGACTTAATGGGTGATTTATACACCACAGGTGCACATTTTATCGGCACGATCAATGGTTATAAAACTAGCCATAATTTGAATAATCAATTTTTAAGGAAGTTATTTAGCGATCCTTATGCATACTCTTTTATAAACGCAATTTCCTGAGATATCCTTGACAATTGATATATTTGGTCCTATAAAGTAACTGGTTCATATAATTGACCTTATACGCACCCGTAGCTCAATTGGATAGAGCACTTGACTACGGATCAAGAGGTTAGGGGTTCGACTCCTCTCGGGTGCGCCATTCTTCATTTTTAGGTAATTTTACAAACATATCAAACGCTGGATGCGAATAGTATATATAGCTTACGGTGGTTCAATTTTACTGTCGATAAGGTTCTTTCCAAGTAAGTGTGTAAATTTCTAGGATAGGTTATATTAAGGGTAATATAACTTAATAGGAATAAAATAAGAGTAAGAGCGATCAAGAAAAAATAAAGCAAGCGGTAGACTTGTTAATAGATAAAGACACAGATTTAACAAGTTTTTTTGCTAAAGACGGGATGTTAAAAGAGTTGACAAAAAATCTATTTGAAAGGGCTTTAAAGGGAGAAATGGACGAGCATCTTGGCTATAGCAAGGATGGTAGAGGAGAAACTGAGAACAGCAGAAATGGAGTTGGCAAAAAGAGCATAATTACTGAAGGCGGAGTATTAGACCTAGAAGTACCCCGTGATAGAAATGCTGAATTTTCTCCGCTGCTAGTACCGAAGCGCCAGACTAGGATCGATGGGTTAGATCAGAAGATATTATCACTGTATGCAAAAGGAATGAGTGTCTCTGACATTAAGCTGCAAATACAGGAATTGTATGGAGCTGAAATAAGTGAGAGCTTAATTAGCCGAGTTACGGATAATAATAATGGATGAGGTCAGAAGCTGGCAACATAGGCCTTTAGAAGCGATTTATGCTATTGTATATTTTGACGCCTTAGTAGTTAAAGTAAGACAAGATAAGAGGATTATTAACAAGGCGGTATATGTAGCTTTGGCCATAGATTTAACTGGTAGGAAAGATATTTTAGGGTTATGGATCAGTGAGAACGAAGGAGCTAAATTTTGGCTAAATAATTTTACTGAAATGAAAAACAGAGGATTGAAAGATATTCTGATAGCCTGTAGTGATAATTTGACCGGTATGAGCGAAGCTATAGCTGCCGTATATCCGGAAACTGAACATCAGTTGTGTATCGTCCATCAAATTAGGAGCAGCTTAGCATACGTAAGCTACAAAGATAGGAAGAAAGTTGATGCTGATTTAAAGTTAGTATATGGCTCGGTTACTGAAGATGAAGCCCTGGGCGCCTTATCTGATTTTGATCTGAAATGGGGAAAACAGTATCCCCACATAGCAAAATCCTGGGAAAATAATTGGGGAAATCTGGTAGTTTTTTTACAATATCCGGAGGTTATTAGAAGGATAATTTATACAACCAATGCGATAGAGGGTCTAAATAGCCAATTACGCAAAGTAACAAATAATAAGCGGGTTTTTCCTAGCGATGATTCTGTTTTTAAGACTTTATACTTGACAATAGATTACATTACGCGAGCATCCGTAATAGGAATCAATAAAAAAATTAGGTATCAGTATAAAGTACAATTTTGGTCGCTTAATCTATTTAAGCAAGTTTCTTAAAATTTTTGATTCTATCTTCAATCTCATGGCGAAAATGCCTAACTAATCCTTGGATAGGCCACGCAGCTGCATCGCCGAGAGCGCAAATTGTATGTCCCTCAATTTGTTTGCTTATATCCAGCAATTCATCAATTTCTTCAATTTTAGCTTCCCCTCTACAAAGGCGCATCATCATTCGCCACATCCAACCAGTACCCTCTCGGCACGGTGTGCATTGACCACATGATTCATGCATATAAAATTTACTTAAACGGGCAATAGCATAAATTATGTCAGTTGATTTATCCATTACTATAACTCCGCCTGTACCAAGTCCTGAACCAGCAGCACGAAGAGCATCAAAATCCATAGTAACAGTTTCACACATTTCTTTTGTAATCATCGGTACGGATGACCCACCAGGAATTACAGCTTTTAAATTATCCCAGCCGCCACGAATACCTCCAGCATGTTTTTCAATTAATTCTTTTAAAGGAATCCCCATAGCTTCTTCTATATTCTTAGGCGCATTAACATGTCCCGAGATGCAAAATAATTTTGTTCCGGTATTATTTGGCTTACCGATAGCAGCAAACCATGATGCCCCACGCCTTAAAATCGTTGGTACTACAGCAATGGATTCCACATTATTAATTGTAGTAGGACATCCATATAAGCCAGCACCTGCAGGAAAAGGAGGCTTAAGCCTAGGCTGTCCCTTTTTTCCCTCTAGGCTTTCAAGCAGAGCTGTTTCTTCTCCGCAAATATAAGCTCCCGCCCCTCTATGAAGATAGATATCTAGGTCATAACCAGAACCACAAGCATTTTTACCAATTAATTTTTCTTGGTAAGCTTCATCGATTGCTCGTTGGACCGCCAATGCTTCATTATAAAACTCACCTCTTATATATATATAACAACTATGAGCACCTATTGCGACAGAAGCAAGCAAGCACCCTTCTATAAGTTTATGCGGTTCATATCTAAGGATGTCCCGATCTTTGCAAGTTCCCGGCTCAGATTCATCAGCATTAACTACTAGGTAAGAGGGGTTGAGATGATTCTTTGGCATAAATGACCATTTCATGCCGGTAGAAAATCCTGCTCCTCCTCTCCCCCGTAAACCGGAAGATTTAATTTCCTCAATGATCCAATCACGTCCCTTAGCAATTAATGACTTTGTATTATCCCAATCACCGTGCATTTTTGCTGATGCCAGTTCAGGAGAATATTGCCCGTATAGGTTAGTAAAGATTTTATCTTGCTGTTGTAACATCATCACCTTCTAAAAAATATTGTGGAATCTTAACCTCAACAATTTTCTCTAAAGATGGAGAGCTGTTAAAAATTAAATACCATTCTCCATTTTTGATATAATACTGTATATCTCTTTTACCAATTTTATCCAGAAAAATTTCCCAATTATCATCAGATTTTAAGTGACCATCAGAAAGTTTTATTATTTCCTTGAAAACACCACTACTCATTGAATTGAAAATGTCATCAATTTGTATTAGGTCAGAGTTGTTTATATCAAAGTTTAAGCTATCTATACGATAGATTTTTCCATCTTTTTGTGTAACCCATCTAACGCTAAAGTAGTCTTCTGACCCAGATGGTGGTAAATCAAGACTTACAGAAAAATTGCTTCTCTCGCCTTGATTACAGATTGCATATGAATGGACAAAATCGGTTATTTCATGATTGATTTCATCTATTATTTCCTGATTTTCATTATAAAGTACAGGATAAGTTATTTTTCCGCTACATTTTCCAGATCCGACAGATTTAGTAAATTCCTGAGTTTTTTCACTAACAGAAAATGAACCGGCTATGTAATCAGAGTAAGCTGAAGAAGAAATTAAAATTAGCATGGTTATAGCAAGTACGCCTCTTTGCATGGAGGAAAGATCTAAAAAAACATAGCTCTTTACCAAACTCCTAGACATGATATGACTTTTTCTGGATAACAAGACTTTGCCTGACATATCAGATAAAATGGATAATAGTAGGCCAAATATTTTAACCATAATATCTTACTTTTTTTCCATTACTCAGCTTTTTTGCCCATTTTGACGAGCAGATAATTTGTCAATAATATCGTTCATTTTATCAGGGGTTAAATCTTCATAGTAATCATCATTTATTTGGACTAAAGGGGCATTTACACACGCTCCAAGACATTCAACCTCGGAGATAGTAAATTGACCATCTACCGAAGTATTACCACATTTAATTCCTATACGCTCCTCACAGGTTTTTAGGATATCGTTAGCTCCTTTAAGCCAGCAAGGAGTAGTGCCACATACTTGAATATGATATTTACCAATCGGTTTTAAATAAAACATGCTATAAAACGAAGCAACTTCGTAGACCCTCATATATGGTTCTGCAATATAATCCGCTACATATTCAATGGCTTCTACCGATAACCACCCCCCATTTTGTCTTTGAGCTAAATCCAGAAGAGGAAGAACAGCACTTTTTTGCCTACCCACCGGATACTTCGCTAATATTTCCTTGGCCTTCTTAATATTTTCCTTGTTAAAACTAAACATGTTTATTTACACATCATTATATCATTTTATAGGTATTTAAGTTTTAGCTTCTGTTATCTATCAATTTCTCCAAAAACTATATCAAGGCTCGAAATGATAGTTACCACGTCAGCCATTAAATGGCCGCGTGCCATAAAATCAAGCCCTTGTAAGTGAGCAAATCCTGGAGCTTTGATACGGCATCTATAAGGCTTATTAGTTCCATCTGCGTATAAATAAACACCAAACTCTCCTTTTGGAGCTTCGACAAAACCATAAGCTTCTCCTGCGGGGACATTATATCCTTCGGTATATAACTTGAAATGGTGAATCATAGCTTCCATGGATTCCTTCATCTGCGTCCGTGATGGCGGAGTTATTTTAGCATCTAATGATTTAACAGGTCCTGTCGGGATTTTTTCTATACATTGTTTGATAATTTTAAGCGACTGGTACATTTCTTCTATTCTAATTAGATACCTATCGTAACAGTCGCCGGAAACTCCTATAGGAATATCAAATTCCATTTCATCATATACTTCATAAGGATTAGACTTGCGAAGATCCCATTCAATTCCAGACCCCCTTAACATCGGACCTGAAAAACCCCAGTCCATAGCCTGTTTCTGGCTAACAACTCCGATCTCCACAAGTCTTTGTTTCCATATCCTGTTGTTAGTTAACAATGTTTCAACATCAGCTAAACATTGTGGAAACTTTTGAACAAAAACTCCTATGTCATCAAGCAATCCATCAGGAAGGTCAGATGCCACTCCCCCTGGCCTAAAATAATTAGAGTGCATGCGAGAACCAGAAACCCTTTCATAAAACTCCATAATTTTTTCACGTTCTTCAAATAACCAGAGAAGAGGTGTAGTAGCTCCTAGATCTACGGCTTGAGTACCTATGTTTAGGGTATGGTTTAAAATTCTTGTAAGTTCAGAAAAAAGAACCCTTATGAATTTAGCACGCCTTGGTACTTCTATCTTTAAGAGTTTTTCCACGGCGAGTGCATAGGCATGTTCCTGGCACATAGGAGAGACATAATCAAGGCGATCAAAATAAGGAACTGCTTGCGCATATGTTTTATGTTCAATTAATTTTTCTGTTCCTCTGTGGAGAAGCCCTATATGAGGGTCAGCTTTATTTATAACCTCCCCATCCATTTGCAAGATAAGACGCAAAACTCCGTGTGCAGCGGGGTGCTGAGGGCCAAAATTAATGGTAGTCAGCTCATTATCATCTTTATGTAAATATTCTTCTTCGCTTATTGCCATATAGTTATATATTTATTCCTGTTTTGTTGCCTTTTCGTCACCAGGCAAAATATTTTCCCTAGATCCATGCCAAGGCGAGGTAAAATCAAAATTCCGAAATTCTTGCTCCAGTAACACCGGCTCATATATAACTTTTTCTAGTGTTTCATCATACCTAACTTGCACATGACCGGTAAGAGGAAAATCTTTACGTAGAGGATGTCCCTTGAACCCATAATCAGTTAGAATACGCCTTAAATCCGGAGCATCTTTAAATTCGATTCCAAACATGTCAAATATTTCTCGTTCATACCAACAGGCGGCACTATAAATTGAGGTTATTGAGTGTACAGGATCATCTTCTGCTACGTCAATTTTTAACAGGACTCTTTTATTGAGTTTTAAGCTTAATAAGCTATATACAACTTCAAAACGCTTATCACGTTCAGGAAAATCAGCCGCAAAAAGATCAGTTAGAACTGTAAACCTTAGTTCTTTATGGTGTTTCAAGAACTCAAGCACATTGATGAGGTTTTCTGGTAATATTTTATAACCAATAAAATTACCTATTGAAAGCTTGGAAAATTCTAATTTTTTTGTTTTTAAAAAATTATCAATAATCTCTATAGGCTGCATTATTAACCTTTAAATCTACTGGTTCTTTTAATTTTCCTCTGCAATTGCATTAATCCGTAAATTAACGCTTCAGCAGTGGGAGGACAACCCGGGACGTAAACGTCAACTGGCACAATCCGATCACAACCTCTTACTACTGAATAAGAATAATGATAATAACCACCGCCATTGGCACAACTTCCCATAGATATAACATATTTAGGATCAGCCATCTGATCATAGACTCGGCGCATTGGAGCAGCCATTTTATTAGTAAGTGTGCCTGCAACTATCATAAGATCAGCCTGCCTTGGACTAGGACGAAACAGAAAACCGAATCTGTCCATGTCATAGCGGGAAGCTGCTGCCTGCATCATTTCAACAGCACAGCACGCTAAGCCAAAAGTCATAGGCCACAACGAATTTGCTCTAGCCCAGCTAACTAGATCATCGACCTTAGCTAGAACGAAACCACGGTCTGATAGTTCTTCTTTAAAAAAATGATCCTGGGAGGGCATCATATTTTCCATCGCTATATCCCTCAAATTATGCTCTGCTAATTATTCCCATTCTAAGGCGCCTTTTTTCCATTCATAAATAAATCCAATAGTTAGCACTACCAAAAAAACTATCATTGACCAAAAACCAAACATACCTATTGCCTTTAAATTAATAGCCCAGGGGATTAGAAAGGCCACTTCTAAATCAAAAATAATGAATAAAATTGCTACCAGATAAAAACGAACGTCGAATTTACCCCGGGCATCTCCAAAAGCGTCAAAACCACATTCATAACTTTTAAGTTTATCTTTTTGAGGAGTTTCTTTAGCAAAAATTTTAGGTAAGATAATTACAACTAAAGAAATGAAAGCAGCTATACTAAAAAAAACTGCAATAGGTAAATACTCAACAAGAATTTTTGGGTTAGGATGCATTAATTTTATTCTCTAATACATTATTGACTCCTTATCCCTTAATTGCTACACTAAAGACGAAATATTGGCAACAGAAATTAACCACATAGCTAAAAACTCTATATCTCTTTTATGTTATTTAAGCCGCAGGACTTAATCGATATATTATAAATGATTCGATATATAAATAAAATGTTTTAGCAAAATAAGCTCGAAAAAAACCACATCGCAAAAATTCTCCTTGACATCATATGTTATAAACTGTTATTTATTATGCACAAAATATCTAATTTAATGAAAGAACTGGTGTGAAAACTTATTCAGCAAAACCATCTGATATCGATAAAAAATGGTGGATAATTGATGCAAAAGATCTAATACTTGGCCGTCTTGCAAGTCAAACAGCTATACTGCTTCGTGGTAAGCATAAGTCTACATTTACCCCTCACATGGATTGTGGTGATAATGTAATTATTATTAATGCAAAACACGTACATTTAACCGGTAACAAAGCTGATCCAAAAAATGGTAAGATGTATTATCGCCATACTGGATTTCCAGGTGGCATCAAGGAAACAACCGCTGGAAAAATTCTTTTAGGAAAGTATCCTGAGCGGGTTGTAAAAATGGCCATTAAAAGAATGATAAGCAGAAACAGTTTAGGCGCTAAGCAACTTGGTAACTTGTATGTTTATGCAGAAGGTGTACATCCGCATGACGGGCAGCAACCTAAATTACTCGACCTCGCAAGTAAAAATCCGAAAAACAAGAATAACAAGTAATAGCCATGGAAGTATCAATACTCGAAAAATTAGATGTAAACGCAAAAGTTGCTGATACCGCAGTTGTAACAAAATCTACATTTCATAAAGCCAAGAAGCTACTTCCCGGGGGCGGTGCATACGGTACTGGAAGAAGAAAAAATTCTGTAGCCAGAGTTTGGGTAAAACCTGGAAAAGGTGTGGTAATTGTTAACAAAAGGGATATGTCTGATTATTTTCCTCGTGAGTCATATAGAAAGTTAATATTACAGCCCTTCGTTGATACTAACACTTCTGGGCAGTATGATGTAGTTTGCACAATAAAAGGAGGCGGAACAACAGGCCAAGCTGGTGCTATTATCCATGGCATCGCTAGAGCCTTAGACTGTATTTCTGATGATTTCCACACAGCGTTGCGTAAAAATGGTTTTTTAACAAGAGATTCAAGAGTTGTAGAACGTAAAAAATACGGTAAACGTAAAGCACGTAAAAGTACTCAATTCTCTAAACGTTAAAATTACATTTTGGCATTATTTTTCTAAATTGAGCATTTTATTAAAGCTTCAATACTTGGCTGATACCAACTGTGCTTTAATATCACACTCTTAAGTACGGTGGTAATTATTGAGTAATGTTCAATTAAGAGGTTTGCTAGATACATGGTACAATATCATATATGGTCCTTGTGTTAAGCAGTTTCTAGTAAATACTTGTAACGTTTTGATTTTATTACCAAAATGGCGGGGTAGCTCAGCTGGTTAGAGCAGCGGAATCATAATCCGCGTGTCGGGGGTTCAAGTCCCTCCCTCGCTACCATATTTACATAAAACTAATCTAAATTACTCCTCTAAAAAAACCAGTTCATATTAAAAAACATACAAAAATATTAAAATGCAAGTTGTTTATATTTTAAAATCTACTCCATTTTATGTTTATTTATTGTTTATTTATCTAATGTTCATAGGAATTAAAGCTACAAAACCAAGAGTTGTGTTGTATCCAGTTAAGCTATTTATCATGCCATTAGTATTTTTGGCCTTTTTTATAAAACAGTTAAATAGAATTGAAGATTTTTTATTAGTTTTTGTATTAATAATTATTTCCATTTCTATCAATTTGAAACTGCTCCAACCTCCTCCAGTCCATACTGATAATAACACTTTAATTATACCAGGTTCGCAGAAGCCTTTATTAGTAATAATTGCCATATTCTCGATAAAGTACTTGTTTGGATATATGAGAACTGTCGAGCCTCAATTGGCTCAGCAGTATGAAATAATAGAACTTATAACATTAAGCTTAATGATAGGCATGACATTATCTAAAGCCCTTTTTTATTATAGATATGCAGTTCTAAAAGAGCTACAAGGGGTTAGAAAAAGAAAGCAATCAACTTAAAAGAATAAATTTCCATCTTAGTCCTCCCCTTTCTCAAAAAAGTTAATATCATGAACTACAAGTACAGTATAAGAAAGTATTTAATTTTAATTTTATTATTAAGCCTATCAATCCAAAGTGCTTACGCTAACCAATTTACTGTCATTGTTTTGATAAGAGATATTATTCCTATTCTAGAGAAAGCAGATAAAAATACTCTAGTTGTTTTTGACGTAGATAATGTAATATCAGCTCCAGCGGACTTAATAGGGAGGCCCAAAGCACGTAAAATAAGGCAAGAAATTTTTAAGGAATACGAGAATAAATATGGTATCGAAAGAGTTAAAAAAATTCATGCTCTTTATATGTTAAAAGCAAAAGGAGAATTAGTTGAACCAGACATAAAAACAATAATCTCTAGCCTACAACAGAAAGGTATCCCAACAATAGCATTAACTGCTAAAGGTACTGAGAAATTCGGCAGTATCGTAGATCCGATGAAGTGGAGGTTATCTCAGTTAGAAAAAAAAGGCATTACATTCATATATCCTCCCCATAACAAAAGGATATTATGGCAAAAAGAAGCTGGGTTTGAAAAGGGTATAGTTTTTTCCGGGAAACAATCCAAAGGGGAAGCGTTAGACTATTTTTTAAAAAATGTCGTTAAGTGGAAACCTAAGAAAATAATTTTTGTCGACGATAATGCCGACTATTTAGAAAGCGTAAGTTATATGTGTGAAGAAAACTCGATAGAGTTTATAGGTTTTCAATATCTAGCAGAGGTCTTTAATCAAGATAAAAAAGTTAATTCAGAAATTGCTAGGGTACAAATTAGAATACTCGACGAAAAACAAATTTGGCTTCAAGATAATGAAGTAGCCAATTATCTCACAAATAACAGCCAACAATAAAAACCTAAAGTTATTAATTGTAATCATTAATCAATTTGTAGTATTATCAATAGTGTATTGTGAACCAATAAGGAATAAGGGAGATTAAGCTACACTATATCCTTAAACAATAAGGAAAATATAAAAGTGATCTCAAATTTTAGTTGAATAATCTAACACGTTTATCTATTTTTGATCTAACTTAGGAATAAATACATCAACCTGTTAATATGAATAATAAACCGTGTAAGAATATCGTTAACTACTGGAATGCAGTAGAAAGATTTACTCCTCATCATTTAAGACACAAAAAATGAATTAGGCTATGTAGAAGAGATTCAACGAGGAATTTCAGGACAGGAAAGTATTCTGTGGAAAAGCCGAGAAGATTCTAGTCATAAGCAAACTCCAGATAAAACCTGGGTGTATAATGTGTTTTTAGGTGTTGTAAACTCCTCTGATATTACAAAGCTATTAAAAACCATGTTGGCAAATAATAAAGAGGATTATAATTTACAGAGTAATAATAATGTCAGTTACCTATGTACATTTCAATTAAACAATTATGGAGAAATACTAAAAGATACGTTTGCAATCCCTGAATATTTCATCTCTATAGCTTGCCTTAATAAGAAACATAGCTACCCAAAAACTTGGCTTGATTGGGCATCTAAAATACAGCAGCAAGTTGAAGATACTTATAAAAATTGGGTGGATGTATTAAGCAACAGACCTAATTGTACTGTAAAGTTTGAAGACTTAAAAGCATTATTAACTGACATAATTAAAGTCTCAGAGGTTTCTGATTTCCATAATCTTATTAGAAATAACGCTATTATTTATTCTAGCTGTATTCCAGTCCCTAATAGATTTAAAGATGATAAAGAAAAAGGTGACGAAAAATTTAGGGATATAAAATATTACGAAGTAATATTAGAGACAATCACCGCTCCGGATTTAAATATTCTCAATAGCTTCTATTTAGATGATATTAAAATGGTTAATAACGTTTTAAATGACGGTAAAGAAACTATTGGCAGCGCATTAAAAGATTATTTAGGGCTAACTCCTAAAGGTAAAAAACATGATCTTCGGAAAGACAGATTCCAGTTAGAACAATTATCCAACCTTGAGTTTTTACCGAGTTCTAGGTGGCCTGTTGATAATAAACTAGCTTTGTCAATTGCGCAACAAGTAGCTGTTAACCTTGCTCTTAGTGAGACTAGAGGTCTTTTTTCGGTCAATGGACCGCCAGGTACTGGTAAAACAACTTTGTTGCGAGATATAATCAGCGAAATAATTACCACTAGAGCAAAAATTCTCGCTGATTTTGCAAATCCTAAAGAGGCATTTAATAATCCAGAAAGTATATTAATTGATGGATATAACTATAAAGTTTGGAATGTAGATGCTAGGTTACTTGGGCACGAAATAGTTATAGCTAGTAGTAATAATACTGCAGTTGAAAATATTTCCAAAGAAATACCTAGACTAGCTGAGGTTGATAAAAATTATGGCTTAGAATATTTTTCTGAAATTGCTACTTATGTTAATAATGAAGAATGTTGGGGAATTGGATCGGCTGTTCTTGGTAATAAATCAAACCGTTCTGCTTTTTTTGACAAATTTTGGAGTAAGCAGCCTAGTAAAAATGGAAATAATGAGTTCGATAATAATTACGGGTTAGATTATCTATTGAAAACGAAAAAGCCCAAATCTGATTGGAACGAGAATAGAAAGCAGTTTTTATCCACTTTAGCAGAGTTTACGGAATTAAAACTAGAACTTATAGAGTTTAAAAATAAGCTTAAGGAATATGAGTCTTTTGATGAGGAAGAGGACAAAATTTTTAACGAAATTAATAAGGCTAATGACGAACTAAAAATTTCTCAGGAAAAACTCGAAAGCTACGAAAATGAACGCGCCCAAATTGATACAATTACTCAACAGAAAAAATTTCAACTTGAGGAAATTAAAAAATTGGAACCTAAATGGTATTTAATGCTCTTTGAGTTTTTTAAAAAAGTATCTTCCCATCAAAAATGGTCAGATAAATGTTTAAGTATTATTGAGGAAATATCCAAATTATTTGAAAAAAATCAAGAATTAAAGCTGGTTATATCGGATTTACGGAAGGTAATATCTAAGCTAGAAAGCAAAGCTTCTGATCTTATAAAAAAAAGGGAGGAATTGATTGCGTCAACAGAAAAAAATTATCAGTATATAAATTTAATACAGAATAAGTATTCATGGTCTTCTACGATACCAAATAAAAATTTTTGGCAATTATCAGATCAGGAGATACAGTTATCCTCACCATGGATTCATACCGAATTACAGGACGTCCGAGCTAGGCTTTTTGTTGACGCCATGAAACTACATTATTCTTTTATTGTTAATTCATCGGATTGTATAAGTAATAATTTTAAAGCCATAAAGCAGGTTCTTACTTCAGGTAAATGGCCCTCAGATTCACAATATTTGTTAAAACATATATGGGCGGTATTTTTTCTCGTTGTGCCTTCAATCTCAACTACATTTGCTTCATTTAGCAAATTGTTTAAAGGTCTTAATGAAGCTGAATCTTTAGGTTGGTTACTAGTTGACGAAGCTGGACAATCTTGTCCCCAGGAAGCTTTAGGAGCAATTTATCGTGCAAAAAAGGCGATAATAGTTGGTGATCCACTCCAAGTATAACCAGTTACTACAATGCCATCAGCAATGAATGACACCTTATTAGAATATTACCAAGTGGATAAAACTTGGAGTGTTTTGGAAGAATCCGTTCAAACACTATCCGACAGAGTAAATGTATATGGAACAGAGATTATTAAAGATGCTAACAGCCAGTGGGTTGGATGTCCACTTCGTGTTCATAGGAGATGTATCGAACCAATGTTTAGCATTGCAAATAAGATCGCTTATGATAATTTAATGATCCAAGCAACTACACAAAAAAGCTCTAACTTTGACCAAATATACTCTAGAAGCCAATGGTTCGAAGTGCAAAGTAACGAATGGAATGGTCATTGGTGCGAACAAGAAGGCAAGGAAGCTTTTAAAATTATTCAACGTATCATAGAGCAAACTCATTCTTTACCAGATTTGTATATCATCTCACCTTTTAAGGTTGTAGCTGATAAGATGAAGAAGCTATTAAAAGATAAATCCAAATATTTGGAAAGTAGATTAAAACCTGTAGAAAAGTCAATGCTGAGCAACTGGATATATAAATCAGTAGGGACAATTCATGCCTTTCAAGGCAAACAATCGGAAGGAGTTATATTGCTTTTAGGTGGCGATCCTTCCAAACCAGGAGCAATAAACTGGGCATCCAATATCCCTAATATACTAAATGTTGCACTTACTCGAGCTAAATATAAATTTTTTGTTATTGGTAACTATAAGCTTTGGTCTTCAAAACCTCATTTTCAAGATTTAGCAGCTGTTATTCCTTTAACAAAAATATCTAATGAGGTAAGCCACATAGCAGAAAAAGAGGAAGCATAAAATAAAGTTTTATTCACCTATTTTGTTTTCCTATAGAAGAAATTTGCGATTGTTAATAATATCATTAGCCGCCTGCAGTTCTTCTTGCGTATTTATTCCTATCACTAAATGGTGATTTTTAGAGGTATAATAACTTACTTTTTCACCCGCATTGCTACAGATTTCTATTATTTCAGTTAAGTATAATTCGCTATTATTAACATTCCGAGACCGATTAATACAAGCAGGTAAATATTTTTGTAAAATACCTGGAGCAAAAGCCATTATTCCAGAATTACATAATTTTATTTTCTTTTCCAAGTCAGTAGCTACTTTAAATTCAACTATCTTTTTAAAATTCCCTCCGGCATCTTGGATTATTCTGCCATATGCATTTGGTTCTTCGTGTTTAAATGCTAATGTTACTACCGCAGACCTAGAGGTCTCAAGATGATTGAATAATTCTGTAATTATTTCCGGGGTAATAAGCGGGTTATCTCCATAGATAACCGCATTTTGTATATTATTATTAATTAAAGCACTAGCAACCCAGACTGCGTGAGCAGTACCAAGTTGTTCATTCTGCAGAGCAAACTTACACTGATTTGCAAAAGCAGATAAATATTCAGCTATGTGATCTGAATATACCAATATAATATCTTTAGTAACAGCATAGGCATTATCTACTACCATTTGAAGCATTGTCTTATCGCCTATTTTGTGCATTACTTTGGGTAGATTTGATTTCATCCTACTACCTTTTCCGGCAGCTAAAATAACAATTTGCCTTTGCATAAATTTATTTTAATTATATAGTAACTTTAAAAGTTAGTAATATTGGGGAATATAAATCCAAGATCCCCTAAAATTCAAGAGAATAATAACAGATTCCAGAACAAAACCTAGCTTTTTATTTTGCTTAATAACAAAATTGTAGACGAAGTATTTTAGTATTTTAATTTTAGCCACTAGCTATTACGTATGAAACATTACGTAATAAAATTTTATTTGCCATTTATATATTGCAGCACCTAGAATTCAGACATTAAATATTTTTTACATTAGTTAACAAATGATGAACCAATTGACTATTGAAAACCCTATAAGCTGTTTCGGTATAGGGGTACATTCTGGCAATAAGACTCAAGTAACATTAAGACCTGCTAGCAAAAATGTCGGTATTGTTTTCATTAGAACTGATGTTTCTTCTGTATATAATAAAATTTTAGCAAATTACTCTAGCGTGTTCGATACTTCTTTATCTACTTCTATAAAAAATAACGCTAATATCTCTGTTTCAACGATTGAGCATTTAATGGCAGCAATTTGGGGATGTGGTATTGATAACCTAATTGTCGAAATTGATGGTTCCGAAGTACCAATAATGGATGGAAGCAGCAAACCATTTGTGTTCATGCTTGAATGTGCTGGGTTCAGGATTTTAAATGCGCATAAAAAATATTTAAAATTACTTAAAGAAATTAGAATTGAAGATTCTGGAACTGAAATTTGTGCCTCCCCTTCAGAGAGTATGGTAATTGACTTAACAATTGATTTCGCAAGTAAGGTAATTGGAAAACAGAAACATACTTTTTGCAGGGACAATAATTTTAAAGAGGAAATAGCTGATTCACGAACGTTTGGTTTCCTTCAAGATCTTAATTACCTGCAAAGTAAAGGACTAGCTAAAGGAGCTTCACTTGATAATGCTATTGGAATTGATAAAGATACAATTCTTAATCATGAAGGACTTCGTCATGACAACGAATTTGCTCGCCATAAAATGCTTGACTTAATGGGTGATTTATACACCACAGGTGCACATTTTATCGGCACGATCAATGGTTATAAAACTAGCCATAATTTGAATAATCAATTTTTAAGGAAGTTATTTAGCGATCCTTATGCATACTCTTTTATAAACGCAATTTCCTGAGATATCCTTGACAATTGATATATTTGGTCCTATAAAGTAACTGGTTCATATAATTGACCTTATACGCACCCGTAGCTCAATTGGATAGAGCACTTGACTACGGATCAAGAGGTTAGGGGTTCGACTCCTCTCGGGTGCGCCATTCTTCATTTTTAGGTAATTTTACAAACATATCAAACGCTGGATGCGAATAGTATATATAGCTTACGGTGGTTCAATTTTACTGTCGATAAGGTTCTTTCCAAGTAAGTGTGTAAATTTCTAGGATAGGTTATATTAAGGGTAATATAACTTAATAGGAATAAAATAAGAGTAAGAGCGATCAAGAAAAAATAAAGCAAGCGGTAGATTTGTTAATAGATAAAGATACAGATTTAACAAGTTTTTTTGCTAAAGACGGGATATTAAAAGCGCTTACAAAAAATCTATTTGAAAGAGCTTTAAAGGGAGAAATGGACGAGCATCTTGGTTATAGCAAATATGGCGGAGCAGGAATGGAGTTGGCAAGAAGAGCCTAATTACCGAAGGGGGAGTATTAGAACTAGAAGTACCCCGGTGATAGAAATGCTGAATTTTCTCCAATGCTAGTACCGAAGCGCCAGAGTAGGATAGATGGATTAGATCAGAAGATCTTATCACTGTATGCAAAGGGAATGAGTGTCTCTGATATTATGATGCAAATTCAGGAACTATATGGAGCTGAAATAAGTGAGAGCTTAATTAGCAGAGCTACGGATAATATAATGGATGAGGTCAGAAGCTGGCAGCATAGGCCTTTAGAATCGATTTATGCTATTATATATTTTGATGCTTTAGTAGTTAAAGTAAGACAAGATAAGAGGATTATTAACAAGGCGGTATATGTAGCTTTGGGTATAGATTTAACCGGTAGGAAAGATATTTTATGGATCAGTGAGAACGAAGGAGCTAAGTTTTGGCTAAATAATTTTACTGATTTGTTATAAATATAAATGGAGATGCTACGTACTCATACACAAGGTTAATCCTTTCGACATCCGTTCGTAGTCATTCCTAAAGGATGGATTTATGCTCGCGTACGGCTTCGAAAATTAAAAATGAACCCAATTTACCCATCCTACAAAAAGGATATTTGATCATTTTATACTTGTCTTGGCTTTTCTATTGTATGAAAATGGAGTATTCCTATTCAAAATTGGGGAGAAGCTATGGCCCATTTTTTGATAAATTAGCTTGATTTCTTAACAAGAAGGCAGCTAATTATTTACCTATTACTCGTTAAGTAAAATATTTATATATGCTTTTGATTTTAGATCTTTAAAAAATTTCTCGGCTTTCTTAGACATTTTTTGATTTGATAAGAAGCCTTTAACTTTATCAATTTCCTCTCCTGATACAGAAGCTTTTTTTGAGCAAACTAAAACTAGTTTAAACTTACCATCTTCTTGATAAATGTTACTGCAGCTGTTTTCGTTTGTGTCAAGGATAACAGATTTTGTTTTATCTCCTAAATCCTTTAATTTACCTTCGATTTTTTTGCCAATTGCAAAATCAGCATATAATTTATTTTCTATTTTGTTACAATCTGTAAGGCTTTTCTGAAGTTTTTGCATTTTATTTAAGGTTTTGTCATCAGAATTAAGGGAAGCAAATATCCAGGCTGTAATATTAAAATCTTCATATCCGCTATTAATTACAGCGACATCTAATTCTTTTGGACTAACGGAAATTGAGTTAGACAGATTACTAATTATATTATACTTAATTAGCTCACTTTTTATTTGTTTTTTAAAACTATCGGCACTTACACCTAATTCTCTCATGTATTGTAGTAAATGACCTTTAGGCATTTTGTTTCTCTCCTCGATCGTTAATATTGCACTATCAATTTCTAGTTCAGAGATTTTAATACCTGTTTTTTCTGCATGTTGATTTAATAGTTCTTCTTCGATAAGAAGATTCAGGACATTTTTGTTCAACTGCTTGTCGGTATTTATATCAGAATTATCCACTTTATTTAAAGCAATAACCATCTTTTTTCTAGCGGTAAATTCGTACATGGTAATTGGTTTGTCATTTACGATAACCACTATATCTTGCTGTTTTGCAAAAATGTTTACTGAAAAGAAGAAGATAACTATACCAATTAAATATTTCATAAATTAATCTCACATGTTTAAGACTTTTAATCCTATAGCAAAAGTTTTGCTACTATTTTTTTTGACTCCTCTACTTTTGTCATGGGTAAAATTATCATAAAAGCGTCCCGTAATACTAACACAATCCATGACATATGTCACGTGTATACTCCTATTTAACAGCCTGGTTTTTTTTGTTATATCAAGTTGCGCACCAGTATCAACTCTTAATGATTCAAATATTTGGTAACCTACACTCAAGCTAATTTGGCTAACTTTATTTTCAGGAAATATTAAACCATCATCTGAGTAATATTTTGAAATATTATTCAATTTGGAAAAGGATAAGCTCGTAGTTAACTTTTTTGAAGTAGTTGTAATACCTACTTCATCTCTTATTGGATTTAATTTTTTATCTTTTCTAAATCTATAATACAACTTCAGATTATTAGCTATATCGATTGATGAGTTTCCCACGTAATCTTTATTACCTTTTGTATTAATATTATTCTGATAAATTAGCTGCCCTAAGAAGAGATCCAAATAATATTGTTCGAAAAGTAAAGAGCCATTGATTCCGTAACTAAACCTTTTACCATAATCGTGGTAGTCTATACCGCTAAATTTATTAGAACTAAATAGGTTATATTCTGATAATTCATATTTGCTTACATCAATAAGAGCAAATTTCTCAAAATCCTTATGGTAATTTTTGCCGATAAAAGCAGCTACAATCGGCTCTATTTTGGCTGTTGTAGTTCCAAAGATATCGCGTACTAGTGGATAACGCCATTTCGCATGAAATTCAGGAATATTTCTGGCCCATATCTTTTCTTTTTCTGTATTGGATGAAGAGTTAGTAGAACTATACCAATATAAATCGCTTCTATTTGCTAAGGCAAGGTTGAATAAATGCCCAGTTGGAGTCATTATTTTTTTACTTAATGTTAATTCCAAAGCGTTTCTTGCCAATTGCCTTTCATAATCTTCGTTATAAGCTATAGAGTTGTTTTTGAGTTGAAAAAGGGTGGTTTCAGCATCATCTATAGCTATTACTTTTTGTACTTTAACCCTCGGAAAAACAATTGGAGCTTTATTCTTTTTATCATCTGCTCTAAAACCTTGAAATGAGTATCCTTCAAGAGAGAAATAATCAGTTTTATCTACCTTATTTGCATAAATTTTTGATTCCAGGTAGCTTGAATAATTTTCAAAATCATTTACAAGATAAGCTTTATCAGAAGCTCTATTTAAGTCAAAACCATAATTAATTTTATCTTTGTAAAAATTACCTTTGGCAAATATGGTATATCTGTGAGGTTTTGAATGTTTTTCTCCTTTATAGTATGGATGATGGCTATAACTACTTTTTACTTCATAACTCCCATATTTAATAAGATGCCTAAGTTCTCCGTGAAAAATCGTATGGCTTTTTGACATGTGGGGGCTTAAGGTAAAGTCCAGATTTGGTTTGGCCCTAAAATATATTGGTAAAACAAATTTACTTCGTGTGATTTCAGGCACTAGGAGTCCTGATTTAGCATCAGCCGTCGGTGTTGGATGAAAAAAATAGGGAAAATAGGCTACCGGAAGGCCAAAAACCTCAAAAAACATATTTTTATATGTTATTCTTTGTTTTTCATAATCTATATCCGTATCTTTTGCTCTCATTTGCCAAATAGGTTTATTTGCGCAATAAATTTTACAGGGACTAAAAATTGCTTTATATAAGCCAAATTTATTTGTATCATTTCTACTACCATATGCGGCCATAATCAGGGAATCATCTGGCAGTTTCAACAGGAATTCATCGATAAGAGCCTTTTTGAGTTTGTCTTTTAAAACTGCTCTTTGCCCGGTTGCAATTCTTCCTTGCTCATCTTTAATTCTGATATTGCCTTCGGCAAATAGTACATCTTTCTTAATATCATAATATAGACTATCGGCTCTTAGTATATATGACCCCATAACAACAAAAACGTTGTCGTTTGCTGCTAACGTGTCAGAATTATCGTCATATTTTATAAGATCGGCTTTTAATGTTAATAAATCGTTTTCTTTTACTGTGGAATCTAGCGCATAACTATTTTGTGCGGTACAAAAAATGCTTAGAGCTAATAAAAAATTGCAAAAAACCTGCATTTAAATTAATTTAAAACTAATTATAATTAAAAAAGCCTATTATAGATGCTGATTTAATATTAGTAAATGCTAGTAATAAATATTATGCTTAATCGTAATGATTTTAATATTGATCGCCCTGCCGGCAAAAATGAATTTTCAGTAACTGAAATATCAAATAAAATTAAATGGTTACTTGAGAATAATTTTTCTGTTATCAGGATCAGAGGAGAAATTTCCGGTCTTAAAGTTGCTGCCTCAGGCCATGGATACTTTAATTTAAAGGATACAAATGCCGTCATAGCTGCAACTTGCTGGAAGCATTGTCTTTCTAGAGTTAATTTTTCCCTTGCGGAAGGACTAGAAGTTATTGTTACTGGAAAAATTACTGCTTATGCCGGCCAATCAAAATATCAAATTTCAGTAGAAATGATTGAGCCAGCAGGGGTTGGTGCTTTTATAAAGATTTTGAACGAGAGAAGAGAAAAATTAGAAAAAGAAGGGTTATTTAAATTAGAGTATAAAAAAAAGATCCCTTATTTACCAAAAAAAATAGGAATTATAACATCATTAACCGGCGCAGTTATAAAAGATATTATTCATAGAATTACTGACAGATTTCCGGTCAATTTATGTATTTGGCCAGTGACGGTTCAAGGAGAAACAGCTGCTAGCGAAATTACTATTGCTATAAATGGCTTTAATTTATTAGATGAGGGGCTAAAACCAGATGTGATAATTGTAGCAAGGGGAGGAGGATCAATAGAAGATTTATGGCCATTTAATGAAGAGGAAGTAGTACGAGCAGCTTTTGATTCAGCTATTCCGATAATATCGGCTGTAGGACATGAAACTGATTATACACTTATTGATCTTGTTGCTGATCTAAGAGCTCCTACTCCTACCGCTGCCGCTGAATTTGCTGTTCCGGTGGGAGAGAATTTAAAGTATACATTAAATTCTCTATACAATAATATAGAAAGGCGAATTTCTATATTATTAAAACATAAAGCTCACATTTTGAGCAATTATAATCGGTTATTACAATACCCAATAAACTATTTAAATTATAATATACAGAAACTGGATGATTTAGGTTTCAGACTCACTGGCTCCCTACCGAGCTTGCTAAAGCAAAAAAATCTTGCCCTTCAATATTTTCCTTATTCTCGTTTTAAACCAACAAAAATATTACATTATAAGTATCTGCAGTTAAACAGTTTTAAAAATAGCCTGTTAATCAGAAAAGCTACTTTGCTAAATCAATTTGAGCATAAACTATCAATCAACAGCTCTATTCTAGCTAGCCTGGATTATAATAAAGTACTAGCCAGAGGTTATGCTATGTTAAAAGATCCCAATGATAATTATATTTCAACGGTATCAAAAGTTCAGTCTTCTAAATATATAACAGCTCACCTTAAAGACGGTCAAATCAAGCTGTCTAGCTTTAATAACTTTAAAGATGCTTAACTTTTTCTTATGGGCTAAACCATAAGTCTTGTATTATATCAAAATATATTTCCTTGGCTGGAATTACCTATTGATGTTTATTACCTGATTTTCTATGGGGTAATAATAGAATTTGGGATATCCATTCTGCTAGCTAATTCCTTGTAACTGAGCCAGCGATGCTCTTTTTCTAAAATTTCAAAACGCAAGTTTTCCAGTTGTTCATCTACAGTAGAGGTAGTCATTAAAGATACAGCGGTATAGTGAAATCCTTCAAATTTTATTTTTAGCTTCGTGCAAAGTTTTTCCAATGATTCCAGGTTATTTAGCTGATCATCGATAAATACTATTCTTTTAGGATAGTAATTTTTTTTGTGTAAAATATGTTCCAAGACTTTAGCTTTATCTACTTCTGCTGTTAAAATAATTCCGGCCTTTAGCATTGGAGTACCGTGCATACTTTTTAATTCGTTTATGGATAATTCTCCATGAAATGGTGTTAAATTAGTAAAGTCGATTCCTACACTTTGTAATTCTTTTATCCGCAAATCTTCCATTTTTTCTATGATACCAAATTTGCCGGTTGCAAGAGAGGTTAAAGCAACTGTTGAGATATTTTTATTGTTTAAATCAGACAGGACAGTAATGATACTAGGATCTACTAGACGCCATTTTGCTGATGATACTGCAATACTGCGTAAAAACTTGAAATCTTCTTCTGAAGACCTTAACTTAAACTCGTGCCATAATTGCTTGCGGTAAGGGTTTCTGTTAAGGCTATATTCATCAGTAGGCATGATCAGCACGTGATCTACATCAAAAATTACGAGAGTATCTGAATCCATATTCTTAATATTAGATTCAAGAAGTTGAAAATCGGTAATTTGAGTTATTTGAGCATATGCGGTCATATTCGTTGCTGCCAAAATGTATAAAATAATTACCCAAATGATATTTTTCATAAAAACTATTTTTAGAATAATTTACGAATATTATTTAAAATAATAGTTTAATTTTAAACATAAATTAGTAATACTAAAAGAGTAAACCAAAATCAAAATAAATATTTCAGATGTACAATACTCAGACAGCTCATTCACTAAACTCCCAGCAAAAAGAAGCAATTAGATTATTATCTATAGGGACTTTTCTTGAATATTTGTGCGTCCAGTTAAGGCGCTTATGTTGAGTGAGAGATAAACTCACCACGGTAAAAGTTAGAGCCGTGTAACTAGGATAGCAATATAATGCGAAATCATTATATTGAAGCCTATCGACAAACCAAT
>TBL_comb48_EPIDRAFT_1000003_pt1 | contig 201057 bp, 101 predicted proteins | sample TroBogEpilimnion_37_FD_10681 | JGI IMG/M metagenome (IMG submission 10681) | reverse complement strand
CCTTTCTGATTAACGCCGATTAAGTCGGCTTGGTTTGTTACCAACATATAGTTGGACTTGTGCATCGGGACTACGCAACGAACTACTCGGCTCGCTACTTCGTCACCACAATCTAGGCATAGGCGATAACCCAATGCCCAACGCTTCTTTGCTACGAACTCATCACAGCGATGACATCTCATAAGATACCCCCAATAAAGTTTCCAAGCATAATAAAAAAGACAGCTAGGATGACCCAGCTACCACCCAACAACATAATAAAAACTAAGCCTTTCATTTTTTCTCTCCTTGTAGTGCTGTTAGTTTCGCCTTAGCTATGGCGATTGTTGTATATGCTAGTGCTAGTTCAGGCGATGCGCCCTCTACTCCTAAATCGTTTAATTTCTTTTCTGCTTGTGCTACTTGGTTTAGTAGCTCGGTGATTCGTTGTCCTTTGTAATACTCTGGCATTGTGTGTCCTTTTTGTAATTGATTTAGTTGGGTATTCGGTACAGTCCCGAAAGGATTTCTCAAACACCCAGTAAACCTACTATCTATTTTGTTTGCCGTCTGCTAGTTTCTTGCAGTCCTTGTCAGGGGTTAGGGCATGGGATAAGTTTATCGTGAGTGGCATTAGGTTTGATAGCTAGGGTTTTCCCGACGCACTTTGGCGCACTAAGTAATTACCCTTACATAACCTACACACATAAACAACCTTAGAGATACTGCTCGGTCTTAGAAACTAACCGCCCGCTTAAATGGGCTTCATAAGCCTACGCCTACTCTAAACTCACTCTGTATTCGTGAGCATTTACCAAGTTGTTAAAGAACGAATGGAAAGTTGTAGATAAGTGAAGGGGTGAAACCCATGCCTCTCGGTACATCATTCGCAACAATCTGGACTGTCCCGAATACCTCTTACCTACAACCTAATACTCCATCTATAACTACATTATACGCCCTTATACTATGTTTGTCAAGTCATCTTTTGGTGTGCGGTTTGATGGTCTGATGAGTAGCTTGCCCCGATTGCCTACTCGGTAGCGTGCATATACTGTATGTGGTTTGAGATTATAAATTTGGGCTATGCGAGAAAGTGACAGTTCCCGCCCCTCGACAATAGTTTTAATCTGCTCATGCTTTTTCTTTACAATCTTTTGCTTTTTCTTGACAATCTTTTCTTTTTTCTTGACAATCTTTTGCTCCACCATGCGCTTGGGTTTTCGTCTAATTTGATACAGGGTTTGTTTAAGTTGTTTAATAATACTGAGTTCCATATTGCCCTCTTAATAATCCCACTCGTTATCGTATGCTTGGCGTTGTGATGGGGACATGATTGCACTAGGTTGGTTTGGTCTGGCAGTTGTAGATGTAGTTGGTGTTGCACCGATCAATGCGTTGGGTGCTTCATCTCTGAGGTAGTCTATAAGAGCCATCCTTGCCATCGTAGAAGTTCCGACACCTTTGGCTAATGCGAGTGCGTTTAGCTGGTCTAGTAGCTTTTTAGGCATGCGGATAGCGAGAATTTCATCGTTTTGTTGCTGTTTCTTGTTTAACATTGTTGTACCTTTGTTAGTTGTGTGTTGTAACGGGCTTAGGTGATCTGTTGGTATAAAGTATACACGATGTTATACGAGATGGAGTGAGAATTGAGTTTAATTTGCGTAGTAATCGGTACTGTCCCGAATAGCGTGGTGTATTTGGTTATAAGGTTGTAATTTGCATATTTTGGGGAACTGGAAAAATACCCCCTTGATTCTATTGATTTGGCGGGAATATTCTTCTTTTCAAAGGTTTTCAAGTAGCCAAAGCTGGAGCGAAATCTCTGTTACACAATGTAATACGGCTCTACTACTATAACCTTTTCTTAAATATATTTATATAAGAATAATACAAAATAATCCCCTGCGAGCCTTATAAACAAAGGTCTGCAGATTTTTCCAAGTGTCTGGAATATTTGCGCTAATTGCGCTAATTGCGCTTTTACATTAAGTTACACTAGCCTGACAATCCCACCTTCTCAACATCTCAACTTCCCAAAAATGATAGTTCCCACAAAATCAGGACAAAATAAAACCCGCAAGAAATTGCGGGCAATAAAAAACCCCGCACAAGGCGGGGTCTAAGTGAATCGGGATTGTCCCGAATCGTTTTTATTCCTCGATGCAACCTTCACGCTTCAAGATGTCGAGAATCTCGTCTTTCACTTCGTCGCTAAGCGTATCGTCAAAATCAGAATGATTGTATAGCTTAACTAAGATATTGATAATAGCGGATTCGGTTTTCTCGGTCTTAGCACCTTTGCCCGAATTGCGGGATTTGTTTAAAGTCTTTAATGCTTTACCCGAATTAACCGCTTTAAAGTATAGCTCCCAAATATCTTGCTTATAAGACTTGCTAAGATTACCAAGTGAATCGAGAAAAGCGGATTTTGCTGTCGCTGTTGCTTGGTCTTTCTTTCTACCATCTTCAAAGCGTACCCCGCCGTTATGTAAGCAAGCAATAGATTTGTTTAGGTTTTCTAATGCTGATGCCATTCCATCACTTGACGCTTTATAAGCAACGACGAACTTCGCTGAATCGTGGATAAGGTCAAGGGTTTCGCTACTGGTAAGACTAGGTTTAGTAGATTGAACCTTGACAATAGCTCCCGCCGATGTCTTAACGATTGAATTGATTACTTTAGATTGTGTTGATGTAGTCATGATGTATTACCTTTCTTAAATAGGATAGAACCATTCCATCCATAACTAAACTATATCAAAGTTTTTAAACCCCGTCAAATTATAAATACATCAATCGTAAGTCATTGTTTTATATAGGTTTAATACTTGACTAAGTTATAAGGTTATTACTTGGTTTATCCATTCAATCAACCCTTTTCGGGACTGTAACGAATGACTAATTGTTTTAAATAGTTCTAAAAAGGTTTTTTTGCGCCACGATTTTTTTATTTTTTAAATTGATTTTGACGACCCCCACCCCCAAAATTTTGAATTGGGACTCCGACGGTTCTACTAATACTCGAATTTGCACAGCCAACTATAGATTTTCTAGCCGATGCCCCCCTATCAAAATCAAATTCAATACCCCCGGGGGGTATATATTTTTTATAAAACCACCTCAAAAAAATAATACTGTAACCCTATGATTACAAATAAAAAACCCGTGCAAACATGTGACATCGACCGGCATAAAGTGCATGAAATTTCAATAAAACTGATACCCATAGGTATCAAAACATGCGCATAATTAATACACATAGGTATAAAAAAGTTTCCCGAACGGGAATAAATGCCTAAAAAATAAGCAAAAACAACTAAATCTTCCCGAACGGGAAATACTAGACAAATAAAAAACTGTCTAGTAACAATGCTGCACTACAACAAATGTATCGTATAATATACATTATTAACCCCTATTAGGAGAAACCCTATGTATGACTTTTTTAAACCAATTGAATTAAACAAGACCTATCAGCAAACCGAAAAAGCAATTAAAGACGCATACCATTTTTGGTTAGACGTTGCGATTGATACCCTCAAGCTATACAAAACTAAGTAATACCTAGGGCCTTCGGGCCCTTTTTTGTAGTTACAAGTACCCCCCGGAAATAACGTTATAACTACACGTTAAAAAATCTTTGTGTTACACTTCACATAACCGGAGTGCACCCAAACTTTTCCTCCTATGACAACTGAGATACATGTATCACCAGAATTAACTGTTCCTATTCCAGTGGATCTAACTCCGCAGGAAGCTAAGTCATTGTATGAACAGGCTAAAGCCGCATTTAATACGGCAGAGTTTCTATACTCCAATGGTTTAAAGCTAAGACCCGATAAAAAAGAAGACCAGGCTGCGCAACGTGAAGCGGCTAAACAAGCAACGGGCAGTCCAGATGCACAACGCCGACCATTTAATGCCAAAACAGCTTTGTGGTTGAATGATCTGTTGGATAAATACAACAATGCTGTAGTAGAAGATACGATTCGCCTCAAAACCTACGTAACTACACGCTTAGTTGAGGAATCAGACCCCGTTTCGTTGGGTCAAAAGGCTGGAGACAGGCTAAGAGCGCTAGAAAGTCTAGGCCGACTCACACAATTGGGTATGTTTGCAGACAAACTAGAAGTAAATGTGTCCCATAAGAGTACAGATGAGCTAAAACAAGAGCTTGCTAAGAAATTAAACAGGTATATGGGCCTAGCAGAAGAAGTTCCAGCGCAGGAAATTAAACAAATAGAAGAAAAAAAGCCGATAACTATTGATCTGAACAAGAAATTAGGTAAAGTTGAGCTAGGTGGCGGTGATGATATTGTGGAATTAGATGACTGATACCGTTATCCAAGCTGAATTAGACCCGATTGAGATTCTAAAAAGTCTATCTCCGGAAGAACGTGCCCGTTTTTTAAAGGACATGCCGGCTGAAGAAGCTGCATCTACGTTAGAAATACTAGAAGAACTAGATACTCGGGATGCAAGGGAAGAAGTCCAGCAAGACTTCATGAAATTTGTTAACAGCGTCTGGCCTGAGTTTATTCATGGAAGGCACCATGAGAAAATGGCAAAGGCTTTTGAGGATGTAGCCAATGGTACATGTAAACGTCTCATCATTAATATGCCTCCCCGTCACACTAAGTCTGAGTTTGCTTCTTATTTGCTACCAGCTTGGTTCCTCGGGAAGTTTCCTCAGAAGAAAGTTATCCAAACTTCGCACACCGCTGAGCTGGCTGTGGGCTTTGGCCGTAAAGTTAGGAACCTGGTGGACAACCCTCTGTATAGACGCCTTTTCCCTGCTATTGAACTCCAGTCAGACTCAAAGGCGGCAGGCCGTTGGAATACTAATTTTGGCGGTGATTATTTCGCTATCGGTGTGGGCGGTGCTGTTACTGGTAAGGGAGCTGATCTTCTCATCATTGACGATCCACATTCTGAGCAAGAGGCTGCCATAGCTGCATTCAATCCAGAAGTCTACGATAAAGTTTATGAGTGGTTTACCTCTGGTCCTCGTCAGCGTTTACAACCTGGAGGCTCTATTGTAATCGTGATGACCCGCTGGTCGATGCGGGACTTGACTGCTCAGGTAGTAAAAAGTGCAGCCCAGCGTGGTGGGGATGAATGGCGTGTGATTGAGTTGCCAGCCATTTTGGATAGCGGCAAACCGCTTTGGCCAGAGTTTTGGTCCCTTAAAGAACTTGAAGCCCTACATACTGAATTACCTAACGCCAAATGGATGGCACAATATATGCAACAGCCGACGAGCGATAGCTCGGCGATTGTGAAGAGAGAGTGGTGGAAAATTTGGGAAGCCGAAAGACCTCCCGCTTGTGAATATATTATTCAGTCTTGGGATACGGCCCACGAAAAGAAAACCGTAAATGACTTCTCAACTTGCACAACCTGGGGTGTTTTCTACAATGAGGAAGACCACAACCTACCAAACATTATCCTTTTGGACTCCTATAAGGAGCGCTTGGAATTTCCGGACCTCAAGGCGAAAGCGTATGAACTATACGAAGCGTATGAGCCGGACTCTCTTATTGTTGAGAAAAAGGCGGCTGGTGCGCCTCTCATTCAAGAACTTAGAAGGATGGGAATCCCTGTCGGGGAATTTAGTCCGGGGAAAGGTCAGGACAAGATTTCGAGGTTAAATTCAGTTGCAGATTTCTTTGCATCTGGTAAAGTATGGGCTCCAGCTACACGCTGGGCAGAAGAGCTGATAGACGAGGTTGCGGCATTCCCTTCGGGCGAACACGACGACTTAGTGGACTCAATGACATTAGCGCTAATGAGATTTAGGCAGGGGGGCTTTTTGCGCTTACCTACCGACGAACCAGAAGAGATTAAATGGTTCAAATCTAAAAGAGGCGCTGGGTATTATAACGTTTAAGGACAAACGACATGGCAATAGATAAAGGCATTTACCAAGCCCCGGCAGGGATCGCAGATACACAAGAGCCAGCACTCGAGATTGAGATTCTTGGCCCAGGTGATGAAATCGGTGACACCGAGAGTGGTATCGAAGAAGAGGACACAGGTTCCGACAAGTTTAATGAAAACCTTGCTGAGGACATGGATGAACGTGAACTTCAGTCTATTGCTAGTGAATTAATTGGTTTGTTTGATGCAGACGTGTCTGCTCGTAAAGATTGGGCTGATACCTATGTCGAAGGTCTAAAACTATTGGGATTAAAGTATGAGGAAACTACTGAACCATGGGCGGGTGCCTGCGGGGTGTACCATCCAATGCTTGCTGAAGCGGTGGTCAAGTTCCAGTCCGAAGCTATTATGGAGACCTTTCCGGCGATGGGTCCCGTTAAGACAAAAATTATTGGAAAAGAGACTACGAGCAAGAAAGAGGCATCATACCGTGTATCGGAGGATATGAATTATCGCTTGACTGAGCAGATGAGCGAGTATCGCCCAGAGCATGAAAAGCTTTTATGGAATTTGCCTTTAGCTGGTTCAGCATTTAAAAAGGTGTATTTTGACCCAGCCCTTGGCCGTCAAGTAGCAATGTTTATACCTGCAGAAGATTTAGTTGTTCCTTATGGCGCATCAAACTTAGATAACGCTGGTCGCATCAGCCACGTAATGCGCAAGACCAAGAATGATGTGAAAAAGCTTCAGGCTGCTGGCTTTTGGCGTGATATTGATTTGGGCGAGCCAACAAACATTCTTGATGACATCGAGAAACGCAAAGCAGAAGAGCAAGGATTTACTGCAACTACAGATAATCGTTTCAGAATTATTGAGATGCACGTGGACTATGATCTACCCGGGCACGAAGATGAGGACGGAATTGCACTACCTTACATCATTACTATAGAAAAGAGCACCGGAAGAGTGCTTGCGATTCGCCGCAACTGGTATGAGGGTGATAACCTTAAATTGAAACGTACACATTTCGTGCACTATCAATACGTACCGGGATTTGGATTTTATGGATATGGACTCATTCACCTCATTGGCGGTTATGCTCGTTCCGCTACTACTATTATTCGCCAGCTCGTCGACGCAGGGACCCTCAGCAATTTACCGGGCGGTCTCAAAGCACGAGGCTTACGGGTTAAGGGAGACGACACCCCAATCAGCCCAGGAGAATTCCGAGATGTAGACGTACCATCAGGTGTCATTAAAGACAACATTATGCTCCTGCCGTATAAGGAGCCTAGCCAAACTTTGATGGCGTTATTCAATCAAATAGTTCAAGAAGGTCGTGCATTTGTTTCCGCCGGAGATCTCCAGGTATCTGATATGGGTGGTAATGCACCTGTTGGAACTACTTTGGCTATTTTGGAGCGCACCCTCAAGGTAATGTCGGCTATCCAAGCCCGTTTGCATTACTCAATGAAGCAGGAGTTCAACCTCCTCAAAGTAATTATTGCGGACTACACAGATGAGGATTATGAATATGAACCTGAAGATGGTACTCCAGCAGCTAAAAAATCGGATTACGATGATGTTGAGGTTTTACCGGTTAGCGACCCTAATGCGAGCACGATGGCGCAGAAAATCGTACAGTATCAAGCTGTGCTCCAACTGGCTCAATCGGCACCGCAACTCTACAACCTCCCGCTCCTCCACCGCCAGATGATTGAAGTTCTTGGTATCAAGAATGCTCAAAAACTTGTACCAATGGCAGAAGACCAAAAACCTGCTGACCCAGTCACAGAGAATCAAAATATTCTCATGATGAAGCCGGTTAAGGCGTTTAGCTACCAAGACCATGAAGCGCATATCCAGGTCCACATGGCGGCAATGCAAGATCCTAAGATCCAAGCGTTACTACAAAATAACCCACAAGCTCAGCAGATTGGCTCGGCTATGATGGCTCACGTCAATGAGCACTTAGGTTATGCGTATCGTGCACAGATTGCACAACAGATGGGTATGCCAATGCCTCCACAGCAACTTGATGATAGGGGTGAAGAGGAAGATGTTGAATTTACTCCAGAGATGGAAGCTCAGTTAGCTCCGATGATGGCCCAAGCTGCACAGAAATTGCTACAGCAAAACCAGCAAGCTCAACAAGCCCAGCAAAATGCTCAGCAACAACAAGATCCGATTATCCAGATCCAAATGCAAGAGCTGCAAATCAAGCAACAAGAGCAACAGCGTAAAGCTACTAAAGACCAACAGGACTTCCAGCTCAAGCAAGAACAGTTACGTATCGAAGAAGAGCGTATCAAGTCTCAGGCTTTGATTGCTGCAGGTAATGCTATTAATCAGGCAGGCATGAGCCAGGCTAAACTTAAAGCCCAACGTATCCAAAAAGGTGGCGAGATTTTAGGTAAGGCAGTAGAAAAAGATGCCCAGCTTAGACATGAGAAAAACGCTCAAGGACGCCAACACCTCCACGAGATGATGAAGACTGAACAACTAGCTGAGATGCAACCAGCACAACCAAAAAAGGAAACTAAAGAGTGACCGAGTATGAATACCTAGTCCGAGAGTTAAATCTAATGATCGAGTCTAGAGCACAATCCGTTGCCGATGGCAGCTGCAAAGCGTACGATGAGTACAAACACACAACAGGGATTATCCGTGGTCTTGCCCTGGCTGTGGATTTTATTAAAGACCGTGAGCAAAAAACAAAGGATGAAGATGAGTGACATCATTATCAGCGATGCCTTGGGGAATCTCTCAAAGCTACCTGAAAAACCTGAAGCAAAAGCAACACAACTTCCAAAAGCTGCTGGCTACCATATCTTGTGTATGGTTCCACAGGTTGAAGAAGAGTATGAAAGCGGTTTATTAAAGTCAGCGGTAACACAGCAACACGAAGAAGTCCTAACACCCGTGCTTTTTGTTATGGACATTGGACCTGATGCTTATGCCGACAAAGAGCGTTTTCCCAGCGGTCCGCTGTGCAAAGTTGGTGACTTCGTGTTGATTCGCCCTAGTTCTGGTTCACGCCTCAAGATTCATGGCCGTGAGTTCAGAATTATCAACGATGATTCCGTAGAAGCCGTAGTAGAAGATCCTCGTGGCATTACGAGAGCATAAAGGAGGTTTACATGTCTGAAGAATTTGGGGCTGTAACTTTTGGTAAGGGCGGTAAGGTTATCCCTCTAGGTGGTACTGAGGGCGATACTTTTGAGTTCCCTGACGAAATTGCAGCCAGAGAAGAAGTACAAAAAGAAGCAAAGGCGGCGCCTGAGGTAGATATTGAGATTGTTGATGATACTCCTCCAGAAGACCGTGGTCGTGAACCAATGGAAGCTGATGCAGCAGCTATTGATGATGAAGATGAACTACTTAGTTATGACAAGAAAGTTCAAAAACGCATTAAGAAGCTAACCAAAGGCTACCATGACATCCGTCGTGAGAAAGAAGAAGCTCTCAAAATGCGTGAAGAAGCGCTTAGAGTGGCTCAATTCTTGGTTGATGAGAACAAACGCATCCAAAATACCCTGCATGAAGGTAGTAAAGTATTCATTCAGCAAGGTCAAGAAGGTGCCGAAGCAGCTCTTATTTTGGCTAAAAAGGCGTACAAAGAGGCTTATGAGGCCGGAGATAGCGACGCCCTAGTAGATGCACAACAAGCAATGGCAGAAGCAACGCTAAAGCTTGATCGTGCTAAAACTATGCAGCCAATTCAACCAAAAGAACAGGAATTCCAGCTTCCAACGTATGCACCAGAAGCACCAGCACAGGATCCTAAGCTAACAAAATGGCTAGATGCTAACGACTGGTACGGTGGTGAAACAGCTGAAGAAGATGAAATGACTGGTCTCGCTATTACGATCCATAACCGTCTTGCAAAAGAATTTGGTGAAAAATATGTTGGATCCGATGAGTATTACTCAAAAATCAGTGATACAATCCGGAAAAGATTCCCCGATTATTTCGGGAGCGACGATCAAGAAGTTGAAGAAGTACAAGAAACAAAACCGGTTAAGACCCGTGCCAAACCCGCTGCCAGTGTTGTAGCTCCTGCTACTCGCTCAGTTGCCCCCAAGAAAGTACAACTTACGCCTACTCAGGTACAGATTGCGAAGCGCTTAGGTGTGCCTCTAGATCTTTATGCCAAGAAGGTTGCCGAACAAATGAATGGAGATAGATAATGGTTAAGAAAACCCGTGAATTAGAAAGTCGTGAAACTGAAGTACGTCCAATTGATAGTTGGGCACCGCCTCAGTTGTTACCAACGCCAGATCCTCGTGAAGGCTGGGCACATCGTTGGGTTAGAACTTCTACTATGGGCTCTGCTGATCCCATGAATGTCTCAGCTAAGCGTAGGGAAGGTTTTGAGCCTGTTAAGGCTGAGGATTATCCTGAACTTATGAGCCATGCTTCCGTTGATGGACAGTTTAAAGGCTCAATTGAAATTGGTGGTTTAGTTTTATGTCGTGCTCCAAAAGAGTTTATGGAACAACGTGCTGCTTATTACAGCAAGTTAAATAATTCTCAAATGGAGTCCGTAGACAATAACTTCATGGCCCAGAATGACCCACGTATGCCGATGTTTAAAGAGCGGTCTACTAAAGTTACTTTTGGAAAAGGAAGTTAATTTTTAATTTAATTTAAGGAGCTTTTTATGAGCACAGTATCGGCCCCATACGGGCTTAAACCAATCAGTTTGATTGGCGGTCAATCCTTTACTGGCGGCACAATCCGTGAGTATTTATTGACCACAAATAACACCGCACCTATTTTTAATGGTGACTTGGTGCAATTAGGCGCATCTGCTGCTGGCCAACCTACAGTCGTTACAGCTACTCCAGTAGTTGGTACACAAGTTGGTTTGGTTGGTGTTTGCGTAGGTGTTCGTTATCAATTGGCTGGCCAACAACTCGGCTATCCTTTGTATGCGCAATACTTGCCAGCTAACGCTGTAACAGCAGGCTACACAAACATTTTCATTCGTGTAGTTGAAGACCCAGATCAGTTGTATCAAGTTCAAGCCGCTGGTTCCGTAGGTTACGGTTCTATTGGTAAGACAGCAGCATTGGGTAACTTCACAGGCGGCACAGGTTCTACAACTGGTTCTACAACTACAGGTAACTCTGTAATTAACGTAACTGGTACATTATCTAGTGGCGCTTTGACTGTAAGCAATGCTAATACAGCAGCAGTAAAAATCGTTGACTTGGTTAACTCCAGCTCAACATTCGGTGGTAACTTCCCATCGAACCCAGGCGATGCATACACAGATTTGATCGTTAAGATCAACTTTGGTGCGCATTCTTATTATCAAGCTGCTGGTACAGCTAACTAATTAAGGAGCTAAATAATGGCTATTTCACGTTCACAACTCCTTAAAGAGTTACTCCCAGGTCTGAATGCATTGTTCGGATTAGAATACGCACGCTACGGCGAAGAGCACAAAGAGATTTACGAAACTGAATCTTCTGAGCGTTCTTTCGAAGAAGAAACCAAGTTGTCCGGTTTCTCTGCAGCCCCTGTTAAAAACGAGGGCGGCGCTATCTCTTACGATAATGCACAAGAAGCATGGTCCACACGCTACTCACACGAAACCATCGCTTTAGGTTTCTCAATCACTGAAGAAGCGATTGAAGATAACTTGTACGACAGCTTGTCTGCTCGTTACACTAAAGCATTGGCTCGTGCTATGGCTTACACCAAGCAAGTTAAAGCTGCATCTGTATTGAATAATGGTTTCAACACCTCTGGTTCGTACAACGGCGGCGACGGCGTATCTTTGTTCAACACTGCTCACCCATTGGTTTCTGGCGGCACAAACAGCAACACTGCTGCTGTACCTGTCGACTTGAATGAAACTTCTTTGGAAGCTGCTGTTATTCAAATTGCTGCTTGGACTGACGAGCGTGGTCTTTTGATCGCTGCTAAACCACGTAAATTGGTAGTTCCACCTGCTTTGATGTTCGTTGCAACTCGTTTGCTCGAAACTAAATTGCGTGTTGGTACAACTGATAACGATATTAGCGCTATCAACAACAACGGTACAATTCCTGAAGGTTACACAGTTAACCACTTCTTGACCGACACAAACGGCTGGTTCTTAACTACCGACGTTCCAAACGGTTTGAAGCACTTCGAGCGTACACCACTCCAGAATTCTATGGACGGTGACTTCGACACAGGTAACGTACGTTACAAATCCCGTGAGCGTTACAGCTTCGGTTGGTCAGACCCACTCGGTGTCTGGGGCTCTTCCGGTTCTAACTAAAATAGAACTAGAGTCAATGAGAACCCCGCTCACAAGGCGGGGTTTTTTGTTTCTTCGTAGTGATGTACCCTATGGCAGTTAGCGCATAAGACTACGCACTTTTTAACCTCTTCCATTGCAGCAGCGTAACAACCACTGCTGACTAGTTTACTGACTAGGTTTTCTTTTTCGTTTGGGTTTGTGTGGTGGAAATCTAGGGCTGCAATATGGGAAAACCCACACTGCGTGCACTTAAGGGAAGTTTTAAAATCTACCCATTTTGCTTTTCCTATAGCTCTACTAGCTTTGCTTACGGCTATTACTTTTTCTTTATTAGCTAAATAATATTCACGGCTGCGTTGTTGATGATACGCTTTTCTTACGCTCTCGTCTTTGTACGGCATCAGCATTTACCTTATATTTCCAATATATTGCGTTTCTGAAAGACCACTTATTTGCAGGAGTATATATCTTAAAGCCAGCATTAATCAAAGAGTTGCTTGATGCGGGGTTATTTGTTGTATCTGTGATACACCAGTTCCAACCAAGTCGTTTTGCTTGGGATAGTCTAGCTTTAATTAAACGCAATTGAAGTCCATGACCAGTAAAGCCACCCATTACACCAGCCCTGCATAAGTACCCTGTATCGGTCCACTTGATCGAACGCACCAGACCCGCAAAAGCCACGGGCTTCCCACACTCTGCGTAGGCTATCCACCAATGGCCCCGAGTCGGTTGGTAAGGTTGGTCTTCCGGCAAAATCTTTTTCTGAAGAAAGAGAAGTAGACTCTGAATTGCTGGGTTTCTTATATCGACTTTTTTCACTGTGAATTTCATTGCCCATACCCCGTCCAAATTATTTATCTGATTTTGGATATTTTACCTAAAAAGGGTGTTGCAAAAATTAAAAATAGGGTAAACTACAGGAAACCGGGAAACCCGGCTTATTAGACTGCCCCGGCAGATACCATACAAACTAGTAAGCCTTATCGTATGGAGATTTATTATGGGATTTGCTACACATTTAGGCCCTTGGCTATTAGGTACTGTTAAAAACACAACTGGCACTACAGCTGGTACTGTTCGTAATACAGGCGCAACGGTAGTTGCACAGACTATTCCTTTCACATATACTGGTATTAATACCGCATTGACTGGCACAATTGGTGCTATTCCTGCAGGTGCTTGTGTTACTGGTGTTCAAATCATCACTTCTACAGTATTTAGCGCTGCTACTACTTTGAAGATTACTATTGGTGGTGTTGATTTTGCTGCTGCCTCAACTATTACTTCTGTTGGTTCTATTACCCAGGCTTTATCTGCTGGTTTTGCTCCTACATCTGTAAACGTTGGCACAACCGATGCGTTAATTACTTACACAGCTACTGAAGCTTCTGCTTTGACAACTGGTGCTGCTACTGTTGTTATCACTTATGTAGTTCGTGATTCAAACGGTAACGCTAATCCAACAACATATCAGGCTTAATCTCTGATGGGGGGCTTGTCCCCCTTGTTTAACTTTATTGGAGATTAATTATGGCAATGCAAACTGATGTATTATCAACATCATTAAGTTCTAGTGGTTCAGTATATGGCGCTAGAACTAGAGTACGTGGTTTAGTTATAACACCTGGAGCTTCTGCAGGAAGTGTAACTTTACTAGACGGTGGTTCTGGTGGTACAAGCAAAATGGTTATTAATACACCAGCAGCTGGGCAGCCCTTTAATGTACTGATACCTGGAGAAGGCGTATTATTTTCTACTACTATTTACGCTACTTTATCTAACGCCACGGTTACAGTATTCTATGGCTAAGAAAAAAGGTGTCTCGCTTGCAGTTGGTCGTGGTGAAAAGTTGCCTGTATCCAAGGGCGCTGGGCTTACTGCCAAAGGTCGTGCTAAGTATAATGCGGCTACTGGCAGCAATTTAAAAGCTCCACAACCCGAAGGGGGTCCTCGCAAAAAGTCGTTCTGCGCAAGAATGTCTGGAATGCCAGGTCCGATGAAAGATGAAAACGGCAAGCCTACAAGGAAGGCTGCTAGTTTAAAGCGGTGGAAATGCTAATGAATGATATAGACCCAATTTCAACTGCTAGGGAACTAGCAACTCACGCTAACGATATTGAACACCTGCAAGCGGATATGGATAAGATGGTTAACGAGATGAAAGAAATCAAAGAAGCCATTCAAGCTATCCAAAAGACGCTTGCTGAGGCTCATGGCGGTTGGCGACTATTACTAGGCGTAGGCGGTGCAGCAGCACTTATTGGCGCTATTATGGCTAATCTGTTTCAAGGTTTTTGGAGCAAATAATGCCAAGCACATCAAAGAAACAGCATAACTTAATGGAAGCCGTGGCACATAGCCCTGCTTTTGCTAAGAAAGTCGGAATTAAACAATCCGTAGGTAAAGATTTTGTTGCTGCGGATAAAGGTAAAAAGTTCGGTGTAGGCGGTGGTATTCGTGAAGATTTACAGACTATTAATAAAAAGAAAACAGATCACGGTGATACAAAGCTATTTAAAAAAGGTGGTAAAGCTATGGAAAAAGAATCTAAAGCGGAAATGCGTAAAGAAATGGCAGAAGACAAAAAGCAAGACGTTGCCATGATTAAAAAAGCATTTAAAGAACATGATGCCCAAGAACATAAAGGTGGTAAAGGTACTAAGATTACTCTTAAAAAGGGCGGTAAAGTACGTGGGGATGGTATCGCCCAAAAGGGTAAAACTAAAGGACGGATGTGCTAAATGGCTACTAAACCACTACAACAAGACGAAAACGGTAACATTATTAATGATACTGAAACCCAAAAAAATCAAAAGGGTTATGCTAATTACGAAAAGCAACAACAATCAGCTCAAAAAGCTATGGAAGATAAAGATACTAAGTTTAAAGAGTCTATTAAAACTGGTGTTGAAAAAGTCCGTGGTGTACTAGGTTTGAAAAAAGGCGGTAAAGTACGTGGTTGCGGTATTGCACAAAAAGGTTTAACTAAAGGAAGAATAGTATGAAAAAGACAGGTCCAATCGAAGCTGGCGTAGAGCCAATTATCCATAAAACATTAGCCGAGTCTGTAGCTATGCACGCATCTGGTTATAAGCCTCATGCTACAGTATATGGCGAACATGCTGCTAGCTTTAAAAAACATGACGACCATATCAAGTCGTTTTGTACTGGTGGCGCTATGAAGGCTAAGAAGTAATGAAGGCTTCCCGTGGAATGGGCGCTATTAGTCCTAAAAAGGTTCCAAAAGGTTCCGAATCCGCCGTCCTTGCAAAAGGCGGTAAAGTTGGGCTATACGAAAATATTCATAAAAAGCAAGCTCATATTGCAGCTGGTTCTGGTGAAAAAATGCGTAAGCCTGGGGCTAAAGGGGCGCCTACTAAAGCGGACTTTATTAAATCAGCTAAGACTGCGAAAAAATAATGGCTACTAAAAATTGGATTAAAGATGCAATTAAAAAACCTGGCTCCTTGAAAAAGGCGTTGGGTGTTGCTGCTGATAAAAAGATTCCGTCAAGCAAACTAGCTGCAGCTGCAAAGAAACCCGGCAAGATGGGTAAGCGGGCTAGGCTTGCGGAAACCCTTAAAGGATTTAAATAATGCCATTACTAGCTAGTCGTAAAAAAAGTGACCGTACAGCAGCTATGCAGGCAGTCCAAACAGTACCTACCCCAAAGCTAAGTGCTTCGCCTTCTACAGCAGCGCCAGTAGCCGGAGATACTCCTATGGTTTCCCCGCAGGCTATGAAAAAAGGCGGTAAAGTAGCAGGTAAACTTGCTAAACGTGGATATGGAATCTCTAAATAATGACTACAACAGGTACCTCATCGTTTAATCTAGACCTAAATGACCTCGTAGAAGAGGCGTTTGAGCGTTGCGGAAAAGAGCTGCGCACTGGATATGATTTGCGTACTGCACGTCGTTCTTTAAACTTATTAACTATTGAGTGGGCTAACCGGGGTATCAACCTGTGGACTATTGAACAGGGCGTTATTCCTTTGATTCAAGGTGTAAATACTTATGACTTACCTGATGACACAATTGACTTACTTGAACACCAAATTAGAACTAATTCTGGTCAAACTAACAACCAAACTGATATCACCATCAGTCGCATCAGTGTATCTACCTACTCTACAATCCCTAATAAGCTAAGCCAAGGGCGCCCTATTCAAGTATGGATTAACCGTCAAAGTGGCGCCTTATACCCTACTGGTAATAACCCTGATAGGCACCCTCAAATCACTGTTTGGCCCACTCCAGACCAAGGTACGGTAGGTAACCCTTACTATAACTTCGTTTACTGGCGTATGCGCCGTATTCAGGATGCTGGACAGGGCGTTACTACCCAAGATATACCTTTCCGTTTCTTAAACTGCATGGTGGCTGGACTGGCTTACTATTTGTCTATTAAACTACAAGGTGTTGACTTACAGCGTATTGCTGGACTTAAAGCAGATTATGAAGAGCAGTTTGACTTAGCAGCGCAAGAAGATAGAGAAAAGGCACCGATTAGGTTTATCCCTCGTCAAACGTTCTTAGGTAGTAAATAATGACAACTCAGTTTGCATCCGGCCGGTTCGCAATTGCTGAATGTGACCGTTGCGGGTTTCGTTATAAGTTAGTTACACTCAAAAAGCTGACTATTAAGACCAAGAATGTTAGTATTAAAGTATGCCCAGAATGTTGGGAAATGGATCAACCTCAGTTACAATTAGGGATGTATCCGGTCAATGACCCACAAGCTGTACGGGAGCCACGCCGAGATAATAGCTACTACCAATCAGGCAACAATGGTTTGGATGTAAATGTAAATGGGGGTACTAGCGTACTAGCAAATGGTACTCCTAGTGGTGGTAGCCGAGTGTTTCAGTGGTCTTGGAATCCCGTAGGAATGAAGTACGATTTTGGGGAAACTCAAAATTATTTAAGAGCTGTAGGTAATGTAGGCCAAGTAACAATTAATTAGGAGTAGGACATGGCAAAATTTGATGGTGTTATTAGCAAGGGTGCAACCAAAGGTAAAAACCTAGGTGACTCAGGCCCTAATGCAAAAATTGATAAGGCAAATAAAAGCCTTGGTAAAACTAATGAAGAAATGAAGGCCGATGGTCGTAACCGTGCTAAGTTAGCTAACCAGTTTGGTTCAGTTAACCTCAAAGGTAAAGGACGCTAATCATGGCTATTAACAATAAACCTGCTGAAGTATATGCTAAACCTCATACAATGAGTGGCAAAGCTGTTAGTAATGAACTACCTGCTATGTCTACAGAAACTGGTGTTGAGTTTATTAATAAGTCAAATATTGCTGTTGGTAATGTCAGCAAAACTGGCCGTGCTACAGTTAAAACTGATGGCGTTAAACAACGTGGATCTGGCGCTGCTACTAAAGGCTTCACTTCACGTGGGCCGATGGCTTAATAAAGGTATACCCTAATGGATTACACAACTTTATTCAACACTATTAAGACCTATACGGAGAATGATTTTCCGACTACGGTTTTTACTGGTGACGATAACCAAAGTACTATTAATTCGTTGGGGTCAACCCAGATTAACACCTTTATTCAGCAGGCTGAAGAGCGGATTTATAACACCGTTCAGATACCTTCTTTGCGTAGAAACGTAACGGGCACACTTACTATTTCTAATCCGTATTTATCTTGCCCATCAGACTTTTTATCTAGCTATTCTTTAGCAGTTGTAGATGCTACTGGTAACTACACATATTTGCTAAATAAAGATGTTAACTTTATTCGTGAGTCATACCCAACACAGTCATATACCGGTACTCCTAAGTACTATGCATTGTTTGGTCCACAGCTTAGCTATCCAAATGAGTTGTCTTTCCTTTTAGGACCAACTCCAGACCAAAACTACCAAGCTGAACTGCATTATTTCTTCTACCCGCCTTCAATCGTTAAAGGTATTATTACTGCCTATAACGTAACCCAAGCAGGTAGTGGGTATGTAAATGGTATCTATTACAACGTATCTCTTACAAATGGTAATGGTACCGGTGCAGTTGCAGATATTACTATTAGCGGTAATGCTATTACAGCGTTTACTCTTGTAGATGGTGGGTCTTTATATCAAGTAGGAGACCAATTAAGCGCTCCTGCTACTAGCCTTGGCGGTACTTCTACAACTAATTTCTATATTACAGTAGAAGGTGTAAATAACGATACTGGTACTAGCTGGCTTGGCGATAATTATAGCCCTGTTCTGTTATACGGAACACTAGTAGAAGCATATACATTTATGAAGGGTGAACAAGATATTATTGCCCAATATACTGCCAAATACCAAGAAGCTATGGGTCAATTGAAACGTTTGGGCGATGGCCTGGAGCGTGGCGATGCTTACCGTGGTGGCCAAACTAAACTTAATTACAACACTCTATAATGTCTATTGCACAGACCCAGACAACGGTATTTAAGCAAAACTGCCTTAGCGGGTTAGAAAACTTTGCTATTGGTACCCCATATACATATAAGATTGCCCTATATACAAGCCTGGCAAACCTAAACGCATCTACCCTAACCTATACAACAACAGGGGAGATTACAGGTACTGGGTATACAGCTGGGGGTAAAGTTCTGACTATTTCTCAACCCCCAATAGCTGACAATGCTAGTAATACGGCTTTTATTTCATTTGCTAATGTAACTTGGAACCCAGCAGTCTTTACTGCAGCAGGGGCTTTAATATACAATAGCACTACAAATGCGGCTGTAGCGGTCTTAGATTTTGGCGGTCCTAAGACTCAAAATGGGTTAAATACATTTACAATTACATTTCCAACGGCGACTTCAAATACCGCCATTTTAAGCATTAGTTAAGGAACTTTTATGAGCAATGAAAAATCGTTATTTGGAGACAGCGTAGAAGCGACTGTAGCCCGTGGCGCTGGATCCACCGAAATGTTTGGCCTAGAAGGTGTTTATACAGCCGAATGCCGTGATGCCCAAGGCAACTTAAAATGGTCTGATAGCATTAATAATTTGACCACCAACGTAGGGCGCCAAAGCCTTTTAAATTCATACTTTGCTAACACTGGTGGTGGCGCAATTGTTATGGGTTTAATGGGGACAGGTACCCCTGCCTACACAGATACGCAATCTAGCCATACTACTTGGTTAGAAGTTGGCGGTGCTAATGCCCCTACTTATTCTGGAACCCGCCCAACCCCAACATTTAGCGCTGCTACTAATGCTAATCCAGCTGTTTTATCTACAAGCGCCGCAGTAATTTTTACAATGACTGGTTCTGGTACTGTTGCAGGTGCATTTATTAATATTGGTGGTTCTTCTACTATTGATAGTACAACAGGCGTGTTATTTAGTGCTGGTGACTTTACTGCTGGTTCTAAAACAGTTACTGCTGGCGATACTATTAACGTAACCTATACATTGTCTGCAGCGGGTTAATAGATGACCTTTGTAGTCTCAGATAGAGTCCGAGAAACCACTAGCACAGGCGGTACAGGTGCTATGACTTTGGGGGGGGCATTCCCCGGGTTTACCACTTTTACCGCCGCTATCGGCGGTGGCAATACTACTTTCTATACAATTTCTGATTCTACTAATAATACTTGGGAAACAGGTGCTGGTACATTAGATAGTACTGGTTTAGTGTTGAACAGAGATACAGTATTTAAAAGTTCAAACAGTAATGCATTAGTTAACTTTGCTACTGGACCAAAAGATATATTTTGTGACTTACCCGCTGAAAGAGCAGTATATAATAATGTAGATGGGTCTTTGGTGTACGACCCAGCAGGGTCAGCTTTAATTTACGCAATTGCATTGGGCGGCTAATATGGCAACATTTACCAGCATACAAACTCAAGGTCTAGGCACGACACCCCAGACTATTTTTACCGCCCCTGGAGGTAGTAATTGCGTTATTATTGGTTTAAATGCAGCCAATACTTACTATACAAATTTACCTATAACTATTAATTTAGTTCGAGGCGGAACAACAACGGCTGTGGTATCTAATTATTATGTTGCTGGTGGGGCCGCAGAAGCACTGCTTCCAGGCAATAAATTAGTACTTTTAGGTGGTGACACATTAACTGCATCCACGTATACTAGTGGAATTACTAACGGTTTTGATATAATCGTTTCAGCTCTGGAAGGACTATAAAATGTCAGCAGATGGCGGGTTCTATTTAGGTACGGATTTAAAAAATAAAACTTTTTACGGTTTTAGGCTAATTAATGCAACGGGTCAATTAGATATTGATACCATAAAAAATGGAGATGGTGTAGTATCTATACCTGATCCGACTTATATTACAGGCCCAAACGAGTATCAAGCTTGGATCTGGTCAACTGATACATATCAGTTCCAGTGGGGTGATGATGGACATTTACTAATGGTGATGGTATGACAACAATTCTTGACTTAGGCAAACTACGGTTCTATTGGGCCGGCGACTATGTAATTACAACTCAATATGAACTTAATGACGTTGTTAAATATGGTGGTAACGTATACGTATACACTAATGTTGTAAAAACTATTGGTAACCTACCTACAGACACTGCCTACTGGGCATTAATGGTAAAGGGCGTTAACTTCGTTGGTGTATGGGATCCTGCTGTTCAATACCACATTGGCGATGCTGTTGCTTATGGCGCTGTAGTTTACGTTTCTTTATCGGATAATATTAATAAAGAACCTGACTTATACCCTGCTATTTGGTCTACGTTTGTAACTGGTATTCAATATAATGGGGTTTATAGCAATACTACGGCCTATCAACCGGATGACGTTGTAACGTATGGCCCATCTGCCTATATTGCAATCCAAACAACAACCGGCCATGATCCAACAAATGCTACTTATTGGTCCCCATTTGTTTCTGGTATTGCTGCTAGTGGTGTATATAACTCCGCTACTGCATATGTACCTAATAATATCGTAGCCTATGGCGCAAACCTATATATTGCAACTGCTAATACTACAGGTAATTTACCTACTAATACTGCTTACTGGCAGCCGTTTATCTCCGCCTTTCAAAACCGTGGTGCATGGGTTACATCAACTACATATTACGTAAACGACCTTGTTCAGTATGGCGCTAATACTTACGCTTGCCAAGTACAAAACGTTTCAGGTGTATTTGCTACTGACTTAGCCGCTGGTAAATGGTCTATCTTTGTATCAGGATTACGTCAACGTGGTGCTTGGACAACTGCTACTCAGTATCTACCATACGATATTGTTGTTTATGGCGGTAATACTTATTCTTGCGTAACACTAAATACATCTGGTGTATTTGCTACTGACTTAGCTGCTGGTAAGTGGCAGATCTTTAACGGTGGTATTCGTTGGAGAGGTACTTGGGCTGCAGCTACACAATATTTAGTTAATGATGTAGTTTATAACTTAACATCTTCTTATATTTGCTTACAGGATAATACATCTAGCTCAAACTTTAATACCGACTTGACTGCCGGTGAGTGGCAGATTTTTGCTGCTGGTAATAATGTATTCCCCGCAATTACTTCTGGCCAAAATGGATACTCATTATCAATCGCTAATGATGGCATTAACTTAGCTTGGCTTAATGCTACTAGTGGTGTAAATATTCTTTATGTTGCTAAAAATGGTAGCGATTCAAATCCAGGAAATAGCTTAGCCCTTCCAAAGCTAACTATTCAAGGCGCAATTGCGGCTGTTCCATCTGGTCAAAAGACTGCAATTTTTGTTAAATCTGGTACTTACCAAGAAGCATTATTGCCAATGGTTGTTCCTCCTAACTGCGCTATCGTAGGTGATGCAACTCGTACTACAATTGTTCAACCTGGCTCTGGCCTTGCTGCAGATGGTGTAACACCAAACAACCAAGCAACTATGTGGGCGTTATCGGATGGTTCTTTGCTAAATAAGTTATCGTTCCAAGGCATGACTGGCTGGGTTCCTGGAGCAACACCTTCAGATATTACTACATCTACGCCAAAAGGTATCTACTGCGCATTAAACCCAGCGTCCCCAATTATTGTTAAATCACCTTATGTTATTGAGTGTGCTTGCTTCTCTTCTGGTGGTATTGGCGCATACGTTAATGGTAGCGTACACTCATCTGGTAATCGCTCAATTCTTTTCCATGAGTTCACAGGTATTCACGATAATGGTGTAGGTATTTGGGTTGATAACAATGGTAAATCTGAGTGCGTCGGCGTATTTACTTACTACGCTTATTTTGGATATGCAACTACTAATGGTGGTCAGTTACGTTCTATTAGCGGAAATAACTCATATGGTACATACGGATCAGTATCATCTGGATATAGCGCTGCTGAGACCGCAATTACTGGTTCTTTATATGGTACTTTAATTACTTTTACCGGTAATTACACAGGTACTATTAATCCAGGAGATACGGTATCTAACGGTGCTGGTGTAACTGCAACTGTAACTAACGTACAGATTTCTTCTGTCTATGTAACTAACGTTACTGGTGGTACATTTACTGCTGGCCAAACTATTACTGCTACAAGCGGTGGTGTTGGTATAGTATCTACATATGGTGGGCAACAAGGTTATGTACTTGTATTGAACAATTTGATAGCAGCACCTCAAGTCGGTCAGTCAGTTCAAGTCGCTGGAGATTCTTCTGCATATATTATTAACGCAACCTCTGGCTCTTGGGTTAATAGCTCTAGTGTTATTTCTGTTGTATTAGCGCAACAAAAAGCTACGGCTTCAGCATCGGGTTCTACAGTTACGATTCGTTCTAACTTTAGTCTATGCCGTATTACTGCCCATGACTTTTTAAATATTGGTACTGGTGGTATTACAACTACAAACTACCCTAATACCCCAACACAAGCACCTAATCCGGCTAACCAAGTTCTTCAAACATTGCCTGGTCGTGTTTACTATATTTCTGCTGACCAAGCAGGTAACTTCCAAGTTGGTTCATACTTTGCGGTTAACCAAGCAACTGGTGCCGCAACACTGAATGCTAACTCGTTTAACCTGTCTGGTTTGACATCTTTACGTTTGGGTTCGATTGGCGCTCAGTTAGGCGCTCAGATTAATGAGTTTAGTACTGACGGTACAATGGCTCAGAACTCTCCAGTCAAGGTTCCTACCCAATCTGCGGTTGTTACTTATGTTGGTACTCAAGTTAGTGCGGCTGTTCCAAGCCAAACTGGAAATAGTGGTAAGTATTTAACTACAAACGGCACAGTTACTTCTTGGGGTACTGTATCTGTTACACCACAATGGACAGTTACAACAGCGGCAACTACTGCAGTAGCAGGAACCAATTACCTATGCAATACTGCTTCTAGCCCATTTACAATTACTTTACCAGCATCGCCTAATAACAATGACTCGGTAAAGATTGCAGATGCAAATAGCACTTTTGGGGTAAATCCTGTAACTGTAGGATATAATGGCGCAAGTATTCAAGGTTCTGGTCAAAACTTAATCCTGAACGTTTCAGGCGCATCAGTCAATTTAACTTATAATTCTTCTTTTGGATGGAGGCTCGTTTAATATGCCACAACTTCTTACAACAGTTCTTAACGGTGGTGTCAACCCAGGTGTTTCGGGTACTGGAGCCAGATTTAGCTATGCACTATGTAGCTATAACCCATCTAACGGAAACGGTGGCTTTGCTTTTTACGATCAAAACTTTGCGCAGCCAATAAACTTGAGTTACCCAAGTAACTATAATAGCTATGGCCCCTCTAACATAGTTTATTTAACTAGCGGAACATACCAAAACTATTCTTCTCAGTTTAGCTGGGTATCAGATACTAGTAACCAAGCGTCTTCAACCAGTACGTCTAACTATATGAATGCAACTAATTCACAAGGCGAATTTGGAAATTCTTGTATTGATATTTATAGTGATGGTACTTTTGGTAGTGCTAGAAGGGCTACTAGTTCTAACTACAATAAATACTATTTAAATGCTTATGCAATTAATAGTGACCACTCAAACAAAAGAATTGTATACCTTTTAAACGGCGGTAAAATTACTGCTGTAGATCGTTTATTCGGAAATTATACTGCTCCATTAGATGGTACTTCTGCATATACCGTTTCAAGTTTAAATACAACAATGCAGGGTAGTGCGTCATATAACTACGCTCGTAAAGAGTTAACTATTCTAAGTTATGCTAGTACAGGTGGTAACTTTAACGTAATTACATTCCAAAACGTAGATTTTAACTTGTACCCTGACCCATCAGTTGCATTAACACAGTCTGGCGTAGTTAGAGTTAACTCAACCGTTGCATTGACTAGCAGTTGGGGTGTTAATAATAACGAGTCATATTACAACTTAAAACCAATTGTAACTGCTAACGGAACTGTATATGTTACCGTAATGTTTACTAGTTCTAGCTTTGCTTTGTACTCATTTACTAGAAGTGGAACAAGTGCAATTACAGGTACTTATGTAACTGCTTTGTCAATTACAACTTCTTATGGTTTTGACCAAGGTTTTTATTATGGCCAACGTCAAATAACATCTCGTGACGGATCAACTGTCTGCACATTTTGCCCATACTACTATTATGGTTCTGGTGTGGAGGCTTTCATGATTGATAAAAATAATAATACATACTCTACTTATTCAAATACAGATAGTAGTGCTGGTTATGGCGTTGTTCCTTATGGCAACAATGGTTGGGCATTTGGTTTTAATGGTAATGGTTATGCAGGTAACTATCCAGGAGATTATGTTTCTGCTGTATATACTAAAAACTCTGCTGGTGGATTTACACAAACAGGTACAACCCTGTATTACCCATCATTCCCGGCCCCAAATACAACAAACTATCCAGGTCTTGCTATGACAACAGATTATATGTTATTAACAGGTGGAACTTCTGGACCTAAATTAGCTGCTTAAAAGGATTAAAAATGAAAATTTATTTTACTACTCCAACGGATTGTTTTATTGCGGATTTTACGAACCAATCTGACGAACCAGAGCATCTTGCTTCTTTTGATTTGAAAGAAGGTCAATCTACTTTTGCTCCTAGATATTCACTAGTTAACGATGAATTAGTTGATAACTATGTAGGAAAAAAAGATGAAGAAGTTGCTGCTGCTATTTTAAAAGCAGAAAACGATGCTGCTGCTGCTTTGGTCGCTGCCGCTGCCGCTGCCGATAAAAAATGAGCCTTAAAGACCTGATTAAAGATAACCACGATAAGGCGGAAAACCACCGTTTTGTTAAGGTTCTTTTATCAGGTGAAATTCCAGTACCGGTCTATGCAGACCTTTTATATAACCAGTTGTTCTGTTATACAAAATTAGAAGAGCGTGCTTGGAAAGAAGGTTTATTAGAAGGTATTGAAAGTATTTGCCGTGGCCCTAAGATTGAGATGGACTATATTGAGTTAGTAACTCCGGCTAAGGTATACCAATCTACTGCAGACTACGCAAAGTACATAGAAGACATACCTGCAGATAAGATTATGGGGCATATATACGCTAAGCATTTTGGCGATTTATACGGTGGCCAGATGATTAAAAAGGTTGTACCTGGCTCTGGATTAATGTACCAATTTGAAAACCGCAAAGAGTTAATCGACAAAGTTCGTGAGCGTCTATCTGATGATCTAGGTGATGAGGCTAATATAGCTATAGAATTCAATCTAAGACTATTTGATGAGATTGCCGATGCCCACGATATTCCAGCAGCTTGAAAACTTCGCTGACTACCTCCAAAAGCGGTTTAAGTACTATGAGGAAGTAGACGAAGGACATAAATTTACTTGGCCTAATTATGTCTATAAAGGTCATAATTTTCGTAGGGCGCATTTGGACATAGTAGACGCTAGGGAAACCAAAAAGCTCTATATGCTCCATTTGTGCGTATTCCCACATTTAGACTGCCCTGCCCCCATATACGGCTTTGATATTATTGCTGGAGCTAATAAGGTTACTGGTGCTTTCCATGACTTTAGCCCAATAGGTGAACACCCATTAAACGACTGGTTTAAAGATAAAGTAGCTGGCTACCAGTGGAGTAGAGAGCGAGAACTTCCAGAATGGGCACGTAATATATTTAGCCCTAGTATGGTAGCTGCCGGAAACATCAACACAGAAGAAGAGTTAGCTAAAGTACTTAGCCTAGCCACAGCAAATCTTAACCAGTATCTTGACTATATGGGTATGGGTGAGAAAGGCGACTATAAGGACAAGCAAAATTATTACTGCCAGAACCAAAAGAAAAACCCACATACCCCTAGAGTAATGGCGTCTTTAGGGTTAGACCCAGATGAAGTTTCATTGTTTATTAACAAATGCTTATTCCCTGAGGTGTAAAATGACGTTCCTGCTAGAGCTTCTATCTAATTACGGATATACCAGATGACCTTTGGGTTTTCACCATTTGCACAGGCTCCCTGGTGTACTATTCCGGGGGGTAGTATCTATTCGATTTCTGTATCTGAAAGCTTTACAACAACCGATTCTTTTTCTAGTTTAGCTAAATTTAACGTATTAAATGCTGAGTCTTTTGCATTATCTGATAGAGATGTATCCCAATTTAACTTCCGTGAAACTGTAGCAGAAAGCAGTTCCCTTGCTGACGCCTACGCTGTTAAATTTGGTGCAAGTGGTGCAGTATATGAAATGTTCACTATTAGTGATAGGTTAGCGTCTTCTTTTGCTTATATTGTATTGGCAGCAGAAAACGTAACCCTAACAGATACAGAACGAAGTAATAATACTTATTACGTATTTACAAGTGAAGCAGCCACAATTAATACCCTAGTTTCAGCAAAAGCTGCCTTTGCTGGATTATCTGCTAATACTCTTTCTTTAAGTGATAGAGAACAATCCCAATTTAATTTCCGTGAAACCGTAGCTGAAAATAGCTCTTTTTCCGATGTCGAAGCCGGTAAATTAAACGCCCGGGTAACTGTACCAGAGTCAGTAATTTTAGTTGAAGCCCTTATTGCCCGAGCTAAATTTGTGGTTTCCGTACCAGAAACAGCTAGGTTTACTGATGTAGAAAACGTATTCCAAAGCTTTCCAGTACGAGTCCAAGAATTAGCTACCTTTACAGATGCCGTAAATGGTCGTAGATTTGCATTTGTAACAGCTGCTGAAAACTTTAACTTAGTCGATACCGATACCGCAAAAGCCAATTTTGTAGGTTTAACCCAAGAAATAGTATCGGCTATAGACTCCCCTTTTGCTCGTGGATGGGTTAAAATAAACGATAATCAGGATACAACTTGGAACGGTGTCAATAATAACCAGGTCCAAATGTGGCAGGCAGTAGGTAATAACCAGACATCTAACTGGACAGGAATAAATGATGCACAAAACCCTGGATGGGATAGCGTAGGCGATAACCAAAATCCGGGCTGGATAGACATAGACGATAATCAGTAAGGAATATAAATGGCCTCAACATACTCACCGAATTTACGTATCGAACTAATCGGTACAGGCGACCAAGCTGGTACTTGGGGAAATACAACCAACGGTACTGACCAGTACGTACTTGAGAATGCCGTCAGTGGGTACCAAGCTATCCCTATTAATTCATCAAATCAAGCGCTAACCTATGTTTATGGTTCTACAACCTCAGCAGCGTCTAATCAGTCAGTCTTTGCATTTTTACAATTAACTACTGGTACGGTAACTACGGCGTTTAACCTATATGCACCGCCTACACCAAAATCCTATGTTGTCTATAACAATACCACATATACTGCGACTATCTATAATAGTACAGCTATCGGTAATACCATCCCTGCAGGTGCGGGTGTAGTTATTGCTGCTGGTGCGACAATTACTGTTTGGTCTGATGGTCAAAATTTCCGTGCGGCTAATACTGCGGCTGGTAACTTCCTTGTAGAGGGTAATTTAACTGTACTTGGTAACGACACAGAAATTGGTAATTTTTCAGCTGCTAACGTTTTTGCTGCCTTTGAACAGGCTACGTTTACAGGTAGTATTTCTGGTAATACTTTAACCGTACCAACAGGCGGGGTTTCTGTAGGATCTGTTTTTGTTGGTCAAATTATTTCCGGTACAGGTATTGCCGCTGCCACATCCACTAACTTAACTAATCCCCTATCTACTACAAACGGCAGCGCTACTGTAACAGTAACCCAGGCGGGTCATGGGTTTTCAAATGGTACTCCTGTAACTATTGCTGGAGCTTCTGCAACGGGTGGCATTCCAAGTACAAGCTTAAACGGTACATATTCAATTACCTATATTAATGCTAATAGTTATTCATTTACTGCTGGTGCAGCAGCTTCTTCGACAGTATCCGGCGATGGCGGTGCTGTTACAGTTACTACTCCTTCTACCCAAATTACAGCATTAGGTTCTGGCACAGGTGGCGCAGGTACATACCTTGTTAATATTTCACAGACTGTAGGTTCTACAACTATTACTGGTTCTCCTGCGGCTATTGCTACAACCCCTGCTACTACTGATAACTCAAATAACGTAGCTACAACAGCATTTGTTAAGAACGCATTATCTGCAAGCGGTAGCTTTGTATACCCTAACGTTGGTATTCCTAATTCAACAGGTGCTGCATGGGGTACATCTTATAATTCTTCAAATCCAATTCCAGTAAGTTTTGGGGGTACAGGCTTAGCGACTTTAACTTCGGGAGCTGTATTAGTTGGTAATGGTACAAGTGTACCAACAGCTATTTCTCCAAGCTTTGCAAATAACGTACTAGCTTCTAATGGTTCTGTATGGTCTTCAACCCCGTTTAGTACACTACTAGGTACAAGCGCAGTAACTTCTTTTAATGGTCGTACTGGACCAGTAACTCCTTCTTCAACAGACTATAGTTCTTACTACTATCCGCTTAGCTCAAACCCGTCAAACTATGTAACTTCATCTGCGCTTTCTGGGTATGCTCAATTAAGTGGCACAAATAACTTTACTGGAGCAAATACCTATAGTTCTACAGCTAGCATAACCGCAACAGGAACCAGCGCAGGTAACCTGCGTATTGGTGTAACTTACAGCACTTATAGTTCTGGACTTTCAGCTACATCATTGCAACTTGCTGGTAATGGTGTTGGGGTTTTATTTGACCCAACTACTAATACCGTGGGTTTTCTAAATGGTTTTGGAGGTGGTAGTGGTACATATTTATCAATAACTCCTACAAGCGGCACTGTAGGTTTAGCTAATAATACTCTATATACAACCGCTGTTGATGCTATTAAAGGTGGTAGTTCTACTGCGTGGATTGCTACGTCAGACATTCGCCTTAAAAATAATATCCAAGACTATACAAAAGGTCTTGATTTATTAAATCAAATTAAACCTAGAACATGGGTATACAACGGTAAAGGCGGGTCTACGCAAGGTGCAGAAGGTCTTGGTGTAGTTGCTGATGAAATTGAACAAGTTTTGCCAAGTGTTATTAGAACTATTCCAGGAAAGTTAAACCCTGAAGATACAGAGACAACTGACATTAAGCACGTTGATACTACAGAAATTACTTGGCTATTAGTTAACGCAGTTAAAGAACTTAGTGCAAAAGTAACGGCACTAGAAGAACAGATTCTCAACCTAGGAGTTAAATAATGTTTATTATTAATTGGTTATTCGACAAGCTTGGCTATATGCCAAAAATTGATATGGAAGTTGGTAAGGCTAAGATTGATGCGCAAACCCCTGATTTTAAAATGTGGCCTTTTCCTGTAGTTGAAGTTACATCTTTATCTGAAAAACCTAAGAAAAAAGTGATAGTTCCGAAAGCTACCACAAAAACTAAAAAACCAGCAGCTAAAAAATCTGTAGTAGCTAAAACTGCCCGCATTAAAAAGAAATGAATAAAGTATTAAACGACCTTCTTACTGGTAAAGATGGTAAGACGCATGATATTGGGCGTTGGTCATTGCTTGTCTCTATATTTGGATTTTTTGGGGCAGTAATTTATAACGCCCTTCACGCAGGGGCAGTTGACTTAGAAAGAATGTATATGGGTGTAGCTGCTATTGTAGGTGCGCATGGTATGGCTATTTGGGCTAAGCAAAATACAGAACCTGAAGATAATGCAGGACCGGGGGCATAATGTGGAGCTTTATAGATGAATACCTTAATTACATCAAAATTGGACTTGCTGTTCTTGCTGCTTGTATTTGTTTTTATGGTGGGTTTCATTTGGGTAGTAGTCGATATTTGGAATACAAGGCAAGTGTTGAAGCTATCGCTAAAGAGCAAGAAGAAAAAGTTAAATCCATTCGGTCACAGCAGGAACTCGTAAATAAAGGAATCCAAAATGAATTTGAAGGTAAGCTTGCTGCTTTGCGCAATTATTATGGTGGGATGCACATCAACCCCGGTAGCCGTTCAGTGCCCGGCATTTCCCCAGCCCCCAAAGGAGCTGATGCAGAAACCGCCTACCCAATACTTGCTGGACAATGCGCTGAAACAACCCTCCAAGTAAATCTATGGCAAGAATGGGCAACAGAAAACGGACTAATTAAATGATTGAAAGTCAGTTAATTGCTTTAGGTATTGACGGGAAATGGTTAGAACCTCTTAACGCTGTTATGCAAAAATACGAAATTAATACTAATCTTCGCAAGGCGGCATTCATTGGACAGTGTGCTCATGAGTCTAATAACTTTACTCGTCTAGAAGAAAGCCTTAACTACAGCCCAGAAAGACTAATGGAAGTATGGCCTAGTCGGTTTCCAGATTTAGCTACAGCAATGAAATATGCTCACCAACCGCAACTTTTAGCCAATAAAGTATATGCAGGCCGTCTAGGTAATAGAGAAGAAGGGGATGGGTATAAGTTTAGAGGAAGAGGAATCATACAGATAACTGGGCGTGATGAGTACTTTTATTGTGGCAATGCCTTAAAGATTGATACTTTAACTTATCCAGAACTTCTAGCTATTCCTGAAAATGCCGCTATGTCTGCGGGGTGGTTTTGGAATAAAAAAAGCCTCAATCAATTGGCAGATTTAGGTGATTATGAGACAATGACAAAACGTATAAATGGTGGTTTAGAAGGTCTTGCCCAGCGCAAAGTTAAAATCGCCCATGCTAAACAAGTATTAGGGTAAGCCATGCCATTACAAAAACTACAATTCCGCCCAGGTATTAACCGTGAAGGTACTACCCTTGCCAACGAAGGTGGTTGGTTCCAAGGGGATATGGTGCGTTTCCGTTCAGGTCAGGTTGAGAAAATGGGTGGTTGGACTCTTGACTCCGGTAAAGTATCTAGTGGTGGTCCATATGTTGGCGTTGCTCGCTCTATGCTTTTATGGAATGGTATCGGCGGTCAAAACTACCTTGGCTTAGGCACCAATCAAAAGTTCTATATCCAGAATGGTACAGGTGGTTCTTTATATGATGTAACCCCCTACCGTGCAGTTATATCGTCTCCTAGCGCTTCTTTTGCTGCTTCTAATGGGTCTACTACTATTACAGTAACCCAAGCAGGTAACGGTGTACAGGTGGGTGACTATGTTATTTTTAGCGGGGCTGCAAGTCTTGGCGGTAATATTACTGCAGCTATTTTAAATAGAACTCAAGGGTTTGTAGTAACAGCAGTAACCAGCACATCTGTATATACAATCACATCCCCCGTTGCAGCTAATGCAAGCGATACGGGTACTGGCGGTGGCGCTGTAACTGCCTCATACCAAATCCCCCCAGGCAATGAAGTTAATACCCCTGCAGTAGGTTGGGGTGCTGGTGGCTGGGGCGGTGTAAACCCCGGTTATCCTAATACTGGTTGGGGTCAAGCAGCTCCAGCAGGTCTTGGTGTAGTTGAAGCTTTACGTTTATGGAGTCAATCTAACTATGGTCAGAACCTAGTATTTAACTACCGTGGTGGTCCAATTTATTACTGGGTAGTAGGCGCTAACCCTAATATCTTTAACGTAGCCCAAGTGTTATCTAAGAGCAATTCAAATACTCAAGATGGTACTCAATACTGGTTAACAGATAATTCTTGCCCTACTAAAGCTAACTATGTAATGGTATCGGATGCGTCTCGATTTGTAATTGCTTTTGGTACAGATACCTATGGCGATGGTGTACAAAACCCTATGCTAGTAAGCTGGTCAGATCAGGAAAGCCCTACAACTTGGACCCCTAACGTTACTAACCAGGCAGGTAACTTCACGCTTAGCCGTGGGTCACAAATTATTTCTGCTAGACAGAACAGGCAAGAGATTGTAGTTTGGACTGATTCTGCTATCTATTCTATGCAGTACCTAGGACCCCCCTATGTTTGGGGCTTTAACTTGATGATGGATAACATCTCCATTATTGGGCCTAATACTACAGCAATCGCTAATAACGTCGTGTACTGGATGGGTTACGACAAGTTCTACATGTATTCTGGTACAGTACAAACCCTACCTTGCACCTTGCGGGAATATGTATTCCAAGATATTAATACTACCCAGTCTGGTCAATTCTTTGCAGGTACTAATGAAGGCTTTAATGAAGTCTGGTGGTTCTACTGCTCAGCAAATAGCCAAGTTATTGACCGCTATGTTATCTACAACTACCTTGAGCAGATTTGGTATTACGGTAATATGACCCGCACTGCTTGGTACGATAGTCCATTACGTTCTTATCCTATGGCTGCTGGCTACAATACTCCTGGCTCAAACCCAGTTGTGTTAAATCCTAGCTTAATTTACCATGAGAACGGTGTGGATAACGGCACTACTAACCCGCCTACACCTATAGTTTCCTATATTCAGTCTTCTGATTTTGATATTGGAGACGGTTCTAACTTTGGTTTTGTATGGCGTATGATTCCCGACGTTAGTTTTAATGGTTCTACATCTATTACGCCTAGCGTTAATTTTACAATGCTACCAAGGCAGAATCCAGGTTCAGGGTATGGCTATGACGATAACCCACAGGTATCAGCTACTCAGTCTTATCAAAACCAAAATACCTATAATATTCAACAGTTTACGCAATATGCCTATTGTAGAATGCGTGGCCGCCAAATGGCGCTTGTAGTGAGTTCTAACCAATTAGGGGTTCAATGGCAGCTAGGTAACCCTCGCTTAGAAGTACGCCCTGATGGACGAAGATAATGGCTAATCAAAACATTATTGCACCAAACCTTCCTGTAGCGCCCGTAGAATATAACAAGGCGTTTATGGACCAGCTTTTGAAGATTTTACAGCTTTACTTCACAGGCATCGACAACAATGGACCTTTACAAGGGACAGTGTTAAACTTATCAACAATTAATCAAGTTACTGGGAAACAGGCTATTATTCTGCCAACACAGACATCTTTAGCTAATCTACGTACTGGGGATGTCTATTATGATACCAGTGCCGGTAATGTATTGAAAATTAAGACTTAAAGGAATATATTATGAGCGGTGGCGGAGGCGGTGGTATTGGCGGGTTTGTAGAAAATCTACTACCTACAGCGGCGGCGATTGCAGCTACAGTTATGACCGATGGTGCAGCGGCACCTATGTTAGCAGATACTCTCGGTGTTGAAGCTGGTACTGCAGCAGCTATTGGTGGGGCTGGAATTGGTGGTCTAGCTGGTGGAGCTACCTCTGCTTTAATGGGTCATGGCTTTGGTACTGGAGCTCTTCAAGGCGCTCTTGGTGGTGGTCTAGCTGGTGCAGGTGGCTTGTTCTCTGGAGCTGACCAAGTTCTTGGCTCAGGTGGCTCATTGCTTGGTGGTGTTGGTAGTGCAACAGGTAGTGCTGGTGGTGGTTTTGGTATTGGAACTACGGGTAATACTGCTCTTACAGGATTTGATAGCGGTCTTTCTACAGGCGCTAGCTTAGGTGGTAGTTCTTTATCTCCTGCATCTGTTAGCGCACTTAATGGTGGCGCTTCTACTGCTGGTGGCTATGGCCTTTCTACTGGTGCAGCCGAAGGTGCAGGTGGTACTTTAAGTAGCCTAAGCGGTGCTGCACCTACAGCTGGTTCTTCCGCATTGTCTAATTTATCTAGCTTAGCTCCTAGCGCAGCTACTACTGGGGCTTCTACGGGGCTTGGTAGTTTATTAACTGCTAAAAATGCGTTAATTGCTGGTGGTGGTTTAGCATTATTAAAGGCTATGAACCAACAAAATGCTAAATATGGTGTACCTACAAATAGCCCATATGCAGCAGTTCCATCTAATTTAAACTATACATTAGCACAGCATACCCCAATGAACCTAACAGCTTCTTATGCTGCAGGGGGCCCTATTGAACCAAATACTTTAAATGGTGGGCCAATTAAGGATAAGTTATCCAATATTTCTACTGGTGATAATCAGATGTATCCTCAACCTGGACTGCATAGTAATGAATACGCTAACCCAGCAAATACCCCAGTTCCTGGAAACGTACTAACCGCAGCTACTGATACAGCAGTTGACCCATATACTGGACAGCAAAGAATGGCAAGTGGTGGTATTGCTCGAGCTAATCTAGGTGGCTACGCTGCTGGTGGTAATCCGCATTTATTAAAAGGTCCTGGCGATGGTATGTCAGATAATATCCCTGCTACGATTGCTAATAAGCAGCCTGCTCGTTTGGCTGATGGTGAATTTGTCGTTCCTGCTGATGTTGTTTCTCATTTGGGTAATGGCTCTACTGATGCAGGTGCTAAAAAACTTCATAGCATGATGGATAATGTACGTAAAGCTCGTACAGGTAGAAAGTCCCAAGGTAAAGAAATTAAAGCCGATAAGTTTATGCCTAAGTTTGCGGACGGTGGACAAGTAGACCCTATCGCAGCCGCAGCTCAAAATGCTCAAATGGCTAACCAAGGACTACAGAATCAAAATACAGCAGCAATACAAGCCGCAGCACCAGCGCAAAGTACAGCCCCAGCTGCAGCCCCTCCTATTAATGCCGCAGATCAAATGGCTACGTATAGAAATAATATGCTACAACAAGCTGCACCAAATGCTACAAACTTTGTTAATCAGCAATACATGCAGCAATTAGGTCGCCCTGCAGAAAGCGCTGGTTTAACAGCTTGGACTGATTTATTAAACAGTGGAAAAATGACTGCGGACCAAGTAGCACAAGCTATTAGCCAATCCCCAGAAGCAGCTAAAGTAAGTCAATATAGGTCAGCTATGGGTCAGTCACAATCTGGTGGCATGAATGAGACACAGGCTTCAAGTTTAGTTAATAGTGTATACCAAGGAAATTTAGGGCGTCCAGCCGATCCAGGTGGGGCAGCTTTTTGGATTCAAAAATTAACTTCTGGCGCAATATCCCCACAAAATTTCTTAGCTCAGGTTCAAGCTTCTGATGAGTTTAAAAATAAGCCAGCGGCTACTACAGCGTCTACAACGACAGATACTAGTGTACCAGCAGCAAGAGGTGGATTAGGTGCAACAATTCGTAAACGCAAAGCAGTATGATCTTAACAGTACGCCATATTCCTGTTCAGTTTATTGCGCAGACTTGGCCTTTAGTTGAGAAGTATATTGTAGATGCCCAGCAGTACGGAGGAGATGACTATACAGTAGAGCAGGTTCAAGTATATTTATCCACAGGCCAATGGGTACTAGTAGTAGCGGTAGATGAACAAGGTGTAATTCACGGCGCAGCAACGGTAACATTTATTAATTACCCAAAAGATCGTGTAGCCTTTATAACGTTTATTGGTGGGAAGTTAGTATCTAGTAAAGATGTTGTAGCCCAATTAGGGATAGTATTAAAAGGGTTTGGAGCAACTAAAATACAAGGTGCAGCTAGAGAATCAATAGCACGGTTATGGCATCGGTTTGGGTTTGAAGAACGGTATAGAGTAGTAGAACTGAAAGTATAAGGTGAACTTAAAAGTACAACACGAACTATTTGCTGACTGCGTTGCTGATTCTGCTGTATTAATGGCAATGCACTGGAAAGAACTGTATGGCGCCAGAGGATTTAGGATGGACTTTGGTGGTATTTCAGATTCAGAAACAGTTGGTGGATTTAAGTATTTTACTTTACGGACAGAAGAAGGTCAGTTAGTAGGTCATTTAGGTATGATGGTATTTAAACCTCCCTATTATGGCTTAGTGATTGCAATGGATATTTTTTACTATGTGTTGCCTGAACATAGAGGTAGTATGGCAATATGTAAGCTTTTAAAATTTGGTGGTGAGACGCTTAAAGCAATGGGAGTTCAGCAGGTTAATATGAGCCACCCAGTAGATAACGATTTAGGCATTATATTGAAACGTGCTGGATATACTAAAACCAGCGATATGTATAAATTTGGAGATTAATTATGGGTTCATTTTGCGGAACTTCTAATACAAATACAACTGCGCCAGCGGCAACGTCGGCAAATCAAACCCTGTCTTATGTTTCTCCATGGTCACAGCCATTAGCTACTAACCTAGTTAATCAGGCTGTCGCTAATTTATACCCAAATCAAACTACTAATGCTGATGGAACAATTAATTTAGGACAAGCTCAAGGGTATACTGCCTTCGGTCAAAACGGTGCTGGTATCGGCCCTAACCAAATGGCTGCTGCCCAGTCAGCTGTAGCAGGTTTTTCTCCATTACAACAACAAGCACAACAAGGCGTTGCTAACTTGCAGATGCCTGGTCAGTTTGGTAGTGCTTCTACTATGGCTCAAAATGCTGGTCAAGGATTACTAAATACAGTAAACCCAGCAATGGCTTATGGTAATTTGGGTTCTACTATGGGTACTCAAGCTGCTGGCCTCGCTGGTAATGCAATGAACTATGGTCAAGCTGGTGCTAATATCGGTACCCAAGGTGGTCTAGGTTATGGTGCTCAAGGTTCTCAAGCTGGACAAATGGGTGCTGGATATGGAGCCATGGGCGCACAACAAGGTGCTAGTTATGGTCAAAATGCTACTAACCCAAGTGCTGTACAAGCATACATGAACCCATATTTGCAAGCTACTTTAAATCCAGCTTTGCAATTACAACAGCAACAATTTAACCAGATTCAAGCGCAAAACCAAGGACAGGCTACTGCGGCTGGTGCTTTTGGTGGTGGTCGTCAAGCGGTAACTCAAGGTTTAAATCAACAGAATCAAATGCTTGCGCAGAATCAATTAGTCGGTAATGCGTATAACCAAGCCTACAATACTGCCAACCAAAATATGCAGCAGGCTGCGGCTCTCGGTATGCAAGGTGCAGGTCTTGGTATCCAAGGTCAACAAGCGGCTATTTCAGGTGCTAACACAGGCTTACAAGGTGTAGGTCAAGCATTAGCTGGTCAGCAACTTGGTTTATCTGGTGTTAACGCAGCTAATCAGGCATATCAAACTGGTATCCAAGGCGCTAATACTGGTCTTGCTGGTGTTAATGCAGCTCAAGCTGGATATACTGGTGCTAATACTGCGGCTGCTAACCTTGGTAATCTTGGTACACAACAACAAGCTGCACAACTTGGTATCCTTAATGCTCAAAATCAAATGGGCAATCAGCAACAAGCTAACCAACAGGCAGTTATTAATCAAGCTATTCAGAATTACGCCAATACTCAAAACTACCCAATGCAACAGTTCTACAATATCTTGGGCTTGACTACAGGTGTTCCAACATCTCAAACACAGACTAACTATACTGCGCCTCCAAGTGCACTTAATACAGCCGTTAACGCAGGTGCTGCTGGTGTAGGTGCTGCCCTTGTTAAAGCTAAAGGTGGTCAGATTAAAGAAAAGAAAATGGCTGCTGGCGGTATTACATCCTATAGTATTGGTGGTGTAGCCGCTTCTTTAGACAATATGACGGTTGATGAATTACGGAACCAAATAAAAACTAGTTCTAGCCCATTTATTCGTGAAAAAGCAACTGAACTTTATAGTGAAAAGATGGCTGATGCTATGGCTGCTAGACAGCATGGTGGTATGGGTGCTGGCATTGGTGCTGCATCTGGTGGTATGGTGAACATGGCAGGTGGTGGTATTGTGGCTTTTGCGCAGGGTGGTAGCCCTTATGAAGATGGTAAAGTAGGCGAAGGTTCTGGTGAAGCGTTTACTCCTGAAGAAATGTATGCTGGCGAACATCGTGCAACTCCATTACCTCCAGCTCAATCAGTAGGTGAATTACCTAAAGGTGCAAAGAAGTTTTCCAGCTATATGGATATGCTTCAGAACCAATATGGATATGGTAAGCCTTCAGAGTATGAGTTAGAGCAACGTGCCCAAATTACTAAAGAGCGTGCTGATGCAGAGAAAAGCCATGAGAACAATCTTGCTTTAGCGTTAATTAAAGGTGCTGGTAAAGGCTTACAAAGCACATCCCCATTCGCTGGTCCTGGAATCGGTAATCTAATGGAAACTGGCGTAGAATCTTATGCTAAAGGCAATGCTGACTACGATACCCAACTTAAAGCACTTCGTGCTGGAGAACTTGATCTTACTAAACTTAATGCTACAGATAGAAACAACCTATTACATTATGCAATGTCTGGTTCCAGCGCTGAACAAGTTGCAGAAGATGCCGCAGCCTCTAGAACCGAAGCCGCTAAGTTACGTATGGCTCAAGTTGGTGGGGTTAATGCGGATCGTATGCAACTTAAAACGTTAAGTATCGCTAAAGACCTATATGCCGCAGATCTAAAAGCAGCACAAGATAAATTAGGTATTGATAAAGTTACCCCCGAACAGTCAGACGCTATTTATAAAAAAGCGCTTCAAAGAGCTGCTACTATGGTAGGCGATATAAATGCAGTTAAAACAGGTGATAAAGGTGGCAAAGGTGGGAATGATGATCCACTAGGTCTTCGTGGCTAACTAAGTTAAAATAGGTTCCTATGGATATTAATACTATACGGGAAAAGTACCCCCAGTACTCGGACCTATCTGACCAACAGTTAGTAGATGGGCTTCATAAAAAGTTTTATTCCGATATACCGTTAGATGAGTTTCATGCTAAAGTCGGATTTGCATCTGAGGAGCCTAAAGGTAATGTATCTGTTGAGGGTGTTCCAGAAGCTACTATTGGTAGCCGGATTGCTGGAGGGTTAAAGCAGTCTTATGAAGACTATAAAACTTATCTTCAAACTATTGGTGCCCCCCAAGAAGAGCTTAATCGCCTTGCAGCAGAATCTTTAGATAAACAACGTGCGATTAGTAAAGAAATAGGGCAAACTCGTGGTAGTAAAGAAGTAGGCGAAGCCTATGATAAATCAGGTATTTTAGGAGCAGCTAAAGAAGTTGCTACACAAGCTCCAGGGTTTATTGCTAGTAGCTTACCTCAAATGGGTGAGGTTGCCGCAGGTGCTGCTACTGGTGCTGCATTAGGACTTGCTACTCCTGTGCCTGGTGGTATGGCTGCTGGAGCGATTATGGGTGGATTTGCTGCCCTATACCCACAGTTTTTTAGCCAAAACATTGCTGAACAATCAGAAGCAATGCAAGAATCAGGTATTCCTAAAGATATTAGCGCAGGTAAAGCAGCAGCTGCAGCTACAGGGCAGGCTCTCCTAGAAGAAGCGGGTAAAGGCTATGCTATTGGTAAGAACTTACTTACATCAATGCTAGGTAAGATACCTACTACTAAAGCAGCAAAAGCCCTTGCTACTGATGAGCTAGTTAAAGCTGCAGAATCTACGCTAAAAAATGTAGGTGCTGGTATGGTACGTGGTTCTGCTGAAGAAGCTTTCGTTAACCCTGCACAGGACATACTTTCTAGAGCACAGGCAGGAGAAGACTTATTCTCTAAAGAAGCCCTTAAAGGCTATGGCGAGTCTATGTATCAAGGTGCTCTTGCCGGTTTTGCAATGGGTCCTGTTACTGGTACCCTTGAAACTAGAGCTGCAAGGGGTGAATTAGCAAAGCAAGGATTAGACAATACTGGGCAACCTATTGCTACCCCCACACAAGCCTCTACTCAACCATCTATGGTAGTAAATGCGCAAGGTGCTTTAGTTCCTAACCCATTACAAAATACATCTACTAAGCAGCCTGCGACTACGCCAGTTACTCCTATTCCCACAAATGCACAAAGTAGCTTATTCACACCTGAAGAACTGCCTGCAACTAATAAAACACTAACTCCTGATACTTTAACTGGGCAGACTGAAGCTGGTAAGCCTGTAGAGATTGAAGCACTCCAAGCACCTGAGCGTGCACAAGCTGAGATTGAGCGTAGTATTTTTGCCTTACAACAGCAAGAACAAACGCCTAAAGTTAAAGAGCAAATCGCTGCATTGCAAGAGCAATTACCTAAGGGTCCGGGGGAAACACTCGACATCCTAAAACAGGAATTTACTACACTTGGTAACAAAGGTGAAGCATTACAAGCACAAAAGCAAACGCTTATTGACCTTCGGGATAATACGCCTAAGTTAGCGGAGAAAGCTCCTATTACTGAGCAGATTAAAGCTATTGATAGCCAGATTGAAACTATTGCTAATAGGCAACAAGAGCTTTTAAAACAAGGCGGTGAATTTGCAAAGAAAATTACTACTGCTGAACCCGCTAAACAAACCATGGCGGCAGAGGATTTATGGGCATTAGCTAAACCAGCTGCAATTATTGATAACAAGATAATGGAAGGTTTTGGTTTAACTAAGAAAGCTCCTATCCGTAAAGCGCTAAATGGGTTAGATATGAATAGCCCTGAAGATAGAGAAACATTTATCAATGAGATAAATAAACATGCTATAAAAGGCGCTAAAATAAACGATAAAGCAGTAAGCAATTATTTTAGTTGGTTTTCCCCTAATCAGGAGATACAAAATGACGGACATACTGGAGATGTCAACGGAGCAACTGAGCGAAGCCTTCAACTGCCTAGCACTGGGATACAGACCGCCCCAGGAACTACAACACCTGCACCTACAGGAGTGGGAAGCGCTGTCGGAACTACTGAGCAACTTGATGGAGGAGCGGCGCCTAGTGGAGAAACTGGGACTCCTGCATTAGCCGCAACCCCTACCGCAACCCCTGTTGCACAAGCTACACCAGCTCAGGCTATACAAGCTACTACGGGTGCAACCCCTGCCGCAACCCCCGTTGCACAACCTATAAATGAAGTAGATAATGCGGTTCTTTTTCAAGCTGCTGGTGGTAAAACTAAACCTAAATTTATCTCTAGAGTTATTTCTAATACTATAAGCAAACTAAAGTCATGGGCAGATGCTTATGAAAATAATCAACTAATTAGTACCCAGATGTTTGGCAGGGGTCAAAACTTATTTTCTTTTGACGACGGGTTTAATAACCGCCTACGTGCTGGGTTTATGAATCTAGTTGATAAGGGCGAAATTAGTCTAGAGCAATTTAAAAATGCGATGCTACGGGCGTCCATGACACAGGCTCTGTATCGTTCTGAGATAGCGCATAAGTTCATGTCTATGGGTAATTTAGCCTATGATGCTATGACTAACCGCTGGACTGCAGTTAATGACGCAGTAAACATGAATAAGTTTCAGGACTTAATTAAATCTTTTGCTACCCGCACAGGTGTTGATGTGGATACTGCCTTAGATCAAATGTCTAAAGCATATGAAGCTAGTAGGGTTATGGAGTTTTATAATAGCTTAGCTAATACTCGTGCAGAGATTACTCGTACCGATAAAAAGATTAAAGAACTATCTGCTAATAAAAAACGTACTAAAGCTGAGTCTAAAGACTTAGATAAAAAACGAGAACTACTAAAAGAGCTTAAGAAAAAAGCGGAAGACTTAGAGCATAAGACTATGCACATGACCCGCCAACAAGCGCTTATCGGTATGCAGCTTTATAACGCTAATCCTGAAATTGGTGAAGGTACTCAGGTTTGGAATACTATGCGTAAGCGTACTATTGATTGGCTTGTACGTACTGGAGTTAAGACTGAAGAACAAGCCCAAGACTGGCTAGACTCTATAGCCTATGTACCATTCCAACGTGTTATGGATGAGGATGAAGCTTTAGGGTTAGTTACATCTAGAAAAGGTATTAACGAAAATATGACTGACAAGCGTATGAAAGGTTCTATGCTTGAGGTTGATAATACTATTGGTAATATGTATCAATGGATGCAATGGTCTATTTCTAGGGCTATCAGTAATCAGCAATTAAACGTAATGCTAGATTCTTATAAGTCTGTAGCCCCTGAAGAAGTACGTGAAGGTGAAGGTAGCAGGGGTAATACATTTACAGTGTATCAAGATGGGGTAAGGCGCCAGTACCATGTAGCTAATCCGGCTATTGCACAAGCCTTTATGGGTATTCCTACAATTATGTTCCCTGGTATTGGGGCTTTTCGTGGGTTTAAAACTGCATTTACGCACGCATTTACTCGCTTGCCATTATTCCCTACAGCTCAGTTAGTATTTAAAGATACATGGGAAGCGATGCTTACATCGGGGTTAAAACACCCTTGGATGCTCCTAAAGCAAATCCCTGCTGAGATTGGAAAAACTATAATGGGTACGAGTGAAGCTCGTAAAGCTTTGTCAGAAGCGGGTGTTTTATCCACCCACGACACACCATTTTTAGGTGATGCAAACGATACAGCTACTAAATTAAATTTAAAAGACCCAAATGTCTACCGCAAGACTATGCGTGCTTTAGATAAATGGGCAGCTCTTAATGATAATATGTTACGCCAAGCTGTCTATGCACAAACTATAGCAGAGGGTGGCACGCACGCCCAAGCAATGGAAAAAGCAGTTGAGATATTTAACTTCCGCCGTCAAAGTGGTAACGTTGGTATGCAGATGGCTAGCCAGATTATCCCATTTATGAACGCCTTTGGACAGATGCAGCGTATCACTATTAAGACGCTCTCAGGGTCAGGTCTTTCACCACAGACAAGAGCGGCTGGGCTATCTACATTAGCAACTACATCCGCAGTTCTAGGTATGCTTTCGTTTATGTACGCCACTAGTGTATCTGACGATGATGACTATAAGAAAATGAACCGTATACAACGGGATTCGTCTTTTGTTATTCCGGGTACAGGTGGACTTCGTATTCCTATCCGTATGGGCTTGCTTACTATGCCTAAATTAATAGGTGAATACTTATACCATAGTATTGCAGATAAAGGATATACAGATCCACAAATGTTCAAGAGTGCTATGGCTCGTGCAGTTAAACAGCAATTTGAACCCCCTATTGGTGGCGCTATTCTACCTGCTATCGGCTTAGCTACTAACCATGACTTCTTCTACAATCGTGAAATTGTCAACGCTACCCAACGTAAGCTAACACCTGAGCTACAGTTCACTAAAAATACAACTGAGCTATCAAAAGTATTAGGGGCGCAATCAGGTGTTTCTCCATTGCAACTAGACTACCTATTTAAATCCTATCTAGGCCAGTATGCGAGTCTAATCGCTCTTACGAATGACAGCATTGCTAAAGAACGTGGGGTATCTCGCCCAACTTCTGAGCACCCTACAAAAGACTTCCTAATGAACCTTCCAGGTGTGGGTAGCTTCGTAACTAAAGAAGATGCTAATGGTGCACTATCTGATTTTTATGAAGCGGCACAAGGGGTAGATACTATTGTTAATAGCATTAAGAATCAGGCTAAGTATGATCGTGAAGGTGCAAAAGCTCGTTTAGAAAAGAACAAAGATAAGATCAATGTTAATACCCAAGGTATCGAACGTGCATTAGGCAATCTAAATACAGCAGAAAATATCATCCGTAATATGCCTGATACCCAAATGGGTCCTGATGAAAAGGCTGCAAAGATTAAAGAGATTGAACGTAAGAGAGAATCTCTAGCTGCACCTATAAATAAAATAAGGCAAAAGCTCTATAACGAGAAATAAAAAAATCCCCGGAGGGAACCGGGGACTAAAGAGTTATACAAGGAGAGAGCAAACAAGAAACATTTGCTGACTCAAATATACACTAGAAACTACTTAATACGCCAGAATCTTATACCAATTTTTTCGTTTTCAATTACTTCTTTATATACCAAACTTATACGATGTTGTTTAGCTTCTACTAAAATTTCTTCGATAAGTGGTTCAGTATCTAAAGCAGGAATGAAAAAAGAAGCTCCCAGCCCCATCAAGCGCCACTCAATGATGACTGGGATTCCTTCATTTCGAACCATCGGCGGGTACTGGTGGGATGGTTATTTCAATACCAAGTTTATTTTTATCAATGCGTAGGGCGCTAATAGCCGGAGTATTTAACGCAGTACCTTTTGCCATCCCTTTTTTCTTGACGCAGCATTCAGGGTCATACTTCTTCAGATCATCAACTACCCCTTTGTAGCCGATTTGACGTTCTGTACACCACTCACGAAACTTATCTACAGCAATCCAAATAAGGCTTGTATCAGGTTCATAGCGAATAATAAGCGACCCATAGGGTGTAACCATCGGTGCATGACTTAAGCCAGTGCGTTTATCATTCGCATCATCTACTACCAACATATGTCTACTTTGGAATTCGTTGAGGAATGTACCAATACTACCTTTGCCATCACGCTCAGCAGGTTTAACGCTTTCACGCAACTCGCTAAAGTATGTAACAGCCCAAGCCCAAACCTTAGGGATGTCAATCTTAATCAGACCAAGCTCATCAGCAATCATAGCTGCAGTAAAAGCTGTAGCTGCACCAGCGGAATAGAAACGTTGCTTTTGCTGTAACTTAGCTTCGGCATCAAACTTCTTCTGTGTTTCAGTTAGGAGTTTTTTAACTGCATCTAGGTTATTGACCATATACTGAATTAAAATTGGTCCAGCATGTCCATAGTTTTCCGGCAATGCGTGCTCAAATATCTCATCGCTAGTTTCCTTATCCATGCTCTTGTCTGCTGAAATACCAATCTCGACAATACGTAGTTGCTCAGATTCAGGAGTAGCTTTCAGCGTAGCCATCTTATCGTGCATACTGGAGTTGCCTGAAAAGAAAGCTGGTAATGACCATGTAGTATTGTTAATGCGCATCTCGTTAGCATTAGACTTCATGCGGTTATTAGAGCGCCCTTGCGATACACCATAAGAAATGTTACTGACTCGGTCATTTTCCATATTGGTAACCTCATCCGTACAAACAGCGATATTGTTATATACCCCCATTTGATGGAACTGAGACTTCAATGTATCACCTGCAATTAACATCATATCTGTAGGATTACCCCAAATACTATTAATAACTTTTTGGATAGTAGTCTTACCAGTACCCGATTCGTTCTCCATAATGGAGTAAATTAAACCCCTTTGATTTGTGAACTTTAGTAATGGTGCGCCTAGCCCTGCAAAAAACAGGAATGCCCTAGCCTCTTGGTCGGGTCTGCCATAAGTATTAACTACCCGTTGCCACTCCTCTATGGTACCTTTTGGTTTAAGCATAGGTACAAAGAACATAGTCGAGTTAGATGGTGGGGAATAGTTGATACCTGCAGATGAAATCTCTCTATCTCCGATAATAAATTTGGTATCGTTATCACACCAACCGAACTGGGTGCGCATCTTTTCCGATACATCTCTATCCTGTAACTCTTTAGTAAAACTAGTTATGTAATCCATAATCTCCTTCATTTCATTACTAGTGCCAATGACTCCATGCTTAGATACGGTTTTCTTAAACTCATCTGAAGTCATCAAGGCTTGGTTAGAACAAGCGAACTCTCTTACACCGTCTTTAGGCATGTGGACTCTCATCCAAACCATATCGCCTAAATCAGGGTCAACCATACGTTTAACTACATAGAAGTCATGCTTAAAAATTAACTTATCTTTCTCTACTTCTTCACCAGTATCTTCCTTGCTAAAGCCTTGTTTGTAGATACCACCCTGTCTACCTCTAAAATATGGGTATGGTAGTTCAGGAATCTTATATGTAACTTCCCCAGCAATTTCTGCGCTAGGTAATGTAACAATGTTTTCTTCCTCAGTAGCCTTAGCAATCTTAGCGTTAATAGATATAGGGCTTGTGATCTTACCTTTATGCTTGCAACCATCGCATAAGCCGGGGCTTTGCTCTTGAATAGTCTTGCAGTGATAAGGCCCACCTATGTCATTAGCTTTATTCTCAGTATCTTGGAACGTATACTCAGGGTGATTCTTAGACATAGCATGGATAGCAAAATCCCTATCCTCACAAAACTGTGCAATAGATAGCCCTGCACGCCATTGGTTATAATCAATAGTCTGCTGGTTCTCGTAGAAGTATGTAAGCTGTGGACACTCTTGAGACCGCATGATCTCTTTGAAGTAGGTGATCTTATTACCCAACAATCTACGGGTAGTCTCATCCATAGGGCGACGAGGTGCTTTGGTAAGGTCTAGCTCTATTTCAATACCCTGCATTACCTTTACCCGAAAATCCTCGTAGTCCATGGATGGCTGTTTAACTTTCCATTCCACAGGCAAAGGAGGATCAGCCTTAAAGTTAAGGGTATCAGGAATACGTAATACACAAGCTACATCAGTAATCTTAGAAGCATCAGCGATAATATTTAAACGCTTGAGTTGAGCCTTCCAAAACTGGCAGGTCTTTAACCATTCCTCTTTCTCAATAGCTTTATCCATAGCCCAATGGACATGCAAGCCATTACCCGAGAAAACTACGTTAGGGATGGGTAAATCTAATTCTCTACGTAAACGCTTAATATCTTCTAATGCTGCTTCTCTTGTTGCATACCCTGTAATCTTGTCAGGGTCACTAACATACTTCTCACCACAATCTATATCTAACCAAAATGACTTCTGCCAACCTGCATTTATTGCTTTCCTGTTTTCATTAGTGATAAATTTCGAGCATCCGAAATACACATCTTTCTTTTCATCAAGTAGTTTTTGAATTAATTTCTCAGCTTCTTCAATCGTTTGTGCAAAGTGTGTAATCGGGGTGGTTTTTTTCTTGTACGTCGCTATACAATACCAGCCGAGACCTTCCTCAGGTAGTACCGTAGAGAGAAACTTATTCCACGAGGTCATTTACATCCTCAAATTACGCCGACAATAATCCTATCAAGCTAGGTGGCGCCTAGCTATCTAGTTGGCTCACGCCTTCTTTTTTAAATACTTATAAATCTTTACTTCATGGATTTTATTAGGGACACTTTTACCTAAAAACCAAGCGTATATAGCAGTGCGAGATACGCCAAAATGCTTTGCAACTTCTATTACGGAAATATCTTTATCAATACATAACCTGCCTAACATTACCCCTACTAGGTCTTGGTTAGCTTTAGCTACAGCCTTAGCAAATTTTACGGAATATCCAGTCATATTATTCTTATATTAGGTAGGGCTAGCGGTCGTTTATTTCGCTATTTAAGTATTCAAACACCCTGTTACTATTATGCCCAGTCGTCTAGGACAGCGTTAATATCTTTAGGCGTTTCCGCTTCAGTTTTCTTAGCACGCTTTACTGGCTCAGGTGTGACTTCTTCCGACACAGCTGGTTCTGCTTTAGCTACTGGTTTAGGGGCTGCAATTGCTACTGCACTGTCAATAGCTCCTGCTGTTTGACCAATAGCCGCTTTAGCTTCTGCTGTTTTACCTTTAGCCATTGCATTATTAAACTCATCTTCTTCCAAATAACGAACTGCTTTGAAAGTAAGTTTTGGTGTAGCGCTAGATGTGTCAAAACGCATTTCTGTAACTACTGAAGTTACTGATACATTGTTAGTACCGAGTACTTTAACGTAGGCTTCCAAAGGCATCTTGCCATCTTCGCCCTTACCAAAGATTGACTGCGCTGGTAGGGTTAATTGGAATACATCACCTTGCTGGTCATTCTCTAATAGAACTGCGAGGCGACGGCTAAAACGACATGCACGACCACGACCACTTGAGTGTGAACCATCTACGTTTTGTGGGCAGTCTTTGCAAGTAGCTGACTGTGGCTTCTCACTCTTAGGATTCGGGCTTGTGCCATTATCAGAAAAGCAATCAGGTAACTTAGCGCCTTGACCTTCTGTAAATGTACCCTCGTAAAACGTACGGGAATTATGTTGAGCTGCACCGACAATAACGATGTTCATGCTACGCTCTTCATTTTTAGCTACTTCTTTACCGCCGACTACCATGCGGAAGACTGAGCCTTTAATAGAGATACGCTTTACGCTTTGACCATCTGAAGATACACCACCCATCAGGGCTTTGGTAGTTTCGTCTACACCGCCACGCAAGTGGGCTGGTAGGTTACCTTTTAACATACTGAGTTCATTAGCCATTATCATTTTCTCCTTGTTTCAAAAATACATAGATTTGTTCTGCTAAAGTTATTAGTGCATCAATGCCTTGTACATCAGACTTAGTTGCAAAGTCCATTGCCATAGCTCTTAATTGGATGTCGTTATTCATGTACTGCTCCTTGTGTTGTAGTTAGTGCTTCAATGTCCTGCTTTTTAAAACGTAATTTAGTACCTACTTTAAAGTGAGGTATCTTTCCTTCTCTGCATAAAACATAAATCGTTTGGCGAGAGACACGTAGTATCTTCGCTACTTCATCAACTGTCAATGGCAAGTCTTGCATTTTTACTTTCTCCTTACTGTTACTGTATACCGATTATTAATATTCATTCCAACTGGCATTAGCGTTGGGTTTTCATCTAGAAACTGCTTCATATTTGTTGTATTTATGCCTCGTGTTAGTACTTGAGGAATATCATGCTCCTTTATAAACTTGTACATGTTTTCCCAATCGGTGGTTTCGTATCTAGTTTTTACTGATCTAAATACTGTGCCATGTGGGGTCTTTAAACTATCTACACCTAACTCCTTGCAGATGCTCATTAGCTTTTCTTCTACCATTTGCATCTGTTCTTCTATTACTTTATCTTTTGCATCAAACTCAGCTTGTAGCTCAGCACGTTTATCACGCATCTTTATATAAGCTTTTGTGAGTCTATCAGCTAGTCCTTCTTCGCTCATATTTCCTCCTTGTTTTCTTTAAGTATACTCCATCTCTTAACAATGTCAACTAAGTAGTTCCCCGTATAGCGCCATTATGCTACCCTGAATGTCTTGTTTATTTTGTAACGCCTCATACAATTTCTTTTCTACGCTTGACCCCCGTAATTTAATTACAGTACATGGGTTCTTTTGCCCACTACGATGCACCCTAGCATTAGCCTGTGCATATGTCTCATACGATGTTATAGGACCCCACCAGACGATTGTATTTGCCGCATGTAGGGTAACGCCATGACTAGCCGCTTGGGGCTGTATGATTAAAACTCGTGGCTCAGGGGTAGTTTGGAACTTCTTAAATACTTCTGTACGTTTGTTTACAGGAACTCCTCCATGGATTACATCTACTGCATACCCATCCTGTTCAAGGCTTTCCCTAATTACCTCAATAGCGTGCCTAAAGGGGACAAATACAAGTACCTTATGGCTAGATTCATCAATAACTTCCTTTAATACTTTCAAGCGGTTAGACGCATCAAACTCCACAATCTCACCTGTATCTGAATAGACTGCCCCACAAGAAAGCTGGAGTAATTTATTCAAGTTTGCCGCCGCATTGATGGTTGTAATTTCCTCACCCGCCGCCCGTACCAGCATCTGTTTACGTAATAAGTCGTAGTATTTTTGCTGTTGTGAAGTTAGCGGTACTTCCCTTGTTTGGTAGGTAATCTCAGGTAAGTCAAGACATTGTTCTTTTGTATAGCGTATCGCTGGCTGTAATACTTTGTGGACTATCTCCTCGGAGTTCTGCCTAGGAATCCACTTAAACATAGTAATCTTCTGCATAACCTGATCTCTGAAATGCGAATAGAATCTAGGTACTGCAGTAGGGTTGACGAGCTTAGCGATGCCATACGCATCTACGGGGGATTGTGCCGCTGGTGTACCTGTCATCATCCATAACCAAGTATGTGCTTTGATTAGCGCATTAAACATCTTCCAGCGATTTGTAGTAGGATTTTTATAGGCGTTAGCTTCGTCAACAATAATTAAATCAAAGTCAGCTTTCTCAATGGCTTCATGGACAATTTCGATCCCATCATAGTTAATAATAACGAACTCGGCATCACCCTCAATAATCTTTTTACGCTTCTCTCTACTACCATATGCAATATCTACTCTGCGATGTATAGCAAACGTAAACAGGTCAGCACGCCAAGCAGCATCCATAATGGATAACGGGCATACGATTAGAACCCGTTTAACCATACCTAGCTTCATTAAATAATCAGCCGCCCATATAGCTGAGGCTGTCTTGCCTGTGCCTTGCTCATTAAATACAAACGCCCTACGATGTAGGGTTAAAAACGATGCGGTTTCTTTTTGATGGTCAAATGGTTTGAACTGCCCAGGCCAAACATATTGCCCTTTGATTGGTGATGGTACGTTGTTGATTTTTAAATTTTTTAAAACTTGCATTTCATCTAAGCCCCAATGGACAAGAACTTCATGATAGTTCTCTCCTTCCGACTTGATAAGTTTGCTCTTAGGAATGACTGACGTAATGCGGTCAGGGTCACGCACCTTAATCAATACTGCCCTGTTTTCAATGATTTCCAAAACTCTCTCCGATACTGAATAGCCTGAAAGCGGTCTCCGCTTCAAGCTTTTATAATTTGTTCTAGTCTTTCCCAGTGTCCGTTAACTCTTGCAGTGGAAAGGTTGTTAGCACGTGAGCACTAACTACAAAGACCGCATGTTAACTGGTATGGTTTACTATGAAAGGGAAATTCAAACCCCAAGTCAACTAGGCACTCATACCTTATCCTGTGACTTTATCAAAAAACTATTTCTTTTTACGCTCTTTAGTACTTGTTTCTGATACTAAGTTATGCTTTGAATCTCTTTTAAAACTACGATTCTTACTGGCGCTTTCTACTCTTACGCCATCTTTAATTGAACCACCCTTATCTGCCGCTACAATGTGGGCTACATCTTTCCCATCACCTTTACTTACCTTACCAGCTTTCATTAGCTTAGCACGAGCTTTATTACGCTCCTCACGATTCTTAATCTGTTGAGGGCTATCTTCATATTTAACAGCGTTTGTATACTTACGATCTGCTTTGTTTTTATACGGCATATTTAACCTCTTCCATTATGTGTGCAGGATAGCACAGGACAATGCTTAGGGCAAGTGAAGTTACGCTTTGGGTTCCAAACCCCATTCTCAATACAGGCATCTAGCTGGTTCACAAGGGGCTTAAACTGCTCAAAATAAGCTAGCCTATGATGGGTGGTATATTCCTCTTTAATAAACTCCTTAGACACCACAAATAACAAGCCAGCTTTGATTACTTTAACCTCAGGGTAATGAGTAAATACACAGGCGGCTAGTAGCTTTAACTGTTTAGTATCCGCATACTTAGCCGACTTGCCTGTTTTATAGTCAATGATTCTAGCTTCTTGATTTTCTCGGTCTAGAATAATTAGGTCAGCTATACCCCTATACCAAACATCTTTATCAAAGAAGTCACAGGGAACTAACCGGTTATCGGGGGTAAGTTTAACTGCTAACTTGTTTTCACAAAGCTTTTCTCCTTTAATAAGATTTAGCTTATCCAAGAGTTCTTTAATATAAATGTATTTTTCGGGGAGTGGCTTGCCATCCCTTATGTATTCCTCAGCGGCAAGGTGCAGGTCTTTACCATAGTTCATCGCATCAGATTCAGGCTCTTTAATATCCTTAGCCACCCGCAAGTGGTAATACTTTTTAGGGCATTGATCGAATAAGGTGATACTACTGTAAGACCATGCAGTCATAATTTATTCCTATGGTATGCGTCGTTAGGGTTTGCTAACATAGATTTTAACAGATCATCAATAGTTTGGAACCATTGAATTACTTTCATGCCATCATGCTGCATGATTGTAAAACTCATTTATCTGAACCCCGAAATACGTGGTGAAAATACGAAAGTGGCTTGCCAATTAAGAGGTTTAGGCATAACGTTATCATCCACCAAGCCCCTAATATTCCAGCCCAAATTGACATAAATACACCGACTGCTAGAAAAAATCCGCTTAACATAAGTAAACTGAAAGAGTCCATTAGCATGAACCAAGCACCAGCCTTCTTTCGCATTGTTGTTGTCCTTAATAGTCTTATCCCCACTTACTGACGTTTCATATGGTACAAACAGAGTCTCTAATGCAAACGCATATGCGGGGTTACGCCATAGCCACTTAACCTTAGACCAATAGCTTCTTCCGTTAATCTGCTCAAAACTATAGTCACCATCTAAACTGTTGTCAGGTGTCATGAACCAGTTAAGCCATGTTGGTAGACGTGGACCGATTCCCCATATAGAGCCGTTATCTAACCAGCCATCTCGTTGCTCTGCAAACAACACCATTACAGGCGCTGTAATAAGCGCAATCAATGTAAGCACAAGACTTATAGGTACTAAAAGTATATATTTAATATATATCATTTCTTTGCTTTCTTTTTAGTTTTAGCACCAGCTTTGTTTCCCTCGGCTAGCATTTCTTTCCACTTGTTTAACATAGCACTACGATAAGCTATCTTCTCAGGTGTTGCATAATCATCAAGCTCAAACTTCTTACAGTAGGTATCCCACAGTTTTTCGCAGCATAAGTCAAGCCTATTAGCAATACCAGCTAAATGATTCCATACTTCATCCTCAGTCATATGCTTAGGGTGGTCTACATAACGCCAAATTAATAGCTCAATGTCTTCCTTAACTGACCAAACATTTTGGATATCTTCTTCTAAATCTATTCCTTTGTTCAAAGTCATTCTTCCTCCACAGGTATCCAGCTTTTAACATTAACACTCATCAACCTAATCTCTGCTTGCGCATTAAGGCAATGGTCATGGGCTTCTTCAAAGTTTCTTTTTAACAGCGCTTCATGTGCTGCTTTGATTTCTTTTAGTGCTTCTAAATAATATGTGGAGTAGTCCATTATTTTCCTTTTACAAAAGTTTTTTGAGTTTGTCGCTACGACTTGGATGGCGCATATGGCGGAGGGCTTTAGACTCAATCTGGCGAATACGCTCTTTAGATACGTTGAATCGTTTACCCGCTTCTTCAAGCGAATGTTCTTCCTCATCACCTATTCCAAACCGTATACGTAATACTTTTGCTTCTCTAGGTGTTAGTGAATCTAAAACATCTTTTACTAACTCGGTTTGCTCTTGTTCAGAAACTTCTTCGTATGGTAAACCAATTAAACTTCTAGCATCAGATTGCAAGGCTATTTGCAAAGCTTCTTTACTAAGCTCTTTTTCTATCGAATTTTTTCTTAACGCTAGAGTTAATTGTTCGGTAGTCCATAAGTCAATTGGGCAAGCACCAAGTATTTCCATCAATTCTTTAGCGGCTTTTATAAATTCACCTTCTACACCAATAGGGGCAGTCTTTAGGTTTACTAACTCATATAACCCCGTCAAAGACATACCTTCATCTTTGGCAAATTTAGCCATGTTGGTATACCCATGCCCCTCAATAGCTTTTAATATTAAATTGTTTCTGACTGATACTTTTAATCTATATTCCTCAACAATCTCCATTGCTTTCCTTTAAATTAAATCTACAAACCCAAATTGGTTAGTAGGTACATCATAAAACATCTCACCCTCTGCTACTTTAATATTACGCACTTCTTTGATAGGGTATTCCTTAATCTTATTTGTTTCTATCCAGTATGCGTGTTGCATATCTCTTGTAAGAGCAAAGAATAATACCTTGTCGCCAAAGAACTTAGTCTTTCTCTCAGGCACATGGATGGTAGGGTATGGGCAGTTAGGACTCCATTGCCTTACCTCTACCTCTATGCTACCAATTACTTCAGCATCCTTAAACACTAATAGGTCAACCCCGTATTGATTTAGGTTAGGTTCAACTAGCACCCCCCAAGTCTTTTCCAAATAGCTAGACACCGCTTCTTTAGCTGGCGCATCGTACTTATCGTGTAGGTCTTGCTCAAAAGGCTTCCTCATTTCTCTTGTGCCTTTCTTAGTATTAGATGGGCAAAATAATGTTGTTGTGTAGTAAAACCTTGTTGCATAGCAATACCATCTTCCTGTGATTCTGCCCACAATTCGTTTACTACAGCATTTGTTAGTGTCTTTGCTGGATGGGTGTAGAGTGGAATATAGCCTTCACATCCGTTGCCATCTAATATCCAATCATGCGTTCCGTCAGGTAATGTAAGCATCCACGCTACTGGTTCATTGTTCATTTATCACTTGCTTTCTTTAGTTGCGCTTCCAATATGGCAATCCTGTCACGCTGTGCTTGGTGGCGTAGTTCGTACTTGGTTAGCTTTTCTTGTTGCTGGCGTAGTAGGATGGCTACCTCAACAAGTGGTTTATTACCATATTCCTGTGATGCTTCATCGCACCAATCAGCTAGTTCATTTGCGTTCATTAACAATCTCCATAGCTTTCTCCATACCCAGCCTCACAGTTTACTGGCAAACCTTTAGCCCAGTCAGGTGTCCATTTCATACACTCTTGTACATATGCCATAGCTTCTTCTACTTCTTCCTTAGGGGCTATACAAGCTACCGCATCATGCACAGTTAGGACAGGCTTATAACGCTTGGATATACGTAACATCTGCTCACCGATAATACAACGAGCAAGGGCTTGGCAAATGTTCTCTACTAGCTTACCGCCATAGATTTTAACTGCGCCACGCCTAGCATCGTATACATACTGCTCACCATTTTCTGTACGCAACTTGCGTAGGTTTGGATAGCGTTGATATAGCCCATTAGGTAGCAAGATTCCATCCTTACCACATACCTCTACACAGCCATTACCAAACGGGGTGTTCTGCCCCTTCGCCATCGCCTCGATTGCGTGTTTACCTTGTGTCCACAATAACGGGATCTGTGGATATGTTTGACGATAAGTTTGAACGATATGGATAGCTTCCGGCTCCGTAATTTCTGTGCCAAAGGTTTTGAGTTGTACCCCAAATTTCTTAGCCCCCATGCCATAGCCAGCCCCAAGAATCGTGGTTTTCCCGACGAACCTCTCGTTAGGCATAACTTCGTCAATGGCTTTTGAATAGATGGCACTCGCCATGATCTTGTATACATCTTCACCTTTCTTAAATGCTTCTACCAAATCATCTTGCCCTGACAACCAAGCCAGCACCCTAGCCTCAATCTGAGATGAGTCGCTATCAATTAACACATAACCTTCGGGAGCTTTGATTGAAAATTTAAGTCTGTTAGCGTTGTTGCCACGACTAGGTAGATTCTGTAAGTTAATTTTATCTGCACCGCCCCAACGCCCTGTATGAGCCGCATAGTATTGTAGGGGGACAGGCATCAACCCACGACTAGCGATACCCATAAACCTTTCGGTACGAGTTTCCTCTAGCGTAGATTTGTTTCCAAGTCTTGCCGCAACTAACGCTTGTACTTGGAAATTCTCATGTTCTAGTAAGGCTTTGAACTCCTCGTCTGACTTAGCCATAGCCAGCGTTTCCTTACCTGTCATTAAAGATATTTTGGTAGGAGGTTCAACTCCCAGGCCCCGTAACATCTCAGCAAATTTAATGTTAGACATCAGGTCATCACGAGTTTCAACCCCAGCTTCCTCGAGTAGCAACTGCTTGCGGTACTTCACCTCTGCCAAATGCTGCCTCAACAAATTAGAATCCAAAACCAAACTAGGTTCTGAAAACATCCTTATGGTTATATCTATAAGTTTAAGTTCAGAGAAAGTATAGTGCGGGGCTAACTTCATAAAAAGTTTTCGTGTAAGCTCCACATCATTCTTACAATACTCACCATACTGCGCAAGGTCTTGCGGCTCAAAGTCTTCTAGGCGTTTACCTCGAGCATCGACAACCTCAGTACCCTTGACACCAAGCTCGTAGAATAAAGATAGCTTTGCCAATGAGTTACCAACCTCTGTGCCATGAATAGCACGAGCCATACTCAGCGTATCCAGAATTGCTTTAGGCTTAATACCATAGCGCCAATTAAGAATTGCAGCATCGAACATAGCATTATGGGCAAGTAAAGCAGAATTGCTCCAGTCAAAATTACCCAAAAAGCTAGCAACTCCATCATCGCTCCCAGTGTACCAAAGGGTTTCATCTTCATTTACTTTTACTCCTACCCCAATGGTTTGAAACAATGGGCTTCGTATGTATTCTTCTGTTGTTATCTTGCTAAGCGAAAACTGCTGGTCATAGTATGTTTCAAAATCAAGACTGATTATGTTCATTTGTTTCCGTATATTCCTCGTGCATCTGTCCATCCAAAGTTATATCTCTCAGGTTCTTCTACACTAGCTTCGACAAACTTAACCGCACGATATTGTTCAGCATATTTAAAAAAGTTATTGGGGTTATGGTCGCCAAAAGTTTCATCAACCCAATCTTTATAAGCGGCTTTTGTATCTTCACCCCATGTACCTACGGGTTCTCGCCATTCATGTTGCCCCCACCACTTTTTCATCCTCATAATTACCTCGCTGGTGCGTAGATGGGTACAGTAGGAAAGGTAATGATTGTGCCTTCTTGTACACCGCCCGGACCTTGAATGATAATGATGTCAGCCTTGGCTTGGTGTAAAAACAAAAAGCCTTCAATCAATAACCCTACAAATATACAGCCAACTGCTACCCAATACATATGATCTCTATTCATTAACATCTCCCATCCATATCAAATTCTTCATGTTTTTTATTCTCTGCCATTAGAAGTTCATATCGGTGTTCTAGTTCAACAATAATATCCTGCAAAGCATCAGCTTTTAATATCCAATTGGCATTCTCAAACACATTACTAAATAAGACTTTGGCTTCTTCACCGTTCCATACTGCTGTCATTAACTTCATTTTTCTTTCTCCCTCGTTTAACTGCTACGATTCCTGTTTCTTCTTTTGGTTTGCGTGCTTCGAGCATAGCGTCTGCTATCTCCCATACTTCTTTAGCATCAAACACACTAGCCCTACTAAGTAACCCATTCACTATAAACATAGCAAAACAATCTCTTAGGTCTTGTTCATTCATCTTTTGTTAGCTTTCTTTTTAAAGCATGATTTTCCGTAAGTAGGTCACTAATCATTTTAAGGTGTTCCTCATGTCGGTCTTCCATTACTTTAACAATGCGCTCAAATTTAAACTTCCATAAATCCATATCCTTTACAAGAAGTTTGGCATTATAGGAAACAAAGTCAGGGGTTATTCCTTCGATTGTTATGCTGTCTTTAATTTCAAACTGTTTTGCTTTTTCAGCTTCACTCATAATCCCTCCAACCCATCATGCCATGTCCAACCAAACGCCAGTCTATGAGTAACACGCTTCCATAGGCTAGGTCTAACTTCGGCTGGGGTTTTCATCATACCATCTAACATAGACCAATAGCCTACATAGATAGGTACTTTAAAGGCACGATACTTTTGACCGCTTGCCCCTTGAATAATCTCATCGGTCATTTCTTTTTCTCCTTCTTAGCGTTTATTTCTTTTACTTCTTTATGTGATTCCATTAGTCTTGCGCTTAGCATATCTAGCTTTTCTTCATATACTTCGAGCATCTCAGTTACTGCCCACAATGCCGCACTTTCTAAGTTACTAGACTCTCGTTCAGCAAGTATCTCTACTACACTTTTAATACTGCTTATCTTATATCCTATTTCCTCAACGGCACAGCTTGCTTCCCAATATCCGATAACACTCATTTTGCCACCTCATCACAGCGTTCAATCAAGGCGGCATAGCCACACACATCAACCAAGTTATCACGATGGCTAGGGTCATTGGCAAAGCGTGCAACCTTAACTAGCATCATCATTGCGGCTACATCTTTAGCAGTAACATTAAAGTTACCATCGTCCATGTTGTTCATATAGGCAGTCCACATAGCGGCTATTGTCTTAAGGTTCTTAGCGGGATGTCCATAAGTCTTTTCCCTATCGCCATATACAATGGTTTGCGCTTCTTCTAATACAGATACCTTAGGCTTCATAACCTTAGGTTTTTTATTTACTTCTACCTTTGGTTTATTTATTTCTTTGGTTAGCAACTCTCCTATTTCAACTACTTTTGCTTCTGTTGCTTGTGTCGCATCAACTTCTACTTGTGTCCAACTCATTTTAACTCTCCTGTATTTAACAACATATCAAACAACGCCCCTTGCGTTGGCAAACCTACTTCTAACAACAACTGCAAATTTTCCAGCCCACTTTCATTTACGATGACAGCAACCCCACCAGCGTTCATAATTTGAGTAAGGTTCTTGTCTTGTAATGCAGTGGTCTTTCCTTTACCAGCTTTAGCTTCGATACCTATAAACTTACCCTTAATACAAGCGACAAAATCAGGTACTCCGCTACTCCCAAAACCACTCGTAACTGGTGTAAAATAATACGCCCCATGTTTTTCAAGTAGTGCTTTAATCTTTTTCTTGACGGCTACTTCAGGCTTATCTGCCATATGCTTTCTCCAAATCAGGTGTTTCCAAGATATAAAAAATATCTTCAGTTATTTTCTTTCCAAGCCCCTCAACTGTCGTTCCTTGGTCTACAATCATGAGTACGGAGAGCGAGTCTTGTACCCACAATGGCAAATCCTCCTGCTTAAAAGTTTCCCTTATTTTACCACTACCACTTGGCAATGTGAAGTCATTTAGTTCAACTAAACCAGTAGGTAACATATGGACTCGCCATACATTAGTTAAGGGTAGATTGAATTGTTCTTGAACCATCTTTATAGCAACTTCTTCTATACCACCCCCAAGATTACCCGAAAAATACTTACGACCCCCCCCAAAAAGTACATCATCTAAGTGCATCCAACCCCAATTTTTTGTTTCCTCTGCCGTATGCACGTACAGCTGTCCAACTGTTGTCATCACTTCTCCTCAAAGTAGCACCCAGTAGATGCCTGTATCTTGTTTAATCCCAACATCCTCAACGAATTGCCCCTTGTCGGTTACATCTAATACAAACAACTTTCCACGCAGTTCTTCGGGTAACTCAGCAGTACTATTAACTTGGTTTAATACCTTATCAATCTCATACACTACATTGTTAGGTCTTACCCATATCATAACCTTTTTTGGTTTATAGTCATAGTACTTTTCAATTTCTTCTTTATTCTCTATGGCATACGCAATAGCCTCAGCCATTTTGGGGGTAGCTGGGGTATACCCTATGTTGTGCATATGTAACAGTTCAGGAAAAATATCGGTAAAATTCATACGAACTTTTTGGTTTGTTCTAGATACAGTCTGATTACCTCTAGCAGTAATGGCTCTATCTACCCCACCTTCTTTCTCAGCTTTTATTTCTTCATAGCTTAGTGGCTTTAAATGTTTGCCAGCTTCCTTAACTATGTTCTTCATATGCTTGGAAAACTTAGACTCGAACTGACTTCTGTTCCAATGCCCATACTTTTCGTTCTGAATCAATCGACTACGCACCCAATACTTCTCATCTGTGTCATAGCCAATACTACCAATCTCTGCTTCGGGGTCGCTAGTGTGAAAGACTTTTAAAGACATCTTTACTTCTATTCGATTAGGCGGTGTCGCATCATCAAAAAAGCTAGTCCTGTTACCACCTAGTTGGAATGTAAGCAAGGGGTTTTTAAGTTTGATTGCTTCCATTAAATCTAGGACTTGTACTGCTACATTCCCATCTAGAAATTCTTTATATTTAATCATTTAGAACTCCCATGTTTTAGTAATGGTTATTTGTTGTCCATCTGTGTCAGCATCTACCTCGATTTGCAAGTCATCGGGTTTCTTTTCTTCCTTTTTACCAAAAATAGCATCAAAATTAGCATCAAACTGCTCCAAACTTACACCTAATGGGCGGGGCGTATCACCCTTACCACCATCACGATTGCTTGTCATAACTCCATTCCTTTCCCAAATGCTCTAGATATACCCTCCGCAAATCCTAATGATTTACCAGCATTAAACCTTTCTTGTAGCTCAGCTTTTAATGCTTCTATTTCCGCTTCGAGTTCTTTTATTTTTGCTTCTAAGCGGTCTTGTGTAGTAAACGTAGTCATTCCTCAACTCCTTTCATTTTCCATGCGCATATAGCAACTGCTATACACAATACATTACCAAACTCATGATTCCATAACTGAATACCACAGATAACCCACAAAAACATCAGTACCCACCAATGGAATGTCATATACCAATCTACATCTGCTAACGCTTCTTTAATCTCATTCATCATCTTCTCCTTATAACCAACTACGATATGGGTCTTGTGATAACTCACCTAACGGCACAACTTCTGTATCAAACGGCTTCTCTACACGATACGCTTCCTTCTGAATCTTAGGAATCAGCCCAGCTTCGTTGTAGTCATATGCTTTTGTAGTCCAGTTCCAACGATTTAGCTTTTGCTTGTAGTTAGCAACTGCGGTCAGCCATGACTCAGGAATCTCATCAGGATTCTTAAGCGTTACAAAGTCTTTCCAATGCGTATCTAATACAGTACCCCATGAAGCACCTTTAGGTTCAACCAATGGAAACATTACTTTGGCATAATCAATAAAAGTTTTGAGCTTCTCACGAATCTCTTTAGTTTTAGTGCGATTTAGCTTGTGCTTGACCTCACGAAATACATGAAGTGGTGTCCATATTGTTCCACCTTTAGGGCGATAGAAAGTAACATCACCTTTGTCTAGTGTGTAGTGGCTGTATCTACCTTCTTCGTTTTTTAAGCTGACATAAGTAGTTCCCCGATGTTTGGTCATGCTCATGCTTGTTGGCAAATTAAAATCGTAAAAATTATAAACTGATGGACTCATAAACCCAAAGCGATTGCGGTGAACGATGATAGTTTCCACTTTTCCTTCTTGCTTGAGCGTGATTGCTCGAGGGTGGCGGTCATCTCCATCTTTACCCGTTAATATTTGAGTATCATTCCAGTTCCAATGCGTGCATGATAAGTAATACTCTGTGTCGCTAACCTTAACAATGCGTTCATGCGCTCTGTTGCGGTCATGCACACCAAGGGGTCTGACATCTAACGCTTTGCGTTTACCAATCAACGGCTTGATGCTCTCGTACCTTTGAACTGCCGTAGCAAAGTCTGTTGGTTTACCATTTTGACGCTGAACTTCATAAGGACTGCGTGCATTCCAATTTCCGTAACTCATTTTGTTTCCTTTCAGTTTAGTTTATATTCGGGACAGTCCCGATTAAGCCCAATCACATATTACTTGTCTACTAATACGCACCATATCGTAAGGGTCTGTGCCAAAGTATTTCTCCTCGTTATCATCTGACTCCTCACCTATACGACACCATGCGCCCTCTACTTCTACACCTTCATCATCTCGTTCACTTGCCTTATCCCATAATGCTCCATGGCATTTAACTTCGGGGTATTCGTCATACCATTTCCAACCCTCTGCAAGAAAACGAATCTCGTAACCAATTTCATCTACTTCAAACTTATCTTCGTTCTCCTCACTGTCAAAACATAAAGCTGTTTCAGGGTCTAACTTAGCTTCCGCTATGAACCCCCAAAAGTCCTCCTTCTTAGCGAACTTAATCTTGTATGCAATGTCTGACCTATATCCCATAACTACCTCCTTATATCTTGAACTGCTTTAAACTCTTTTAATATATGCGGATAAACTTCTTCTATCCACCCCAATACTTCTTCCATCTCATTTATTTCGGACTTCAAGTTATCACGCTGATTCTCTAGGTCATTCTCTCGTTCATATGCTAGGTCAAGCTGTAAGTCCTTATCGTTTACTAAGTCCTCTAAATGTTTGACCTCATCTTCTAATTCATAAACCTTTTGTTCTAAATTACCTATCTGTTCAACATCACTCATTTAATCCTCCATATGAATTGATTGACCTACACTTGGTACATCCTTACAACCACCGACAATGCACCACAACACAGGGCTAGACCATGTACCGCCCCAATCACCGCCTACATAACCATCGGTAAGCACAACGACACACTCGGGGACAATGTTGTTGTCTTTTAAGTATTTGGTTATGCAACTAGGTGATGTACCGCCACCGCCCTTAGGTTTAGTAGAAGCCATTAGCTTATCGCCATCGCCCTGACCATAGACCTCATGACCTGCAACCTCGCCATCCCAATACAATAGATCAACTAGTTCGGGGTTCACATTGTTCATGATGCCTACTACTTCAGATAGAAAGCGATTGATTGCATCACCAGTAATAGAACCTGATGTATCTACCGCAACCACTAACCTACCCATCGTTTCGCTAATAGTGCTAGGCATATAGATGTCATGCTGTAACCATCTACGATTAGGCTTAGCCCATGTCGAATCATCTTTACCTTTACATACTGACGATACGAATTCACGCAAGGCATCTTTCCAATTAACCTTAGCACTCATCAAGTCGGTAAAGCATCGGTCAATATCACCGCCTACCTTACCAGCTAGGATTGCACCTTGTCGTATGGCTTGGTCTATCTGCTTACCCAACTCTTGCTTTTCTTCCTCGGACATAGAGTCGGCATCTTCCCAACCATGCTGGTCGATACCTTCACCTGACCCCCCGCTACCTCCATCATCGTCGTCAAGTAACGCAAAGACTTCTGCTGAATTAAGACCTCGATACTTCTCGTCATAGAGTCCACACTTGGGTAGTTTGACAAACCCATTCGACTTCTTGTCCTCATCTGCAATCTCCAAGTTAATAACATAATCACACGCACGATTTGCTTTACTAGCATCTTGCTTCCATAAGTGTTTCCATGTAGCAATATGCCTATACATCTTGTGCTTGTTCTCATGTAGGATAACTGCACGCAACTCAGCATCGGTCAGCGTAGATATAAAGTCCCGACTATAAACAACATCACGCCCATTGGTATATGCTGTCGGACACTTCATCGGGTTATCTTCAACCTTCACGCTACCCACCATAAGCACACCACTATACGCAACGAATTGCGGGGACTTCATCAAGTCAATATGGCATCTCTCGATGCGTTGTTCTTGTGTAAGGTTTTTTACTGTTGTTAGGCTCATAAACACTCTCTTTCTATTATGTCGTGGTATGTTGCATTTAATATATCGGCAATCGGTTTATCTACTAGGGTAAGACCTTTTGGGTTATAAGACCTACATTCATTTGGGTTAAAGAAATATAGGTAACAATTACCCGCCATATTTGGGTCGTCGTCTATAAATCCTACATACCCATACTTCTTACCTTTGGTCATTACCCAATCACCTTCCTTAAACATACTCCCTCCTTATTGTGCAAACAAATAGTTATTAGCAGTAGCCCACTTAACGAACTCGGTACTCGTACCTACTACTGACTTCTTCTGAGTACGCATTACGCTAGTAGCGAATAGACCTTGTGCTTCCTTGCTGATACGGGACATATACTTAATCCACTTGTTGATAGTGTCCTTCTCGACACGCTGAACTGCTGAATACACAAGCATACATACAGCCGCAGGTGATTCAGGTAGCTGAGCCTTTTCGGGACTGTCCATAATAGATTCCCACGATGGTAAGTCTGAAGAAAGTTTGACTATGTTTAACATATCGTAGCAAGCCCTAGCACCTATCGTACCCTTGATCGCACAACCAATAACATCTTCGGGTAAGTGGCGAGTAGCCTTGAGGATTGCCGATGCCTTGTCTAATGAACGAGGGGTAACGAATGATGGTCGAGGTGTACGAGGGTCATAGATATACTCATTGTCCTTGCTGTCTGTATACTCCTCAAACGATGCAAGCATCATAGGGAATTCTTTTACAGTCATGATTACCTCGGGTGCTACATCATTATCCAACGCCCACTCAATCCACTCATCACTACTAGGCTTGCGTACTTTCACTACCGACATACGATTGCGTGCATGGGGTGGCAACATATCACCGATACCCTCGCTTGCTAAGTTTGTTGTAGCGAATACGATAGAGCCTTCGGGCAATGAGTAAGTACCTAGCTTGCGTTCTAACATTAAGCGTAAGCAAGCATTCATGACACCTTTGCTAGCTTTGCCGATCTCGTCAAGCATTAAGACAATAGGCTTGTTATGGTGAAAGCCAAACTCCTCATTAGGTATAAAGCTAGTTACCTCTGTGCCATTGATGTCTTTGATCTTAGGTACTAAGAAGTCGCCCACATCTTTAGTAGTCATATCGCCATAGCATACAAAATGCTGAGGGAATTTAGCCTGTAACATCTTTAGCATTGACGATTTGCCAATACCCATTTCGCCTTGCGCTAAGACTGTAACCTCGCTACCTACTGCGCCGATTAAGTTTGCACACTCTTGTAGTGATACTGATTTATATAATTCCATGTTTACTCTCCTTGTTTTACTGCGGTTAAAATGTCTGCTACTGGTTTTTTTATTCGGGACATTCCCGATTCACTTCTTAATGATGCAAAGGGTAGACTGGATACCTCAACCAAGTGCCAACGACCTGTTCCGTCGTTGATGTAATCAATCATGGTTATCTGACCAATCTCCCCATTTGTTAATACCCAATCACCTTTGTTCATATTGCAAACTTCTTGAGCATCTCATCTACTGCTCTTTTGGTATTAGTTCTCAAAGCATCATCCTCCCTAAAATCTTCTGCGGTTACACCCAACAACCTACCCTCTAAGTCCTTACGCATCTGTTCTAATTGCAAGTCATTGGTTAAGTTAAGGTGTTTGAGTAGTCCTGTGAGTTCTTGTGCGTTCTCAACTAGGCTATCCCTAAATATCTTTTTAGTGCCTGAGCCATCGTAGTCAAAGCGTTCGGACATCTTGCTTAGCGCATCATGTAAGCGTTCCCATACATCTTTCATTGCGCCATCAAGTCGGGTTTTATAGGCTTGGCTGTATCTATCTTGCAATTCCTTCATGCCAGCTTCACCAATATCCACCCTAAAATCACCCGCTTCGGGGACAGGGCTGAATGTATAGTACATACCGAATTTACTTTGTATCTTTTCTACAACAGGGTAATCCTCCCTGTTAAATAGGTCGCCTAGCTGAAAAGCTGCTTTAGAAACAAGGACATCGTACTCAGCTAGAAATTCTGTAACCTTATCGGTAAACATCTTTTCGTATTCTGATAGCTTCGATTTGTATTCAAAGAATAAAGTAGATGGAAGCAACCGAGTGCCAGCGTCTGACCAAGGACTTGTTTGGGAATAGCTCCAGTTACGGATTGTTGATGATAGTTTCCCTATCTCCGCAAGTTTCTCCGAGCCCGCCAAAAGATTCTTGTGGTAATTGCCAGCCCGACCCTTTGTGTTCTTGCTTGCATCTACCTCTGCGCTGACAGTCTTATCTAGCTTGCGCCCTGTCCATACAGATAAAGATAAGTCTACGAGCATCGCACTACTGCTAATTTTTGAGTAGGCATAATCGCTTGGTACTTCTAGGTTTAATTGCATTTGATTTGTTTCCATGATTCTCTCCAAATAATAAAGTCGGGACTGTCCCGAATAGGTTTAACTACATTAAACATCTACTACTTATACTACATTATAACAGCTTACACTTACTTAGTCAACCAAAAAAATAATAATGCGGGTATGGCTATAAACATACCTACCATCCAAAACCCGTAGATCGCTTCGCCCAAGAACTCAAGGCTTAATTGCCAATCATTCTTAAACTTAGTAATCGAGCAAGCATACTCCGCATCTCTGAACGCTTCGCTTACTGTGCGGTGTGTCTTGTTGCTATGGATAATAACTGCGGGGTCAATCTCGGATTGATAGATAAACTCAGTCCGTTTTGTTATTGGTTTTGTTTTTACTACTGGTTTAACTGGTTCTACTTTCATTTTATTTTCCTGTCGGTGTATGTTCAGGGTTATGTGTTACTAGGCTAGGTATATCTCTGATTGCATCAATCCTTGCCTGTTGTGGATGTGGCTGTGGCACATAGGGTTTATCTGTGTGCATGGCTGTCGTGGTTTGTTTAATTTTCTTAGTCATTTGATTCTCCCAATGTAGTTGCGGTTAATAAAATCTTCATACGACTCGTTGTACTTCCTTACTCTTAAATAATCACCAAACATATAGTGCAAGGGATTGCGCTCAGCTATCAAGTCCACCTTCTCTTGCCTTGTTGCTAAGGTCTTGATTAGATGGGTAATACTGTTCTTTTCTGCTTGTGCGTGTTCTTTCACAGTCATGCGACTGCGTTCATCTCTCAATATTTTTATAGTCATTTCACCAACCCACCTTTCTGATTAACGCCGATTAAGTCGGCTTGGTTTGTTACCAACATATAGTTGGACTTGTGCATCGGGACTACGCAACGAACTACTCGGCTCGCTACTTCGTCACCACAATCTAGGCATAGGCGATAACCCAATGCCCAACGCTTCTTTGCTACGAACTCATCACAGCGATGACATCTCATAAGATACCCCCAATAAAGTTTCCAAGCATAATAAAAAAGACAGCTAGGATGACCCAGCTACCACCCAACAACATAATAAAAACTAAGCCTTTCATTTTTTCTCTCCTTGTAGTGCTGTTAGTTTCGCCTTAGCTATGGCGATTGTTGTATATGCTAGTGCTAGTTCAGGCGATGCGCCCTCTACTCCTAAATCGTTTAATTTCTTTTCTGCTTGTGCTACTTGGTTTAGTAGCTCGGTGATTCGTTGTCCTTTGTAATACTCTGGCATTGTGTGTCCTTTTTGTAATTGATTTAGTTGGGTATTCGGTACAGTCCCGAAAGGATTTCTCAAACACCCAGTAAACCTACTATCTATTTTGTTTGCCGTCTGCTAGTTTCTTGCAGTCCTTGTCAGGGGTTAGGGCATGGGATAAGTTTATCGTGAGTGGCATTAGGTTTGATAGCTAGGGTTTTCCCGACGCACTTTGGCGCACTAAGTAATTACCCTTACATAACCTACACACATAAACAACCTTAGAGATACTGCTCGGTCTTAGAAACTAACCGCCCGCTTAAATGGGCTTCATAAGCCTACGCCTACTCTAAACTCACTCTGTATTCGTGAGCATTTACCAAGTTGTTAAAGAACGAATGGAAAGTTGTAGATAAGTGAAGGGGTGAAACCCATGCCTCTCGGTACATCATTCGCAACAATCTGGACTGTCCCGAATACCTCTTACCTACAACCTAATACTCCATCTATAACTACATTATACGCCCTTATACTATGTTTGTCAAGTCATCTTTTGGTGTGCGGTTTGATGGTCTGATGAGTAGCTTGCCCCGATTGCCTACTCGGTAGCGTGCATATACTGTATGTGGTTTGAGATTATAAATTTGGGCTATGCGAGAAAGTGACAGTTCCCGCCCCTCGACAATAGTTTTAATCTGCTCATGCTTTTTCTTTACAATCTTTTGCTTTTTCTTGACAATCTTTTCTTTTTTCTTGACAATCTTTTGCTCCACCATGCGCTTGGGTTTTCGTCTAATTTGATACAGGGTTTGTTTAAGTTGTTTAATAATACTGAGTTCCATATTGCCCTCTTAATAATCCCACTCGTTATCGTATGCTTGGCGTTGTGATGGGGACATGATTGCACTAGGTTGGTTTGGTCTGGCAGTTGTAGATGTAGTTGGTGTTGCACCGATCAATGCGTTGGGTGCTTCATCTCTGAGGTAGTCTATAAGAGCCATCCTTGCCATCGTAGAAGTTCCGACACCTTTGGCTAATGCGAGTGCGTTTAGCTGGTCTAGTAGCTTTTTAGGCATGCGGATAGCGAGAATTTCATCGTTTTGTTGCTGTTTCTTGTTTAACATTGTTGTACCTTTGTTAGTTGTGTGTTGTAACGGGCTTAGGTGATCTGTTGGTATAAAGTATACACGATGTTATACGAGATGGAGTGAGAATTGAGTTTAATTTGCGTAGTAATCGGTACTGTCCCGAATAGCGTGGTGTATTTGGTTATAAGGTTGTAATTTGCATATTTTGGGGAACTGGAAAAATACCCCCTTGATTCTATTGATTTGGCGGGAATATTCTTCTTTTCAAAGGTTTTCAAGTAGCCAAAGCTGGAGCGAAATCTCTGTTACACAATGTAATACGGCTCTACTACTATAACCTTTTCTTAAATATATTTATATAAGAATAATACAAAATAATCCCCTGCGAGCCTTATAAACAAAGGTCTGCAGATTTTTCCAAGTGTCTGGAATATTTGCGCTAATTGCGCTAATTGCGCTTTTACATTAAGTTACACTAGCCTGACAATCCCACCTTCTCAACATCTCAACTTCCCAAAAATGATAGTTCCCACAAAATCAGGACAAAATAAAACCCGCAAGAAATTGCGGGCAATAAAAAACCCCGCACAAGGCGGGGTCTAAGTGAATCGGGATTGTCCCGAATCGTTTTTATTCCTCGATGCAACCTTCACGCTTCAAGATGTCGAGAATCTCGTCTTTCACTTCGTCGCTAAGCGTATCGTCAAAATCAGAATGATTGTATAGCTTAACTAAGATATTGATAATAGCGGATTCGGTTTTCTCGGTCTTAGCACCTTTGCCCGAATTGCGGGATTTGTTTAAAGTCTTTAATGCTTTACCCGAATTAACCGCTTTAAAGTATAGCTCCCAAATATCTTGCTTATAAGACTTGCTAAGATTACCAAGTGAATCGAGAAAAGCGGATTTTGCTGTCGCTGTTGCTTGGTCTTTCTTTCTACCATCTTCAAAGCGTACCCCGCCGTTATGTAAGCAAGCAATAGATTTGTTTAGGTTTTCTAATGCTGATGCCATTCCATCACTTGACGCTTTATAAGCAACGACGAACTTCGCTGAATCGTGGATAAGGTCAAGGGTTTCGCTACTGGTAAGACTAGGTTTAGTAGATTGAACCTTGACAATAGCTCCCGCCGATGTCTTAACGATTGAATTGATTACTTTAGATTGTGTTGATGTAGTCATGATGTATTACCTTTCTTAAATAGGATAGAACCATTCCATCCATAACTAAACTATATCAAAGTTTTTAAACCCCGTCAAATTATAAATACATCAATCGTAAGTCATTGTTTTATATAGGTTTAATACTTGACTAAGTTATAAGGTTATTACTTGGTTTATCCATTCAATCAACCCTTTTCGGGACTGTAACGAATGACTAATTGTTTTAAATAGTTCTAAAAAGGTTTTTTTGCGCCACGATTTTTTTATTTTTTAAATTGATTTTGACGACCCCCACCCCCAAAATTTTGAATTGGGACTCCGACGGTTCTACTAATACTCGAATTTGCACAGCCAACTATAGATTTTCTAGCCGATGCCCCCCTATCAAAATCAAATTCAATACCCCCGGGGGGTATATATTTTTTATAAAACCACCTCAAAAAAATAATACTGTAACCCTATGATTACAAATAAAAAACCCGTGCAAACATGTGACATCGACCGGCATAAAGTGCATGAAATTTCAATAAAACTGATACCCATAGGTATCAAAACATGCGCATAATTAATACACATAGGTATAAAAAAGTTTCCCGAACGGGAATAAATGCCTAAAAAATAAGCAAAAACAACTAAATCTTCCCGAACGGGAAATACTAGACAAATAAAAAACTGTCTAGTAACAATGCTGCACTACAACAAATGTATCGTATAATATACATTATTAACCCCTATTAGGAGAAACCCTATGTATGACTTTTTTAAACCAATTGAATTAAACAAGACCTATCAGCAAACCGAAAAAGCAATTAAAGACGCATACCATTTTTGGTTAGACGTTGCGATTGATACCCTCAAGCTATACAAAACTAAGTAATACCTAGGGCCTTCGGGCCCTTTTTTGTAGTTACAAGTACCCCCCGGAAATAACGTTATAACTACACGTTAAAAAATCTTTGTGTTACACTTCACATAACCGGAGTGCACCCAAACTTTTCCTCCTATGACAACTGAGATACATGTATCACCAGAATTAACTGTTCCTATTCCAGTGGATCTAACTCCGCAGGAAGCTAAGTCATTGTATGAACAGGCTAAAGCCGCATTTAATACGGCAGAGTTTCTATACTCCAATGGTTTAAAGCTAAGACCCGATAAAAAAGAAGACCAGGCTGCGCAACGTGAAGCGGCTAAACAAGCAACGGGCAGTCCAGATGCACAACGCCGACCATTTAATGCCAAAACAGCTTTGTGGTTGAATGATCTGTTGGATAAATACAACAATGCTGTAGTAGAAGATACGATTCGCCTCAAAACCTACGTAACTACACGCTTAGTTGAGGAATCAGACCCCGTTTCGTTGGGTCAAAAGGCTGGAGACAGGCTAAGAGCGCTAGAAAGTCTAGGCCGACTCACACAATTGGGTATGTTTGCAGACAAACTAGAAGTAAATGTGTCCCATAAGAGTACAGATGAGCTAAAACAAGAGCTTGCTAAGAAATTAAACAGGTATATGGGCCTAGCAGAAGAAGTTCCAGCGCAGGAAATTAAACAAATAGAAGAAAAAAAGCCGATAACTATTGATCTGAACAAGAAATTAGGTAAAGTTGAGCTAGGTGGCGGTGATGATATTGTGGAATTAGATGACTGATACCGTTATCCAAGCTGAATTAGACCCGATTGAGATTCTAAAAAGTCTATCTCCGGAAGAACGTGCCCGTTTTTTAAAGGACATGCCGGCTGAAGAAGCTGCATCTACGTTAGAAATACTAGAAGAACTAGATACTCGGGATGCAAGGGAAGAAGTCCAGCAAGACTTCATGAAATTTGTTAACAGCGTCTGGCCTGAGTTTATTCATGGAAGGCACCATGAGAAAATGGCAAAGGCTTTTGAGGATGTAGCCAATGGTACATGTAAACGTCTCATCATTAATATGCCTCCCCGTCACACTAAGTCTGAGTTTGCTTCTTATTTGCTACCAGCTTGGTTCCTCGGGAAGTTTCCTCAGAAGAAAGTTATCCAAACTTCGCACACCGCTGAGCTGGCTGTGGGCTTTGGCCGTAAAGTTAGGAACCTGGTGGACAACCCTCTGTATAGACGCCTTTTCCCTGCTATTGAACTCCAGTCAGACTCAAAGGCGGCAGGCCGTTGGAATACTAATTTTGGCGGTGATTATTTCGCTATCGGTGTGGGCGGTGCTGTTACTGGTAAGGGAGCTGATCTTCTCATCATTGACGATCCACATTCTGAGCAAGAGGCTGCCATAGCTGCATTCAATCCAGAAGTCTACGATAAAGTTTATGAGTGGTTTACCTCTGGTCCTCGTCAGCGTTTACAACCTGGAGGCTCTATTGTAATCGTGATGACCCGCTGGTCGATGCGGGACTTGACTGCTCAGGTAGTAAAAAGTGCAGCCCAGCGTGGTGGGGATGAATGGCGTGTGATTGAGTTGCCAGCCATTTTGGATAGCGGCAAACCGCTTTGGCCAGAGTTTTGGTCCCTTAAAGAACTTGAAGCCCTACATACTGAATTACCTAACGCCAAATGGATGGCACAATATATGCAACAGCCGACGAGCGATAGCTCGGCGATTGTGAAGAGAGAGTGGTGGAAAATTTGGGAAGCCGAAAGACCTCCCGCTTGTGAATATATTATTCAGTCTTGGGATACGGCCCACGAAAAGAAAACCGTAAATGACTTCTCAACTTGCACAACCTGGGGTGTTTTCTACAATGAGGAAGACCACAACCTACCAAACATTATCCTTTTGGACTCCTATAAGGAGCGCTTGGAATTTCCGGACCTCAAGGCGAAAGCGTATGAACTATACGAAGCGTATGAGCCGGACTCTCTTATTGTTGAGAAAAAGGCGGCTGGTGCGCCTCTCATTCAAGAACTTAGAAGGATGGGAATCCCTGTCGGGGAATTTAGTCCGGGGAAAGGTCAGGACAAGATTTCGAGGTTAAATTCAGTTGCAGATTTCTTTGCATCTGGTAAAGTATGGGCTCCAGCTACACGCTGGGCAGAAGAGCTGATAGACGAGGTTGCGGCATTCCCTTCGGGCGAACACGACGACTTAGTGGACTCAATGACATTAGCGCTAATGAGATTTAGGCAGGGGGGCTTTTTGCGCTTACCTACCGACGAACCAGAAGAGATTAAATGGTTCAAATCTAAAAGAGGCGCTGGGTATTATAACGTTTAAGGACAAACGACATGGCAATAGATAAAGGCATTTACCAAGCCCCGGCAGGGATCGCAGATACACAAGAGCCAGCACTCGAGATTGAGATTCTTGGCCCAGGTGATGAAATCGGTGACACCGAGAGTGGTATCGAAGAAGAGGACACAGGTTCCGACAAGTTTAATGAAAACCTTGCTGAGGACATGGATGAACGTGAACTTCAGTCTATTGCTAGTGAATTAATTGGTTTGTTTGATGCAGACGTGTCTGCTCGTAAAGATTGGGCTGATACCTATGTCGAAGGTCTAAAACTATTGGGATTAAAGTATGAGGAAACTACTGAACCATGGGCGGGTGCCTGCGGGGTGTACCATCCAATGCTTGCTGAAGCGGTGGTCAAGTTCCAGTCCGAAGCTATTATGGAGACCTTTCCGGCGATGGGTCCCGTTAAGACAAAAATTATTGGAAAAGAGACTACGAGCAAGAAAGAGGCATCATACCGTGTATCGGAGGATATGAATTATCGCTTGACTGAGCAGATGAGCGAGTATCGCCCAGAGCATGAAAAGCTTTTATGGAATTTGCCTTTAGCTGGTTCAGCATTTAAAAAGGTGTATTTTGACCCAGCCCTTGGCCGTCAAGTAGCAATGTTTATACCTGCAGAAGATTTAGTTGTTCCTTATGGCGCATCAAACTTAGATAACGCTGGTCGCATCAGCCACGTAATGCGCAAGACCAAGAATGATGTGAAAAAGCTTCAGGCTGCTGGCTTTTGGCGTGATATTGATTTGGGCGAGCCAACAAACATTCTTGATGACATCGAGAAACGCAAAGCAGAAGAGCAAGGATTTACTGCAACTACAGATAATCGTTTCAGAATTATTGAGATGCACGTGGACTATGATCTACCCGGGCACGAAGATGAGGACGGAATTGCACTACCTTACATCATTACTATAGAAAAGAGCACCGGAAGAGTGCTTGCGATTCGCCGCAACTGGTATGAGGGTGATAACCTTAAATTGAAACGTACACATTTCGTGCACTATCAATACGTACCGGGATTTGGATTTTATGGATATGGACTCATTCACCTCATTGGCGGTTATGCTCGTTCCGCTACTACTATTATTCGCCAGCTCGTCGACGCAGGGACCCTCAGCAATTTACCGGGCGGTCTCAAAGCACGAGGCTTACGGGTTAAGGGAGACGACACCCCAATCAGCCCAGGAGAATTCCGAGATGTAGACGTACCATCAGGTGTCATTAAAGACAACATTATGCTCCTGCCGTATAAGGAGCCTAGCCAAACTTTGATGGCGTTATTCAATCAAATAGTTCAAGAAGGTCGTGCATTTGTTTCCGCCGGAGATCTCCAGGTATCTGATATGGGTGGTAATGCACCTGTTGGAACTACTTTGGCTATTTTGGAGCGCACCCTCAAGGTAATGTCGGCTATCCAAGCCCGTTTGCATTACTCAATGAAGCAGGAGTTCAACCTCCTCAAAGTAATTATTGCGGACTACACAGATGAGGATTATGAATATGAACCTGAAGATGGTACTCCAGCAGCTAAAAAATCGGATTACGATGATGTTGAGGTTTTACCGGTTAGCGACCCTAATGCGAGCACGATGGCGCAGAAAATCGTACAGTATCAAGCTGTGCTCCAACTGGCTCAATCGGCACCGCAACTCTACAACCTCCCGCTCCTCCACCGCCAGATGATTGAAGTTCTTGGTATCAAGAATGCTCAAAAACTTGTACCAATGGCAGAAGACCAAAAACCTGCTGACCCAGTCACAGAGAATCAAAATATTCTCATGATGAAGCCGGTTAAGGCGTTTAGCTACCAAGACCATGAAGCGCATATCCAGGTCCACATGGCGGCAATGCAAGATCCTAAGATCCAAGCGTTACTACAAAATAACCCACAAGCTCAGCAGATTGGCTCGGCTATGATGGCTCACGTCAATGAGCACTTAGGTTATGCGTATCGTGCACAGATTGCACAACAGATGGGTATGCCAATGCCTCCACAGCAACTTGATGATAGGGGTGAAGAGGAAGATGTTGAATTTACTCCAGAGATGGAAGCTCAGTTAGCTCCGATGATGGCCCAAGCTGCACAGAAATTGCTACAGCAAAACCAGCAAGCTCAACAAGCCCAGCAAAATGCTCAGCAACAACAAGATCCGATTATCCAGATCCAAATGCAAGAGCTGCAAATCAAGCAACAAGAGCAACAGCGTAAAGCTACTAAAGACCAACAGGACTTCCAGCTCAAGCAAGAACAGTTACGTATCGAAGAAGAGCGTATCAAGTCTCAGGCTTTGATTGCTGCAGGTAATGCTATTAATCAGGCAGGCATGAGCCAGGCTAAACTTAAAGCCCAACGTATCCAAAAAGGTGGCGAGATTTTAGGTAAGGCAGTAGAAAAAGATGCCCAGCTTAGACATGAGAAAAACGCTCAAGGACGCCAACACCTCCACGAGATGATGAAGACTGAACAACTAGCTGAGATGCAACCAGCACAACCAAAAAAGGAAACTAAAGAGTGACCGAGTATGAATACCTAGTCCGAGAGTTAAATCTAATGATCGAGTCTAGAGCACAATCCGTTGCCGATGGCAGCTGCAAAGCGTACGATGAGTACAAACACACAACAGGGATTATCCGTGGTCTTGCCCTGGCTGTGGATTTTATTAAAGACCGTGAGCAAAAAACAAAGGATGAAGATGAGTGACATCATTATCAGCGATGCCTTGGGGAATCTCTCAAAGCTACCTGAAAAACCTGAAGCAAAAGCAACACAACTTCCAAAAGCTGCTGGCTACCATATCTTGTGTATGGTTCCACAGGTTGAAGAAGAGTATGAAAGCGGTTTATTAAAGTCAGCGGTAACACAGCAACACGAAGAAGTCCTAACACCCGTGCTTTTTGTTATGGACATTGGACCTGATGCTTATGCCGACAAAGAGCGTTTTCCCAGCGGTCCGCTGTGCAAAGTTGGTGACTTCGTGTTGATTCGCCCTAGTTCTGGTTCACGCCTCAAGATTCATGGCCGTGAGTTCAGAATTATCAACGATGATTCCGTAGAAGCCGTAGTAGAAGATCCTCGTGGCATTACGAGAGCATAAAGGAGGTTTACATGTCTGAAGAATTTGGGGCTGTAACTTTTGGTAAGGGCGGTAAGGTTATCCCTCTAGGTGGTACTGAGGGCGATACTTTTGAGTTCCCTGACGAAATTGCAGCCAGAGAAGAAGTACAAAAAGAAGCAAAGGCGGCGCCTGAGGTAGATATTGAGATTGTTGATGATACTCCTCCAGAAGACCGTGGTCGTGAACCAATGGAAGCTGATGCAGCAGCTATTGATGATGAAGATGAACTACTTAGTTATGACAAGAAAGTTCAAAAACGCATTAAGAAGCTAACCAAAGGCTACCATGACATCCGTCGTGAGAAAGAAGAAGCTCTCAAAATGCGTGAAGAAGCGCTTAGAGTGGCTCAATTCTTGGTTGATGAGAACAAACGCATCCAAAATACCCTGCATGAAGGTAGTAAAGTATTCATTCAGCAAGGTCAAGAAGGTGCCGAAGCAGCTCTTATTTTGGCTAAAAAGGCGTACAAAGAGGCTTATGAGGCCGGAGATAGCGACGCCCTAGTAGATGCACAACAAGCAATGGCAGAAGCAACGCTAAAGCTTGATCGTGCTAAAACTATGCAGCCAATTCAACCAAAAGAACAGGAATTCCAGCTTCCAACGTATGCACCAGAAGCACCAGCACAGGATCCTAAGCTAACAAAATGGCTAGATGCTAACGACTGGTACGGTGGTGAAACAGCTGAAGAAGATGAAATGACTGGTCTCGCTATTACGATCCATAACCGTCTTGCAAAAGAATTTGGTGAAAAATATGTTGGATCCGATGAGTATTACTCAAAAATCAGTGATACAATCCGGAAAAGATTCCCCGATTATTTCGGGAGCGACGATCAAGAAGTTGAAGAAGTACAAGAAACAAAACCGGTTAAGACCCGTGCCAAACCCGCTGCCAGTGTTGTAGCTCCTGCTACTCGCTCAGTTGCCCCCAAGAAAGTACAACTTACGCCTACTCAGGTACAGATTGCGAAGCGCTTAGGTGTGCCTCTAGATCTTTATGCCAAGAAGGTTGCCGAACAAATGAATGGAGATAGATAATGGTTAAGAAAACCCGTGAATTAGAAAGTCGTGAAACTGAAGTACGTCCAATTGATAGTTGGGCACCGCCTCAGTTGTTACCAACGCCAGATCCTCGTGAAGGCTGGGCACATCGTTGGGTTAGAACTTCTACTATGGGCTCTGCTGATCCCATGAATGTCTCAGCTAAGCGTAGGGAAGGTTTTGAGCCTGTTAAGGCTGAGGATTATCCTGAACTTATGAGCCATGCTTCCGTTGATGGACAGTTTAAAGGCTCAATTGAAATTGGTGGTTTAGTTTTATGTCGTGCTCCAAAAGAGTTTATGGAACAACGTGCTGCTTATTACAGCAAGTTAAATAATTCTCAAATGGAGTCCGTAGACAATAACTTCATGGCCCAGAATGACCCACGTATGCCGATGTTTAAAGAGCGGTCTACTAAAGTTACTTTTGGAAAAGGAAGTTAATTTTTAATTTAATTTAAGGAGCTTTTTATGAGCACAGTATCGGCCCCATACGGGCTTAAACCAATCAGTTTGATTGGCGGTCAATCCTTTACTGGCGGCACAATCCGTGAGTATTTATTGACCACAAATAACACCGCACCTATTTTTAATGGTGACTTGGTGCAATTAGGCGCATCTGCTGCTGGCCAACCTACAGTCGTTACAGCTACTCCAGTAGTTGGTACACAAGTTGGTTTGGTTGGTGTTTGCGTAGGTGTTCGTTATCAATTGGCTGGCCAACAACTCGGCTATCCTTTGTATGCGCAATACTTGCCAGCTAACGCTGTAACAGCAGGCTACACAAACATTTTCATTCGTGTAGTTGAAGACCCAGATCAGTTGTATCAAGTTCAAGCCGCTGGTTCCGTAGGTTACGGTTCTATTGGTAAGACAGCAGCATTGGGTAACTTCACAGGCGGCACAGGTTCTACAACTGGTTCTACAACTACAGGTAACTCTGTAATTAACGTAACTGGTACATTATCTAGTGGCGCTTTGACTGTAAGCAATGCTAATACAGCAGCAGTAAAAATCGTTGACTTGGTTAACTCCAGCTCAACATTCGGTGGTAACTTCCCATCGAACCCAGGCGATGCATACACAGATTTGATCGTTAAGATCAACTTTGGTGCGCATTCTTATTATCAAGCTGCTGGTACAGCTAACTAATTAAGGAGCTAAATAATGGCTATTTCACGTTCACAACTCCTTAAAGAGTTACTCCCAGGTCTGAATGCATTGTTCGGATTAGAATACGCACGCTACGGCGAAGAGCACAAAGAGATTTACGAAACTGAATCTTCTGAGCGTTCTTTCGAAGAAGAAACCAAGTTGTCCGGTTTCTCTGCAGCCCCTGTTAAAAACGAGGGCGGCGCTATCTCTTACGATAATGCACAAGAAGCATGGTCCACACGCTACTCACACGAAACCATCGCTTTAGGTTTCTCAATCACTGAAGAAGCGATTGAAGATAACTTGTACGACAGCTTGTCTGCTCGTTACACTAAAGCATTGGCTCGTGCTATGGCTTACACCAAGCAAGTTAAAGCTGCATCTGTATTGAATAATGGTTTCAACACCTCTGGTTCGTACAACGGCGGCGACGGCGTATCTTTGTTCAACACTGCTCACCCATTGGTTTCTGGCGGCACAAACAGCAACACTGCTGCTGTACCTGTCGACTTGAATGAAACTTCTTTGGAAGCTGCTGTTATTCAAATTGCTGCTTGGACTGACGAGCGTGGTCTTTTGATCGCTGCTAAACCACGTAAATTGGTAGTTCCACCTGCTTTGATGTTCGTTGCAACTCGTTTGCTCGAAACTAAATTGCGTGTTGGTACAACTGATAACGATATTAGCGCTATCAACAACAACGGTACAATTCCTGAAGGTTACACAGTTAACCACTTCTTGACCGACACAAACGGCTGGTTCTTAACTACCGACGTTCCAAACGGTTTGAAGCACTTCGAGCGTACACCACTCCAGAATTCTATGGACGGTGACTTCGACACAGGTAACGTACGTTACAAATCCCGTGAGCGTTACAGCTTCGGTTGGTCAGACCCACTCGGTGTCTGGGGCTCTTCCGGTTCTAACTAAAATAGAACTAGAGTCAATGAGAACCCCGCTCACAAGGCGGGGTTTTTTGTTTCTTCGTAGTGATGTACCCTATGGCAGTTAGCGCATAAGACTACGCACTTTTTAACCTCTTCCATTGCAGCAGCGTAACAACCACTGCTGACTAGTTTACTGACTAGGTTTTCTTTTTCGTTTGGGTTTGTGTGGTGGAAATCTAGGGCTGCAATATGGGAAAACCCACACTGCGTGCACTTAAGGGAAGTTTTAAAATCTACCCATTTTGCTTTTCCTATAGCTCTACTAGCTTTGCTTACGGCTATTACTTTTTCTTTATTAGCTAAATAATATTCACGGCTGCGTTGTTGATGATACGCTTTTCTTACGCTCTCGTCTTTGTACGGCATCAGCATTTACCTTATATTTCCAATATATTGCGTTTCTGAAAGACCACTTATTTGCAGGAGTATATATCTTAAAGCCAGCATTAATCAAAGAGTTGCTTGATGCGGGGTTATTTGTTGTATCTGTGATACACCAGTTCCAACCAAGTCGTTTTGCTTGGGATAGTCTAGCTTTAATTAAACGCAATTGAAGTCCATGACCAGTAAAGCCACCCATTACACCAGCCCTGCATAAGTACCCTGTATCGGTCCACTTGATCGAACGCACCAGACCCGCAAAAGCCACGGGCTTCCCACACTCTGCGTAGGCTATCCACCAATGGCCCCGAGTCGGTTGGTAAGGTTGGTCTTCCGGCAAAATCTTTTTCTGAAGAAAGAGAAGTAGACTCTGAATTGCTGGGTTTCTTATATCGACTTTTTTCACTGTGAATTTCATTGCCCATACCCCGTCCAAATTATTTATCTGATTTTGGATATTTTACCTAAAAAGGGTGTTGCAAAAATTAAAAATAGGGTAAACTACAGGAAACCGGGAAACCCGGCTTATTAGACTGCCCCGGCAGATACCATACAAACTAGTAAGCCTTATCGTATGGAGATTTATTATGGGATTTGCTACACATTTAGGCCCTTGGCTATTAGGTACTGTTAAAAACACAACTGGCACTACAGCTGGTACTGTTCGTAATACAGGCGCAACGGTAGTTGCACAGACTATTCCTTTCACATATACTGGTATTAATACCGCATTGACTGGCACAATTGGTGCTATTCCTGCAGGTGCTTGTGTTACTGGTGTTCAAATCATCACTTCTACAGTATTTAGCGCTGCTACTACTTTGAAGATTACTATTGGTGGTGTTGATTTTGCTGCTGCCTCAACTATTACTTCTGTTGGTTCTATTACCCAGGCTTTATCTGCTGGTTTTGCTCCTACATCTGTAAACGTTGGCACAACCGATGCGTTAATTACTTACACAGCTACTGAAGCTTCTGCTTTGACAACTGGTGCTGCTACTGTTGTTATCACTTATGTAGTTCGTGATTCAAACGGTAACGCTAATCCAACAACATATCAGGCTTAATCTCTGATGGGGGGCTTGTCCCCCTTGTTTAACTTTATTGGAGATTAATTATGGCAATGCAAACTGATGTATTATCAACATCATTAAGTTCTAGTGGTTCAGTATATGGCGCTAGAACTAGAGTACGTGGTTTAGTTATAACACCTGGAGCTTCTGCAGGAAGTGTAACTTTACTAGACGGTGGTTCTGGTGGTACAAGCAAAATGGTTATTAATACACCAGCAGCTGGGCAGCCCTTTAATGTACTGATACCTGGAGAAGGCGTATTATTTTCTACTACTATTTACGCTACTTTATCTAACGCCACGGTTACAGTATTCTATGGCTAAGAAAAAAGGTGTCTCGCTTGCAGTTGGTCGTGGTGAAAAGTTGCCTGTATCCAAGGGCGCTGGGCTTACTGCCAAAGGTCGTGCTAAGTATAATGCGGCTACTGGCAGCAATTTAAAAGCTCCACAACCCGAAGGGGGTCCTCGCAAAAAGTCGTTCTGCGCAAGAATGTCTGGAATGCCAGGTCCGATGAAAGATGAAAACGGCAAGCCTACAAGGAAGGCTGCTAGTTTAAAGCGGTGGAAATGCTAATGAATGATATAGACCCAATTTCAACTGCTAGGGAACTAGCAACTCACGCTAACGATATTGAACACCTGCAAGCGGATATGGATAAGATGGTTAACGAGATGAAAGAAATCAAAGAAGCCATTCAAGCTATCCAAAAGACGCTTGCTGAGGCTCATGGCGGTTGGCGACTATTACTAGGCGTAGGCGGTGCAGCAGCACTTATTGGCGCTATTATGGCTAATCTGTTTCAAGGTTTTTGGAGCAAATAATGCCAAGCACATCAAAGAAACAGCATAACTTAATGGAAGCCGTGGCACATAGCCCTGCTTTTGCTAAGAAAGTCGGAATTAAACAATCCGTAGGTAAAGATTTTGTTGCTGCGGATAAAGGTAAAAAGTTCGGTGTAGGCGGTGGTATTCGTGAAGATTTACAGACTATTAATAAAAAGAAAACAGATCACGGTGATACAAAGCTATTTAAAAAAGGTGGTAAAGCTATGGAAAAAGAATCTAAAGCGGAAATGCGTAAAGAAATGGCAGAAGACAAAAAGCAAGACGTTGCCATGATTAAAAAAGCATTTAAAGAACATGATGCCCAAGAACATAAAGGTGGTAAAGGTACTAAGATTACTCTTAAAAAGGGCGGTAAAGTACGTGGGGATGGTATCGCCCAAAAGGGTAAAACTAAAGGACGGATGTGCTAAATGGCTACTAAACCACTACAACAAGACGAAAACGGTAACATTATTAATGATACTGAAACCCAAAAAAATCAAAAGGGTTATGCTAATTACGAAAAGCAACAACAATCAGCTCAAAAAGCTATGGAAGATAAAGATACTAAGTTTAAAGAGTCTATTAAAACTGGTGTTGAAAAAGTCCGTGGTGTACTAGGTTTGAAAAAAGGCGGTAAAGTACGTGGTTGCGGTATTGCACAAAAAGGTTTAACTAAAGGAAGAATAGTATGAAAAAGACAGGTCCAATCGAAGCTGGCGTAGAGCCAATTATCCATAAAACATTAGCCGAGTCTGTAGCTATGCACGCATCTGGTTATAAGCCTCATGCTACAGTATATGGCGAACATGCTGCTAGCTTTAAAAAACATGACGACCATATCAAGTCGTTTTGTACTGGTGGCGCTATGAAGGCTAAGAAGTAATGAAGGCTTCCCGTGGAATGGGCGCTATTAGTCCTAAAAAGGTTCCAAAAGGTTCCGAATCCGCCGTCCTTGCAAAAGGCGGTAAAGTTGGGCTATACGAAAATATTCATAAAAAGCAAGCTCATATTGCAGCTGGTTCTGGTGAAAAAATGCGTAAGCCTGGGGCTAAAGGGGCGCCTACTAAAGCGGACTTTATTAAATCAGCTAAGACTGCGAAAAAATAATGGCTACTAAAAATTGGATTAAAGATGCAATTAAAAAACCTGGCTCCTTGAAAAAGGCGTTGGGTGTTGCTGCTGATAAAAAGATTCCGTCAAGCAAACTAGCTGCAGCTGCAAAGAAACCCGGCAAGATGGGTAAGCGGGCTAGGCTTGCGGAAACCCTTAAAGGATTTAAATAATGCCATTACTAGCTAGTCGTAAAAAAAGTGACCGTACAGCAGCTATGCAGGCAGTCCAAACAGTACCTACCCCAAAGCTAAGTGCTTCGCCTTCTACAGCAGCGCCAGTAGCCGGAGATACTCCTATGGTTTCCCCGCAGGCTATGAAAAAAGGCGGTAAAGTAGCAGGTAAACTTGCTAAACGTGGATATGGAATCTCTAAATAATGACTACAACAGGTACCTCATCGTTTAATCTAGACCTAAATGACCTCGTAGAAGAGGCGTTTGAGCGTTGCGGAAAAGAGCTGCGCACTGGATATGATTTGCGTACTGCACGTCGTTCTTTAAACTTATTAACTATTGAGTGGGCTAACCGGGGTATCAACCTGTGGACTATTGAACAGGGCGTTATTCCTTTGATTCAAGGTGTAAATACTTATGACTTACCTGATGACACAATTGACTTACTTGAACACCAAATTAGAACTAATTCTGGTCAAACTAACAACCAAACTGATATCACCATCAGTCGCATCAGTGTATCTACCTACTCTACAATCCCTAATAAGCTAAGCCAAGGGCGCCCTATTCAAGTATGGATTAACCGTCAAAGTGGCGCCTTATACCCTACTGGTAATAACCCTGATAGGCACCCTCAAATCACTGTTTGGCCCACTCCAGACCAAGGTACGGTAGGTAACCCTTACTATAACTTCGTTTACTGGCGTATGCGCCGTATTCAGGATGCTGGACAGGGCGTTACTACCCAAGATATACCTTTCCGTTTCTTAAACTGCATGGTGGCTGGACTGGCTTACTATTTGTCTATTAAACTACAAGGTGTTGACTTACAGCGTATTGCTGGACTTAAAGCAGATTATGAAGAGCAGTTTGACTTAGCAGCGCAAGAAGATAGAGAAAAGGCACCGATTAGGTTTATCCCTCGTCAAACGTTCTTAGGTAGTAAATAATGACAACTCAGTTTGCATCCGGCCGGTTCGCAATTGCTGAATGTGACCGTTGCGGGTTTCGTTATAAGTTAGTTACACTCAAAAAGCTGACTATTAAGACCAAGAATGTTAGTATTAAAGTATGCCCAGAATGTTGGGAAATGGATCAACCTCAGTTACAATTAGGGATGTATCCGGTCAATGACCCACAAGCTGTACGGGAGCCACGCCGAGATAATAGCTACTACCAATCAGGCAACAATGGTTTGGATGTAAATGTAAATGGGGGTACTAGCGTACTAGCAAATGGTACTCCTAGTGGTGGTAGCCGAGTGTTTCAGTGGTCTTGGAATCCCGTAGGAATGAAGTACGATTTTGGGGAAACTCAAAATTATTTAAGAGCTGTAGGTAATGTAGGCCAAGTAACAATTAATTAGGAGTAGGACATGGCAAAATTTGATGGTGTTATTAGCAAGGGTGCAACCAAAGGTAAAAACCTAGGTGACTCAGGCCCTAATGCAAAAATTGATAAGGCAAATAAAAGCCTTGGTAAAACTAATGAAGAAATGAAGGCCGATGGTCGTAACCGTGCTAAGTTAGCTAACCAGTTTGGTTCAGTTAACCTCAAAGGTAAAGGACGCTAATCATGGCTATTAACAATAAACCTGCTGAAGTATATGCTAAACCTCATACAATGAGTGGCAAAGCTGTTAGTAATGAACTACCTGCTATGTCTACAGAAACTGGTGTTGAGTTTATTAATAAGTCAAATATTGCTGTTGGTAATGTCAGCAAAACTGGCCGTGCTACAGTTAAAACTGATGGCGTTAAACAACGTGGATCTGGCGCTGCTACTAAAGGCTTCACTTCACGTGGGCCGATGGCTTAATAAAGGTATACCCTAATGGATTACACAACTTTATTCAACACTATTAAGACCTATACGGAGAATGATTTTCCGACTACGGTTTTTACTGGTGACGATAACCAAAGTACTATTAATTCGTTGGGGTCAACCCAGATTAACACCTTTATTCAGCAGGCTGAAGAGCGGATTTATAACACCGTTCAGATACCTTCTTTGCGTAGAAACGTAACGGGCACACTTACTATTTCTAATCCGTATTTATCTTGCCCATCAGACTTTTTATCTAGCTATTCTTTAGCAGTTGTAGATGCTACTGGTAACTACACATATTTGCTAAATAAAGATGTTAACTTTATTCGTGAGTCATACCCAACACAGTCATATACCGGTACTCCTAAGTACTATGCATTGTTTGGTCCACAGCTTAGCTATCCAAATGAGTTGTCTTTCCTTTTAGGACCAACTCCAGACCAAAACTACCAAGCTGAACTGCATTATTTCTTCTACCCGCCTTCAATCGTTAAAGGTATTATTACTGCCTATAACGTAACCCAAGCAGGTAGTGGGTATGTAAATGGTATCTATTACAACGTATCTCTTACAAATGGTAATGGTACCGGTGCAGTTGCAGATATTACTATTAGCGGTAATGCTATTACAGCGTTTACTCTTGTAGATGGTGGGTCTTTATATCAAGTAGGAGACCAATTAAGCGCTCCTGCTACTAGCCTTGGCGGTACTTCTACAACTAATTTCTATATTACAGTAGAAGGTGTAAATAACGATACTGGTACTAGCTGGCTTGGCGATAATTATAGCCCTGTTCTGTTATACGGAACACTAGTAGAAGCATATACATTTATGAAGGGTGAACAAGATATTATTGCCCAATATACTGCCAAATACCAAGAAGCTATGGGTCAATTGAAACGTTTGGGCGATGGCCTGGAGCGTGGCGATGCTTACCGTGGTGGCCAAACTAAACTTAATTACAACACTCTATAATGTCTATTGCACAGACCCAGACAACGGTATTTAAGCAAAACTGCCTTAGCGGGTTAGAAAACTTTGCTATTGGTACCCCATATACATATAAGATTGCCCTATATACAAGCCTGGCAAACCTAAACGCATCTACCCTAACCTATACAACAACAGGGGAGATTACAGGTACTGGGTATACAGCTGGGGGTAAAGTTCTGACTATTTCTCAACCCCCAATAGCTGACAATGCTAGTAATACGGCTTTTATTTCATTTGCTAATGTAACTTGGAACCCAGCAGTCTTTACTGCAGCAGGGGCTTTAATATACAATAGCACTACAAATGCGGCTGTAGCGGTCTTAGATTTTGGCGGTCCTAAGACTCAAAATGGGTTAAATACATTTACAATTACATTTCCAACGGCGACTTCAAATACCGCCATTTTAAGCATTAGTTAAGGAACTTTTATGAGCAATGAAAAATCGTTATTTGGAGACAGCGTAGAAGCGACTGTAGCCCGTGGCGCTGGATCCACCGAAATGTTTGGCCTAGAAGGTGTTTATACAGCCGAATGCCGTGATGCCCAAGGCAACTTAAAATGGTCTGATAGCATTAATAATTTGACCACCAACGTAGGGCGCCAAAGCCTTTTAAATTCATACTTTGCTAACACTGGTGGTGGCGCAATTGTTATGGGTTTAATGGGGACAGGTACCCCTGCCTACACAGATACGCAATCTAGCCATACTACTTGGTTAGAAGTTGGCGGTGCTAATGCCCCTACTTATTCTGGAACCCGCCCAACCCCAACATTTAGCGCTGCTACTAATGCTAATCCAGCTGTTTTATCTACAAGCGCCGCAGTAATTTTTACAATGACTGGTTCTGGTACTGTTGCAGGTGCATTTATTAATATTGGTGGTTCTTCTACTATTGATAGTACAACAGGCGTGTTATTTAGTGCTGGTGACTTTACTGCTGGTTCTAAAACAGTTACTGCTGGCGATACTATTAACGTAACCTATACATTGTCTGCAGCGGGTTAATAGATGACCTTTGTAGTCTCAGATAGAGTCCGAGAAACCACTAGCACAGGCGGTACAGGTGCTATGACTTTGGGGGGGGCATTCCCCGGGTTTACCACTTTTACCGCCGCTATCGGCGGTGGCAATACTACTTTCTATACAATTTCTGATTCTACTAATAATACTTGGGAAACAGGTGCTGGTACATTAGATAGTACTGGTTTAGTGTTGAACAGAGATACAGTATTTAAAAGTTCAAACAGTAATGCATTAGTTAACTTTGCTACTGGACCAAAAGATATATTTTGTGACTTACCCGCTGAAAGAGCAGTATATAATAATGTAGATGGGTCTTTGGTGTACGACCCAGCAGGGTCAGCTTTAATTTACGCAATTGCATTGGGCGGCTAATATGGCAACATTTACCAGCATACAAACTCAAGGTCTAGGCACGACACCCCAGACTATTTTTACCGCCCCTGGAGGTAGTAATTGCGTTATTATTGGTTTAAATGCAGCCAATACTTACTATACAAATTTACCTATAACTATTAATTTAGTTCGAGGCGGAACAACAACGGCTGTGGTATCTAATTATTATGTTGCTGGTGGGGCCGCAGAAGCACTGCTTCCAGGCAATAAATTAGTACTTTTAGGTGGTGACACATTAACTGCATCCACGTATACTAGTGGAATTACTAACGGTTTTGATATAATCGTTTCAGCTCTGGAAGGACTATAAAATGTCAGCAGATGGCGGGTTCTATTTAGGTACGGATTTAAAAAATAAAACTTTTTACGGTTTTAGGCTAATTAATGCAACGGGTCAATTAGATATTGATACCATAAAAAATGGAGATGGTGTAGTATCTATACCTGATCCGACTTATATTACAGGCCCAAACGAGTATCAAGCTTGGATCTGGTCAACTGATACATATCAGTTCCAGTGGGGTGATGATGGACATTTACTAATGGTGATGGTATGACAACAATTCTTGACTTAGGCAAACTACGGTTCTATTGGGCCGGCGACTATGTAATTACAACTCAATATGAACTTAATGACGTTGTTAAATATGGTGGTAACGTATACGTATACACTAATGTTGTAAAAACTATTGGTAACCTACCTACAGACACTGCCTACTGGGCATTAATGGTAAAGGGCGTTAACTTCGTTGGTGTATGGGATCCTGCTGTTCAATACCACATTGGCGATGCTGTTGCTTATGGCGCTGTAGTTTACGTTTCTTTATCGGATAATATTAATAAAGAACCTGACTTATACCCTGCTATTTGGTCTACGTTTGTAACTGGTATTCAATATAATGGGGTTTATAGCAATACTACGGCCTATCAACCGGATGACGTTGTAACGTATGGCCCATCTGCCTATATTGCAATCCAAACAACAACCGGCCATGATCCAACAAATGCTACTTATTGGTCCCCATTTGTTTCTGGTATTGCTGCTAGTGGTGTATATAACTCCGCTACTGCATATGTACCTAATAATATCGTAGCCTATGGCGCAAACCTATATATTGCAACTGCTAATACTACAGGTAATTTACCTACTAATACTGCTTACTGGCAGCCGTTTATCTCCGCCTTTCAAAACCGTGGTGCATGGGTTACATCAACTACATATTACGTAAACGACCTTGTTCAGTATGGCGCTAATACTTACGCTTGCCAAGTACAAAACGTTTCAGGTGTATTTGCTACTGACTTAGCCGCTGGTAAATGGTCTATCTTTGTATCAGGATTACGTCAACGTGGTGCTTGGACAACTGCTACTCAGTATCTACCATACGATATTGTTGTTTATGGCGGTAATACTTATTCTTGCGTAACACTAAATACATCTGGTGTATTTGCTACTGACTTAGCTGCTGGTAAGTGGCAGATCTTTAACGGTGGTATTCGTTGGAGAGGTACTTGGGCTGCAGCTACACAATATTTAGTTAATGATGTAGTTTATAACTTAACATCTTCTTATATTTGCTTACAGGATAATACATCTAGCTCAAACTTTAATACCGACTTGACTGCCGGTGAGTGGCAGATTTTTGCTGCTGGTAATAATGTATTCCCCGCAATTACTTCTGGCCAAAATGGATACTCATTATCAATCGCTAATGATGGCATTAACTTAGCTTGGCTTAATGCTACTAGTGGTGTAAATATTCTTTATGTTGCTAAAAATGGTAGCGATTCAAATCCAGGAAATAGCTTAGCCCTTCCAAAGCTAACTATTCAAGGCGCAATTGCGGCTGTTCCATCTGGTCAAAAGACTGCAATTTTTGTTAAATCTGGTACTTACCAAGAAGCATTATTGCCAATGGTTGTTCCTCCTAACTGCGCTATCGTAGGTGATGCAACTCGTACTACAATTGTTCAACCTGGCTCTGGCCTTGCTGCAGATGGTGTAACACCAAACAACCAAGCAACTATGTGGGCGTTATCGGATGGTTCTTTGCTAAATAAGTTATCGTTCCAAGGCATGACTGGCTGGGTTCCTGGAGCAACACCTTCAGATATTACTACATCTACGCCAAAAGGTATCTACTGCGCATTAAACCCAGCGTCCCCAATTATTGTTAAATCACCTTATGTTATTGAGTGTGCTTGCTTCTCTTCTGGTGGTATTGGCGCATACGTTAATGGTAGCGTACACTCATCTGGTAATCGCTCAATTCTTTTCCATGAGTTCACAGGTATTCACGATAATGGTGTAGGTATTTGGGTTGATAACAATGGTAAATCTGAGTGCGTCGGCGTATTTACTTACTACGCTTATTTTGGATATGCAACTACTAATGGTGGTCAGTTACGTTCTATTAGCGGAAATAACTCATATGGTACATACGGATCAGTATCATCTGGATATAGCGCTGCTGAGACCGCAATTACTGGTTCTTTATATGGTACTTTAATTACTTTTACCGGTAATTACACAGGTACTATTAATCCAGGAGATACGGTATCTAACGGTGCTGGTGTAACTGCAACTGTAACTAACGTACAGATTTCTTCTGTCTATGTAACTAACGTTACTGGTGGTACATTTACTGCTGGCCAAACTATTACTGCTACAAGCGGTGGTGTTGGTATAGTATCTACATATGGTGGGCAACAAGGTTATGTACTTGTATTGAACAATTTGATAGCAGCACCTCAAGTCGGTCAGTCAGTTCAAGTCGCTGGAGATTCTTCTGCATATATTATTAACGCAACCTCTGGCTCTTGGGTTAATAGCTCTAGTGTTATTTCTGTTGTATTAGCGCAACAAAAAGCTACGGCTTCAGCATCGGGTTCTACAGTTACGATTCGTTCTAACTTTAGTCTATGCCGTATTACTGCCCATGACTTTTTAAATATTGGTACTGGTGGTATTACAACTACAAACTACCCTAATACCCCAACACAAGCACCTAATCCGGCTAACCAAGTTCTTCAAACATTGCCTGGTCGTGTTTACTATATTTCTGCTGACCAAGCAGGTAACTTCCAAGTTGGTTCATACTTTGCGGTTAACCAAGCAACTGGTGCCGCAACACTGAATGCTAACTCGTTTAACCTGTCTGGTTTGACATCTTTACGTTTGGGTTCGATTGGCGCTCAGTTAGGCGCTCAGATTAATGAGTTTAGTACTGACGGTACAATGGCTCAGAACTCTCCAGTCAAGGTTCCTACCCAATCTGCGGTTGTTACTTATGTTGGTACTCAAGTTAGTGCGGCTGTTCCAAGCCAAACTGGAAATAGTGGTAAGTATTTAACTACAAACGGCACAGTTACTTCTTGGGGTACTGTATCTGTTACACCACAATGGACAGTTACAACAGCGGCAACTACTGCAGTAGCAGGAACCAATTACCTATGCAATACTGCTTCTAGCCCATTTACAATTACTTTACCAGCATCGCCTAATAACAATGACTCGGTAAAGATTGCAGATGCAAATAGCACTTTTGGGGTAAATCCTGTAACTGTAGGATATAATGGCGCAAGTATTCAAGGTTCTGGTCAAAACTTAATCCTGAACGTTTCAGGCGCATCAGTCAATTTAACTTATAATTCTTCTTTTGGATGGAGGCTCGTTTAATATGCCACAACTTCTTACAACAGTTCTTAACGGTGGTGTCAACCCAGGTGTTTCGGGTACTGGAGCCAGATTTAGCTATGCACTATGTAGCTATAACCCATCTAACGGAAACGGTGGCTTTGCTTTTTACGATCAAAACTTTGCGCAGCCAATAAACTTGAGTTACCCAAGTAACTATAATAGCTATGGCCCCTCTAACATAGTTTATTTAACTAGCGGAACATACCAAAACTATTCTTCTCAGTTTAGCTGGGTATCAGATACTAGTAACCAAGCGTCTTCAACCAGTACGTCTAACTATATGAATGCAACTAATTCACAAGGCGAATTTGGAAATTCTTGTATTGATATTTATAGTGATGGTACTTTTGGTAGTGCTAGAAGGGCTACTAGTTCTAACTACAATAAATACTATTTAAATGCTTATGCAATTAATAGTGACCACTCAAACAAAAGAATTGTATACCTTTTAAACGGCGGTAAAATTACTGCTGTAGATCGTTTATTCGGAAATTATACTGCTCCATTAGATGGTACTTCTGCATATACCGTTTCAAGTTTAAATACAACAATGCAGGGTAGTGCGTCATATAACTACGCTCGTAAAGAGTTAACTATTCTAAGTTATGCTAGTACAGGTGGTAACTTTAACGTAATTACATTCCAAAACGTAGATTTTAACTTGTACCCTGACCCATCAGTTGCATTAACACAGTCTGGCGTAGTTAGAGTTAACTCAACCGTTGCATTGACTAGCAGTTGGGGTGTTAATAATAACGAGTCATATTACAACTTAAAACCAATTGTAACTGCTAACGGAACTGTATATGTTACCGTAATGTTTACTAGTTCTAGCTTTGCTTTGTACTCATTTACTAGAAGTGGAACAAGTGCAATTACAGGTACTTATGTAACTGCTTTGTCAATTACAACTTCTTATGGTTTTGACCAAGGTTTTTATTATGGCCAACGTCAAATAACATCTCGTGACGGATCAACTGTCTGCACATTTTGCCCATACTACTATTATGGTTCTGGTGTGGAGGCTTTCATGATTGATAAAAATAATAATACATACTCTACTTATTCAAATACAGATAGTAGTGCTGGTTATGGCGTTGTTCCTTATGGCAACAATGGTTGGGCATTTGGTTTTAATGGTAATGGTTATGCAGGTAACTATCCAGGAGATTATGTTTCTGCTGTATATACTAAAAACTCTGCTGGTGGATTTACACAAACAGGTACAACCCTGTATTACCCATCATTCCCGGCCCCAAATACAACAAACTATCCAGGTCTTGCTATGACAACAGATTATATGTTATTAACAGGTGGAACTTCTGGACCTAAATTAGCTGCTTAAAAGGATTAAAAATGAAAATTTATTTTACTACTCCAACGGATTGTTTTATTGCGGATTTTACGAACCAATCTGACGAACCAGAGCATCTTGCTTCTTTTGATTTGAAAGAAGGTCAATCTACTTTTGCTCCTAGATATTCACTAGTTAACGATGAATTAGTTGATAACTATGTAGGAAAAAAAGATGAAGAAGTTGCTGCTGCTATTTTAAAAGCAGAAAACGATGCTGCTGCTGCTTTGGTCGCTGCCGCTGCCGCTGCCGATAAAAAATGAGCCTTAAAGACCTGATTAAAGATAACCACGATAAGGCGGAAAACCACCGTTTTGTTAAGGTTCTTTTATCAGGTGAAATTCCAGTACCGGTCTATGCAGACCTTTTATATAACCAGTTGTTCTGTTATACAAAATTAGAAGAGCGTGCTTGGAAAGAAGGTTTATTAGAAGGTATTGAAAGTATTTGCCGTGGCCCTAAGATTGAGATGGACTATATTGAGTTAGTAACTCCGGCTAAGGTATACCAATCTACTGCAGACTACGCAAAGTACATAGAAGACATACCTGCAGATAAGATTATGGGGCATATATACGCTAAGCATTTTGGCGATTTATACGGTGGCCAGATGATTAAAAAGGTTGTACCTGGCTCTGGATTAATGTACCAATTTGAAAACCGCAAAGAGTTAATCGACAAAGTTCGTGAGCGTCTATCTGATGATCTAGGTGATGAGGCTAATATAGCTATAGAATTCAATCTAAGACTATTTGATGAGATTGCCGATGCCCACGATATTCCAGCAGCTTGAAAACTTCGCTGACTACCTCCAAAAGCGGTTTAAGTACTATGAGGAAGTAGACGAAGGACATAAATTTACTTGGCCTAATTATGTCTATAAAGGTCATAATTTTCGTAGGGCGCATTTGGACATAGTAGACGCTAGGGAAACCAAAAAGCTCTATATGCTCCATTTGTGCGTATTCCCACATTTAGACTGCCCTGCCCCCATATACGGCTTTGATATTATTGCTGGAGCTAATAAGGTTACTGGTGCTTTCCATGACTTTAGCCCAATAGGTGAACACCCATTAAACGACTGGTTTAAAGATAAAGTAGCTGGCTACCAGTGGAGTAGAGAGCGAGAACTTCCAGAATGGGCACGTAATATATTTAGCCCTAGTATGGTAGCTGCCGGAAACATCAACACAGAAGAAGAGTTAGCTAAAGTACTTAGCCTAGCCACAGCAAATCTTAACCAGTATCTTGACTATATGGGTATGGGTGAGAAAGGCGACTATAAGGACAAGCAAAATTATTACTGCCAGAACCAAAAGAAAAACCCACATACCCCTAGAGTAATGGCGTCTTTAGGGTTAGACCCAGATGAAGTTTCATTGTTTATTAACAAATGCTTATTCCCTGAGGTGTAAAATGACGTTCCTGCTAGAGCTTCTATCTAATTACGGATATACCAGATGACCTTTGGGTTTTCACCATTTGCACAGGCTCCCTGGTGTACTATTCCGGGGGGTAGTATCTATTCGATTTCTGTATCTGAAAGCTTTACAACAACCGATTCTTTTTCTAGTTTAGCTAAATTTAACGTATTAAATGCTGAGTCTTTTGCATTATCTGATAGAGATGTATCCCAATTTAACTTCCGTGAAACTGTAGCAGAAAGCAGTTCCCTTGCTGACGCCTACGCTGTTAAATTTGGTGCAAGTGGTGCAGTATATGAAATGTTCACTATTAGTGATAGGTTAGCGTCTTCTTTTGCTTATATTGTATTGGCAGCAGAAAACGTAACCCTAACAGATACAGAACGAAGTAATAATACTTATTACGTATTTACAAGTGAAGCAGCCACAATTAATACCCTAGTTTCAGCAAAAGCTGCCTTTGCTGGATTATCTGCTAATACTCTTTCTTTAAGTGATAGAGAACAATCCCAATTTAATTTCCGTGAAACCGTAGCTGAAAATAGCTCTTTTTCCGATGTCGAAGCCGGTAAATTAAACGCCCGGGTAACTGTACCAGAGTCAGTAATTTTAGTTGAAGCCCTTATTGCCCGAGCTAAATTTGTGGTTTCCGTACCAGAAACAGCTAGGTTTACTGATGTAGAAAACGTATTCCAAAGCTTTCCAGTACGAGTCCAAGAATTAGCTACCTTTACAGATGCCGTAAATGGTCGTAGATTTGCATTTGTAACAGCTGCTGAAAACTTTAACTTAGTCGATACCGATACCGCAAAAGCCAATTTTGTAGGTTTAACCCAAGAAATAGTATCGGCTATAGACTCCCCTTTTGCTCGTGGATGGGTTAAAATAAACGATAATCAGGATACAACTTGGAACGGTGTCAATAATAACCAGGTCCAAATGTGGCAGGCAGTAGGTAATAACCAGACATCTAACTGGACAGGAATAAATGATGCACAAAACCCTGGATGGGATAGCGTAGGCGATAACCAAAATCCGGGCTGGATAGACATAGACGATAATCAGTAAGGAATATAAATGGCCTCAACATACTCACCGAATTTACGTATCGAACTAATCGGTACAGGCGACCAAGCTGGTACTTGGGGAAATACAACCAACGGTACTGACCAGTACGTACTTGAGAATGCCGTCAGTGGGTACCAAGCTATCCCTATTAATTCATCAAATCAAGCGCTAACCTATGTTTATGGTTCTACAACCTCAGCAGCGTCTAATCAGTCAGTCTTTGCATTTTTACAATTAACTACTGGTACGGTAACTACGGCGTTTAACCTATATGCACCGCCTACACCAAAATCCTATGTTGTCTATAACAATACCACATATACTGCGACTATCTATAATAGTACAGCTATCGGTAATACCATCCCTGCAGGTGCGGGTGTAGTTATTGCTGCTGGTGCGACAATTACTGTTTGGTCTGATGGTCAAAATTTCCGTGCGGCTAATACTGCGGCTGGTAACTTCCTTGTAGAGGGTAATTTAACTGTACTTGGTAACGACACAGAAATTGGTAATTTTTCAGCTGCTAACGTTTTTGCTGCCTTTGAACAGGCTACGTTTACAGGTAGTATTTCTGGTAATACTTTAACCGTACCAACAGGCGGGGTTTCTGTAGGATCTGTTTTTGTTGGTCAAATTATTTCCGGTACAGGTATTGCCGCTGCCACATCCACTAACTTAACTAATCCCCTATCTACTACAAACGGCAGCGCTACTGTAACAGTAACCCAGGCGGGTCATGGGTTTTCAAATGGTACTCCTGTAACTATTGCTGGAGCTTCTGCAACGGGTGGCATTCCAAGTACAAGCTTAAACGGTACATATTCAATTACCTATATTAATGCTAATAGTTATTCATTTACTGCTGGTGCAGCAGCTTCTTCGACAGTATCCGGCGATGGCGGTGCTGTTACAGTTACTACTCCTTCTACCCAAATTACAGCATTAGGTTCTGGCACAGGTGGCGCAGGTACATACCTTGTTAATATTTCACAGACTGTAGGTTCTACAACTATTACTGGTTCTCCTGCGGCTATTGCTACAACCCCTGCTACTACTGATAACTCAAATAACGTAGCTACAACAGCATTTGTTAAGAACGCATTATCTGCAAGCGGTAGCTTTGTATACCCTAACGTTGGTATTCCTAATTCAACAGGTGCTGCATGGGGTACATCTTATAATTCTTCAAATCCAATTCCAGTAAGTTTTGGGGGTACAGGCTTAGCGACTTTAACTTCGGGAGCTGTATTAGTTGGTAATGGTACAAGTGTACCAACAGCTATTTCTCCAAGCTTTGCAAATAACGTACTAGCTTCTAATGGTTCTGTATGGTCTTCAACCCCGTTTAGTACACTACTAGGTACAAGCGCAGTAACTTCTTTTAATGGTCGTACTGGACCAGTAACTCCTTCTTCAACAGACTATAGTTCTTACTACTATCCGCTTAGCTCAAACCCGTCAAACTATGTAACTTCATCTGCGCTTTCTGGGTATGCTCAATTAAGTGGCACAAATAACTTTACTGGAGCAAATACCTATAGTTCTACAGCTAGCATAACCGCAACAGGAACCAGCGCAGGTAACCTGCGTATTGGTGTAACTTACAGCACTTATAGTTCTGGACTTTCAGCTACATCATTGCAACTTGCTGGTAATGGTGTTGGGGTTTTATTTGACCCAACTACTAATACCGTGGGTTTTCTAAATGGTTTTGGAGGTGGTAGTGGTACATATTTATCAATAACTCCTACAAGCGGCACTGTAGGTTTAGCTAATAATACTCTATATACAACCGCTGTTGATGCTATTAAAGGTGGTAGTTCTACTGCGTGGATTGCTACGTCAGACATTCGCCTTAAAAATAATATCCAAGACTATACAAAAGGTCTTGATTTATTAAATCAAATTAAACCTAGAACATGGGTATACAACGGTAAAGGCGGGTCTACGCAAGGTGCAGAAGGTCTTGGTGTAGTTGCTGATGAAATTGAACAAGTTTTGCCAAGTGTTATTAGAACTATTCCAGGAAAGTTAAACCCTGAAGATACAGAGACAACTGACATTAAGCACGTTGATACTACAGAAATTACTTGGCTATTAGTTAACGCAGTTAAAGAACTTAGTGCAAAAGTAACGGCACTAGAAGAACAGATTCTCAACCTAGGAGTTAAATAATGTTTATTATTAATTGGTTATTCGACAAGCTTGGCTATATGCCAAAAATTGATATGGAAGTTGGTAAGGCTAAGATTGATGCGCAAACCCCTGATTTTAAAATGTGGCCTTTTCCTGTAGTTGAAGTTACATCTTTATCTGAAAAACCTAAGAAAAAAGTGATAGTTCCGAAAGCTACCACAAAAACTAAAAAACCAGCAGCTAAAAAATCTGTAGTAGCTAAAACTGCCCGCATTAAAAAGAAATGAATAAAGTATTAAACGACCTTCTTACTGGTAAAGATGGTAAGACGCATGATATTGGGCGTTGGTCATTGCTTGTCTCTATATTTGGATTTTTTGGGGCAGTAATTTATAACGCCCTTCACGCAGGGGCAGTTGACTTAGAAAGAATGTATATGGGTGTAGCTGCTATTGTAGGTGCGCATGGTATGGCTATTTGGGCTAAGCAAAATACAGAACCTGAAGATAATGCAGGACCGGGGGCATAATGTGGAGCTTTATAGATGAATACCTTAATTACATCAAAATTGGACTTGCTGTTCTTGCTGCTTGTATTTGTTTTTATGGTGGGTTTCATTTGGGTAGTAGTCGATATTTGGAATACAAGGCAAGTGTTGAAGCTATCGCTAAAGAGCAAGAAGAAAAAGTTAAATCCATTCGGTCACAGCAGGAACTCGTAAATAAAGGAATCCAAAATGAATTTGAAGGTAAGCTTGCTGCTTTGCGCAATTATTATGGTGGGATGCACATCAACCCCGGTAGCCGTTCAGTGCCCGGCATTTCCCCAGCCCCCAAAGGAGCTGATGCAGAAACCGCCTACCCAATACTTGCTGGACAATGCGCTGAAACAACCCTCCAAGTAAATCTATGGCAAGAATGGGCAACAGAAAACGGACTAATTAAATGATTGAAAGTCAGTTAATTGCTTTAGGTATTGACGGGAAATGGTTAGAACCTCTTAACGCTGTTATGCAAAAATACGAAATTAATACTAATCTTCGCAAGGCGGCATTCATTGGACAGTGTGCTCATGAGTCTAATAACTTTACTCGTCTAGAAGAAAGCCTTAACTACAGCCCAGAAAGACTAATGGAAGTATGGCCTAGTCGGTTTCCAGATTTAGCTACAGCAATGAAATATGCTCACCAACCGCAACTTTTAGCCAATAAAGTATATGCAGGCCGTCTAGGTAATAGAGAAGAAGGGGATGGGTATAAGTTTAGAGGAAGAGGAATCATACAGATAACTGGGCGTGATGAGTACTTTTATTGTGGCAATGCCTTAAAGATTGATACTTTAACTTATCCAGAACTTCTAGCTATTCCTGAAAATGCCGCTATGTCTGCGGGGTGGTTTTGGAATAAAAAAAGCCTCAATCAATTGGCAGATTTAGGTGATTATGAGACAATGACAAAACGTATAAATGGTGGTTTAGAAGGTCTTGCCCAGCGCAAAGTTAAAATCGCCCATGCTAAACAAGTATTAGGGTAAGCCATGCCATTACAAAAACTACAATTCCGCCCAGGTATTAACCGTGAAGGTACTACCCTTGCCAACGAAGGTGGTTGGTTCCAAGGGGATATGGTGCGTTTCCGTTCAGGTCAGGTTGAGAAAATGGGTGGTTGGACTCTTGACTCCGGTAAAGTATCTAGTGGTGGTCCATATGTTGGCGTTGCTCGCTCTATGCTTTTATGGAATGGTATCGGCGGTCAAAACTACCTTGGCTTAGGCACCAATCAAAAGTTCTATATCCAGAATGGTACAGGTGGTTCTTTATATGATGTAACCCCCTACCGTGCAGTTATATCGTCTCCTAGCGCTTCTTTTGCTGCTTCTAATGGGTCTACTACTATTACAGTAACCCAAGCAGGTAACGGTGTACAGGTGGGTGACTATGTTATTTTTAGCGGGGCTGCAAGTCTTGGCGGTAATATTACTGCAGCTATTTTAAATAGAACTCAAGGGTTTGTAGTAACAGCAGTAACCAGCACATCTGTATATACAATCACATCCCCCGTTGCAGCTAATGCAAGCGATACGGGTACTGGCGGTGGCGCTGTAACTGCCTCATACCAAATCCCCCCAGGCAATGAAGTTAATACCCCTGCAGTAGGTTGGGGTGCTGGTGGCTGGGGCGGTGTAAACCCCGGTTATCCTAATACTGGTTGGGGTCAAGCAGCTCCAGCAGGTCTTGGTGTAGTTGAAGCTTTACGTTTATGGAGTCAATCTAACTATGGTCAGAACCTAGTATTTAACTACCGTGGTGGTCCAATTTATTACTGGGTAGTAGGCGCTAACCCTAATATCTTTAACGTAGCCCAAGTGTTATCTAAGAGCAATTCAAATACTCAAGATGGTACTCAATACTGGTTAACAGATAATTCTTGCCCTACTAAAGCTAACTATGTAATGGTATCGGATGCGTCTCGATTTGTAATTGCTTTTGGTACAGATACCTATGGCGATGGTGTACAAAACCCTATGCTAGTAAGCTGGTCAGATCAGGAAAGCCCTACAACTTGGACCCCTAACGTTACTAACCAGGCAGGTAACTTCACGCTTAGCCGTGGGTCACAAATTATTTCTGCTAGACAGAACAGGCAAGAGATTGTAGTTTGGACTGATTCTGCTATCTATTCTATGCAGTACCTAGGACCCCCCTATGTTTGGGGCTTTAACTTGATGATGGATAACATCTCCATTATTGGGCCTAATACTACAGCAATCGCTAATAACGTCGTGTACTGGATGGGTTACGACAAGTTCTACATGTATTCTGGTACAGTACAAACCCTACCTTGCACCTTGCGGGAATATGTATTCCAAGATATTAATACTACCCAGTCTGGTCAATTCTTTGCAGGTACTAATGAAGGCTTTAATGAAGTCTGGTGGTTCTACTGCTCAGCAAATAGCCAAGTTATTGACCGCTATGTTATCTACAACTACCTTGAGCAGATTTGGTATTACGGTAATATGACCCGCACTGCTTGGTACGATAGTCCATTACGTTCTTATCCTATGGCTGCTGGCTACAATACTCCTGGCTCAAACCCAGTTGTGTTAAATCCTAGCTTAATTTACCATGAGAACGGTGTGGATAACGGCACTACTAACCCGCCTACACCTATAGTTTCCTATATTCAGTCTTCTGATTTTGATATTGGAGACGGTTCTAACTTTGGTTTTGTATGGCGTATGATTCCCGACGTTAGTTTTAATGGTTCTACATCTATTACGCCTAGCGTTAATTTTACAATGCTACCAAGGCAGAATCCAGGTTCAGGGTATGGCTATGACGATAACCCACAGGTATCAGCTACTCAGTCTTATCAAAACCAAAATACCTATAATATTCAACAGTTTACGCAATATGCCTATTGTAGAATGCGTGGCCGCCAAATGGCGCTTGTAGTGAGTTCTAACCAATTAGGGGTTCAATGGCAGCTAGGTAACCCTCGCTTAGAAGTACGCCCTGATGGACGAAGATAATGGCTAATCAAAACATTATTGCACCAAACCTTCCTGTAGCGCCCGTAGAATATAACAAGGCGTTTATGGACCAGCTTTTGAAGATTTTACAGCTTTACTTCACAGGCATCGACAACAATGGACCTTTACAAGGGACAGTGTTAAACTTATCAACAATTAATCAAGTTACTGGGAAACAGGCTATTATTCTGCCAACACAGACATCTTTAGCTAATCTACGTACTGGGGATGTCTATTATGATACCAGTGCCGGTAATGTATTGAAAATTAAGACTTAAAGGAATATATTATGAGCGGTGGCGGAGGCGGTGGTATTGGCGGGTTTGTAGAAAATCTACTACCTACAGCGGCGGCGATTGCAGCTACAGTTATGACCGATGGTGCAGCGGCACCTATGTTAGCAGATACTCTCGGTGTTGAAGCTGGTACTGCAGCAGCTATTGGTGGGGCTGGAATTGGTGGTCTAGCTGGTGGAGCTACCTCTGCTTTAATGGGTCATGGCTTTGGTACTGGAGCTCTTCAAGGCGCTCTTGGTGGTGGTCTAGCTGGTGCAGGTGGCTTGTTCTCTGGAGCTGACCAAGTTCTTGGCTCAGGTGGCTCATTGCTTGGTGGTGTTGGTAGTGCAACAGGTAGTGCTGGTGGTGGTTTTGGTATTGGAACTACGGGTAATACTGCTCTTACAGGATTTGATAGCGGTCTTTCTACAGGCGCTAGCTTAGGTGGTAGTTCTTTATCTCCTGCATCTGTTAGCGCACTTAATGGTGGCGCTTCTACTGCTGGTGGCTATGGCCTTTCTACTGGTGCAGCCGAAGGTGCAGGTGGTACTTTAAGTAGCCTAAGCGGTGCTGCACCTACAGCTGGTTCTTCCGCATTGTCTAATTTATCTAGCTTAGCTCCTAGCGCAGCTACTACTGGGGCTTCTACGGGGCTTGGTAGTTTATTAACTGCTAAAAATGCGTTAATTGCTGGTGGTGGTTTAGCATTATTAAAGGCTATGAACCAACAAAATGCTAAATATGGTGTACCTACAAATAGCCCATATGCAGCAGTTCCATCTAATTTAAACTATACATTAGCACAGCATACCCCAATGAACCTAACAGCTTCTTATGCTGCAGGGGGCCCTATTGAACCAAATACTTTAAATGGTGGGCCAATTAAGGATAAGTTATCCAATATTTCTACTGGTGATAATCAGATGTATCCTCAACCTGGACTGCATAGTAATGAATACGCTAACCCAGCAAATACCCCAGTTCCTGGAAACGTACTAACCGCAGCTACTGATACAGCAGTTGACCCATATACTGGACAGCAAAGAATGGCAAGTGGTGGTATTGCTCGAGCTAATCTAGGTGGCTACGCTGCTGGTGGTAATCCGCATTTATTAAAAGGTCCTGGCGATGGTATGTCAGATAATATCCCTGCTACGATTGCTAATAAGCAGCCTGCTCGTTTGGCTGATGGTGAATTTGTCGTTCCTGCTGATGTTGTTTCTCATTTGGGTAATGGCTCTACTGATGCAGGTGCTAAAAAACTTCATAGCATGATGGATAATGTACGTAAAGCTCGTACAGGTAGAAAGTCCCAAGGTAAAGAAATTAAAGCCGATAAGTTTATGCCTAAGTTTGCGGACGGTGGACAAGTAGACCCTATCGCAGCCGCAGCTCAAAATGCTCAAATGGCTAACCAAGGACTACAGAATCAAAATACAGCAGCAATACAAGCCGCAGCACCAGCGCAAAGTACAGCCCCAGCTGCAGCCCCTCCTATTAATGCCGCAGATCAAATGGCTACGTATAGAAATAATATGCTACAACAAGCTGCACCAAATGCTACAAACTTTGTTAATCAGCAATACATGCAGCAATTAGGTCGCCCTGCAGAAAGCGCTGGTTTAACAGCTTGGACTGATTTATTAAACAGTGGAAAAATGACTGCGGACCAAGTAGCACAAGCTATTAGCCAATCCCCAGAAGCAGCTAAAGTAAGTCAATATAGGTCAGCTATGGGTCAGTCACAATCTGGTGGCATGAATGAGACACAGGCTTCAAGTTTAGTTAATAGTGTATACCAAGGAAATTTAGGGCGTCCAGCCGATCCAGGTGGGGCAGCTTTTTGGATTCAAAAATTAACTTCTGGCGCAATATCCCCACAAAATTTCTTAGCTCAGGTTCAAGCTTCTGATGAGTTTAAAAATAAGCCAGCGGCTACTACAGCGTCTACAACGACAGATACTAGTGTACCAGCAGCAAGAGGTGGATTAGGTGCAACAATTCGTAAACGCAAAGCAGTATGATCTTAACAGTACGCCATATTCCTGTTCAGTTTATTGCGCAGACTTGGCCTTTAGTTGAGAAGTATATTGTAGATGCCCAGCAGTACGGAGGAGATGACTATACAGTAGAGCAGGTTCAAGTATATTTATCCACAGGCCAATGGGTACTAGTAGTAGCGGTAGATGAACAAGGTGTAATTCACGGCGCAGCAACGGTAACATTTATTAATTACCCAAAAGATCGTGTAGCCTTTATAACGTTTATTGGTGGGAAGTTAGTATCTAGTAAAGATGTTGTAGCCCAATTAGGGATAGTATTAAAAGGGTTTGGAGCAACTAAAATACAAGGTGCAGCTAGAGAATCAATAGCACGGTTATGGCATCGGTTTGGGTTTGAAGAACGGTATAGAGTAGTAGAACTGAAAGTATAAGGTGAACTTAAAAGTACAACACGAACTATTTGCTGACTGCGTTGCTGATTCTGCTGTATTAATGGCAATGCACTGGAAAGAACTGTATGGCGCCAGAGGATTTAGGATGGACTTTGGTGGTATTTCAGATTCAGAAACAGTTGGTGGATTTAAGTATTTTACTTTACGGACAGAAGAAGGTCAGTTAGTAGGTCATTTAGGTATGATGGTATTTAAACCTCCCTATTATGGCTTAGTGATTGCAATGGATATTTTTTACTATGTGTTGCCTGAACATAGAGGTAGTATGGCAATATGTAAGCTTTTAAAATTTGGTGGTGAGACGCTTAAAGCAATGGGAGTTCAGCAGGTTAATATGAGCCACCCAGTAGATAACGATTTAGGCATTATATTGAAACGTGCTGGATATACTAAAACCAGCGATATGTATAAATTTGGAGATTAATTATGGGTTCATTTTGCGGAACTTCTAATACAAATACAACTGCGCCAGCGGCAACGTCGGCAAATCAAACCCTGTCTTATGTTTCTCCATGGTCACAGCCATTAGCTACTAACCTAGTTAATCAGGCTGTCGCTAATTTATACCCAAATCAAACTACTAATGCTGATGGAACAATTAATTTAGGACAAGCTCAAGGGTATACTGCCTTCGGTCAAAACGGTGCTGGTATCGGCCCTAACCAAATGGCTGCTGCCCAGTCAGCTGTAGCAGGTTTTTCTCCATTACAACAACAAGCACAACAAGGCGTTGCTAACTTGCAGATGCCTGGTCAGTTTGGTAGTGCTTCTACTATGGCTCAAAATGCTGGTCAAGGATTACTAAATACAGTAAACCCAGCAATGGCTTATGGTAATTTGGGTTCTACTATGGGTACTCAAGCTGCTGGCCTCGCTGGTAATGCAATGAACTATGGTCAAGCTGGTGCTAATATCGGTACCCAAGGTGGTCTAGGTTATGGTGCTCAAGGTTCTCAAGCTGGACAAATGGGTGCTGGATATGGAGCCATGGGCGCACAACAAGGTGCTAGTTATGGTCAAAATGCTACTAACCCAAGTGCTGTACAAGCATACATGAACCCATATTTGCAAGCTACTTTAAATCCAGCTTTGCAATTACAACAGCAACAATTTAACCAGATTCAAGCGCAAAACCAAGGACAGGCTACTGCGGCTGGTGCTTTTGGTGGTGGTCGTCAAGCGGTAACTCAAGGTTTAAATCAACAGAATCAAATGCTTGCGCAGAATCAATTAGTCGGTAATGCGTATAACCAAGCCTACAATACTGCCAACCAAAATATGCAGCAGGCTGCGGCTCTCGGTATGCAAGGTGCAGGTCTTGGTATCCAAGGTCAACAAGCGGCTATTTCAGGTGCTAACACAGGCTTACAAGGTGTAGGTCAAGCATTAGCTGGTCAGCAACTTGGTTTATCTGGTGTTAACGCAGCTAATCAGGCATATCAAACTGGTATCCAAGGCGCTAATACTGGTCTTGCTGGTGTTAATGCAGCTCAAGCTGGATATACTGGTGCTAATACTGCGGCTGCTAACCTTGGTAATCTTGGTACACAACAACAAGCTGCACAACTTGGTATCCTTAATGCTCAAAATCAAATGGGCAATCAGCAACAAGCTAACCAACAGGCAGTTATTAATCAAGCTATTCAGAATTACGCCAATACTCAAAACTACCCAATGCAACAGTTCTACAATATCTTGGGCTTGACTACAGGTGTTCCAACATCTCAAACACAGACTAACTATACTGCGCCTCCAAGTGCACTTAATACAGCCGTTAACGCAGGTGCTGCTGGTGTAGGTGCTGCCCTTGTTAAAGCTAAAGGTGGTCAGATTAAAGAAAAGAAAATGGCTGCTGGCGGTATTACATCCTATAGTATTGGTGGTGTAGCCGCTTCTTTAGACAATATGACGGTTGATGAATTACGGAACCAAATAAAAACTAGTTCTAGCCCATTTATTCGTGAAAAAGCAACTGAACTTTATAGTGAAAAGATGGCTGATGCTATGGCTGCTAGACAGCATGGTGGTATGGGTGCTGGCATTGGTGCTGCATCTGGTGGTATGGTGAACATGGCAGGTGGTGGTATTGTGGCTTTTGCGCAGGGTGGTAGCCCTTATGAAGATGGTAAAGTAGGCGAAGGTTCTGGTGAAGCGTTTACTCCTGAAGAAATGTATGCTGGCGAACATCGTGCAACTCCATTACCTCCAGCTCAATCAGTAGGTGAATTACCTAAAGGTGCAAAGAAGTTTTCCAGCTATATGGATATGCTTCAGAACCAATATGGATATGGTAAGCCTTCAGAGTATGAGTTAGAGCAACGTGCCCAAATTACTAAAGAGCGTGCTGATGCAGAGAAAAGCCATGAGAACAATCTTGCTTTAGCGTTAATTAAAGGTGCTGGTAAAGGCTTACAAAGCACATCCCCATTCGCTGGTCCTGGAATCGGTAATCTAATGGAAACTGGCGTAGAATCTTATGCTAAAGGCAATGCTGACTACGATACCCAACTTAAAGCACTTCGTGCTGGAGAACTTGATCTTACTAAACTTAATGCTACAGATAGAAACAACCTATTACATTATGCAATGTCTGGTTCCAGCGCTGAACAAGTTGCAGAAGATGCCGCAGCCTCTAGAACCGAAGCCGCTAAGTTACGTATGGCTCAAGTTGGTGGGGTTAATGCGGATCGTATGCAACTTAAAACGTTAAGTATCGCTAAAGACCTATATGCCGCAGATCTAAAAGCAGCACAAGATAAATTAGGTATTGATAAAGTTACCCCCGAACAGTCAGACGCTATTTATAAAAAAGCGCTTCAAAGAGCTGCTACTATGGTAGGCGATATAAATGCAGTTAAAACAGGTGATAAAGGTGGCAAAGGTGGGAATGATGATCCACTAGGTCTTCGTGGCTAACTAAGTTAAAATAGGTTCCTATGGATATTAATACTATACGGGAAAAGTACCCCCAGTACTCGGACCTATCTGACCAACAGTTAGTAGATGGGCTTCATAAAAAGTTTTATTCCGATATACCGTTAGATGAGTTTCATGCTAAAGTCGGATTTGCATCTGAGGAGCCTAAAGGTAATGTATCTGTTGAGGGTGTTCCAGAAGCTACTATTGGTAGCCGGATTGCTGGAGGGTTAAAGCAGTCTTATGAAGACTATAAAACTTATCTTCAAACTATTGGTGCCCCCCAAGAAGAGCTTAATCGCCTTGCAGCAGAATCTTTAGATAAACAACGTGCGATTAGTAAAGAAATAGGGCAAACTCGTGGTAGTAAAGAAGTAGGCGAAGCCTATGATAAATCAGGTATTTTAGGAGCAGCTAAAGAAGTTGCTACACAAGCTCCAGGGTTTATTGCTAGTAGCTTACCTCAAATGGGTGAGGTTGCCGCAGGTGCTGCTACTGGTGCTGCATTAGGACTTGCTACTCCTGTGCCTGGTGGTATGGCTGCTGGAGCGATTATGGGTGGATTTGCTGCCCTATACCCACAGTTTTTTAGCCAAAACATTGCTGAACAATCAGAAGCAATGCAAGAATCAGGTATTCCTAAAGATATTAGCGCAGGTAAAGCAGCAGCTGCAGCTACAGGGCAGGCTCTCCTAGAAGAAGCGGGTAAAGGCTATGCTATTGGTAAGAACTTACTTACATCAATGCTAGGTAAGATACCTACTACTAAAGCAGCAAAAGCCCTTGCTACTGATGAGCTAGTTAAAGCTGCAGAATCTACGCTAAAAAATGTAGGTGCTGGTATGGTACGTGGTTCTGCTGAAGAAGCTTTCGTTAACCCTGCACAGGACATACTTTCTAGAGCACAGGCAGGAGAAGACTTATTCTCTAAAGAAGCCCTTAAAGGCTATGGCGAGTCTATGTATCAAGGTGCTCTTGCCGGTTTTGCAATGGGTCCTGTTACTGGTACCCTTGAAACTAGAGCTGCAAGGGGTGAATTAGCAAAGCAAGGATTAGACAATACTGGGCAACCTATTGCTACCCCCACACAAGCCTCTACTCAACCATCTATGGTAGTAAATGCGCAAGGTGCTTTAGTTCCTAACCCATTACAAAATACATCTACTAAGCAGCCTGCGACTACGCCAGTTACTCCTATTCCCACAAATGCACAAAGTAGCTTATTCACACCTGAAGAACTGCCTGCAACTAATAAAACACTAACTCCTGATACTTTAACTGGGCAGACTGAAGCTGGTAAGCCTGTAGAGATTGAAGCACTCCAAGCACCTGAGCGTGCACAAGCTGAGATTGAGCGTAGTATTTTTGCCTTACAACAGCAAGAACAAACGCCTAAAGTTAAAGAGCAAATCGCTGCATTGCAAGAGCAATTACCTAAGGGTCCGGGGGAAACACTCGACATCCTAAAACAGGAATTTACTACACTTGGTAACAAAGGTGAAGCATTACAAGCACAAAAGCAAACGCTTATTGACCTTCGGGATAATACGCCTAAGTTAGCGGAGAAAGCTCCTATTACTGAGCAGATTAAAGCTATTGATAGCCAGATTGAAACTATTGCTAATAGGCAACAAGAGCTTTTAAAACAAGGCGGTGAATTTGCAAAGAAAATTACTACTGCTGAACCCGCTAAACAAACCATGGCGGCAGAGGATTTATGGGCATTAGCTAAACCAGCTGCAATTATTGATAACAAGATAATGGAAGGTTTTGGTTTAACTAAGAAAGCTCCTATCCGTAAAGCGCTAAATGGGTTAGATATGAATAGCCCTGAAGATAGAGAAACATTTATCAATGAGATAAATAAACATGCTATAAAAGGCGCTAAAATAAACGATAAAGCAGTAAGCAATTATTTTAGTTGGTTTTCCCCTAATCAGGAGATACAAAATGACGGACATACTGGAGATGTCAACGGAGCAACTGAGCGAAGCCTTCAACTGCCTAGCACTGGGATACAGACCGCCCCAGGAACTACAACACCTGCACCTACAGGAGTGGGAAGCGCTGTCGGAACTACTGAGCAACTTGATGGAGGAGCGGCGCCTAGTGGAGAAACTGGGACTCCTGCATTAGCCGCAACCCCTACCGCAACCCCTGTTGCACAAGCTACACCAGCTCAGGCTATACAAGCTACTACGGGTGCAACCCCTGCCGCAACCCCCGTTGCACAACCTATAAATGAAGTAGATAATGCGGTTCTTTTTCAAGCTGCTGGTGGTAAAACTAAACCTAAATTTATCTCTAGAGTTATTTCTAATACTATAAGCAAACTAAAGTCATGGGCAGATGCTTATGAAAATAATCAACTAATTAGTACCCAGATGTTTGGCAGGGGTCAAAACTTATTTTCTTTTGACGACGGGTTTAATAACCGCCTACGTGCTGGGTTTATGAATCTAGTTGATAAGGGCGAAATTAGTCTAGAGCAATTTAAAAATGCGATGCTACGGGCGTCCATGACACAGGCTCTGTATCGTTCTGAGATAGCGCATAAGTTCATGTCTATGGGTAATTTAGCCTATGATGCTATGACTAACCGCTGGACTGCAGTTAATGACGCAGTAAACATGAATAAGTTTCAGGACTTAATTAAATCTTTTGCTACCCGCACAGGTGTTGATGTGGATACTGCCTTAGATCAAATGTCTAAAGCATATGAAGCTAGTAGGGTTATGGAGTTTTATAATAGCTTAGCTAATACTCGTGCAGAGATTACTCGTACCGATAAAAAGATTAAAGAACTATCTGCTAATAAAAAACGTACTAAAGCTGAGTCTAAAGACTTAGATAAAAAACGAGAACTACTAAAAGAGCTTAAGAAAAAAGCGGAAGACTTAGAGCATAAGACTATGCACATGACCCGCCAACAAGCGCTTATCGGTATGCAGCTTTATAACGCTAATCCTGAAATTGGTGAAGGTACTCAGGTTTGGAATACTATGCGTAAGCGTACTATTGATTGGCTTGTACGTACTGGAGTTAAGACTGAAGAACAAGCCCAAGACTGGCTAGACTCTATAGCCTATGTACCATTCCAACGTGTTATGGATGAGGATGAAGCTTTAGGGTTAGTTACATCTAGAAAAGGTATTAACGAAAATATGACTGACAAGCGTATGAAAGGTTCTATGCTTGAGGTTGATAATACTATTGGTAATATGTATCAATGGATGCAATGGTCTATTTCTAGGGCTATCAGTAATCAGCAATTAAACGTAATGCTAGATTCTTATAAGTCTGTAGCCCCTGAAGAAGTACGTGAAGGTGAAGGTAGCAGGGGTAATACATTTACAGTGTATCAAGATGGGGTAAGGCGCCAGTACCATGTAGCTAATCCGGCTATTGCACAAGCCTTTATGGGTATTCCTACAATTATGTTCCCTGGTATTGGGGCTTTTCGTGGGTTTAAAACTGCATTTACGCACGCATTTACTCGCTTGCCATTATTCCCTACAGCTCAGTTAGTATTTAAAGATACATGGGAAGCGATGCTTACATCGGGGTTAAAACACCCTTGGATGCTCCTAAAGCAAATCCCTGCTGAGATTGGAAAAACTATAATGGGTACGAGTGAAGCTCGTAAAGCTTTGTCAGAAGCGGGTGTTTTATCCACCCACGACACACCATTTTTAGGTGATGCAAACGATACAGCTACTAAATTAAATTTAAAAGACCCAAATGTCTACCGCAAGACTATGCGTGCTTTAGATAAATGGGCAGCTCTTAATGATAATATGTTACGCCAAGCTGTCTATGCACAAACTATAGCAGAGGGTGGCACGCACGCCCAAGCAATGGAAAAAGCAGTTGAGATATTTAACTTCCGCCGTCAAAGTGGTAACGTTGGTATGCAGATGGCTAGCCAGATTATCCCATTTATGAACGCCTTTGGACAGATGCAGCGTATCACTATTAAGACGCTCTCAGGGTCAGGTCTTTCACCACAGACAAGAGCGGCTGGGCTATCTACATTAGCAACTACATCCGCAGTTCTAGGTATGCTTTCGTTTATGTACGCCACTAGTGTATCTGACGATGATGACTATAAGAAAATGAACCGTATACAACGGGATTCGTCTTTTGTTATTCCGGGTACAGGTGGACTTCGTATTCCTATCCGTATGGGCTTGCTTACTATGCCTAAATTAATAGGTGAATACTTATACCATAGTATTGCAGATAAAGGATATACAGATCCACAAATGTTCAAGAGTGCTATGGCTCGTGCAGTTAAACAGCAATTTGAACCCCCTATTGGTGGCGCTATTCTACCTGCTATCGGCTTAGCTACTAACCATGACTTCTTCTACAATCGTGAAATTGTCAACGCTACCCAACGTAAGCTAACACCTGAGCTACAGTTCACTAAAAATACAACTGAGCTATCAAAAGTATTAGGGGCGCAATCAGGTGTTTCTCCATTGCAACTAGACTACCTATTTAAATCCTATCTAGGCCAGTATGCGAGTCTAATCGCTCTTACGAATGACAGCATTGCTAAAGAACGTGGGGTATCTCGCCCAACTTCTGAGCACCCTACAAAAGACTTCCTAATGAACCTTCCAGGTGTGGGTAGCTTCGTAACTAAAGAAGATGCTAATGGTGCACTATCTGATTTTTATGAAGCGGCACAAGGGGTAGATACTATTGTTAATAGCATTAAGAATCAGGCTAAGTATGATCGTGAAGGTGCAAAAGCTCGTTTAGAAAAGAACAAAGATAAGATCAATGTTAATACCCAAGGTATCGAACGTGCATTAGGCAATCTAAATACAGCAGAAAATATCATCCGTAATATGCCTGATACCCAAATGGGTCCTGATGAAAAGGCTGCAAAGATTAAAGAGATTGAACGTAAGAGAGAATCTCTAGCTGCACCTATAAATAAAATAAGGCAAAAGCTCTATAACGAGAAATAAAAAAATCCCCGGAGGGAACCGGGGACTAAAGAGTTATACAAGGAGAGAGCAAACAAGAAACATTTGCTGACTCAAATATACACTAGAAACTACTTAATACGCCAGAATCTTATACCAATTTTTTCGTTTTCAATTACTTCTTTATATACCAAACTTATACGATGTTGTTTAGCTTCTACTAAAATTTCTTCGATAAGTGGTTCAGTATCTAAAGCAGGAATGAAAAAAGAAGCTCCCAGCCCCATCAAGCGCCACTCAATGATGACTGGGATTCCTTCATTTCGAACCATCGGCGGGTACTGGTGGGATGGTTATTTCAATACCAAGTTTATTTTTATCAATGCGTAGGGCGCTAATAGCCGGAGTATTTAACGCAGTACCTTTTGCCATCCCTTTTTTCTTGACGCAGCATTCAGGGTCATACTTCTTCAGATCATCAACTACCCCTTTGTAGCCGATTTGACGTTCTGTACACCACTCACGAAACTTATCTACAGCAATCCAAATAAGGCTTGTATCAGGTTCATAGCGAATAATAAGCGACCCATAGGGTGTAACCATCGGTGCATGACTTAAGCCAGTGCGTTTATCATTCGCATCATCTACTACCAACATATGTCTACTTTGGAATTCGTTGAGGAATGTACCAATACTACCTTTGCCATCACGCTCAGCAGGTTTAACGCTTTCACGCAACTCGCTAAAGTATGTAACAGCCCAAGCCCAAACCTTAGGGATGTCAATCTTAATCAGACCAAGCTCATCAGCAATCATAGCTGCAGTAAAAGCTGTAGCTGCACCAGCGGAATAGAAACGTTGCTTTTGCTGTAACTTAGCTTCGGCATCAAACTTCTTCTGTGTTTCAGTTAGGAGTTTTTTAACTGCATCTAGGTTATTGACCATATACTGAATTAAAATTGGTCCAGCATGTCCATAGTTTTCCGGCAATGCGTGCTCAAATATCTCATCGCTAGTTTCCTTATCCATGCTCTTGTCTGCTGAAATACCAATCTCGACAATACGTAGTTGCTCAGATTCAGGAGTAGCTTTCAGCGTAGCCATCTTATCGTGCATACTGGAGTTGCCTGAAAAGAAAGCTGGTAATGACCATGTAGTATTGTTAATGCGCATCTCGTTAGCATTAGACTTCATGCGGTTATTAGAGCGCCCTTGCGATACACCATAAGAAATGTTACTGACTCGGTCATTTTCCATATTGGTAACCTCATCCGTACAAACAGCGATATTGTTATATACCCCCATTTGATGGAACTGAGACTTCAATGTATCACCTGCAATTAACATCATATCTGTAGGATTACCCCAAATACTATTAATAACTTTTTGGATAGTAGTCTTACCAGTACCCGATTCGTTCTCCATAATGGAGTAAATTAAACCCCTTTGATTTGTGAACTTTAGTAATGGTGCGCCTAGCCCTGCAAAAAACAGGAATGCCCTAGCCTCTTGGTCGGGTCTGCCATAAGTATTAACTACCCGTTGCCACTCCTCTATGGTACCTTTTGGTTTAAGCATAGGTACAAAGAACATAGTCGAGTTAGATGGTGGGGAATAGTTGATACCTGCAGATGAAATCTCTCTATCTCCGATAATAAATTTGGTATCGTTATCACACCAACCGAACTGGGTGCGCATCTTTTCCGATACATCTCTATCCTGTAACTCTTTAGTAAAACTAGTTATGTAATCCATAATCTCCTTCATTTCATTACTAGTGCCAATGACTCCATGCTTAGATACGGTTTTCTTAAACTCATCTGAAGTCATCAAGGCTTGGTTAGAACAAGCGAACTCTCTTACACCGTCTTTAGGCATGTGGACTCTCATCCAAACCATATCGCCTAAATCAGGGTCAACCATACGTTTAACTACATAGAAGTCATGCTTAAAAATTAACTTATCTTTCTCTACTTCTTCACCAGTATCTTCCTTGCTAAAGCCTTGTTTGTAGATACCACCCTGTCTACCTCTAAAATATGGGTATGGTAGTTCAGGAATCTTATATGTAACTTCCCCAGCAATTTCTGCGCTAGGTAATGTAACAATGTTTTCTTCCTCAGTAGCCTTAGCAATCTTAGCGTTAATAGATATAGGGCTTGTGATCTTACCTTTATGCTTGCAACCATCGCATAAGCCGGGGCTTTGCTCTTGAATAGTCTTGCAGTGATAAGGCCCACCTATGTCATTAGCTTTATTCTCAGTATCTTGGAACGTATACTCAGGGTGATTCTTAGACATAGCATGGATAGCAAAATCCCTATCCTCACAAAACTGTGCAATAGATAGCCCTGCACGCCATTGGTTATAATCAATAGTCTGCTGGTTCTCGTAGAAGTATGTAAGCTGTGGACACTCTTGAGACCGCATGATCTCTTTGAAGTAGGTGATCTTATTACCCAACAATCTACGGGTAGTCTCATCCATAGGGCGACGAGGTGCTTTGGTAAGGTCTAGCTCTATTTCAATACCCTGCATTACCTTTACCCGAAAATCCTCGTAGTCCATGGATGGCTGTTTAACTTTCCATTCCACAGGCAAAGGAGGATCAGCCTTAAAGTTAAGGGTATCAGGAATACGTAATACACAAGCTACATCAGTAATCTTAGAAGCATCAGCGATAATATTTAAACGCTTGAGTTGAGCCTTCCAAAACTGGCAGGTCTTTAACCATTCCTCTTTCTCAATAGCTTTATCCATAGCCCAATGGACATGCAAGCCATTACCCGAGAAAACTACGTTAGGGATGGGTAAATCTAATTCTCTACGTAAACGCTTAATATCTTCTAATGCTGCTTCTCTTGTTGCATACCCTGTAATCTTGTCAGGGTCACTAACATACTTCTCACCACAATCTATATCTAACCAAAATGACTTCTGCCAACCTGCATTTATTGCTTTCCTGTTTTCATTAGTGATAAATTTCGAGCATCCGAAATACACATCTTTCTTTTCATCAAGTAGTTTTTGAATTAATTTCTCAGCTTCTTCAATCGTTTGTGCAAAGTGTGTAATCGGGGTGGTTTTTTTCTTGTACGTCGCTATACAATACCAGCCGAGACCTTCCTCAGGTAGTACCGTAGAGAGAAACTTATTCCACGAGGTCATTTACATCCTCAAATTACGCCGACAATAATCCTATCAAGCTAGGTGGCGCCTAGCTATCTAGTTGGCTCACGCCTTCTTTTTTAAATACTTATAAATCTTTACTTCATGGATTTTATTAGGGACACTTTTACCTAAAAACCAAGCGTATATAGCAGTGCGAGATACGCCAAAATGCTTTGCAACTTCTATTACGGAAATATCTTTATCAATACATAACCTGCCTAACATTACCCCTACTAGGTCTTGGTTAGCTTTAGCTACAGCCTTAGCAAATTTTACGGAATATCCAGTCATATTATTCTTATATTAGGTAGGGCTAGCGGTCGTTTATTTCGCTATTTAAGTATTCAAACACCCTGTTACTATTATGCCCAGTCGTCTAGGACAGCGTTAATATCTTTAGGCGTTTCCGCTTCAGTTTTCTTAGCACGCTTTACTGGCTCAGGTGTGACTTCTTCCGACACAGCTGGTTCTGCTTTAGCTACTGGTTTAGGGGCTGCAATTGCTACTGCACTGTCAATAGCTCCTGCTGTTTGACCAATAGCCGCTTTAGCTTCTGCTGTTTTACCTTTAGCCATTGCATTATTAAACTCATCTTCTTCCAAATAACGAACTGCTTTGAAAGTAAGTTTTGGTGTAGCGCTAGATGTGTCAAAACGCATTTCTGTAACTACTGAAGTTACTGATACATTGTTAGTACCGAGTACTTTAACGTAGGCTTCCAAAGGCATCTTGCCATCTTCGCCCTTACCAAAGATTGACTGCGCTGGTAGGGTTAATTGGAATACATCACCTTGCTGGTCATTCTCTAATAGAACTGCGAGGCGACGGCTAAAACGACATGCACGACCACGACCACTTGAGTGTGAACCATCTACGTTTTGTGGGCAGTCTTTGCAAGTAGCTGACTGTGGCTTCTCACTCTTAGGATTCGGGCTTGTGCCATTATCAGAAAAGCAATCAGGTAACTTAGCGCCTTGACCTTCTGTAAATGTACCCTCGTAAAACGTACGGGAATTATGTTGAGCTGCACCGACAATAACGATGTTCATGCTACGCTCTTCATTTTTAGCTACTTCTTTACCGCCGACTACCATGCGGAAGACTGAGCCTTTAATAGAGATACGCTTTACGCTTTGACCATCTGAAGATACACCACCCATCAGGGCTTTGGTAGTTTCGTCTACACCGCCACGCAAGTGGGCTGGTAGGTTACCTTTTAACATACTGAGTTCATTAGCCATTATCATTTTCTCCTTGTTTCAAAAATACATAGATTTGTTCTGCTAAAGTTATTAGTGCATCAATGCCTTGTACATCAGACTTAGTTGCAAAGTCCATTGCCATAGCTCTTAATTGGATGTCGTTATTCATGTACTGCTCCTTGTGTTGTAGTTAGTGCTTCAATGTCCTGCTTTTTAAAACGTAATTTAGTACCTACTTTAAAGTGAGGTATCTTTCCTTCTCTGCATAAAACATAAATCGTTTGGCGAGAGACACGTAGTATCTTCGCTACTTCATCAACTGTCAATGGCAAGTCTTGCATTTTTACTTTCTCCTTACTGTTACTGTATACCGATTATTAATATTCATTCCAACTGGCATTAGCGTTGGGTTTTCATCTAGAAACTGCTTCATATTTGTTGTATTTATGCCTCGTGTTAGTACTTGAGGAATATCATGCTCCTTTATAAACTTGTACATGTTTTCCCAATCGGTGGTTTCGTATCTAGTTTTTACTGATCTAAATACTGTGCCATGTGGGGTCTTTAAACTATCTACACCTAACTCCTTGCAGATGCTCATTAGCTTTTCTTCTACCATTTGCATCTGTTCTTCTATTACTTTATCTTTTGCATCAAACTCAGCTTGTAGCTCAGCACGTTTATCACGCATCTTTATATAAGCTTTTGTGAGTCTATCAGCTAGTCCTTCTTCGCTCATATTTCCTCCTTGTTTTCTTTAAGTATACTCCATCTCTTAACAATGTCAACTAAGTAGTTCCCCGTATAGCGCCATTATGCTACCCTGAATGTCTTGTTTATTTTGTAACGCCTCATACAATTTCTTTTCTACGCTTGACCCCCGTAATTTAATTACAGTACATGGGTTCTTTTGCCCACTACGATGCACCCTAGCATTAGCCTGTGCATATGTCTCATACGATGTTATAGGACCCCACCAGACGATTGTATTTGCCGCATGTAGGGTAACGCCATGACTAGCCGCTTGGGGCTGTATGATTAAAACTCGTGGCTCAGGGGTAGTTTGGAACTTCTTAAATACTTCTGTACGTTTGTTTACAGGAACTCCTCCATGGATTACATCTACTGCATACCCATCCTGTTCAAGGCTTTCCCTAATTACCTCAATAGCGTGCCTAAAGGGGACAAATACAAGTACCTTATGGCTAGATTCATCAATAACTTCCTTTAATACTTTCAAGCGGTTAGACGCATCAAACTCCACAATCTCACCTGTATCTGAATAGACTGCCCCACAAGAAAGCTGGAGTAATTTATTCAAGTTTGCCGCCGCATTGATGGTTGTAATTTCCTCACCCGCCGCCCGTACCAGCATCTGTTTACGTAATAAGTCGTAGTATTTTTGCTGTTGTGAAGTTAGCGGTACTTCCCTTGTTTGGTAGGTAATCTCAGGTAAGTCAAGACATTGTTCTTTTGTATAGCGTATCGCTGGCTGTAATACTTTGTGGACTATCTCCTCGGAGTTCTGCCTAGGAATCCACTTAAACATAGTAATCTTCTGCATAACCTGATCTCTGAAATGCGAATAGAATCTAGGTACTGCAGTAGGGTTGACGAGCTTAGCGATGCCATACGCATCTACGGGGGATTGTGCCGCTGGTGTACCTGTCATCATCCATAACCAAGTATGTGCTTTGATTAGCGCATTAAACATCTTCCAGCGATTTGTAGTAGGATTTTTATAGGCGTTAGCTTCGTCAACAATAATTAAATCAAAGTCAGCTTTCTCAATGGCTTCATGGACAATTTCGATCCCATCATAGTTAATAATAACGAACTCGGCATCACCCTCAATAATCTTTTTACGCTTCTCTCTACTACCATATGCAATATCTACTCTGCGATGTATAGCAAACGTAAACAGGTCAGCACGCCAAGCAGCATCCATAATGGATAACGGGCATACGATTAGAACCCGTTTAACCATACCTAGCTTCATTAAATAATCAGCCGCCCATATAGCTGAGGCTGTCTTGCCTGTGCCTTGCTCATTAAATACAAACGCCCTACGATGTAGGGTTAAAAACGATGCGGTTTCTTTTTGATGGTCAAATGGTTTGAACTGCCCAGGCCAAACATATTGCCCTTTGATTGGTGATGGTACGTTGTTGATTTTTAAATTTTTTAAAACTTGCATTTCATCTAAGCCCCAATGGACAAGAACTTCATGATAGTTCTCTCCTTCCGACTTGATAAGTTTGCTCTTAGGAATGACTGACGTAATGCGGTCAGGGTCACGCACCTTAATCAATACTGCCCTGTTTTCAATGATTTCCAAAACTCTCTCCGATACTGAATAGCCTGAAAGCGGTCTCCGCTTCAAGCTTTTATAATTTGTTCTAGTCTTTCCCAGTGTCCGTTAACTCTTGCAGTGGAAAGGTTGTTAGCACGTGAGCACTAACTACAAAGACCGCATGTTAACTGGTATGGTTTACTATGAAAGGGAAATTCAAACCCCAAGTCAACTAGGCACTCATACCTTATCCTGTGACTTTATCAAAAAACTATTTCTTTTTACGCTCTTTAGTACTTGTTTCTGATACTAAGTTATGCTTTGAATCTCTTTTAAAACTACGATTCTTACTGGCGCTTTCTACTCTTACGCCATCTTTAATTGAACCACCCTTATCTGCCGCTACAATGTGGGCTACATCTTTCCCATCACCTTTACTTACCTTACCAGCTTTCATTAGCTTAGCACGAGCTTTATTACGCTCCTCACGATTCTTAATCTGTTGAGGGCTATCTTCATATTTAACAGCGTTTGTATACTTACGATCTGCTTTGTTTTTATACGGCATATTTAACCTCTTCCATTATGTGTGCAGGATAGCACAGGACAATGCTTAGGGCAAGTGAAGTTACGCTTTGGGTTCCAAACCCCATTCTCAATACAGGCATCTAGCTGGTTCACAAGGGGCTTAAACTGCTCAAAATAAGCTAGCCTATGATGGGTGGTATATTCCTCTTTAATAAACTCCTTAGACACCACAAATAACAAGCCAGCTTTGATTACTTTAACCTCAGGGTAATGAGTAAATACACAGGCGGCTAGTAGCTTTAACTGTTTAGTATCCGCATACTTAGCCGACTTGCCTGTTTTATAGTCAATGATTCTAGCTTCTTGATTTTCTCGGTCTAGAATAATTAGGTCAGCTATACCCCTATACCAAACATCTTTATCAAAGAAGTCACAGGGAACTAACCGGTTATCGGGGGTAAGTTTAACTGCTAACTTGTTTTCACAAAGCTTTTCTCCTTTAATAAGATTTAGCTTATCCAAGAGTTCTTTAATATAAATGTATTTTTCGGGGAGTGGCTTGCCATCCCTTATGTATTCCTCAGCGGCAAGGTGCAGGTCTTTACCATAGTTCATCGCATCAGATTCAGGCTCTTTAATATCCTTAGCCACCCGCAAGTGGTAATACTTTTTAGGGCATTGATCGAATAAGGTGATACTACTGTAAGACCATGCAGTCATAATTTATTCCTATGGTATGCGTCGTTAGGGTTTGCTAACATAGATTTTAACAGATCATCAATAGTTTGGAACCATTGAATTACTTTCATGCCATCATGCTGCATGATTGTAAAACTCATTTATCTGAACCCCGAAATACGTGGTGAAAATACGAAAGTGGCTTGCCAATTAAGAGGTTTAGGCATAACGTTATCATCCACCAAGCCCCTAATATTCCAGCCCAAATTGACATAAATACACCGACTGCTAGAAAAAATCCGCTTAACATAAGTAAACTGAAAGAGTCCATTAGCATGAACCAAGCACCAGCCTTCTTTCGCATTGTTGTTGTCCTTAATAGTCTTATCCCCACTTACTGACGTTTCATATGGTACAAACAGAGTCTCTAATGCAAACGCATATGCGGGGTTACGCCATAGCCACTTAACCTTAGACCAATAGCTTCTTCCGTTAATCTGCTCAAAACTATAGTCACCATCTAAACTGTTGTCAGGTGTCATGAACCAGTTAAGCCATGTTGGTAGACGTGGACCGATTCCCCATATAGAGCCGTTATCTAACCAGCCATCTCGTTGCTCTGCAAACAACACCATTACAGGCGCTGTAATAAGCGCAATCAATGTAAGCACAAGACTTATAGGTACTAAAAGTATATATTTAATATATATCATTTCTTTGCTTTCTTTTTAGTTTTAGCACCAGCTTTGTTTCCCTCGGCTAGCATTTCTTTCCACTTGTTTAACATAGCACTACGATAAGCTATCTTCTCAGGTGTTGCATAATCATCAAGCTCAAACTTCTTACAGTAGGTATCCCACAGTTTTTCGCAGCATAAGTCAAGCCTATTAGCAATACCAGCTAAATGATTCCATACTTCATCCTCAGTCATATGCTTAGGGTGGTCTACATAACGCCAAATTAATAGCTCAATGTCTTCCTTAACTGACCAAACATTTTGGATATCTTCTTCTAAATCTATTCCTTTGTTCAAAGTCATTCTTCCTCCACAGGTATCCAGCTTTTAACATTAACACTCATCAACCTAATCTCTGCTTGCGCATTAAGGCAATGGTCATGGGCTTCTTCAAAGTTTCTTTTTAACAGCGCTTCATGTGCTGCTTTGATTTCTTTTAGTGCTTCTAAATAATATGTGGAGTAGTCCATTATTTTCCTTTTACAAAAGTTTTTTGAGTTTGTCGCTACGACTTGGATGGCGCATATGGCGGAGGGCTTTAGACTCAATCTGGCGAATACGCTCTTTAGATACGTTGAATCGTTTACCCGCTTCTTCAAGCGAATGTTCTTCCTCATCACCTATTCCAAACCGTATACGTAATACTTTTGCTTCTCTAGGTGTTAGTGAATCTAAAACATCTTTTACTAACTCGGTTTGCTCTTGTTCAGAAACTTCTTCGTATGGTAAACCAATTAAACTTCTAGCATCAGATTGCAAGGCTATTTGCAAAGCTTCTTTACTAAGCTCTTTTTCTATCGAATTTTTTCTTAACGCTAGAGTTAATTGTTCGGTAGTCCATAAGTCAATTGGGCAAGCACCAAGTATTTCCATCAATTCTTTAGCGGCTTTTATAAATTCACCTTCTACACCAATAGGGGCAGTCTTTAGGTTTACTAACTCATATAACCCCGTCAAAGACATACCTTCATCTTTGGCAAATTTAGCCATGTTGGTATACCCATGCCCCTCAATAGCTTTTAATATTAAATTGTTTCTGACTGATACTTTTAATCTATATTCCTCAACAATCTCCATTGCTTTCCTTTAAATTAAATCTACAAACCCAAATTGGTTAGTAGGTACATCATAAAACATCTCACCCTCTGCTACTTTAATATTACGCACTTCTTTGATAGGGTATTCCTTAATCTTATTTGTTTCTATCCAGTATGCGTGTTGCATATCTCTTGTAAGAGCAAAGAATAATACCTTGTCGCCAAAGAACTTAGTCTTTCTCTCAGGCACATGGATGGTAGGGTATGGGCAGTTAGGACTCCATTGCCTTACCTCTACCTCTATGCTACCAATTACTTCAGCATCCTTAAACACTAATAGGTCAACCCCGTATTGATTTAGGTTAGGTTCAACTAGCACCCCCCAAGTCTTTTCCAAATAGCTAGACACCGCTTCTTTAGCTGGCGCATCGTACTTATCGTGTAGGTCTTGCTCAAAAGGCTTCCTCATTTCTCTTGTGCCTTTCTTAGTATTAGATGGGCAAAATAATGTTGTTGTGTAGTAAAACCTTGTTGCATAGCAATACCATCTTCCTGTGATTCTGCCCACAATTCGTTTACTACAGCATTTGTTAGTGTCTTTGCTGGATGGGTGTAGAGTGGAATATAGCCTTCACATCCGTTGCCATCTAATATCCAATCATGCGTTCCGTCAGGTAATGTAAGCATCCACGCTACTGGTTCATTGTTCATTTATCACTTGCTTTCTTTAGTTGCGCTTCCAATATGGCAATCCTGTCACGCTGTGCTTGGTGGCGTAGTTCGTACTTGGTTAGCTTTTCTTGTTGCTGGCGTAGTAGGATGGCTACCTCAACAAGTGGTTTATTACCATATTCCTGTGATGCTTCATCGCACCAATCAGCTAGTTCATTTGCGTTCATTAACAATCTCCATAGCTTTCTCCATACCCAGCCTCACAGTTTACTGGCAAACCTTTAGCCCAGTCAGGTGTCCATTTCATACACTCTTGTACATATGCCATAGCTTCTTCTACTTCTTCCTTAGGGGCTATACAAGCTACCGCATCATGCACAGTTAGGACAGGCTTATAACGCTTGGATATACGTAACATCTGCTCACCGATAATACAACGAGCAAGGGCTTGGCAAATGTTCTCTACTAGCTTACCGCCATAGATTTTAACTGCGCCACGCCTAGCATCGTATACATACTGCTCACCATTTTCTGTACGCAACTTGCGTAGGTTTGGATAGCGTTGATATAGCCCATTAGGTAGCAAGATTCCATCCTTACCACATACCTCTACACAGCCATTACCAAACGGGGTGTTCTGCCCCTTCGCCATCGCCTCGATTGCGTGTTTACCTTGTGTCCACAATAACGGGATCTGTGGATATGTTTGACGATAAGTTTGAACGATATGGATAGCTTCCGGCTCCGTAATTTCTGTGCCAAAGGTTTTGAGTTGTACCCCAAATTTCTTAGCCCCCATGCCATAGCCAGCCCCAAGAATCGTGGTTTTCCCGACGAACCTCTCGTTAGGCATAACTTCGTCAATGGCTTTTGAATAGATGGCACTCGCCATGATCTTGTATACATCTTCACCTTTCTTAAATGCTTCTACCAAATCATCTTGCCCTGACAACCAAGCCAGCACCCTAGCCTCAATCTGAGATGAGTCGCTATCAATTAACACATAACCTTCGGGAGCTTTGATTGAAAATTTAAGTCTGTTAGCGTTGTTGCCACGACTAGGTAGATTCTGTAAGTTAATTTTATCTGCACCGCCCCAACGCCCTGTATGAGCCGCATAGTATTGTAGGGGGACAGGCATCAACCCACGACTAGCGATACCCATAAACCTTTCGGTACGAGTTTCCTCTAGCGTAGATTTGTTTCCAAGTCTTGCCGCAACTAACGCTTGTACTTGGAAATTCTCATGTTCTAGTAAGGCTTTGAACTCCTCGTCTGACTTAGCCATAGCCAGCGTTTCCTTACCTGTCATTAAAGATATTTTGGTAGGAGGTTCAACTCCCAGGCCCCGTAACATCTCAGCAAATTTAATGTTAGACATCAGGTCATCACGAGTTTCAACCCCAGCTTCCTCGAGTAGCAACTGCTTGCGGTACTTCACCTCTGCCAAATGCTGCCTCAACAAATTAGAATCCAAAACCAAACTAGGTTCTGAAAACATCCTTATGGTTATATCTATAAGTTTAAGTTCAGAGAAAGTATAGTGCGGGGCTAACTTCATAAAAAGTTTTCGTGTAAGCTCCACATCATTCTTACAATACTCACCATACTGCGCAAGGTCTTGCGGCTCAAAGTCTTCTAGGCGTTTACCTCGAGCATCGACAACCTCAGTACCCTTGACACCAAGCTCGTAGAATAAAGATAGCTTTGCCAATGAGTTACCAACCTCTGTGCCATGAATAGCACGAGCCATACTCAGCGTATCCAGAATTGCTTTAGGCTTAATACCATAGCGCCAATTAAGAATTGCAGCATCGAACATAGCATTATGGGCAAGTAAAGCAGAATTGCTCCAGTCAAAATTACCCAAAAAGCTAGCAACTCCATCATCGCTCCCAGTGTACCAAAGGGTTTCATCTTCATTTACTTTTACTCCTACCCCAATGGTTTGAAACAATGGGCTTCGTATGTATTCTTCTGTTGTTATCTTGCTAAGCGAAAACTGCTGGTCATAGTATGTTTCAAAATCAAGACTGATTATGTTCATTTGTTTCCGTATATTCCTCGTGCATCTGTCCATCCAAAGTTATATCTCTCAGGTTCTTCTACACTAGCTTCGACAAACTTAACCGCACGATATTGTTCAGCATATTTAAAAAAGTTATTGGGGTTATGGTCGCCAAAAGTTTCATCAACCCAATCTTTATAAGCGGCTTTTGTATCTTCACCCCATGTACCTACGGGTTCTCGCCATTCATGTTGCCCCCACCACTTTTTCATCCTCATAATTACCTCGCTGGTGCGTAGATGGGTACAGTAGGAAAGGTAATGATTGTGCCTTCTTGTACACCGCCCGGACCTTGAATGATAATGATGTCAGCCTTGGCTTGGTGTAAAAACAAAAAGCCTTCAATCAATAACCCTACAAATATACAGCCAACTGCTACCCAATACATATGATCTCTATTCATTAACATCTCCCATCCATATCAAATTCTTCATGTTTTTTATTCTCTGCCATTAGAAGTTCATATCGGTGTTCTAGTTCAACAATAATATCCTGCAAAGCATCAGCTTTTAATATCCAATTGGCATTCTCAAACACATTACTAAATAAGACTTTGGCTTCTTCACCGTTCCATACTGCTGTCATTAACTTCATTTTTCTTTCTCCCTCGTTTAACTGCTACGATTCCTGTTTCTTCTTTTGGTTTGCGTGCTTCGAGCATAGCGTCTGCTATCTCCCATACTTCTTTAGCATCAAACACACTAGCCCTACTAAGTAACCCATTCACTATAAACATAGCAAAACAATCTCTTAGGTCTTGTTCATTCATCTTTTGTTAGCTTTCTTTTTAAAGCATGATTTTCCGTAAGTAGGTCACTAATCATTTTAAGGTGTTCCTCATGTCGGTCTTCCATTACTTTAACAATGCGCTCAAATTTAAACTTCCATAAATCCATATCCTTTACAAGAAGTTTGGCATTATAGGAAACAAAGTCAGGGGTTATTCCTTCGATTGTTATGCTGTCTTTAATTTCAAACTGTTTTGCTTTTTCAGCTTCACTCATAATCCCTCCAACCCATCATGCCATGTCCAACCAAACGCCAGTCTATGAGTAACACGCTTCCATAGGCTAGGTCTAACTTCGGCTGGGGTTTTCATCATACCATCTAACATAGACCAATAGCCTACATAGATAGGTACTTTAAAGGCACGATACTTTTGACCGCTTGCCCCTTGAATAATCTCATCGGTCATTTCTTTTTCTCCTTCTTAGCGTTTATTTCTTTTACTTCTTTATGTGATTCCATTAGTCTTGCGCTTAGCATATCTAGCTTTTCTTCATATACTTCGAGCATCTCAGTTACTGCCCACAATGCCGCACTTTCTAAGTTACTAGACTCTCGTTCAGCAAGTATCTCTACTACACTTTTAATACTGCTTATCTTATATCCTATTTCCTCAACGGCACAGCTTGCTTCCCAATATCCGATAACACTCATTTTGCCACCTCATCACAGCGTTCAATCAAGGCGGCATAGCCACACACATCAACCAAGTTATCACGATGGCTAGGGTCATTGGCAAAGCGTGCAACCTTAACTAGCATCATCATTGCGGCTACATCTTTAGCAGTAACATTAAAGTTACCATCGTCCATGTTGTTCATATAGGCAGTCCACATAGCGGCTATTGTCTTAAGGTTCTTAGCGGGATGTCCATAAGTCTTTTCCCTATCGCCATATACAATGGTTTGCGCTTCTTCTAATACAGATACCTTAGGCTTCATAACCTTAGGTTTTTTATTTACTTCTACCTTTGGTTTATTTATTTCTTTGGTTAGCAACTCTCCTATTTCAACTACTTTTGCTTCTGTTGCTTGTGTCGCATCAACTTCTACTTGTGTCCAACTCATTTTAACTCTCCTGTATTTAACAACATATCAAACAACGCCCCTTGCGTTGGCAAACCTACTTCTAACAACAACTGCAAATTTTCCAGCCCACTTTCATTTACGATGACAGCAACCCCACCAGCGTTCATAATTTGAGTAAGGTTCTTGTCTTGTAATGCAGTGGTCTTTCCTTTACCAGCTTTAGCTTCGATACCTATAAACTTACCCTTAATACAAGCGACAAAATCAGGTACTCCGCTACTCCCAAAACCACTCGTAACTGGTGTAAAATAATACGCCCCATGTTTTTCAAGTAGTGCTTTAATCTTTTTCTTGACGGCTACTTCAGGCTTATCTGCCATATGCTTTCTCCAAATCAGGTGTTTCCAAGATATAAAAAATATCTTCAGTTATTTTCTTTCCAAGCCCCTCAACTGTCGTTCCTTGGTCTACAATCATGAGTACGGAGAGCGAGTCTTGTACCCACAATGGCAAATCCTCCTGCTTAAAAGTTTCCCTTATTTTACCACTACCACTTGGCAATGTGAAGTCATTTAGTTCAACTAAACCAGTAGGTAACATATGGACTCGCCATACATTAGTTAAGGGTAGATTGAATTGTTCTTGAACCATCTTTATAGCAACTTCTTCTATACCACCCCCAAGATTACCCGAAAAATACTTACGACCCCCCCCAAAAAGTACATCATCTAAGTGCATCCAACCCCAATTTTTTGTTTCCTCTGCCGTATGCACGTACAGCTGTCCAACTGTTGTCATCACTTCTCCTCAAAGTAGCACCCAGTAGATGCCTGTATCTTGTTTAATCCCAACATCCTCAACGAATTGCCCCTTGTCGGTTACATCTAATACAAACAACTTTCCACGCAGTTCTTCGGGTAACTCAGCAGTACTATTAACTTGGTTTAATACCTTATCAATCTCATACACTACATTGTTAGGTCTTACCCATATCATAACCTTTTTTGGTTTATAGTCATAGTACTTTTCAATTTCTTCTTTATTCTCTATGGCATACGCAATAGCCTCAGCCATTTTGGGGGTAGCTGGGGTATACCCTATGTTGTGCATATGTAACAGTTCAGGAAAAATATCGGTAAAATTCATACGAACTTTTTGGTTTGTTCTAGATACAGTCTGATTACCTCTAGCAGTAATGGCTCTATCTACCCCACCTTCTTTCTCAGCTTTTATTTCTTCATAGCTTAGTGGCTTTAAATGTTTGCCAGCTTCCTTAACTATGTTCTTCATATGCTTGGAAAACTTAGACTCGAACTGACTTCTGTTCCAATGCCCATACTTTTCGTTCTGAATCAATCGACTACGCACCCAATACTTCTCATCTGTGTCATAGCCAATACTACCAATCTCTGCTTCGGGGTCGCTAGTGTGAAAGACTTTTAAAGACATCTTTACTTCTATTCGATTAGGCGGTGTCGCATCATCAAAAAAGCTAGTCCTGTTACCACCTAGTTGGAATGTAAGCAAGGGGTTTTTAAGTTTGATTGCTTCCATTAAATCTAGGACTTGTACTGCTACATTCCCATCTAGAAATTCTTTATATTTAATCATTTAGAACTCCCATGTTTTAGTAATGGTTATTTGTTGTCCATCTGTGTCAGCATCTACCTCGATTTGCAAGTCATCGGGTTTCTTTTCTTCCTTTTTACCAAAAATAGCATCAAAATTAGCATCAAACTGCTCCAAACTTACACCTAATGGGCGGGGCGTATCACCCTTACCACCATCACGATTGCTTGTCATAACTCCATTCCTTTCCCAAATGCTCTAGATATACCCTCCGCAAATCCTAATGATTTACCAGCATTAAACCTTTCTTGTAGCTCAGCTTTTAATGCTTCTATTTCCGCTTCGAGTTCTTTTATTTTTGCTTCTAAGCGGTCTTGTGTAGTAAACGTAGTCATTCCTCAACTCCTTTCATTTTCCATGCGCATATAGCAACTGCTATACACAATACATTACCAAACTCATGATTCCATAACTGAATACCACAGATAACCCACAAAAACATCAGTACCCACCAATGGAATGTCATATACCAATCTACATCTGCTAACGCTTCTTTAATCTCATTCATCATCTTCTCCTTATAACCAACTACGATATGGGTCTTGTGATAACTCACCTAACGGCACAACTTCTGTATCAAACGGCTTCTCTACACGATACGCTTCCTTCTGAATCTTAGGAATCAGCCCAGCTTCGTTGTAGTCATATGCTTTTGTAGTCCAGTTCCAACGATTTAGCTTTTGCTTGTAGTTAGCAACTGCGGTCAGCCATGACTCAGGAATCTCATCAGGATTCTTAAGCGTTACAAAGTCTTTCCAATGCGTATCTAATACAGTACCCCATGAAGCACCTTTAGGTTCAACCAATGGAAACATTACTTTGGCATAATCAATAAAAGTTTTGAGCTTCTCACGAATCTCTTTAGTTTTAGTGCGATTTAGCTTGTGCTTGACCTCACGAAATACATGAAGTGGTGTCCATATTGTTCCACCTTTAGGGCGATAGAAAGTAACATCACCTTTGTCTAGTGTGTAGTGGCTGTATCTACCTTCTTCGTTTTTTAAGCTGACATAAGTAGTTCCCCGATGTTTGGTCATGCTCATGCTTGTTGGCAAATTAAAATCGTAAAAATTATAAACTGATGGACTCATAAACCCAAAGCGATTGCGGTGAACGATGATAGTTTCCACTTTTCCTTCTTGCTTGAGCGTGATTGCTCGAGGGTGGCGGTCATCTCCATCTTTACCCGTTAATATTTGAGTATCATTCCAGTTCCAATGCGTGCATGATAAGTAATACTCTGTGTCGCTAACCTTAACAATGCGTTCATGCGCTCTGTTGCGGTCATGCACACCAAGGGGTCTGACATCTAACGCTTTGCGTTTACCAATCAACGGCTTGATGCTCTCGTACCTTTGAACTGCCGTAGCAAAGTCTGTTGGTTTACCATTTTGACGCTGAACTTCATAAGGACTGCGTGCATTCCAATTTCCGTAACTCATTTTGTTTCCTTTCAGTTTAGTTTATATTCGGGACAGTCCCGATTAAGCCCAATCACATATTACTTGTCTACTAATACGCACCATATCGTAAGGGTCTGTGCCAAAGTATTTCTCCTCGTTATCATCTGACTCCTCACCTATACGACACCATGCGCCCTCTACTTCTACACCTTCATCATCTCGTTCACTTGCCTTATCCCATAATGCTCCATGGCATTTAACTTCGGGGTATTCGTCATACCATTTCCAACCCTCTGCAAGAAAACGAATCTCGTAACCAATTTCATCTACTTCAAACTTATCTTCGTTCTCCTCACTGTCAAAACATAAAGCTGTTTCAGGGTCTAACTTAGCTTCCGCTATGAACCCCCAAAAGTCCTCCTTCTTAGCGAACTTAATCTTGTATGCAATGTCTGACCTATATCCCATAACTACCTCCTTATATCTTGAACTGCTTTAAACTCTTTTAATATATGCGGATAAACTTCTTCTATCCACCCCAATACTTCTTCCATCTCATTTATTTCGGACTTCAAGTTATCACGCTGATTCTCTAGGTCATTCTCTCGTTCATATGCTAGGTCAAGCTGTAAGTCCTTATCGTTTACTAAGTCCTCTAAATGTTTGACCTCATCTTCTAATTCATAAACCTTTTGTTCTAAATTACCTATCTGTTCAACATCACTCATTTAATCCTCCATATGAATTGATTGACCTACACTTGGTACATCCTTACAACCACCGACAATGCACCACAACACAGGGCTAGACCATGTACCGCCCCAATCACCGCCTACATAACCATCGGTAAGCACAACGACACACTCGGGGACAATGTTGTTGTCTTTTAAGTATTTGGTTATGCAACTAGGTGATGTACCGCCACCGCCCTTAGGTTTAGTAGAAGCCATTAGCTTATCGCCATCGCCCTGACCATAGACCTCATGACCTGCAACCTCGCCATCCCAATACAATAGATCAACTAGTTCGGGGTTCACATTGTTCATGATGCCTACTACTTCAGATAGAAAGCGATTGATTGCATCACCAGTAATAGAACCTGATGTATCTACCGCAACCACTAACCTACCCATCGTTTCGCTAATAGTGCTAGGCATATAGATGTCATGCTGTAACCATCTACGATTAGGCTTAGCCCATGTCGAATCATCTTTACCTTTACATACTGACGATACGAATTCACGCAAGGCATCTTTCCAATTAACCTTAGCACTCATCAAGTCGGTAAAGCATCGGTCAATATCACCGCCTACCTTACCAGCTAGGATTGCACCTTGTCGTATGGCTTGGTCTATCTGCTTACCCAACTCTTGCTTTTCTTCCTCGGACATAGAGTCGGCATCTTCCCAACCATGCTGGTCGATACCTTCACCTGACCCCCCGCTACCTCCATCATCGTCGTCAAGTAACGCAAAGACTTCTGCTGAATTAAGACCTCGATACTTCTCGTCATAGAGTCCACACTTGGGTAGTTTGACAAACCCATTCGACTTCTTGTCCTCATCTGCAATCTCCAAGTTAATAACATAATCACACGCACGATTTGCTTTACTAGCATCTTGCTTCCATAAGTGTTTCCATGTAGCAATATGCCTATACATCTTGTGCTTGTTCTCATGTAGGATAACTGCACGCAACTCAGCATCGGTCAGCGTAGATATAAAGTCCCGACTATAAACAACATCACGCCCATTGGTATATGCTGTCGGACACTTCATCGGGTTATCTTCAACCTTCACGCTACCCACCATAAGCACACCACTATACGCAACGAATTGCGGGGACTTCATCAAGTCAATATGGCATCTCTCGATGCGTTGTTCTTGTGTAAGGTTTTTTACTGTTGTTAGGCTCATAAACACTCTCTTTCTATTATGTCGTGGTATGTTGCATTTAATATATCGGCAATCGGTTTATCTACTAGGGTAAGACCTTTTGGGTTATAAGACCTACATTCATTTGGGTTAAAGAAATATAGGTAACAATTACCCGCCATATTTGGGTCGTCGTCTATAAATCCTACATACCCATACTTCTTACCTTTGGTCATTACCCAATCACCTTCCTTAAACATACTCCCTCCTTATTGTGCAAACAAATAGTTATTAGCAGTAGCCCACTTAACGAACTCGGTACTCGTACCTACTACTGACTTCTTCTGAGTACGCATTACGCTAGTAGCGAATAGACCTTGTGCTTCCTTGCTGATACGGGACATATACTTAATCCACTTGTTGATAGTGTCCTTCTCGACACGCTGAACTGCTGAATACACAAGCATACATACAGCCGCAGGTGATTCAGGTAGCTGAGCCTTTTCGGGACTGTCCATAATAGATTCCCACGATGGTAAGTCTGAAGAAAGTTTGACTATGTTTAACATATCGTAGCAAGCCCTAGCACCTATCGTACCCTTGATCGCACAACCAATAACATCTTCGGGTAAGTGGCGAGTAGCCTTGAGGATTGCCGATGCCTTGTCTAATGAACGAGGGGTAACGAATGATGGTCGAGGTGTACGAGGGTCATAGATATACTCATTGTCCTTGCTGTCTGTATACTCCTCAAACGATGCAAGCATCATAGGGAATTCTTTTACAGTCATGATTACCTCGGGTGCTACATCATTATCCAACGCCCACTCAATCCACTCATCACTACTAGGCTTGCGTACTTTCACTACCGACATACGATTGCGTGCATGGGGTGGCAACATATCACCGATACCCTCGCTTGCTAAGTTTGTTGTAGCGAATACGATAGAGCCTTCGGGCAATGAGTAAGTACCTAGCTTGCGTTCTAACATTAAGCGTAAGCAAGCATTCATGACACCTTTGCTAGCTTTGCCGATCTCGTCAAGCATTAAGACAATAGGCTTGTTATGGTGAAAGCCAAACTCCTCATTAGGTATAAAGCTAGTTACCTCTGTGCCATTGATGTCTTTGATCTTAGGTACTAAGAAGTCGCCCACATCTTTAGTAGTCATATCGCCATAGCATACAAAATGCTGAGGGAATTTAGCCTGTAACATCTTTAGCATTGACGATTTGCCAATACCCATTTCGCCTTGCGCTAAGACTGTAACCTCGCTACCTACTGCGCCGATTAAGTTTGCACACTCTTGTAGTGATACTGATTTATATAATTCCATGTTTACTCTCCTTGTTTTACTGCGGTTAAAATGTCTGCTACTGGTTTTTTTATTCGGGACATTCCCGATTCACTTCTTAATGATGCAAAGGGTAGACTGGATACCTCAACCAAGTGCCAACGACCTGTTCCGTCGTTGATGTAATCAATCATGGTTATCTGACCAATCTCCCCATTTGTTAATACCCAATCACCTTTGTTCATATTGCAAACTTCTTGAGCATCTCATCTACTGCTCTTTTGGTATTAGTTCTCAAAGCATCATCCTCCCTAAAATCTTCTGCGGTTACACCCAACAACCTACCCTCTAAGTCCTTACGCATCTGTTCTAATTGCAAGTCATTGGTTAAGTTAAGGTGTTTGAGTAGTCCTGTGAGTTCTTGTGCGTTCTCAACTAGGCTATCCCTAAATATCTTTTTAGTGCCTGAGCCATCGTAGTCAAAGCGTTCGGACATCTTGCTTAGCGCATCATGTAAGCGTTCCCATACATCTTTCATTGCGCCATCAAGTCGGGTTTTATAGGCTTGGCTGTATCTATCTTGCAATTCCTTCATGCCAGCTTCACCAATATCCACCCTAAAATCACCCGCTTCGGGGACAGGGCTGAATGTATAGTACATACCGAATTTACTTTGTATCTTTTCTACAACAGGGTAATCCTCCCTGTTAAATAGGTCGCCTAGCTGAAAAGCTGCTTTAGAAACAAGGACATCGTACTCAGCTAGAAATTCTGTAACCTTATCGGTAAACATCTTTTCGTATTCTGATAGCTTCGATTTGTATTCAAAGAATAAAGTAGATGGAAGCAACCGAGTGCCAGCGTCTGACCAAGGACTTGTTTGGGAATAGCTCCAGTTACGGATTGTTGATGATAGTTTCCCTATCTCCGCAAGTTTCTCCGAGCCCGCCAAAAGATTCTTGTGGTAATTGCCAGCCCGACCCTTTGTGTTCTTGCTTGCATCTACCTCTGCGCTGACAGTCTTATCTAGCTTGCGCCCTGTCCATACAGATAAAGATAAGTCTACGAGCATCGCACTACTGCTAATTTTTGAGTAGGCATAATCGCTTGGTACTTCTAGGTTTAATTGCATTTGATTTGTTTCCATGATTCTCTCCAAATAATAAAGTCGGGACTGTCCCGAATAGGTTTAACTACATTAAACATCTACTACTTATACTACATTATAACAGCTTACACTTACTTAGTCAACCAAAAAAATAATAATGCGGGTATGGCTATAAACATACCTACCATCCAAAACCCGTAGATCGCTTCGCCCAAGAACTCAAGGCTTAATTGCCAATCATTCTTAAACTTAGTAATCGAGCAAGCATACTCCGCATCTCTGAACGCTTCGCTTACTGTGCGGTGTGTCTTGTTGCTATGGATAATAACTGCGGGGTCAATCTCGGATTGATAGATAAACTCAGTCCGTTTTGTTATTGGTTTTGTTTTTACTACTGGTTTAACTGGTTCTACTTTCATTTTATTTTCCTGTCGGTGTATGTTCAGGGTTATGTGTTACTAGGCTAGGTATATCTCTGATTGCATCAATCCTTGCCTGTTGTGGATGTGGCTGTGGCACATAGGGTTTATCTGTGTGCATGGCTGTCGTGGTTTGTTTAATTTTCTTAGTCATTTGATTCTCCCAATGTAGTTGCGGTTAATAAAATCTTCATACGACTCGTTGTACTTCCTTACTCTTAAATAATCACCAAACATATAGTGCAAGGGATTGCGCTCAGCTATCAAGTCCACCTTCTCTTGCCTTGTTGCTAAGGTCTTGATTAGATGGGTAATACTGTTCTTTTCTGCTTGTGCGTGTTCTTTCACAGTCATGCGACTGCGTTCATCTCTCAATATTTTTATAGTCATTTCACCAACCCACCTTTCTGATTAACGCCGATTAAGTCGGCTTGGTTTGTTACCAACATATAGTTGGACTTGTGCATCGGGACTACGCAACGAACTACTCGGCTCGCTACTTCGTCACCACAATCTAGGCATAGGCGATAACCCAATGCCCAACGCTTCTTTGCTACGAACTCATCACAGCGATGACATCTCATAAGATACCCCCAATAAAGTTTCCAAGCATAATAAAAAAGACAGCTAGGATGACCCAGCTACCACCCAACAACATAATAAAAACTAAGCCTTTCATTTTTTCTCTCCTTGTAGTGCTGTTAGTTTCGCCTTAGCTATGGCGATTGTTGTATATGCTAGTGCTAGTTCAGGCGATGCGCCCTCTACTCCTAAATCGTTTAATTTCTTTTCTGCTTGTGCTACTTGGTTTAGTAGCTCGGTGATTCGTTGTCCTTTGTAATACTCTGGCATTGTGTGTCCTTTTTGTAATTGATTTAGTTGGGTATTCGGTACAGTCCCGAAAGGATTTCTCAAACACCCAGTAAACCTACTATCTATTTTGTTTGCCGTCTGCTAGTTTCTTGCAGTCCTTGTCAGGGGTTAGGGCATGGGATAAGTTTATCGTGAGTGGCATTAGGTTTGATAGCTAGGGTTTTCCCGACGCACTTTGGCGCACTAAGTAATTACCCTTACATAACCTACACACATAAACAACCTTAGAGATACTGCTCGGTCTTAGAAACTAACCGCCCGCTTAAATGGGCTTCATAAGCCTACGCCTACTCTAAACTCACTCTGTATTCGTGAGCATTTACCAAGTTGTTAAAGAACGAATGGAAAGTTGTAGATAAGTGAAGGGGTGAAACCCATGCCTCTCGGTACATCATTCGCAACAATCTGGACTGTCCCGAATACCTCTTACCTACAACCTAATACTCCATCTATAACTACATTATACGCCCTTATACTATGTTTGTCAAGTCATCTTTTGGTGTGCGGTTTGATGGTCTGATGAGTAGCTTGCCCCGATTGCCTACTCGGTAGCGTGCATATACTGTATGTGGTTTGAGATTATAAATTTGGGCTATGCGAGAAAGTGACAGTTCCCGCCCCTCGACAATAGTTTTAATCTGCTCATGCTTTTTCTTTACAATCTTTTGCTTTTTCTTGACAATCTTTTCTTTTTTCTTGACAATCTTTTGCTCCACCATGCGCTTGGGTTTTCGTCTAATTTGATACAGGGTTTGTTTAAGTTGTTTAATAATACTGAGTTCCATATTGCCCTCTTAATAATCCCACTCGTTATCGTATGCTTGGCGTTGTGATGGGGACATGATTGCACTAGGTTGGTTTGGTCTGGCAGTTGTAGATGTAGTTGGTGTTGCACCGATCAATGCGTTGGGTGCTTCATCTCTGAGGTAGTCTATAAGAGCCATCCTTGCCATCGTAGAAGTTCCGACACCTTTGGCTAATGCGAGTGCGTTTAGCTGGTCTAGTAGCTTTTTAGGCATGCGGATAGCGAGAATTTCATCGTTTTGTTGCTGTTTCTTGTTTAACATTGTTGTACCTTTGTTAGTTGTGTGTTGTAACGGGCTTAGGTGATCTGTTGGTATAAAGTATACACGATGTTATACGAGATGGAGTGAGAATTGAGTTTAATTTGCGTAGTAATCGGTACTGTCCCGAATAGCGTGGTGTATTTGGTTATAAGGTTGTAATTTGCATATTTTGGGGAACTGGAAAAATACCCCCTTGATTCTATTGATTTGGCGGGAATATTCTTCTTTTCAAAGGTTTTCAAGTAGCCAAAGCTGGAGCGAAATCTCTGTTACACAATGTAATACGGCTCTACTACTATAACCTTTTCTTAAATATATTTATATAAGAATAATACAAAATAATCCCCTGCGAGCCTTATAAACAAAGGTCTGCAGATTTTTCCAAGTGTCTGGAATATTTGCGCTAATTGCGCTAATTGCGCTTTTACATTAAGTTACACTAGCCTGACAATCCCACCTTCTCAACATCTCAACTTCCCAAAAATGATAGTTCCCACAAAATCAGGACAAAATAAAACCCGCAAGAAATTGCGGGCAATAAAAAACCCCGCACAAGGCGGGGTCTAAGTGAATCGGGATTGTCCCGAATCGTTTTTATTCCTCGATGCAACCTTCACGCTTCAAGATGTCGAGAATCTCGTCTTTCACTTCGTCGCTAAGCGTATCGTCAAAATCAGAATGATTGTATAGCTTAACTAAGATATTGATAATAGCGGATTCGGTTTTCTCGGTCTTAGCACCTTTGCCCGAATTGCGGGATTTGTTTAAAGTCTTTAATGCTTTACCCGAATTAACCGCTTTAAAGTATAGCTCCCAAATATCTTGCTTATAAGACTTGCTAAGATTACCAAGTGAATCGAGAAAAGCGGATTTTGCTGTCGCTGTTGCTTGGTCTTTCTTTCTACCATCTTCAAAGCGTACCCCGCCGTTATGTAAGCAAGCAATAGATTTGTTTAGGTTTTCTAATGCTGATGCCATTCCATCACTTGACGCTTTATAAGCAACGACGAACTTCGCTGAATCGTGGATAAGGTCAAGGGTTTCGCTACTGGTAAGACTAGGTTTAGTAGATTGAACCTTGACAATAGCTCCCGCCGATGTCTTAACGATTGAATTGATTACTTTAGATTGTGTTGATGTAGTCATGATGTATTACCTTTCTTAAATAGGATAGAACCATTCCATCCATAACTAAACTATATCAAAGTTTTTAAACCCCGTCAAATTATAAATACATCAATCGTAAGTCATTGTTTTATATAGGTTTAATACTTGACTAAGTTATAAGGTTATTACTTGGTTTATCCATTCAATCAACCCTTTTCGGGACTGTAACGAATGACTAATTGTTTTAAATAGTTCTAAAAAGGTTTTTTTGCGCCACGATTTTTTTATTTTTTAAATTGATTTTGACGACCCCCACCCCCAAAATTTTGAATTGGGACTCCGACGGTTCTACTAATACTCGAATTTGCACAGCCAACTATAGATTTTCTAGCCGATGCCCCCCTATCAAAATCAAATTCAATACCCCCGGGGGGTATATATTTTTTATAAAACCACCTCAAAAAAATAATACTGTAACCCTATGATTACAAATAAAAAACCCGTGCAAACATGTGACATCGACCGGCATAAAGTGCATGAAATTTCAATAAAACTGATACCCATAGGTATCAAAACATGCGCATAATTAATACACATAGGTATAAAAAAGTTTCCCGAACGGGAATAAATGCCTAAAAAATAAGCAAAAACAACTAAATCTTCCCGAACGGGAAATACTAGACAAATAAAAAACTGTCTAGTAACAATGCTGCACTACAACAAATGTATCGTATAATATACATTATTAACCCCTATTAGGAGAAACCCTATGTATGACTTTTTTAAACCAATTGAATTAAACAAGACCTATCAGCAAACCGAAAAAGCAATTAAAGACGCATACCATTTTTGGTTAGACGTTGCGATTGATACCCTCAAGCTATACAAAACTAAGTAATACCTAGGGCCTTCGGGCCCTTTTTTGTAGTTACAAGTACCCCCCGGAAATAACGTTATAACTACACGTTAAAAAATCTTTGTGTTACACTTCACATAACCGGAGTGCACCCAAACTTTTCCTCCTATGACAACTGAGATACATGTATCACCAGAATTAACTGTTCCTATTCCAGTGGATCTAACTCCGCAGGAAGCTAAGTCATTGTATGAACAGGCTAAAGCCGCATTTAATACGGCAGAGTTTCTATACTCCAATGGTTTAAAGCTAAGACCCGATAAAAAAGAAGACCAGGCTGCGCAACGTGAAGCGGCTAAACAAGCAACGGGCAGTCCAGATGCACAACGCCGACCATTTAATGCCAAAACAGCTTTGTGGTTGAATGATCTGTTGGATAAATACAACAATGCTGTAGTAGAAGATACGATTCGCCTCAAAACCTACGTAACTACACGCTTAGTTGAGGAATCAGACCCCGTTTCGTTGGGTCAAAAGGCTGGAGACAGGCTAAGAGCGCTAGAAAGTCTAGGCCGACTCACACAATTGGGTATGTTTGCAGACAAACTAGAAGTAAATGTGTCCCATAAGAGTACAGATGAGCTAAAACAAGAGCTTGCTAAGAAATTAAACAGGTATATGGGCCTAGCAGAAGAAGTTCCAGCGCAGGAAATTAAACAAATAGAAGAAAAAAAGCCGATAACTATTGATCTGAACAAGAAATTAGGTAAAGTTGAGCTAGGTGGCGGTGATGATATTGTGGAATTAGATGACTGATACCGTTATCCAAGCTGAATTAGACCCGATTGAGATTCTAAAAAGTCTATCTCCGGAAGAACGTGCCCGTTTTTTAAAGGACATGCCGGCTGAAGAAGCTGCATCTACGTTAGAAATACTAGAAGAACTAGATACTCGGGATGCAAGGGAAGAAGTCCAGCAAGACTTCATGAAATTTGTTAACAGCGTCTGGCCTGAGTTTATTCATGGAAGGCACCATGAGAAAATGGCAAAGGCTTTTGAGGATGTAGCCAATGGTACATGTAAACGTCTCATCATTAATATGCCTCCCCGTCACACTAAGTCTGAGTTTGCTTCTTATTTGCTACCAGCTTGGTTCCTCGGGAAGTTTCCTCAGAAGAAAGTTATCCAAACTTCGCACACCGCTGAGCTGGCTGTGGGCTTTGGCCGTAAAGTTAGGAACCTGGTGGACAACCCTCTGTATAGACGCCTTTTCCCTGCTATTGAACTCCAGTCAGACTCAAAGGCGGCAGGCCGTTGGAATACTAATTTTGGCGGTGATTATTTCGCTATCGGTGTGGGCGGTGCTGTTACTGGTAAGGGAGCTGATCTTCTCATCATTGACGATCCACATTCTGAGCAAGAGGCTGCCATAGCTGCATTCAATCCAGAAGTCTACGATAAAGTTTATGAGTGGTTTACCTCTGGTCCTCGTCAGCGTTTACAACCTGGAGGCTCTATTGTAATCGTGATGACCCGCTGGTCGATGCGGGACTTGACTGCTCAGGTAGTAAAAAGTGCAGCCCAGCGTGGTGGGGATGAATGGCGTGTGATTGAGTTGCCAGCCATTTTGGATAGCGGCAAACCGCTTTGGCCAGAGTTTTGGTCCCTTAAAGAACTTGAAGCCCTACATACTGAATTACCTAACGCCAAATGGATGGCACAATATATGCAACAGCCGACGAGCGATAGCTCGGCGATTGTGAAGAGAGAGTGGTGGAAAATTTGGGAAGCCGAAAGACCTCCCGCTTGTGAATATATTATTCAGTCTTGGGATACGGCCCACGAAAAGAAAACCGTAAATGACTTCTCAACTTGCACAACCTGGGGTGTTTTCTACAATGAGGAAGACCACAACCTACCAAACATTATCCTTTTGGACTCCTATAAGGAGCGCTTGGAATTTCCGGACCTCAAGGCGAAAGCGTATGAACTATACGAAGCGTATGAGCCGGACTCTCTTATTGTTGAGAAAAAGGCGGCTGGTGCGCCTCTCATTCAAGAACTTAGAAGGATGGGAATCCCTGTCGGGGAATTTAGTCCGGGGAAAGGTCAGGACAAGATTTCGAGGTTAAATTCAGTTGCAGATTTCTTTGCATCTGGTAAAGTATGGGCTCCAGCTACACGCTGGGCAGAAGAGCTGATAGACGAGGTTGCGGCATTCCCTTCGGGCGAACACGACGACTTAGTGGACTCAATGACATTAGCGCTAATGAGATTTAGGCAGGGGGGCTTTTTGCGCTTACCTACCGACGAACCAGAAGAGATTAAATGGTTCAAATCTAAAAGAGGCGCTGGGTATTATAACGTTTAAGGACAAACGACATGGCAATAGATAAAGGCATTTACCAAGCCCCGGCAGGGATCGCAGATACACAAGAGCCAGCACTCGAGATTGAGATTCTTGGCCCAGGTGATGAAATCGGTGACACCGAGAGTGGTATCGAAGAAGAGGACACAGGTTCCGACAAGTTTAATGAAAACCTTGCTGAGGACATGGATGAACGTGAACTTCAGTCTATTGCTAGTGAATTAATTGGTTTGTTTGATGCAGACGTGTCTGCTCGTAAAGATTGGGCTGATACCTATGTCGAAGGTCTAAAACTATTGGGATTAAAGTATGAGGAAACTACTGAACCATGGGCGGGTGCCTGCGGGGTGTACCATCCAATGCTTGCTGAAGCGGTGGTCAAGTTCCAGTCCGAAGCTATTATGGAGACCTTTCCGGCGATGGGTCCCGTTAAGACAAAAATTATTGGAAAAGAGACTACGAGCAAGAAAGAGGCATCATACCGTGTATCGGAGGATATGAATTATCGCTTGACTGAGCAGATGAGCGAGTATCGCCCAGAGCATGAAAAGCTTTTATGGAATTTGCCTTTAGCTGGTTCAGCATTTAAAAAGGTGTATTTTGACCCAGCCCTTGGCCGTCAAGTAGCAATGTTTATACCTGCAGAAGATTTAGTTGTTCCTTATGGCGCATCAAACTTAGATAACGCTGGTCGCATCAGCCACGTAATGCGCAAGACCAAGAATGATGTGAAAAAGCTTCAGGCTGCTGGCTTTTGGCGTGATATTGATTTGGGCGAGCCAACAAACATTCTTGATGACATCGAGAAACGCAAAGCAGAAGAGCAAGGATTTACTGCAACTACAGATAATCGTTTCAGAATTATTGAGATGCACGTGGACTATGATCTACCCGGGCACGAAGATGAGGACGGAATTGCACTACCTTACATCATTACTATAGAAAAGAGCACCGGAAGAGTGCTTGCGATTCGCCGCAACTGGTATGAGGGTGATAACCTTAAATTGAAACGTACACATTTCGTGCACTATCAATACGTACCGGGATTTGGATTTTATGGATATGGACTCATTCACCTCATTGGCGGTTATGCTCGTTCCGCTACTACTATTATTCGCCAGCTCGTCGACGCAGGGACCCTCAGCAATTTACCGGGCGGTCTCAAAGCACGAGGCTTACGGGTTAAGGGAGACGACACCCCAATCAGCCCAGGAGAATTCCGAGATGTAGACGTACCATCAGGTGTCATTAAAGACAACATTATGCTCCTGCCGTATAAGGAGCCTAGCCAAACTTTGATGGCGTTATTCAATCAAATAGTTCAAGAAGGTCGTGCATTTGTTTCCGCCGGAGATCTCCAGGTATCTGATATGGGTGGTAATGCACCTGTTGGAACTACTTTGGCTATTTTGGAGCGCACCCTCAAGGTAATGTCGGCTATCCAAGCCCGTTTGCATTACTCAATGAAGCAGGAGTTCAACCTCCTCAAAGTAATTATTGCGGACTACACAGATGAGGATTATGAATATGAACCTGAAGATGGTACTCCAGCAGCTAAAAAATCGGATTACGATGATGTTGAGGTTTTACCGGTTAGCGACCCTAATGCGAGCACGATGGCGCAGAAAATCGTACAGTATCAAGCTGTGCTCCAACTGGCTCAATCGGCACCGCAACTCTACAACCTCCCGCTCCTCCACCGCCAGATGATTGAAGTTCTTGGTATCAAGAATGCTCAAAAACTTGTACCAATGGCAGAAGACCAAAAACCTGCTGACCCAGTCACAGAGAATCAAAATATTCTCATGATGAAGCCGGTTAAGGCGTTTAGCTACCAAGACCATGAAGCGCATATCCAGGTCCACATGGCGGCAATGCAAGATCCTAAGATCCAAGCGTTACTACAAAATAACCCACAAGCTCAGCAGATTGGCTCGGCTATGATGGCTCACGTCAATGAGCACTTAGGTTATGCGTATCGTGCACAGATTGCACAACAGATGGGTATGCCAATGCCTCCACAGCAACTTGATGATAGGGGTGAAGAGGAAGATGTTGAATTTACTCCAGAGATGGAAGCTCAGTTAGCTCCGATGATGGCCCAAGCTGCACAGAAATTGCTACAGCAAAACCAGCAAGCTCAACAAGCCCAGCAAAATGCTCAGCAACAACAAGATCCGATTATCCAGATCCAAATGCAAGAGCTGCAAATCAAGCAACAAGAGCAACAGCGTAAAGCTACTAAAGACCAACAGGACTTCCAGCTCAAGCAAGAACAGTTACGTATCGAAGAAGAGCGTATCAAGTCTCAGGCTTTGATTGCTGCAGGTAATGCTATTAATCAGGCAGGCATGAGCCAGGCTAAACTTAAAGCCCAACGTATCCAAAAAGGTGGCGAGATTTTAGGTAAGGCAGTAGAAAAAGATGCCCAGCTTAGACATGAGAAAAACGCTCAAGGACGCCAACACCTCCACGAGATGATGAAGACTGAACAACTAGCTGAGATGCAACCAGCACAACCAAAAAAGGAAACTAAAGAGTGACCGAGTATGAATACCTAGTCCGAGAGTTAAATCTAATGATCGAGTCTAGAGCACAATCCGTTGCCGATGGCAGCTGCAAAGCGTACGATGAGTACAAACACACAACAGGGATTATCCGTGGTCTTGCCCTGGCTGTGGATTTTATTAAAGACCGTGAGCAAAAAACAAAGGATGAAGATGAGTGACATCATTATCAGCGATGCCTTGGGGAATCTCTCAAAGCTACCTGAAAAACCTGAAGCAAAAGCAACACAACTTCCAAAAGCTGCTGGCTACCATATCTTGTGTATGGTTCCACAGGTTGAAGAAGAGTATGAAAGCGGTTTATTAAAGTCAGCGGTAACACAGCAACACGAAGAAGTCCTAACACCCGTGCTTTTTGTTATGGACATTGGACCTGATGCTTATGCCGACAAAGAGCGTTTTCCCAGCGGTCCGCTGTGCAAAGTTGGTGACTTCGTGTTGATTCGCCCTAGTTCTGGTTCACGCCTCAAGATTCATGGCCGTGAGTTCAGAATTATCAACGATGATTCCGTAGAAGCCGTAGTAGAAGATCCTCGTGGCATTACGAGAGCATAAAGGAGGTTTACATGTCTGAAGAATTTGGGGCTGTAACTTTTGGTAAGGGCGGTAAGGTTATCCCTCTAGGTGGTACTGAGGGCGATACTTTTGAGTTCCCTGACGAAATTGCAGCCAGAGAAGAAGTACAAAAAGAAGCAAAGGCGGCGCCTGAGGTAGATATTGAGATTGTTGATGATACTCCTCCAGAAGACCGTGGTCGTGAACCAATGGAAGCTGATGCAGCAGCTATTGATGATGAAGATGAACTACTTAGTTATGACAAGAAAGTTCAAAAACGCATTAAGAAGCTAACCAAAGGCTACCATGACATCCGTCGTGAGAAAGAAGAAGCTCTCAAAATGCGTGAAGAAGCGCTTAGAGTGGCTCAATTCTTGGTTGATGAGAACAAACGCATCCAAAATACCCTGCATGAAGGTAGTAAAGTATTCATTCAGCAAGGTCAAGAAGGTGCCGAAGCAGCTCTTATTTTGGCTAAAAAGGCGTACAAAGAGGCTTATGAGGCCGGAGATAGCGACGCCCTAGTAGATGCACAACAAGCAATGGCAGAAGCAACGCTAAAGCTTGATCGTGCTAAAACTATGCAGCCAATTCAACCAAAAGAACAGGAATTCCAGCTTCCAACGTATGCACCAGAAGCACCAGCACAGGATCCTAAGCTAACAAAATGGCTAGATGCTAACGACTGGTACGGTGGTGAAACAGCTGAAGAAGATGAAATGACTGGTCTCGCTATTACGATCCATAACCGTCTTGCAAAAGAATTTGGTGAAAAATATGTTGGATCCGATGAGTATTACTCAAAAATCAGTGATACAATCCGGAAAAGATTCCCCGATTATTTCGGGAGCGACGATCAAGAAGTTGAAGAAGTACAAGAAACAAAACCGGTTAAGACCCGTGCCAAACCCGCTGCCAGTGTTGTAGCTCCTGCTACTCGCTCAGTTGCCCCCAAGAAAGTACAACTTACGCCTACTCAGGTACAGATTGCGAAGCGCTTAGGTGTGCCTCTAGATCTTTATGCCAAGAAGGTTGCCGAACAAATGAATGGAGATAGATAATGGTTAAGAAAACCCGTGAATTAGAAAGTCGTGAAACTGAAGTACGTCCAATTGATAGTTGGGCACCGCCTCAGTTGTTACCAACGCCAGATCCTCGTGAAGGCTGGGCACATCGTTGGGTTAGAACTTCTACTATGGGCTCTGCTGATCCCATGAATGTCTCAGCTAAGCGTAGGGAAGGTTTTGAGCCTGTTAAGGCTGAGGATTATCCTGAACTTATGAGCCATGCTTCCGTTGATGGACAGTTTAAAGGCTCAATTGAAATTGGTGGTTTAGTTTTATGTCGTGCTCCAAAAGAGTTTATGGAACAACGTGCTGCTTATTACAGCAAGTTAAATAATTCTCAAATGGAGTCCGTAGACAATAACTTCATGGCCCAGAATGACCCACGTATGCCGATGTTTAAAGAGCGGTCTACTAAAGTTACTTTTGGAAAAGGAAGTTAATTTTTAATTTAATTTAAGGAGCTTTTTATGAGCACAGTATCGGCCCCATACGGGCTTAAACCAATCAGTTTGATTGGCGGTCAATCCTTTACTGGCGGCACAATCCGTGAGTATTTATTGACCACAAATAACACCGCACCTATTTTTAATGGTGACTTGGTGCAATTAGGCGCATCTGCTGCTGGCCAACCTACAGTCGTTACAGCTACTCCAGTAGTTGGTACACAAGTTGGTTTGGTTGGTGTTTGCGTAGGTGTTCGTTATCAATTGGCTGGCCAACAACTCGGCTATCCTTTGTATGCGCAATACTTGCCAGCTAACGCTGTAACAGCAGGCTACACAAACATTTTCATTCGTGTAGTTGAAGACCCAGATCAGTTGTATCAAGTTCAAGCCGCTGGTTCCGTAGGTTACGGTTCTATTGGTAAGACAGCAGCATTGGGTAACTTCACAGGCGGCACAGGTTCTACAACTGGTTCTACAACTACAGGTAACTCTGTAATTAACGTAACTGGTACATTATCTAGTGGCGCTTTGACTGTAAGCAATGCTAATACAGCAGCAGTAAAAATCGTTGACTTGGTTAACTCCAGCTCAACATTCGGTGGTAACTTCCCATCGAACCCAGGCGATGCATACACAGATTTGATCGTTAAGATCAACTTTGGTGCGCATTCTTATTATCAAGCTGCTGGTACAGCTAACTAATTAAGGAGCTAAATAATGGCTATTTCACGTTCACAACTCCTTAAAGAGTTACTCCCAGGTCTGAATGCATTGTTCGGATTAGAATACGCACGCTACGGCGAAGAGCACAAAGAGATTTACGAAACTGAATCTTCTGAGCGTTCTTTCGAAGAAGAAACCAAGTTGTCCGGTTTCTCTGCAGCCCCTGTTAAAAACGAGGGCGGCGCTATCTCTTACGATAATGCACAAGAAGCATGGTCCACACGCTACTCACACGAAACCATCGCTTTAGGTTTCTCAATCACTGAAGAAGCGATTGAAGATAACTTGTACGACAGCTTGTCTGCTCGTTACACTAAAGCATTGGCTCGTGCTATGGCTTACACCAAGCAAGTTAAAGCTGCATCTGTATTGAATAATGGTTTCAACACCTCTGGTTCGTACAACGGCGGCGACGGCGTATCTTTGTTCAACACTGCTCACCCATTGGTTTCTGGCGGCACAAACAGCAACACTGCTGCTGTACCTGTCGACTTGAATGAAACTTCTTTGGAAGCTGCTGTTATTCAAATTGCTGCTTGGACTGACGAGCGTGGTCTTTTGATCGCTGCTAAACCACGTAAATTGGTAGTTCCACCTGCTTTGATGTTCGTTGCAACTCGTTTGCTCGAAACTAAATTGCGTGTTGGTACAACTGATAACGATATTAGCGCTATCAACAACAACGGTACAATTCCTGAAGGTTACACAGTTAACCACTTCTTGACCGACACAAACGGCTGGTTCTTAACTACCGACGTTCCAAACGGTTTGAAGCACTTCGAGCGTACACCACTCCAGAATTCTATGGACGGTGACTTCGACACAGGTAACGTACGTTACAAATCCCGTGAGCGTTACAGCTTCGGTTGGTCAGACCCACTCGGTGTCTGGGGCTCTTCCGGTTCTAACTAAAATAGAACTAGAGTCAATGAGAACCCCGCTCACAAGGCGGGGTTTTTTGTTTCTTCGTAGTGATGTACCCTATGGCAGTTAGCGCATAAGACTACGCACTTTTTAACCTCTTCCATTGCAGCAGCGTAACAACCACTGCTGACTAGTTTACTGACTAGGTTTTCTTTTTCGTTTGGGTTTGTGTGGTGGAAATCTAGGGCTGCAATATGGGAAAACCCACACTGCGTGCACTTAAGGGAAGTTTTAAAATCTACCCATTTTGCTTTTCCTATAGCTCTACTAGCTTTGCTTACGGCTATTACTTTTTCTTTATTAGCTAAATAATATTCACGGCTGCGTTGTTGATGATACGCTTTTCTTACGCTCTCGTCTTTGTACGGCATCAGCATTTACCTTATATTTCCAATATATTGCGTTTCTGAAAGACCACTTATTTGCAGGAGTATATATCTTAAAGCCAGCATTAATCAAAGAGTTGCTTGATGCGGGGTTATTTGTTGTATCTGTGATACACCAGTTCCAACCAAGTCGTTTTGCTTGGGATAGTCTAGCTTTAATTAAACGCAATTGAAGTCCATGACCAGTAAAGCCACCCATTACACCAGCCCTGCATAAGTACCCTGTATCGGTCCACTTGATCGAACGCACCAGACCCGCAAAAGCCACGGGCTTCCCACACTCTGCGTAGGCTATCCACCAATGGCCCCGAGTCGGTTGGTAAGGTTGGTCTTCCGGCAAAATCTTTTTCTGAAGAAAGAGAAGTAGACTCTGAATTGCTGGGTTTCTTATATCGACTTTTTTCACTGTGAATTTCATTGCCCATACCCCGTCCAAATTATTTATCTGATTTTGGATATTTTACCTAAAAAGGGTGTTGCAAAAATTAAAAATAGGGTAAACTACAGGAAACCGGGAAACCCGGCTTATTAGACTGCCCCGGCAGATACCATACAAACTAGTAAGCCTTATCGTATGGAGATTTATTATGGGATTTGCTACACATTTAGGCCCTTGGCTATTAGGTACTGTTAAAAACACAACTGGCACTACAGCTGGTACTGTTCGTAATACAGGCGCAACGGTAGTTGCACAGACTATTCCTTTCACATATACTGGTATTAATACCGCATTGACTGGCACAATTGGTGCTATTCCTGCAGGTGCTTGTGTTACTGGTGTTCAAATCATCACTTCTACAGTATTTAGCGCTGCTACTACTTTGAAGATTACTATTGGTGGTGTTGATTTTGCTGCTGCCTCAACTATTACTTCTGTTGGTTCTATTACCCAGGCTTTATCTGCTGGTTTTGCTCCTACATCTGTAAACGTTGGCACAACCGATGCGTTAATTACTTACACAGCTACTGAAGCTTCTGCTTTGACAACTGGTGCTGCTACTGTTGTTATCACTTATGTAGTTCGTGATTCAAACGGTAACGCTAATCCAACAACATATCAGGCTTAATCTCTGATGGGGGGCTTGTCCCCCTTGTTTAACTTTATTGGAGATTAATTATGGCAATGCAAACTGATGTATTATCAACATCATTAAGTTCTAGTGGTTCAGTATATGGCGCTAGAACTAGAGTACGTGGTTTAGTTATAACACCTGGAGCTTCTGCAGGAAGTGTAACTTTACTAGACGGTGGTTCTGGTGGTACAAGCAAAATGGTTATTAATACACCAGCAGCTGGGCAGCCCTTTAATGTACTGATACCTGGAGAAGGCGTATTATTTTCTACTACTATTTACGCTACTTTATCTAACGCCACGGTTACAGTATTCTATGGCTAAGAAAAAAGGTGTCTCGCTTGCAGTTGGTCGTGGTGAAAAGTTGCCTGTATCCAAGGGCGCTGGGCTTACTGCCAAAGGTCGTGCTAAGTATAATGCGGCTACTGGCAGCAATTTAAAAGCTCCACAACCCGAAGGGGGTCCTCGCAAAAAGTCGTTCTGCGCAAGAATGTCTGGAATGCCAGGTCCGATGAAAGATGAAAACGGCAAGCCTACAAGGAAGGCTGCTAGTTTAAAGCGGTGGAAATGCTAATGAATGATATAGACCCAATTTCAACTGCTAGGGAACTAGCAACTCACGCTAACGATATTGAACACCTGCAAGCGGATATGGATAAGATGGTTAACGAGATGAAAGAAATCAAAGAAGCCATTCAAGCTATCCAAAAGACGCTTGCTGAGGCTCATGGCGGTTGGCGACTATTACTAGGCGTAGGCGGTGCAGCAGCACTTATTGGCGCTATTATGGCTAATCTGTTTCAAGGTTTTTGGAGCAAATAATGCCAAGCACATCAAAGAAACAGCATAACTTAATGGAAGCCGTGGCACATAGCCCTGCTTTTGCTAAGAAAGTCGGAATTAAACAATCCGTAGGTAAAGATTTTGTTGCTGCGGATAAAGGTAAAAAGTTCGGTGTAGGCGGTGGTATTCGTGAAGATTTACAGACTATTAATAAAAAGAAAACAGATCACGGTGATACAAAGCTATTTAAAAAAGGTGGTAAAGCTATGGAAAAAGAATCTAAAGCGGAAATGCGTAAAGAAATGGCAGAAGACAAAAAGCAAGACGTTGCCATGATTAAAAAAGCATTTAAAGAACATGATGCCCAAGAACATAAAGGTGGTAAAGGTACTAAGATTACTCTTAAAAAGGGCGGTAAAGTACGTGGGGATGGTATCGCCCAAAAGGGTAAAACTAAAGGACGGATGTGCTAAATGGCTACTAAACCACTACAACAAGACGAAAACGGTAACATTATTAATGATACTGAAACCCAAAAAAATCAAAAGGGTTATGCTAATTACGAAAAGCAACAACAATCAGCTCAAAAAGCTATGGAAGATAAAGATACTAAGTTTAAAGAGTCTATTAAAACTGGTGTTGAAAAAGTCCGTGGTGTACTAGGTTTGAAAAAAGGCGGTAAAGTACGTGGTTGCGGTATTGCACAAAAAGGTTTAACTAAAGGAAGAATAGTATGAAAAAGACAGGTCCAATCGAAGCTGGCGTAGAGCCAATTATCCATAAAACATTAGCCGAGTCTGTAGCTATGCACGCATCTGGTTATAAGCCTCATGCTACAGTATATGGCGAACATGCTGCTAGCTTTAAAAAACATGACGACCATATCAAGTCGTTTTGTACTGGTGGCGCTATGAAGGCTAAGAAGTAATGAAGGCTTCCCGTGGAATGGGCGCTATTAGTCCTAAAAAGGTTCCAAAAGGTTCCGAATCCGCCGTCCTTGCAAAAGGCGGTAAAGTTGGGCTATACGAAAATATTCATAAAAAGCAAGCTCATATTGCAGCTGGTTCTGGTGAAAAAATGCGTAAGCCTGGGGCTAAAGGGGCGCCTACTAAAGCGGACTTTATTAAATCAGCTAAGACTGCGAAAAAATAATGGCTACTAAAAATTGGATTAAAGATGCAATTAAAAAACCTGGCTCCTTGAAAAAGGCGTTGGGTGTTGCTGCTGATAAAAAGATTCCGTCAAGCAAACTAGCTGCAGCTGCAAAGAAACCCGGCAAGATGGGTAAGCGGGCTAGGCTTGCGGAAACCCTTAAAGGATTTAAATAATGCCATTACTAGCTAGTCGTAAAAAAAGTGACCGTACAGCAGCTATGCAGGCAGTCCAAACAGTACCTACCCCAAAGCTAAGTGCTTCGCCTTCTACAGCAGCGCCAGTAGCCGGAGATACTCCTATGGTTTCCCCGCAGGCTATGAAAAAAGGCGGTAAAGTAGCAGGTAAACTTGCTAAACGTGGATATGGAATCTCTAAATAATGACTACAACAGGTACCTCATCGTTTAATCTAGACCTAAATGACCTCGTAGAAGAGGCGTTTGAGCGTTGCGGAAAAGAGCTGCGCACTGGATATGATTTGCGTACTGCACGTCGTTCTTTAAACTTATTAACTATTGAGTGGGCTAACCGGGGTATCAACCTGTGGACTATTGAACAGGGCGTTATTCCTTTGATTCAAGGTGTAAATACTTATGACTTACCTGATGACACAATTGACTTACTTGAACACCAAATTAGAACTAATTCTGGTCAAACTAACAACCAAACTGATATCACCATCAGTCGCATCAGTGTATCTACCTACTCTACAATCCCTAATAAGCTAAGCCAAGGGCGCCCTATTCAAGTATGGATTAACCGTCAAAGTGGCGCCTTATACCCTACTGGTAATAACCCTGATAGGCACCCTCAAATCACTGTTTGGCCCACTCCAGACCAAGGTACGGTAGGTAACCCTTACTATAACTTCGTTTACTGGCGTATGCGCCGTATTCAGGATGCTGGACAGGGCGTTACTACCCAAGATATACCTTTCCGTTTCTTAAACTGCATGGTGGCTGGACTGGCTTACTATTTGTCTATTAAACTACAAGGTGTTGACTTACAGCGTATTGCTGGACTTAAAGCAGATTATGAAGAGCAGTTTGACTTAGCAGCGCAAGAAGATAGAGAAAAGGCACCGATTAGGTTTATCCCTCGTCAAACGTTCTTAGGTAGTAAATAATGACAACTCAGTTTGCATCCGGCCGGTTCGCAATTGCTGAATGTGACCGTTGCGGGTTTCGTTATAAGTTAGTTACACTCAAAAAGCTGACTATTAAGACCAAGAATGTTAGTATTAAAGTATGCCCAGAATGTTGGGAAATGGATCAACCTCAGTTACAATTAGGGATGTATCCGGTCAATGACCCACAAGCTGTACGGGAGCCACGCCGAGATAATAGCTACTACCAATCAGGCAACAATGGTTTGGATGTAAATGTAAATGGGGGTACTAGCGTACTAGCAAATGGTACTCCTAGTGGTGGTAGCCGAGTGTTTCAGTGGTCTTGGAATCCCGTAGGAATGAAGTACGATTTTGGGGAAACTCAAAATTATTTAAGAGCTGTAGGTAATGTAGGCCAAGTAACAATTAATTAGGAGTAGGACATGGCAAAATTTGATGGTGTTATTAGCAAGGGTGCAACCAAAGGTAAAAACCTAGGTGACTCAGGCCCTAATGCAAAAATTGATAAGGCAAATAAAAGCCTTGGTAAAACTAATGAAGAAATGAAGGCCGATGGTCGTAACCGTGCTAAGTTAGCTAACCAGTTTGGTTCAGTTAACCTCAAAGGTAAAGGACGCTAATCATGGCTATTAACAATAAACCTGCTGAAGTATATGCTAAACCTCATACAATGAGTGGCAAAGCTGTTAGTAATGAACTACCTGCTATGTCTACAGAAACTGGTGTTGAGTTTATTAATAAGTCAAATATTGCTGTTGGTAATGTCAGCAAAACTGGCCGTGCTACAGTTAAAACTGATGGCGTTAAACAACGTGGATCTGGCGCTGCTACTAAAGGCTTCACTTCACGTGGGCCGATGGCTTAATAAAGGTATACCCTAATGGATTACACAACTTTATTCAACACTATTAAGACCTATACGGAGAATGATTTTCCGACTACGGTTTTTACTGGTGACGATAACCAAAGTACTATTAATTCGTTGGGGTCAACCCAGATTAACACCTTTATTCAGCAGGCTGAAGAGCGGATTTATAACACCGTTCAGATACCTTCTTTGCGTAGAAACGTAACGGGCACACTTACTATTTCTAATCCGTATTTATCTTGCCCATCAGACTTTTTATCTAGCTATTCTTTAGCAGTTGTAGATGCTACTGGTAACTACACATATTTGCTAAATAAAGATGTTAACTTTATTCGTGAGTCATACCCAACACAGTCATATACCGGTACTCCTAAGTACTATGCATTGTTTGGTCCACAGCTTAGCTATCCAAATGAGTTGTCTTTCCTTTTAGGACCAACTCCAGACCAAAACTACCAAGCTGAACTGCATTATTTCTTCTACCCGCCTTCAATCGTTAAAGGTATTATTACTGCCTATAACGTAACCCAAGCAGGTAGTGGGTATGTAAATGGTATCTATTACAACGTATCTCTTACAAATGGTAATGGTACCGGTGCAGTTGCAGATATTACTATTAGCGGTAATGCTATTACAGCGTTTACTCTTGTAGATGGTGGGTCTTTATATCAAGTAGGAGACCAATTAAGCGCTCCTGCTACTAGCCTTGGCGGTACTTCTACAACTAATTTCTATATTACAGTAGAAGGTGTAAATAACGATACTGGTACTAGCTGGCTTGGCGATAATTATAGCCCTGTTCTGTTATACGGAACACTAGTAGAAGCATATACATTTATGAAGGGTGAACAAGATATTATTGCCCAATATACTGCCAAATACCAAGAAGCTATGGGTCAATTGAAACGTTTGGGCGATGGCCTGGAGCGTGGCGATGCTTACCGTGGTGGCCAAACTAAACTTAATTACAACACTCTATAATGTCTATTGCACAGACCCAGACAACGGTATTTAAGCAAAACTGCCTTAGCGGGTTAGAAAACTTTGCTATTGGTACCCCATATACATATAAGATTGCCCTATATACAAGCCTGGCAAACCTAAACGCATCTACCCTAACCTATACAACAACAGGGGAGATTACAGGTACTGGGTATACAGCTGGGGGTAAAGTTCTGACTATTTCTCAACCCCCAATAGCTGACAATGCTAGTAATACGGCTTTTATTTCATTTGCTAATGTAACTTGGAACCCAGCAGTCTTTACTGCAGCAGGGGCTTTAATATACAATAGCACTACAAATGCGGCTGTAGCGGTCTTAGATTTTGGCGGTCCTAAGACTCAAAATGGGTTAAATACATTTACAATTACATTTCCAACGGCGACTTCAAATACCGCCATTTTAAGCATTAGTTAAGGAACTTTTATGAGCAATGAAAAATCGTTATTTGGAGACAGCGTAGAAGCGACTGTAGCCCGTGGCGCTGGATCCACCGAAATGTTTGGCCTAGAAGGTGTTTATACAGCCGAATGCCGTGATGCCCAAGGCAACTTAAAATGGTCTGATAGCATTAATAATTTGACCACCAACGTAGGGCGCCAAAGCCTTTTAAATTCATACTTTGCTAACACTGGTGGTGGCGCAATTGTTATGGGTTTAATGGGGACAGGTACCCCTGCCTACACAGATACGCAATCTAGCCATACTACTTGGTTAGAAGTTGGCGGTGCTAATGCCCCTACTTATTCTGGAACCCGCCCAACCCCAACATTTAGCGCTGCTACTAATGCTAATCCAGCTGTTTTATCTACAAGCGCCGCAGTAATTTTTACAATGACTGGTTCTGGTACTGTTGCAGGTGCATTTATTAATATTGGTGGTTCTTCTACTATTGATAGTACAACAGGCGTGTTATTTAGTGCTGGTGACTTTACTGCTGGTTCTAAAACAGTTACTGCTGGCGATACTATTAACGTAACCTATACATTGTCTGCAGCGGGTTAATAGATGACCTTTGTAGTCTCAGATAGAGTCCGAGAAACCACTAGCACAGGCGGTACAGGTGCTATGACTTTGGGGGGGGCATTCCCCGGGTTTACCACTTTTACCGCCGCTATCGGCGGTGGCAATACTACTTTCTATACAATTTCTGATTCTACTAATAATACTTGGGAAACAGGTGCTGGTACATTAGATAGTACTGGTTTAGTGTTGAACAGAGATACAGTATTTAAAAGTTCAAACAGTAATGCATTAGTTAACTTTGCTACTGGACCAAAAGATATATTTTGTGACTTACCCGCTGAAAGAGCAGTATATAATAATGTAGATGGGTCTTTGGTGTACGACCCAGCAGGGTCAGCTTTAATTTACGCAATTGCATTGGGCGGCTAATATGGCAACATTTACCAGCATACAAACTCAAGGTCTAGGCACGACACCCCAGACTATTTTTACCGCCCCTGGAGGTAGTAATTGCGTTATTATTGGTTTAAATGCAGCCAATACTTACTATACAAATTTACCTATAACTATTAATTTAGTTCGAGGCGGAACAACAACGGCTGTGGTATCTAATTATTATGTTGCTGGTGGGGCCGCAGAAGCACTGCTTCCAGGCAATAAATTAGTACTTTTAGGTGGTGACACATTAACTGCATCCACGTATACTAGTGGAATTACTAACGGTTTTGATATAATCGTTTCAGCTCTGGAAGGACTATAAAATGTCAGCAGATGGCGGGTTCTATTTAGGTACGGATTTAAAAAATAAAACTTTTTACGGTTTTAGGCTAATTAATGCAACGGGTCAATTAGATATTGATACCATAAAAAATGGAGATGGTGTAGTATCTATACCTGATCCGACTTATATTACAGGCCCAAACGAGTATCAAGCTTGGATCTGGTCAACTGATACATATCAGTTCCAGTGGGGTGATGATGGACATTTACTAATGGTGATGGTATGACAACAATTCTTGACTTAGGCAAACTACGGTTCTATTGGGCCGGCGACTATGTAATTACAACTCAATATGAACTTAATGACGTTGTTAAATATGGTGGTAACGTATACGTATACACTAATGTTGTAAAAACTATTGGTAACCTACCTACAGACACTGCCTACTGGGCATTAATGGTAAAGGGCGTTAACTTCGTTGGTGTATGGGATCCTGCTGTTCAATACCACATTGGCGATGCTGTTGCTTATGGCGCTGTAGTTTACGTTTCTTTATCGGATAATATTAATAAAGAACCTGACTTATACCCTGCTATTTGGTCTACGTTTGTAACTGGTATTCAATATAATGGGGTTTATAGCAATACTACGGCCTATCAACCGGATGACGTTGTAACGTATGGCCCATCTGCCTATATTGCAATCCAAACAACAACCGGCCATGATCCAACAAATGCTACTTATTGGTCCCCATTTGTTTCTGGTATTGCTGCTAGTGGTGTATATAACTCCGCTACTGCATATGTACCTAATAATATCGTAGCCTATGGCGCAAACCTATATATTGCAACTGCTAATACTACAGGTAATTTACCTACTAATACTGCTTACTGGCAGCCGTTTATCTCCGCCTTTCAAAACCGTGGTGCATGGGTTACATCAACTACATATTACGTAAACGACCTTGTTCAGTATGGCGCTAATACTTACGCTTGCCAAGTACAAAACGTTTCAGGTGTATTTGCTACTGACTTAGCCGCTGGTAAATGGTCTATCTTTGTATCAGGATTACGTCAACGTGGTGCTTGGACAACTGCTACTCAGTATCTACCATACGATATTGTTGTTTATGGCGGTAATACTTATTCTTGCGTAACACTAAATACATCTGGTGTATTTGCTACTGACTTAGCTGCTGGTAAGTGGCAGATCTTTAACGGTGGTATTCGTTGGAGAGGTACTTGGGCTGCAGCTACACAATATTTAGTTAATGATGTAGTTTATAACTTAACATCTTCTTATATTTGCTTACAGGATAATACATCTAGCTCAAACTTTAATACCGACTTGACTGCCGGTGAGTGGCAGATTTTTGCTGCTGGTAATAATGTATTCCCCGCAATTACTTCTGGCCAAAATGGATACTCATTATCAATCGCTAATGATGGCATTAACTTAGCTTGGCTTAATGCTACTAGTGGTGTAAATATTCTTTATGTTGCTAAAAATGGTAGCGATTCAAATCCAGGAAATAGCTTAGCCCTTCCAAAGCTAACTATTCAAGGCGCAATTGCGGCTGTTCCATCTGGTCAAAAGACTGCAATTTTTGTTAAATCTGGTACTTACCAAGAAGCATTATTGCCAATGGTTGTTCCTCCTAACTGCGCTATCGTAGGTGATGCAACTCGTACTACAATTGTTCAACCTGGCTCTGGCCTTGCTGCAGATGGTGTAACACCAAACAACCAAGCAACTATGTGGGCGTTATCGGATGGTTCTTTGCTAAATAAGTTATCGTTCCAAGGCATGACTGGCTGGGTTCCTGGAGCAACACCTTCAGATATTACTACATCTACGCCAAAAGGTATCTACTGCGCATTAAACCCAGCGTCCCCAATTATTGTTAAATCACCTTATGTTATTGAGTGTGCTTGCTTCTCTTCTGGTGGTATTGGCGCATACGTTAATGGTAGCGTACACTCATCTGGTAATCGCTCAATTCTTTTCCATGAGTTCACAGGTATTCACGATAATGGTGTAGGTATTTGGGTTGATAACAATGGTAAATCTGAGTGCGTCGGCGTATTTACTTACTACGCTTATTTTGGATATGCAACTACTAATGGTGGTCAGTTACGTTCTATTAGCGGAAATAACTCATATGGTACATACGGATCAGTATCATCTGGATATAGCGCTGCTGAGACCGCAATTACTGGTTCTTTATATGGTACTTTAATTACTTTTACCGGTAATTACACAGGTACTATTAATCCAGGAGATACGGTATCTAACGGTGCTGGTGTAACTGCAACTGTAACTAACGTACAGATTTCTTCTGTCTATGTAACTAACGTTACTGGTGGTACATTTACTGCTGGCCAAACTATTACTGCTACAAGCGGTGGTGTTGGTATAGTATCTACATATGGTGGGCAACAAGGTTATGTACTTGTATTGAACAATTTGATAGCAGCACCTCAAGTCGGTCAGTCAGTTCAAGTCGCTGGAGATTCTTCTGCATATATTATTAACGCAACCTCTGGCTCTTGGGTTAATAGCTCTAGTGTTATTTCTGTTGTATTAGCGCAACAAAAAGCTACGGCTTCAGCATCGGGTTCTACAGTTACGATTCGTTCTAACTTTAGTCTATGCCGTATTACTGCCCATGACTTTTTAAATATTGGTACTGGTGGTATTACAACTACAAACTACCCTAATACCCCAACACAAGCACCTAATCCGGCTAACCAAGTTCTTCAAACATTGCCTGGTCGTGTTTACTATATTTCTGCTGACCAAGCAGGTAACTTCCAAGTTGGTTCATACTTTGCGGTTAACCAAGCAACTGGTGCCGCAACACTGAATGCTAACTCGTTTAACCTGTCTGGTTTGACATCTTTACGTTTGGGTTCGATTGGCGCTCAGTTAGGCGCTCAGATTAATGAGTTTAGTACTGACGGTACAATGGCTCAGAACTCTCCAGTCAAGGTTCCTACCCAATCTGCGGTTGTTACTTATGTTGGTACTCAAGTTAGTGCGGCTGTTCCAAGCCAAACTGGAAATAGTGGTAAGTATTTAACTACAAACGGCACAGTTACTTCTTGGGGTACTGTATCTGTTACACCACAATGGACAGTTACAACAGCGGCAACTACTGCAGTAGCAGGAACCAATTACCTATGCAATACTGCTTCTAGCCCATTTACAATTACTTTACCAGCATCGCCTAATAACAATGACTCGGTAAAGATTGCAGATGCAAATAGCACTTTTGGGGTAAATCCTGTAACTGTAGGATATAATGGCGCAAGTATTCAAGGTTCTGGTCAAAACTTAATCCTGAACGTTTCAGGCGCATCAGTCAATTTAACTTATAATTCTTCTTTTGGATGGAGGCTCGTTTAATATGCCACAACTTCTTACAACAGTTCTTAACGGTGGTGTCAACCCAGGTGTTTCGGGTACTGGAGCCAGATTTAGCTATGCACTATGTAGCTATAACCCATCTAACGGAAACGGTGGCTTTGCTTTTTACGATCAAAACTTTGCGCAGCCAATAAACTTGAGTTACCCAAGTAACTATAATAGCTATGGCCCCTCTAACATAGTTTATTTAACTAGCGGAACATACCAAAACTATTCTTCTCAGTTTAGCTGGGTATCAGATACTAGTAACCAAGCGTCTTCAACCAGTACGTCTAACTATATGAATGCAACTAATTCACAAGGCGAATTTGGAAATTCTTGTATTGATATTTATAGTGATGGTACTTTTGGTAGTGCTAGAAGGGCTACTAGTTCTAACTACAATAAATACTATTTAAATGCTTATGCAATTAATAGTGACCACTCAAACAAAAGAATTGTATACCTTTTAAACGGCGGTAAAATTACTGCTGTAGATCGTTTATTCGGAAATTATACTGCTCCATTAGATGGTACTTCTGCATATACCGTTTCAAGTTTAAATACAACAATGCAGGGTAGTGCGTCATATAACTACGCTCGTAAAGAGTTAACTATTCTAAGTTATGCTAGTACAGGTGGTAACTTTAACGTAATTACATTCCAAAACGTAGATTTTAACTTGTACCCTGACCCATCAGTTGCATTAACACAGTCTGGCGTAGTTAGAGTTAACTCAACCGTTGCATTGACTAGCAGTTGGGGTGTTAATAATAACGAGTCATATTACAACTTAAAACCAATTGTAACTGCTAACGGAACTGTATATGTTACCGTAATGTTTACTAGTTCTAGCTTTGCTTTGTACTCATTTACTAGAAGTGGAACAAGTGCAATTACAGGTACTTATGTAACTGCTTTGTCAATTACAACTTCTTATGGTTTTGACCAAGGTTTTTATTATGGCCAACGTCAAATAACATCTCGTGACGGATCAACTGTCTGCACATTTTGCCCATACTACTATTATGGTTCTGGTGTGGAGGCTTTCATGATTGATAAAAATAATAATACATACTCTACTTATTCAAATACAGATAGTAGTGCTGGTTATGGCGTTGTTCCTTATGGCAACAATGGTTGGGCATTTGGTTTTAATGGTAATGGTTATGCAGGTAACTATCCAGGAGATTATGTTTCTGCTGTATATACTAAAAACTCTGCTGGTGGATTTACACAAACAGGTACAACCCTGTATTACCCATCATTCCCGGCCCCAAATACAACAAACTATCCAGGTCTTGCTATGACAACAGATTATATGTTATTAACAGGTGGAACTTCTGGACCTAAATTAGCTGCTTAAAAGGATTAAAAATGAAAATTTATTTTACTACTCCAACGGATTGTTTTATTGCGGATTTTACGAACCAATCTGACGAACCAGAGCATCTTGCTTCTTTTGATTTGAAAGAAGGTCAATCTACTTTTGCTCCTAGATATTCACTAGTTAACGATGAATTAGTTGATAACTATGTAGGAAAAAAAGATGAAGAAGTTGCTGCTGCTATTTTAAAAGCAGAAAACGATGCTGCTGCTGCTTTGGTCGCTGCCGCTGCCGCTGCCGATAAAAAATGAGCCTTAAAGACCTGATTAAAGATAACCACGATAAGGCGGAAAACCACCGTTTTGTTAAGGTTCTTTTATCAGGTGAAATTCCAGTACCGGTCTATGCAGACCTTTTATATAACCAGTTGTTCTGTTATACAAAATTAGAAGAGCGTGCTTGGAAAGAAGGTTTATTAGAAGGTATTGAAAGTATTTGCCGTGGCCCTAAGATTGAGATGGACTATATTGAGTTAGTAACTCCGGCTAAGGTATACCAATCTACTGCAGACTACGCAAAGTACATAGAAGACATACCTGCAGATAAGATTATGGGGCATATATACGCTAAGCATTTTGGCGATTTATACGGTGGCCAGATGATTAAAAAGGTTGTACCTGGCTCTGGATTAATGTACCAATTTGAAAACCGCAAAGAGTTAATCGACAAAGTTCGTGAGCGTCTATCTGATGATCTAGGTGATGAGGCTAATATAGCTATAGAATTCAATCTAAGACTATTTGATGAGATTGCCGATGCCCACGATATTCCAGCAGCTTGAAAACTTCGCTGACTACCTCCAAAAGCGGTTTAAGTACTATGAGGAAGTAGACGAAGGACATAAATTTACTTGGCCTAATTATGTCTATAAAGGTCATAATTTTCGTAGGGCGCATTTGGACATAGTAGACGCTAGGGAAACCAAAAAGCTCTATATGCTCCATTTGTGCGTATTCCCACATTTAGACTGCCCTGCCCCCATATACGGCTTTGATATTATTGCTGGAGCTAATAAGGTTACTGGTGCTTTCCATGACTTTAGCCCAATAGGTGAACACCCATTAAACGACTGGTTTAAAGATAAAGTAGCTGGCTACCAGTGGAGTAGAGAGCGAGAACTTCCAGAATGGGCACGTAATATATTTAGCCCTAGTATGGTAGCTGCCGGAAACATCAACACAGAAGAAGAGTTAGCTAAAGTACTTAGCCTAGCCACAGCAAATCTTAACCAGTATCTTGACTATATGGGTATGGGTGAGAAAGGCGACTATAAGGACAAGCAAAATTATTACTGCCAGAACCAAAAGAAAAACCCACATACCCCTAGAGTAATGGCGTCTTTAGGGTTAGACCCAGATGAAGTTTCATTGTTTATTAACAAATGCTTATTCCCTGAGGTGTAAAATGACGTTCCTGCTAGAGCTTCTATCTAATTACGGATATACCAGATGACCTTTGGGTTTTCACCATTTGCACAGGCTCCCTGGTGTACTATTCCGGGGGGTAGTATCTATTCGATTTCTGTATCTGAAAGCTTTACAACAACCGATTCTTTTTCTAGTTTAGCTAAATTTAACGTATTAAATGCTGAGTCTTTTGCATTATCTGATAGAGATGTATCCCAATTTAACTTCCGTGAAACTGTAGCAGAAAGCAGTTCCCTTGCTGACGCCTACGCTGTTAAATTTGGTGCAAGTGGTGCAGTATATGAAATGTTCACTATTAGTGATAGGTTAGCGTCTTCTTTTGCTTATATTGTATTGGCAGCAGAAAACGTAACCCTAACAGATACAGAACGAAGTAATAATACTTATTACGTATTTACAAGTGAAGCAGCCACAATTAATACCCTAGTTTCAGCAAAAGCTGCCTTTGCTGGATTATCTGCTAATACTCTTTCTTTAAGTGATAGAGAACAATCCCAATTTAATTTCCGTGAAACCGTAGCTGAAAATAGCTCTTTTTCCGATGTCGAAGCCGGTAAATTAAACGCCCGGGTAACTGTACCAGAGTCAGTAATTTTAGTTGAAGCCCTTATTGCCCGAGCTAAATTTGTGGTTTCCGTACCAGAAACAGCTAGGTTTACTGATGTAGAAAACGTATTCCAAAGCTTTCCAGTACGAGTCCAAGAATTAGCTACCTTTACAGATGCCGTAAATGGTCGTAGATTTGCATTTGTAACAGCTGCTGAAAACTTTAACTTAGTCGATACCGATACCGCAAAAGCCAATTTTGTAGGTTTAACCCAAGAAATAGTATCGGCTATAGACTCCCCTTTTGCTCGTGGATGGGTTAAAATAAACGATAATCAGGATACAACTTGGAACGGTGTCAATAATAACCAGGTCCAAATGTGGCAGGCAGTAGGTAATAACCAGACATCTAACTGGACAGGAATAAATGATGCACAAAACCCTGGATGGGATAGCGTAGGCGATAACCAAAATCCGGGCTGGATAGACATAGACGATAATCAGTAAGGAATATAAATGGCCTCAACATACTCACCGAATTTACGTATCGAACTAATCGGTACAGGCGACCAAGCTGGTACTTGGGGAAATACAACCAACGGTACTGACCAGTACGTACTTGAGAATGCCGTCAGTGGGTACCAAGCTATCCCTATTAATTCATCAAATCAAGCGCTAACCTATGTTTATGGTTCTACAACCTCAGCAGCGTCTAATCAGTCAGTCTTTGCATTTTTACAATTAACTACTGGTACGGTAACTACGGCGTTTAACCTATATGCACCGCCTACACCAAAATCCTATGTTGTCTATAACAATACCACATATACTGCGACTATCTATAATAGTACAGCTATCGGTAATACCATCCCTGCAGGTGCGGGTGTAGTTATTGCTGCTGGTGCGACAATTACTGTTTGGTCTGATGGTCAAAATTTCCGTGCGGCTAATACTGCGGCTGGTAACTTCCTTGTAGAGGGTAATTTAACTGTACTTGGTAACGACACAGAAATTGGTAATTTTTCAGCTGCTAACGTTTTTGCTGCCTTTGAACAGGCTACGTTTACAGGTAGTATTTCTGGTAATACTTTAACCGTACCAACAGGCGGGGTTTCTGTAGGATCTGTTTTTGTTGGTCAAATTATTTCCGGTACAGGTATTGCCGCTGCCACATCCACTAACTTAACTAATCCCCTATCTACTACAAACGGCAGCGCTACTGTAACAGTAACCCAGGCGGGTCATGGGTTTTCAAATGGTACTCCTGTAACTATTGCTGGAGCTTCTGCAACGGGTGGCATTCCAAGTACAAGCTTAAACGGTACATATTCAATTACCTATATTAATGCTAATAGTTATTCATTTACTGCTGGTGCAGCAGCTTCTTCGACAGTATCCGGCGATGGCGGTGCTGTTACAGTTACTACTCCTTCTACCCAAATTACAGCATTAGGTTCTGGCACAGGTGGCGCAGGTACATACCTTGTTAATATTTCACAGACTGTAGGTTCTACAACTATTACTGGTTCTCCTGCGGCTATTGCTACAACCCCTGCTACTACTGATAACTCAAATAACGTAGCTACAACAGCATTTGTTAAGAACGCATTATCTGCAAGCGGTAGCTTTGTATACCCTAACGTTGGTATTCCTAATTCAACAGGTGCTGCATGGGGTACATCTTATAATTCTTCAAATCCAATTCCAGTAAGTTTTGGGGGTACAGGCTTAGCGACTTTAACTTCGGGAGCTGTATTAGTTGGTAATGGTACAAGTGTACCAACAGCTATTTCTCCAAGCTTTGCAAATAACGTACTAGCTTCTAATGGTTCTGTATGGTCTTCAACCCCGTTTAGTACACTACTAGGTACAAGCGCAGTAACTTCTTTTAATGGTCGTACTGGACCAGTAACTCCTTCTTCAACAGACTATAGTTCTTACTACTATCCGCTTAGCTCAAACCCGTCAAACTATGTAACTTCATCTGCGCTTTCTGGGTATGCTCAATTAAGTGGCACAAATAACTTTACTGGAGCAAATACCTATAGTTCTACAGCTAGCATAACCGCAACAGGAACCAGCGCAGGTAACCTGCGTATTGGTGTAACTTACAGCACTTATAGTTCTGGACTTTCAGCTACATCATTGCAACTTGCTGGTAATGGTGTTGGGGTTTTATTTGACCCAACTACTAATACCGTGGGTTTTCTAAATGGTTTTGGAGGTGGTAGTGGTACATATTTATCAATAACTCCTACAAGCGGCACTGTAGGTTTAGCTAATAATACTCTATATACAACCGCTGTTGATGCTATTAAAGGTGGTAGTTCTACTGCGTGGATTGCTACGTCAGACATTCGCCTTAAAAATAATATCCAAGACTATACAAAAGGTCTTGATTTATTAAATCAAATTAAACCTAGAACATGGGTATACAACGGTAAAGGCGGGTCTACGCAAGGTGCAGAAGGTCTTGGTGTAGTTGCTGATGAAATTGAACAAGTTTTGCCAAGTGTTATTAGAACTATTCCAGGAAAGTTAAACCCTGAAGATACAGAGACAACTGACATTAAGCACGTTGATACTACAGAAATTACTTGGCTATTAGTTAACGCAGTTAAAGAACTTAGTGCAAAAGTAACGGCACTAGAAGAACAGATTCTCAACCTAGGAGTTAAATAATGTTTATTATTAATTGGTTATTCGACAAGCTTGGCTATATGCCAAAAATTGATATGGAAGTTGGTAAGGCTAAGATTGATGCGCAAACCCCTGATTTTAAAATGTGGCCTTTTCCTGTAGTTGAAGTTACATCTTTATCTGAAAAACCTAAGAAAAAAGTGATAGTTCCGAAAGCTACCACAAAAACTAAAAAACCAGCAGCTAAAAAATCTGTAGTAGCTAAAACTGCCCGCATTAAAAAGAAATGAATAAAGTATTAAACGACCTTCTTACTGGTAAAGATGGTAAGACGCATGATATTGGGCGTTGGTCATTGCTTGTCTCTATATTTGGATTTTTTGGGGCAGTAATTTATAACGCCCTTCACGCAGGGGCAGTTGACTTAGAAAGAATGTATATGGGTGTAGCTGCTATTGTAGGTGCGCATGGTATGGCTATTTGGGCTAAGCAAAATACAGAACCTGAAGATAATGCAGGACCGGGGGCATAATGTGGAGCTTTATAGATGAATACCTTAATTACATCAAAATTGGACTTGCTGTTCTTGCTGCTTGTATTTGTTTTTATGGTGGGTTTCATTTGGGTAGTAGTCGATATTTGGAATACAAGGCAAGTGTTGAAGCTATCGCTAAAGAGCAAGAAGAAAAAGTTAAATCCATTCGGTCACAGCAGGAACTCGTAAATAAAGGAATCCAAAATGAATTTGAAGGTAAGCTTGCTGCTTTGCGCAATTATTATGGTGGGATGCACATCAACCCCGGTAGCCGTTCAGTGCCCGGCATTTCCCCAGCCCCCAAAGGAGCTGATGCAGAAACCGCCTACCCAATACTTGCTGGACAATGCGCTGAAACAACCCTCCAAGTAAATCTATGGCAAGAATGGGCAACAGAAAACGGACTAATTAAATGATTGAAAGTCAGTTAATTGCTTTAGGTATTGACGGGAAATGGTTAGAACCTCTTAACGCTGTTATGCAAAAATACGAAATTAATACTAATCTTCGCAAGGCGGCATTCATTGGACAGTGTGCTCATGAGTCTAATAACTTTACTCGTCTAGAAGAAAGCCTTAACTACAGCCCAGAAAGACTAATGGAAGTATGGCCTAGTCGGTTTCCAGATTTAGCTACAGCAATGAAATATGCTCACCAACCGCAACTTTTAGCCAATAAAGTATATGCAGGCCGTCTAGGTAATAGAGAAGAAGGGGATGGGTATAAGTTTAGAGGAAGAGGAATCATACAGATAACTGGGCGTGATGAGTACTTTTATTGTGGCAATGCCTTAAAGATTGATACTTTAACTTATCCAGAACTTCTAGCTATTCCTGAAAATGCCGCTATGTCTGCGGGGTGGTTTTGGAATAAAAAAAGCCTCAATCAATTGGCAGATTTAGGTGATTATGAGACAATGACAAAACGTATAAATGGTGGTTTAGAAGGTCTTGCCCAGCGCAAAGTTAAAATCGCCCATGCTAAACAAGTATTAGGGTAAGCCATGCCATTACAAAAACTACAATTCCGCCCAGGTATTAACCGTGAAGGTACTACCCTTGCCAACGAAGGTGGTTGGTTCCAAGGGGATATGGTGCGTTTCCGTTCAGGTCAGGTTGAGAAAATGGGTGGTTGGACTCTTGACTCCGGTAAAGTATCTAGTGGTGGTCCATATGTTGGCGTTGCTCGCTCTATGCTTTTATGGAATGGTATCGGCGGTCAAAACTACCTTGGCTTAGGCACCAATCAAAAGTTCTATATCCAGAATGGTACAGGTGGTTCTTTATATGATGTAACCCCCTACCGTGCAGTTATATCGTCTCCTAGCGCTTCTTTTGCTGCTTCTAATGGGTCTACTACTATTACAGTAACCCAAGCAGGTAACGGTGTACAGGTGGGTGACTATGTTATTTTTAGCGGGGCTGCAAGTCTTGGCGGTAATATTACTGCAGCTATTTTAAATAGAACTCAAGGGTTTGTAGTAACAGCAGTAACCAGCACATCTGTATATACAATCACATCCCCCGTTGCAGCTAATGCAAGCGATACGGGTACTGGCGGTGGCGCTGTAACTGCCTCATACCAAATCCCCCCAGGCAATGAAGTTAATACCCCTGCAGTAGGTTGGGGTGCTGGTGGCTGGGGCGGTGTAAACCCCGGTTATCCTAATACTGGTTGGGGTCAAGCAGCTCCAGCAGGTCTTGGTGTAGTTGAAGCTTTACGTTTATGGAGTCAATCTAACTATGGTCAGAACCTAGTATTTAACTACCGTGGTGGTCCAATTTATTACTGGGTAGTAGGCGCTAACCCTAATATCTTTAACGTAGCCCAAGTGTTATCTAAGAGCAATTCAAATACTCAAGATGGTACTCAATACTGGTTAACAGATAATTCTTGCCCTACTAAAGCTAACTATGTAATGGTATCGGATGCGTCTCGATTTGTAATTGCTTTTGGTACAGATACCTATGGCGATGGTGTACAAAACCCTATGCTAGTAAGCTGGTCAGATCAGGAAAGCCCTACAACTTGGACCCCTAACGTTACTAACCAGGCAGGTAACTTCACGCTTAGCCGTGGGTCACAAATTATTTCTGCTAGACAGAACAGGCAAGAGATTGTAGTTTGGACTGATTCTGCTATCTATTCTATGCAGTACCTAGGACCCCCCTATGTTTGGGGCTTTAACTTGATGATGGATAACATCTCCATTATTGGGCCTAATACTACAGCAATCGCTAATAACGTCGTGTACTGGATGGGTTACGACAAGTTCTACATGTATTCTGGTACAGTACAAACCCTACCTTGCACCTTGCGGGAATATGTATTCCAAGATATTAATACTACCCAGTCTGGTCAATTCTTTGCAGGTACTAATGAAGGCTTTAATGAAGTCTGGTGGTTCTACTGCTCAGCAAATAGCCAAGTTATTGACCGCTATGTTATCTACAACTACCTTGAGCAGATTTGGTATTACGGTAATATGACCCGCACTGCTTGGTACGATAGTCCATTACGTTCTTATCCTATGGCTGCTGGCTACAATACTCCTGGCTCAAACCCAGTTGTGTTAAATCCTAGCTTAATTTACCATGAGAACGGTGTGGATAACGGCACTACTAACCCGCCTACACCTATAGTTTCCTATATTCAGTCTTCTGATTTTGATATTGGAGACGGTTCTAACTTTGGTTTTGTATGGCGTATGATTCCCGACGTTAGTTTTAATGGTTCTACATCTATTACGCCTAGCGTTAATTTTACAATGCTACCAAGGCAGAATCCAGGTTCAGGGTATGGCTATGACGATAACCCACAGGTATCAGCTACTCAGTCTTATCAAAACCAAAATACCTATAATATTCAACAGTTTACGCAATATGCCTATTGTAGAATGCGTGGCCGCCAAATGGCGCTTGTAGTGAGTTCTAACCAATTAGGGGTTCAATGGCAGCTAGGTAACCCTCGCTTAGAAGTACGCCCTGATGGACGAAGATAATGGCTAATCAAAACATTATTGCACCAAACCTTCCTGTAGCGCCCGTAGAATATAACAAGGCGTTTATGGACCAGCTTTTGAAGATTTTACAGCTTTACTTCACAGGCATCGACAACAATGGACCTTTACAAGGGACAGTGTTAAACTTATCAACAATTAATCAAGTTACTGGGAAACAGGCTATTATTCTGCCAACACAGACATCTTTAGCTAATCTACGTACTGGGGATGTCTATTATGATACCAGTGCCGGTAATGTATTGAAAATTAAGACTTAAAGGAATATATTATGAGCGGTGGCGGAGGCGGTGGTATTGGCGGGTTTGTAGAAAATCTACTACCTACAGCGGCGGCGATTGCAGCTACAGTTATGACCGATGGTGCAGCGGCACCTATGTTAGCAGATACTCTCGGTGTTGAAGCTGGTACTGCAGCAGCTATTGGTGGGGCTGGAATTGGTGGTCTAGCTGGTGGAGCTACCTCTGCTTTAATGGGTCATGGCTTTGGTACTGGAGCTCTTCAAGGCGCTCTTGGTGGTGGTCTAGCTGGTGCAGGTGGCTTGTTCTCTGGAGCTGACCAAGTTCTTGGCTCAGGTGGCTCATTGCTTGGTGGTGTTGGTAGTGCAACAGGTAGTGCTGGTGGTGGTTTTGGTATTGGAACTACGGGTAATACTGCTCTTACAGGATTTGATAGCGGTCTTTCTACAGGCGCTAGCTTAGGTGGTAGTTCTTTATCTCCTGCATCTGTTAGCGCACTTAATGGTGGCGCTTCTACTGCTGGTGGCTATGGCCTTTCTACTGGTGCAGCCGAAGGTGCAGGTGGTACTTTAAGTAGCCTAAGCGGTGCTGCACCTACAGCTGGTTCTTCCGCATTGTCTAATTTATCTAGCTTAGCTCCTAGCGCAGCTACTACTGGGGCTTCTACGGGGCTTGGTAGTTTATTAACTGCTAAAAATGCGTTAATTGCTGGTGGTGGTTTAGCATTATTAAAGGCTATGAACCAACAAAATGCTAAATATGGTGTACCTACAAATAGCCCATATGCAGCAGTTCCATCTAATTTAAACTATACATTAGCACAGCATACCCCAATGAACCTAACAGCTTCTTATGCTGCAGGGGGCCCTATTGAACCAAATACTTTAAATGGTGGGCCAATTAAGGATAAGTTATCCAATATTTCTACTGGTGATAATCAGATGTATCCTCAACCTGGACTGCATAGTAATGAATACGCTAACCCAGCAAATACCCCAGTTCCTGGAAACGTACTAACCGCAGCTACTGATACAGCAGTTGACCCATATACTGGACAGCAAAGAATGGCAAGTGGTGGTATTGCTCGAGCTAATCTAGGTGGCTACGCTGCTGGTGGTAATCCGCATTTATTAAAAGGTCCTGGCGATGGTATGTCAGATAATATCCCTGCTACGATTGCTAATAAGCAGCCTGCTCGTTTGGCTGATGGTGAATTTGTCGTTCCTGCTGATGTTGTTTCTCATTTGGGTAATGGCTCTACTGATGCAGGTGCTAAAAAACTTCATAGCATGATGGATAATGTACGTAAAGCTCGTACAGGTAGAAAGTCCCAAGGTAAAGAAATTAAAGCCGATAAGTTTATGCCTAAGTTTGCGGACGGTGGACAAGTAGACCCTATCGCAGCCGCAGCTCAAAATGCTCAAATGGCTAACCAAGGACTACAGAATCAAAATACAGCAGCAATACAAGCCGCAGCACCAGCGCAAAGTACAGCCCCAGCTGCAGCCCCTCCTATTAATGCCGCAGATCAAATGGCTACGTATAGAAATAATATGCTACAACAAGCTGCACCAAATGCTACAAACTTTGTTAATCAGCAATACATGCAGCAATTAGGTCGCCCTGCAGAAAGCGCTGGTTTAACAGCTTGGACTGATTTATTAAACAGTGGAAAAATGACTGCGGACCAAGTAGCACAAGCTATTAGCCAATCCCCAGAAGCAGCTAAAGTAAGTCAATATAGGTCAGCTATGGGTCAGTCACAATCTGGTGGCATGAATGAGACACAGGCTTCAAGTTTAGTTAATAGTGTATACCAAGGAAATTTAGGGCGTCCAGCCGATCCAGGTGGGGCAGCTTTTTGGATTCAAAAATTAACTTCTGGCGCAATATCCCCACAAAATTTCTTAGCTCAGGTTCAAGCTTCTGATGAGTTTAAAAATAAGCCAGCGGCTACTACAGCGTCTACAACGACAGATACTAGTGTACCAGCAGCAAGAGGTGGATTAGGTGCAACAATTCGTAAACGCAAAGCAGTATGATCTTAACAGTACGCCATATTCCTGTTCAGTTTATTGCGCAGACTTGGCCTTTAGTTGAGAAGTATATTGTAGATGCCCAGCAGTACGGAGGAGATGACTATACAGTAGAGCAGGTTCAAGTATATTTATCCACAGGCCAATGGGTACTAGTAGTAGCGGTAGATGAACAAGGTGTAATTCACGGCGCAGCAACGGTAACATTTATTAATTACCCAAAAGATCGTGTAGCCTTTATAACGTTTATTGGTGGGAAGTTAGTATCTAGTAAAGATGTTGTAGCCCAATTAGGGATAGTATTAAAAGGGTTTGGAGCAACTAAAATACAAGGTGCAGCTAGAGAATCAATAGCACGGTTATGGCATCGGTTTGGGTTTGAAGAACGGTATAGAGTAGTAGAACTGAAAGTATAAGGTGAACTTAAAAGTACAACACGAACTATTTGCTGACTGCGTTGCTGATTCTGCTGTATTAATGGCAATGCACTGGAAAGAACTGTATGGCGCCAGAGGATTTAGGATGGACTTTGGTGGTATTTCAGATTCAGAAACAGTTGGTGGATTTAAGTATTTTACTTTACGGACAGAAGAAGGTCAGTTAGTAGGTCATTTAGGTATGATGGTATTTAAACCTCCCTATTATGGCTTAGTGATTGCAATGGATATTTTTTACTATGTGTTGCCTGAACATAGAGGTAGTATGGCAATATGTAAGCTTTTAAAATTTGGTGGTGAGACGCTTAAAGCAATGGGAGTTCAGCAGGTTAATATGAGCCACCCAGTAGATAACGATTTAGGCATTATATTGAAACGTGCTGGATATACTAAAACCAGCGATATGTATAAATTTGGAGATTAATTATGGGTTCATTTTGCGGAACTTCTAATACAAATACAACTGCGCCAGCGGCAACGTCGGCAAATCAAACCCTGTCTTATGTTTCTCCATGGTCACAGCCATTAGCTACTAACCTAGTTAATCAGGCTGTCGCTAATTTATACCCAAATCAAACTACTAATGCTGATGGAACAATTAATTTAGGACAAGCTCAAGGGTATACTGCCTTCGGTCAAAACGGTGCTGGTATCGGCCCTAACCAAATGGCTGCTGCCCAGTCAGCTGTAGCAGGTTTTTCTCCATTACAACAACAAGCACAACAAGGCGTTGCTAACTTGCAGATGCCTGGTCAGTTTGGTAGTGCTTCTACTATGGCTCAAAATGCTGGTCAAGGATTACTAAATACAGTAAACCCAGCAATGGCTTATGGTAATTTGGGTTCTACTATGGGTACTCAAGCTGCTGGCCTCGCTGGTAATGCAATGAACTATGGTCAAGCTGGTGCTAATATCGGTACCCAAGGTGGTCTAGGTTATGGTGCTCAAGGTTCTCAAGCTGGACAAATGGGTGCTGGATATGGAGCCATGGGCGCACAACAAGGTGCTAGTTATGGTCAAAATGCTACTAACCCAAGTGCTGTACAAGCATACATGAACCCATATTTGCAAGCTACTTTAAATCCAGCTTTGCAATTACAACAGCAACAATTTAACCAGATTCAAGCGCAAAACCAAGGACAGGCTACTGCGGCTGGTGCTTTTGGTGGTGGTCGTCAAGCGGTAACTCAAGGTTTAAATCAACAGAATCAAATGCTTGCGCAGAATCAATTAGTCGGTAATGCGTATAACCAAGCCTACAATACTGCCAACCAAAATATGCAGCAGGCTGCGGCTCTCGGTATGCAAGGTGCAGGTCTTGGTATCCAAGGTCAACAAGCGGCTATTTCAGGTGCTAACACAGGCTTACAAGGTGTAGGTCAAGCATTAGCTGGTCAGCAACTTGGTTTATCTGGTGTTAACGCAGCTAATCAGGCATATCAAACTGGTATCCAAGGCGCTAATACTGGTCTTGCTGGTGTTAATGCAGCTCAAGCTGGATATACTGGTGCTAATACTGCGGCTGCTAACCTTGGTAATCTTGGTACACAACAACAAGCTGCACAACTTGGTATCCTTAATGCTCAAAATCAAATGGGCAATCAGCAACAAGCTAACCAACAGGCAGTTATTAATCAAGCTATTCAGAATTACGCCAATACTCAAAACTACCCAATGCAACAGTTCTACAATATCTTGGGCTTGACTACAGGTGTTCCAACATCTCAAACACAGACTAACTATACTGCGCCTCCAAGTGCACTTAATACAGCCGTTAACGCAGGTGCTGCTGGTGTAGGTGCTGCCCTTGTTAAAGCTAAAGGTGGTCAGATTAAAGAAAAGAAAATGGCTGCTGGCGGTATTACATCCTATAGTATTGGTGGTGTAGCCGCTTCTTTAGACAATATGACGGTTGATGAATTACGGAACCAAATAAAAACTAGTTCTAGCCCATTTATTCGTGAAAAAGCAACTGAACTTTATAGTGAAAAGATGGCTGATGCTATGGCTGCTAGACAGCATGGTGGTATGGGTGCTGGCATTGGTGCTGCATCTGGTGGTATGGTGAACATGGCAGGTGGTGGTATTGTGGCTTTTGCGCAGGGTGGTAGCCCTTATGAAGATGGTAAAGTAGGCGAAGGTTCTGGTGAAGCGTTTACTCCTGAAGAAATGTATGCTGGCGAACATCGTGCAACTCCATTACCTCCAGCTCAATCAGTAGGTGAATTACCTAAAGGTGCAAAGAAGTTTTCCAGCTATATGGATATGCTTCAGAACCAATATGGATATGGTAAGCCTTCAGAGTATGAGTTAGAGCAACGTGCCCAAATTACTAAAGAGCGTGCTGATGCAGAGAAAAGCCATGAGAACAATCTTGCTTTAGCGTTAATTAAAGGTGCTGGTAAAGGCTTACAAAGCACATCCCCATTCGCTGGTCCTGGAATCGGTAATCTAATGGAAACTGGCGTAGAATCTTATGCTAAAGGCAATGCTGACTACGATACCCAACTTAAAGCACTTCGTGCTGGAGAACTTGATCTTACTAAACTTAATGCTACAGATAGAAACAACCTATTACATTATGCAATGTCTGGTTCCAGCGCTGAACAAGTTGCAGAAGATGCCGCAGCCTCTAGAACCGAAGCCGCTAAGTTACGTATGGCTCAAGTTGGTGGGGTTAATGCGGATCGTATGCAACTTAAAACGTTAAGTATCGCTAAAGACCTATATGCCGCAGATCTAAAAGCAGCACAAGATAAATTAGGTATTGATAAAGTTACCCCCGAACAGTCAGACGCTATTTATAAAAAAGCGCTTCAAAGAGCTGCTACTATGGTAGGCGATATAAATGCAGTTAAAACAGGTGATAAAGGTGGCAAAGGTGGGAATGATGATCCACTAGGTCTTCGTGGCTAACTAAGTTAAAATAGGTTCCTATGGATATTAATACTATACGGGAAAAGTACCCCCAGTACTCGGACCTATCTGACCAACAGTTAGTAGATGGGCTTCATAAAAAGTTTTATTCCGATATACCGTTAGATGAGTTTCATGCTAAAGTCGGATTTGCATCTGAGGAGCCTAAAGGTAATGTATCTGTTGAGGGTGTTCCAGAAGCTACTATTGGTAGCCGGATTGCTGGAGGGTTAAAGCAGTCTTATGAAGACTATAAAACTTATCTTCAAACTATTGGTGCCCCCCAAGAAGAGCTTAATCGCCTTGCAGCAGAATCTTTAGATAAACAACGTGCGATTAGTAAAGAAATAGGGCAAACTCGTGGTAGTAAAGAAGTAGGCGAAGCCTATGATAAATCAGGTATTTTAGGAGCAGCTAAAGAAGTTGCTACACAAGCTCCAGGGTTTATTGCTAGTAGCTTACCTCAAATGGGTGAGGTTGCCGCAGGTGCTGCTACTGGTGCTGCATTAGGACTTGCTACTCCTGTGCCTGGTGGTATGGCTGCTGGAGCGATTATGGGTGGATTTGCTGCCCTATACCCACAGTTTTTTAGCCAAAACATTGCTGAACAATCAGAAGCAATGCAAGAATCAGGTATTCCTAAAGATATTAGCGCAGGTAAAGCAGCAGCTGCAGCTACAGGGCAGGCTCTCCTAGAAGAAGCGGGTAAAGGCTATGCTATTGGTAAGAACTTACTTACATCAATGCTAGGTAAGATACCTACTACTAAAGCAGCAAAAGCCCTTGCTACTGATGAGCTAGTTAAAGCTGCAGAATCTACGCTAAAAAATGTAGGTGCTGGTATGGTACGTGGTTCTGCTGAAGAAGCTTTCGTTAACCCTGCACAGGACATACTTTCTAGAGCACAGGCAGGAGAAGACTTATTCTCTAAAGAAGCCCTTAAAGGCTATGGCGAGTCTATGTATCAAGGTGCTCTTGCCGGTTTTGCAATGGGTCCTGTTACTGGTACCCTTGAAACTAGAGCTGCAAGGGGTGAATTAGCAAAGCAAGGATTAGACAATACTGGGCAACCTATTGCTACCCCCACACAAGCCTCTACTCAACCATCTATGGTAGTAAATGCGCAAGGTGCTTTAGTTCCTAACCCATTACAAAATACATCTACTAAGCAGCCTGCGACTACGCCAGTTACTCCTATTCCCACAAATGCACAAAGTAGCTTATTCACACCTGAAGAACTGCCTGCAACTAATAAAACACTAACTCCTGATACTTTAACTGGGCAGACTGAAGCTGGTAAGCCTGTAGAGATTGAAGCACTCCAAGCACCTGAGCGTGCACAAGCTGAGATTGAGCGTAGTATTTTTGCCTTACAACAGCAAGAACAAACGCCTAAAGTTAAAGAGCAAATCGCTGCATTGCAAGAGCAATTACCTAAGGGTCCGGGGGAAACACTCGACATCCTAAAACAGGAATTTACTACACTTGGTAACAAAGGTGAAGCATTACAAGCACAAAAGCAAACGCTTATTGACCTTCGGGATAATACGCCTAAGTTAGCGGAGAAAGCTCCTATTACTGAGCAGATTAAAGCTATTGATAGCCAGATTGAAACTATTGCTAATAGGCAACAAGAGCTTTTAAAACAAGGCGGTGAATTTGCAAAGAAAATTACTACTGCTGAACCCGCTAAACAAACCATGGCGGCAGAGGATTTATGGGCATTAGCTAAACCAGCTGCAATTATTGATAACAAGATAATGGAAGGTTTTGGTTTAACTAAGAAAGCTCCTATCCGTAAAGCGCTAAATGGGTTAGATATGAATAGCCCTGAAGATAGAGAAACATTTATCAATGAGATAAATAAACATGCTATAAAAGGCGCTAAAATAAACGATAAAGCAGTAAGCAATTATTTTAGTTGGTTTTCCCCTAATCAGGAGATACAAAATGACGGACATACTGGAGATGTCAACGGAGCAACTGAGCGAAGCCTTCAACTGCCTAGCACTGGGATACAGACCGCCCCAGGAACTACAACACCTGCACCTACAGGAGTGGGAAGCGCTGTCGGAACTACTGAGCAACTTGATGGAGGAGCGGCGCCTAGTGGAGAAACTGGGACTCCTGCATTAGCCGCAACCCCTACCGCAACCCCTGTTGCACAAGCTACACCAGCTCAGGCTATACAAGCTACTACGGGTGCAACCCCTGCCGCAACCCCCGTTGCACAACCTATAAATGAAGTAGATAATGCGGTTCTTTTTCAAGCTGCTGGTGGTAAAACTAAACCTAAATTTATCTCTAGAGTTATTTCTAATACTATAAGCAAACTAAAGTCATGGGCAGATGCTTATGAAAATAATCAACTAATTAGTACCCAGATGTTTGGCAGGGGTCAAAACTTATTTTCTTTTGACGACGGGTTTAATAACCGCCTACGTGCTGGGTTTATGAATCTAGTTGATAAGGGCGAAATTAGTCTAGAGCAATTTAAAAATGCGATGCTACGGGCGTCCATGACACAGGCTCTGTATCGTTCTGAGATAGCGCATAAGTTCATGTCTATGGGTAATTTAGCCTATGATGCTATGACTAACCGCTGGACTGCAGTTAATGACGCAGTAAACATGAATAAGTTTCAGGACTTAATTAAATCTTTTGCTACCCGCACAGGTGTTGATGTGGATACTGCCTTAGATCAAATGTCTAAAGCATATGAAGCTAGTAGGGTTATGGAGTTTTATAATAGCTTAGCTAATACTCGTGCAGAGATTACTCGTACCGATAAAAAGATTAAAGAACTATCTGCTAATAAAAAACGTACTAAAGCTGAGTCTAAAGACTTAGATAAAAAACGAGAACTACTAAAAGAGCTTAAGAAAAAAGCGGAAGACTTAGAGCATAAGACTATGCACATGACCCGCCAACAAGCGCTTATCGGTATGCAGCTTTATAACGCTAATCCTGAAATTGGTGAAGGTACTCAGGTTTGGAATACTATGCGTAAGCGTACTATTGATTGGCTTGTACGTACTGGAGTTAAGACTGAAGAACAAGCCCAAGACTGGCTAGACTCTATAGCCTATGTACCATTCCAACGTGTTATGGATGAGGATGAAGCTTTAGGGTTAGTTACATCTAGAAAAGGTATTAACGAAAATATGACTGACAAGCGTATGAAAGGTTCTATGCTTGAGGTTGATAATACTATTGGTAATATGTATCAATGGATGCAATGGTCTATTTCTAGGGCTATCAGTAATCAGCAATTAAACGTAATGCTAGATTCTTATAAGTCTGTAGCCCCTGAAGAAGTACGTGAAGGTGAAGGTAGCAGGGGTAATACATTTACAGTGTATCAAGATGGGGTAAGGCGCCAGTACCATGTAGCTAATCCGGCTATTGCACAAGCCTTTATGGGTATTCCTACAATTATGTTCCCTGGTATTGGGGCTTTTCGTGGGTTTAAAACTGCATTTACGCACGCATTTACTCGCTTGCCATTATTCCCTACAGCTCAGTTAGTATTTAAAGATACATGGGAAGCGATGCTTACATCGGGGTTAAAACACCCTTGGATGCTCCTAAAGCAAATCCCTGCTGAGATTGGAAAAACTATAATGGGTACGAGTGAAGCTCGTAAAGCTTTGTCAGAAGCGGGTGTTTTATCCACCCACGACACACCATTTTTAGGTGATGCAAACGATACAGCTACTAAATTAAATTTAAAAGACCCAAATGTCTACCGCAAGACTATGCGTGCTTTAGATAAATGGGCAGCTCTTAATGATAATATGTTACGCCAAGCTGTCTATGCACAAACTATAGCAGAGGGTGGCACGCACGCCCAAGCAATGGAAAAAGCAGTTGAGATATTTAACTTCCGCCGTCAAAGTGGTAACGTTGGTATGCAGATGGCTAGCCAGATTATCCCATTTATGAACGCCTTTGGACAGATGCAGCGTATCACTATTAAGACGCTCTCAGGGTCAGGTCTTTCACCACAGACAAGAGCGGCTGGGCTATCTACATTAGCAACTACATCCGCAGTTCTAGGTATGCTTTCGTTTATGTACGCCACTAGTGTATCTGACGATGATGACTATAAGAAAATGAACCGTATACAACGGGATTCGTCTTTTGTTATTCCGGGTACAGGTGGACTTCGTATTCCTATCCGTATGGGCTTGCTTACTATGCCTAAATTAATAGGTGAATACTTATACCATAGTATTGCAGATAAAGGATATACAGATCCACAAATGTTCAAGAGTGCTATGGCTCGTGCAGTTAAACAGCAATTTGAACCCCCTATTGGTGGCGCTATTCTACCTGCTATCGGCTTAGCTACTAACCATGACTTCTTCTACAATCGTGAAATTGTCAACGCTACCCAACGTAAGCTAACACCTGAGCTACAGTTCACTAAAAATACAACTGAGCTATCAAAAGTATTAGGGGCGCAATCAGGTGTTTCTCCATTGCAACTAGACTACCTATTTAAATCCTATCTAGGCCAGTATGCGAGTCTAATCGCTCTTACGAATGACAGCATTGCTAAAGAACGTGGGGTATCTCGCCCAACTTCTGAGCACCCTACAAAAGACTTCCTAATGAACCTTCCAGGTGTGGGTAGCTTCGTAACTAAAGAAGATGCTAATGGTGCACTATCTGATTTTTATGAAGCGGCACAAGGGGTAGATACTATTGTTAATAGCATTAAGAATCAGGCTAAGTATGATCGTGAAGGTGCAAAAGCTCGTTTAGAAAAGAACAAAGATAAGATCAATGTTAATACCCAAGGTATCGAACGTGCATTAGGCAATCTAAATACAGCAGAAAATATCATCCGTAATATGCCTGATACCCAAATGGGTCCTGATGAAAAGGCTGCAAAGATTAAAGAGATTGAACGTAAGAGAGAATCTCTAGCTGCACCTATAAATAAAATAAGGCAAAAGCTCTATAACGAGAAATAAAAAAATCCCCGGAGGGAACCGGGGACTAAAGAGTTATACAAGGAGAGAGCAAACAAGAAACATTTGCTGACTCAAATATACACTAGAAACTACTTAATACGCCAGAATCTTATACCAATTTTTTCGTTTTCAATTACTTCTTTATATACCAAACTTATACGATGTTGTTTAGCTTCTACTAAAATTTCTTCGATAAGTGGTTCAGTATCTAAAGCAGGAATGAAAAAAGAAGCTCCCAGCCCCATCAAGCGCCACTCAATGATGACTGGGATTCCTTCATTTCGAACCATCGGCGGGTACTGGTGGGATGGTTATTTCAATACCAAGTTTATTTTTATCAATGCGTAGGGCGCTAATAGCCGGAGTATTTAACGCAGTACCTTTTGCCATCCCTTTTTTCTTGACGCAGCATTCAGGGTCATACTTCTTCAGATCATCAACTACCCCTTTGTAGCCGATTTGACGTTCTGTACACCACTCACGAAACTTATCTACAGCAATCCAAATAAGGCTTGTATCAGGTTCATAGCGAATAATAAGCGACCCATAGGGTGTAACCATCGGTGCATGACTTAAGCCAGTGCGTTTATCATTCGCATCATCTACTACCAACATATGTCTACTTTGGAATTCGTTGAGGAATGTACCAATACTACCTTTGCCATCACGCTCAGCAGGTTTAACGCTTTCACGCAACTCGCTAAAGTATGTAACAGCCCAAGCCCAAACCTTAGGGATGTCAATCTTAATCAGACCAAGCTCATCAGCAATCATAGCTGCAGTAAAAGCTGTAGCTGCACCAGCGGAATAGAAACGTTGCTTTTGCTGTAACTTAGCTTCGGCATCAAACTTCTTCTGTGTTTCAGTTAGGAGTTTTTTAACTGCATCTAGGTTATTGACCATATACTGAATTAAAATTGGTCCAGCATGTCCATAGTTTTCCGGCAATGCGTGCTCAAATATCTCATCGCTAGTTTCCTTATCCATGCTCTTGTCTGCTGAAATACCAATCTCGACAATACGTAGTTGCTCAGATTCAGGAGTAGCTTTCAGCGTAGCCATCTTATCGTGCATACTGGAGTTGCCTGAAAAGAAAGCTGGTAATGACCATGTAGTATTGTTAATGCGCATCTCGTTAGCATTAGACTTCATGCGGTTATTAGAGCGCCCTTGCGATACACCATAAGAAATGTTACTGACTCGGTCATTTTCCATATTGGTAACCTCATCCGTACAAACAGCGATATTGTTATATACCCCCATTTGATGGAACTGAGACTTCAATGTATCACCTGCAATTAACATCATATCTGTAGGATTACCCCAAATACTATTAATAACTTTTTGGATAGTAGTCTTACCAGTACCCGATTCGTTCTCCATAATGGAGTAAATTAAACCCCTTTGATTTGTGAACTTTAGTAATGGTGCGCCTAGCCCTGCAAAAAACAGGAATGCCCTAGCCTCTTGGTCGGGTCTGCCATAAGTATTAACTACCCGTTGCCACTCCTCTATGGTACCTTTTGGTTTAAGCATAGGTACAAAGAACATAGTCGAGTTAGATGGTGGGGAATAGTTGATACCTGCAGATGAAATCTCTCTATCTCCGATAATAAATTTGGTATCGTTATCACACCAACCGAACTGGGTGCGCATCTTTTCCGATACATCTCTATCCTGTAACTCTTTAGTAAAACTAGTTATGTAATCCATAATCTCCTTCATTTCATTACTAGTGCCAATGACTCCATGCTTAGATACGGTTTTCTTAAACTCATCTGAAGTCATCAAGGCTTGGTTAGAACAAGCGAACTCTCTTACACCGTCTTTAGGCATGTGGACTCTCATCCAAACCATATCGCCTAAATCAGGGTCAACCATACGTTTAACTACATAGAAGTCATGCTTAAAAATTAACTTATCTTTCTCTACTTCTTCACCAGTATCTTCCTTGCTAAAGCCTTGTTTGTAGATACCACCCTGTCTACCTCTAAAATATGGGTATGGTAGTTCAGGAATCTTATATGTAACTTCCCCAGCAATTTCTGCGCTAGGTAATGTAACAATGTTTTCTTCCTCAGTAGCCTTAGCAATCTTAGCGTTAATAGATATAGGGCTTGTGATCTTACCTTTATGCTTGCAACCATCGCATAAGCCGGGGCTTTGCTCTTGAATAGTCTTGCAGTGATAAGGCCCACCTATGTCATTAGCTTTATTCTCAGTATCTTGGAACGTATACTCAGGGTGATTCTTAGACATAGCATGGATAGCAAAATCCCTATCCTCACAAAACTGTGCAATAGATAGCCCTGCACGCCATTGGTTATAATCAATAGTCTGCTGGTTCTCGTAGAAGTATGTAAGCTGTGGACACTCTTGAGACCGCATGATCTCTTTGAAGTAGGTGATCTTATTACCCAACAATCTACGGGTAGTCTCATCCATAGGGCGACGAGGTGCTTTGGTAAGGTCTAGCTCTATTTCAATACCCTGCATTACCTTTACCCGAAAATCCTCGTAGTCCATGGATGGCTGTTTAACTTTCCATTCCACAGGCAAAGGAGGATCAGCCTTAAAGTTAAGGGTATCAGGAATACGTAATACACAAGCTACATCAGTAATCTTAGAAGCATCAGCGATAATATTTAAACGCTTGAGTTGAGCCTTCCAAAACTGGCAGGTCTTTAACCATTCCTCTTTCTCAATAGCTTTATCCATAGCCCAATGGACATGCAAGCCATTACCCGAGAAAACTACGTTAGGGATGGGTAAATCTAATTCTCTACGTAAACGCTTAATATCTTCTAATGCTGCTTCTCTTGTTGCATACCCTGTAATCTTGTCAGGGTCACTAACATACTTCTCACCACAATCTATATCTAACCAAAATGACTTCTGCCAACCTGCATTTATTGCTTTCCTGTTTTCATTAGTGATAAATTTCGAGCATCCGAAATACACATCTTTCTTTTCATCAAGTAGTTTTTGAATTAATTTCTCAGCTTCTTCAATCGTTTGTGCAAAGTGTGTAATCGGGGTGGTTTTTTTCTTGTACGTCGCTATACAATACCAGCCGAGACCTTCCTCAGGTAGTACCGTAGAGAGAAACTTATTCCACGAGGTCATTTACATCCTCAAATTACGCCGACAATAATCCTATCAAGCTAGGTGGCGCCTAGCTATCTAGTTGGCTCACGCCTTCTTTTTTAAATACTTATAAATCTTTACTTCATGGATTTTATTAGGGACACTTTTACCTAAAAACCAAGCGTATATAGCAGTGCGAGATACGCCAAAATGCTTTGCAACTTCTATTACGGAAATATCTTTATCAATACATAACCTGCCTAACATTACCCCTACTAGGTCTTGGTTAGCTTTAGCTACAGCCTTAGCAAATTTTACGGAATATCCAGTCATATTATTCTTATATTAGGTAGGGCTAGCGGTCGTTTATTTCGCTATTTAAGTATTCAAACACCCTGTTACTATTATGCCCAGTCGTCTAGGACAGCGTTAATATCTTTAGGCGTTTCCGCTTCAGTTTTCTTAGCACGCTTTACTGGCTCAGGTGTGACTTCTTCCGACACAGCTGGTTCTGCTTTAGCTACTGGTTTAGGGGCTGCAATTGCTACTGCACTGTCAATAGCTCCTGCTGTTTGACCAATAGCCGCTTTAGCTTCTGCTGTTTTACCTTTAGCCATTGCATTATTAAACTCATCTTCTTCCAAATAACGAACTGCTTTGAAAGTAAGTTTTGGTGTAGCGCTAGATGTGTCAAAACGCATTTCTGTAACTACTGAAGTTACTGATACATTGTTAGTACCGAGTACTTTAACGTAGGCTTCCAAAGGCATCTTGCCATCTTCGCCCTTACCAAAGATTGACTGCGCTGGTAGGGTTAATTGGAATACATCACCTTGCTGGTCATTCTCTAATAGAACTGCGAGGCGACGGCTAAAACGACATGCACGACCACGACCACTTGAGTGTGAACCATCTACGTTTTGTGGGCAGTCTTTGCAAGTAGCTGACTGTGGCTTCTCACTCTTAGGATTCGGGCTTGTGCCATTATCAGAAAAGCAATCAGGTAACTTAGCGCCTTGACCTTCTGTAAATGTACCCTCGTAAAACGTACGGGAATTATGTTGAGCTGCACCGACAATAACGATGTTCATGCTACGCTCTTCATTTTTAGCTACTTCTTTACCGCCGACTACCATGCGGAAGACTGAGCCTTTAATAGAGATACGCTTTACGCTTTGACCATCTGAAGATACACCACCCATCAGGGCTTTGGTAGTTTCGTCTACACCGCCACGCAAGTGGGCTGGTAGGTTACCTTTTAACATACTGAGTTCATTAGCCATTATCATTTTCTCCTTGTTTCAAAAATACATAGATTTGTTCTGCTAAAGTTATTAGTGCATCAATGCCTTGTACATCAGACTTAGTTGCAAAGTCCATTGCCATAGCTCTTAATTGGATGTCGTTATTCATGTACTGCTCCTTGTGTTGTAGTTAGTGCTTCAATGTCCTGCTTTTTAAAACGTAATTTAGTACCTACTTTAAAGTGAGGTATCTTTCCTTCTCTGCATAAAACATAAATCGTTTGGCGAGAGACACGTAGTATCTTCGCTACTTCATCAACTGTCAATGGCAAGTCTTGCATTTTTACTTTCTCCTTACTGTTACTGTATACCGATTATTAATATTCATTCCAACTGGCATTAGCGTTGGGTTTTCATCTAGAAACTGCTTCATATTTGTTGTATTTATGCCTCGTGTTAGTACTTGAGGAATATCATGCTCCTTTATAAACTTGTACATGTTTTCCCAATCGGTGGTTTCGTATCTAGTTTTTACTGATCTAAATACTGTGCCATGTGGGGTCTTTAAACTATCTACACCTAACTCCTTGCAGATGCTCATTAGCTTTTCTTCTACCATTTGCATCTGTTCTTCTATTACTTTATCTTTTGCATCAAACTCAGCTTGTAGCTCAGCACGTTTATCACGCATCTTTATATAAGCTTTTGTGAGTCTATCAGCTAGTCCTTCTTCGCTCATATTTCCTCCTTGTTTTCTTTAAGTATACTCCATCTCTTAACAATGTCAACTAAGTAGTTCCCCGTATAGCGCCATTATGCTACCCTGAATGTCTTGTTTATTTTGTAACGCCTCATACAATTTCTTTTCTACGCTTGACCCCCGTAATTTAATTACAGTACATGGGTTCTTTTGCCCACTACGATGCACCCTAGCATTAGCCTGTGCATATGTCTCATACGATGTTATAGGACCCCACCAGACGATTGTATTTGCCGCATGTAGGGTAACGCCATGACTAGCCGCTTGGGGCTGTATGATTAAAACTCGTGGCTCAGGGGTAGTTTGGAACTTCTTAAATACTTCTGTACGTTTGTTTACAGGAACTCCTCCATGGATTACATCTACTGCATACCCATCCTGTTCAAGGCTTTCCCTAATTACCTCAATAGCGTGCCTAAAGGGGACAAATACAAGTACCTTATGGCTAGATTCATCAATAACTTCCTTTAATACTTTCAAGCGGTTAGACGCATCAAACTCCACAATCTCACCTGTATCTGAATAGACTGCCCCACAAGAAAGCTGGAGTAATTTATTCAAGTTTGCCGCCGCATTGATGGTTGTAATTTCCTCACCCGCCGCCCGTACCAGCATCTGTTTACGTAATAAGTCGTAGTATTTTTGCTGTTGTGAAGTTAGCGGTACTTCCCTTGTTTGGTAGGTAATCTCAGGTAAGTCAAGACATTGTTCTTTTGTATAGCGTATCGCTGGCTGTAATACTTTGTGGACTATCTCCTCGGAGTTCTGCCTAGGAATCCACTTAAACATAGTAATCTTCTGCATAACCTGATCTCTGAAATGCGAATAGAATCTAGGTACTGCAGTAGGGTTGACGAGCTTAGCGATGCCATACGCATCTACGGGGGATTGTGCCGCTGGTGTACCTGTCATCATCCATAACCAAGTATGTGCTTTGATTAGCGCATTAAACATCTTCCAGCGATTTGTAGTAGGATTTTTATAGGCGTTAGCTTCGTCAACAATAATTAAATCAAAGTCAGCTTTCTCAATGGCTTCATGGACAATTTCGATCCCATCATAGTTAATAATAACGAACTCGGCATCACCCTCAATAATCTTTTTACGCTTCTCTCTACTACCATATGCAATATCTACTCTGCGATGTATAGCAAACGTAAACAGGTCAGCACGCCAAGCAGCATCCATAATGGATAACGGGCATACGATTAGAACCCGTTTAACCATACCTAGCTTCATTAAATAATCAGCCGCCCATATAGCTGAGGCTGTCTTGCCTGTGCCTTGCTCATTAAATACAAACGCCCTACGATGTAGGGTTAAAAACGATGCGGTTTCTTTTTGATGGTCAAATGGTTTGAACTGCCCAGGCCAAACATATTGCCCTTTGATTGGTGATGGTACGTTGTTGATTTTTAAATTTTTTAAAACTTGCATTTCATCTAAGCCCCAATGGACAAGAACTTCATGATAGTTCTCTCCTTCCGACTTGATAAGTTTGCTCTTAGGAATGACTGACGTAATGCGGTCAGGGTCACGCACCTTAATCAATACTGCCCTGTTTTCAATGATTTCCAAAACTCTCTCCGATACTGAATAGCCTGAAAGCGGTCTCCGCTTCAAGCTTTTATAATTTGTTCTAGTCTTTCCCAGTGTCCGTTAACTCTTGCAGTGGAAAGGTTGTTAGCACGTGAGCACTAACTACAAAGACCGCATGTTAACTGGTATGGTTTACTATGAAAGGGAAATTCAAACCCCAAGTCAACTAGGCACTCATACCTTATCCTGTGACTTTATCAAAAAACTATTTCTTTTTACGCTCTTTAGTACTTGTTTCTGATACTAAGTTATGCTTTGAATCTCTTTTAAAACTACGATTCTTACTGGCGCTTTCTACTCTTACGCCATCTTTAATTGAACCACCCTTATCTGCCGCTACAATGTGGGCTACATCTTTCCCATCACCTTTACTTACCTTACCAGCTTTCATTAGCTTAGCACGAGCTTTATTACGCTCCTCACGATTCTTAATCTGTTGAGGGCTATCTTCATATTTAACAGCGTTTGTATACTTACGATCTGCTTTGTTTTTATACGGCATATTTAACCTCTTCCATTATGTGTGCAGGATAGCACAGGACAATGCTTAGGGCAAGTGAAGTTACGCTTTGGGTTCCAAACCCCATTCTCAATACAGGCATCTAGCTGGTTCACAAGGGGCTTAAACTGCTCAAAATAAGCTAGCCTATGATGGGTGGTATATTCCTCTTTAATAAACTCCTTAGACACCACAAATAACAAGCCAGCTTTGATTACTTTAACCTCAGGGTAATGAGTAAATACACAGGCGGCTAGTAGCTTTAACTGTTTAGTATCCGCATACTTAGCCGACTTGCCTGTTTTATAGTCAATGATTCTAGCTTCTTGATTTTCTCGGTCTAGAATAATTAGGTCAGCTATACCCCTATACCAAACATCTTTATCAAAGAAGTCACAGGGAACTAACCGGTTATCGGGGGTAAGTTTAACTGCTAACTTGTTTTCACAAAGCTTTTCTCCTTTAATAAGATTTAGCTTATCCAAGAGTTCTTTAATATAAATGTATTTTTCGGGGAGTGGCTTGCCATCCCTTATGTATTCCTCAGCGGCAAGGTGCAGGTCTTTACCATAGTTCATCGCATCAGATTCAGGCTCTTTAATATCCTTAGCCACCCGCAAGTGGTAATACTTTTTAGGGCATTGATCGAATAAGGTGATACTACTGTAAGACCATGCAGTCATAATTTATTCCTATGGTATGCGTCGTTAGGGTTTGCTAACATAGATTTTAACAGATCATCAATAGTTTGGAACCATTGAATTACTTTCATGCCATCATGCTGCATGATTGTAAAACTCATTTATCTGAACCCCGAAATACGTGGTGAAAATACGAAAGTGGCTTGCCAATTAAGAGGTTTAGGCATAACGTTATCATCCACCAAGCCCCTAATATTCCAGCCCAAATTGACATAAATACACCGACTGCTAGAAAAAATCCGCTTAACATAAGTAAACTGAAAGAGTCCATTAGCATGAACCAAGCACCAGCCTTCTTTCGCATTGTTGTTGTCCTTAATAGTCTTATCCCCACTTACTGACGTTTCATATGGTACAAACAGAGTCTCTAATGCAAACGCATATGCGGGGTTACGCCATAGCCACTTAACCTTAGACCAATAGCTTCTTCCGTTAATCTGCTCAAAACTATAGTCACCATCTAAACTGTTGTCAGGTGTCATGAACCAGTTAAGCCATGTTGGTAGACGTGGACCGATTCCCCATATAGAGCCGTTATCTAACCAGCCATCTCGTTGCTCTGCAAACAACACCATTACAGGCGCTGTAATAAGCGCAATCAATGTAAGCACAAGACTTATAGGTACTAAAAGTATATATTTAATATATATCATTTCTTTGCTTTCTTTTTAGTTTTAGCACCAGCTTTGTTTCCCTCGGCTAGCATTTCTTTCCACTTGTTTAACATAGCACTACGATAAGCTATCTTCTCAGGTGTTGCATAATCATCAAGCTCAAACTTCTTACAGTAGGTATCCCACAGTTTTTCGCAGCATAAGTCAAGCCTATTAGCAATACCAGCTAAATGATTCCATACTTCATCCTCAGTCATATGCTTAGGGTGGTCTACATAACGCCAAATTAATAGCTCAATGTCTTCCTTAACTGACCAAACATTTTGGATATCTTCTTCTAAATCTATTCCTTTGTTCAAAGTCATTCTTCCTCCACAGGTATCCAGCTTTTAACATTAACACTCATCAACCTAATCTCTGCTTGCGCATTAAGGCAATGGTCATGGGCTTCTTCAAAGTTTCTTTTTAACAGCGCTTCATGTGCTGCTTTGATTTCTTTTAGTGCTTCTAAATAATATGTGGAGTAGTCCATTATTTTCCTTTTACAAAAGTTTTTTGAGTTTGTCGCTACGACTTGGATGGCGCATATGGCGGAGGGCTTTAGACTCAATCTGGCGAATACGCTCTTTAGATACGTTGAATCGTTTACCCGCTTCTTCAAGCGAATGTTCTTCCTCATCACCTATTCCAAACCGTATACGTAATACTTTTGCTTCTCTAGGTGTTAGTGAATCTAAAACATCTTTTACTAACTCGGTTTGCTCTTGTTCAGAAACTTCTTCGTATGGTAAACCAATTAAACTTCTAGCATCAGATTGCAAGGCTATTTGCAAAGCTTCTTTACTAAGCTCTTTTTCTATCGAATTTTTTCTTAACGCTAGAGTTAATTGTTCGGTAGTCCATAAGTCAATTGGGCAAGCACCAAGTATTTCCATCAATTCTTTAGCGGCTTTTATAAATTCACCTTCTACACCAATAGGGGCAGTCTTTAGGTTTACTAACTCATATAACCCCGTCAAAGACATACCTTCATCTTTGGCAAATTTAGCCATGTTGGTATACCCATGCCCCTCAATAGCTTTTAATATTAAATTGTTTCTGACTGATACTTTTAATCTATATTCCTCAACAATCTCCATTGCTTTCCTTTAAATTAAATCTACAAACCCAAATTGGTTAGTAGGTACATCATAAAACATCTCACCCTCTGCTACTTTAATATTACGCACTTCTTTGATAGGGTATTCCTTAATCTTATTTGTTTCTATCCAGTATGCGTGTTGCATATCTCTTGTAAGAGCAAAGAATAATACCTTGTCGCCAAAGAACTTAGTCTTTCTCTCAGGCACATGGATGGTAGGGTATGGGCAGTTAGGACTCCATTGCCTTACCTCTACCTCTATGCTACCAATTACTTCAGCATCCTTAAACACTAATAGGTCAACCCCGTATTGATTTAGGTTAGGTTCAACTAGCACCCCCCAAGTCTTTTCCAAATAGCTAGACACCGCTTCTTTAGCTGGCGCATCGTACTTATCGTGTAGGTCTTGCTCAAAAGGCTTCCTCATTTCTCTTGTGCCTTTCTTAGTATTAGATGGGCAAAATAATGTTGTTGTGTAGTAAAACCTTGTTGCATAGCAATACCATCTTCCTGTGATTCTGCCCACAATTCGTTTACTACAGCATTTGTTAGTGTCTTTGCTGGATGGGTGTAGAGTGGAATATAGCCTTCACATCCGTTGCCATCTAATATCCAATCATGCGTTCCGTCAGGTAATGTAAGCATCCACGCTACTGGTTCATTGTTCATTTATCACTTGCTTTCTTTAGTTGCGCTTCCAATATGGCAATCCTGTCACGCTGTGCTTGGTGGCGTAGTTCGTACTTGGTTAGCTTTTCTTGTTGCTGGCGTAGTAGGATGGCTACCTCAACAAGTGGTTTATTACCATATTCCTGTGATGCTTCATCGCACCAATCAGCTAGTTCATTTGCGTTCATTAACAATCTCCATAGCTTTCTCCATACCCAGCCTCACAGTTTACTGGCAAACCTTTAGCCCAGTCAGGTGTCCATTTCATACACTCTTGTACATATGCCATAGCTTCTTCTACTTCTTCCTTAGGGGCTATACAAGCTACCGCATCATGCACAGTTAGGACAGGCTTATAACGCTTGGATATACGTAACATCTGCTCACCGATAATACAACGAGCAAGGGCTTGGCAAATGTTCTCTACTAGCTTACCGCCATAGATTTTAACTGCGCCACGCCTAGCATCGTATACATACTGCTCACCATTTTCTGTACGCAACTTGCGTAGGTTTGGATAGCGTTGATATAGCCCATTAGGTAGCAAGATTCCATCCTTACCACATACCTCTACACAGCCATTACCAAACGGGGTGTTCTGCCCCTTCGCCATCGCCTCGATTGCGTGTTTACCTTGTGTCCACAATAACGGGATCTGTGGATATGTTTGACGATAAGTTTGAACGATATGGATAGCTTCCGGCTCCGTAATTTCTGTGCCAAAGGTTTTGAGTTGTACCCCAAATTTCTTAGCCCCCATGCCATAGCCAGCCCCAAGAATCGTGGTTTTCCCGACGAACCTCTCGTTAGGCATAACTTCGTCAATGGCTTTTGAATAGATGGCACTCGCCATGATCTTGTATACATCTTCACCTTTCTTAAATGCTTCTACCAAATCATCTTGCCCTGACAACCAAGCCAGCACCCTAGCCTCAATCTGAGATGAGTCGCTATCAATTAACACATAACCTTCGGGAGCTTTGATTGAAAATTTAAGTCTGTTAGCGTTGTTGCCACGACTAGGTAGATTCTGTAAGTTAATTTTATCTGCACCGCCCCAACGCCCTGTATGAGCCGCATAGTATTGTAGGGGGACAGGCATCAACCCACGACTAGCGATACCCATAAACCTTTCGGTACGAGTTTCCTCTAGCGTAGATTTGTTTCCAAGTCTTGCCGCAACTAACGCTTGTACTTGGAAATTCTCATGTTCTAGTAAGGCTTTGAACTCCTCGTCTGACTTAGCCATAGCCAGCGTTTCCTTACCTGTCATTAAAGATATTTTGGTAGGAGGTTCAACTCCCAGGCCCCGTAACATCTCAGCAAATTTAATGTTAGACATCAGGTCATCACGAGTTTCAACCCCAGCTTCCTCGAGTAGCAACTGCTTGCGGTACTTCACCTCTGCCAAATGCTGCCTCAACAAATTAGAATCCAAAACCAAACTAGGTTCTGAAAACATCCTTATGGTTATATCTATAAGTTTAAGTTCAGAGAAAGTATAGTGCGGGGCTAACTTCATAAAAAGTTTTCGTGTAAGCTCCACATCATTCTTACAATACTCACCATACTGCGCAAGGTCTTGCGGCTCAAAGTCTTCTAGGCGTTTACCTCGAGCATCGACAACCTCAGTACCCTTGACACCAAGCTCGTAGAATAAAGATAGCTTTGCCAATGAGTTACCAACCTCTGTGCCATGAATAGCACGAGCCATACTCAGCGTATCCAGAATTGCTTTAGGCTTAATACCATAGCGCCAATTAAGAATTGCAGCATCGAACATAGCATTATGGGCAAGTAAAGCAGAATTGCTCCAGTCAAAATTACCCAAAAAGCTAGCAACTCCATCATCGCTCCCAGTGTACCAAAGGGTTTCATCTTCATTTACTTTTACTCCTACCCCAATGGTTTGAAACAATGGGCTTCGTATGTATTCTTCTGTTGTTATCTTGCTAAGCGAAAACTGCTGGTCATAGTATGTTTCAAAATCAAGACTGATTATGTTCATTTGTTTCCGTATATTCCTCGTGCATCTGTCCATCCAAAGTTATATCTCTCAGGTTCTTCTACACTAGCTTCGACAAACTTAACCGCACGATATTGTTCAGCATATTTAAAAAAGTTATTGGGGTTATGGTCGCCAAAAGTTTCATCAACCCAATCTTTATAAGCGGCTTTTGTATCTTCACCCCATGTACCTACGGGTTCTCGCCATTCATGTTGCCCCCACCACTTTTTCATCCTCATAATTACCTCGCTGGTGCGTAGATGGGTACAGTAGGAAAGGTAATGATTGTGCCTTCTTGTACACCGCCCGGACCTTGAATGATAATGATGTCAGCCTTGGCTTGGTGTAAAAACAAAAAGCCTTCAATCAATAACCCTACAAATATACAGCCAACTGCTACCCAATACATATGATCTCTATTCATTAACATCTCCCATCCATATCAAATTCTTCATGTTTTTTATTCTCTGCCATTAGAAGTTCATATCGGTGTTCTAGTTCAACAATAATATCCTGCAAAGCATCAGCTTTTAATATCCAATTGGCATTCTCAAACACATTACTAAATAAGACTTTGGCTTCTTCACCGTTCCATACTGCTGTCATTAACTTCATTTTTCTTTCTCCCTCGTTTAACTGCTACGATTCCTGTTTCTTCTTTTGGTTTGCGTGCTTCGAGCATAGCGTCTGCTATCTCCCATACTTCTTTAGCATCAAACACACTAGCCCTACTAAGTAACCCATTCACTATAAACATAGCAAAACAATCTCTTAGGTCTTGTTCATTCATCTTTTGTTAGCTTTCTTTTTAAAGCATGATTTTCCGTAAGTAGGTCACTAATCATTTTAAGGTGTTCCTCATGTCGGTCTTCCATTACTTTAACAATGCGCTCAAATTTAAACTTCCATAAATCCATATCCTTTACAAGAAGTTTGGCATTATAGGAAACAAAGTCAGGGGTTATTCCTTCGATTGTTATGCTGTCTTTAATTTCAAACTGTTTTGCTTTTTCAGCTTCACTCATAATCCCTCCAACCCATCATGCCATGTCCAACCAAACGCCAGTCTATGAGTAACACGCTTCCATAGGCTAGGTCTAACTTCGGCTGGGGTTTTCATCATACCATCTAACATAGACCAATAGCCTACATAGATAGGTACTTTAAAGGCACGATACTTTTGACCGCTTGCCCCTTGAATAATCTCATCGGTCATTTCTTTTTCTCCTTCTTAGCGTTTATTTCTTTTACTTCTTTATGTGATTCCATTAGTCTTGCGCTTAGCATATCTAGCTTTTCTTCATATACTTCGAGCATCTCAGTTACTGCCCACAATGCCGCACTTTCTAAGTTACTAGACTCTCGTTCAGCAAGTATCTCTACTACACTTTTAATACTGCTTATCTTATATCCTATTTCCTCAACGGCACAGCTTGCTTCCCAATATCCGATAACACTCATTTTGCCACCTCATCACAGCGTTCAATCAAGGCGGCATAGCCACACACATCAACCAAGTTATCACGATGGCTAGGGTCATTGGCAAAGCGTGCAACCTTAACTAGCATCATCATTGCGGCTACATCTTTAGCAGTAACATTAAAGTTACCATCGTCCATGTTGTTCATATAGGCAGTCCACATAGCGGCTATTGTCTTAAGGTTCTTAGCGGGATGTCCATAAGTCTTTTCCCTATCGCCATATACAATGGTTTGCGCTTCTTCTAATACAGATACCTTAGGCTTCATAACCTTAGGTTTTTTATTTACTTCTACCTTTGGTTTATTTATTTCTTTGGTTAGCAACTCTCCTATTTCAACTACTTTTGCTTCTGTTGCTTGTGTCGCATCAACTTCTACTTGTGTCCAACTCATTTTAACTCTCCTGTATTTAACAACATATCAAACAACGCCCCTTGCGTTGGCAAACCTACTTCTAACAACAACTGCAAATTTTCCAGCCCACTTTCATTTACGATGACAGCAACCCCACCAGCGTTCATAATTTGAGTAAGGTTCTTGTCTTGTAATGCAGTGGTCTTTCCTTTACCAGCTTTAGCTTCGATACCTATAAACTTACCCTTAATACAAGCGACAAAATCAGGTACTCCGCTACTCCCAAAACCACTCGTAACTGGTGTAAAATAATACGCCCCATGTTTTTCAAGTAGTGCTTTAATCTTTTTCTTGACGGCTACTTCAGGCTTATCTGCCATATGCTTTCTCCAAATCAGGTGTTTCCAAGATATAAAAAATATCTTCAGTTATTTTCTTTCCAAGCCCCTCAACTGTCGTTCCTTGGTCTACAATCATGAGTACGGAGAGCGAGTCTTGTACCCACAATGGCAAATCCTCCTGCTTAAAAGTTTCCCTTATTTTACCACTACCACTTGGCAATGTGAAGTCATTTAGTTCAACTAAACCAGTAGGTAACATATGGACTCGCCATACATTAGTTAAGGGTAGATTGAATTGTTCTTGAACCATCTTTATAGCAACTTCTTCTATACCACCCCCAAGATTACCCGAAAAATACTTACGACCCCCCCCAAAAAGTACATCATCTAAGTGCATCCAACCCCAATTTTTTGTTTCCTCTGCCGTATGCACGTACAGCTGTCCAACTGTTGTCATCACTTCTCCTCAAAGTAGCACCCAGTAGATGCCTGTATCTTGTTTAATCCCAACATCCTCAACGAATTGCCCCTTGTCGGTTACATCTAATACAAACAACTTTCCACGCAGTTCTTCGGGTAACTCAGCAGTACTATTAACTTGGTTTAATACCTTATCAATCTCATACACTACATTGTTAGGTCTTACCCATATCATAACCTTTTTTGGTTTATAGTCATAGTACTTTTCAATTTCTTCTTTATTCTCTATGGCATACGCAATAGCCTCAGCCATTTTGGGGGTAGCTGGGGTATACCCTATGTTGTGCATATGTAACAGTTCAGGAAAAATATCGGTAAAATTCATACGAACTTTTTGGTTTGTTCTAGATACAGTCTGATTACCTCTAGCAGTAATGGCTCTATCTACCCCACCTTCTTTCTCAGCTTTTATTTCTTCATAGCTTAGTGGCTTTAAATGTTTGCCAGCTTCCTTAACTATGTTCTTCATATGCTTGGAAAACTTAGACTCGAACTGACTTCTGTTCCAATGCCCATACTTTTCGTTCTGAATCAATCGACTACGCACCCAATACTTCTCATCTGTGTCATAGCCAATACTACCAATCTCTGCTTCGGGGTCGCTAGTGTGAAAGACTTTTAAAGACATCTTTACTTCTATTCGATTAGGCGGTGTCGCATCATCAAAAAAGCTAGTCCTGTTACCACCTAGTTGGAATGTAAGCAAGGGGTTTTTAAGTTTGATTGCTTCCATTAAATCTAGGACTTGTACTGCTACATTCCCATCTAGAAATTCTTTATATTTAATCATTTAGAACTCCCATGTTTTAGTAATGGTTATTTGTTGTCCATCTGTGTCAGCATCTACCTCGATTTGCAAGTCATCGGGTTTCTTTTCTTCCTTTTTACCAAAAATAGCATCAAAATTAGCATCAAACTGCTCCAAACTTACACCTAATGGGCGGGGCGTATCACCCTTACCACCATCACGATTGCTTGTCATAACTCCATTCCTTTCCCAAATGCTCTAGATATACCCTCCGCAAATCCTAATGATTTACCAGCATTAAACCTTTCTTGTAGCTCAGCTTTTAATGCTTCTATTTCCGCTTCGAGTTCTTTTATTTTTGCTTCTAAGCGGTCTTGTGTAGTAAACGTAGTCATTCCTCAACTCCTTTCATTTTCCATGCGCATATAGCAACTGCTATACACAATACATTACCAAACTCATGATTCCATAACTGAATACCACAGATAACCCACAAAAACATCAGTACCCACCAATGGAATGTCATATACCAATCTACATCTGCTAACGCTTCTTTAATCTCATTCATCATCTTCTCCTTATAACCAACTACGATATGGGTCTTGTGATAACTCACCTAACGGCACAACTTCTGTATCAAACGGCTTCTCTACACGATACGCTTCCTTCTGAATCTTAGGAATCAGCCCAGCTTCGTTGTAGTCATATGCTTTTGTAGTCCAGTTCCAACGATTTAGCTTTTGCTTGTAGTTAGCAACTGCGGTCAGCCATGACTCAGGAATCTCATCAGGATTCTTAAGCGTTACAAAGTCTTTCCAATGCGTATCTAATACAGTACCCCATGAAGCACCTTTAGGTTCAACCAATGGAAACATTACTTTGGCATAATCAATAAAAGTTTTGAGCTTCTCACGAATCTCTTTAGTTTTAGTGCGATTTAGCTTGTGCTTGACCTCACGAAATACATGAAGTGGTGTCCATATTGTTCCACCTTTAGGGCGATAGAAAGTAACATCACCTTTGTCTAGTGTGTAGTGGCTGTATCTACCTTCTTCGTTTTTTAAGCTGACATAAGTAGTTCCCCGATGTTTGGTCATGCTCATGCTTGTTGGCAAATTAAAATCGTAAAAATTATAAACTGATGGACTCATAAACCCAAAGCGATTGCGGTGAACGATGATAGTTTCCACTTTTCCTTCTTGCTTGAGCGTGATTGCTCGAGGGTGGCGGTCATCTCCATCTTTACCCGTTAATATTTGAGTATCATTCCAGTTCCAATGCGTGCATGATAAGTAATACTCTGTGTCGCTAACCTTAACAATGCGTTCATGCGCTCTGTTGCGGTCATGCACACCAAGGGGTCTGACATCTAACGCTTTGCGTTTACCAATCAACGGCTTGATGCTCTCGTACCTTTGAACTGCCGTAGCAAAGTCTGTTGGTTTACCATTTTGACGCTGAACTTCATAAGGACTGCGTGCATTCCAATTTCCGTAACTCATTTTGTTTCCTTTCAGTTTAGTTTATATTCGGGACAGTCCCGATTAAGCCCAATCACATATTACTTGTCTACTAATACGCACCATATCGTAAGGGTCTGTGCCAAAGTATTTCTCCTCGTTATCATCTGACTCCTCACCTATACGACACCATGCGCCCTCTACTTCTACACCTTCATCATCTCGTTCACTTGCCTTATCCCATAATGCTCCATGGCATTTAACTTCGGGGTATTCGTCATACCATTTCCAACCCTCTGCAAGAAAACGAATCTCGTAACCAATTTCATCTACTTCAAACTTATCTTCGTTCTCCTCACTGTCAAAACATAAAGCTGTTTCAGGGTCTAACTTAGCTTCCGCTATGAACCCCCAAAAGTCCTCCTTCTTAGCGAACTTAATCTTGTATGCAATGTCTGACCTATATCCCATAACTACCTCCTTATATCTTGAACTGCTTTAAACTCTTTTAATATATGCGGATAAACTTCTTCTATCCACCCCAATACTTCTTCCATCTCATTTATTTCGGACTTCAAGTTATCACGCTGATTCTCTAGGTCATTCTCTCGTTCATATGCTAGGTCAAGCTGTAAGTCCTTATCGTTTACTAAGTCCTCTAAATGTTTGACCTCATCTTCTAATTCATAAACCTTTTGTTCTAAATTACCTATCTGTTCAACATCACTCATTTAATCCTCCATATGAATTGATTGACCTACACTTGGTACATCCTTACAACCACCGACAATGCACCACAACACAGGGCTAGACCATGTACCGCCCCAATCACCGCCTACATAACCATCGGTAAGCACAACGACACACTCGGGGACAATGTTGTTGTCTTTTAAGTATTTGGTTATGCAACTAGGTGATGTACCGCCACCGCCCTTAGGTTTAGTAGAAGCCATTAGCTTATCGCCATCGCCCTGACCATAGACCTCATGACCTGCAACCTCGCCATCCCAATACAATAGATCAACTAGTTCGGGGTTCACATTGTTCATGATGCCTACTACTTCAGATAGAAAGCGATTGATTGCATCACCAGTAATAGAACCTGATGTATCTACCGCAACCACTAACCTACCCATCGTTTCGCTAATAGTGCTAGGCATATAGATGTCATGCTGTAACCATCTACGATTAGGCTTAGCCCATGTCGAATCATCTTTACCTTTACATACTGACGATACGAATTCACGCAAGGCATCTTTCCAATTAACCTTAGCACTCATCAAGTCGGTAAAGCATCGGTCAATATCACCGCCTACCTTACCAGCTAGGATTGCACCTTGTCGTATGGCTTGGTCTATCTGCTTACCCAACTCTTGCTTTTCTTCCTCGGACATAGAGTCGGCATCTTCCCAACCATGCTGGTCGATACCTTCACCTGACCCCCCGCTACCTCCATCATCGTCGTCAAGTAACGCAAAGACTTCTGCTGAATTAAGACCTCGATACTTCTCGTCATAGAGTCCACACTTGGGTAGTTTGACAAACCCATTCGACTTCTTGTCCTCATCTGCAATCTCCAAGTTAATAACATAATCACACGCACGATTTGCTTTACTAGCATCTTGCTTCCATAAGTGTTTCCATGTAGCAATATGCCTATACATCTTGTGCTTGTTCTCATGTAGGATAACTGCACGCAACTCAGCATCGGTCAGCGTAGATATAAAGTCCCGACTATAAACAACATCACGCCCATTGGTATATGCTGTCGGACACTTCATCGGGTTATCTTCAACCTTCACGCTACCCACCATAAGCACACCACTATACGCAACGAATTGCGGGGACTTCATCAAGTCAATATGGCATCTCTCGATGCGTTGTTCTTGTGTAAGGTTTTTTACTGTTGTTAGGCTCATAAACACTCTCTTTCTATTATGTCGTGGTATGTTGCATTTAATATATCGGCAATCGGTTTATCTACTAGGGTAAGACCTTTTGGGTTATAAGACCTACATTCATTTGGGTTAAAGAAATATAGGTAACAATTACCCGCCATATTTGGGTCGTCGTCTATAAATCCTACATACCCATACTTCTTACCTTTGGTCATTACCCAATCACCTTCCTTAAACATACTCCCTCCTTATTGTGCAAACAAATAGTTATTAGCAGTAGCCCACTTAACGAACTCGGTACTCGTACCTACTACTGACTTCTTCTGAGTACGCATTACGCTAGTAGCGAATAGACCTTGTGCTTCCTTGCTGATACGGGACATATACTTAATCCACTTGTTGATAGTGTCCTTCTCGACACGCTGAACTGCTGAATACACAAGCATACATACAGCCGCAGGTGATTCAGGTAGCTGAGCCTTTTCGGGACTGTCCATAATAGATTCCCACGATGGTAAGTCTGAAGAAAGTTTGACTATGTTTAACATATCGTAGCAAGCCCTAGCACCTATCGTACCCTTGATCGCACAACCAATAACATCTTCGGGTAAGTGGCGAGTAGCCTTGAGGATTGCCGATGCCTTGTCTAATGAACGAGGGGTAACGAATGATGGTCGAGGTGTACGAGGGTCATAGATATACTCATTGTCCTTGCTGTCTGTATACTCCTCAAACGATGCAAGCATCATAGGGAATTCTTTTACAGTCATGATTACCTCGGGTGCTACATCATTATCCAACGCCCACTCAATCCACTCATCACTACTAGGCTTGCGTACTTTCACTACCGACATACGATTGCGTGCATGGGGTGGCAACATATCACCGATACCCTCGCTTGCTAAGTTTGTTGTAGCGAATACGATAGAGCCTTCGGGCAATGAGTAAGTACCTAGCTTGCGTTCTAACATTAAGCGTAAGCAAGCATTCATGACACCTTTGCTAGCTTTGCCGATCTCGTCAAGCATTAAGACAATAGGCTTGTTATGGTGAAAGCCAAACTCCTCATTAGGTATAAAGCTAGTTACCTCTGTGCCATTGATGTCTTTGATCTTAGGTACTAAGAAGTCGCCCACATCTTTAGTAGTCATATCGCCATAGCATACAAAATGCTGAGGGAATTTAGCCTGTAACATCTTTAGCATTGACGATTTGCCAATACCCATTTCGCCTTGCGCTAAGACTGTAACCTCGCTACCTACTGCGCCGATTAAGTTTGCACACTCTTGTAGTGATACTGATTTATATAATTCCATGTTTACTCTCCTTGTTTTACTGCGGTTAAAATGTCTGCTACTGGTTTTTTTATTCGGGACATTCCCGATTCACTTCTTAATGATGCAAAGGGTAGACTGGATACCTCAACCAAGTGCCAACGACCTGTTCCGTCGTTGATGTAATCAATCATGGTTATCTGACCAATCTCCCCATTTGTTAATACCCAATCACCTTTGTTCATATTGCAAACTTCTTGAGCATCTCATCTACTGCTCTTTTGGTATTAGTTCTCAAAGCATCATCCTCCCTAAAATCTTCTGCGGTTACACCCAACAACCTACCCTCTAAGTCCTTACGCATCTGTTCTAATTGCAAGTCATTGGTTAAGTTAAGGTGTTTGAGTAGTCCTGTGAGTTCTTGTGCGTTCTCAACTAGGCTATCCCTAAATATCTTTTTAGTGCCTGAGCCATCGTAGTCAAAGCGTTCGGACATCTTGCTTAGCGCATCATGTAAGCGTTCCCATACATCTTTCATTGCGCCATCAAGTCGGGTTTTATAGGCTTGGCTGTATCTATCTTGCAATTCCTTCATGCCAGCTTCACCAATATCCACCCTAAAATCACCCGCTTCGGGGACAGGGCTGAATGTATAGTACATACCGAATTTACTTTGTATCTTTTCTACAACAGGGTAATCCTCCCTGTTAAATAGGTCGCCTAGCTGAAAAGCTGCTTTAGAAACAAGGACATCGTACTCAGCTAGAAATTCTGTAACCTTATCGGTAAACATCTTTTCGTATTCTGATAGCTTCGATTTGTATTCAAAGAATAAAGTAGATGGAAGCAACCGAGTGCCAGCGTCTGACCAAGGACTTGTTTGGGAATAGCTCCAGTTACGGATTGTTGATGATAGTTTCCCTATCTCCGCAAGTTTCTCCGAGCCCGCCAAAAGATTCTTGTGGTAATTGCCAGCCCGACCCTTTGTGTTCTTGCTTGCATCTACCTCTGCGCTGACAGTCTTATCTAGCTTGCGCCCTGTCCATACAGATAAAGATAAGTCTACGAGCATCGCACTACTGCTAATTTTTGAGTAGGCATAATCGCTTGGTACTTCTAGGTTTAATTGCATTTGATTTGTTTCCATGATTCTCTCCAAATAATAAAGTCGGGACTGTCCCGAATAGGTTTAACTACATTAAACATCTACTACTTATACTACATTATAACAGCTTACACTTACTTAGTCAACCAAAAAAATAATAATGCGGGTATGGCTATAAACATACCTACCATCCAAAACCCGTAGATCGCTTCGCCCAAGAACTCAAGGCTTAATTGCCAATCATTCTTAAACTTAGTAATCGAGCAAGCATACTCCGCATCTCTGAACGCTTCGCTTACTGTGCGGTGTGTCTTGTTGCTATGGATAATAACTGCGGGGTCAATCTCGGATTGATAGATAAACTCAGTCCGTTTTGTTATTGGTTTTGTTTTTACTACTGGTTTAACTGGTTCTACTTTCATTTTATTTTCCTGTCGGTGTATGTTCAGGGTTATGTGTTACTAGGCTAGGTATATCTCTGATTGCATCAATCCTTGCCTGTTGTGGATGTGGCTGTGGCACATAGGGTTTATCTGTGTGCATGGCTGTCGTGGTTTGTTTAATTTTCTTAGTCATTTGATTCTCCCAATGTAGTTGCGGTTAATAAAATCTTCATACGACTCGTTGTACTTCCTTACTCTTAAATAATCACCAAACATATAGTGCAAGGGATTGCGCTCAGCTATCAAGTCCACCTTCTCTTGCCTTGTTGCTAAGGTCTTGATTAGATGGGTAATACTGTTCTTTTCTGCTTGTGCGTGTTCTTTCACAGTCATGCGACTGCGTTCATCTCTCAATATTTTTATAGTCATTTCACCAACCCACCTTTCTGATTAACGCCGATTAAGTCGGCTTGGTTTGTTACCAACATATAGTTGGACTTGTGCATCGGGACTACGCAACGAACTACTCGGCTCGCTACTTCGTCACCACAATCTAGGCATAGGCGATAACCCAATGCCCAACGCTTCTTTGCTACGAACTCATCACAGCGATGACATCTCATAAGATACCCCCAATAAAGTTTCCAAGCATAATAAAAAAGACAGCTAGGATGACCCAGCTACCACCCAACAACATAATAAAAACTAAGCCTTTCATTTTTTCTCTCCTTGTAGTGCTGTTAGTTTCGCCTTAGCTATGGCGATTGTTGTATATGCTAGTGCTAGTTCAGGCGATGCGCCCTCTACTCCTAAATCGTTTAATTTCTTTTCTGCTTGTGCTACTTGGTTTAGTAGCTCGGTGATTCGTTGTCCTTTGTAATACTCTGGCATTGTGTGTCCTTTTTGTAATTGATTTAGTTGGGTATTCGGTACAGTCCCGAAAGGATTTCTCAAACACCCAGTAAACCTACTATCTATTTTGTTTGCCGTCTGCTAGTTTCTTGCAGTCCTTGTCAGGGGTTAGGGCATGGGATAAGTTTATCGTGAGTGGCATTAGGTTTGATAGCTAGGGTTTTCCCGACGCACTTTGGCGCACTAAGTAATTACCCTTACATAACCTACACACATAAACAACCTTAGAGATACTGCTCGGTCTTAGAAACTAACCGCCCGCTTAAATGGGCTTCATAAGCCTACGCCTACTCTAAACTCACTCTGTATTCGTGAGCATTTACCAAGTTGTTAAAGAACGAATGGAAAGTTGTAGATAAGTGAAGGGGTGAAACCCATGCCTCTCGGTACATCATTCGCAACAATCTGGACTGTCCCGAATACCTCTTACCTACAACCTAATACTCCATCTATAACTACATTATACGCCCTTATACTATGTTTGTCAAGTCATCTTTTGGTGTGCGGTTTGATGGTCTGATGAGTAGCTTGCCCCGATTGCCTACTCGGTAGCGTGCATATACTGTATGTGGTTTGAGATTATAAATTTGGGCTATGCGAGAAAGTGACAGTTCCCGCCCCTCGACAATAGTTTTAATCTGCTCATGCTTTTTCTTTACAATCTTTTGCTTTTTCTTGACAATCTTTTCTTTTTTCTTGACAATCTTTTGCTCCACCATGCGCTTGGGTTTTCGTCTAATTTGATACAGGGTTTGTTTAAGTTGTTTAATAATACTGAGTTCCATATTGCCCTCTTAATAATCCCACTCGTTATCGTATGCTTGGCGTTGTGATGGGGACATGATTGCACTAGGTTGGTTTGGTCTGGCAGTTGTAGATGTAGTTGGTGTTGCACCGATCAATGCGTTGGGTGCTTCATCTCTGAGGTAGTCTATAAGAGCCATCCTTGCCATCGTAGAAGTTCCGACACCTTTGGCTAATGCGAGTGCGTTTAGCTGGTCTAGTAGCTTTTTAGGCATGCGGATAGCGAGAATTTCATCGTTTTGTTGCTGTTTCTTGTTTAACATTGTTGTACCTTTGTTAGTTGTGTGTTGTAACGGGCTTAGGTGATCTGTTGGTATAAAGTATACACGATGTTATACGAGATGGAGTGAGAATTGAGTTTAATTTGCGTAGTAATCGGTACTGTCCCGAATAGCGTGGTGTATTTGGTTATAAGGTTGTAATTTGCATATTTTGGGGAACTGGAAAAATACCCCCTTGATTCTATTGATTTGGCGGGAATATTCTTCTTTTCAAAGGTTTTCAAGTAGCCAAAGCTGGAGCGAAATCTCTGTTACACAATGTAATACGGCTCTACTACTATAACCTTTTCTTAAATATATTTATATAAGAATAATACAAAATAATCCCCTGCGAGCCTTATAAACAAAGGTCTGCAGATTTTTCCAAGTGTCTGGAATATTTGCGCTAATTGCGCTAATTGCGCTTTTACATTAAGTTACACTAGCCTGACAATCCCACCTTCTCAACATCTCAACTTCCCAAAAATGATAGTTCCCACAAAATCAGGACAAAATAAAACCCGCAAGAAATTGCGGGCAATAAAAAACCCCGCACAAGGCGGGGTCTAAGTGAATCGGGATTGTCCCGATTATGCTTCAGGCAATTCGTAACCCGCTTCAAGTAACAGGTCTTTAATCTCATCTTGAGTGCTAAGTGAGAGTGAATCAAAATCGGCATGGTTGTAAACCTTAGCCAATACACTAGCAAAATCCACAGGGTCTTTTTCTTTCTTAACCTTGTCAGAATTGTTGCGTGATTTATTCAAACCCTTTAAAGGCTTACCACTATTCACAGCCTTGAAATACATTTCCCAAATATCTTGCTTATAGGATTTACTTAGATTACCTAATGAATCCATCAAAGCGGTTTTAATTACTAGGGTTTGCTTATCCTTGCTCCGACCATCTTGCAAGCGAACCCCTCCATTATGTAAGCAAGCAATATCCTTATTAAGCGACTCAAGGCAGGATGACATAGTATCACCAGCTTGTTTATAACTGACAATATGTTTACCTGAATCCGCTACTAGGTCGAGAATCTCGCTACCTGATAAGCTAGGTTTGTCGCTTACTACTTTTACTTTAGCTCCCTGTGAAGTTGTAACGATATTAGCAATAACTGATTTAGAAGTTGTATTCATGATTTGATACCTTTCGTTTATATGGAAGTAACAGAGTGTTACCTTAATCCATACCTAAACTATACAGGGTTATTCTATCGTTGTCAAATTGAAATTAACTAATCCGTAAG